>Ga0228536_1000018_pt1 | contig 480050 bp, 441 predicted proteins | sample SJ1Smetagenome_FD_168611 | JGI IMG/M metagenome (GOLD analysis project Ga0228536, IMG submission 168611) | Enriched culture of PCE-dechlorinating microbial communities from Ithaca, New York, USA - SJ1.S | ecosystem: Engineered > Modeled > Simulated communities (microbial... > Unclassified...
CGCGCCATGACTACGCCGAAGCGATCTCTCGCTCGTATGGAAGACGGTGCGCAAGGATCTCCCAGACCTATCGAGAGGCTAGACGCGTCAGCCCGGCCGGACCGACGCGTCTAGACGGTCTCCCAGAGCCGCCGGATAGGCACGGCGTAGAGGCGATCACCGAAGGGCGCGCACGTTTCGCCGTCGTACAGGACGACGCCGCCGGCGAAGCGCGAGCCGCCGGCGTCCTTCAAGTGTCGCAGGCCACGGAAGTCACGAGATGCGACCGTTGCAGACGCCTTGACCTCGATGCCGGCCAGTTGCCGGCCGCGCTCGAGGACGAGGTCGACTTCTACTCCGTCTCGGTCGCGGAAGTGGGAAAGCCGGACGGGAACATCGCTCCAGCTCCCCATCTTGCGTATCTCCGCGTGGACGAAGGTCTCGAGGACCCTGCCATAGAGCTCGCGCTCAGCGAGCAGGGCTGATGCGTTCGCCCCCAGGAGCGACGTCGCGAGGCCCGTGTCTCCCACGTGCAGCTTGGGCGTCCTGACGAGTCGCTTCAGGCGGTTCGTGTGCCATGCGGGCAACTCGTCGACGAGAAACAGGCGCTCGAGCAACGTGACGTACTCGCGAATCGTCGGTCTGCTCAGTTGAAATGGTCCGGAGAGCTCGGTTACGTTGATCAAGCACGCTGTATGGCTTGCCGCAAGCTCCAGGAGCCGTGGCATCGCGTCGAGGGCGGAGATGCGAGCAAGGCTGCGCACGTCTCTCTGCACAACGGCATCGAGGTACTCGCCGTACCACCGCGCGCGGCCCTCGACCGAGGATCGCGCCAGCGCCGCCGGATAGCCGCCGGCGACAACGCGGTCGGCTAGCTCTGCTCCAAGGCGATCACTGCTGCCAGTGTTGAAGCTGCCTGCGAACAGCATGTCAAGGAACCTCGAGGGCTCTTCGGCCAGCTCACACTGAGACAGAGGGTAGAGGCGGACGGTTTCCATCCTGCCGGCCAGCGAGTCGGCCAGCTTTGGAATGAGGAGCACGTTCGTGGAACCGGTAAGGATGAAGCGACCGGCTGCTCGATGGCGATCGATCGACAGCTTCAGCGCCGCGAAGATCCGCGGGACGTGCTGAACTTCATCTAGGATGGCTCGTTCCGGCAGATCAGAGACGAAGCCCATCGGGTCCGCCTCCGTAGCGGCGCGAATGGTCTCGTCGTCGAAAGTGAAATACTCGAAGCCGTGGGACTTGCCGACGATCTGCGCGAGGGTGGTCTTGCCTGACTGCCGCGGGCCATGGATGAGCACCGCTGGCGAATCCTGTAGCGAACGGAGCAGCGGCGCTTCGGAGAACCGCGGGTAGAGGTGGTCGCCCATTGGCGGCTAATTGTAAGGCAAGTGTTCGGCTAACTGCAAGGCAACATCCCGGCTGATTGCAATGCTTGAGCGCGGCTGGCCAGTCCTGTCTGTGGGATGTTCATGAGCTCCTCTCGTTCGGTGAAAAACAGGTAACGGCCAGAAGGTGGATGGGGACTGATGGTTCGCATGCCGCCAGCTTGACCAGCGTCCGCCGATCGCCGGTGAAAGACCGACGGCGATGGCCGCATCCTCGCTTGAAAGCCCCCGAGCGATTCCGTCCCAGAACTGCCGGAGATGCTCCCGGCGCCATTCGTCGCTCGGCAACTTGTCGCCGGCGGAGTTCGAGCGGAGACTGGAGCAGCGCAAGCCTCAACCTGCACTAATCCGGGTCAAAAGCCTCACCGTCCGAGCTGACGTACAATGCGGTCGTCAGGAAGCACGGTTGGGCGAAGAGGAGGCGTGGGGTGAGCTTGCAGATCGATATCGATGCAGAAGAGCTGGCTGCTTTCTGCCGGCGCGCCGGCATCCTTCGTCTCTCCTTCTTCGGCTCCGTTCTACGTGAGGACTTCGGCCCCGAGAGCGACATCGACGTGCTGGTCGAGTTCGCCCCCGATGCCGGGGTCGGTCTTTTCGAATTCGTTGGTCTGCAGCGCGAGCTCGCCGAGCTCCTGGGACGCGACGTCGATCTGCATACGCCGGCCAGCCTCAGCCACTTCTTCCGTGAGGACGTGGTCGGTTCCGCTGAGGTCGCCTATGCCGCATAGGCGCGACACCGTCTTCGTCGCGCAAATGGTGGAGGCGGCCGAGGCCGCGCTCGAGTTCACCAATGGTCAGACTGCCGAGAGCTTCGCCAGCGATCGCCTCATCGGCTACGCTGTAGTGCATGCCGTCCAGCTCATTGGCCAAGCGGCGCGCAGCGTCTCAGTCGAGCTACAAGCGGCCCATGCGGAGATCCCCTGGCGCGAGATGATCGGCATGCGCAACGTCGTCGTGCACGACTACGCCGACGTCGATCTGTCGCTCGTCTGGAAGACGGTACATGAGGATCTTCCCGACCTTATCGAGTGGCTGAAGGCGATTCTCGAAGAGGGCAGCGCCGTCTGAACCCGATGGCGGCGCCGCCGGTCGAGGCCCACATCACGCCGAGTTCTCGGCATCAAGCAGACGCTGGGCCTCGCCTCTCAAGCTCGAGAGCTGTCTTCGCACGGATTCGCCTGATCCTTGACAGCTGTTCCGGCTGATCCTTGACGGTGGCTTCGGCTGATACTTGACAGGTACTTATCTCAACACACCGGAGGTGGGTCCGGTAGGACCGAGTGGTTCCCGCCGTTTGGGCTACCAGATGGAAGAAGCCGACGCCTCCCGCCGCCGGGGGGCTTGTGTCGTCACTACTCTGTGTTACTATGTACCAGTAGTCAGTAATACTGAGTAGCAGTCCGAGGAGATGTTCCATGGGCAAGCAGATGACGGAGATGCTCAAGGGGACGCTGGAGGGCATCGTTCTCGCGATCCTGTTCGTACGGTCCGCGTACGGCTACGAGATTACCGCACGGCTGCGGGAGCAGGGCTTCTCCGACATCGCTGAGGGTACCGTCTACGCGCTGCTCATCAGGATCGAGCAGCGCGGTCTTGTCGACGTGGAGAAGGCTCCCTCCGAGAAGGGGCCGCCGCGCAAGGTCTACTCCCTCAACGCCCAGGGACAGGAGTATCTCGAAGAGTTCTGGAGGACCTGGAGCTTCCTCGCGGGACGACTCGAACTGCTTCGCGAAGGAGACGGATGACCATGTTCATCGAGAAGATCATCGGCGACATCGGCGACAAGCGGCGCTGGCGGCAGTACAAGGCGCGCGTGAAGCAGCTTCCCGAGAACTACCGCACGGCAGTCGAAGCAATCGAGCGGTACCTGATGTACTTCGGAGCGATCACGAAGGGCGACATCCTGATGTCGATGCTGGAGGACCTCGCGGATCTGTTCGAGCAGAGCGCGGCCAGCGGAACCCCGATCCGGGCGATCGTTGGGGATGACCCTGTGGAGTTCGTCGAGACGTTCCTTGCGAACTACTCGGAGGGCCAATGGATTCACAAGGAGCGGAAGCGGCTGGTCAACGCTATCGATCGTGCCGCAGGCGACAAGTCATGACGACCACGACAGCCGATATCCGGATGACGGCCAATCAGGCCCAGGAGTCCACGATCCACGTGCAGGGCCTGGAGAAGTCCTACAAGCAGTTGCACGTGCTGCGCGGCGTGGACTTCGACGTGGCGCGGGGCAGCATCTTCGCCCTGCTCGGCTCCAATGGGGCGGGCAAGACCACGGTCGTGAACATCCTGTCCACGCTGCTCAAGGCCGACGCCGGGATCGCCAGTGTCAACGGCTTCGACGTCGTCACGCAGGCTGCCGACGTGCGGAAGTCCATCAGCCTCACCGGGCAGTTCGCGGCCGTCGACGAAATCCTGAGCGGGCGGGAAAATCTCGTGCTGATCGCCCAGTTGCGGCACCTCAGGGATCCGGGCACGATCGCTGACGGTCTGCTGGAGCGTTTCTCGCTGACCGAGGCGGCCGCGCGGAAGGTGGCGACGTACTCGGGTGGCATGCGCCGCCGCCTCGACATCGCCATGAGCCTGATCGGGGATCCGCCGGTCATCTTCCTCGACGAGCCGACGACTGGGCTCGACCCCCAGGCGCGCATCGAGGTGTGGCAGGCCGTCGAGGAACTTGCCGAGCACGGCACGACAGTGCTGCTCACGACGCAGTATCTCGACGAGGCCGAACAGCTCGCCGACCGGATCGCGATCCTCCACGAGGGTCGGATCATCGTGAACGACACCCTCACCGAGCTCAAGCAGCTGCTCCCGCCCGCCAAGGTCGAGTACATCGAGAAGCAGCCGACCCTCGAGGACGTCTTCCTCGCCATCGTCGGTAACGCCGGCAAGGACCGCGACGCTGGCAACGACCGCAAGTTCGGCATGGACGAGTAAGGGACAACGATGACCAAGCACTTCTTCGGCGATACCGTCGTCCTGACAGGACGATCTCTGCGCCACATCACACGTAGCCTAGATACCATCATCACGACCACGATCATGCCGATCGCCTTCATGTTGCTGTTCGTCTACGTGCTCGGTGGCGCGATCGACTCGGGGTCGGATTCGTATGTGAACTACCTGCTGCCCGGCATTCTGCTCAGCGCGATTGCTTCGGGCATCTCCTACACCGCGTTCCGACTCTTCCTGGACATGAAGAGCGGCGTCTTCGCGCGATTCCAGTCCATGCCGATCTCGCGGTCGTCCGTGCTGTGGGCGCACGTACTGACTTCACTGGTCGCCAATCTCATCTCGCTCGTGGTCGTCGTGCTCGTCGCCCTCCTCATGGGCTTCCGCTCGGGGGCGGGAGTGCTGGCATGGCTTGCGGTCGCCGGTATCCTGATCCTGTTCACTCTCGCGTTGACGTGGATCGCCGTAATCCCCGGCCTCTCCGCGAAGTCCGCGGACGGCGCGATCGCGTTCTCCTACCCGCTCATCTTCTTGCCGTTCATCAGCTCGGCCTTTGTGCCTACCGCTACCATGCCCGGTCCGGTACGTGCCTTCGCCGAGCACCAGCCCGTGACGTCGATCGTCAACGCGATCCGCGACCTGTTCACGCAGCAGCCGGTTGGCACCGACATCTGGACCGCCCTCGCCTGGTGTGGTGGCATCCTCGTCGTCGCGTACATCTTCGCCATGGTCATTTATCGCCGCAGGATTTCCTAGGGAGCTGAGCGAGTTGGGGTGTGAGGGGGCTGGCGGCAGCATCGACAAGAGGTTGCTAGGTATCGAGATGCTCCAGATGACGATGATTTCGCCCCAGACTCGAGCCACGAAGACCGAGGCTGGCAATTATTATGATCATACTAGTAACAACAGCCCGATCAGTTGGCCGGGACACGGAGACACTCTTGCATTGTGAAATCCGAGAAGAGTAGCGTGTCGACTCGGCGGTCGTCGTCGAGACACCTTGAATCGATCAGGGGGTGGGCTTGTGATCGAGGTCTTAGGACTCCGCAAGTTGTACGGTGGGCGAGAGGTCGTGCGCGGCATTGACCTTCAGGTCGACCGCGGGGAGGTCTTCGCATTTCTCGGCCCGAACGGCGCCGGGAAGACCACGACGGTCGAGATCCTCGAGGGTTACCGTCGGCGCGATGGCGGGAAGGTCCGTGTGCTTGGTACAGACCCGGCAACCGGCGACAGCCGCTGGCGAGCACGTATCGGGCTTGTGTTGCAGTTGTGCAGAATGCCGCCCGAGCTGACCGTCCATGAGCTGGTGAAGCTGTACGCTGCCTACTACCCGAACCCCCGCCCAGTCGACGAGACGATCGAGCTCGTCGGGCTCACCGAGCAGCGAGCCACACGCGCGATACGGCTTTCAGGCGGCCAGCAGAGACGCCTCGATGTGGCGCTGGCCCTTGTCGGTGACCCGGAGCTGGTCTTTCTCGATGAACCGACGACTGGCTTCGACCCCTCGGCGCGACGCCAGGCGTGGGAAGTGATCGCCAATCTGCGTACCCTCGGGAAGACCGTCTTCCTCACGACGCACTATATGGACGAAGCCGAGGCGCTAGCGGATCGCGTGATGATAATCACGCAGGGTAAGATCGTGGCCGAGGGCGCTCCCGAGTCTCTTGGCGGTCGCGATTGCGAGATGAGCGAGATCTCGTTCAGCCTGCCGAGTGGCACTGAGATCGGCGAGCTGCCCGGCGAGCTAGGTGCGGGGGCGGAGCTGCGCTCCGGGCGCGTCGTCATCCGTGCGCGTCAACCAGCCGCATTGCTCAAAACCCTCTCAAACTGGGCGTTGCAGCGCGGCTGGGGACTCGATGATATGACCGTAGAGAAACCGACGCTCGAGGACGTCTATCTCAGGCTTGCGGGCGATGCGAATCAGAGCGGCGATGAGGTCGGGGAGATGGAATCGTGAGTGGTGTTGGCCTCCTGGCGTTCCAGCTACGCACCGATCTGGTGCGGTTCTGGCGCAATCCCCAGTCGCGCTACCTCACGCTTCTGCTGCCGGTGGTCTTGCTCCTCATCTTCGCGGCGATCTTCAAGGGCAAGACAATCACCGATGGGCAGGTCATCAACACCAGAACCTTCTACGTTCCAGCGATCATGACGTTCGGCATCATCTCGGCCAGCTACGTCAACCTTGCATGCGCACTCGTCAGCCAGCGCGAGCGGGGTGAGCTCAAGCGGCTGCGGGGCACGCCCCTATCGGCGTCGTTTCTAATCGCAAGCCGTCTCGTGATCAACCTGCTCGTCGCAGTCGCCATCGCGGCGCTGCTGCTCGTGATCGGCAGGTTGGCCTACGGAGTGAAGATCCCTGGCTCGACCGGCGTCGGTATGATCATCGCAGTCATCGTCGGTGCAGCCTCGTTCGCGTGCATCGGCTATGGCGTCTCGACCCTCATCAGCTCAGAGGATTCGGCTGTGCCGGCCACCAACGTCTCAATACTGCCGCTGTACTTCATCTCTGGCGTTTTCATCCCAGAGCACCAGATCCCGGCGTTCCTCTCCACCATCGCCAAAGTGTTTCCCGCCTACCACCTATCACATGCGCTGCTGCATACCTTCACGCAGACGCACGGCTTGGGCATCTCTGCGGTCGACATCCTGGTGATGGCTGCATGGGGTATCGCCGCACTCCTGCTGACACTGCTCAGGTTCCAGTGGTCACCGCGTACAGGTGAGTAGACTGGGTCTTGGTGAGCAGGGTGGCAACGAGACCGGGATACGGAGAGCAACTCAGTCGTCGATGGGCTCAATACCAAGTCGCTTGAGTCGCTCGAGGCCGTCCTTCATCGCTTTGAGCTCTTCGGGCGAGTGCCCCCGCCACTCGGTGACCTCGCCGATGACTCGCAGCGGCTCTCGGGAACGGTATGACTTCGTCGGATTGCCCGGGTATCTCTTGTCCGTCAGATTGGGGTCGTCCATGATTAGGCCGGTCGGCTCCACGACGTAGATTCTGCCGGGTGCTTCGCCGAGGGCTAGTTCGGCCCCCCAGATGGCCGCATCCAGGGTGGCCGTCAGATAAACGTAGGTTGTTTTTCTGCCCTGCCTACCGAAGTTGGGGGGATACCCCGGCTCGATCAGGTCTCCTGGCTTCAGGTCGGCCTTTGTGCCATGGTAGAACCGCTGTGAGCCTAGATCGTCGGTAGCTGTCACCTGCTCGCTCCTCTTATGCTGCGTGGCCGCGCTGCCGTACGCCGGGGCAAGTCCGCCGACGTCGACAACACACACGTTTGAGATCCCTTGTTCTCCGTGCCTTTCGGCTTGCGGCCGTTGATTATGCGGCACGACCGGGGACTTGCCGCAAGCCCCCACCTGCGTCGTATACTGAAAATGGAGAGTCGGGGGTGCTGTCGATTGTCGTCACCACTGTTCTGTTGGATGAGTTGAGCGGTTTTGTAGTGGTGTGCGATCAGGGAAAGACACACCTGTGCTAGCGGAGCACCCCATGCTATAATGACGAGGAACTGATCCTCAGTAACCATCGCCTCGTTTGCGATGGCGAATGCTCCAGCCGGGCCTCCGTCTTTGGACGGAGGCCCGGCTCTTTTTGGATTCCCCAGGATGCCCACCCTCGATTACCGTTCCGTCTTCGCGCTCGATCACCCTGTCTTCCGTCTGACCTACATCGTAGTATTACGCCAACAAGTCGACGGAGGAGCACCGCATGGACATTGAGTCTCCCAAGAAGTATCTCATCGGCATCGACGTCGGCCTCAACTCTGTTGGTCTCGCAGCTATCGAGGTGAACGACTCCGGCATACCTCTTGAGATTCTCTCGCTGGAGACGATCATTCACGATGGCGGAGTAGACCCGACCGCTAACAAGACGGCCGGCACGCGTAAGGCGGTCTCCGGCGTCGCCCGACGTATGCGGCGCCTCGTCCGTCGTCGCAGGCAGCGCCTGCTCAAACTCGACAAGACGCTGCGATCTATGGACTGGCCCATCATCGACCTGGACAGCGTTTCCGATCCGTACTATCCGTGGAGAGCTCGTCGAGATCTGCTTGCGAGCAAAATAGACGATCAGCAGGAACTCCGCGAGAAGCTATCGATCGCCGTGCGTCACATCGCACGACATCGCGGCTGGCGTAACCCCTACGCATCGATTGAGTCTCTGAAGGCGGCCACCGAGCCGTCCAGGGAGTTCCGCACACTTGTCGATCTGCTGAAGAAGCGTACCGACGCTGGCCTGTTCGACGAGACCATGGCGGTGGCCGAAATCGTCTGCAGCGCCTTGAAAGCAGACCCCCGCCTGCGTGTCCGCGGCACCCGCAAACGCAAAGACGGCACGGACGTTACTCCGCTGCTGGAGGGCAAGATCCACCAGTCGGATAACGTCCGCGAGTTGTGTCGCATCTGGGAGAGACAAGGTCTCCCCAAGGACGAGTTTGAGACCGTCATCGAGGCGGTGTTCACGCAGCGTTCGCCGAAGGGCTCTGCCGCGGGTAGAGTTGGTAAGGACCCCTTGCCCGGTATGCGGGGTGAACCACGGGCCGAGAAGGCCAGCCTAGCCTTTCAGCGTTTCCGTATCGTAGATAAAGTGGCGAACCTGCGCATCCGCGATGGCGTGACCAAAGGAGGGCGGCCGCTTGCGCCCGACGAACGGCGAGCGACTGTCGAGTTTCTCTGGACATCCGACGATATCACCTGGGACGATGTGGCGATATTCCTCGGCGTCTCCCGTCGTGACCTGCTCGGCACCGCCAAAGAGACGGAGCTGGGCGAGCGCGGCGGCGGTCGGCCGCCGGTCAACGTCACCGACATCCGCATCCGCGAGTCCAAGATCAAAGAACTGGTGCGGTACTGGGACTCTGTCGACGAAGTCGGCAAGGAGGCCCTCCTGGTCGTCATCTCGAACGGCTCCGGGTCGGGTGACCGCGACGATCGCGCCCGTGAGGCCGAAGCCTGTGTCATCGAGTTCATCGAACAACTGCCCGAGGAAGTCTTGGGCAAGCTGGACGGCATCAAGCTGCCGGAGGGGCGCGCCGCCTATTCAGCGAAGAGCATGCGGCGCATGACCAAACGGATGGAGGAGTCCGAGGACGACCTGCACGCCGCGCGCAAGTACTGCTTCCCAACGATCGACGACTCCTGGAAACCGTCGGCGGAGCCCATCGGCCAACCCGTCGGCAACCCTGCTGTGGACCGTGTGACCAAGATCATCGCGCGATACCTGGCGGCGGCCGAGCGCCTCTGGGGGCCGCCGCTCAGTGTTAACATCGAGCACACGCGTGATGGGCTCATGAGCGAGGCCATGGCGCGCAAGGAAGCACGTGAGCGCAACAAGAACGCCGAAGAGAACGCCAAAGCCCGCCAGGAGATCCCTCTGGAATTCCTGTCCGCCAGCCGTGAGGCTGGCGAAGATGACCTGCACGAGGCGGGCGGACCTGCGCGCTTCGGCGCCCGCCAGTCCGACGTGTACCGCTGGCGCGCGATTCAGCGGCAGAAGAGCCGCTGCCTGTACTGCGGTACGGCCCTGCACTGGGGCACGTTCGAGATGGATCACATCGTGCCCCGTGCTGGTCAAGGCTCGACAAACACGCAGACAAACCTCGCTGCCGTCTGTCGCGAGTGCAACCACGCCAAAGGCAAGTTGCCGTTCGCGGTTTGGGCGAAGAGCGACTCCGCCAAGGCTCGCGGTGTGACGTTGGAGGGTGCTCTCGCTCGCGCCGAGGACTTTTTCGATACCGCTGCCAAGAGGGACTCAAATCGGCGAAAGCCATACACCCGCGAAGGTCGCATCATCAAGGGTGTGCGCGATCGCCTCAGGCGGACCGAAGCCGACGAAGAACTCGACAACCGTTCCATCGAGTCCGTCGGCTGGATGGCCAACGAACTGCACCACCGCATCGAGGCCCACTACCGCGACGAGCTCAGGGCATCTACGTCGGTTGGTGTATTCCGCGGTTGGGTCACCTCTGAAGCACGTAAAGCCGCCGGCATCCAGCGGCGCCTCGTCCTGATCGGCGATCGAGATGACGACAGGCCTGGCAAGAATCGACTCGACCGTCGCCACCACGCTGTGGACGCGGCCACCATCGCCATGCTCAGACCGGGTGTCGCTCAGGCACTGGTCGTGCGCGATAACCTGCGCCGTACAGCCCAGATCTCTGGTCCGCGTACCGAGATCGACTGGAAGCAGTACCGCGGCACCAACCCGGGGCTGTTCGCCGAGTGGCAGACACAGATGGAGCACTTGGTCGACCTGGTGCAGTCCCATCTCGAATCGGACCAGGTACCCGTCTTCGAGTTTCTGCGCCTCAAACTCGGCAGCTCATCCGGGCACAAAGACACCATTCGTCCTCTGGAGAAGGCGCGAGTCGGTGACGCGTGGAGTATGGAGCAGATCGACCGCTCCGCGACGCCGGCTCAGTGGATAGCGCTGACGCGACAGCCGGACTTCGATCCCAGTCGTGGACTGCCGGCTAATCCCGAGAGACGGGTGCGCGTGCACGACAAGTGGAAGAATGCCGACGACGAGCTTCCGTACTTCCCTACCGGCGCTGGCTGCATCGCCGTTCGCGACGGCTACGCCGAACTTGGCGCCTCGTTCCACCATGCCCGCGTTTACCGCTGCGGACAGGTGCTGAGGTCCGGCAAGATCAAGCCCTTCTACGCCATGATGCGCGTCTACCAGGTCGACCTGCTGCGCCACGCTCACGAAGACTTGTTCACCGTGGAGATTCCGCCGCAGGCGATCAGCCGTCGGGCGGCAGAGCAGCGGCTTCGTGACGCTCTCGATTCTGGCCGCGCCGAGTACATCGGCTGGATCGTGCCCGGCGACGAGCTGCTGCTCGACATGACCAGTCGACGCTCGGGCAAGTCTGGTGCCATTGTGGATGAGTTCGGCGAAGCCGTGCAACACTGGGTCATCTCCGGCTTCGATCAGATCGCCAACATAACACTAAGCCCAAGGCTGCTTGCCGGTGAAGGTCTCACAGAAGACGCTCCAGATACGATTAAGAAGGTTGTTGTTGGTAAAGGGTGGATTGTCAGTGTCGATGTCCTGTTCGGAAAGTGCTGTCCGCAGATCATCCGTAGGGACATCCTTGGTCGACCCCGACTAAAGTCGGGGCGTGGCTTGCCGACATGCTGGAGAGCGATATGAAGTCCGACTGAGGAGTTCTCCATCGACAACTGGCGGGTCATTGATCTCACCTCGTTTGCGGGTCGGCTCCACTACAAGCGTGGGCAGTTGGTGATTTGCCCTGACGAGGGGGGCGAGACAATCGTCCCTCTTGCAGATGTCGCTACCATTCTGCTGGGCTTGAGAGCCAGTGTAGGCGCGGCGGTTCTTCACCAGCTAGCCGAGTTCGATGTCATTACCCTGATCTGCGGTTGGAATGGGGCTCCCAATGCCGGCATGTATGCGTGGTCAGAGCACACGCGGGTCGGTGCCCGTCAGCGAGCACAAGTCTCTATGACGCTTCCCCGGCGTAAGAACGCGTGGGGGCAGCTTGTCCGCGCAAAGGTCTCCGGCCAGGCGGCCAACCTGCGCTACTTCGGCAATAAGGATTGGCGCTTCCTCGCTTCAATGACCAGGGACGTTCGTTCAGGAGACCCCAGTAACGTCGAAGGGCGCGCTGCCCGCTACTACTGGGCACGGCTCTTTGACGACGACGAAGACGACTTCTCGCGTAATCCACAGGGTGGTTCCGGCCGCAACATGCTGCTCGATTACGGTTACACCGTGCTTCGCGGGTACGGAGTACGTGCCGTCCTCTCCGCAGGCCTATCCAGTTGCGTCGGCGTTTTTCATCGTAATCGCTCTAACGCATTCAACCTGGTGGACGATCTGATCGAGCCGTTCCGTCCCGCAATCGACTGGGTGGTTGCCGATCTACCTCTGGAGGCCTCGCTGGATGATCGTTCGACCAAGCAGGCGCTGATTGACGGCTCGATGCAGGCATTCGGCATCGACGGCATATCGGTTGCCGCGAGTCTGACCGACTTGGCGCAACAACTCGGCCGCTACGCCGAAGGCCAGATCGATAAGCTCAAGGTGCCGGCATGGGATGGGCCGCAGGCGCAAACCTGTCTTGAGCTTGCGCCGTGAGTCCCAGGTCGGAGGATGCAGTGTGGTCGCTGGTCATGTTCGACTTGCCCGTGCAGACCAAAGCGGAGCGTCGGCATGCCACTGAGTTTCGCGAATTACTGCTCGACTTGGGCTACCAGCGCGCGCAATTTTCGGTGTATGCACGCTTCTCGCCATCGGTCAGCTCGGTCATTCCGACGATCGGCACTATCAAGAGCAATCTGCCGGCTGGCGGGGAAGTCAGGATTCTGTCAATCACCGATCACCAGTGGGCAACGGCGCTCAGATTTTCCAACGCCGAGGGTGTGGAGGTGGAGGACACGCCGTCGCAGCTCGCGATTTTCTGACGCGTCACAGGGGCATTCCCCCTCCTCAGGACCCCTTTTCGGGGTCCTGAGGAGTCTATCAGGGGAAATGTGAACTGATCCCCAGCACCGGCCGAATATCTATGTGTGGCATAAGGAGTCTATCAGGGGAAATGTGAACTGATCCCCAGCAAGGCAATCCACTCCGCCTCCCGAGCCGGGAGTCTATCAGGGGAAATGTGAACTGATCCCCAGCCCCAGCGCGTGCTTGGCGCGTTTGATCGGGAGTCTATCAGGGGAAATGTGAACTGATCCCCAGCGTGCTGGTTAAGTGGGAGTGGATGATCGGGAGTCTATCAGGGGAAATGTGAACTGATCCCCAGCCGGCGGACAGCACACAGCGCCTTTCGCTGGAGTCTATCAGGGGAAATGTGAACTGATCCCCAGCACGCAAGGTTTCCCGCGTAGACGGAAACGGAGTCTATCAGGGGAAATGTGAACTGATCCCCAGCCGGCGAGGTCCATAGAGAGGGTCGTGAGGGAGTCTATCAGGGGAAATGTGAACTGATCCCCAGCCTGCCGTCGGCGGTGTCGTGTATCCCGCGGAGTCTATCAGGGGAAATGTGAACTGATCCCCAGCGAGCGGCCCACCACGGCGCTTACCCTCGGGAGTCTATCAGGGGAAATGTGAACTGATCCCCAGCAGCGCGACCCGGAAACCTTCGCCGCGATGGAGTCTATCAGGGGAAATGTGAACTGATCCCCAGCTTGGCCCAGCCATCGCCTCGGAGACCATGGAGTCTATCAGGGGAAATGTGAACTGATCCCCAGCCGCCGCAACGAGGCCACGACTCCTTCTAGGAGTCTATCAGGGGAAATGTGAACTGATCCCCAGCCTCAAGGTTCTCCTCCCTCTCAGGGGGTGGAGTCTATCAGGGGAAATGTGAACTGATCCCCAGCAGCGGGGGTACTGGCCTTGAGGGAGGCTGGAGTCTATCAGGGGAAATGTGAACTGATCCCCAGCCTCAAGTTCTCCTCCCCTTCTCAGAGGGGGAGTCTATCAGGGGAAATGTGAACTGATCCCCAGCCTCAAGTTCTCCTCCCCTTCTCAGAGGGGGAGTCTATCAGGGGAAATGTGAACTGATCCCCAGCGTTCTGCGTCCGCACCTTGTCCGGCCAGGGAGTCTATCAGGGGAAATGTGAACTGATCCCCAGCAAGCCGGAGTGGGGGGCCACTGTCGTGCGGAGTCTATCAGGGGAAATGTGAACTGATCCCCAGCAGTTTCAGGCCGCTATTGACAGCGGCGAGGAGTCTATCAGGGGAAATGTGAACTGATCCCCAGCATCCAAGACGAGGTGCTAAACAACGCGAGGAGTCTATCAGGGGAAATGTGAACTGATCCCCAGCTTGGCGAAAGCGTGCAGGGCCGCGGCCGGGAGTCTATCAGGGGAAATGTGAACTGATCCCCAGCCCTCGTAGACTTTTGCGCGATCTGCCGAGGAGTCTATCAGGGGAAATGTGAACTGATCCCCAGCGCGGAGGCCAACGCCATCACTCCGACCAGGAGTCTATCAGGGGAAATGTGAACTGATCCCCAGCGATAGTCCAGCGCCTCAATGTAGTTATTGGAGTCTATCAGGGGAAATGTGAACTGATCCCCAGCTACATCTCCATCCTGGCCATCGAATTGTGGAGTCTATCAGGGGAAATGTGAACTGATCCCCAGCTGGTTCGGTGTCGGTGTTTGGTGTCGTGGGAGTCTATCAGGGGAAATGTGAACTGATCCCCAGCTGGTTCGGTGTCGGTGTTTGGTGTCGTGGGAGTCTATCAGGGGAAATGTGAACTGATCCCCAGCGAACTCAATAACACCCGTGCTGTTGCCTGGAGTCTATCAGGGGAAATGTGAACTGATCCCTGTGCAATCCGCCCAAGCCGAACGGCCTTTCCACGGCAAGCCGAACAGCGATTCCGCTCCAAGCCGAACACCTCGGAGCGAAGCGACGCGTTTGCCTTGCTAACGTTGACGTACTGTTCGGCTTCAGGTCAACTCGCCGTCCTTTCCCTGCCCTCTTCGGCGCATCGACTCGCCCGTGAGCTCGATGCGCACCGAGCGGTGCACGAGCCGATCCAGCACCGCGTCGGCGATGCTCGGATCGGCGATGAGGTGGTGCCAGTCGGAGACGGGCAGCTGGCGAGCGACTTCGCGTAGAGATTGACGTGGTCTGTGTGTTTCGCGCTCGAATTGCGGGGCATTGACGATCACCGGCGACGGCGTTACAGCCCTGGACCTGGCGCGTGAGCTCCTCGTCGCTCAGGCGCAGCAGATCCGCTACCGTCACTGTTGTGGCGAGGTCCTCATCCTTCCTTCGGGTAGGCGAACACGTCCTCGAGTGGCACACCGAACACCCCGGCGATCCGGAACGCCATCTCGAGCGACGGAGAGTAACGCTCCTGCTCGATGGCGATGACGGTCTGTCGCGTTACCCCGAGCATGTCGGCGAGCTCGGCCTGGGTCATTTCGCCGGCTTCGAAGCGGAGCGCCCGGATGCGGTTGGTGACGCGAGTGGGTTTAACCATAGCTAGAAGCCCCGGTGATAGGCGATCAACTTGACGATCGATCCGACGAGCGACGAGATCACAAACGATAGGTAGAGCGCGTTGGCGATCCAGAAGTACTCGTACTCGAGCATGACCAGGGCGAGCACCCCGGCCATGCCCGCGGACGCGACGTAGAAACCGATGAGGTCGCCGTGCCGGGCGATGGTCTTGTCTCTCTCGTCCTTGCGATCGGTGCTGTTGGAAGCGCCCTGGCTCTTGAGCGTGGCGGAGATGTCCGCGCCGATCTCCACCAGGATCGAACCGGCAATCGTCAGACCGACGCTGATCCCGAGCGCCAGGAGCAGAGGCCGTCGATAGGCGATATCGGCGGCGGACACTTCTCCCAATCGTCTCAGCATCGTGATCAAGTAGACGGTGGGGACGACCACTGTGACTACGAGATCCACCCAGGTTATCTTCTCTTCGAACGGCATGGTCTCTCCTTGCTCCCGCTGAAGAACGTCAGATTTGTTTGACATCGCTACTGTAAAGAATAGTTTACATCATGTCAAGGATACTTGACTGTCCCTCTAGCTCGGGGAGGTGGGTCGCGCCGCCGAAGCCGCGGTGAGCGCCAGAGTCTTGGGATCGCTCTCTCAGTCCTGGTTCACGCGTCCGGCGTGTGGGCGCATGGCGGTACTTTCCCTCCGTGCTCGAGGCTTGAGGGCCGCGCTGATTCGTACCGCTCGCGATCCCTTGGATGCGCCTCCGCGACGTCATGCTTGATGTGGCTCATCGCCAAGGGGTTCAGTTGGCCCGTGGTCCACTCTGGACTGCGTCGAGAGGCATGATGGCCTGAGCTGTCCTGCGGTTAGGTAGCGGGACGAGCGAGCCGCCGTGGTCCCTGCGAGCTCGCTCCGCGGAAGCCCGCATCTCCAATCGTCAGGTGCTCGCGGCGCCGGGGAAACGCCAGCCTGTCGTGAACCGCAGGCTCATTTGGCCGCAGGACGGACAGTAATAGGTGCCATCGGTGAGCTCGAGAACGCGACCGAGCTGGTCTCCCGTGCTGCAGTGCACCACGACGTCGCCGCCCGAGCCGACGAGTTTCGGATCGTCGTAGGGGACCACGCTGTTTGAGTGGCACTCGGGGCAGCGGGGCGGCTCGTCGGCGAGGTCCACCTGGACGAGACGCTGGCAGGCTTCGCACAAACAGGGGAAGGAGCAGCCCGAGGATCGCGTGCTTGGGCCGATCGCGATCTTCGCCTGCGCGTTTCCGCATGAGCAAGAGGTAGTGACTTCTAGTCCCATCGATTTGTCCTCCAACAACGATCATGCGGTCTGCATATGCCGCTCCGGCAGACCGCTGCTCTCTGGATGGGACGCTATCACTTCTCGCCGGGTGAAGGCGGAGAGCCGGTCACCAAAGTGCCTGCTCGCCTGCTCACTGTCTCTCGGTGGTTCGCGTGGAGCTGGTGGGCTGTGTGGAGCTGGCCAGGCTGCCCAGCGGTCCGCAGTCGACCTCGCTGCACGTGGTCTCGACGGCGGCGGGCAACGGCTGGTCCGTTATCCCCCAGTACCTGCGCCCTAGCCACAAGGCCACGTTGACGAGCCCAATCAGTACGGGCACTTCGACCAGCGGTCCGATGACCGTGGCAAACGCCTCTCCGGAATTCAGGCCGAAGGTGGCGATGGCCACGGCGATGGCCAGTTCGAAGTTGTTGCTGGCGGCCGTGAAGCTCAGTGTGGCCGTCTTGGAGTAGTCGGCGCCGATCCTGCGCGCGAGGAAGAAGCTCACGAGGAACATGATCACGAAGTAGCAGAGGAGCGGAAGCGCGATGCGCAGCACGTCGAGCGGCAGCTGCACGATGAGGTCGCCCTTGAGGCTGAACATCACGAAGATCGTAAACAGGAGAGCGATGAGGGTGAGCGGGCTGATACGCGGGATGAACTCCCGCTCGTACCACTCCCGGCCTTTCGCGCGGAGGCCGACGAACCGTGTGAGCATGCCGGCGAGGAAGGGGATGCCGAGGTAGATGAAGACGCTCTTGGCGATCTGACCGATGGTCACGTCGACCGTCGCGCCCTGGAGCCCAAAGAGCGGCGGCAGTTTGGTGACGAAGATCCAGGCGAAGACGCTGTAGAACAGCACCTGGAAGACGCTGTTGAAGGCGACCAGGCCCGCGGCGTACTCCGTGTCGCCGCGGGCAAGCTGGTTCCACACGATGACCATGGCGATGCACCGCGCAAGACCCATCATGATGAGCCCGGTCATGTACGCCGGGTGGTTGTGCAGGAAGGCGATGGCCAGGAAGAACATCACGAACGGCCCGATGAGCCAGTTCTGCACGAGCGATAGGCCGAGGATCCTGTAGTCCCTGAAGACGTCGCCGAGCTCCTCGTACCTCACTTTTGCCAGCGGGGGATACATCATCACGATCAGGCCGACGGCGATGGGGATGTTCGTGGTGCCCACCGACCACCGGTCGATGAACGTGGGCAACGCGGTGAACGCCCAGCCGAGGCCCACGCCGGCGGCCATGGCGAGGAAGATCCACAGCGTGAGGTAGCGGTCGAGGAACGAGAGCCTGCGGGTGACGCTCTGGTGAGGCATCGCGTACGCCTGTGGTGTCATCGGTCGGCTTCTCGGACGGTGGGCTTGGTGGCGCGGATGAACGCGCCTATGAGGTTCACGTCGTGCGGCAGCGAGACACCGCACGCCTGCTCGATCTCGTGCCCCCGCTGCTCGCGGTAGTCGGTCGTCGGCACTACTTCCGCGTCGACGAAGCCGGCTCGCTTGAGCCGAGCGAGGTAGTCGTGCTCCTCGAGGGCGCCGGCGATGCAGCCGCCCCACATCTCCACGCTGCGTTTGATCTGCTCGGGCACCGCGTTAACATCGCCTTGAAAGACCATGTCGCTCACCGCGAACCGTCCGCCCGGCTTGAGGACACGGTAGGCCTCGGTCAACACCTTATCCTTGTCGAGCGAGAGGTTGATGACGCAGTTGCTGATGACCACGTCGACCGACTCGTCGGGCAGCGGCACGTCCTCGATCTCTCCCTTGAGGAACTCCGCGTTCGTCACGCCGGCCCGGCGCTGGTTCTGGCGCGCCAGGGCGAGCATGTCGTCGGTCATGTCGAGGCCGTACACCTTGCCCGTCGGCCCGACGCGTCGTGCGGAGAGCAACACGTCGATGCCGCCGCCACTGCCCAGATCCAGTACGACCTCGCCCGGTCGCAGTTCGGCCAGGGCCGTCGGGTTGCCGCAGCCGAGGCTCGCGAGGACGGCCTCTCTCGGCAGCTCGCTCGTCTCGGTGATGCCGTAGAGACCACGCGCGAGCTCGTCGTTGGCCACGGCCGCGGTCGGCCCGCAACACGACGAGGAGCTGCAGCAGCAGCTCGTTCTCGGCGCGCTGTCTCTTACCTCGCGGGCGCGCTCGGCGTAGCGCTCGCGGATCTGCTCTTTGAGGTCGGTACTCCCGACCGTGGTATCCTCAGCCATGTCCTGTTCCCCTTGTCACATCAACGATTGCTGGTATGATCGTCACATCACAAATCATTGATGTCAAGCTCACAACTCCATGAGGCGGCGCGAGGGAGGACGGATGCCGGTCGATACCGTGGGCGTCACCCAACTGACGCTGGTGGCCAAGGCGCTGGCCGATCCTCTTCGCCTCAGAATGATCGAGATCCTCGCTCAGGGCAGGAGCCGCTGCCAGTTGCCCGACATCTGTACGCGCGATGTGCCGGGCGACGATGTGCCGACGGGTATCTGCGTCTGCGAGTTCCAGGAGGCCTTTGGCCTAGGCCAGTCGCGAACGTCGTACCATCTTCGCGTGCTCAAAGATGCCGGGCTGGTCACCGAGGAGACGCGCGGCAAGTGGACCTTCTACGAGCTCGACCGCGAGGCGTTCGCCGTGGCTCTGGACGTCCTGCGGAAGCTGGCAGGTGAATGACTTGCTGCCGCGGGCGAGTTCGTTCCTTCTTCGTTGTGCGGAGCCGGAGGGCATGGCTTCGGCAAGCTCCACAAGGAGCACAACCCGCTAGCTTAACGCGTCGCTTGACGCGCCACGACTCGTTCGGTTTCTCTGCTCGTCCCAGCGCACAGGCCTGCGTGGGCTGTCGTTACCGTACGCGCGGCCGACGGAGTCAGAGGTGCGGAGTCTCTCATGTGGCGACGCGGCTGCCGCACGCAGTTACGAGCAGGACTAGCGCGGCGGTGTAGGAGTGCGAGCATGGCGTTACTCAGGGAACTGCCGCGCCCGGCGCGCAAGCGCGCAAGGCCGGGGTCGCCAGTCGCACCGGCCTGTGAATATCATGAGAACGTGCTGGGCATTGGCAGGTACGGTGCTGGAGCACGCCGAGCGTGCGCGGAGGGGGTCCTGTTGAAGATAGCCGCATCTCGCCGCTGGCGAGCGATTCGTTTGCAGCGGTGGCCTCTTGCAGTGGCCGTGCTGTGCGTTGGGCTTGCGCTTGCCACCGCTCTGCGTTTGGGCGACATGCATCTCAAGCGCGGCATGGGGCATGACGAGGCCATCTCCTATCTGGCTGCTGCGGGGCACGAGGACGAGTACTCCTTGACAGTGGTGGGCGAGGGCCTGGCTGGTCGATGGGTCACAGCGGCCCAGTGGAAGAACATGATGGTGCCCGACGGCTTCTGGGGCTACGGTCGCATTACGGCAGGTCTAAATCACACAGATAACCATCCGCCCCTGTACTTCTGGGTTCTGCACGCGTGGGTCTGGCTCGTGGGCTTGCATCTGTGGACCGGGCCACTCCTCAATCTCATCTTGGCGGTGACGACGGGGATCTTCGTGTTCGTGCTTGGCCGTCGGGTTATCGGCGACGCGCGTTACGCGGCTCTGGCGGCGGTGATCTGGGCTTGCTCGTACCCAGTTGTGGTTACCTCGAGAATGGCTCGGCACTACGACGTGTTCGCACTCTTCGCGGTACTCTTTGTCCTCGTATCGCTCCGGCTGGCGGACAGGAATACACGCCTCCGAGTCGGGGACACGATCGCTCTTGCGGTTCTCACTGCCGCCTGTTTTCTGACTCACTACGAGTTTGTCGCCTTCGCGGCGGGTACGGCGGTACTGTTCGCGCTCTCGCTCTGGCGTAACCGGCGGCGTCTTCTCACCGTTCTGGGAGCGATGGCTGCGGGGGTTCTGCTGGCGATTGCGCTCAACCCGGGCTTTCTCCAATCGTTCACGAGCCAGCGGGCACAAGCGCATGGGGGTACTCTGCGGCTCTTTGTCCAGAGGGTTGACTCCGTACGCCTGGCCTTGCAGTCGTTCTTCCATTACACGGTTCCCGGACCGGAGGCGGGGTTCACAATGCACGGAACCGCCCATTCGGGCAAGTACGTGTGCCTGGCGACATTCGTTGTGCTGCTCGGGTTGGGGGTTGCTGTCCTGCTGCCCGGCGTAAGGAGCCGTCTACTGCGAAGACTGCGGACGGTTCGCAGAGAGACTTGGGTTTTCCTCGCGTTCCTCGGTGTTGCGGCTGCTACCACGCTGTTGCCGTACCTGATGTTCCAGGTACCAGCCTTTGCCACGGGAGGTCGTTATCTGGCCATCCTGTGGCCTCTACTGGCCCTAGCGGTCATGCTGGCCTTCAAGGCACTGGGACGCGCCGGAGTTGCCATGGCAGTACTGCTGACCCTCTGGATCGTGGTGCCCGCTGCCTATCTCGTGGCCGTGCGCGCGCCGGCGGGCGTTCAGCTAGAACCGTTTCCCACCAACGCGCGTGTGCTGGTAGTGAATACCGTTGCTCGTGGGCGACTGCTGCCGGTGATCTGGCGCGTGCCCGATGATGTCGCCGTGTATGCGGACGCGCCGGACTCGCTGCTCAGTAAACCAGACGCTTGGTTGCCGCGGCTTCTCCCGGGATCGTGCTATGCGAGCGTCAGTGCGCCGCTCAAGTCCGTGCCCAACTGGCGAGCGCCGCTTACTCTGCTGCGTACCACGCGAGAGCTGGTTGACGATGGAATGGACATATGGTGGGCGAAGGGTCGCCTCTGGGAGGTGCTTCGCGTGCTCCCTTCTGCCGGAACATAGCCAGATTCGGCTGTCGCTGCACTTCTCACGCTTAACGCAACGTTATCGCCGCTTCACACGAACTCAACAGTCGCGGACGATACTGACGATGCCCCTTTGCTGTGAGGTCGAAGCGAGACGATCCCCACACAACACGGAGAAGGCCCCGGTTCCTCCGGGGCCTTCTCCGTGTTATATCCAAGGCAGCTCGCGAGGAGCTGGCTGTTGGGGGGCGTCTGTGCGAGATGCCGGCGCGGTCGTCCGCTAGTTTTTCAGCAGTCCGCCTGCGTAGTCGCGAAGCTGCTCGAGCTGCTCCTCCGTGAGCTCTCCTTCGAGACCCAGGAGGTGCGCCGCCGCTGCACCCGTGCGCCCCCGGTAGAGGATCGTCACCAGGCTGGCGAGCGCTTCGCCGGCAACTTGATCGGCGGGGATCGCCGCCCGGTAGAGGTAAGTGACGCCCGTCTTGTCGCACGTCAGGAGGCCCTTCTTCGCCAGGTTGCCCATGACCGCCATGACGGTCGTGTAGGCGATCGTGCGTTTTTCGCGCAGATGCTCGTAGATGTCGCGCACGCGCACAGCCTCTGGGTCTCGCTCCCATATAGCTGCCAGAATGCTGGCCTCGAGCGGCCCAATTGCGGTGAAGGATGCGCCTCTCGCGGAGGTTCGCCATGACACCCAAGACTTGTCCACTGAACACACCTTGCCTCTCACGCCTAAACCAGGTTGCGGGCACACTAATCTGAACACACGATAACTGCAAGAGTCGTACCACAATCCACACAGAGAGCGAGCTCGGTGAATGTCGATTGATAGCCAGGTTTGTCGCCGCTTCTCGCCTTCCCGAGTGGGATCGTGAGGTGTCGCTGATGTCGGTCCATCATCCCGGAGCAGAAGTAGAGGACTAGGGCGCAGAGGGAGCGTACGATGGGCGACGAAGAGAGGCACGCCGATCGCTCATCCCGCAGGCAGGGGAGAGCGAGGGCACGTACCGCATTCCGCAACTGCGACGAGAGGGAGATGATCGCCAACATGACCAGTGAGTTGGGGAAGAGGGGCCGAGCAGCGCGATGTGCCGGTACCGTGGTACTCGACCCCGTCCTCTGCAAAGCCTGCGGTATCTGTGTGGCGCTCTGCCCGCACGATGTCCTCGAGGGCGTGGCGGGCGGTCCGCCACGGATCGCACGGCCGGAGGAGTGCACCTTGTGTCGAGCTTGTGAGTTGCACTGCCCCGACTTCGCCATCCGCATCGAAGCAGAGGGCGAAGAGGCTCTGGTGGCGGAGGAGGCGATCGACTGATGCCGCAACCTCTCCGACTACTGCAAGGCAACGAGGCCTGTGCCGAGGGCGCGATCGCCGCCGGAGCGCGCTTCTTCGCCGGGTATCCGATTACGCCCTCGACGGAGATCGCCGAGGAGCTCTCGCGGCTGATGCCGCGTGTCGGCGGTACCTTCATCCAGATGGAAGACGAGATCGCCTCCATGGCGGCCGTGATCGGCGCCTCGCTGGCCGGCGCCAAAGCGCTCACGGCTACCTCCGGCCCCGGTTTCTCTCTCATGCAGGAGAACATCGGCCATGCTGCCATGGCCCAGGTGCCCTGCGTCATCATCAACGTGATGCGCGGGGGGCCTTCGACAGGGCTGCCCACCGATCCCGCCCAGGGCGATGTGATGCAGGCTCGCTGGGGGACCCACGGCGAGCACTCCATCATCGCCCTCTGCCCCTCCTCGGTAGAGGAGTGCTTCCGCCTTACGGTGGAGGCCTTCAATCTGGCCGAGCGCTATCGCACGCCAGTGGTGGTGCTCTCCGACGCGATGGTCGGCCATATGCGCGAGGGCGTCGCCCTTCCGCTGCCGGAGGAGCTCGAGATCGTCGAGCGCCGGCAGCCGAACTGCAGCCCCGAGGAGTATCGGAGTCTGGTCTCCACGGTCGACAACATCCTGCCCCGGCCGCCGCTGGGCTCGAAGTTCAAGGTCCGTGTCACTGGGCTGGTGTACGACCGCCAGAGCGGCCGGCCCGACACCGCCACTCCCGCGGTGGCCCAGGAGCTCGGCAGCTACTTGCGGCAGAAGATCTACTGCCATGCCGCGGAGATCGTGCGCGTCGAGGAGCTCTGCATGGAGGATGCCGAGGTGGCCATCTTCGCTTACGGCTCGGTTGCCCGGGCGGCCAAGGCGGCCATGCGCTGGGCTCGTCGCTCCGGCGTAAGGGTCGGCCTGGTCCGTCCGATCACCCTCTGGCCCTTCCCCACGGCGGCCGTGGAGCGCATGGCTCGCCAGGTTCGTACCGTGATCGTGCCCGAGATGAACCTGCGCCAGATCGCCTGGGAAGTACAGGCCGCGGTACGCGGCGCCGCCGAGGTCGTCGACTACGGCCGCATCGATGGGCGCCTGATCACTCCCGAGGAGATCCAGGAGCTCATCAAAGCGCAGTTCTACTACCATCACTGGGAGGCCTAGCGTGAGCGCCCTGATTGACGAGCGGCGCATCGAGATGCCGTCGCAGCCCCACTCGCCCAAGATCCGCCCGCGCTCTACCGAAGAGATCACGCGGCACCTGATCACACCGAAGACCATCTGGTGCCCAGGCTGCACCAATGGCGTTGTCTTACGGGCCATCGTCGATGCCTTGCTGAACCTCCACAGCGCCCCGGAGAGCACGCTCGACTTGGACAAGGTGACCCTGGTCGCCGGTATCGGTTGTTGCGGGCGCATCGTGCAGTACCTGGACTTCTCCAGTGTGCATACCACGCACGGTCGCGCGTTGGCAGTGGCCACTGGAGCCAAGCTCGCCGATCCGCAACTCCACGTCGTGGTGGTGATGGGCGACGGCGACTGCATGGCCATCGGCGGCAACCACCTCATCCATGCTGCTCGGCGTAATCTCGACCTCACGGCCATCGTGTTCAACAACAGCATTTACGGCATGACCGGGGGGCAGATGAGCCCTACGACCTTCGAAGGCGATCGTTCAACCACCAGTACCTACGGCAACGTCGAGCAAGCTTTCGATACTTGCGAACTGGCCCACGCCGCGGGCGCCACCTACGTGGCCCGCGGCACTACGTACAACTACCTGCAGCTCGCCCGGCTGATCGCCGGCGGGATCGCTCACCAGGGCTTCGCCTTCATCGAGGCGATGGTGATCTGCCCGACGTACTACGGTCGCCAGAACAAGGCCGGCACTCCGGCGGAGATGCTGCTGCGGCAGCGCGAGCGAGCGGTGCCGGTAGAGAAGTCCGACCTCGTCGGGCCTCGCTTGAAGGAGCGTTACCCGGTCGGTGTGCTGCACCACGTCGAACGCGAGGAGTACTCCGTGGCCTATGAGAGGGTGATCGCCCATGCCCAGCAAAGCTAAGGCTCCCCTCTGCGCTTCGCAGAACGAGCAGCAGACCACGTATCTGGAGCTGCGCCTGTCGGGCTCCGGCGGCCAGGGTATCCTGCTGGCCGCCGCCCTGCTGGCCGACGCCGCACTGCAGGCCGGTAAGCAGGTGGTGCAGACACAGAGCTATGGCCCCGAGGCCCGCGGCGGCGCCTCCAAGGCCGAGGTCATCATCAGCGATGCGGAGATCGACTACCCTGAGGTGCGTCTGGCGCACCTCACGCTCTGCCTCTCGCAGCCGGCTTTCGATAAGTACGCGCGGCAGGCCGGGCCAGGCAGCGTGATTTACGTCGACAGCGGGCTCGTGAAGCCAACCGCGATCGCTGGCGTGCAGATCTTGGGAGCTCCGTTCACCCAGCTCGCCAGCGAGCAGCTCGGCCGCATGGTGGTCGCCAATATCGTCGCCCTCGGCGCACTCGCGGCGCACTCGCGCGTGGTGGAGAGAGAGGTGCTGTTCGCGGCGCTGGCGCGCCGTCTGCCCGCCAAGCTGCTCGAGCTCAACCAGCGAGCGCTGGAGCTCGGCTACGCAACGCCTTTGCAGGCAGAGGCCTGCTAGCCATGGATCTCTTGGAGCATGAGGGCAAGGCGTTGCTGCGCTCCTTCGGTGTCCGTACGCCGCGCGGCGGCCTTGCCGATACGCCGGCGGCCGCCGCCGAGCAGGCGCGTCAGCTCGGCGGACCGTGTGTGGTGAAGGCTCAGGTACCCATCGGCGGCAGGGGCAAGGCCGGCGGCATCCTGCGGGCGCAGGACGCCGCCGCGGCCGCCGCGGTGGCGCGGCGCATCCTGGCGATGAGCATCCGCGGCCACGCCGTTGCGGAGGTGCTCGTCGAGGAGGCGGTCGATGTTTCCGAGGAGCTCTACATGGCCATCCTGCTGGACCGCGCCGCCCGCTGCCCGCTGCTGCTGCTCTCGCGCCGCGGCGGGATGGACATCGAGCAACTGGCGGCGCAGGAGCCGGATGCGCTCGCCAGCGTACACATCGATCCCGCCTTCGGGTGGAGCGACTACGTCGCTCGCACGGCCTGCGCCGCGCTGGGCATCGCCGCGGCGCGGGTCATCGGTGAGCTGGGCGCGCGCCTCTGGCAGGCTTTCTGCGCCAGCGAGGCGACGCTGCTCGAGATCAACCCGCTGACCATCGTCGAGGGCGAGGCGCTGGCGCTGGACGCCAAGGTGAGCGTCGACAATGCAGCGCTGTTCCGCCATCCGGAGCTGGCCGGCTCGCGCGGCGCGGCGCCGACCGATCCGCTCGAACGGCTGGCCGCCGAGAAGGGCTTACCGTACGTGCGGCTCAACGGCCAGGTCGGTGTGCTGGGTAACGGCGCCGGCCTGGTGATGAGCACGCTCGATTTGATCGCCGAGGTCGGCGGCGCGGCCGCCAACTTCCTCGACATCGGCGGAGGGGCCAGCGCGCAGCGCATCGTCGACGCTTTCGAGGTCGTCCTCGCCGACCAGCGCAGCGCGGTCGTGTTCGTGAACGTCTTCGGTGGCATCACGCGCTGCGACGAGGTCGCGCGTGGCCTGCTGCTGGCCTTCGAACAACTGCGTCCCGCACTGCCCGTAGTAGTGCGGCTGGCGGGCACCAACGCCGAAGAGGGGCTGGCGATGCTCGCCGGCGCGCGGCTGCCGGCCGTGGCGGTGGAGGGCTCCATGTGGGAGGCGGCCTCACTGGCCGTGCGTCTCGCCGCCGAAGGAGGGATCTCTCCATGTCGATCCTGATCGACGAGCGCAGTAAGGTACTGGTCCAGGGCCTCACTGGCCGCGAGGGGCGCTTCCACGCGCTGCGCAACCGTGCCTACGGAACAGCGGTAGTGGCTGGCGTGACGCCGGGCAAGGGGGGTCAGTCCGTAGAGGGCATTCCCGTCTTCGACAGCGTAGCCGGCGCCGTGGAGCAGACCGGGGCTACCGTCTCCCTGATCCTGGTGCCGGCGCGCTTGTGCGCCGACGCCATCGCTGAGGCCATCGCCGCTGGGATCACGATCATCGTCACCATCACTGAGGGCATCCCCGTGCACGACATGCTGCGCGTGTGCGCCCTCCTGCGCGCGCACCCCGACGTACGCATGATCGGTCCCAACTGCCCCGGCATCATCAGCCCCGGCAAAGCCAGTGTGGGCATCATGCCCAGCGACGCCTTTGCTCCAGGGCGCATCGGGCTCATCAGTCGCTCGGGCACACTCACCTACGAGATCGCCCACGCCCTCAACGCGCGGGGTCTCGGTCAATCGACTGCCGTGGGCATCGGTGGCGACGCTCTGCCGGGCTCGAGCTTCATCGACATCCTCGCCCTGTTCGAGGTCGATCCCCAGACCGATCTGGTCGTGCTCGTCGGCGAGATCGGCGGCTCGGACGAGGAGCTGGCGGCCGCCTACGTCGCCGCGCGGATGAGCACCCCGGTGGTCGCCTACATCGCTGGCTTCACGGCGCCACCGGGGCGCCAGATGGGCCACGCCGGAGCCATCGTCGCGGGCTCGGCGGGCACGGCGCAGGCCAAGCGCGCGGCGCTCGAGGAGGCGGGCATCCAGGTGGCGGCCAGCCCCAGCGAGGTGGCTGACTTGGTCGCTCGGCGGCTGGCCGGAGGCTGAGGAGCGGGGGCGGGTGCGCAGGACGGATGTCCCGTGCTCCGCTAGCTCGGCGTGTCGGGACGGAGGAGCCGGCGCTGCAGCAGCAGCGCCGGCGGCAGGCTGAGCAGTGCGGCAATAGCTGCGGTATAGAAGGGCCATCCGAAGGCCTGCCGCACCTCTTCCAGGAATACGGCCTCCAGGGACTCGCGGAGGGAGAGGAGGGCGACCGCGTCGCCGGTGCCCACCGGCGGCACGGGCACGCCCTCGATGGGGTGAACCAGGCGGCGGATCTCGCCGATGCCGGCGGTGGCGTCGATGCCGCGCGCGTCCTCGAGCGCGCGCAGGATGTAGGAACGCCACTGCGCCGAGAGCAGCGGCTGGCGATCGACGATCACCTGCGCCTGGTCGATCGAGTCGTCGACGGCGGTATGCACGGTGGCGGAGAACACCGCCACCAGTACAGCCACGCCGAGGAGAAAGCCGAGCTGGCGGGCGGTGTTCAGCAGGCCCGAGCCCACACCCTTGACGGCGGAGCCTATGGCGCTCATGCCGGCGGCGGTCAGCGAGGGGATGGTGATGCCCAAGCCGGCCCCTACGAGGGCGGTACGCCACGCGGCGGCGGTGAAGGCGGGGTCGCGTTCCATGTGCGCCAGCAGGAACAGGCCGACGGCGGTGAGCGCCGTGCCTATGGCGGCCAGCGTGCGTGGCCCGATGGAGTCGATGAGGCGGCCGGCGAGGGGCGCGATGAGCAGGCCGGCCGCCGGCACGAAGGTGACCACATAGGCGGCCTGTAGCTCCGTGTAGTCGCCCACCCCCACGAGGTAGATCACGAGCATGAACGCGGTGCCCATGAACGCGATGTCTACCGTGGTCATGCCGGCGACGGCCGCGGCGAAGGGCCGGTTGCGCAGCAGCCGCAGGTCGAACAGCGGGGCTCTGGCGCGAAGCTCTCGCCAGATGAACAGCGAGAGCATTGCCGTGGCGGTCAGCAGGAGGGCCACGATGAGAGGAGAGAGCCAGCCGCTGTTGTTGCCCTCGATGAGGGCGAAGGTGAGGCAAAAGAGCCCCGAGGTGATGAGCGCCACGCCGGCCCAGTCCATGGTAACGGCGCTGGCATGCGCGCGGCGTGGCACCAGCACGGAGACCAGCGCGATACCTAAGAATCCGATCGGCAGGTTGATGAAGAAGATCCATTGCCAGCCGCCGAGGTGGATCATGAGGCCGCCCAGTGCCGGTCCGAGGGAGGCGGAGAGCGAGCTGACGGCGCCGAACATGCCGGAGGCCAGGCCCTGGCGCGCGCGGGGAAAAGCCTCGAGGATGAGGGTCAGCGAGGTGGGGATAACAGCGGCCGCGCCAGTGGCTTGAACGGTACGAAAGACGACGATCCACGCCACCGACGGCGAGAGGGCGCAGCCCAGCGAGGCCGCGGTGAACAAGCCCAGGCCGGCCAGGAACAGGCCTTTATGGCCATGTCGGTCGGCCAGGCGTCCCATGGTCATGAACAGCACGGTCAGAACCAGGTTGTAGCCGTTGAGAATCCAGGAGACGGCCGTAACCGAGGAGTCCAAGCGTTGGATGATCTCCGGGATGGCGATGGTCATGACCGTGGCGTCGGCCAGGGCGAGGAACATCCCCGGCGTGAGTGCGGCTAGTACTATCCATCCGCGGCGTCCAGTCACGTTCGGCTCCTCACGGTCTTGTGGTGCGCGCGTCTCCGGAATCCGCGGCGAGTTTGCGGATTCGCGCCACAGTGTACATGCCCCGCTCGTCGCGCGTCCCGCTCGTCGCGCACGAGACTTGTGCGCACCATTCGCGCACATCACTCGTCATGATGAGGTACGGATGACACCGACTCTCCTCGCCGATGCCGGCTCTCTTCATGAGCGAGGTACGGGCGCGTTCGCGCGAGCGGATATACAATCAATCTCATGAAGATCGCGGATGTGCTGACAGAGCTCGACCGTCTGACGCCGTTTCAGCTCGCCGAGCCGTGGGATAGAGTGGGCCTGCAGGTTGGCTCCGCGAGCGCCGATGTATCTCGCCTGCTCGTTGTGCTGGACGTAGATGAGGAGGCGCTCGACCAGGCGGCGCGGCGTGGTTGCCAGGCCATCCTGACGCACCATCCGGTGATCTTTCAGCCTCTCGACGCGGTCACCGACGCCGAGTCCTCCGGCGCGTTGGTGGCGCGAGCGCTCCGCGAGGACGTGGCCGTTATCTCCGCCCACACCAATCTCGACAAGGCGCGGGGCGGGCTGGCCGACGTAGCGTGCGCCCTGCTCGGGCTGGAGGGCGTGCGGCCGCTCGAGCCGGCGCCGGCCGGCTGGGTGAAGCTGGTCGGCTTCGTGCCGGCCGACGAGCTCGACACGGTGCGGGCCGCGGTGTTCGCCGCTGGCGCCGGGGTGATCGGCGACTACGAGCACTGCTCCTTCGCACTGCCCGGCACCGGCACGTTCTTGCCACGAGAAGGCGCCCACCCTACGGTGGGGACGGTGGGCGCGGACAATACGACGGACGAGGTGCGGCTGGAGGTCGTCGTGCCGCGTTCCGCGCGGCGTGCGGTGCTCGACGCTTTCGTCGCCGCACACTCCTACGAGGAACCCGCCTACGACGTGTATCCCGTCGAAGACGAGCTCCCTACGGTTGGTCTGGGCCGAGTCGGCTATCTCGAGCGGCCGCTCAAGCTCGGCGAACTGGCGGCCACCGTGGCCCGCGTGGTTCATCTGCCCTCGGTACGTGTGTGCGGCGATCAGGAGCGGCGCGTGACGCGCGTGGCCGTGCTGCCCGGATCGGGGAGCACGGCGATCCCCGCGGCGGCGGGCGTCGCCGATGTGCTGATCACCGGAGACGTCAAGTACCACGACGCCGACGCCGCGGCACGCTTGGGGCTGGCGCTTATCGACGTGCCCCACGAGGTGGTCGAAGGGCTGGCGCTGGAACGGTGGACCGATCGGCTCGGCGATGCTCTCGGCGTGCACGGCGTCGCGGTCGAGTTTCTGCCGCGGATCGAGCGGCTCTGGTCCTTTGTGTCGGCGCGGACGCCTCAGGTGCCGCACTTGGGCGTGGACGACGTTGGCGCGGAGAAGTCCGGCAACGTCTTCGAGCTGTTCGTCGACGGTGGGGCGCGCGGCAACCCCGGCCCTGCCGGCATCGGCGCGCGCCTTCTCGGCAGCGACGGCGAGGTTACCGAGGAACTCGCCGACTACATTGGGGTGGCCACCAACAACGTGGCCGAGTACCAGGCGCTCATCGCCGGGCTCGAGATGGCTCTCGACCACGGCGTCCACAGCCTCATCGTGTACGCGGACAGCGAGCTCGTGGTGCGCCAGCTCAACGGGCAGTACAAGGTAAAAGAGCCCACGCTGCGCGTGCTTTACGAGCAGGCGCAGCGGCTGCTGCGCGAGCTGCCCGACGTCCAGATCAAGCACGTACCGCGCGAGCAGAACGTCGAGGCCGATCGGCTCGTCAACAGCGCAATCGACGCCGCGCGGCCGCGCCGTTAGCGCGCGGCCGCCGCTTTCCTCTCATTTGCTGCTGCTTCTGCCCTTGTGTATACTGCCTGCCTGCTGCGGGTGTAGCTCAGTCGGCTAGAGCGTCTGCTTGCCATGCAGAAGGTCGAGGGTTCGAGCCCCTTCACCCGCTCCAGTAGTATCGCTGGGCGGAACGTCGAACCATCGGAGCTCGTGCCTCCGAACGCCCACGTCGCATGTGACCGGCGTGTTCCATGCCGGCCAGCTCGCCTTCACGGCGGCGTAGCCAAGTGGTAAGGCAGAGGTCTGCAAAACCTCCATCAGCGGTTCGACTCCGCTCGCCGCCTCCACCGCACCTCCCTTGTCCTTGCCTCCCACACGACCGACTTCCGCGAGCCGACTTCCGCGCTACCTTGGGTTGAGATGCGCGGCTCAGATATCGGGGGCGTTGACGCACGCGCGGATAACCAGGAACTCGGGAGCTCGTGCACTCGCCAGCCGTCGGGCCCAAGAGGTAGGGACGCGTCGTGCCTCAGTGGTGGTGAGAGTCGAGATCCGCTCAATCGCGATGTTATGACGTTCGTATACCGATTTCAGTCGTTGGAATAAGCAGTCTGCGGTATCGGTCTCGAGCGCGGTAGGGATCTCCCCCGGTCGCGTTGCCAGCGCGCTGTCGTTGAGGAGGATCCTGAGCTTCGCCGAGGTGCCCGAGATGGCACGCACCGCGCGCAGGAAGTCGTCGTCAGGGCGTAGCACCTGATCCAGCAGTTTGCCCCACGGGAGCAGGATGTGCAGCCGCGTGGCGGGTTGAGGCAAGTACCCGGGCAAGTCCTCAACGGTGGCTTTGAGGAAGAGCACGTTGGGCAGGCCACCGCGGCTGGGCTTGCGCGACGCTCTATAGGACTGAGCGCGGAGGCTTTCAGCGCTTGCATCGATCCCTACGACGTAGGAGTCGGGGTGCGTCTTCGCGTAGCGGTAGGCGTGTTTGCCGTCGCCTGTGCCGATGTCGAGCATCACCGACCCGTAGGGCTTCATCAGGCGTTCTAAGACACTCTTGTCGAGCGACGAGATTCGTTTTCCTTCGACTCTGAAGAGATGGCGCGAGCTCACGGACGTCCTCAGTCTCTCTGGGTTTTCACTCAATCTGCGGATGATAACCAGCGTGGTGTTCGACAAGCTCTTGATCGATGAGCATCGAGCACCTGGTTGCCGATCCCCTCGAGAGGATCGTAGCCTTCTACCGACGGTTTTCCCACTCACAGCAGTGTGAGAGGTCCAAGGAGAACGGCCTTGGTGCGAAAACCCGCCGCTATGGCCTCGTCGATGACGGAGAAGACTGGCGCAATCGAGTGATACTCCTGCTCGGGGCTCAGCTCCGCAGTCACGAAGTGAGGCCACGGGAAAGAGGCCTGCCAGCATGCTGTACGCACGGGTGGGCCCGCAGAGGTTCGTTCTCGCGGCTGTACTTGACCGCCCGTCGAAGGCCGTGCTACAAGTGTTCCGCATGCCTGGGTGGTTCCAAGAGAATCATAGGGGAAGGTGGTGCGAATCCGCCGCGGTCCCGCCGCTGTAACCGGGGACAAAAGCCACGAGGGCCACTGTCCGCAAGGATGGGAAGGTGTGGCGAGTAGGATGATCCGGAAGCCAGAAGACCTACCCAGGCTATAGCATAAACAGGCCCTGCGTTCGTGGAGTGACGCGGTCGATAGGTTTTCCGAGGGCGAAAAACGGCGCCCCTAGGTTCCACTGGGAGCTTAGGGGCGCCGTTTTTCGGCGAAGCGTGGGGCGGGCAGGTGAGGAGGCCAATGGAGATCACAGGAGGCAGGGCCCCCCTTCGGCGTCCCTATACTGTGGGCGAGGAGATCGCTCACAGTATCATTCACGGAGTAGGTGCGGTGCTGAGTGTGGCCGCACTGGTGCTGCTGGTTGTCGCGGCGGCCAGCACCGGCAGCGGCTGGCGGCTCGCTGGCGCTCTTGTATTCACCGTCTCGCTGCTCCTTGAATACACTGCTTCGACCCTCTACCACAGCTTTCCGCAGCCGCGCGTCAAGCACGTCTTCAAGATCCTCGACCATGCCGGGATTTACCTCCTTATCGCGGGGACCTACACGCCGTTCATACTAGGAACGCTGCGGAGCAGTGGCTATTTTTGGATGCTCGGTCTCGTATGGGGCATGGCCGCGGTTGGCATTACGGCCGAGGCGTTCTGGGTTTACCGCCCGCGGTGGGTTTCGGCGGCGATCTACCTCATCATGGGCTGGTTTGTGGTGGCCGTTATTGGACCCCTCATAGCCCATCTGGATCACACCGGCGTATGGCTCTTGGCGGCCGGAGGGTTTTCCTACACCCTGGGGTGTCTGTTCTACATGCTCAAGCGGATTCCATACATGCACGCGGTGTGGCATGTGTTCGTCCTCGGAGGGAGCGTGTGCCACTTCCTTGCGATCGCGCTGTTCGTAACCTAGGGACGGAGCAGTTCACGTAGGGCCTGACTGTTGAAAAGGAGAGAGCGACGTGCGGTACACCGCAGAAAGACAACTGGTGCAGGGTCTTCTTGACTATGCCGGAGTGCGAATCGATGGGGATCGGCCGTTTGATATTCGGATTCACAATCCCGAGTTCTACCCGCGTGTCCTGGCCGGCGGCTCTCTGGCCCTGGGCGAGTGCTACATGGATGGGTGGTGGGATTGCGATGCTCTCGACCAACTCATCGAACGCATCATGAGCGCCAATCTCGATAAAAGGGTGCGCCAATCGAAGGCTGTCTTGTGGGCGGCTCTCAAGGCCCGGCTGTTCAACTCTCAGAGACCAGCCAAGGCCTTCGAGATCGGAGAGCGACACTACGATGTCGGCAACGACCTCTTCACGGTCATGCTGGACAAACGGTTGAACTATTCCTGTGCGTACTGGCGGGCGGCCGACACCCTCGATCAGGCACAGGAGGCCAAGCTGGAGCTCGCGTGTCGCAAGCTAGGACTGGAGTCGGGGATGCGGCTCCTCGACATCGGCTGCGGTTGGGGTAGTCTCGCGATCTACGCCGCCGAGAGATACGGGGTAGAGGTAACGGGCATCTCGGTTTCGCGGGAACAAGTTGATTTGGCACGGCGGCTATCCGCGGGCTTACCCGTCAAGATCGAGTGGCAGGACTATCGCGATCTTCAGGGGACCTATGATCGGATTGTCTCGATCGGCATGTTTGAACACGTGGGCGTAGCCAACTATCGATCTTATATGCAGGTGGTTCGTCGCTGTCTCGAGGAAGACGGTCTCTTCCTGCTGCATACCATCGGCCGCAACTTGTCGGGTCGCACTGCCGATCCCTGGATTGCGAGATACATCTTCCCCAACTCGATGATCCCCTCCGCGCGGCAGATCACGGCGGCCGCCGAAGGCCTTTTCGTCTTGGAGGACTGGCATAACTTCGGACCCCATTACGACTCCACGTTGATGGCGTGGTATAGAAATTTCACGGAGAACTGGCACAGTATCCGGAGTACATATGATGAACGCTTCTATCGTATGTGGACGTACTATCTCCTATCATGTGCCGCAGGTTTTCGGACGAGAAGGAACCAGCTCTGGCAGATTGTCTATTCAAAAGATGGTCTCAAAAAAGGATATCAGTCAGTCCGATAGGTGTTATGTACCATGGTTCCCATGATCAAGCCCGTACCATAGCCTCTTCCGTGTGACTGCAGGGACTCTCCCCCTGGCGGGAAGTACTCTCGGCGAAAAGAGGTGTACGATAAATGTGGCGGGGCTTGTCCGACGGCACGCGACAAGAGGGGATATGCTCGCTGGGGGACTTCGTTCGATAGTGCGATCACGAGCGAAGGGATTGTCGCATGAGTGCATCGGTCGAGCGCATTCAGCGGGATATCGAGCGCATCGCCCGCTTCAGCTCATCCGGCCGTGGGACGGGACGCCTCACGTTTACCCCTGAGTACTGGTCGGCGGTCGACTACGTCGCCGGCCAACTCGCCGAGGTCGGCTACGAGAGGCGAACGACCATCCACGGCAACTCACGCTTCCGGATGCCTGGCGCCGGCTGGGATCTTCCCGCCGTCACCGTTGGCTCGCATCTGGACGCGGTGTCGGACGGCGGGCGGTTCGACGGCGTTGCGGGAGTAGTCGCGGGGGTGGAGATCGCTCGTCTCCTCGCTGAGAGCGGTCACCGGCTGGCGCGGCCGTACGAGGTGACTGTGTTTGCCGAGGAAGAGGGGGCCCGTTTCGGGTGCGTCCTCGGCGGCTCCAGGGCGATGACCGGTCGGCTCACGCTGGAGGATCTGGCCGCGGCCAAGGACGCGCACGGTGTGAGTTACCTCGAGGCGCTCGGCTCGCGCGGCCAGGAGGCGGCATCCTCGACGCGCGTGGTCCTGGGCCCCGGCGACGTCGCCGCCTACTTCGAACTGCACATTGAGCAGTCGCTGGTCCTCGAATCCGCGAACGTGCCCATCGGGATCGTGCAGGCGATCACGGGGATCCGTCAGTACAGGGTCGTGTACACGGGCACGTCGAACCACGCTGGCGCGACGCCGATGCATCTGCGTGCCGATTCGCTGGCGGCTGCCGCAGAGGCCATTCTGGCGGTGGAACACCAGAGCGCCACGCTGACCACGGGGGCCCCCCGGGGGACGGTCGGGATGATCGCCAACGGCCCCAATGTGGCCAACGTGATCCCCGGGCGCACGGAGTTCTCCATCGACCTGAGGGACAGCGATGCCGGCGTACTGGCTCGGATCAGCGACAGCGTAGCGGCACGCATGCGGCAGATCGCCGAGGAGCGGAAGGTGCTGGCCGATGTTCGCATGACGGCCGAGTCCAACCCCGTGGCCCTCTCGCCGCGTCTGCGCCGGGCTCTCGTTGAAGTGGCTGGCCGACGAGGTATCGAGTACCTCGAGATGCCGAGCGGGGCCGCGCACGACGCGCAAGAGATCGCCCGGATCGCGGATGCCGCCATGGTGTTCGTGCCGTCCGTCGGCGGTCGCAGTCACTGCCCTGAAGAGTACACGCCGTATGAGTCGATAGCGCAGGGCGCGGACCTCGTTCTGGCGACCATCCTGGAGGAGTACGACGCCGGGAGCTGAGAAGGGTCTTGCCGCTCTCTGTGACAGCTGCTCTACAGGCCTCTTTCCCCGGTGCCTTCACCGGTCTCGAGGCCGGATCGGGGCGATGATCTCCCACGCCAGTACAAGCCCCTTGAGGAGGTGGCAGTGAGAAGGGGAGTGCGTGGCCGGTCATCGGAATGGAGAGGGCAGAGGCCGATCGGCGTTCAGATGTGCAGTCCGCGGAGGATATGCCGCGGCACGACGTATACATGATGGAGGGTGACGTATGAAACGCATCATTATCAACGGCACAGTCGTTAACTCCGACAGCCAGTTCAGGGCGGACGTGCTCGTCGATGGTGAGACAATCCAGGCTATTGGCACGGGCCTCCCGCGGGACGATGCGGAGGTCCTCGACGCCCAGGGGGCGTACGTGATCCCGGGTGGGGTCGATGTGCACACGCACTGCGAGATGCCCTTCGGGGGGACGGTGACGTGCGAGCTGTTCGAGACGGGCACCAAGGCCGCCGCGGTGGGCGGGACGACCACCTTGGTGGACTTCGCCCTCCAGGCCAAAGGCGACTCTCTCATGAAGACGTACCAGGATTGGAGAGAGAAAGCCGACGGCGATGTGTGCGTCGACTACGGGCTCCACGTGGCCGTCACCGACCTCACCGATGCGGCCATGGCCGAGATCCCCAAGCTGGTTGAGGAAGGTGTGACCAGCCTCAAGCTCTTTATGGCCTACAAGGGCGGCATCATGATCGACGACTCCACCCTTCTCAACACGCTGCGGAAGGGGAAGGAGTGCGGCGCGCTCGTCAGCGTGCACGCGGAGAACGGCGATGTGATCGACGTCCTCGTGAAGGAGTACGTGGCGGCTGGCAAGACGGCGCCTAAGTACCACGTGCCCACGCGGCCGCCTGAGGCGGAGGCCGAGGCCACCAGCCGCGCCATCAAACTCGCGGAGATCGCCGGCGCTCCGATCTATATCGTGCACCTGAGCTGCACCAAGGCGCTGGACGAGGTACGGGCGGCTCGGGATAAGGGCCAGCCTGTCTACGCCGAAACGTGTCCGCAGTACCTCGCGCTGAGCGACGAGAACTTCAACGTTCCCGGGTTCGAGGGCGCCAAGTTCGTGTGCTCGCCACCGCTGCGTGATAAGGCGAACTGGCCTGACCTCTGGGCTGGGCTTCGCAGCGGAGATCTCGCGACCGTCGCCAGCGACCACGCGCCCTTCAACTACAAGGGGCAGAAGGAGCTGGGGCTGGTGGAAGGCTTCCACAAGATTCCCAACGGCGCTCCGGGCGTGGAGCATCGCCTCTTCCTCTTGCACACGCTGGGCGTGGTCGCCGGTGAGCTCGACATGAGCAGAATGGTCGACGTGTTCAGCAGCATGCCCGCGCGCCTCTTCGGCCTGTATCCCCAGAAGGGCGTCATCGCTCCGGGGAGCGACGCCGACGTGGTCGTCTTCGACCCCACCGCGGATTGGGTTATCAGCGCGACGAACCAACTGCAGAACGTGGACTACACGCCGTATGAAGGCGTGGCGGTCAAAGGTGCGGTGAAGACGGTACTCTCCCGTGGCCAGGTGGTGGTCGCAGATGGGAAGTGGGTTGGCAGGGACGGAGCGGGCAAGTACCTGCGTCGCCAGCCGTTCGCCGTCTGAAGCCTGCCTCGAGGGGCGGGTTCCTGAGTCAAGGGACCCGCCCCTCGCCAAGGCAGCTGCTTCCCTACCGGCACGTCTCAGCCTGGAACCACAATATGTAGGGTCTTGACCGGCTGCGAACCACAGAATAGGGTGAGCACTGCTGACGGTTGCTCGGAACGAGCAGCGCAAGAGGGAACCCGGTGAGAATCCGGGACTGCCCCGCAGCGGTAAGCAGGAACGACCGCCGTACCTCGCACTGGTCCCCCTGGGGGCTGGGAAGCAACGGCCAGTAGGTGCCCGCCACGGAGAGGCGGGTGTTGCCTGCAAGTCCGAAGACCTGCCGTCGGCACGGCATTCTCGGCTGCGGCCTTTCGCGGGGAGGGCAGGTCCGGGTGTCGCCCGTACGCGTCATCCGCTTGCCTCCACCGTGGTGGCCGCACGAAGGTCCGCGGGGACCAGGAGGCGACCGGTGAGTACGACGACGCAGGCGCAGAGCCAAAACCAGACGCTCCCTCAGGTTTGGCCACCGCCGTTTCGCGAGATCCGCAAGCGCGACGGTCGCCTGGTGCCCTTCGAGATCGAGAAGATCGTCGCGGCGCTCCGCAAGGCTGGCGAGGCGACGGGTGAGTATGGTGAGCCCGTCGCCCGTCAGCTCGCGGGACGCGCGTTGGCGGTGGCGCAACTGGCCCTGCCCGTGGGTGAAACACCCAGCGTGGAGGGTATTCAGGACTGCGTCGAGGACGTCCTTCTGACCTCCGTCTTCAAGCGGACCGCCAAGGCGTACATCCTGTACCGCGACCAGCACACCCGGATACGCGAGATCGCGGCGGCCGCCGACCTCCAGCGTATCGATGGCTACCTCGAGCAACTCGACTGGCGTGTGCGCGAGAACAGCAACATGGCGTTCTCGCTCCAGGGTTTGAACAACTACGTGGCCGCCGAGGTGAGCAAGGAGTACTGGCTCAGTCGCATCTACTCGCCGGAGCTGCGCGCGGCGCATCGCAGTGGCGCGCTGCACGTACACGACCTCGGCCAGCTCTCCGTCTACTGTGTCGGCTGGGACCTCCGCGACCTGCTCTGCACCGGCTTTCGAGGTGCGCGGGCCAAGGCGGAGAGCGCTCCGGCGCGGCACTTTCGCTCCGCGCTTGGCCAGATCGTGAACTTCTTCTACACACTCCAGGGCGAGGCCGCGGGCGCGCAGGCGTTCTCTAACCTGGACACGTTGCTCGCGCCGTTCATTCGCCACGACGGCCTGCGCTACGCGGAGGTCAAGCAGGCCGTGCAGGAGTTCGTCTTCAACCTCAACGTGCCGACGAGAGTCGGCTTTCAGACGCCGTTCACCAACATCACGCTGGATCTCCGGCCGCCCGCCAACCTTGCCCGCGAGGCGGCGATCGTGGGTGGCCAGCCGACGAATACCACGTACGCCGATTTCCAGGCGGAGATGGACATGTTCAACCGCGCCTTCCTGGAGGTTATGGCGGAGGGCGATGCCCGGGGCCGGGTGTTCACCTTTCCGATCCCCACGTACAACATCACCAAGGAGTTCGACTGGGAAGACGAGACGCTGTCGGAGCTGTGGGCGGTGACCGCCAAGTACGGCATCCCGTACTTCGCCAACTTCGTAAACTCGAACATGCGGCCAGAGGATACGCGTTCCATGTGCTGCCGCCTGCGCTTGGATCTGCGTACGCTGGAGCGCCGCGGCGGCGGCTTGTTCGGCGCGAATCCGCTGACCGGGTCCATCGGTGTGGTCACCATCAACATGCCGCGGCTGGGCCATCTGGCCGCCGACGAGCAGGACTTCCTGCGTCGGCTCGGCGAGCTGATGGAGGTTGCCGCCAACAGCCTGCAGACGAAGCGCAAGGTGCTGGAGCGCTTCAGCGAGAAGGGGCTGTACCCCTATGCGCGGTTCTACCTGCGCGACGTAAAGGAGCGCTTCGGCAGCTACTGGCACAATCACTTCTCCACCGTGGGGCTGGTCGGCCTGAACGAAGGCTGTGTGAATCTGCTCGGCGGCGACATCGGCAGCGCGGCCGGGACCGCCTTCGCCGGCCGTGTGCTCGACTTCATGCGCGAGCGCCTCACCGGCTTCCAGCAGCAGACGGGGAATCTCTACAACCTCGAGGCGACGCCGGCGGAGGGCGCTGGCTACCGTCTCGCGCGCCTCGACGCTGAGCGCTACCCAGACATGCGCGTGGCGGCCGCGTGTGGCACTGTGCCGCTGTACACGAACTCGAGTCAGCTTCCGGTGGACTATTCCAGCGACGTCTTTGAGGTGCTCGAGCGGCAAGACATGCTGCAGAGCAGGTACACCGGGGGCACCGTGCTCCATGCGTTCGTTGGCGAGGCCGCTCCCGACCCGGCGGCGGTAAAGAGCTTTGTACGTACGGTCTGCCAGCGGTACACGCTGCCGTACTTCACCGTAACGCCGACCTTTTCGGTGTGTCCCGAGCACGGCTACCTTGCGGGGGAGCAGGTGAACTGCCCGCGCTGCGACGCGCGCTGCGAAGTCTACTCGCGCGTCGTCGGTTATCTGCGCCCAGTCGACCAGTGGAACGAGGGTAAACAGGCGGAGTACGCCGCTCGTCGCCTGTTCACCTTGGCATGAGCGACCTGCCGATCGCCGGCCTGCAGCGCTTCGGCCTGAGCGACTACCCCGGGTGCGTCACGGCCACGGTATTCACACAAGGCTGCAACTTCCGCTGCCCGTACTGCCATAACGGCCAACTGGTGGCGCTCGCCGCGGCCGGTGACCTCGTGCCGAACGAGGAGCTGTGGCGGTTCTTGGAGAGCCGCCGTCAGTACCTAGACGGCGTGGTGGTGAGCGGAGGCGAACCGACGATCCATGCCGTGTTGCCCACTGTCCTCGAACGCCTTCGCGCGCTGGGTTTTCGCGTGAAGCTCGATACCAACGGCAGCAACCCGGGGATGCTCCGCGCGCTGTTCGGCGCACGGCTCGTCGACTACGTGGCCATGGACGTGAAAGCGCCGCTACGCGATCAGGCGTACCGGCGATTGAGTGGCGTGGGCGTCCGCGTGGCCGACATCCGAGAGAGCATCCAGATGATCGCCGACGCCGATGTCGACCATGAGTTTCGCACGACCCACGTGCCCTCGCTGCACGCCGACGGCGATCTGAGCGCTATACGGGCGAGCCTTCCCCCGAGCTCACCGTGGCGGATCCAGCGATTCCGGCCCGAACGTGCCCTCGACGTGCGTCTTCGCCTACACGAAGCAGAGGGGTGTGCACCACCCGAGCCGTAGCGGCCTGGTCGGCTACCCCGGTTGGCTACGCCCCTCTCTTCCTACCCCTCACCCGCTTGCTCTCGCCCTGCTTTTTCTCGCCGTGCTTGTCGTAGTGGTAGCGGTAGTAGTCGCCATGTTTGACCTCTTCGTGCACGGCGATAATGCCGAGCTTGCGGCAGGGCAGTGGGGCGAGGAAATCACGCACCTCGGCGAGCAGGGGGCGGGTGATGCTCTGCATGTTGACGAGCACGAACATGCCGTCGACTTTGGTCGCGAGCGCGGCGGCATCGCCAACTGGCAGGAAAGCCGGCGTGTCGATGAGCACGAAGTCGATGATCGAGTTGCTGAGCAACTTGGCCAGGATGGCCTCGAAGCGTTGTGAGGAGATGAGCTCCCCGGGGTTGGGGGGCAACGGCCCGGCGGTGAGCACGTACAGGCGCGGGGCTCTATCGGCGCTTGCTCTCGCCTCGAGATCGGCCTGGCCGGGCTCTGGAGCGGTGCCGTCGCCGTTGGGGCTCCAGCTGAGGATCGGTAGGGTACAGCGTTGCAGCGCCTCGAAGAGCGGCGTACGGCCGGCGATCACGCTGGAGAGGCCGACGGTGTTCTGCAGCCCCAGGTACTTGTGCAGCATGGGCCGCCGGAGGTCTGCGTCGATGACGACTACCTTGCGTCCGCCCATGGCCAGCGTGACCGCCAGGTTGCACACGGTGAGCGACTTGCCCTCGCCCTGCATGGGGCTGGTGACCAGCACGGTCGACACCTTCTGATCGAGGGTGAGGAAGTCGAGGTTGCTGCGCAATACGCGCAGCGATTCGGCGACGCTACTCTCTGGATCGTGCATGGCCACCAGCGGGCCGCTCTTCAGTGTGTTCTTGGAAAGGCGGGGCACGCGACCGACGACGGGCATCCCCAGCACCTCGGCCACCTCGCGGTGAGAGCGGGGTCGCGTATTCAGCTGCTCGAGCAGGAACGCCAGTCCGATGCCGCCGAAGACGCCCACCGCTAAGCCGAGGCCGGCGTCTCGTAGCGGCTTAGGCGACGAGGGCGACGAGGACGGTGTGGCCGCGGCGATCACGCGGTAGTTACCGGTGACGGTGGCCTCGGCGATCTGCAGGTCGCGCAACCGCTGCTGCAGCAGGATGTAGTCCGCCGAAGTATGGGTGGCGGGGTTGTCGTAGGCCTTCAGTTTGGTCTTGATGACCGACTCGGCCTGCTGGAGCCGCTCGCGCTCGATCTCCTTATTGCTCTCGATGAACTGCGCGGCGAATGCGTTGGCGATGCGCGCCGCTCGCGAGGGGTTGGTGTGCGCAGCCTCTATCCGTACCACGCTGGTGTTGGCGATCACCTCGGTTGTCACGTCGAGTTGAGGATCGCCGGCGGCCATCCCAAGGACCCCGGCCACACGACCCTTAATCTCGGCGCTACCCATAGTACTGGCGACGCTCTGCAGCTCCAGATTGATCTGATCGGAGCTCAGCCTGCCGGTGTCGCCCAGAGGGTTGGAGATATCGACTTGCTTCTCGTACTTGAGCTGTACCGCCGACGTGTACTGAGGGGTCCGGCTGACGGAGAAGACGGCGGCGGCGGCGGTGGTGAGCACGAGAAACGCGAGGATGAGCCACTTCCACTGCCCTATGACCCGCAGGGCATCCCGTAGGGTCATGGTATCGAGCTCGTCTGTGTTCGAGTATGCCAAGAGCCTAGGAAGGGGCTAGGAGCTTGCGGGATGACTTGAGAGGTGATGGTGTGCTGTTTCCACGGTGCGGTTAAGACCCCCCTCGTACGTTTGGTCAACGCAGTAGAGCAGGGGCATTCTACGTTATCGAGCAGCCGTCTCCCAAGTGGACTTTCCGCGCGGCGCTGTGACGCTCGGGTTCGTGGAGGGGTGTTGGGCCTCTCGTCGAAGTGAGGGTGACAAAAAGTGGTCTCTGGGCGATAGGGTCGTCTGTCATCTCGTTCGTCATATAGGCCGACAACTATAGTACAATGGGACCCGTTTCATATTCAGGGTGCCGTGTTGGTTCGGAATTGGACGTCCGCGGGGTTCAACGGCTTCGCGGGTTGAGAGTGGGGATCCGGAGAACCGTGCCTGTCCGCGAAGTACTGCTCGACCGCGATGTTCGCGCCCCCGAGATCTTGGCGCCATGGTCCGTGCCATGGCGCTATCTCCTGCGTCGCGCCGCCAGCGTCGGAGCGCTGTGCTTGGTCGATGGCATCGCGATCGTCGCCGCTATGGAAGCCGCGCGTGTGGCGTGGCCGCTGGCGGGTCACCGGCTGTCGAGGCCATCGCCGTTCCTGCTGGTCGTCCTCCTCGTGAGTGTCTTCTCCTTGCTGGCCGTCAACGGTCTCTACGGCCTGCGTGAGAAGCGGCAGCAGCGCCGCCGCGCGCTGTGGGGCGCCTTGTGGGTACTGGTGGGGATCGTCGGTATCTGGGGTGTGGCCGATCCGTGGAGCCTTGGCGGCATGGTGGCGGTCTGGGTGTTCGCGACCGGGTTCGCCTTCCTGCTGCGCGGCCTGTACGACGTGGGCTTGCACGTGGTCTTCGGCTTCGACCCGGAGAGCAAGCGCGCGGTACTGGTTGGGTCGCCGCGGGCACTACCCGCGTTCGCCGAGAGCATGCGGCGGTACCCCTCGTGCGCGGCCAGAATGAACGTGCTGGGCATCGTGGAGAGCGAGCGGCGAGGGCGACGCTGGCGAGTGGAGACTGAAACGCGTGTCTTGGGAGAGCTCGCCGAGCTGGAGAACATCGTAGTGCGCGAGCATCCCGACGAGCTGGTGGTGATCGACACCCGAGTGGAGCGCGGACATCTGCTGGAGATGATCCGGCTGTGCCGTCGCCACAAGCTCAGCCTCAAGGTGTCGAATGCCGACCTGCGCTTCAGAGACGAGCTCATCAGCCTGATGCCCGAGGCGCCGCTGCCGCTGTTCGTCTCGGCGCCGAGAGAGCACAATGCGCTCGGCTGGATTCTGAAGCGCGGCGGCGAGCTCCTGCTCGCCGCCGCGCTCCTCCTGCTCACCCTGCCGCTGACCGTACTCATCGCGGTGGCCATCAAGCTGGACTCGCGCGGGTCGGTCTTCTACATCGACGACCGGGTCGGCCTTGGGCAGCGGGTGTTCCGTTGCTACAAGTTCCGCAGCATGCGCGCCGATGCATCGCGGCTGCAGGCTTCGCTCGAGGCGCACAACGAGGCCGACGGCGCTATCTTCAAGCTCAAGGACGACCCGCGGGTTACACGCGTAGGCCGTGTACTGCGCAAGACGAGCTTGGACGAGCTGCCACAGCTCTTGAACGTGCTGCGCGGCGAGATGAGCCTGGTGGGTCCTCGTCCGCTGCCGCTGCGCGACAACGAGCTCATGGAAGACTGGCACAAGCTCCGCCACGTCGTGCTGCCGGGCATCACGGGCATGTGGCAGGTCAACGGGCGCAGCGACGCGAGTTTCGCCCGCATGATCGAGCTCGACCTGGCGTACATCGACGGCTGGTCGCCGTGGCTCGACCTGCGCATTCTGGCCAAGACGGTGGCCAGTGTAGCTGGCGCAAGGGGCGCGTACTAGAGCAGGAAAGTGTTGCGGGGAGGGGCGTCCCGCGAGCGGATGCGGAAGGGAGTCAGCGTGAAGACGGCGGTTGTTACGGGAGGGGCCGGCTTTTTGGGGTCGCATCTCTGCGAATATCTGCTCGAGAAAGGCCACCGCGTTATCTGCCTCGATAACCTGGACACGGGATCGCTGCAGAACATCGAGCATCTGCGCGACGACGCTTTCGACTTCCGCAACGTCGACTGCGTGGAGCACGTGGATGTCCAGGAGCGCGTCGATTACGTCTATCACCTTGCCAGCCCAGCCAGTCCCATCGACTACCTGCGTCTGCCGCTGCACACGCTCAAGGTTGGTTCGTACGGCACGCACAACGCGCTCGGCCTGTCGAAGTTCAAACGCGCTCGCTTCCTGCTCGCCTCTACCAGCGAGGTCTACGGCGACCCACTGATCCATCCCCAACCCGAGGAGTACTAGGGCAATGTGAACCCAATTGGACCGCGCGGCGTGTACGACGAGTCGAAGCGCTACGCGGAGGCTATGACCATGGCCTACCATCGTCAGCAGGGTGTAGACACGTGCATCGCGCGCATCTTCAACACGTACGGTCCGCGCATGCGTCCCAACGATGGCCGCGCCGTGCCGACGTTCGTACGCCAGGCACTGGCCGACAAGCCGCTCACCGTGTTTGGCGACGGCTCGCAGACGCGCAGCTTCTGCTTCGTAGACGACCTGATGGAGGGGCTCTACCGTCTGGTAACGAGCGGAGAGCACGGGCCCGTGAATCTCGGCAATCCCGCGGAGCTCACGCTCACCGAACTGGCCGAGACGGTCATCGACGTCGCGGACAGCCGGAGCGAGATCGTCTACTCGGCGCTGCCCATGGACGACCCTAAGGTACGACAGCCAGACATCTCGCGGGCACGAGAGTTGCTGGGCTGGGAGCCGACGGTCTCCCTGCGCGAAGGGCTGCGGCGAGTCGTCGCTTTCGAACGCAGTAACCGCCCGTACGTCCTCACGGGACTTGGCTAACAGCGACTGTTCCGGCGGCGCTTGCGCTGGCGAGATGGCGGGTGCTCAGCCGGCCGATCCGAACCAGGGCAAGCGGCAAGGACTCACGGCGGCTACCCTCCACGGCTTGAAGTGGAGCTACACGTCCACATTCGTGAACGCCATTCTGCAGATCGGGGTGACGGCCGTGCTCGCTCGCCTGCTGACGCCGAGCGCCTTCGGTGTCGTAGCTATGGCGAGCGTGTTTCTGCGCTTCGGCCAGTGCTTCGCGCAAATGGGCGCCGGCCAGGCCGTTGTTCAGCGTGCCGAGCTCACGACGCGGGACGTATACAGCGCCTTCACGTCCTCCCTGATCATTGGCGCCGTGTTCGGCGGCCTGTTCGCGGCTCTGGCGCCCCTGGCGGCTCTGCTGTTTCCCGACACGCGAGGCGTGGTTACTGTGACGCGTGTCCTGGCGCTGACGTTCGTGCTCGGCGGTCCGATGGCGGTGACGCAAGCGCTTCTCCGCCGGCGTTTCGCCTTCAGAGCGATCGCCCTCACCGAGATCGTCAGCTTCGTCCTAGGCTACGCGCTGGTGGGACTGCTGCTGGCCGTGCTGGGGTTTGGCGCCTGGAGTCTGGTGGCCGCCTCGCTGGTGCAATCGGCGCTGGCCGCGGTTGCGTATCTGGTCCTGTGCCGTAAGGACATCGGCTTCGGCCTAGCTGGCGACTCGCTCAGGTCGATCTACTCCTTCGGTGGCCGTGTGTCGCTCATCGGCTTCGGCGAGTTCATCGGCAGCAACCTGGACACGCTGTGGGTGGGCCACTTCCTCGGGGTACGCGTCACCGGCCTGTACTCGCGCGCTACGAACCTCGCCAACCTGCCGCTCTACTACCTCACGACGAGCCTCTCTCGTGTGCTGATGCCCGCGTACAGCCGCATTCAGAACGAGCGCGCACGGCTGAAGGCCGTGTACGTGTCCACGATCACCGTGGCGGCCGCTCTCGTCATGCCGGTGTCGTGGGGGGCAGCGGCCGCCGCTCACGAGGTAGTGGGCACGCTGCTCGGGAGGCAGTGGGGGGGCGCCGTGCCAGTGTTGGGAGTACTCGCGCTGGCAGTGCCGTTCTCGCTTTTGACGCACTTCGGCGCCATACTCTGCGAGGCGACCGCCACGCTGAACACCAAGATCGCGCTAACCCTCGGTCGCATCGTCTGCCTCACCGCGCTCTTGAGCACGATGACTCGTTACGGAGTCGTAGGCATCGCCGCCTCCCTCGCCATCTCGGAGCTGGCGACTCACTTGGCATACCAGATCGTGATGTGCAAACTCCTGGCGCTACGGGCACGTGAACTGCTCGGGGCGTATGCGGTTGGCGTAGCAGCGGGAGTGATAATGGCGCTCGCCCTGTTCGGTATCCACGCTGGCCTCGATGCCATCGCGTGGCCCACTTGGCTCGTGCTCCTCGTGCAGGCCGTGCTCGGTGGCGCGCTCCTTCTCGTCGCGGTGACTAAGCTGGGCGGCGGGCGGGTGTGGCGGGAGATTCGCCGTCGGCTCGCTGACGCGGGATACGGCCGTGATTATGAGGGTCCAGGGGCATGGCTCATGCGACGCGCCGGCTCTGTGGAAGGGGTTGACTACTGACCTATGCGCGCGTCCTCTCGATGAACCAGGTATCGTCTGTTCGACCAACGCGGCTCCTCCTCCTTCTCAATGAGGAAGTCCCAGGGAGTCACAGCGACGTGCGCCGGGCTGTTGACGCACTAATGGGAGAGGGGGTCCTCGAGGCGGCGACGATCATCCCATTCCTTGCGCTGCTCTCTCTGGGCCACAGCTCCGACGAAGTGAACACGGCGACAGTGGACGCCGCGCGAACGCTGGACGCAACGGTGATCTTGTGGTCGCACGCGGAGGGCTTGCCGGTGCCCAAAGAGGTGATCGCTCACCTGCGCCGCCTGCCGTCGCGACCCGCCTTAGGCCATCGCGAGGGCGATGCGTACTGCGGCTGGTATAAGCCGCTGCCCACGACGCAGTGGGAGTTATTCCCGCAGTGCGACGTTCTCTTTTTCCCGGCACGCCTCCGTGTGCTCAAACAGCTCCGCCGCGTGGGGTGCGGGGATATCCGGTATGTGCCGTCGGTGACCGATGAGTATCGTTTTGGCGTGGACGTTGCCCCGCGGCGTTCCCCGGAGTTCGATGTGGTTACCATCGGTAACCGAGTGAGCAGCCGTGTTCCCTTCCGGACTATGCCCGGCGCGCGCGAACGCGTCCGGTTGGTGCGCCGGTTCTCTCGAGAGTTCGGAGCCCGGTTCGCGGTCTTCGGCGAGGGGTGGTCTGGAGCGTCCGCCCACGGGGGCGTTCCATTCGAGGAGCAGACGCGGGCGTACGCACGCGGTCGGGTCGTCTTGGCCAACGCGAATCTGAACGCCCCGTACAGTTTCTCCAATCGGCTGCCCATCGCCATGTCGTCGGGCGTGCCGGTGGTGCACAGCGCGCTACGGGGCAGCGAACTGCTCTTCGGCGAGCGGCCTCCCCTTCGTTTCTTCCGCGACGAAGGTCACGCGCTAGCCACGACCAAGGAGCTGCTCTCGCTCTCTCAGCGAGAGCTCGACGCTATCGGCGCGATCGCGCGTGGCCTGGCGCTCTCGCGGTTCTCCATGCGCTTCGCGCTGCGCTACATGGTCCAAGCGCTGGAGTCAGTACGCGGCGGGGTGGTCGACGCTCCTCGAAATCCCTGGCTGCCGTTCGAACAACTCTAGCTGCTCAGGACCACTGAGCTTGCGATACGCGCCTCTCGATGTCGAGGGCGAGACGTACCGCGAGCATGGCCTCTGAGGGGGGTACCATGTTCGGCCCCTCTTCGCGGAGGGCGTCGACAAACGCGCCGAACTGGGCCTTCAGCGGTTCGATCCCTGGCCCCAGTCGGGGCACCTCGACGATGCTCGCCTGGCGGTACCAGGCCTGGGCGTTATCCGGAAACTCGACGCTCGTCTCACGCTTGACGGCCACGTCTTGCCGCAGCGCGTCGGCGATCAGGAACTCGGTATCGGTGGAGACCGCGATTCTCCGGATCTTGTCGTGCGTGATGCGCGAGGCAATGAGCGCCGCTACGCAGCCTGAGGGAAACACGAGGTGTGCGCACGCGAAGTCCAGGCTCCGCGAGTAGACAGCTGATCCTGCCGCGTCCAAGGTGAGTGGTTCCTCTGCCGTGAGGTGACATGCCAAGTCGAGATCGTGGACCATGAGATCCATGACCACGCTGTCGGACGTACGTTCTGTCCGGGGGGAGAGGCGTTCGAACTGAAGCAGGCGAGGGCGCTGCAAGCGTTCTCGCAAGAGGTGGATAGCTTGGTTGAATCTCTCGACGTGGCCGATGGCCAGCACGACACCCGCATGCTCGGCGGCCGTTGCGAGACGGAGGCACCCCTCGATCGTCGGCGCGAGTGGTTTCTCGATGAGGACAGAGGCTCCACGTTCAAAGATCTCGAGGGTCACTGCTTCGTGGTGGGCGGTTGGAACGGCGACGACGGCAAAGTCGAACATCCCAACTGTCGCCAGTTGTTCGTGCGCGGCGCAGCCGTATCGCCGTGCGGTGGTCTCTCTGGCGACCGGATCGGGGTCGACGACGGCGACTAGGTCAGTCCCTGCCGTCTCGGCGATGATCCGTGCGTGGTGGCGACCCATGTTGCCGACGCCAACGACGACACCGCGCAGACTGTTCACCTTGCGGCCTCCTCTCTGAGCAGCCTCTCCGTATCTTGAGGCCGCGTATCGTGATGCGAGACGATAGGGTTGGGCTTCCGAACACACGCGATTGAGACGACGAGGCTCAAAGCTATTGTCTGCCGTTCTCGTTGAGAACGCGGCGGTAGATGCCCAAGAACTGATCGGTAACTTGCGACTGCCGAAAGTTGGCCCACGCGTGTTGATAGCCGGCGGTGGCCAGTTGTTCTCTTCGCGGCGAGCTCGCCAACAGATCCGAGATGGCGTTAGCGATGGCGCGTGGGTCCTCGACGTCGACCAGCACTCCTGCCTTGCCGCCGTCTAGTACCCAGGGTACGGCCCCCGAACGCGCGCCGGCGATCACGGGTGTGCCCTGTGCCATGGCTTCCACCAGCGTCATGCCGAACGACTCCTCACGGGAGGGGTGGACCAAAACCGCAGCGTCTCGCATGCGCGTGAGGACCTCGTCTCTGCTGAGCGGTCCTAGGAACCTGACGCCGTCCGCGAGGCGTCGCTCTTGCGCCCAGACCTCACAGCGCTCGCCCGCGGCGTAGTCGACGCCGGCGAGGTGGAGCTCGCAGTCCACGCCGCGCTGCCTGACCGCTCGCACGGCTTGCAGGAGGCGATGGACGTTCTTGAACGGCGAGAAGCCGTTGTTGACCGAGAGGAGGACGGGGCGGAGTGCTCTGGGGCAGCCATCGGAGTCGCTGCTGGACTGTGGCCGGCTGAAGAACTCGTCCGCGAGCCCGTTGGGGACTACCTCGATCGCTTCGCGGGTGAAGCGGCGTATGCGCTTCGCGATGTAGGGCGAGGGAGCCGTGAGGAACCGCCCGCGGGCTAGCGTGGCGAAGTACATGAGCGCCCGCCCGGTCCAGTAGGGGCGGTATTTGGCATCCATGAGTCTGACGATCGCCGGGGCCCAATCTCGCACTGTGATCAGCGTGGGCAGCCCGGAGGCCAAAGCCCCCAGGGCGTACTCATAGCACCAGTGGGCATGTACCAGATCGGGTTGTAGCTGAGCGAGACCATCGCGAACCGCTCGGCGTTCGGCGGCCATGAGGTCGCGCATGCGGTGCCTCGCCCGATAGGGACCATAGACGACGCGGAGGCGAGGTCCTGCAGCGACGACTGATTGGCTGGCGGCGGTATCGAGCGTGACGGCCGACACACGCTGTCCGCGCTGAACCAGATCGCTGACGAGCTGCCAGACGGGGGTACCGCCCTGCCCCTCCGGCAGGATGGAGGTATCTCCTTCCAGCAGGCCGGCGAGCGGCTTGGTCCGGAGGGGTCCGGCCACCGATACATGGAGCTGATCCAGCCAACCCGTCCGTCTCTCACGTTCGGCGGCGGCTGCGATGGGTTTCATACGTGTATTGTTGCGGAGGATCCTGAGCGTGTGCAAGCGGCGCGCACTTCGGTACACTGATAGGCAATGAAGATCTTCGTTGTGATTCCCGTTCACAATCGCCTGGAGTACACGCGGGCCTGCCTCGACATGCTCAGAGCGCAGTCGTTCCGCGACTTCACGACCATCGTCGTCGACAGCGACTCACGTGACGGTACGCCCGAGCTGGTGGCGGCTGAGTACGTCGAGGCCGTTCTGCTCGGTACGGATAGCGAGAGCTGGTGGACAAGGGCTACCAATCTCGGTGTGGAATGGGCGCTGCGTCGCGGAGTCCCAGACGACATGGTGCTCACGCTGAACAACGACACGGTCTTTGGCCCCTCGTATCTCGCGTCGCTGGTAGCCGGCGCGCGCCAGTGTCCCGGTGCCATCGTGGGCTCGCTCGTGGTGCACGATCGTGATGGCCGCACGATCGTCGACGGGGGCGTACGAATCAACTGGTTCACCGGCCGGTACCTGGCCTTAGGACGCGGCGAGGACGCACTGCGAGTGGAGAGCCGCGGACTGGTTGCCTCCGATGCGCTCTCCGGTTGCGGCACGCTCATCCCGCTCCCGGTGTTCGCGGATATCGGCCTGTACGCGGCTCAGGAGCTGCCGCACTATGCGGCCGACTACGAGTTCACTCTCCGTGCGAGGAGGCGCGGCGTTGGGGTGTTCGTGGACTACCGCACGCGACTCATTACGATGACGCAAGCGACGGGGATCCACGCCAGCCCGGACAGTGCCGACCTGCCGACTTTCTTGCGCAGTTTCTGGGATATTCGCTCGGCCAATAGTCTCCGGCACAGGTTCAACTTCGCGCGTCTGGCGTGTCCACGTTCCGCGCTGCCTACGTTCCTCGTCCTCGATACGCTGCGAGTTGTCGGAGGGGCGCTACGGCGGCGGTACCTCGGCCGGCGGAGCGGTATGAGCACATGAAACCGCTCCTCGTCTTCAACTTCGCCGCCCATTACCGTGTCCCGCTCTTCGAGATCCTCCAACGTGAACTGGGTATGGAGATCATCTTCTTCTCGCGTGGCGACGAGGAGTACTGGCAACGGCACCTGGGCGTGAGCGAGGGGCGCTACAGGAGCGAGACCATCGTTGGGCGCGAGATTCTTCCGAAGATACGCGTGAACCCTGGGCTGGCGAAGGCGCTCCTGACGCGTGAGTACGATGTCTTGATCAAATGCATCAACGGGCGTCTCGAAGTACCTCTTGCCTACGCTGCCGCCAAGCTACGTCGCAAACCCTTCATTCTCTGGACGGAGATCTGGTCGCATCCCACGACCGGCTTTCACCGTGTGACCAGACCGCTCGTCCGGTACATCTATCGGCACGCAGATGCCATCATCGCTTCCGGCGAGAACATCGCACGGCACGTGATCGCTCAGGGCGCTGAGGCCGACAAAGTGTTTGTGGCCGAGCTTGCGATTGACAACGATTTCTTCTACGAGGATCCGCCGACTGCCGAGGCCGAAGGGTTCCGTAGCGCCGCTGGCGCAGCCGATCGGCCTCTGGTCCTTGCTGTGGCGCGACTCTCACCCGAGAAAGGTGTCGACGTTCTTATCGAGGCGGCGGCACAGCTGCGAGACTTCAGGCCGGTTGTCGTGGTGGTCGGTACGGGCAAGCTTGAGGCAGACATGCGGCGTCTCGCCGAGAGGCTCGACGTAAACCTGTATCTGGCGGGCGGGCTCAAGCCTGAGCAAATGCCTGCCGTGTACAGAGCCGCGGATGTCTTGGCGATGCCGTCGGTCACGACACCGTTGATTAAGGAAGTGTGGGGGCTAGCGGCAAATGAGGCTATGTGCTCCGGCGTGCCGGTCGTAGCGAGCGACGCGGTTGGCGCGGCGGCGGGCGGGTTGGTGCGGGACGGAGTAACGGGGCTGGTTGTTCCGGAACGCGACGCAACGGCCTTGGCCGCTGCGGTGCGTCGCATCCTCACTTCGCCGTCCCTGGCCGGCGAGCTCGCCGAGAACGCGAGGGAGAGGGTGGCCGGCACTACCTTCGTCGCCATGGCCGAGAGCTTCCGCGCGGCTCTCGCGTACGCCGTCTCCGGGTCTTCCACGGAGCGCGCGGGGCGATCATGACGTCTCTTGCCTCCCGGATCCGGCGGATTCGTCGGTGAGCGCGCTCGGGTCTCCGCAGCGCCCGCTCGTCCTCGGCATGCACGTCGATCATGTCGAGTTCGACCAGGCGGCGGAGGCGATCGCCCGCTGGGTGACGGAGGCTGGGAACCCGGTTCAATCGGGCGCCGCCGCCGCCGGTTCTTCAGGCAGTCAGCGAACGATCTGCGCCGCCAATGTGCACATGGTCATGGAAGCGCGGGACGATGCCGCCTTCCAACAGGTGGTGAACAGCGCCGACCTGGTGGTGGCCGACGGCCAGCCGATGGTATGGGCGTTGCGGCTCCAGGGTGTGCCGCAGCAACGCCGGGTAAGGGTGAGCCCGAATCTGATCGTGCGTCTGCTTACGGAGGGCGAGCGGCGCGGCTGGCGTCTCGGCCTGTACGGAGGCTCCGACGAGACGCTGCCGGTGTTCCTCGCGGCACTTGCGCGCGACTACCCCCGTCTAGCTGTGCCATTCGCTTGGGCGCCGCCGTTCCGCCCGCTCACGTCCGCGGAAGACGACGAGGTTGTGGCGCGCATCCGCGAGGCCGGCGTGCAGCTCCTGCTCGTAGGCTTGGGCTGTCCGAAGCAGGAACGCTGGATGGCCGCCCATCGCGACCGGCTACCATGCGTGATGATGGGTGTTGGTGCGGCGTTCGACCTGTTGGGCGGCCGCACCAAAGAGGCGCCGCGCTGGACGCACGGCATCGGTCTCGAGTGGGCCTTTCGCCTAGCTCAGGAGCCCCGCCGGCTGTGGCGCCGGCACATGAAGCATGATCCGCGGTTCCTTGCTCTGCTGGCGCGTGAGGTTGTCCGCCGGCGCTTGAGCCGAGGCGATCCGCGCACGCATTCGCGCGGCTCCTGAGACGCACTCATGCGCTGCGCCCACGCCTCGCTCAGCGGCTTCGTTTAGCGGCGGCGAGATCTGGTGACCGCTGTGTAGACATGTCCGCGAGCTGCAGGCGCTGCAGCAGGCCCACGAGCAGGAACATGAACACGCCAATCTGTCCCAGCAAGGAGTTGTCTACCGTCTGGCCGACCAGGAAGCCGATGACCGCCACCGCGAGCGCCTGCTGTAAGGGCGGCGCGTGCCTGCGCAGGGCCACGCGCAAGGGTGGGGCGAGGAACAAGACCAGTAGGATGAGGCCCACAAAGCCGAGCTCGAAAGGTACCTGCAGGATCCAGGAGTGCAGCGACACCAAGCGTTCCGCTTGCACGTGCGAGTCCGTTAGCGCTTGAGATTGGAAGTAGGAATAGCCGTAGCCGAGGATGAGATTCTCGGGGCTCCGCTCGGCATACGCGCTTGCGGTCTTCCAGGTCTGCAGTCGAGATGTCAGATTCTGAGATTGGCTGTAGTAAACGATCGCGGCGGTCGACGTAAGGATACCGATGCCGAGGATCACCGCGGCGGCGAGGAGCTGGGTCTTGCGGGCCCACGATCCGCGGACGATGAACAGGACGACGATGCCCGCGGCCGCGCCTGCCCACGAGCCTCTCGAATACGTGCACCACAAGCCGGCCAGGAGGAGCAGGAGCAAGCCGGCGCGCCAGGGCGATCGCCGCCTCTGGAGCCAGAGGGCGAAAGCCAGAGGTGTAGCGAGAGCGAGGAGTGCTCCCAGCCCGTTGAAGTGGGCGAAGGTGCCGAATCCGGGAGATGCGGCACGTGGCAGTGCTGATGAGATGTAGCCCAGTGGGTTTCTGTCTGAGCTAGACAACTCCTGACCGGCGAAGACGGGCCAACCGAAGACAGACTGCATGATCCCGAGGGCGGCTTCGACTCCCGCGAATGCCAGGAAGCCGTTTACGAACCTTGTAACTCCAGCCTGGCTGCTGCCGAAGGCGAGGTAATAAAAGGCCAGTGCCGCCAGGGGAACTACGAGCGTGGTTTGCCACGATACGGCTGGGTTACCGGTGGTAGCTACGAGGATCGCGGCGTTCAGGAGTGCGTAGAGGAGAAAGATCAGGCCGCGCGTCAGCGGCTGCCGTCTCCTGAGGTTGACTGAGAGCGCCAACAGGGCGAACAGGGTGATGTAAGCGAACCAGTTGTGGTCGCTCGGTTTCAAGAACGGTGTGACGCTGGCGAACGGTGCCAACAAGAGGAAGACCAGGGCCGCTTGCCGTGCCAGAGCCGGAGTCCACATGCCGATCGCGAAGATGCACAAGGCAGCCGCTAGGATGGCGGCCAGAGCTGTGTGGCTAGTCAAGAGGGCGCCGAGGAGTACCGCGGCTGCGCTGACCAAGAGCAATGCGCGGAGCAGCCTCTCGCCTCGCCCTCCATAACTCGGTGATAAAAGGTGTGCGGAGATCGCCGGCATGGCGAGAGGGTACATGAGCGTGCTCACGGCTCCAAGTACGAACGCCAGCTCCCGCGCCGGAGGATCCGTTAGTCTCGCTCTGGCATGCTGGCGATGGCAAGGCAGCTGCCATAGAGCCAGAGCGGGCGTGCACGATCGCCTAGATGCCGCGTCATCCTCCCGCTGCCCAGCAGGCGCACGTGGTCGAATCCCTGCTGTTGCAGTGCGGTTCGCAACTGCCGCGGCGTGTACTGGGACAAGTGGGCGCCGCCGATGACCGACATACGTTTCAGGCGGAAGTTGATGCCCTGCGGATTGGGCGTGGTCAAGAGGAATCTGCCCCGTTCCCCGAGGATGCGGTGGACCTCGCTGAGCATGAGGTTGGCGTCTGACTCGGTCAGGTGCTCGATGAACTCACCAGCTAGGACGGCGTCGAAGGAGGCTGACTCGAACGGGATGCTGGTGGCACTTGCCTCGACTGACGAGGAGTACACGTCCGGCGGCAGTCTTTCTAGCCGCGCGCCGACTACATCGAGCCCCACCAGTTCGACGTCGGGTCTCACCTCTTTGAGGGCGCGGCCTCCACGGCCCACGTTGCAGCCCAAGTCAAGCACGCGTCGGCAGCCCGCGGGCAGGTGGCGAGCGAACTGCCGGTACCGTTCGGGCACAAAGTCGTCCGTCTCGCTCTCCGTCTGAGCGACGTTGATGGATGCGTACTCGCGGGTGCTCGCGGCGTTTGGGCCGCTCTTCTCGCTCTCCGGGATGAGAGAGGTGTAGAGCAGTTCAAGTTCATCGATTCGTTTGCTTAGGGCGAACTCCGCTGCTCGCCTGCGTGCCGCCACGCGCATAGCAGCCCGCAGATCGCGAGAGGCGGCCAGTGTCGCGATGGCGGTGGCGATGCCTCGGCATGTCTCCGCCGGCGTACTCACGGGTACCTTGATGCCGTTGTCGGCAGACACGAGTTCCGCCGCCCCCTGGTGGTCGAGGGTGATCACGGGCAGGCCATGGGCCATGGCCTCGAGTAACTGGATTCCCACAGTGTCGCGGAGGCTCGTGAAGATGAAGATGTTGGCGGCGTCGTACGCACGGTGTACCTCGTCCCAGGGGATCCTGCCGCGCAGCGTCACGGGATGGACGAGGTCGACGCTGGCAAGCCAGCGGCGGAACTCGTGCTCCGCGGGGCCGTCGCCGATCATCTCGAGCTCCACGGCGACCGAGGGCGGCACGGAGTTGAGCGCTTCGACCGTGAGCTGCTGGCCCTTGCGTCCCAGAAGGCGGCCGACCCAGAGCAAGCGTACCGATTGACGCGGCGGACGTTCCGCTTGCGGGCGTACCAGGTACTCGTCTGGCAGGTAAACATCCAGCATCGACTGATCAACGTGTCGCGCGCCCATACGCCGCGCCAAGGCCGCCGTCTCACGATTGCTGGCGAGTATGGTGGCCGCTCTCGCCGTCTTGATGGCTGGCCAGTCGAGCGGCCATGCACACTTGGTCACCAGGGTGCGCAGTACTTCAGAACGCCGGAAGCTGCCGAAGTACGAGAGGAAGGCCGCTGGCGCTGTCTGTCCGCCGCCGGTAGGGCCGAACACGAAGGGCTTGCCCAGTCGCCACATGAACGAGGCGCCGAGGAGGCTCCCGTATGAAACATGGTGTACCAGGTCGAAATGGTGTACAGCTTCGGCCCTCAATGCCGCCTGCGACGCATCCCACTGCCAGAGGAAGTACCGCAACGCACTGCCGAGAGTCCAGCCGAGACGCATGGGCCAGGTACGCTCGGCCACGAAGATGAAGCGCAGATCGTCGAGAGGAGAGCGGCTCAGTTCCTCTTCGACGCCTTGTCGCCACCGAGTTGGGACGATGGCGTACACCTGATGGCCTCGTTTGGCGAGCGCGGACGGATAGTTCCAGCCATGCCCACCTTCGGATCCCGTGCCCGGTTCGCATGCATACGCTGAGATGAGCAGCCGCATGAATCAGGCACCGTGGAAGCTTTGACGTACGATACACATCGCTCTTTGGATGTACTCTCGGGTGAGGCGTGCCATTCGAGGTCCTTTCCGGTAGTGGGGCGAGTATATCGAGATGCTCGTGGTCGTTTGGCGGAGACGCTACGATGTGACGCTCACGTGGCTGTGCGATGATCGTACGAAAAGTATAAAGTCTCACCGGGAGCCGGTGCCGCGACTGCGAGGAGGAGGATGACGACCATGTGTTCACGTCTTTGCCTGCCACGTGTCAAACGGCGCCGATCCCTCACCGCCACCGTCGTGCTAGCAGTGATGGTGGTGACGGCCTCACTGGCATGCGCCACTGAGGCCGCCGAGGCGGCGAGCGTCCCCTGGTTTGCACCGTGGTTCACACACGTCGCATCTTTCTGGACGGCGCCCCAGAATACGTTCAAGCCGACGCGCTTGGCCGTGGGTGCCGATAGCGTGTGGGTTGCCGATCAGGAAGCCAACCGCATCGCTCGGTTCGATTTGGGCGGGCAGCTCTTGAGCGTGTGGGACGGGACGGGTACCACCGGCGGCGCGCTCAATGGCCCGAATGGGTTGGCGCTCAGCAACGACGGTGCGGAACTGTTTGTCGCCGACACGGGAAACCACCGCATCGTCGTGGTCTCTGCCGAGGATTGGAGCGTGCGCCACGAGATCGGGACCGGTCAGGGCGCCGGCAGCGAGCAGTTCGACAATCCCAACGACATCGATGTCTGGGCGGGCGGCATCGTACCGGCTGGCGACGGGCTGCTCTTCGTCGCCGATACTGGGAACAACCGGGTGGTACGGTACCAGTTCGACACCGGCAGCGGGAAGTGGCAGTACGCCGCCGGGTGGGGCTCGAGCGGAGATGCCGCCGGCCAGTTCAACTCGCCCAGCGGCATCGCGCTCGATCACCATCAAATGAAGGTCTGGGTAGCGGATACCGGCAACAACCGTATCCAGGTCTTCGAGCAGGACGGCACGCCGCTGTGGAGCTTTGGCGCCGCCGGCACGGCCGCGGGTCAGTTTCAAGGCCCGCAGGACCTCGCCTTCATCCCCAGTCCCCTGACGCTGCTCGTGGCCGATGCCAACAACAACCGTATCCAGGAGTGGGCGATCAACACCGCAGGCACGCTTACTGCCACTTACCGACGCTCCTTCGGCCACAGCGGGGCAGCGGGCGCTGAAGCGCTGGCGAATCCACAGGGTGTCGCCGTCGACAAGGGGCAGGAGGGCGACCTGTATGTCGCCGATACCTATAACCATCGTGTTCAACTCTGGCGACGCGACACACTTGGACCGCGGACGTACGCCTACAAGAAGGTGATGGTGAGGCGGTACCGGTATGTGAGCCTAACGTACAAGGTTACCGACGCGCAGGCGGATAAGTGTTACGTTGAGATCCGGATCTACCGCAACGGCGTCAGGAGGAAGACGCTCTCGCTTGGCTGGCGCCGCCCAAATTCATGGCAGACGGCGAAGTTCCTCTGCAAGCTCGCCCCCGGGAACTACACGTGGAAGGTCTACGCGAAGGACCGTGCCGGGAACAACCAGTGTAGTCCGATCGGCTACAGAGGGCTGGTCGTTCAGCGCTAGCGCGGTGCCGTTTGCCGTATGCTCCCGCGGGCCCGGATCGGGATCGTACCGGTACGCTATTGACAGGGTCAATTGTCGACAATAGACTTGCCCCAAATGAAACCGATCGGTACACGTCCATCGCTCACGGCCGAAGCGGCGTCGGTAATCCGGCGGGAGATCCTCTCCGGCAGGCTCAAGGCTGGCGAGCATCTGGTCGAGACTCGCCTTGCCGCCGACCTGGGCATTAGCCGTGGTCCGGTTCGAGAGGCCCTCAAGATGCTGGTCGCCGAGGGCCTCCTCGGCGAGGAGCCGAACCGCGGCGTGTACGTCATCAGTCTGACGGAAGACGACGTCAGTGACATCTACGACCTGCGCGCCGGGTTAGAGACGCGAGCAGTCCGGCTCTTAGCCCGTGCGCATCGGGCGCAAGACGCCGCCGCGCTGCGTGCGCCGCTGGAGCAGATGATGCATGCCGCCGAAGTGGGCGACGAGAAAACTGCCGCGGCGGCGGATCTGGCCTTTCACACTACGGTGCTGGAGCTCACGGGCAACAAGCGTCTCCTGGAGACCTTCAACCGGGCGGTGCCCGTGCTGCGCGCGCTGATCCCCCTCGATGCGGCCACGTACCTTTCGCTGACCGACGAGGCGCAGGAGCACTGGCCGCTCGTGCAGGCGATCGAGGCTGGCGACGAAGAGGTCGCCGCGCGGCATGCCCGGCAGCACGTGGAGGACGGCGGCAAGCGCGTGATCGCTCGGCTGCGCGCCGAGCGGACCAAGGCCAGTAAGTAGGAGGACGCGTCGCCGGCGCGTCAGCGGTCGCCGAGGCAGTAGAAGAAGCCGTCCCGGCAGCCAACGTACACGCGGCCGTCCCAGACGATAGGCGTCGACTCGAAGGCGCTGCCGGCGGCGAAGCTGTCGGTGTGTCGTATGGAGACCGTCCACCAGTGACCGTCGCGGCTGCGCAGCGCTCCCTCGTCCGTCTTGGCGGCTGGCGTGTACGTGATGCGGTACAGATGCACTCGGCCGTCGTAGGCGGCGGCCACGATGCTGTTGTCGACGATGATCGGGGTGGAGATCGACGAGTTCACCCACGCCTTGAAGATGAGCCGCGGGCTCGACAGGCCGGGTTCTCCGTTGGGCCCCTCGACCGTCCCGTTGACGAGGGTGTCTTGGGACACCACGTAGAGGTACCCGTCGATGGAGGAGAAGGCGGCGAGCGGCGGGTAGCGGCGGTCGCCGCCATACTCATCGTTTACGGCGACCGAACCCACCACGCCGCCGCGCCATTCTGCCACGCGGCGCTCGCCGGTGGGGAAGTACCAGACCGGCGAGCGCCGCGGCTTCTCGCGGGGATCGAGGAGCAGCACGCCGCCGTGCCCGGAGATGTACTGCTTCTCCACGGGCACCAGGAGTTTGCTGTCTCTGGTGGACACTACGGTGCCGTCCAAGTCCGAGCCAGTGCGGTAGTCGAACACCACCGCGAGGTCGTTACGCCGCAGGCCGTAAACATGGCCGGCGCCCGAGGCGATGAAGATGGTATTGCCGAGCAGCGTCGGTGAGGATTCCAGCACCAAGTTGGCGCCTTCCGCGCGCTGTTCGTGCGCCGCCGCGTCGGCGGGCTCGCCGAGCAGCAGGCGCTTTTCGCGCACTACCGGCTGGCGGAAGGTCTGTCCATTCACCTCCCACGGCCGTGTACGGCAGGGGTCCAGGTCGTAGAACCAACCGTCCTCGAGGCCGATGAACTGGTGCCCGGCCAGGAAGAAGCCGCTGCCGTCGCAGTCGCGGCTCCAGCAGGCCGTGCGTGGCTCGGGCAGTCGCCAGAGCTCCTCGCCGGAGCCGAACGCGACCGCTCGGTACGGCGCCACGGCGGGGTCGCCGAGCGCGATGCCGAAGCCACGGCGCGAGCCGGCGAGCACGAGATAGCGATCGTCCTCGCCGTGCGGGTGGGGGTTGCGCAGCACGCTCGGGCTGCCCTTGATGACGTCGCCGAAGTCGTAGGTCCACGCGATCTTGCCGGAGGCGGCGTCGATGCGGTGGAGGTTGTGGTTGAAGCCGCCGATCAGTAGCCAGAGCCGGCCGCCGTCGCGAATCAGGGCCGGCATGCCCGTCCAGCCGGTGCCCGACCAGTACATGTCGGGGTCGTCGCCGAAGATGCCCTCCGTCCAGCCGCCGCCGAGCTTTGTCTTCCAGATGAGCTGGAGATGCTGCGGCACCGGTCCGCGGCCGTAGAAACGCCGCGACTCGGTGCCGAGGAAGGTAGCCATCTTGATGCCATCGCCCTCCTTGCGGATGCTGACCACGGGCGAGTGGACGTTCATGCGCCAGGGCTGGCGACTCGCAGGCTGCTTATCGCCGGGCCAAAGCCACAGCAGGAGGACGACGACGAGCGCGCCGAGGAGCGCGAACGAGACGGCCCGGCGGCGCCGTACCTGGCGGCGACGCGCACGCTGTCGAGCGCTCGCGGTGAGCTTTCGCGGGCCCTCCCTGCGTCGCCTGGGGCGCCAGCTCGCGCGCGGCCGATGCGGCGGTTCTTCCATGCCGTGGCGACCCTACCATGCGAACCGTGACCTGTGTGGTCGAGTTGCACGGTTCCACGTCCGCCCACTGCACTCAAACGCTCGAACCAGAGCTCTCGCGCCCGCCCGCCGGGCACCTGGTGGCACAGGATGGCAAACGCCGGCGTCCTTGACGCTGTCCGCGGGGCTTCTGTATGTTCGGCGCGGTCGTCGGACGCCGCTGGGACTACCCTCTCACGCCGACAGCGTTCCCGCCGCGGCCGCTCCAGACGGTGGCGAGTACGAGGAGGCGCACATGCCGGCGAGTGTTGGCGTACCGCGTGAGACGGAGCCCGGAGAGCGGCGCGTCGCCCTCGTGCCGGCGATGGCGGCCAAACTGCTCGCCGCGGGCCTCAATGTGATCATGGAACGCGGCGCTGGCTTCCCCAGCATGTACCCCGATGCCGAGTACGAGGGCGTGCGTCTGGAGCAACACGCGCGGGCCGTCTGGCAGGCCGACATCGTGCTCAAGGTGCAGCCGCCGTCTCTGCCGGAGGTGCGGCTGCTCCGTGAAGACGGCGTGCTCATCGGCGCCATGGCGCCGTACGCCCACCCCGAGCGCACCCTCGCCCTGCGCGACCGCGGCGCTACCGTATTCAGCATGGAGCTGCTGCCGCGGCTGACCCGGGCCCAGGCCATGGACGTGCTCAGCTCGCAGGCCTCGCTGACCGGGCAGAAAGCGGTGCTGCTGGCCGCCACGGCTCTGCCGCGCCTCATGCCCATGATGACCATCGCCGTCGGCACCACGCGGCCGGCGAAAGTGGTGGTGTTGGGGGCGGGTGTCGCCGGGCTGCAGGCGGTGGCGACCGCCTACCGTCTGGGCGCCGTGGTGGAGGCCTACGATGTGCGCGCGGCCACGCGCGAGCAGGTGGAGTCGCTGGGCGGCCGCTTCATCGATACTGGAGTGGTGGCCGAAGGCGAGGGCGGATACGCGCGCGAGCTGACCGCCGAGGAGCGGCGGCGGCAGCAGGAGGTGCTCGACGAGCACATCGCGGCCGCCGACGCCGTGATCACCACGGCGGCCGTGCCCGGCAAGCGGGCACCCATCCTCATCCCGGCCGCGCTCGTGGAACGCATGAGGCTGGGGAGCGTGATCGTCGATCTCGGCGCGGAGAGCGGCGGCAACTGCGAGCTCTCGCAACCGGGCGAGACGATCACGGCGCACGGAGTGACCATCATCGCCCCCCTCAATCTGGCCTCCACCATGGCCTGGCAGGCGAGCGACTACTTCGCCAAGAACCTGCTCCACTTCCTGCTGCCGATGATCCACGACGGAGTGTTCGCTCCGGATTGGGAGAACGAGATCGTCGCCGGCACGCTGCTCGCGCGCGGCGGCGCGATCGTACAGGAGTCCATACGGCTGGCCCTGGAGGGCGCCGCGTCCACGGACGCGGCGCCCTCTTCCGGCCAGCCCGGCATCTCCGGGGAGGTCTAGCCATGATCGACGGCTACGCCGCCGTGTACATCTTTCTGCTCGCCGCCTTCACCGGCTACGAAGTCATCAGCCGTGTGCCAGTCATCCTGCACACGCCGCTCATGAGCGGCTCCAACTTCGTCCACGGTATCGTGGTCGTCGGCGCTATGGTCGCCTTGGGTGGGGCGCAGACCACCGCGCAGCGCGTCATCGGAACCATCGCGGTGCTGCTGGGCACCGCCAACGCGGTCGGCGGCTATGCCGTTACGGAGCGCATGCTCCAGATGTTCAAGAGCAGCAAGCCGGGCGACAAGCCGGAGGAGAGCACGCGCGAACCCAAGGGCTCGTGAGGGGCGGCGGCATGCACGACGCCATCCAAGTCGCCTACCTGGCGGCCGCGATCCTGTTCATCTACGGCCTGCGCGGAATGAGCTCGCCACGCTCGGCGCGGCGCGGCATTGTGGTCGCCGGCGTGGGCATGCTCGTGGCCACCATCGTCACCGTCTTCACCGAAGGCTTTCAGACGGTCAACTTCGCGTTGATGTTCCCAGCGATCGGTGTGGGGAGCGCTCTCGCCTGGGTGGCCGCCCGTCGCGTCCCGATGACCGCCATGCCGCAGATGGTGGCCATCTACAACGGCATGGGCGGAGGCGCCGCCGCGGCCATCGCCGCCGACGAGCTGCTGCGCCTGTGGGTTACCGGCGGCTACCGGCCGTCGGGGAGTGTCACCGTGCTCGCGCTCGCGGGCGCGCTCATCGGGTCGGTCGCCTTCAGTGGCAGCATCATCGCCTTCGCCAAGCTCCAGGAACTCATCAAGCGGTCGCTGCTGTTTCCCGGGCAGAACGTCGTCAACCTAGTGGTGCTGGTCGCTGGCGTGGCCAGCGGCATCCTCGTGGCACTCGAGCAGCTCGGCCTCATGAACAGTGGCGGGGTGGCGATGGTGGTCGTGTTCTTCGTGCTTGCCCTCGCCTACGGCGTGCTGATGACGCTTCCCATCGGCGGCGCCGACATGCCGGTGGTGATCAGCATGTACAACGCCTTCACGGGCCTCGCCGTGGGCTTCGAGGGCTACGTGCTGCACAATGCCGCACTGATCATCGCCGGCACGGTGGTCGGCGCCGCCGGCACCCTGCTCACGCAGCTCATGGCCAAGGCGATGAACCGCAGCATCGCCAACGTGCTCTTCGCCGGCTTCGGTGCGGCCGGCGGCCAGCAGCTCACGGGCGAGGGGATGGCCGGCAGCTTGAAGCCGATCGAGGTCGACGACGCCGCGGTCATGCTGGCCTACTCCCAGAAGGTGATCATCGTCCCCGGGTACGGTCTGGCCGTGGCGCGCGCTCAGCACAAGATATGGGAGCTGGCCAAGCTGCTCGGCGAACGCGGGGTAGACGCGAAGTTCGCCATCCATCCCGTGGCCGGACGCATGCCGGGGCACATGAACGTGCTGCTGGCGGAGGCCGGCGTGCCCTACGACAAGATCTTCGACCTCGAGGAGATCAACGCCGAGTTTCCCACCACGGATGTGGCTATCGTGATCGGTGCCAACGATGTGGTGAACCCGGCGGCGCGAGACGAGCCGAGCAGCCCCATCTTCGGCATGCCGATCCTCGATGCCGACAAGGCGCGCAACGTGCTGGTGATCAAGCGCGGCCGTGGCGCGGGCTTCGCGGGTATCGAGAATCGTCTGTTCTACGCCGATGCCACCCGCATGCTCTACGGCGATGGCCAAGATGTGGCCACCAAGCTGGTCGCGGCGGTCAAGAAGACCTAGGGCTGCCCTCGCGGCTTGCGAGGCGGGCGGAGTGGAACGGCGGAGGAGGCCGCCCTCGGGTCAAGAGGGCGGCCTCCTCCGCTTCGCCGCAGCGGGCGGCGAGCGCAGGGGTCAGCCGCTCGTGGGCGGTACGGCTGGCGGCTCTCCGTCAGCCTCATCTGTCGGCGCCGAGAGGCCTGGCTGACTGTCGCTCGCCAGTTCCGCGCCGGGCGCGGGCTCCGCGTCGGGTTCAGGTGCCGCGGCGGGCGCGGGCTCCACGGCCGCCGGTGCCTCAGCCGAACCCTGCTGCCCTGTCCTGTCGCCGGCGCCCGAGCTCGCGATGGCCTTGTCTGCCCGGCGCTCATCGCGGCGTTTGCGCTGCCAGTTGGCGATGGCCAGCACGATCGCGCCCAGTCCGAACAGCCAGACCAGGAAGATGCTGATGCCTCCCAGGAAGGGTACAAAGCGCAGCACGCTGAGAACGGCTACGCCGATGATGGCCGCCAGGGCGAGGTTCTCACGCTGCTCTGAGCTGGAGAGCACCAGCGTGCCGATGAGGATGGCCACTGCGCTGCCGGCGAAGAGGCCGGTCAGCGGGAGGCCGATGAAGGCGCCGGGGATCACGATCAGCAAGCCGATGATCGTGATCGCCAGGATCACGATGCTCACGGGCAGGATGACGAACGAGGTCAGCGCGCCCCATCCGAGTGCTGCCCAGGGGCGTTGGCGCAGCTGGTTGGCGACGGCGCGGGCCTGGCGTGGCATGGTGACAGCCACGATGAGGGCGATCACGCCGAGCACCAGCGTCTGCACAGCCCAGGGGATCACCGAGCGCAGGCGCCACGGGGCTACCACCGGGTCCCAGACGGCGCCGCGCAAGACGTCCGCGGCCCAGTCGGCGCGGACGTGGGTCACATCGCCGGCTACTCTGGCGCCGGGGTCGCGATGGAGAGAACCGCCGATGAGGACTATGGCGGTGTTGTCCGCATCTCCTCCGCCGCCTACGGTGGCCGTGCTGCGCAGGGTGATGTCGCCCCTTACGGCCACGATCGTGTCGCGCACGACGCCGTCGACGATCACGTCGCCGCCGATAGCTACCGCTGTTTGCGCATCGCCGTGAACGATCACGTCGCCGCCGACGGCGGCAACCCAGTCGACGCGCTCGTTGGCGGCGACGGTCACATCCGAGCCGAACTCGACGATGGCGCCGTGAACGACAGCGGGCGCGCCGCCGGCGGAACAGGTGGCGGCGCTGGCCACGGCCGGGGCGCTGACGATCAGGATCGCGGCCAGCGAGAGGGCAATGGTCAGCAGTACGGAACGCCTACGCCCGCGGCGCTCGCTCGCTCGCTTCACGGTGCATCTCATCACGATGCCTCCTTCAATGGTACGCGCCCTTCTGGGGCGGGTGAACGGTGGTGTCCGGAACGGTGGGACTTGTGACCTCGGCCGATGCGGGTCTCGTACCCAGCATCGGCCGGACGATGGCTCGCCACAGGGCGGCGAGCCAGTTGGCGAGGTTGAGCGTCAGCAAGAGGACCAGGAGGCCGAGGACGAGGGAGATCGCGGCCTCCCACGCATGGTCGATGCGCCAGAGGCCGATGCGGGCGGCGTGGCCCGTCGTCCAGGGGCCGAAGGCGGGGCCCACGAGCAGGGCGAGGGCGCTGGCGCCGGCGACAACAATGCTGATCGAGCTCATCATGCCCAGGGGGAACTTGAGCAGCACGAAAAAGAGGTCCTTCCAGGTGCTGCGAGCGCTGAAGTGGGCGCGCAGTTTGCCGAGGAACCCCTCGCCGTGCTTCCAGGGTGTCGGCGAGGGGGGCAGATCGAGGCCGAGGAGCGTACGCGCGAGCAGGCGCTCGAACGCCGCGAAGATCCACCACGCGCCCACGCTCACGAGCAGCAGTGGCGCGCCGACCCATAGCAGCGCCAAGCCAAACCCCAGCGAGATGCCGATGACCAGGAAAATGAAGTAGAGCAGTCCGAGCGGGAAGGCCACGAGCAGGTAGAGCAGGTGAGACCACGTCGACGGCTGGAGCGGCGCGCTGAAGAAGCCTCGTATGGCGGCTGCTGCTGGTGAGGACGTCATCGTGGCATCCCCCCTCGTTTGCGGTGTACCGACGGCCGCTCGCCTCTCCGGTCTCTGCCCTCTGTAGCGGTGGAGGGAGCGCATGATCGCCTCGCAAGAAGAGCGTATGGCTTATTCATAGTGGATGGCAGCCAGAATGTCCGTTTTGGCCGCGCGACGCGCGGGGACCAGCGCCGCCAGAACGCCGACCACAAGGGCGAGGCCCATGCAGACCGCTAGTTGCCGGCCCGGGAGAGAGAAGCTGATGCCCTGGGCACCGAGCTGAGTGGTTACGATGTACGCGAAGGCGGTGCCGAGGACGACACCCAAGGCGCCCCCCATGATCGCCGTGATCACGCTCTCGTAGCGCACCATACGCCGGATCTGGCCGCGGCTCGAGCCGATGGCACGCAGCATGCCGATCTCCCGTGTGCGCTCGTGTACGGTGAGGATGAGCGTATTGACGATGCCGAACAGAGAGATGATGACGCTGACTGCCAAGAGGGCGTAGAGCATCATCAGGAACTGGTTGAGCTGTTTGCTGACGGTATCGATGTACTCGTGCTTAGTTTGAGCCTCAACCGTAGGGTAAGACTTTAGGGCTGCTTTGACCGCCGCCTGGAGCCGCGGTAGCGGCGTGTCCGGGCTGCCCTTCACCAGCGCGTAGTAGCCGTCGCGAGTGGGGAACAGCTCGTCCCACGCGTCGTAGTTGACCACGAAGCCGTTGAGCACGTTGGGATCTCGGTACTCGCCGATGACCGTGAAGGTGGCGCGGCCGCCTTCGCGCGTGAGCACGCTGAAACGGTCGCCGACAGTGATCTTGCTGGCGAGCGCGAACTGCTCTTCCACGAGGGCCGTCCGCTTGGTCAACTTGCCCACGAGCTCGTCGGAGCCCCCCTCGAGCCAGCGGAAGTTCCACAGCTGGCGCAGCTCGGAGGGCTCTACCGCGATCATCGACTGCATCTTGCCCCGTACTTTGACCTGCTGGACGGCGAGGCCGCTCACCGAGTCCACGGCGGGTACTTCGCGGACGGCCTGCACGAGGGCCTCGGATACGGAGGCATTTGGGTGCCCCGCCTGAGAGGTCACGATGATGTCGGCGCGGGTGGCGGTATTCATGGCGTCGACGAACGATGCCTTGAAGCCGGCGGCGAACACCATGACGAAGACCACCACCGCCAGGCCGATCATCAGTGTGGCGGCCGTGGAGGCGGTACGGGCCGGGTTACGCATGGCGTTGTCGCGCGCGAGCCGGCCGCTGGAACGGTCGAGGCGGCTCAGCGGCCAGCCGAGGATGCGCGCCACGGGCCGTACCACGTAGCGGGCCGCCGCCGCCACGGCGAAGAAGATCAGCACGCCGCCGGCGACCATGGCGATGAGGCGGTACATCACCGTACTGTCGCTCACGAACCCGAAGACGAGCAGGGCGGCGCCGGCGGCGGCGAGCCCTGCGCCGAAGAATGGAGCAAAGCGGCTGCTTCGCGATGGCGGCAGCACGGAACCCTCCTGCATGGCCGCCACCGGAGGCACGCGAGTGGCCCGCAGGGCCGGGATCAGTGCCGAGCCGAGGGTAACGAGAATGCCTACGGCGAGCGCCACGATGACGGTGCGCGGCTGCAGCCCCAAGCCGCTCATGGGGGTGTCGGCGCCCACGGCCTTGAAGAGGCTGTTGATGCCCTTCGCCACGCCAAGGCCGGCGAACAGGCCGGCCACCGAGGCGCCGGCGCCGAGGAGGCCGGCCTCGGCGATCACCGTAAGGAGGACCTGGCGCCTGCTGGCGCCCAAGGTGCGGAGCAGCGCGAATTCGCGCTGGCGCTGGGCGATGGTGATGGAGAAGGTGTTGAAGATGATGAAGGCGCCGACGAGCACGGCGATGCCACCGAAGGCGAGGAGCGCCGGCGTGAGGACGGAATCGAGGGCGTTGCCTACCGTCTCGGTCTGCTCGGCGGCGCTCTCCTGCCCGGTCTGCACCAGCAGGCTCGGGTCGTTCAGGGCGCCGCGAATGCGCCGCCGCAGCTCGGCTGGCTGGACACCGGCCGCTTTGATCTGGATAGAGGACACGCGATCCTGGAGGCCGTACCAGGCCGCCATGTCCTGGTCGGTGAGGATCACGATGAGCGCGCCGCCCAGGGACGACTCGGCGTGGCCAAAGTCGAACAGCCCGGTGACGGTGGCTTTTTTCACTCCGGTCGCTGTGGCGAGCCCGATGGTCTGGCCTACGCGCACGCCGTGCTTATCCTGCAGGGCGCGGACAACCGAAACCTGGCCGCGTTGCCGTGGAGCGCCGCCGGCGAAATACGAGACGTTCCGCAACGTCTCGGGCATGGTGTTGAAGACCAACGTCGGCATGCCCATGCCCCCCATGCCCTGGACGACCTGGCCGTCGATGACCACTGAGCCCAGTGCCTGCCTGCTACCGAAGGCGGTCCGCACGCCTTCTACGGCCGCGACGCGTTGAACCAGGCTCGCCGGCAGCGTCTCCGTCGTGGCTTCGAACCCCTCGTCGAACGCTGGCTTAGGGGTGACGATCACATCGACGTTCTTGTAGGCGCTCTGGAAGATGTCCTCGAACCCAGACCGGATCTGATCGGTGAGCACGTAGGTGCCGCTGATCATAGCCACGCCGAGCAGCACCGCGAGGATCGTCAGCGCAGTGCGCAGCTTGTGCTGTCCTAGGCTGTGCAGGGCGACGCGGATCATCGCTCCTCCTCCAGATCGCGGATCACCTCGTAGATCTCCTGGCGGGCCAGGCGGCCGTGGTCGTGCACGATACGGCCGTCCGTCAGGAAGAGGACGCGATCGGCGATGGAGGCGGCATGCGCGTCGTGGGTGACCATGATGATGGTCTGGCCGAGCTCGTCGACGGAGTGGCGGAGCAGGCGGAGCACCTCTTCGCCGGTGCGCGAGTCGAGGTTGCCGGTGGGCTCGTCGGCGAACAGCACCGCCGGTTGGCCGATCAGCGCTCGCGCGACGGCGACGCGTTGCTGCTGTCCGCCGGAGAGCTCGCTCGGCCGATGACCGAGGCGATCGGTGAGCTCCACGGTGCTGATCAGCGAGTCGAACCATTCCTGGTCCAGCGGCCGTCTTGCGATGGTCAGCGGAAGGACGATGTTCTCTCGCGCGGTGAGCATCGGCAGGAGGTTGAACGTCTGGAAGATGAAGCCGATCTTGTCGCGTCGCAGCCGCGTGGCTTGCCGCTCCTTGAGGGCGGTGATCTCCATGCCGTCAATGAGGACACTGCCCGACGTGGGCTGGTCGAGGCCGGCCATGATGTGCATGAGGGTGGACTTGCCGGAGCCCGAGGGACCCATGATGGCCGTCAAGGCGCCTCGCGCGATGGCCACACTGGCACCGCGCAGGGCGTCGACGGCGGCGTCGCCGCTGCCGTACCGCTTGTAGACGTCGCTGGCGACGAGGATCGCCCCATCTTGGCCGGGGGCCGTCCGCGCGAGGAACGCCTGTGCGCTGGGCGAACAGGCGCCGGTGATCGTGGTGCTCATAGTACCCTCCTGCCGCATATGCTCTCTGCTCCACGGCTCGTCTGTGGTCACGTCGCGTGTCCCGGAAGACGAGGAGCCTGAGCACCGCCCAGCGCACCTTCAGGAACGTGCGGAGAGAGCGTAGCGTGCTTCGTGTGGGGTGTCGTCGCCCGCGGGAAGGAACTCGATCGTCCTCCGCGGTGGTGTATTCGGTTCGCGCCGCTCCCCCTGCGGGGGGACTCTCCCGCCGCGCTCGTACCCCGCGGTGCTCAGTCGCGGTGCGGCGTTACCAGGCCGGCATCGTAGGCGACGATCACCGCCTGGACGCGGTCGCGCAGGCCGAGCTTGAAGAAGATGCGCTTCACGTGCGTCTTAACGGTCCCCTCGGAGAGGAACAGCTCGGTGGCGATCTCGCCGTTCGACATGCCCTGCGCGATCAGGACGAGCACTTCGCGCTCGCGCGCCGTCAGCTCGTCCATGCCGGGAGGGAGAGACGCTGGCGCGGACGGGCGCTGACCGGCGAAGGCGTCGAGCAGGCGCCGGGTGATCGAGGGTGCCAGCAGCGCCTCGCCGTCGGCCAGCACGTGTATGCCCGCGACGAGATCCGCGGCCGGGGTGCGCTTCAGCAGAAAGCCCGAGGCGCCGGCGCGCAACGCTTCGTAGACGTACTCATCTAAGTCGAACGTGGTCAGGATGAGCACGCGTGAACTCTGTTCGCGACCCAGGCCGACGATCTGTCTGGTGGCCTCGATGCCATCCATCACGGGCATCTGCACGTCCATGAGCACCACGTCCGGGTCCAGGTCCCGTACTAACTTGACGGCCTGGTCTCCGTCGCCGGCCTCGCCGACTACCTCCAGGTCCTCCTCGGCCTCCAGGATCAGGCGCAAACCGGCTCGCACCAGGTGCTCGTCGTCGACTATCACCACGCGGATGCTCATGGTTCCTCCTCGCTGAAGGGCAACTTCGCCCACACGCGAAACCCTCCCCCGGAGCGAGGCCCCACCGCGAACTCGCCGCCGAACATACTGACGCGTTCGCGCATGCCGGGGATGCCCCGTCCCCCCGTCTCGCCGTGCTCGAGGGCGCCGCCACGTCCGCTGTCGGTGACCTCGATCTCCAGCGCTGTGGCGGTGTAGGTGAGCACCACGTGGGCGTGGGCACTCCCGGCGTGTTTCAGGGCGTTGGTGAGCGCTTCCTGCACGATCCGATAGGCGGACAGGTCGAGACTCGCCGTGACGTCGACTGGCGCGCCACGGACCGCGAGTTCCGCCGGCAGGCCGGCTTGGGAGACCTGGGCCACCAGAGCTGGCAGGTGCGCCAGGCTCGGTGGCGCCTGCAGGCCGGTGGCCTCCTTCTGACTGCTCCGCAGGATGCCGAGCATGCGCTCGACATCCTGCAGCGCCTGTCTACCGGTGGCCTCTATGCTGGCGAGCGCCTGGCGCGCGAGCTGTGGCTTGGTGTCGAGCACGCGCTGGGCTCCGCCGGCCTGGAGGACGACCACGTTGAGCGCGTGCCCGACCACGTCGTGGAGCTCGCGCGCCAAGCGCGCGCGCTCGTCGGCGACGGCTTCGCGGGCGCGCGCCTCGCGGTCGGCGGCGTAGAACGCCGCCCGCCCGCGTGCCTCGGCGACGCTGTCGCGGTACGTCTTGATCACGATGCCCAGCACGTAGACGGCGGAGTACCAGCCCCAGGTACCGAGCTTCGCTATCAGGCCGGAGAAGGCGTTCGTGGCGATGAAGAGGCTGATGAGCGACGCTCCGGCGAGCGAGGCGGCGATGAGGCTGCGGCGGTAACTCGTGGACAGGGCGATGATGAAGAGCGCATACAGACTGGCCAGTGTCCCCCAGAAGGAGAGTTGGTATCCCAAGCTCCCGAGAGCTACCGAGCACGCCAGCATCGCCGCGAACGTGGGCAGGGGAACCACGTGGAGGAGGCCGATGAGCGCCGTGGAGAGCACGGCGAGAACCACGCCCGGATGATCCCAGGTGTGAAACCCGGCGCTCGGTTTGGCGAGGAGGTGGGACGTTAACTGTGCCGTCGTTAAGAGCAGGGCTAAGAAGGCGTCGAGCAAGCGTGCGTCCGGTGGACGCAGGCCCTGAAGCCATCGAATCCTCGTCTCGTCCATCGACCCTCGCTGCGGCGTGGGGCGTTTGTGCTGCCGCCACACTACATGGGTGGCGTGGGTTGACGACAGCCGGAAGATAACCGGCTGGTCGGGTAGACGGATGTGCTATTCACCTGCCGGTAGCTTGCGGACATGCTACAGCGCGAAAGGGCTAGCCGTCCTCGACGCCAAGACTCGCCAGGCCTTGTGCTCCCACCGGCTAGCCCTTTTTCTCCTCCTTTTCCTGTGGAACAGTGAGGAGGAGCGTGTTCGACGGCGAATTCATCAGAGGGCTGCCGGCCGTGCCAGCGCTCCTCCAGGTCGCATCCGGCTGGCGATCAGCTTCCCGCGCCGCGCAGCCCCCCTCTCCTTCGCTTGGCCGTGGTGTGACCATCGGGAAACCCCTGCTCTCACGCGGTTCTGCCGTTGGCTGTCGGCGAGGCTGGCTTTACAGCCAGGGGTCGCGCGTGCCATTATGCTGACTGTCGACCTACCGAGAGTACTGCCACTAGGGCCTTCAGCAAAGGGGAGCCGCGGGCCCTTCCGCTATGGTGCGACCGGCCGGAGAGAGGGAACGCGGCATCTCGTGTGGAACCTGTGAAGCAGGTTTGTCCGCAAGCGTTCGCGGTCGGTGAAGGCAGCGTGGCGTAGTGAAACATCACACAACAGCGTGCAACGAGCGGCCCATTCGTATGTCGGCGGCTCAACTCTGCTCGCGGCCCGCCATCAGGTAACTCGCGGGCGGCGCGTGCTCGAGCGAAGCGCCAGAAAGACCGGCGCTCCGGCCGGATGAGCCGACGGCAGGGCCAGCCCGCACAATTGGAGCAATCACCGCATGATCATTTTTGAGAACGTGTCGAAGACCTACGACGGGAACGTGGTAGGCATGCAGAACGTCTCGTTCCACATCGGTAAGGGCGAGTTCGTCTTCGTCGTCGGCCCATCCGGATCGGGGAAGTCCACGCTTATCCGTATGGTCCTCAAAGAGCTCGAGCCGACGAATGGCCGCATCATTGTGGCCGGCCGCAGCTTGGCCACGCTCTCGCGGAGGCGTGTGCCACTCTTGCGGCGCAACATCGGCTGCGTGTTTCAGGATTTCAAGCTTCTGCCGAACAAGACGGTGTACCAGAACGTGGCCTACGCGCTCGAGGTAGTCGGCGAGAGCAAGAAGAGCATTCGCAAGAAGGTACCGGAGATCCTCAATTTGGTGGGCTTGTACGACAAGATGAATAGCCTGCCCACGGAGATCAGCGGCGGCGAGGAGCAGCGGGTGAGCATTGCCCGGGCATTCGTCAACCATCCTCCGCTGCTCCTCGCCGACGAGCCCACTGGCAACCTGGACCCCGACACATCTATAGGTATCATGCAGCTCTTGGATCGTATCAATCGTACGGGTACCACGGTGCTGATCGCCACGCACGACAAAGAGATGGTGAACCGCATGCGCAAGCGTGTGTTCGCGCTCGACGATGGCCGCTTGGTACGCGATGAGCGCCGTGGCTCGTACGATGAGACAGTACAGCCGGTTCAGGTGGTGACGTAATATGCGTTTCGGTTTCTTCCTCGGCGAGGCGTTTGGCTCGCTGCGCCGCAACTGGGTGATCACCCTCGCCGCCGTGCTCACGGTGTTCATCTCGATGATCATCCTGGGGTTGGTTCTGGTGACGCAAAAGAACCTCAGCACCGGCACCACCAGTCTCAAGAACAGGGTGATGATAGAGGTGTACATCGCCGACGAGGCGCCGGCCGAACAGGTCAATGCCCTCGTGGCCAAGATCAAGGGCATGCCGGAGGTAAAGACCTATAAGTTCATCTCGAAGGACGAGGCACGGAAGGAGTTTGAGGAACGTCTCGGCGATGGCGCCGACCCGATCCTGATCAATTTGACGGACAATCCCTTCCCGGCGTCCTACCGGATCTACGTGAAGGACGCCAACCAAGTCGACGCGGTAGCTAAACGCTTCTTCGATCTACCGGCCGTCGACAACTCTCCCGGCAAGCACGATGGCGTGCGGTACGCACAGGCCACCGTGCGCAAGATGCTCGGTACCATCAATCTGGTCACCAAGGGAATGTGGGTGGCCACTGGCCTGTTCGCCGCGGCGGGCATACTGCTCATCAGCACTACCGTGCGGCTGTCCATCTTCGCGCGGCGCAACGAGATCGAGATTATGCGTCTGGTGGGCGCCACCAACTGGTTCATTCGCTGGCCGTTCATGCTCGAGGGGTTCATCACGGGTCTCATTGGCTCGGCGGTTGCGGCGGTGGCCATCTGGCTCGTCAACTGGACTCTCGCTAACTGGATCAAGAGTTCACCAGTCAGTTTTCTCAAAGTTCAGATTTATCCGGTATGGTTTCAGGGTGGGCAGTGGCCTCTCGGCCTGCTGCCAACGCTCGTGTTCATGGGGGTCATCTTGGGCTCGTTCGGAAGCATGATCGCGCTCCGGCGATACTTGCGGGTATAGCGGCTGGTGGCTAGACAGGAGACACATCGCTGCCGGGCGTTGCTCCTCCTGTTGGGGGTGGTGGCCTGTGTGGCCGCCACCACCTTGCTGGCGCCGGCGGCGCAGGCCCGGCTCACGCTCTCTCAGCTCCAGAACCTGCTCACCGAGGCGCGTGGCGCACAGCGGAGTCTCGATCGCACGGTGGCTCGCCTCGATGCCAACTTGAATGTGATCGGCGACAAGCTGGCCGGCATCAACGAACGTATCGCCACGGTCACGGATGCTCTGAGGACGGCCGAGGCCGAGTACGATCGCCTCCATGCTCGGCTCACGGCAAAAAAGCGCCAGTTGCAGCAAGCCGAGCAAGAGCTTGCCTGGCGGCAGTCCCTCTTCGAGCAGCGCGTGGCGCAGATGTACAAGGCGGGCGAGATCAGCTACCTCGACGTCCTGCTCCAGTCCACAGACTACGAGGACATGCTCACGCGGGTGCGCCTCATTCGTAGTCTCGTCGAGGGCGAGAACACGCTCGTAGGAGATCTCGCCGATGCTCGCGACAAGGTCGCCCAAGAGAAGCGCCAGGTAGCGGAAGACACGCGTGCGGCGCGCAAGGTGCGCGACGAAGTACGCACCAAGCGCGACGAGTTGGCCACGCTGCGCGCCGATCAGCTCGCGGCACAGGAAAGCACTCGCGAGGCGCGCAGCGCCAAGAAGCAAGCGCTCGCCAAGATCGAGCGGAACATCCGCGTCTGGGAGGCGCAGGAGGCGCAGCTCGCCGCGGAGAGCCAGGGGCTCGCCGGCGTCATCAATGGCCTCGCCGGCAACGGCGACGGCAAGGCCACCGGCAGCATGATCTGGCCCTGCCCTGGTCCCGTTACCTCCGGCTTCGGCTGGCGTGTTCACCCCATCTTCCATGTGCGGAAGTTCCACACGGGGATCGACATCGGCGCGGGTTATGGCACGCCCATCAAGGCGGCCGACGGCGGCCGGGTGATCTACGCTACGTGGATGAGCGGGTATGGCAACGCCACCATCATCGATCACGGCGGCGGCATCACGACCCTGTACGCACATCAGTCGCGGTTGCTCATCACGAGCGGATCGGTAACCCGGGGGCAAGTGGTCGGTTACGTAGGGAGTACTGGTTACTCGACTGGTCCGCATCTCCACTTCGAGGTGCGCGTCAACGGCAATCCCGTGAACCCCATGGGGTACCTTCATTAGCGGTTCGTGGCGACGCCGTTCGCCGAGCGTGCTCGCCTGCTCCGATCGACTGAACGTATGCGTATTCTGAGGATCGTGCTCATTATCATGCTGCTGCCGCTCGGCTTCGCCGGGGGGCTCATGCTCGGTACTCATCTGGCCAGCGGACCGGCCGTCTCTTCCGGCGAGAAGGCTAGCGCGGAAGAAGCGGCGCGGCTGCAGCAGCACATCATCGAGGAGTTGCAAGCCCGCTACTACAAAGCGATCGATGTGGAGAAGCTCAAGGCGGCCGGCATCGACGGCATGCTCTCCTCTCTGAAGGATCCCTATACGGAGTACCTCAGTCCTGCCGAAGTCCGCTTGCTCGACGAGCAGACCGAGGGCCGCTACTCGGGCATTGGCGCCATCCTGGAGAAGAAGGAAGACAAGCTGCTGATCACCGGCGTGTTCGAGGGATCGCCGGCGGACAAGGCTGGGCTAAAGGCTGGCGATCACATCGTCGCTGTTGATGGCAGGGCGACTGCCGCGATGTCCTTGGACGCCGCGGTGGCGCGCATCAAAGGCGAGGTCGGTACGCAAGTCACCCTGAAGGTCGAGCAGACCGGCGGCCGCGGCGTTCGCACCGTCACGCTGACTCGCCGCGAGATCGACATCCCGATTACCGAGGCGCGCATGCTGCGCGCCGCGGACGGCACTCGCGTCGGGTACGTGCGGCTCAACCAGTTCTCGGCAGGGGCCGGTGAGCACGTGCGCCAGGAGATCGATCGCCTGACGGCCAAGGGCGCCGCCTGGATCGTGTTCGACCTCCGCGATAATGGTGGCGGCCTGCTCACCGAGGCGGTCGATGTGGCCGGGGACTTCCTCTCCAGCGGAGTGGTGACTACCACCAAGGGTCTTCATTCACCCAAGGAGGAGCTGAGGGTCGAGGGCGACGAGGCCACCGATCTCCCGCTCGTGCTCTTGGTGAACGAGTACAGCGCCAGCGCCTCCGAGATCGTCGCCGGCGCGCTGCGGGACTACGAGCGCGCCTATCTGGTGGGGGCCACAACGTTTGGGAAAGGTCTGGTGCAGAACGTGGTAGGCCTCCCCGGCGGCGCCGCGCTCAAGCTGACCACGTCTATCTACCTTACGCCCAAAGGGCACAACATCCACAAGCGCGGCATCAAGCCGGATCTTCCCGTCAAAGATAAGCCGAAGGTGGAGGGCGACGAGCAGCTCGACGCCGCGCTGGAGTACATCGCGAAACAGTAGAGGGCGCGCTGTCCTGCGCGGCCGGCCTACGGGAGGGCTGGGGGCATGAAGCATCAGGCAGATCCGGGGCGCGGCCAGCCGCGCCCCTTCCAAGTGGCCCGCTGGGGCAAGTTCTGGTCGCTCGAGCCACTGTTCGTTGACGAGCGATCCTTCCTGGCGGCCAAAGGCGGACTGCCGCCGCAGGCCGGCGACATCGTGCTGGCGGTACCGGCGCAGGGCGATCGCCGGCGGATCGTCGAGATCCTGGGCCCGGGCGATCAACTGGCGCCGGTGCTCAAGGCGCTCCTGTACGCGCAAGGCGTGCGCCAGGGATTCTCCGATGAGGTCGTCGCGGCCGCGCGCGCGGCCGCCGAGCGCGGCGACCGGAGCGACCAGCGCCGCCATGACCTTCGCGAACTGCCCACGTTCACCATCGACCCCGATACGGCGCGCGACTTCGACGACGCCATCAGTGTGCAGAGGGAGGGCGACGGCTACCACGCCTGGGTCCACATCGCCGACGTGAGCGCGTACGTCCCCGCTGGCGGGCCCGTTGACCTCGAGGCCCGCCAGCGTACGGCCAGCGTCTACCTGCCTCTGTGGGCCGAGCCGATGCTGCCGGAGGAGCTCAGCGCGGGCGTCTGTAGTCTGCAGGCCGGCCAGGATCGCCTCTGTGTGACCGTGGAGTTCGTGTTCGACAAGCAAGGTCGTCGACACGCGTCGCACTTCTATCGTTCCGTGATCCGCAGCGATCATCGGCTCACGTACGGGTTCGTCGACAGCGTGCTTGTCCCAGACGCTCCTACGGCGGAGGCGCCGCCGCGGGATACCGCCGGCGCATCCGCCGTAGGAGAGGCTGCCGATGCCGAGCTGGTCGCCCACTTGCGTCTGGCGCAGGAGGTGGCGACCCTTCTCCGGGGTCGGCGCTACGCTCGTGGGGCGCTGCAGATCGGCTCGTTCGAGCCGGAGTATCGCTTCGACGCCTCCGGCCGCCTCATCGGCGCCGCCTCGCGCCCCGAGACGCCGTCGCACGCCCTGGTGGAAGAGTTCATGCTGGCCGCCAACGAGGCCGTGGCCGAGCGCCTCCTCGAGGTGGAAGCCGGTGCTATCTACCGCGTGCACGAGCCGCCGGATCCCTACGCGGTCGACGCGCTGCTGGCCACGCTCGCGGATCTCGGCGTGCCCACGCCGCCCTTCCCGTCGCCCGAGCAGGCCACACCCGAACAGGTGACCGCGACGCTGCACCGTCTCTCGCAGCAGCTCCCCACACTGACCGCTCACGAGGGGCGTGGTCGCATCGCCTTCCCGCAGTTACTGCTGCGCTCGCTCAAGCAAGCCGTGTACTCGCCCGAGAACGTGGGGCATTTCGGCCTCGCCAGCGATGGCTACGTGCACTTCACATCGCCCATCCGGCGCTACCCGGACCTGGTGGTCCACCGGGCTTTGCTCCACCGGCTGGGGCTCGATGGCGAAGAGCTGGAACGATCCACCTTGACCGACGTGGCCGCGTTGTGCTCGATCACGGAACGCGGTATCGACAAACTGGAGCTGAAGGCCGACGACATCGCGCTCTGCTTCCTCTTGCACGAGTTCCTCGGGCAGACGGGCTGGGAGCACGTGTTCGAGGGCGAGATCGTGGGATTGCACGGGAGCGGCCTGTTCATCCACTTTGGCGGTACGTACGAGGGTTACCTCCACGTACGTCGTCTGGGCGACGACCGCTACTACGAGTCGGAAGTCGGAAGCTCGCTGGACGGCGCGGCCAGCGGGCGTCGCTACCGCTTGGGCGACCCCGTTCGGGTGCGCGTCGTACGTGTCGACAAAGTGCGCGGCCGCGTTGATCTGGAACTGGCCGACGGGGTTCAGGGAGGCGGGGCTGGCGGCCGCGGTGGCGCCCAGGCGTCGGGCGGCCGGCCGAAACACCGCCCATCTGCCGGCCGGCGCCGCGGCGGTCACCGGCCAGGTCCGCGGGGGCATCGGCGCCGATCGTAGAGTACTCTATCCCCATGGGGAGAGAGCAGGGTATCAAACCGATCGCCAGCAATCGCAAGGCCTTTCACGACTTCTTCATCGAGGAGACGTTCGAGGCCGGCATCGCGCTGGTGGGCACCGAGGTCAAGAGCTTGCGCGCGGGCCGCGTGGCGCTGCGCGACAGCTACGCCGAGGTGCGCGGCGGAGAGCTGTTCCTCGTCGGCGTGCACATCAGCCCGTACGAGCAAGGGACCGTGTGGAATCACGATCCCTTGCGCGACCGCAAGCTCCTCCTGCACCATCGCGAGATCGATCGCATCGCCTCTCGGGTGAACGAGCGCGGGTATGCGGTGGTCCCCACCAAGCTGTACTTCAAAGACGGCCGTGCCAAGGTGGAGATCGGCTTGGCGCGCGGCAAGAAGCTGTACGACAAGCGCGCCGACATCGCCAAGCGCGATATGCGCCGCGACGTGGAGCGAGAGCTCAAGGAGCGGCGCGGCTGATCTCCTCTGCTTCGCCTGGGGACGTATCGGGAGCCACCGCACGTCCCCGGACGTTCCGCGCTGAAGCCAACCCCCGCCGAATGCCCAGCGGCCGCAGCGTACTCTGGCACTCGCTCCACGTCGCCTCGCGAGAGGTTCAAGGCGTTGTATCCGGTGAGAGGGGAAGAATGGAGGTGCCACAGACATGGGCCTCAGGGTGGGAGGCGCGAAGAGTCATGCGGGGGAAGGGGGAGATGATGGAACGGCTCTCTGAGGAAGAGATCGCGGCGGCGCTCTCGGAGCTAGACGGTTGGACGCGCGAGGGCGAGGAGATGCGCAAGACCTTTCGGTTCCATGACTTCATCGGCTCCGTGAACTTCGTGAACGCCGTCGCCGAGGTGGCCGAGGCGGCGCGGCATCACCCCGACATCGACATCCGGTTCAACAAAGTGACCGTCGCCCTCTCCACCCATAGCGTCGGAGGGATCACCGCTCGGGACGCTGACTTGGCGCGGGCGATCGAGCACGGAGCCCGCTAACTGAGTACGGATGACGCGCTCGCGGCGGGAACGTGCTACCATTGCCCTCCCGCGTGCCCTCGTAGCTCAGGGGATGAGAGCGTGCGCCTCCGGAGCGCAAGGCCGTAGGTTCGAATCCTACCGGGGGCACCACCGCAGTCTCCGCGCAGTTGCAAAAGCACCCCCATGAGCAGGCACTTTCGAGCCTGTCCGTGTCGTCTTCTCCGTAACGTGCCGCGCTATTGAACATTTATGGGTCCCATTTGGGTCCCACGGGCTCCCGAAAATCTGCACATGGAGAGACGGGCAGGCGCTGGCTATGGTGGGGGCATGCACCGCGATGACGACTGGCGCCCGCAATCCGATCTTCTTGCCGCCATCCACGAGGTCTACCAAGAGTTCGATCGCTGCCAGTACCGGGAGTTGGCCGGCTGGGACTCCAGTGCAGCGGACGAGTGGCTGGACTTTAGGTCGCAGGGCGAGTTCTCCTACTTCGTCCGCCCCCGCCATGCCCGCCGGGGCCAGTGACCGCTCGTCGCCGATGCACGATGTGCGGCGGCTTCCTCGCCCGCGACCGCCCGATCACATCCGACCGCTGCTCGTGCTGTGGAGGGGATGAGGAGTACAACCCTCGACACGACAAACACCTGGACGAGCGCGTGCTATCGATCCTCATGCATGGCGTGCACGAGGGCGGGTGGACGAAGGTTGCGCGAGCGCTGGGCACGGACGACTCCAAAGCCGTCTACGATTCGGTCTGTCGGTTGAGAAGAGCCGGGTGGATCATCGAAGGCCGCCGTAGTCAGGGGTACGTTCTGCGAGGTAAAATAGACCCATGAACGATGATGACCTGACTATGATCTGCGGACATGTCACCCGCGGTGCAAGCCTCCAGACCGCCTGCGAGTTGGTAGGCATCACCCTTGAGGATCTCTTCGACACCATCGATCGCGACCCCGCCGATCTCATCTCGCTGTTCTCGGCGATGATCGGGACGGCGCACCTGCGGCGGGTAGCCCCGCCAGGTCCCGGCCAATAAGGAATAATGCCCCCCTTATGCTGGGGGCATGGATGCGAAAGAAAAGTACCGCCCCTGGTATCCCGAGCTCGTTACGTGGATGGCCCGCGCTGGCCTTACCGCCAAGGAGATTGCTAGCGAGCTCGGCGTCGCTACTGCTACCCTCTATCGATGGCGCGACCGCTACCCGGATCTTTCTGCCGCCATGGACGACGGCCGCGATCTTGCCGACGCGCGAATTGAAGACTCCCTATTCCAGGCGGCCTACTCCGGCAACGTCACCGCCTGCATTTTCTGGCTCTGCAACCGGCGCCGAGAATCCTGGAAGAGCGTCAACCGGGTAGAGCATACCGGCGCCGACGGCGGACCAATCGAGGTGAGCGATGCCGACCGCAAGCGTGCCGAAGAAATCCTCACAGCGGAAATCCTCGCAGCGGCCGAAACCATCACTCGCGACGCAAGCAAGGATTGAGGCCCGGCGCCGTCTAGCCAAGGGCGGCGACAGTCTAGTAGTCGCCACCCTGCGCCATGACAAGCCATCGCTCGTCGAGTTCCTGCAGGCCTGCTCGATTGAGGATAAGGAAACCGGCACTCTTATCCCGTTCATACTCTGGCGGGCGCAGCTTGAGATCGCGGCCGAGTTTCAGGCCGCTATTGACAGCGGCGACTGGAGCGCGGTCGAACGAAAGATCATCCTCAAGGCACGCCAGCTCGGTCTTACCTGGCTCATTCTCGGGATTCTGCTCTATCTCGGCACATTCTGGGGACACCGCCTGTTCCTGGTGGTGAGCCAGTCAGGCGATGATTCGCAGTCTGCCATGCAGCGGCTCAATCTCATGAGAGGCTCGCTTCCCGAGTGCTGGCGACAGCCAATCGTACGTGACAACACGACCGAGATCGCGTTCGCGAATGGCAGCCGCTATGAGGCCGGCAAGGCGACCAAGCGCTACGGTCGCTCCAAGGCCGCCTTCGCTGCGCTGCTTGACGAGGTCGCATTCTGGGAGTGGCCCGAGGAGCAGATGGCGGCGCTTTGGGCAGCCTGCAAGATTATGATCGTCGTTACCACAAGCGATGGACCAGGAGACTACGTTCACAAAATCTGGCAGAACGCCGGCGCCGGCAAGGGACGCTGGCGCCGCACCTTCCTGCCTTGGACTGCATGCCCCAACCGAGATGCGGAGTGGTACCGACTCAACGTCCTGGAGGCAGAGGAGCCGCGGCGGGCGCTGCGCGAGTTTGCGGCTACTCCCGAGGAGGCCTTCTCCGCGCCCGAGGGCGTCTTCTTCGAGCGCTTCCTACGCGAGCGCAACACCGACGACATATCGCCTGTGTCCGGCTGGCGCACCGAACGTGCTGTGGACTTCGGCTATCGGCATCCGGCTTGTGTGTGGGTCCAGACCGCGCCTTCCGGGCAGCCGTTTGTCGTTGCTGAGCTCGTGCCCTCCGACACGACCACTGACGAGTTCGCTGCCGCTATCAAACGCGTTGACGTGGCGCTCGGTGTGCGCCCCCATGTCACCTACTGCGACCCCGCCGGCAACGCTGCTAACGTCCAGACAGCCAAGAGCGAGGTAGAGACCTTGCGCGAATATGGCCTCAATCCCATTAGCCGCTCCTCGTCAATCCGCGATGGCTGTGTACGCGTTATGAGCGCGCTGGCAGACCCAGCCCTGCCGCTTGTCGTCTCGCTCTCCTGTCCGTGGCTTATCGAGGCGCTATCCACCGTGCGCCCTGATAAGCACCGCCCCGATCTCTACGATGAGGGCAGCGACTACACGCACGTTTTGGACGCACTGCGCTACTGGGCCGTCAACAATGCCGTCGCATCGGCGCCGCAGTCCAGCAAGGTGACGGGTGGGCGACGAATCACTGCTGGCCTAGTAGGGATGCGCTTCTAGGCCGTCCCCACAAAAGTAGGAATAATCGATGCCGCACACTGATATGCGTGATCATCGTAGACAAGTTACGTTCCCTCTTCGGCCGTTTGGCAGCGGGCGGCTTTGTGCTGTCCGAGGCTCGCCCGGATACTAAGGAACTCGGCGATACCGGGCACGCCTACCAGGCCTATCTTGCTGGCACTGCAAGCTCGCGGGCGCTGGCAAAGCGGCTGCGAACCCTTGAGACAAACTACCAGCTCTACGAGTCCAAGGGCTATGAGATTTACGACCGCATGCGCCGCTCTGACCCGAAAGTCGCGGGGTTGCTGCGCGCAATTCGCCTGCCGCTTCTTGGCGCTCAAGTCCGCATTGAGCCATCCGACCCCGAGGATGAGCGAGCTGTTGAAGTTGCCGACTTCGTCTCGGACAATCTGCTCCACGGCCTAGTCGATCCCTGGCGCGACACCCTCTCGCAATTCCTCCTCTACCTCGCACACGGCCACGCGCCTTTCGAAATCGTCTGGGGGATTGAAGATGGCCGTGTACTCGTTGACCGCCTTGCCTATCGCCCGCCGTCCACGATCTCCGATATCTACGTCTCTGGTGGTCGCATTGTTGGTGTCCACCAACGGACCACAACCGGGACCGACACCGATATCCCCGGAGAGAAACTGCTCTGGTTTGTGCACGACCGCGAGGGCGACGACTGGCGCGGCACGAGCCTTCTGCGGCCGATGTTCAAGCCCTGGTTTGCCAAGGAGAAGCTGGAGATACTGCTCCTCATCGCGGCCGACCGCGGCAATGGTACGCCGGTCGTTATCCAGCCTGAGGGCGGCTGGCGTACAGATGAGACCGGCGCCTCCATCAAAGATGCCGTTGACGCTGCCCTAGCCGCATTCTGCACCGCCGAATCGGGCTATTTCGATCTTCCCTACGGCGCCACCTTCCAGCTCGTCACGAGCAACGCCTCGATCTCCGAGCTGCAAGCCCTCAAGGAGTCTTTCGACCGCGACATGTCCAACGTCGCCATCGCGCAAGTACTGGACCTTGGCAAGACGGAGACTGGCAGCCGCGCTCTCGGTCGCACCATGGCCGACATGTTCGTGGATTCCCTGCAGGCAATCGCGACGGACATTGAGGACACAGTCAACCGGCGCGAAGGCGTCATCGAACAGCTTGTCGCCTACAACTTCCCCGGCGCCGAAACCCTCATCCCTAAACTGCGCTTCGGCTCGCTTACCAAGCTCGACCTTCGCGCGTTCGCCCAGGGCCTCTATCAGTGCTGGCAAATGGGCATGCCGCTCGGCGGAGAGGTCTGGGAATTTCTCCGCTCCGAGCTTGACCTACCGGCACGCAAGGAGGACACGCCCTCACAACAGAGTGCTCCGGATACATCACCACAAGATGCCCCGCCGGCGCCCGCAGAGGCTGCGCCGCCAGAGACCGAAGGCGAGTCCGCCGCCGACGGGGCGCAACTCTCCGAGGGCGGATACTGGCGCCCGATAACCCGCCTGGAATCGTTCGTCGCTCTGGACGAGATCGCGGCGATGCTCGACAACGCAAAGACAGTCATTCGCGAGCGCACACAGGGCATTCGTAACAAGCTCGTCGCCGAGCTGACCAAGCGCGCCATGACCGCCATTGCCAGCGGCGATGCCGCTAAGGTTGCCGCGCTGGCAGCGGCGAAGAGCCCCATGGTCGATGTGCTGGCAGCCGAGCTGCGCGCCGTCTTCGGGGACTACTTCGACGTCGGCCGTGAGCAGGTGGCCGATGAACTGGCGAGACAGAGGGCCGGCGAGCCGGTAGTCGATGAGGCGACTGGAGAGCGCCGCGGCGAGACTGTCGGCCTTGCTCCGCGCCGCAAACCAACGCAAGCCGAAATCACCGCTTGGCAGGAATGGGTCACCCAACTCGCCGACGTGAAAGCGCGCGGTATAGCGGCGGCCACGCAATCTGCCGTTGCCGGTGAGGCCATGCGCGCCTTTGTGACTCAGGCCACCGCAGAGGCGATAGCTGAGATGGCGTTGCGCGCCAGTGACGAAGCGGCGCTCAAGGCGGGACTGACAGTCTCACAGGTGATGATCGCCGGTCGCTCGGCAGAGGCACAGGCAGAGCGTGAGCAGATCGCCACGTGCGTCTATTCGGCGATTCTCGACGGCGCCACCTGCTCCGAATGCGAGCGGCGCGACGGCGACTCCACGGACGACGTGACCGAGTCGCTGACGTGGGCACCAAACCCCGATTGCGAGGGTGGCGAGCGCTGCCGCTGTCTCATCATCTACGAGTACAAGGAGGGCGCATGAGCCTGCTTGACTTCTACCGCCTCGCCGAGCAGGCCGTATCTGGACAGCGCCTGCCGATGATGCTCTTCCCGATTGGCGAGTGGCGAAGCGCCAAGTACCCCAAGTTGCCCCTGACTCGCGATCTCGCCGACGAGCTGATCGCTAACTTCGAGGCGGGCGTTCTTGGCACGGAGCCGGTCATCGATTCATCCGGCCGCCACGACACAAGCACTGAGGCTGCCGGCTGGTTTAAGCGCCTCTACGTCGCGCCTCTCCGCGATGGTGGCGAGGCCCTGTTCGGTGATTGGGAGCCGACCGATCTAGGCGCCTCACTCCTCAACGATCGGCGCTACCAGTACAACTCGGTCGAGATCGGCGATGTCGTCGATAACGCCACCGGCAAGCGCACGCAGAACGTACTGCGCTCTGCCACTCTCACCAACACCCCGGTGCTGCGCATGCTGCCGCCGGTGCTGGAGGCGGGGGAGGCAATCGCTGAACCAGTCTCCCTGGCGCTCTCCGAGATCGAAGCCGCAGACGAAGACCCTGTGTCTGGCCTGCTTGCCGACATGGACGCTCTCGCGGAACGGCTTGACGGTGCCCTGAAAGGCAAGCGTGGCGTGCCGAGCATCCGTTCGTTTCTGCGCGAGATCCGCGCGAAGGTCAGTGCGCACAAGCTCGCTGAACCGGGCAGCTACCAGGATCTGCGTGAGGCAATCGAGCGCGCGCTCACAGACCTCCTCAGTGGACGCCAGTGGGTTGTCGACTTCGGCGATAGCTGGGTGGTCTACGAGAACGGCGCTCTCGAGGATGCGCCGCGGCTGTGGCGCGTCCCTTATGTGCGTGAGGGATCCGAGATCACCTTCGGCACTCCCGTTGAGGTCGAACGCCAGACCAACTACATCCCCAAGAGTCCATCCCCGCCTGAGCCATCCGGCGACACGACTGCCGAGCCTGTCGGCGACAGCGCCTCCGGGACTGGTGTCGGGCTATCCACACCAAGCATACGCAAGGAGAAGAAACGCATGTCTGAACTCACCGAGCTTTTGCAGCTCGCGGAGGACGCTGACGACGCGCTCATTCTCGCCGAGGTCAAGAAGGTTACCGCGAAGATCGACGCCGAGAAGACCCGCGCCGACGCCGCCGAGGCAAAGCTCGCCGAGGGTGAGCAGGCCGAACGCGTGCGCCTGCTCGATGAAGCTATCGGCGCCGCGCACATCGCTCCGGCCGAGAAGGACGCCTTCGTGCGTCTGGCCGAACGCGATCCGGAAACCTTCGCCGCGATGCTGGAACTGCGCAAGCAGTGCCGCGTCGTGGAGCTTGGCGAGCGCGGCAGTGGCGATCCTGCCTCCGAGAAGACTTACGCAAACGCCAGCGTCGAGTTGGCCGAACGCGCCAGAGAGCGCGCGACCAAGGACGACAGCACGTACTCCGAAGCCGAGCGCCGCGTGCTGACCGAAGACGCCGACCTTGCCGAACGCTACCGCGACTTTCGCGTGGGAAAGGAGGCCTAACCCATGGCCACCCGTCGCCCCGTTGGTCCGTTCCGCGACCAGACATTCGTCGCGGCCGAGGATCTGTCGGACAGCCAGTATCACACCGTGCTGATCAATACCTCTGGTCTCGCTGAGGTCGGAGCCGCTAATGAGCGCGTCTGCGGGATTCTGCAGAACGCTCCCGAGTCCGGCGAGCAAGCCGTCGTGCGCACCAGGGGCGAATCCCTAGCGATGGTGGATGGCACTACGGACGTAGCGATCAACGACCCCGTTGACTCCGACGCCTCCGGGCACTGCGTCAAGCAAGAAACAGACAAGGGCTGGGTCGTCGGCTACATGTGCGAGGCCTACACGTCGGCAACCCCTGGTCTCTGCGTGATCGACGTCCATCCGCAAACCGAAAGCGTCTAGCAGGAAGGGAGTGAAGTAAGAGATGACCGCAATCGTTCCTGACCTGCATATCGATTCCGCGCTCACCAATTGGAGCCAAGAGTACGCCGGTCAGCGTCAGAGCTTCATCGCTGAGAGGGTCGCCCCGCCGCTCTATGTGGCCAAGGAGACCGACTACTACTGGATTCACGGTGCCGAGCACTTCGAGCTCTCCGTCGTTGACCGCGCTCCCGGTACCAACTACGGCGTAGTCACCTGGACCAAGAGCACCGACAGCTATAGCTGCTCGGGCTACGGTCTTTCGTCTGTGGTGCCTAAGGAGGTTATGGCCAACGCCGACCCGCAGGTGGACCCGGCGAAGGACGCCCTGAAGATCATCGTCGATCAACTGATGCTGGCCTACGAGAAGCGCGTGGCCGACATGGCGTTCTCGACCTCGGAGTTTACTCAGACGAGCGCGCTTTCGGGCACCGACCGCTGGGACACCGATACCTCCGACCCAGTCAACAAGGTCGCCTATGCCAAGGACTATGTCCGCGGCAAGATCGGAGTTGAACCTAACACGGTCGTCGTTGGTTACGACGTGTTCCGCGCCCTGCAGGAGCACTCTGGCCTACGCAAGATCATCTTCGGCCTGAACTCCCCGGAGGCTATGCCGACCGAGGCACAGGTTGCTCAGGCGTTGGGTGTCGATCAACTGCTCGTTGGTCGTGCGACCTACCTCTCGGCAGCCAACACGTTCAGCGACATCTGGGGCAAGTACGCGCTGGTCGCCTACATCGACCCAAGCCCGTCCGGCCGCTCCATCTGCCCGCTACGCACCTTCATTTGGAACGTGGACGGCGGGCGGTTTGTAAGCCGCGGCCCGATTTGGAACGACGATATCAAGGCCTGGAAGTACTACTGCGACGACTACACCGACGAGAAGAAGATCAGCCTCTACTCGGCTTATCTCTACTCCACGGTCGTTAGCTGAATCGGCGGCTGGGGGTGGGGTCTGCTCACGGCCCCACCCCCGGTCTAAGAAGGGAGACAGATGAGCAAGGAACTGCCGTTCCCGCTGCCGATTCGCGCACCGCGTATCAACGTGCAGTCGGGAGACGAAATCGAGGTCAACTCGGGTGGTTATGTCACCTATGAATCCGGCGCTCTCCAGTACACAGAGGATGGTGTCGGAGCAAAGAACGGCGCTACCGTTGCGGCCGTTGAGTACGGCGACACGATCTGGCATCGCACGATACTTACCTGTACCGCTACTCCGGTCACGATTAGTGACGACGCTGGGGTGGCACAGTATGGCGGGGTAAAGGTCTACGATTTTCCCGCTGGCCTGATCGTCACCATGGGCGCGGTCATCGACGGCGCTCTCACTGCGGCCGTGACTGGCACTATCAAGGATGCCTGGGAGGGCGACGTTGCTCTCGGCACCGCGACTGCCACCACCGGCGCCACGCTGACCGGCACAGAAGCGGACATCCTCCAATCAACTGCTATCGCGGCGGCCACCGGCAAGGTCGGTACTTGCGACGCTGTCAGTGCAGCCACGGCGCTCACCGAGTCTGGGGCTCGGCACTTGGACGGAACGAGTACCGCCGTTGACATGTACCTCAACTTCGTCATTGACGACGACGAGACCCACACCGCTGGCACGGCGGCCTTCACCGGAATGATCAGCTTCCTGTGGGCAAACCTCGGCGATAAGTGAGCGTGAGCGATGGGATACATCGTCACACGCGGTGAAGTCCACCACGATCATGTGATCTATCGCGTCGGCGAGGAGCTGCCCTGTCCGCGGGGCAGTCTCGCCGACGTAGAGGCTGTCGGCGCCGTCGTCTGGAGTGAGGATACCCCGGTGCTAACGCCCGCGCCGCTGCCGCGCAAGAAGGGCGGTAAGCGATGAGTAAGCGACCAATGGACATCCTCACCCTCGCCGCTGCCACCGGCTCCACCGGCGGCCTTGGCAAGATCACCACCGAGCCGGCGAGCGGCGTCCTTATCGTGCGCTTTGATTGCGCACCGAATACCTACGCCGTGCACTGGATTGTGCAATGCAACAAGGCGCATGCGGTGCAGACCTATGTCGCTCAGAGCAACGTCCTCGGCGCGACGATCACCGGAGCCGATGCGACAGCGATAGACGACGGCGACAACTTCGTCCTCAACGGCCTAACCTTCACAGCCGAGAGCACCGAAGGCGACGCTTCTGCCGCCGCTCGCAAATTCTGGACCGGCGCCAACAACGCCGCCGCCGTCACTAATCTCGCCGCCCTGATTACGCACGCCACCTATGGCGTACCCGGCATATCGGCGACTGTCGCCGCCGTGGACGCCACGGACGTGGTGACTATCAAGGCAGAGACGGCGACCGTGCTGCAGTTCGGGCAGGGCACCTCAGCCGCAGACGAGGTCGCCTGGTCTAACACCACTCTGGCGAGTCTCATCAAAGACACTACTGCGGTGACCGGCGTCACTGCGAATAACACCACGGCAGGCACGCTCTACCGGCAGGTGGTCTACGGCTGCCCGTATGCCTATCTCGCCGTCACTAACTCGGATGGAGCTGCCGCGGCCACCATCATCGTCAAGGCAACCGCTGAACCCTGGGTCTAATGGCTGTCTACTGCACACTCGCTGACGTCAAGGCCTACCTAACGACGGTCACGATTAGCTCTGCAACTACGCCGACCGAGGCACAGACAAGCGACTACATAGACCTCGTTTCGGCCGAGATTAGCGGCCTACTGCGAAGCCGGCTTGTGAGTGTGCCGCCGACCGACACAGACGCGGCAGACTATCTGCGCACGATTGCTGTCTACGGCGTTGCGGCTGCTGTTCTGGCCGCGAAGTTCGGCCACGGCTCCGAGGGCGCACAAGCCGCGGATGCGCGATACCGCGATTGTCTTGCCGCCATCCGAGACGGCGCCATGGACATGTACGCCGCCATCGCCGGCATGCACTTCGGTGAGGGCTTCTCCGTCGATAGCAGCGGCGCCGCTCGTACCCCGGCAGTAACTAAGGAGACCACCTTCTGATGGCCGGCGAGGCTATCAGATTCGACCTGCACGCCACACCGGACACGCGCGTCCTGTCGTTCACTGCCTCGCGCATGGCCAAAAACATGGACGATATGAGCTCGCTGTTCGAGGAGTTCGACCCACTGTTCCAAGCGGCTATGGGCAGGCAGTTCGCCTCTCAGGGTGGCTACGGCGCCGGTGGCTGGGCCGCCCTCTCGCCAGCCTATCGCGCGTGGAAGGTCAAGCACGGTTTCCCGGGCACTATCGGCGTCTTGCACGGCCACCTGCGGGCTGGCATGACCGGCGGTTCCGGATACACCGTTGAGATCACGAATCGCACGGCAAGTTACGGCCTTGGTGGTGGTCCCGCTACCGAGTACGGACACTACTTTGACCGCGGTGGCAGCGGCCCAGCACGTCCGGTCATCCGCATGCCGCAAACCGAGGGTCGCGAGTGGGGCAAGGTTGCCCATAAATGGATCGCCTCGCAGGCCCGTAAGTCCGGCTGGGGCTCGCTATGAGCATGCCCCTTATCGAGCGCGTCCTATCCGAGGCACTAGCTGTGCTCAAGGCGGGCATGGCGACCAAGCTAGCGGCGCTAGCCACCGAGTACGGCGATGGTGTGACACTGACGGTGCCTGACACAACTACCGGATATTGGTGTGATGTGCGACCGCCCGATCCGCAAAGAGAGGCGGACTTCGGCGTCCTCACCCAGCCTACGATCTGTCTGTGGCCCACCAATGTATCTCCGACCGCCGCCGACACCCCGGTCAACTTCGCCAACGAATACGCGCTCGAGCAATCATTTGTTGCTGCCGTCGTCGTACGCGGCGATACGCAACAGCAGTCGGGCCTCCGTCAGATGCGCTACGTGCGAGCGGTCGTCGAGCTGCTCGCCGCACAGTCATCGCTTACCTGTGGTCAGTGTCTCTACCGCGGTACCGACTGGCGGGAACGCGACCTAACCCCCGATGAGGCCAACTACACGCTGCAGGGCGTGATTTCGGCCTTTTCCGTCGTCACATTCGAGACCCCATGAAGAGGAGCACCGGCATGAAAGGCATCACTTGGCCGGCCGCCGTTGAGGAGCGCCACTTCGCCAACTTCCCCGGCGTATACGGGCCGGGCGTCGTGGTGCCCTTGAAGGACACCGGCCTCACTGAGAAGGAGGCGCGCGAGCGAATCGCCGCCGCAAACCTGCCGCTGGAAATCGTCGATCTCAGCAAGCCGGCGGCCAAAGTCGAGAAAGGCGGTGACGCGTAATGGCGACCTCGTATCTGCGCCTTGCCGCTGAGCAAGCCCCCAACGCTGAGGGCGGGTCAAACACCGTCAGCAGCGTCACATTCGATATCCCGGTTCGCTCGCTTTCATACGAGCCAGAGCCAACACTGCTGGATGTCTCCGATGAGCTGCGCGGTTATACGGCCGAGGCGCCTCACAAGGGCGTTGCTAGCTACAGTCCGTCGGCCTCATTCAAAACTCGTGTCTATCCGGGCATCCTTGGCGCCCTGCTGCTCGGCGCCACCGGCGGCGTGACGACCACGGCCGGGGATGGTGCAGACGTCAAAGACCCCGACACCGTCGCGATTCCGGTCGGCGCGCACAGACACGTCTATGCGTGGGCAACCGGGTCCATTCCGCAGACATTCCAAGCCTACGGGGCGCCGCCGGTCGGGCTGTTCTACAAATCGCAGGGTATGGGGATAGACACGCTCGCTTTCGCAGTTGAGGACGGCTGCTGGCAGGCTGATGTAAATACCAAGATGCTCTACACGGGCATCGTCTCCGACCCGTCCATTACCCCAGCCGTAGAGACCACTGTGCCGTTTGTCGCTGGGACGATGACGCTTTCCTGGTTGAGCGGGTCGGCTGTCACTAAGGAGTTCAGCTGGCAGGTTGAGAATACGCTGCTGACCGAGCGGCAGTTCACAACCGCCTCGAAGTTCCCCGATTCAATCATCATCGACAAGTCGTACCAGCGGCTAGTCGGCAGCATTACCAAGGTCGCCGTGGACGCCGACGACTGGAACGCGTTTATCAACGGGACGACCTTCGCGGCCACTATCAAAATGGTACACACCCAGAAGATTGGGGCGACCGACTACTACCACTCTCTGTGGGTTGAGATGCCCGCCTGTCAGTACGTCTCGGGCAAACTTGGCGAGATCACTAACGACCGCCGCCACGAGGCAAGCTTTGAGTGGAGGGCGGCCTACGATACGTCCACGAGTAAGTGGGCGACCATCACGCTAGTAAACGGTACGTCGGCGCTCACTACTTACGCGTGAGCCAATGGTGGAGACGGTGACATGCCCGTCTGGCCTGGTGCTCGATTTGGAGCACCCGCAGCTGCGCCGCCTGCTCTGCCATGGTGCGCTTGGCGTGCGCGAGCTCGCCGCCTCCTGTATGGATCGCGCCAGCGCACGCGCTCACGAGCTATGCGAGCAAGACTCACTCTTCGTAGCCTCGTGGGCTGCTCGCCACCTGGACAGCACGGAGGCGCTTGTTTTCGCCAGTCTGTGTGAGACCTACGGCCAGATGCCGAGCTCGCATCTGCGCGTAACTCATCCGGTGCTGGCCTACGAGATCGACCTCGCGTTGACGGCGGCGCTTTCTGAGTACCGCGAGAAACACAAGGAGCGGTCTGGCAGTTGGATCGCCCCCGATGACCCTGTGTACGGATTTCCTCGAGAGGACGGCCAATGAGCCAAAATAAGTTTGCGCCCACGAAGGCGGCGGCCTGGAACCGCGGCCCTTATGAGATCGATTTGCCCAGCGGAAACAAGGTGCTGGCGCATCGGCCGAATATCTATGTGTGGCATAAGACCGGCCAAATCCCAGATGACGTCTGGGCAACCCTGCTCGCCACGGCCAAGGGCGAAGACGTCTCGGTAGAGGCGCGCTGGGATGCCGTCAACTGGCAGATTTGCAAGTGCTCCGTAAGCCCGGAAATCTCTCTCGCGCCACGTGAGGGCGCTGTCTGCATTGACGATATCGACGACTTGGACCGGCAGGCGCTCCTTATCGAACTCGGTATCGGCCTGGGGTAAGTGGGCGGCTCGCTCTCACAGTCTCTGCGCCTTGTCGTTAGCGGCGACGCCAGGGGTGCGACGCGTGCACTCTCTGGCCTTGGCAGCGAGTTTCGTCGCAGCGGAGATAAGGGTGCGGCGTTCGGCGCTTTCGTCCGCCGCGGTGCCTTATCTGCGGCGATGGCGCTCGGCGCTATGGCCGCCGCCGGAGTCAAGGCATTGTATGACATTGGCGCAGCATGGGACGGCGCGTTTGACGCGATCCGCATAGGCACCGGCGCGACCGGCGCGGCACTAAAGACACTGACCGCCGATGCTAAGGCTGTGGCGATGGACACCGCCTCATCCCTCGGTGACGTTGGTGCCGTTGTCGCCTCACTCAACACGCGCTTGGGCCTGACCGGCAGACCTTTACAGGCGCTGTCTAAGCAGTTTCTGGACTTCTCCCGTTTGACTGGCGGAAACGTACAACAAGATGTGCGCCTACTCACGCGCCTCTTCGGCGATTGGGGCGTGAAGACTAAGAACTACGGACGCACACTGGACAAGGTCTTCCGCACCCTGCAGGCATCGGATATCAGCATGTCCGACCTAACTGGCACCGTGGTCCAGTACGGATCGACATTGCGCCAGCTTGGCTTCGATCTCGACGAGTCACTCGCCATGCTCGGCAAGTGGGAGAAGGAGGGCGTGACCGTAACCACTGCGCTTACCGGCCTGCGCTTCGCCCTCAAGACGTTCGCCAATGCTGGGCGCGACCCCAAGCAGGCATTCCGCGAAACCTTCAGCGCGATCATAAAGGCCGACAGCGCCGTGGACGCGATGACTGCCGGCATTAAGGTCTTTGGTACGCGCGCTGCGCCAGACATGGTCGCCGCCATCCGTGAGGGCCGCTTCGCCTGGGAGGACATGGAGAGGTACATCACCAATGGTGCCGATACGGTGAAGGCGGCGGCCGACGATACAGATGACCTAGCCGAGAGTTGGCAGAAGCTTAAGAACCGCCTCGCCGTTAAGTTCGAGCCTGCGGCCACGCGCATCTTCGATCGCATGAGCGGCGTCATGGAGCGATTCGGCGACTGGGCGTCTCGCAACGCCGACCCGATTGCTCGCAAGGTTGAAGGTATCTTCGCCGGTTTCGCCCGCTTCATGCGACAGAACGGGCCGTCCATGATATCAGCCGTCAAGACATTGTCCGGCGCTCTTGCGTGGTTTTTGCAGCACGGAGAGGCTGCTGGCGCGGCACTCGCGGCTGTCTTTGTCGTCGCCGGCGGCCCGTTGGCCAAGATCGTTGCTGGCATCACGCTCATTGAGAGCTTCCGTCGGAGCCTAGAGAAGGCAGCCGGCGTCAAAGAGCAGTCGGCACTCGACAAGATGCTCGACAAGAAGTACGCCTCGGCCTGGGCTGGGCATCTGTTCAAAGGCGGCCGAGACATGGCCCCCAACGTCGCCAAAGTCCAGGAGGCAATCCGTATTAATCCGGCGACGATCAAGTCGCTGCAGGATGCTCAGCAAGCGCTCTCTACGCTGTCTGAAACCCGCATCCGAGTCAAAGAGCTCAAGGCTAACAACATCCTCTCCGCTGCTGAGGCAAACCAGGTCCTCGCGCACATCGACAAGCTCGAATCTGGCGCACGGGATAAGTTCACCGATCTCGCGCTCTCGGCTGACCGGAAGGGTAAGGAGGGTGCACGCGCGCTCGCTCTGCCGTTCAACCGACTGCGGCTCCTCGTCCCGCCACCGAAAATCGAAGACCCCACGGGGAACGCACAGCGCGCCCGTCAATTGATGCAGACTGTGTTTACCAACAACCCGATCGTCGCGTTCATTCGCCGGATCAGCACGAGCGGTGGCGAGGGGCGCAACGCTGACGGCAGCATTATTCGTCGCCCAACGCTCACATGGGTAGCCGAGGCCGGACACCCCGAAGTTATCATCCCGCTTGACCCAAGCAAGAGAGGCCGTGCGCAGTCGCTGCTGCAGCAGAGCGGACTTTCGGCCCCGTCTGGCAACGTCGTCCTCAATCTCGATTTGCGCAACTCTGTCATCGCCGGCATTGACGACTTGGCAGGATACATCGGTGCTGCACTCCAAATGGCGGGCGATGCTGCATCCGCCGCGGCGGCGAGGGGATGACGGCATGGAGCTAACATGGGGCAGCACCAACGTCAACGACGGCACAAAGTTTGCCCTGCGCGCCGGCGCGAGCTGGGGGCAGCGCCAGCAGGAGCAGCGCACGGTCGCCTCTCCGTTCGGCACTATGAGACAGGGCGCCAAACGGATCGTGGCGCCGCGCACCGTGAATCTCCTCTTGCGCGTCTACGGCACATCGGCCGATGATTTGCGCGCGAACATCGCCACATTGGCTGCCGAGCATCGCAAGGCGTCCAACACGCTGACTATCAAACCGACCGGCGCCTCTACATCGCGCACGATCACTCTGCTCGATCAGATCGCGTACGGTATGCCGCCGCTGGATCCGAGATACGAGTCGCGCAAGGTCGCTGATCTTGATATCCCGTTGGTGGCAGCAGCGGATATCCTCGGCTCCGAAGTCACCCTCCTGTCCGCCTCCGCTCAGACCGCTCCCCTGGTCCTCTCTCTTGGCACGCTCACGGGCGACTATCCCGCCCCTCTCGATTTGACCATCACCGCCAACACAACCGACATCCACTCCTGTTTTGTCGGCGCCCTGAAATCCGCCTCCGCGCTAGAGATCGGCGACTTGCGCAAGGAGGCTCCGGTTGCGGGTGCGTCTTGGTCTGGGGCCGCTGATGAGGATATCTCCGACGCCAAATACACCGGCGGGCATGCAATCGGCATCCAGTCCGCCACCGAGTCCACCGCCGTGCTGTTTGACTCGACCGCCATCCGCGCCCTTGACGCTGGATCGTATGTGCCTCTGCCGCGTGTCGCTGCCATCTCCGCGAGCTACGCCGCGACCATCCGCCTGTTCTCCCTGATCGGCTCGACCGACACCACGCTCCAGACGATCACCACGACGAGCACCGTACCGGAGTACCGCGACCTCTCGCCGATCCACATCCCGTTTGCCGCCACTCTCTCCGCGACTCCCACGGTAGCCCTTGGCGCTGGCGTTGCAGCAGCCGATGCCACCGACGGTCACGAGGCCGTGCTTGATAACGTGACCCTGCTGCCCGCCTCCTGGTCGTGGGTCGGTGTGCATCCCAGCGCCGCCGCCACCGACTACACCACCATCCGGTTCACCGGCGATGGCAAGGTCTATCTCGACGAGCGCGAGGACTACAGCGCCGTCGTCTCCGCTGGCCCGCTCATTGCCGAGCCCGGCGCGGTCAAGGTCTTGATTGTCGCTGAGACAGTCGCGGCGGCTGCCTCGGCTGCGGTCAAGGTCACGGCCAAGTTCACCCCTCGCTACCACTCCGTCTAGATGCAGCCCTCGGTCACATCCGGCGCGCTGATTGAGTTCCACGCCGCCCGCGCGGAGGGCGGGCACTCTCCCGGTATCAACTCACCGCTGACAACCTCGTGGCGGGATACGTCGGGCAACGCACTTGCGGGCACGCTGACCAACTTTACTGGCACGCCGTGGGCGGGTACGGGTACGGCGACCGATCCGCACCGGCTGGCCTTCGACGCGAGCAAGAGCCAGTACCTGGTTCTGCCCGACCTCTCGGCCGCTGAAGATAAGGCGTTTACGTACGAGGCAATCGTCATCCCGAGTTCCGTTCCGGCCAACATGGCGGTCATGGGTGAGTGCGAGGCGAGCGACACCGGGGATTTGATCGACTTGCGCTTCGTCGGCTCGGGTGGCGTGGGCACGGGGATCGTCGGCCGCCTGTATGACGGCAGCGCGGAGAAGTCGTGCACCAAGGCGATGACTTGGACCACCGGCACGCGCTATCACGTCATCTTCGCCTGCGACGGCTCAGACATACGCCTCTACCTCGACGGCGCGCTTGTCGCCGGTCCGACGAGCATAGCCGGGCTAGGTGCGTTGGACCTCTCAAAGACGCGCATCGGGTGCTTGGAGCGCAACGCATGGCGGGGCTTCTTCTTCGCCGGCTCCATCGTCCTCGCCCGCATCTACCCCTTTGGATTCTCAACCGATCAAGTTGCCGCCAACACCGCCGCCGGGGTGACCTGGCCCGCCAGCACATCATCCCCGGCGCTGCTGCGGACCCTTGTCGCGGGCGGGCAGAACATCACCGATTTGGTCGATTGGGACACGCTCGACTGCTCCTCCTCCATCCACTTCTCAGCCTCGCTCTCGGTCGATTTGCCGCTGCAAAGTCAATGGGAGCCGCTGCCGCATGGCGTCGTTGAGGGCGCTGACTTGTCCTACTACGTCAACGGCTCCAGACCGTGGACTGGCACAGTTGCCCGTCTAACCCGCAGTGGACCGGCCGATCCCGTCGTCACTATCGAGGGGCGCGGATATTGGGCCGAGTGCTCCGACCGCGACGATGTGGTCAAGGGGTTTGTCGAGTCGCGCGGAGAGAAGATCATCGAGTGCGGCCTGGATAAGCTCTCCACCGCAATCACATCACTAAACGACAACGTGACTCTGGACACTGAGGGGCAGTTCTTTGTTTGCCTGCCCAACGGCGGCGTCGCAAAATCTCTCACCGGCAAACAGTGTGCCTACCACGTGTTGGACGGCCTTGACCCCAGCGCGAACATTGAGCGTGTCGTCTACGATCTTGGCGCATACCTCGGCAGCTATCACAGTCTAGACGTTGACGTGCGCGCGGGGTTCGGCTCAGCAGTCGGGGCGGCCGATATTGTCTCGCTGGACTCTTACTCTACAGGCGCACAGTCGGTCAAGCGGGATTGGACTACCGCAGACGCCACGGTAAGACAGGTCTTCGCCGTCGCTTTGTACGCCAAGTCGGGCACGGATACTACGGTCATCAAAGATAACTTCGCGCAGTTCCGCGGCCTACATCTATTCATCGACCGGACAACGTATCCCACGATACCGAGCGCGATCTACGAGGCGCTGAACGGCCTTGGCATCGCGACCTCGCTTGAGTCCTCCGGCACGTGGCCTGAGCTTACGCAACTCATGTGGGATGAGCCGGGTACGGTAGAGGGACATATCAGCGCGACGCTCGGCCTCTCCAATACGCCGATCCTCTGCGGTATCGACGCCGACCGCGTGCTGCGAATCAAGCCGCGTCCGACCGCCCCCGATGGTACCTCGCGCCACTTCGTTGTCTCCTCCGCCTTGCAGCCCGGCATGTCGTGGGGCGTGCAGTTCGACGCCGAAGTCGCCAAGACGCATGTGGCCTGCATTTATGGATTGATCCCCGAAAACAGTGTCGCCCAACCGACGCCGACAAGCACGGATTGGACCTCGGAGTGGTCGCGCTCCAGCACCACCAACTGCAACGTCTATGATGACGGTACCAACTATTGGTTCCGCATCCTCAACGACGCGACGGCACGTAACTGTGTTGCCGAGTACTTGCCCCCGGACGGCAGCGGCCACGGTATCCCCGTCACGCCGGGCACGCGTTATTTGGCGCGAGCGAGGGCGCGGACAGGTGGCAGCTATACCGACGGCGCGGGCCGTGTCTACCTGCGCTGGTACACGTCGGCCGATGCGTATATCTCGACCGTAGTCCTCAAGGAGTTCGTCGCGCTTAACACGACGGTGGAGTCCTATGAGGCCCGCGTCGTCGCCCCCGCCACGGCCGCCTATGCCCGCTGCTACATGGGTTGGCTCGGCAACACGACCGGCACGACCTCCATCCTGGTGCGCGACTGGGAGTTTCGCGAGATCACGCCTGAAGGCACGCCACAAATCGTCTACTACCCCTCCGACCCTGGCGCCACCAACGCCAAAGTCGGCCTGGTCAATGTCGAGCGCGCAAAGGCCTACGAGGCCCTAAGCATCGCGCAGACCGCGCACACGCTCTGGAGTGAGCCCTACGAAGGCCCCGTCTCCGGCCTAGTCGGTGAGGTCGTCACCGTTGAGGGCGCACGCGTGCCGGTCGAGGAGATCCGGCCCTGGGATTGGATCACCAATCTGGACGCTCCCACTGGCTACCGTGGTCCCCACCTTATCACCGCCGTCCACGAGGCCGGTGGCGAAGTGGACATCCACTGCGGTGGCGACATCGCTTTCCACTACGAGCGCGAAATCGTGGCCAAGCGCGGCCCATATCTTGGCGGCTATCGCAAGTGGATCAAGCCCGCCTATCGCCGTATCAAGGGCGGCGCACGCAAGCTCATCCGCAAGGGGCGCTTCGTCAACGTCGAAGGGCGCTACATATGACCGCCGACGAGCGCCGCCGCATTGACGAGCTGATCACCCAGATCGCCGACTGGCGCGTGGAGATGAAAGACGACCTGATTGAGGCCGTCAACCAGCACCAGGACCACTGCCTGACCGAGCATCTGCGGCCGATGAAGGCCGCCCTTGACACCCTCGTCGCCGACTCGCGCGCGCGTCACCACGCATGGCGACGGGTGCAGCTTATCGCGGGCAGCGTCATCGCCATCGGCAGCGGGATCGCCACGCCGATCATCCTGCATTACTTCTAAGGAGGTTAGCGCATATGCGAACAATCCGAAAGACCAGCCCTCCGATGCGTGGTGCGGATGTGCGTCGGCTGCAGCAGGCGCTTGCAGTCAACCCCTTCGCCCGCGCGCTAGGACATGGCAGCGGCTTTGCCCCCGGCACTATCGACGGCATCGCAGGCGCAAAGACCCTCGCTGCGATCAAGCGCGCCAAGCACGCGCTGGGCTACCAGCAGGTGAACGAATCCGGGGGCTGGCTGCTACTCGCCTATCTGGAGCGCCGCCGCAAGATCACGCCCGGCATGCGCAAGCGACGTGAGGCGCGGATCGCGGCCTACAAGGAGGCACAAGGTCGCCGTCCTAAAGTTGCCTCCCCGAAGTGGAAATGGCGCGGAGTCCTGTTGCCACGCATCGGCCCGCCCCCGGAGATCATCTTCCACCACGCCGCCGCCACGTCGGCGAGCGCGGAGCAGATTCACTCCGGTCATCTGGCGCGCGGCTTTACCGGCATCGGCTACCACTATTACATCCGCAAGAGCGGTATCGTCTATGTCGGCCGTCCCTTGTGGGCAGTCGGCGCGCATGCCAGCGGACACAACCGCTCCATCGGCGTCTGCTGCGAGGGCAACTACGAGGTAGACAAGATCATGCCCGCCGAGCAGTTAGGCGCGCTGCTGTGGTTGCGCGACGAGCTGGCCCGCAAGTACCCCAAGGCCCGCCGCGTCCGCCACCGCGATGTCAACGCGACCGCTTGCCCCGGCCGTTACTTCCCCTGGAGCCTCGTCAAATGAGGCCCTGCTATCTCGCCGAGCCTTGGCCCGCCCCTCACGGTACCTGCCACTACTGTGGCGCTGAGGGCGAGCTTGCCTTCGCCGCTGCCTATCGCCGTGCTGAGGGCGACTTGACTCTGCGCTTCTGCACGCGTGAGTGCTGGCGCGAGTGGGCGCGGCGAGTCGAGCGACTGCCCGAAACCACGCTAACGACAGGAGTCTGATATGTACTTTGACGCTGCCGAAACCAAGATCGCTAACCTTGAGACTCGCCTTGCTGCTCTTGAGGCTGCCCCCGCTGTGGATGTGGCGGGCTTGCAGGCGCAGATTACCGAGCTGGATGCGCGCCTGGACGCCATCGCTGCCGCCGCTTCGGACCCTTCGTAGCCACGGCCTTTGACGTTCGGTCCTACGGGGCCGTGGCTGATGGAGTGCAGGACGACACGGCGGCTATCCAAGCGGCTGTTGACGCATGCCATGCGGCTGGCGGTGGCGTGGTCTACCTGCCCGCCGGGAGGTATCTCTGCGCGAGCGAGCACTACGTCCACTCCGACCTTGGTGGCGCTGTGCAGTTGCGCGATGGCGTCTACCTGCAAGGCGACGGGCCAGGGCAGACCGTCCTCGTTGGCCACGGTCCCAACAACTCCACCGTCGTTGCCTCACAGGCGCGGGGTATCGGCGTGGGTAACCTTACCATCGCCGCCGATGGCACGACCGAGAACGCGGACGGGATCAAGCTCTACACTTGCAGAAACATCCACGTCTACAACGTCACCGTCTCGGATTATTTCATCGGCATCGCCCTCTACTCGTGCGTCGATGCCCTCGTGGCAACCTGCCTTGCCTCTGCCACTACCGGGGCTGGCATCGCCGCCGGTGAGTCGTACATGCCACTTGAGCTGGACGGCGCGATCCAGAACACCGGCAACGTCGTCATCGAGGACTGCACCGTCATGAGCGCCGTGTCTAACTGCGGCTTTCGGGTCAAGGGCTATGCGCCCGGTTACGCTCCCGTCGCCCGTCGCTGTGGTGGGGTGACCATCCGCCAGTGTGATGCGTTCGGCAACGCGGGCGGTGGCGTGTTTGTTACCTACGCGCAAGACGTGGCCTTGGACTCTATCTCCTGCCAAGACAACGGCGAGAACATCATGCTCGCAGGCGTGCAGGGCGCACGGCTCACTCAGTGCGTCTGTACGGGCACGGGAGGGTCTACCCCTATCGTGGTGACCCCTAGCAACTACGATGGCCTCTACGCGGCTTACGGTGCGTCCAGCGACGTGTGGATCGACGGGGCACAGGTGGCGTGATGGCTGTCGGGCTAAGAGGCGTGACACTCGGACCGGAGCACTACCACGACCTCAACCTCAATCACCCAACTGGTACCGCTGCCGGTGATCTTGGCGTCGTCCTGCTGGCCTCAGATGAGGGCTGGGTTACGGCCGGGCCGTCGGGCTGGACTGAGGTCTATAAGTCGGCCGAGAACACGCACCGAATCACGATCTATAAAAAGACTCTGACCGCAGACGATGTGACGGCGGGCAAGATCACGATATCAAACGACGCAAGCAATGTGCCTATCTATGCCGCTTACTATGTGCTCTCCGACCCTGGCTCTGTCGAGTACTACGACTATGCCATAGGGACCGATCAAAAGGTGACGGTCACGGGGTTCACGCCTGCCGCTACTGGTGACATCTTACTGTGCATGTGCGAATCAAACTCAGGCTATGCAACATTTAGCACGACAAATAATAACCCATCGTGGACCATTGACGGGACCAACGGCGACTACTGGATGTACGCGGCGGGGCACGCGACCTATACCACAGGTGCGACTGGTGCTATCGGTGCGGATGTGGGCGCCGCTGTATCGCACGCACTAGCTGTTGTCGCGGTGGCAAGCCCGGCAGCAAGCGGTATCCCAAAGCACTCTGACTACTACTACCAAAGGAGGGCCGCATGAGCCTGTGGCTAAAACAGTCAACCGCACGGACTATTCATATCGGCCCCTTTGTGGACGACACAGACGGCAAAACAGCAGAGACGGGACTGACTATCTCACAAGCCGATGTGAGGCTGTCGAAAAACGGCGGCGACATGGCGCAGAAAAACGACGCTACATCCTGTACTCATGACGAGCTTGGCTACTACACCTGCCCCCTGGATACGACTGACACTAACACGCTCGGGCACCTGAAGCTCATGGTCCACGAGTCGGGCGCGCTGCCGGTCTTTATGGACATGATGGTGGTTCCGGCCAACGTCTGGGACTCCATGTTCGGCTCGGACAAGCTGGATGTCAATACCGTGGAGATTGAGGGCTCTGACGCCACCAACCAAATCCGCGACGCAGTGGTGGACGACGCTACCAGGATTGATGCATCGGCTCTTAACACACTCTCGGGGCATGACCCCGGCGAGGCTATCATGGGTGCCACCGATTTGGGCACCGGCTCGGGCTTTACAGCCATCCCCTGGAACGCCGCGTGGGACGCGGAAGTGCAGAGCGAGTGTACCGATGCCCTGAACGCTTACGACCCGCCTACCAAGGCCGAAGTCGATACCGCCTGCGGTGCGGTCACGCTCGCTAACGGAGCGCACGGCGGAGCGGCGGCCACTATCACCCTTGGAGGCGTGGGCGGACTTACGGGCGCGATTACGGGCAACCTCTCGGGGAGTGTCGGCAGCGTCACCGGAAACGTTGGCGGCAACGTCGTCGGCTCTGTTGGCTCCGTTGCGGCGAATGGCATGACAGCGGCGAGCATCGCGGCCGACGCCGTGGCCGAGATACAGAGTGGGCTCGCGACCAGTGCCGAGATAGCCGCAGTCAAAGGCGATACGGCCGCTATTCTCGCCGACACCGGGACCGATGGCGTGGTGGTCGCAGCGGCCAGCAAGACGGGCTATGCCCTCACGGCAGCCTATGACCCCGCCAAGACTGCCGCGCAAGCGAGCACGGCACTGTCCAACGCCACGTGGACGGACGTACGCGCGGGCAAGCTCGATAATCTCGACGCGGCCATAAGCACACGGCTCGCGACAGCGGGATACACGGCCCCGCCAACGGCAGCGGCCAATGCCGACGCGGTGTGGGATGAGCTTGTCGCTGAGCATGCTGGAGCCGGGAGTGCCGGTGCGACACTGGCAGCGGCTAGTGCCCCGAGTGCGGCTGTGGTTGCGGATGCTGTGTGGGATGAGGCTCTGGCCGGACATGCGGGTGCCGGGAGTGCAGGATCTGCACTTTCCGCCGCTGGCTCGGCTGGCGATCCATGGAGCACGCTCATCCCCGGTGCCTACGGTGCTGGCACGGCCGGGAGGAAGATCGGCGACCTCGTAGCTGACCAAGCCGACGGCGGGCGCACGGACCTGCTCATTGACGCGATCAAGGCCAAGACCGACACCATCGGCTCGCTCTCTGTGACCATCACAAGCCCGGTGGCGACGGACGGCACCGTGACGATTGAGCAGGGCGACTCCTACGATGTGGCGGGCGCGGCTATCGTGGCGACCATCGCTAAGGCCGATCTTGCCTACAGCCTCACCGGCGCGACCATCAAGCTCAAGACCCAGCAGGCGACGATCACGGGCGCGGTCAGCGACGATGCGACCAACTGGTATCTGACCTTCTCGCCGACCGCGACCCAGACCGCAGCGCTGACCGTGGTCACATCGGCATACGAGATCGAGGCGATGCTGGCCGACAGCAAGATCAAGACCGTGCAGCGCGGCACACTGCGCGTCAATCGAGATATTCCGGCGGTGAGCTAGCGTGCCGGTCCGCTTGCAGGCCGATCCAGAAGTCATTCGCGCAGCGTGGGAGGAGTCCTCATCCGGGCAAGACCTCTGTCGGCGGCTTGGCATCCGTAATCACTACACAGCCCGCAGGCTCATTACTGAGATTGGCCTTGTTTGGCCAAAACCGGAGTGGGGGGCCACTGTCGTGCCCATCGCGCCGGAGGAGCGGATCGCACGGGATAAGACAGTCACGCGGCTACGCGCAGAGCTGTCCGATTTGCGGACGCGGTATGGAACTGCCCTCAAGGCTCAGAACGCATTCGACGATCTGTTCGCGGCTGTCCGTGATGAGTGCTGCAAGCCGCGCTCTCCCATCAAACTTGCCCCCCACCGCAAGTCAGGCACCACGCTGCCGACGCGCTCTGTCGTCCTACAACTCTCAGACTGGCAGCTCGGAGAACTTGTCCACCCCAACGAGTCGGGCGGTAACAAGTACAGCGTAGAGGTGTTTCAGCGGCGGTTGGACCGCTGGCAGGACAAAGTTATCAAGTCGGTTCGCAACCAATCGCGAGTGTATGCGATTGAACGCGGTGTCTTTGCCTTCTGCGGAGATATCGTCGAGGGTCACGACGTGTACTCCGGGCAGCCGTGGGCTCTGGATATGGACGCCGGACGACAGGTAGTCGAGGGCGGGGATTGGTTCGCGGCAGCTATTGAGAGTGTAGTTACCTCACTGCCTGGGATCGAGTGGTCTGTATATTGCGTGACCGGCAATCACGGCCGACCAGGCGGTAGGAAGGCCGGACATCTTCCGGCCACGCTCAACTTCGATTGGATGCTGTACAAGTGGGTTGAGCGCGAGTGCGCCAATTTGCCACTGCGCGAGTTCGCCATCGAGTCCGGCGGGCGGCTTCTGTTCATGCTCGCCGGTCACGTCTTCCTGATGACCCACGGAGACGAGGTGCGCGGCTGGAGCGGGTTTCCCTATTACGGTCTAGACAAAGCACATGGTCGACTCGTGATCGACCTGGAAACCGTGTTCAAGTACTGGCTGCTGGCACACTGGCACCAGGCAGCAAGCCTGCCTGCGGGTCGTGGGGCTCGGATTGTCAACGGCAACGCGGTTGGGGCGAACCAGCTCTCACAAGCAGCCGTGCTTGGCTCATCGACGCCCGAGCAAAACCTACTGTTCGTCTCTCCCGAATTCGGTGTTGGTGAGCACGCGCACATCTATCTCGCGCCAGACGAGTTTACAAGGCCTCATATCTACGGGGCAGAGGAGGCAACCGCATGACGAAGGTCCTACTCCCCGCCCAGCAACGTATGCTTGAGGACCAGATTGAGCAGGGACCGGACGCGCTGTGCGAGCTCATCTGGGACGCATGGCCGGAGATAGTGAGGATGGCACGGCGGCGACATGCAGCCGGATACACAACCTACGGCGATACGATGTACCACTGGCATGATAAGGTGCGGCGGCAGAATATGCTGGAGGAAGCGGCCGACCTGGTGGTCTACATGAGTAGTGGAGGGTGAGATGTGGGTCTGCGCCGACTGTGGCCTAAAGCACGGCACGCGGTCGCCGGTCTGTGCGACCTGGCACGAGGACACATGCGAGGTTTGCGGCACGGTCGGTCCAGTGACGGAGGCACGAGACTTCGGGGCAAGATTCACTGCGACTAGTCACGATAACCTTGATTAGCGCTCCGCCATGATCAAGGTTAGGGGCACTTAGCGGCTCGGGTCTTCGGACTCGGGCCGCTTTTCTATTTGCCACTATGGCCTGGCGTGAGAGTGAGCGGGCCGCGCTCATGGACATTCCGCTGAAATTGCTGAGGCGCGCGAGATTCTTGTTGACTTCTCCAGCGGCAGGGGTATAATTCTATACACAAGGGGAGTCCGCAAGGGAAGCCCGACCGAAAGGGGAGACCATGAGCCAGACCTTCAGTCATCCAGCCGCCGGAGACCGTGAGTCCGCTGGCGCCACCGCCGCCCGCGAACGCGGCCTGCGCCCCCTCTCCGAGATCACACGACCTGAGATCGCAGCCGCCGCCCGGACCGCTGACTGCGAGACGCCGACTAAGGCTCAGATCCGTGAGGCTCTTTCCGACTCCGCGCGCCTTGCCGAGTGGCATCACATCGAGCGCAGCGGCCGGATCAAGCGCGAGTTTTTCACCACGGCTTCGGCGGCCGTCGAGGCCGTCAAGATCAAGCGGCGGCAGGGAGACCTGGTGGCTCAAATGATCGAGGAGCAGCGCCGGCTTGGGGCTATCAAATGACGGTCGCCCGCTGGACCGGCACCGATCTCCGCTGCGCTCGCGAGGCCCTAGGCCTCTCCATGGTAACCCTCGCTGACTGGCTGCCCTGGAAACAGAGCCGGATCAGCGAGGCCGAGCGCGGCTTGCGGCGCGTGCCCACGTGGGTTTCCGGGCGCGTCGTCTCGCTGGAGCGCGCCCGCGAGGCACTGACCGAGTCCATGCTGGAGCACCTAGAGGGAGCTGCTGGCGCGCCGCTCATCGTGCACGCCACCGACGCGGGCTATCGGGCTGCACACCCCACAGACCCGCCGATCCCCGCCGCAGTACAGCGCGTCGCTGCTGCCCTCGCGGCGTCCGAGTGGGAGGCGCAGACGGACACGCGGCCGGGTATCGTGCTGGCGGACTAGGGCTTAGGGCATATCGCCGACTGGGATCGGGCGGCCGCTGTGCCGCCCGTCCTGTTTGTACTCTCTGTCCTTACTGCCGTGACGATATCCAGCCTCCTTATCCATTCTGCTGAAATTGCCGATATCCCATCAATTGGTGTTTACAGTGCCCGGATATGAGGTATAATAAGGGCACGGTAAAGCTAGCAAGGAGGGAGCGATGACCACCAAGTACCACGCAGTCGCTAACGACTACGGCAAGGGCGAGGACATCTACTCCTTCTCTGCGCTCGAGCAGATGGGTTGTGAGCCGGTCTGGAAGTGGGACGACGAGCCGTTTGAAACCGACTGGGTCTCACTCGCGGACACACTCGATGAGGCCATTGAGATCGCTCAGGACCACGGCCTGACGCGCGTGCTGGCACTCGATTGGGAGCTGGTGGAGGACCACTGCACCACTGGCCGCAACAGCGAGGGCTACTGCGTGGCCGGCTGGAAGATCCCCGCCGACTGCATCGTCGAGGCCATCAACGTCTGAGGGGGAGAGGGCAATGCAAGTCACGACAGACCGTAGCGACAAGGCTATCCATGCAGGTAAGTTGCTCGCCGGCCTCCCGCCGTACGGCGCGCAGATTATCGGCGTCGTGTACCGGGACGAGATTCGCACCGGGGCGCTTGTGCGGCTCGCCAACGGCCGCGAAGTCGAGTGCGCGGCCGGCGTGCTGCGCAATATCCCGCCCGAGCGTGGCCGGCCGGAGATCGGACCGGCAACCCGCGTCCGCCTGCCCGAGGAGATGATCGGGCGTCTTGACGAGATCGCATCCCAGCGCGGGACCTCGCGCGCGGCCACAATCCGGGACATCATCGGGGAGTATCTAGCCGCCAACTGACCTCAGGCCCCACACCTAACCCCCACACGGGCGGCCTTCGGGTCGCCCTTTTTCGTGTCCGAAAATGTGCACATGGAGAGACACCCTCCTGCGCTCTAGGCTCGTATGTGCGGCGGCTGGGGGGCAACCTCCCTCCTCCCGGTCCTCCGGCCGCCGCCAGTATGAGAGGCGAATCAGGAGGATGCATGTGCGGTTGGTTATCATTGCTCTTACGGTCTTATTGGTATGCCTGGTTGGATGCGCGGCGGACGCGGCACTACGCGCGTGCCCGGCTTACGGAGCGCGACAGGTGGGGAAACCCGTCCCCGGTCACGTCTGCTCCACCTGCCGAGGCCTACCAGCTTGTGCCCGGCAGTGGTGCCCGGCGGTCAGACACTATTGGGGCCGCTGGGTGCGCAAGTACAAGCACCGGCGTCTCACACGTACAGAGTCGCGGCGCGCCCTGCGTGTCATCTACGGTGAGTCACGTGGCAGGGCTTGGGCCTGCAACTCACGGACTGGCTGCACGGGTCTATTTCAACTGCTGCCCGGTCACTCGCGCGGAATCTACAACCTCAGACACGGAGCCACCAACATCTCATTAGCGGGTCAGTTGTATGTGCGGTTGGGCTGGCGACCGTGGCCGTGGACGAAAGCACTGGGGTGGTGGTGACCATGATCGCCCTTATCGCTATCGGCAGCTTCACCGCGGGCGCTCTGACCGTCGTCGCTTGGGCTATTTGCCGCGCCGGATCGCTAGCTGACGAATGGATGCAGACACTAGAGGACGCGAGCAAAACCGCATCTGAGGCCTTGTCTATCTCCGTGCCCGAGTTCTCGCGGCGTACGGGGATCTCCGAGAGCACGGTAAGGCATCGCTGTCTGCGCGGGGTCTATGACGCGGACAAGCCTAAGGGCCGCTGGGAGATATCAATCAAGGAGCTAGAGAGAGCGCAGGAGGAACATTGAGCACGTTAGAGATCGTCAACCTTATCGCTGCAATCATCGTGGCCGCACCGGCCTCAATCGTCATCGCGCAAGGTCTCAAGCGCTCGAGCTGGCCGGGCGGGGTGAAGGCGGTGCTGGCTCTCGCCGTCTGTCTCGGAGTGGGGATCGCGCAGACCTGGATCGCGGGCGACCTGCTGGGGCTCATCCGTAGCTGGGGCGAGCTTACGGCAGCGGATGTGATCGCGTGGGCAGGTGTCGTGTGGGCGGCAGCGCAGATTGAGTATCATGCCTTCTTCGCCGACTTTCCCTGGATGCTGAAGCTCGGTGAGTGGCCGGATCGCGGACTAGACGACTAGCCTCCCTCAAGGCCAGTACCCCCCCCGCTGGCCTACCTCGCGCCCCTGCCGTCCCCCCTCTCGCGGCAGGGGCGCTCCACTTGCGTCAGAATTACTGCGCGTCATACTCAGGTGCTGAGGATACTTGCTCTGAACGATCGATATGGCGATAGATCGCCCGAAAGACCGCGGTGACGCCGACAAAAGCCATGCCACCGATAGCCAGGCCGCCGATCACGAGAGCCCATATCGGCGGGATCGTCTTATACGACGCTGGCCAGTACTCGTATTGCAGGATGGCTAGGGCGACGATGCAGATGAGCACGGACAGTAGGGCGACGAAGATCACGGGCAGGCGGCTCCGTGGACGTCGCTCTTTCACCACGGGTGCCACCGATGCAGCGGGCGCCGCACACTCCGGGCAGAACCGCGCTCCATCCGGGAGCTCGTGGGCGCAGCGGGTACAGTACATGGCGCGCGCTCCTTTCGTTGGGCTCCCGATCATACTAGCCCACACCGCGGACAGCACAAGCACACGAACGAATGTTCGCTTTCCGTCCCAGGGCTGTGGTAGCGTACGCGACATGTTCCCGTGCGCCTCTTCACACCCAGGCGACCCAACGGTAGAATTAGGACATGAGCGAGCGACGGTTTTTGACAACGACCCAAGCGGCCTCCTGGCTGCGCGAGCACTACAACATGCCCGCCGGGGCGCACACCGTGCGTCGGGCGGCGAAGAGCGGTGAGCTGGTCCCGCACAAGCGGCGGGACGATGGTTGGAATTACTTCTCCCGAGAGCGTCTCGCGGAGTTCGCCGCGAGACGAGGATTCGAGCGAGTTAGCTAGAATACTTGACACATTGAGGCGCGAGGCATAGGATGCACAGGACAGCTAATCGCGGACGGAAAGGAGCTTGTGTACTAACCCGCTAACCCCCTTGAGAGGGAGGAGGACCTTTGAGGCCCCAAAGAAAGTGGGCCGCCTCCGTTGCCACGGAGACGACCCCGGCAGACAGCAGAGAGTCCCAGAATCACCCAAAACCCCGAGCCGTTGCCGTTGCTGATAGTACCACGAAACGGCCGCAGGCCAACAAGTTAGCCTCAAAACCGTTGGCGTTTTGGCGGCCGTTTGTGCGAGTCGTCGCTACGGCCGTGCTCGTGGCCTGCATTGCCGGTGCCCTCGTCATCCCCACCGCCGCCGTCGGATTCGGCGTCTGGATGAGCGACGCGCACCCGCTCTGGTTCCCGGTCTACCTGGTCGCGATCCTCGCCATCGCCGGTGGCTTTCTCTGGCGGGAGGTCCGGCGATGAGCAGCTTCCCGCAGTTCACACTCACCAAAGACGGCGAGGCGACCGAGGGCGTCTGTCGCGGGTGCGGCACATACTGCTCGCTGCCCCTGACGGTCGCCTATCCGGATAAGAGCACCATTGGCCGCTTCTGCTCGATCCTCTGCTGGTACGGATACGAGCTACGGTCGCGGACAGGAGGTGAGGCGGCATGAGCGCCCTCGACCCCGGCTACGAAATCCCCTGCGATACCTGCGGCGAGATGCGTGACACCCCGGTCGGACCCGTGGACATTGACCCGCCGTACTCCTTCTGCGGTGCTAGAGACTGCCCCGTGGATGTGCGCTGTCTGCGTGAGCTGGAGGCACAGGAGAAGCTGGCGCGCGAGTACCTATCAGGTGCTATGCGTACCTGCACGGTGCGCCGCCCGGATCTCCTCACAGTCCTCTCCGAGACGCTGGCCGAAGCGCTCTCGATCCACTACTGCGAAGCACATGTCGGCTATGACGCTCTGCTGGCGCGACTGACGAGGGAGGCGGCATGAACGAGCCCGTCTACCTCTTCCAATTCTCCAACGGGCTCGTCGATGTTTCCACCTACGCGGGAAACCTTGAGGCTGCCAAACGCAGCGCGTTGATCGCCTGCGAGATGATGACGCGGCAGCTTGACCGTGAGCTTGACCGTGAGGGCTCCGATCTCCTTACCGGGATGAGGCTCGTCACGCCCGTGGAGATTAGGGAGGCCTCATGACCATCTACAAGACCCTCAACGGCACGGCTGGCGCGTACGGCTACGGCTGCTGGTCTCTGCCGACGCTCAACCCAGACGGCACGTATACACCCGGCGAATGGATGGTGCCCGTCAAACCTGCCTTGTGTGAGTCTGGCTATCACTGCTGTCGCAATCTCCCCGAGGTCGTCATCCACCTGGCCTCCGAGATTTACGAGCTGGAACCAGCCGATCTGGAGACCACCATGCGGATCGCCCGCGAGTACGAGATCGAGTGGGACCCCTCATGGCCTATCGTCCACAAGGGCGATGACAAGATCGTCTATGCCTGCGCTCGGCTGACACGCCGCCTCTGGGCCGATACCTGGACGCCAGAGGCGCAGGCGCTCTTTGCCATTGACTGCACTCGTATGGCCGCCGACCTCGCTCCCGGCCTAGAGCTGACCCACACCTGCTTGAGCTTCGCGGCGGTTCGGGCGGCGTTGGCGGCTCGGGATGCGATTTGGGCGGCTCGGGAGGCGGCCTTGGCGGTCCGGGCGGCGGCTCGGGAGGCGGAGTGGATTGCCTTATCCCGGCAGACCGCCCTCCTTGAGCGCTATCTAGCCGGTGAGCAAGGGCCGCTGGTTGAGAGGGAGGCCTCATGACTCGCAGACTCCGCTCCCCACTTGTGCGCTACACCATGCAAGCACAGGCCATCGGTCAGAGCTTCGCGACGGTGGAGGTTGTGGCGCGCGGCCGGAAAGAGGCGATGCGACTAGCGCGGCGCGACCAGCGTTTCCGCTGGGCTTGCGAGCACGGGGCCGTGCCGCGCGTGATCGACGAGGAGGTTGTGGCGTGAGCGCTTACGCCGACTACGCCGCCGTCCCCGCCGTCAACTGGACGACGCTCAAGGAGATGCGTAAGTCCCCGGCGCACTATCGCTGGCGCGTCGAGCATCCCCTAGCCGACACACCACGTCTCGCGCTGGGACGCGCGGTCCATACAGCGGTCCTGGAGCCCGACCGATTCCCGCTTGAGTGCGTGGTCTTCGACGGAGCGAGGCGCGCGGGCAAGGCCTGGGATGAATTCGCGGCCGTTAACGCCGGTCGCCGGAACTGCACGATCCTGCGGGCGGATGAGTATGAGACCTGCCTTGCGATCAGGGATGCGGTGCGAGGCAACCCCGACGCCGCCGCACTACTTACCAGCGGCCGCGCTGAAGTGCCGCTCACCTGGACGGACAAGACCACCGGGCTTGCCTGCAAGTGCCGTGTGGATTGGGTCGGCGACGCGCACGTGGAGCTCAAGACCACGGCCAGTACCGACGCGCGGATATTCGGCGCCCTGTCCGCCCGCATGGGCTACCACTGCCAGATAGCGATGCAGCGTATGGGGCTGCTCGCATGCGACCTAGACATACCCTCATACCTCGTCGCCGTCGAGGCCGAACCCCCCTACGATATCGGCGTCTTTGAGCTAGACGACGACACACTCTATGCCGGTGAGGAAGAGGTATACGAGCTACTAAGACGTGTGGATGAATGTACCAAGAAAGACCACTGGCCTGGTCGCTATGAGGGAACACGGAAGCTACAGCTCCCGGCATGGATATTTGCCGGTGAGGAAAGTGAGTATGAGATTATGGGTCTTGTGCCTGCTAAAGGGAGGGCCGCATAGTGGGTCTTTCATACGATCAATTATTCCCTGGTAGGTTTATTAAAGCCGGGGAGTTCAGCGGCAAACAAGTCACGATGACAATCAAGGCTGTATTCCTTGACGAGCTGGAGAAGGAGGACTCTACCACACACACCACACCTATCGTTACATTCGAGGAGACAACAAGACAGTGGGTATTGATCAAGACAAACGCACAGTGCTTGGTCGCCATGTGGGGGCCGGAGACGGATAACTGGGTCGGCAAGCGCGTCACTCTCTACCCTGAGAGAGACGCCAGCGGGCTCTCCGACTCGGGTCTGTGTATCCGAGTCAAGGGCTCACCCGATATCGACGCGCCGGTAACAGCGACGATCAAGCTCCCTCGTCGTCGGCCACAGACACGTCGTCTCGTGCCGACCAAGCAAGGCAAGAGCGAGACCCCACCCCAGCCCGACACAGACACCGGCGAGTACTGGCCGCTGGAGCCGGGCGAGCCCCCCTTCTCAGTCGACGGCAACGGAGAGGTAACAGACGCGGCTGAGCCCGAGTCCGAGGAGCCCCGCCCGGTCATGGCGACAGGCAATCCCAAGGCCTCACAGCGCCAGCTCGCAAGGATCGGCGTCCTAATGGGCGAGCGCGATATCGACGCCAAGTCGGTGCAGCGCTGGATGTATAACCAGTGGGAGATCACGTCGCGGGCACAGCTTGATAACGACCAGGCCGGGCAACTAATCGAGCACCTTACTGGCCTGCCGATGCGACCGGGCAAACTTGACGGGGTGGCGTGATGGGGGCCGAGGCAACTAATCCCACTATCCCGCCACGGGCCGCTGAGTGGTTAGCTCGCGGGATAGTGACGTTTCCAGAGGCGCTGGAGTTCCTTGGCCCGCAGCGGACAGCGGGGTATCCGCAGGGGCGTCAATACATGATGAGGATTGCCAAACTGCAGGAGCGTAACCTAATCGATACCATTAAGATAAGACCTCAACGAAAATGTACGGGAGAGTGGGCGGAGATACCATGCTATCAGTGTGGCGGTAAGCGGTTTGTGCGCACAGACTTGCTCGTGCCAATGTCCTACCCCGAAGTGCCATGGCCGGTTTGATGATGCGTGATGTTGCGACGATCCCCGTCGGACGACGTGGCCTAGTTGCCATCGTCGACGCTTGGTTTGTCGACTACCTCTCGACACTTCGTTGGGCCGAGAAGTCCGATTACGGACGCATCTACGCACGCTGCACGACGACTGTGCGTGGTGCCCGAAAGAACACTCTCATGCACCGGCTTATCCTCGACGCCAAGCCTGGCGAGATTGTTGACCACATCAATCACAACACCCTCGACAACCGGCTCTGCAATCTGAGGATCGTCGACGCCTCTGAGAATCAGCGCAACCGCTACCGCAACCGCAAGGGCAGCTCTCGCTTCAAGGGCGTGAGCTACGCCGGCGGTCGGCGTGCCTGGTTGGCGCAGATTTGCCATAGGGGCCGTCGCTACCGTCTGGGGCGCTTCCTCACCGAGCAGGAGGCCGCTGCCGCTTATGACGCCGCCGCTCGTCTCCTACATGGTCCCATGGCTAGGACCAACGACGTGGGGAGCCTCCCATGACGGCCAGCGTGGTCAGCCCAACACTCTTCGACGACGAGTGGTTTGGCCAGCTTAGCGACCGCGAGATGATCGTCTGGATAGGGATCTTCGGACGGCTACGCGACGACCAGGGCCGCTTCGTCGAAAATGCAGCCCTTGCACGAGCGCGGCTCTTCCCCTATCGCGATGTGCCGGTGCGAGATGTACAGATGGCCTTCGACCGTTTCGTCGGTGACGACCGACTGTATCGCTACCAGACAGCGGACGGCAAACAAGTCCTACAGATCGTCAACTGGTGGATCCACCAAAAACCGCAGTGGGCGTCCCCCTCAAAGTTGCCTCCACCCGAAGGCTGGACAGACCGCGTCCGGTACAGGCGGAATGGCTCCTATGAGGCTGTGAACTGGGACTCACCAGGAGGATTCACCCGAGATGATCAGCCGAACCATTCAGGTGAACCCTTCAGCCGAACCATTCAGGTGAACCATTCAGGTGAACCCTTCAGCTACGCGCGAGAACCAGAACCAGAATCAGATAAATCTCCTTCTACTCCATCCTTAAAGGTAGGTAGTAGAGATAAGACACCCGACTCGAACAATCAGGCTCAAACGCTTGTGGAAAACTCCACATCCTGCTTAGCTCCACCGCCTGAACGGTCGAAGACAAAGGAGAAAAGGCACAAACCCCACACCTGCGACGAGGGCGAACCCTGTGAGGTACTGCGACTGCGCGGCGTCCGCAAGCTCGTCGCCGGCATCGACCCCACACACGCCGGGCAAGTCGAGAAGCCGGGCACATCTCTGGGCAGTGCACTAGCACGTCTGGCCGGGTATCTCTGCGAGTCCGCCCAAGACATCATGCCGGCGCTTGACCGCGAGCAACGTGAGCCGGCCTGTCGGCGCATGCTCCAGCGAGCCCTAGAGCGCATGGCGACCGCACATGCCAAGGCTCCAATCCGCATCCTGCCCAGATACGTCAACGGCTGTGTGAGCCGGGATTGTCTCGGCGACGTGATCGGTGACGACTTGCTTGAGGAGCTCCGGCGCGAGGCCAGTGCGCTCTACGGTGCCCGATCACATCGCGAGGAGCCAGTATCGATGGGTGCGGCGCTGGCAACGATAGGGACCCGATTGGAGACCCCATGACCACCCCCCGTTTCATCCGGCTGACGCTGTCAGGCAACCACCGCCGCATCGCCGTCAACGTGACGGCGATAGACGTGGTCACAGTCATTGCTGGCTGCGCCGTCATCACCCTGCACAGTGACCCCGACTCCGAGGTTACAGTCGCCGAGCCCTTCGACGAAGTGCTGCGCCTCATAGAGGAGGAGACATGAGGATCGCCATCTGTCAGATCGACGGCAAGTGGCCGAACCTTGCGCTGGCGAAGTTGGCCGCTGCTCATAAAGCGGATGGCGACGACGTTGAGTGGTTCATGCCGCTCGCCCGGTACGACATCGTGTGGGCCGCGAAGGTCTTCACTGATACCCCCGATGATCCGCACCTGCCGATCTCTGCGGCTCGCGGCGGGACTGGCTATCCGGCACTCGCCGACACACGCCTGAGGAAAGACGTGGAGGCGACCCGTCCCGACTTCTCCCTTTGGCCGTCCTGGAGCAAGAGCATGGGGTTTAGCACGCGCGGCCGCCAACTACCGACCCAATGGTGCCCGCGCACCATCGGAGGACTACCAGCGACCGGCCTGGATGCAAGCCATCGTTGACGAGGAGATGAGCCAACCATGACCAGGCAAGAGGCGACCGCCATCGTCGCCGAACTCGCAGCATCCTATAGCGGTATCCGGCTGTCGGCGGATCGCGCAAAGGTCTATGAGGATGCCCTTCTGCCACTGCCGACACAGCAGACGCGAGCACCGCTGCTGCTACCCAAAGCGAGAGGCGGCGCATACAGAGGTGCCCGACCGCGTACCGGACGACATGCAACCCGCGCAATTTGCAGCGGATATCCCGTTTTGACGATCATCACCCGCGAGTACCCGGAGGCGACATGAAAAACGTCGTGATCGGAACGATTGACCGTGGTGGATGCGCCGGATGTGCCTACGAGGCCGAACCGCTCTCGACTTGTCACTATGTTGTCTACGTCAACATATCGAGCGAGTGCGTAGTGTGCGAGGCCTTCACCCCGGCCGGACAGTCTGTCTGTGCGCACCCCGAGGTAACCCCATGAGTGAGCACCCGCCCCTGCCGACGCATGTATCTGCTGATGGTCGCGAGCTATGGGACTGGGCAGCGAAGGCGGCTGAGACATGTGGTCGCAATGTGCGCATTGCTCAGCTGCGCGAGCAGATCGCAAAAAGGCGATGTGGGGGTTGTCGATGCTGGATGACGGATAAATGCCCCCGAGAGCAGCGCGGCCCAAATGGCCAGACGATGAAGGGTCCGCACATGTTCGCGCCCCCGTGCTCGTACTACGACGAGAAGCGCTGGGTAAAACGCCGGAGAGACGAACAGACGGCTGAACTTGCGGCGCTCCTCTCAGAAGCAACCCGCGAATACCCGGAGGCGACATGAATATCCGCGACTACCTCACCATCGGTGGCTATGAGGGACTCAGGAGTGATGAGTGCGCCTGCGATCTGACGGACCTTGCCCCCTGCGACTGTCTAAGCCTCGATGAGTGCCAGCCTGCCTATCGCGTGCCCTGCACTAAGGACAAGAAGGCGTGCGACTACTGCGACTGCCGTGTCAGTGAGAACGAGTGGTGCTACACGGTGCGGAAGCCTAGGGCGCAAAAGGAGGCGACATGACCGACAAACTCACCGCCGCAGGGATCGAGGTGCCGTTGGAGCTGGCGACCTATCGGGCTCGCTGGCGGGACCGCGCGTCGCTCGGGATGCAACTTTGCTGGGCTGACGCTGCCATCCGCGCCCTAGAGGACCTGCTCGTGGACGCGACCAACGAACTCCGTCGAGGCAACCACATGTACGCCGAGCTGACCGACAAGTACACAGAGGCGCTGATGCGTGCGGAGAATGCGGAGGGCGAGGCATGACTGACCAGGCCAAACTAGAGGCTGCCCTCTACGCCGCGAACGAGACCATCCGGCTGAAGGACGCCCGTATCCGCGAGCTGGAGGGGGAGAACGAGTGGCTGCGAAACGTCCGACGCATCGAGATCCATCCCGAATGTGAGCCCGACGCCTACTTTCAGGCCCGGGGGGCTGTGGTGCCCACTGCGACCCACGAGCACCCGGAAGTGATCATCAGGCGGCTGCGGGAGGCTGACCATGACTGACGCCCTCGACGAGCTGCGCGAGATGGTGGAGCGCATAATCGAGCTCGAAGACGACCTCTACACCACCGGGGCACTTTGTGCGGTGCTGATGTGCATTGACGCTATCACAGGTAGACGCGCTCCGGCCGGTACTGGCACTGTCTCGGGGTATCAGGCACGCCAGGCGGTCTTTGACGAGTGCCCTGAAGACATAACGGAGACGCTGCTCTGGCGTGTGATGTTCGGTGACCCCGCGAAAGACGCAGAAACTTGTGTCTCCGACGCTCCTAGTGAACACCCGGAGGACGATCATGCAGTGTAAGCGCTGCGGCATCCCCATGCACACCGGCACTAAGTTTGCGCTCTGCGCGAATTGCCGCGCCGAGATCACGGAGGAGCAGTTCATTGGGTCGCTGCGCGATGCATGCGGCGCGGATTGGTTCAGCATCCGCGAGGCGAGCGAGCGGCTTGGGGTGCGCGAGATGATCATCACCAACCGGCTCTATGACGCATATCAGCGCGGCCTCTTAGAGCGCACAACCACCGTCCGCGAAAACGGCAGGAGGGCCGCCCTGTACCGCATCTTCGAGCCGCACGGACGGCGCTGTGCCTATCCCGGCTGTCAGACGATCCTCAGCCGCTACAACCGGCGGACTTACTGCTATGCCCACGAGCGGCAGGCTATCGAGGAGGGCATCTACGAGGGCTCGTATCTGTGGAGTGAGGCATGCTAGGCGCCCGCACTAGCCACCTGGAGGCGACCCTCGCACTAGAGCTCCGCCACCTTGGCGTACGCGATCCTGTACGTGAGTATCGCTTCGCCCCTCCGCGTCGCTGGCGATTTGATTTCGCCTGGCCCGAGCATCGTCTCGCGGTCGAGGTAGAGGGCGGTACCTATGTCCGGGGCCGCCACCAACGACCGGGCGGCTTCGCGGCCGACTGCGAGAAATACAACACGGCGACGGTGCTCGGCTGGCGTGTGCTGCGCTATACGGGCGAGATGGTCAGCAACGGCAGCGCGGCTAGGCAGATCGCGGCGGAGCTGGCGGCATGTCTCTAACCGCGACCCCCACACGACCACGCTACAACGCCCGCCACGACGCCGACTACATCGACCGGGTGATCGTCGACGTGCTCTCTCATTGGGGCTGCTACCGACGATTGCAGCGCACCGTTGGCGGCACATACGAGAGTGTCCGGGACGCCATAAAAGTTGCTGAGCGGCTAGGTTTCACATTCGAGGCCGACCACGATAAGGGTTATCGCGTCACTGGTTTCAAGCGCCGCCGGTACCTGCATGCAGACGTTGCCTGCCTGTGGCCGCTTGAGGATTCCGGCGGCGGACAGGTGCCCGGGCAGCTATCGATCGACGCCTGCTGAGCGGTAGGATACGGGCAGGGTATTTAGGGGAGGAGCGGGGCTGTGATTGAGGAGCGCGTTACCAAGGCCGGCAAGAAGCGCTGGCGGGTGCGAATCACCACCGCCGGCGGGCAGAAGGTCACCGTCGGCACTTTCGAGCGGCTGCGCGGTGAGGGCGGCGCACAGGAGGCAGAGCGGCAGGCCAGGGAGGAGCTTGCCGCCGGTCGTTTCGCCGGTCCCTGTAAACTGACCATCCGCCAGCTCATGGAGCGCTACTTACGGGACGGCGCGACGCTCTCCTGCCAAGACACCACCATCGCCCAGCACCGCAAGCTCGCCGCCTACTACGTCAATCCTCACATCGGCGATCTACGTTCCGCGCACGTCTCGGCGGCACAGATCGCCACTTGGCAGGCCACGCTGCTACGTGAGGGCAAGCGCCGTCGTGGCGGGCCGCTTAGTCCAAAGACCGTCCGCAACGCTCGCGGGCTCGTCCACGCTATGTATGCCTGGGCGGCCTCTGTCCACCTGCTGCGCCTCAATCCGGTGGCCGACGTGGACCCGCCAGCGCTGGCGGACAAGGCGCTCCAGCTACCCGATATCGCCACCATCCAGCGCTACATCGACGAGATGCGCGGCACCCGCTACTGGATTGGCCTAGTGTTAGGCGCGGCCACCGGCATGCGCCGTGGCGAGATCCTTGGCTTACGTTGGTGCGATGTGGACCTTGCAAGGGGCACCGTGACGATCAAGCGGGGGCTGGCACAGATCGATACGAGAGTGGTTGTCCACGGCCCTAAGACGCGCAGTGGTAAGCGCGTCGTGGTGCTGCCTGCCTTCGCGCTTACCGCCCTGCGGGAGCATCACCGCGCCGTGGCCGCCGACCTGCTCTTACGGGGCCGCTCGTGGGATAGGGAGGCGCGAGTCTGTGGCGATATCAAGCCCGACAGCTTCACCCGTGGGGTGCGCGATATCCCCGCCCGGCTTGGCTTGCCGCATATCAATCCCCACCGGCTCCGTCACGCGCTGGCCACTGAGATGCTGCGTCAAGGCGTCAACGCACAGGTGGTCCAAAAGCAGCTCGGGCACTCTCACGTGTCCACCACGCTGGGCATGTACGCGCACCTCACAGACGAGGATGTGGCTGCCGCCGCCGCCCTCTACGGCGAGGCGTGGCGCAAGGTGGATGAGGAGCGATCGGCTAAGCTTGGGTCCCATTTCGGACCCAAGAGACGCCATGCCCGTGCAGAGGCTGCCCAGCGCTGGGGTAAAGAGCCTGCAAAAGGGGCATGAGGCGCGGTCTCTAGTCGGAAATCGGCCGTAGGTTCGAATCCTACCGGGGGCACCACCCTTCCATCTATCACAACGCTTTCCCTGCGTCAGGAGCACTTCCGTTGTCCGGTCGCCTGCCCGGTCGCTCAGGTCGCCGTTCTTCCCGGGCATCGAGTAGGTCACTCTCTGCCAGTCTTCTCATGGAAGGATTTTCACGAGGTGCTATATTTCACTCGGTGTGAGAATAGGTGATTCGTGAAAATGAGGTCGACAGAGCCGGGTTCGCTGAGAGCCCAGATGTCCGCAATCGCAGCTGCACTCGAGGAGCGCCTACCGCTCGGCTGGCAGATCACCGTGGCCATTGAGCCCCCGACAGACCGGGGCCGCCCCGATGCGATTGTCACAGTGCGCTCGCCTGACGGAGCGTCGACCGACATCGTTGTTGAATGCAGGAGCAGGATCAACCCGGCAGACGTAGGCACGGTTCTCACCCAGCTAGAGCGCTGGCCGCAGGCCCAGCCCATGGTTGTTGCGCCCTTCCTCAGCGCGCGGACGAGAAGGCTCCTGAGCGAGCGCGGTGCGAGCTGGGCGGACGCGACTGGCAATCTCCGTCTGGCCCTGGCGCGTCCCTCCGTCTTCGTCGAGCTGGCGGGCGCAACGACCAACCCCTTCGACCGGCGCGACCTCCCGTTGAAGTCGCTGAAAGGCGCGGGAGCGGCGGCAGTCGTGCGTGCCCTGTGTGACTATCGGCCGCCGTATACGATCAGCCAGTTGGCCCAGGGTGTCGGGCTGCCGGTCGCAAGCGTGTTCAGAGTGGTCGATCTTCTGATCCGAGAGTCGCTCCTGGAGAAGTCGCGCAAGCGAGGAGCAATCGTCTCGGTAGACTGGGCGGGCCTACTCACGCGCTGGTGCGAGGACTACTCGTTGCTTGGCTCCAGCCGAGCTTTGTCGGTGCTTGAGCCACGCGGGGTAGATGCGCTGCTGCAGAAGCTGCGCGATACTGATCGCTCTTATGTAGTGACGGGGTCTGCCGTCGCGCTACGCGTTGCCCCGGTCGCGCCCAGCCGTCTCATCGTCGTCTACTCTGAGACGCCTGAGGATCTTGCGGCCGGCCTGTCACTGACGCGCGCCGACATCGGAGCAAACGCCTTCCTGGTCGAGCCCTTTTCGCCGGCTCTCACAGCGCGGACCGAGATGCGCGAGGGGCTCCGCTGCGCTGCACTGAGTCAAGTCGCGGCCGACCTCCTTACGAGCCCCGGCCGTGGCCCGGCCGAAGGTGAGGCGCTCATGTCGTGGATGCGTGAGAACAAGGACAAATGGCAGTTGACGCTCTCTACGTAACTGCTCGCCGGGTGCTTCTTGACGCCCTGGAAGCCCTCGTCGACCACCGCGACGCGCTGATCGTGATTGGCGCGCAGGCCGTGTACGCACACGCCCCGGAGGATGACATCGCGGTGGCCCCGACAACGACCGATGCTGATCTGGGACTCGATCCCGATCTCCTGGGCGACTCGCCGCTCCTCGCTGCCGTGCTGCTAGACGCTGGCTTTACCTTGACAAAGGAGCCCGGCATTTGGATGTCGCGACACGGGTCAACGGTGGATCTCATTGTGCCCGAGTCCCTGGCTGGTAGCGGCCGCCGCGGAGCGCGACTTGGACCTCAGGGAACGAGGACCGCCAGGGGGCAGCCGGCATCGAGGGCTGCTTGGTCGACAAGCAGGTGATCGCAATCAGGGCACTCGAAGAAGGCGACGACCGCATCTTCTCGGTCGCAGTCGCAGGGCCGGCGGCACTCGTGGTGGCAAAGGCGCACAAGATAGCCGGCCGGCGAGACGAAGGCAGAGGCCGACTGAACGACAAGGACGCTCTGGACGTCTACCGCCTCATGCGTAGCGTCGAGCCTCGCGTGTTCGGCTCCGGATTCGAGCTGCTGGCCAGGAGCCGGCTGGCCGCCAGCTCAACCGAATGGGCCGTTCGTGAGTTCGGCGAACTCTTCGGCGAGACTCAGTCTCTCGGTGTCGAGATGGTCGTACGGGCAACAGAAGGCCTGATCCCCGAAGCGGAGGTGCGCGCGGCCTGCCCGATCCTGGCCCGCGAGATCTTGGCGGCCGCGGGCCTCCAAAGGGGGCGCCGGTGAAGGTCTCGAACGATCATGATGGCTAGTAAGATGGCAGCCATGCGTCCGTTCCGGGACAAGTGAATGTCGCCTAGACCAGGCGGGGAGACGGACAAGCTCGGCAACAAGTACGAGCTTGCGTGGGCGATTCGTCATGCTCTGTACTGCATCCGCGACAGTCGGCGATCACTTACCATTGAGGATGTCGATCCCGAGGTTGGTAGGGGCTCCGAATTCACCTACGGCACTGGGTCTGGCACCGAGGTCCATCAGCTCAAGCGACAGAACGGCAACAGCAACAGTTGGACCGTCAAGGCGCTTGCCGATCTCAAGATCTTCGACGCCGCCGCAGCACATATAGCTGCCGGCCGGCAGTACCACTTCGTGTCCCTTGTGCCGTGCCGCCCTCTGCAAGAACTGGCGGACCGTGCGCGGAGGTCTGCGGATCTGATCGTCTTCACCGAGTCATGGCTGACCAATGATCTCAGACCCGTCTTTGATTATCAATTAGCTGCTCCCGAGGTACTAGGCAGTGCCGAAGCAGCATGGACAACGCTCCGCGGGATGTGGTTCTCCGTCCAAGACGAGGACGACATCGCCCGCGGGAACAGCACGTTGGCTGAGCTGCTCCTCACTGGCGGGACGGGTCATTTGATCTCGCTCGCCATCGGTGACGTCTTGCTCTGCAATCTCGGCAGGCGCCTCACCCGGACGGAGCTGCTAGGACTACTCGCGGACGACGGCATCCGGCCGGGGGCGCCCGGCTTGCGTCGAGCAGCACGCGAACAGGTCGCGAGCGTCACAAGTAGTTGGCGAGCGTCCGTTCAGCGCGAGCTGCTTCATCCGCCGATCGAGCGAGCGGAGGCTAACCAGCTCATCGACACACTTGAAATGTCTCGGATCGGACTCGTTGCTGGGACGGCCGGTTGTGGCAAGACTTCGGTTCTAGAACAGGCCGTCACGTCGCTAGAGTCAGCAGGCGGGGAGGTGCTGGCTCTACGATTAGACCGTCTGGATTCCTTTGCTTCGACAATCGATCTAGGGCGTCAACTGGGCCTTGAGACTTCGCCAGCCGTCGCCCTAGCCCTTGCGGCCGAAAACCGGGATGCCTACCTGGTCATAGATCAGCTCGATGCTGTAAGTCTGGCTTCGGGCCGGATGCCTGAGAACTTCGACGTAGTCATGGACCTCATTGGAGAGGCACTGTCCGTCGCCGGCTTGCGTGTCATCCTGGCGTGTCGCGAGTTCGACATCGAGAACGACCATCGGATCCGAGCCCTTGCCAGGCGCTCAGACATCACCCAGGTCACGGTTGGTTCTCTGTCAACTGAGGCCGTTGACCTTGCGGTCGCGAGCATGGGCCTTGATCCGATCCAGTTGGGTGCATCGCAGCGAACTCTGTTCCAGACGCCCCTGCACCTCGTGCTCCTTCAGACGCTCGCGACTCAAGATGACGCGCTTGCCTTCCAGTCCAAAGGGTCGCTGTTCGAAGCGTTCTGGGAGCGCAAGCGGCAGACTGCGTGTGCGAGACGTAACGGCGTTAGATTCAACGACGTACTTAGTCGGGTCGCGAACGCAGCAAGTGACCGCCAAGTGCTGTCAGTCCCCGTGGAGATCCTGGACGACGGTGACCTCATCGAGGACGCCAACGTCCTCGTCTCCGAACACGTCCTTGTACGAGACGGCGACCGCGTGGCGTTTTTCCATGAGTCGTTCTTTGACTACGCCTTCGCGCGCCAATGGGTATCTCGCGACGAGTCCTTGGTCGATTTCTTGCTGCAAGACGAGCAAGAACTGTTCCGGCGGGCACAGGTTCGACAGATCCTGCAACACCTCTACGAGCGCGAACCCGGACGGTTCCGCAACGAGACAGAGATGGTGCTCACGACTGACGGGGTTCGTTTCCACATCAAGGAGACGGCCCTGGCTGTGATCGCAAACTTGCCTGTGCCAACCAGCGAGGATGCCGAGATGATCCTGCGCGTGACAGAGACTGTGCCAATGTACAAGGCACGTCTCTGGCAGCAGCTGCGGCAGCCGCAGTGGTTCCTCCGCTTGCACGAGGAGGGCTTGATTGCCTCTTGGCTCGACGGTCCTGATAAGGACATGCGAGAGCACGCGCTGAACGCGATGGCCAGCGCCGTGAAGGAACACCCCGGCCTGATTGCCACGCTGCTCAGGGAACGCAAGGGCGCACCCGACTATCTCGATTGGTTGCGCCGGGTGGTCCGTTTCGCGGACATGCACAAGGACAGGTCGCTCTTCGATCTCATGCTCGACGCTGTCCGGCAGGGCGGATACGACGCAGCGGAGCACGAACTGTGGCTTACCGCGCACGACTTAGCGAAGCACAAAGCTTCCTGGGCTATTGAACTACTCCAAGCCCGGCTAATCGACAAGGTGGACGCGCTTGCTCTCAACGACGCGGGCAAGGTCACCGTCCTGGGCATACGCGAGTACGGTGCGTCCGAACTTGTCCGAGAAGCAGCCAGCACCGAGCCGCTGTTGTTTGCGCAGGCGATCGTGCCCTATCTACGTCAGGTCATGGCAGCCACCGCCGCTAAGCCGCGGGAGGACCGTGCGATTCGGGATCTGCACTTCGGTGCGCGTTTCGAAGTCGATGACATGGATGGCCGCGAACTCGATGACGCACTACTGGCAGCCTCGGTGCAAGCGCTGGAAGCCCTTGCACGGAGCGCTCCCGACGACGTACGCTCGCTATTAGAGGATCTCGCAAGCGATTCCTATGACGGATCTCAGTTCCTGCTATACCGAGCACTCGCGGCAGGCGGGGCCAACTTCGCCGACTGGGCGGCCTCTCTACTGCTCGAAGGCGGTCGGCGACTCGACTGCGGGTACGTCTCCGACTCTCACTGGGTTGCGCGCGAACTGGTCCGAGCGATCTCGCCTCACATAAGCAATGAAACGCACCGGCAACTCGAGGACCAGTTGCGAGACCTCCGCAACCCGTACGAGACCCGACGCAGTGCAGGCAGGTCCGCCTTCACCTTCCTGTCGGCATTGCAGATTGACCGTCTCAGTCCTGACGGGCGGCGACGGTTGGGGGAGTATCAAAGGAAGTTCCAGGAAGAAGCTCCGACGAAGCCTCGCGGCATCGTGAGCGGCTCCATTGGTTCCCCAATCGGATCTGAGGCCGCCAAGAAGATGACTGATGCGCAATGGCTCAGAGCTATCGCGAAGCATGACTCTGATAGGACTGACTGGGGTAGCTTCACCGGCGGCGCGCGAGAGCTATCACACGTCCTCCGTGAACAGGTTGCTGTCAATCCGGAACGCTTCGCTCGGTTAGCTCTGCAATTCAAGCCGGAGGTGAATGCCGCCTACACCGATGCCGTATTGATGGGTCTTGGCGAGGCCGAATCAGCCGGCGAAGTCGCCCCACTCGTGTTTGAAGCGGTGCGGCACATCGCGTCGCTCGGCCAAGCTGACAACGACCGCTGGCTAGGCATGTCGCTACGCCGACATTACCGCGATGTGCCGCTCGATCTCGTCGAACTCGTGCGCGACCGCGCACTCCAGGCACTCGATCCGACCGACAACACCCCGGTGGTTGTGAGCGAGGGCAGTGACGACGGGCAGAGTGCCGCGGACATGCACATGAACGGCATAAACACGGCTCGTGGCAGTTTGGCGGAAGCACTCGGCGACCTCCTGGTCTATGACGTAGATGGTCAGAGAACGGCTCTCGTCGTTCCTCACCTCAAGACGATGGCGGGCGATCCCGTCCTAAGCGTGCGCTCGTGTGCGGCCCACACGCTCGCTGTGTCGCTTAGGCACGCCCGTCCGCAAGCGATCGCCGCCTTCGAGACGCTCATCGATGCTGATGACCGCCTGCTCGCGGCTGGATTGGTTCAGCAACTGATGCTCTACATCGGAAATGTAGACCCCGAAGTTGTCGATCCAGTGATCCAGCGCATGCTGGCTTCTAGCGACGATGAAGCCCGCGAGGCTGGTGGCCGCATGGCTGCGTTCGCTGCCCTGGAATGGAAACGACCCGCGCTCATGCAGCAAGCGCTGGCAGGAGATGCCTATATCCGTAAGGGCGTAGCTGAGGTCTGTGCAGGGAGGGTTGACCGCACCTCAGACGCTTACCTTGCAGCGGCGACACTCGTGGCCCTCATGCCTGACGATGACGATGAGGTGCGAAAGGCAGTTGCACGGGTCGCTTCGAACCTTCGCGAACACCCCCTGCGGCCATTCGCCATGCTGCTCAGTGCCCTCATCGAGTCGCCGTCATACGATCACGCGACGCCACAGCTACTTCTCACGCTGCAGCACGCACCCGACAAGGTCGATGACCTTGTGCTGAAGGCTGCACAACGGTTCATTGCCGTCTTTGGGGAGGACGCGGCCGACATCCGCACCAGCGCCGCTGGGGACTCGCATTACATCAGCGAGCTCGTTGTGCGGGGCTTGGCCCAGTCTCGAAACCGCGCACACCGGACAGCCCTACTCGACGTTCTGGACCGTTTGCTCGAACTGGGCGCCTATGGCATCGGCAATGCCATCGCCCAGTCCGAGCGGAACTAGCTCGCGCCGCGTCAGTGGTCAGACTAGTCACTCCGACTGTCCAATGGCGGGAGCAACTCGACGACAGCGCATCGACTGGTGGGCACGGAGAACTTCGACGCCAACGCGAAGATCGTGGAGCGGCTGACCGCTGGCTGAGAGCAAGGGCGCCGCGCTGTCGCAGCTGTCGCTCGTATGGCTGCCGGCTCAGCAGGGCTATGTCGTCCCGATCGGGCTCACGCAACCCAGAGCGCGTTGCCCAGAACGTGGCTGCAGCGGCCATCAAGCTCACCGCGCCAAAAGCCTGGCCGCATCGACGAAAATCACACCCAACGGTGGCATCGGCAGCAGGGCCATTCAGTACTTCCTGCCGCTGAGACCACGAAACACAATGCCGCGCTTTTTGGGCTGGCGGTGGTTTGCTCCCAGCCGAGTTGGTCACCAATGCGCCGGAGTGACCAGCCCTTGGTGTAGAGGTGCACTGCGTGGTCGATCGTGGATGGCTCATGGCTCGGCACTGCGTCTCAGCTATATCGCTCTGGTCACGGCTTGACTCCAGGAACTGGACCGACTCCACGTGGCCAAGAGCCTCCTGAGGAGTTGGAACGTGTCCTGTAGGCCCAAGGTCACGGACTCGAACACGCTTCAAACAAGCTGCGGATTTCCTGGCGGAGGTTCGAGAGTTGTCCACTTAGGTGCACCAGTTCTGCCGGGCGGCAGACCCCCTCTTTCCTCTCCGCGCATTTCATGACATGTGGGGTCGCGGCGCGCGGGTCGCGGGCGTAGAGTCGGCTCCGCAATGCCTGCCTCAGCCACTCGCCTCCCCGCACCCCGAACAGCCTTCCTGGCGCTGGCGACCATGCCGGTGCTGTTCGGCCTCTCGTTCGCAGCCACCAAGGTAGCGCTGCGCGGCTTCCAGCCGCTGTTGCTGGCCACTACGCGCTTCGCCTGTACGGCGCTCGTGCTGCTGGCGATCTGGCGCCTGCGTGCGGGGCGAGAGACGCTCACCAGGGCCGACCTCCGCCGTCTGGCGCTGCTAGGGTTTATCTCGCTGACCGTGTACTTCGCCTTCGAGACGATCGGGATCAGCCGTACGACCGCCAGCGCCGCCAGCATTTTGATCGCCACCATCCCCATCTTCGTGAGCGTGCTCAGCGCGACACTGCTGCGCGAACGCCAGGCCGCGCTCCGGTGGGCGGGTGTGGTGCTCTCCTTCGCCGGTGTGGCCGTGCTGGTGGTCCTCGGCGGTGGCACGGGCGGCGGCTCGCTCTCCGGCAACCTGCTCGTACTGGGCGCCGCCCTCTCGGCCGCCATCTACCAGATACTCGCGGGGCGCTTCCTGACGAACCGATCGGCGCTGTGCCTCACCGCGTTCCAGAACCTGTTCGGCGCGCTCTTCATGGCGCCGCTGGCCGCGGTCGAGGCGGCGCTCCTCGGCGTGCGGCGTCCCACCACAGAGGCGGTGCTCGGCCTGATCTACCTGATTGCCGGCTGTTCGGTGCTCGCCTACCTGTTGCTCAACTTCGGCCTGCGGTTCGTGCCGGCCAGCCGGGCGAGCACGTTTACGAATCTCACGCCGATCGTCGCCGTCGCCGGCGCCGCCGTGCTCCTCGGGGAGCGGTTCACCGGCTGGCAGGGGCTGGCCGCCGTGGCCGTGCTCGCGGGCGTCTGGCTCGCCAACCGCCGTGGGGTGGCCGCGCGCACGGTGCCCGCGACGGAGGTGTAGGCGGAGGCGGCACGGGGGCGCCGGGGACGGGGTGGCGCGGAGAACGAGGGAGTGGGGTAATCGCCGGGGCGCGCGAGCGGAGCAGGGGGCTGGCCGCGAGGGCGGCTCAGAAGTCGGCCGGCAGGATGTGGCCGGCGTGCAGCGCCGCCACGAATCGCTTGGCCTCTTCCAGGAAGCAGTGCGAGGTGAGCCGCGCAAGGTCGCTCGCCAGCGCTCGCTTCTGAGCGTGCAGCCGGGCGATGAAGCGTTCCACCGAGGGGCGGCTGAGGGCGGCGACCCACTCCCGCTCGCACTCCGGGCAGCGGAGCGCGAGCAGCCAGAGATCCTCCGTCGGATTCTCCCAGTCGAGAGGGTGTACCAGATTCGATCCGCAGTGCTGGCACGATGTGTCCGTGAGGACCATCGCCGTCGCGGTACGCGGCCGCGGATGGGCGGTGGCGCCGAAGAGGAGCATCTCCGGATCGGTTCGCGCCGCGAGGGGAGGTGTCTTTCTGACGGCCTCGGGCCGTACTTGCGATGGGCGCTGCGATTTGGTCGTCCTCCCCATGCTGACCGTATCGGGACGCGTTCGGGGGATCGTGAGACCACTAGACGGATGGACAGGGTACGCACCTGCGGTGCGCGATGGGGCGAGAACAGGTGACCCGGCGAACTGCCGGTAGACACTCCGGAGACGATGCGGGATACTGGCGCCTCCCCGGCGCTACTAGGGTGGAGGAGTGTCGCTGACCGGCCATCGAACCCTCATGCAGACAGACCACGTCGCTCGCCTGCCCATCGGCATGTTCGACTCGGGCATCGGTGGGCTCACCGTGTTGCATGAGTGCCTGGTCGCCATGCCGCACGAGGACTTCGTGTACCTGGGCGACACGGCTCGCTTTCCGTATGGTCCGAAATCACAGGCAGACTTGTGCCACTTCTCGATGGAGATCGCCTCCTATCTGGATCAGGTCGGCGTCAAGCTGATCGTGGTCGCCTGTTTCTCGGCCACCGCGGCGGCGCTGCCGGCCCTTCAGGCGCACTGCGCCACACCGGTGGTGGGCATCGTGACGCCGGGTGCTCGGGCGGCGGTGCAGAGCTCGCGGTACCGCCGCATCGGCGTCATGGCTACCGAGGCTACGGTGGCCAGTGCGAGCTACCTGCGCGCTATCACGGCGCTCGACGCGGGAGCGCAGGTACATCAGCAGGCCTGCCCCGGTCTCGCCACCTTCATCCAAGAGGGCGATGTGTTCAGCTCGCAGCTCGTGGAGCGGGTGCGCGAGCTCGCGGCGCCGTTGAGGGCGGTGCGTCCCGACGTGGTGATCATGGGCTGTACCCACTACCCCCTCATCGCCCCCATGCTTCAACGGCACTTGGGCCGCGAAGTGACCCTCGTGAATCCGGCGGCCGAGATTGCCGCGGAAGTGGAGGAGATCCTCTGCCGCCAGGGGATCGCGCGCAGCGACGAGCGCGAGGGCAGCTACCGGTTCCTCTGTACCGGCGATCGCGAGTCGTTCCGCGAAGTAGGTGCGCGTTTCCTCCAGATGCCGCTGGAAGATGTACGGGAGGTGGCGCTCACCGATCTGGCCGCCGCCCTCGAGGCAGTGGGCGGGCCGGCGAGCACGAGGCAGGTGGCCGACCCATGACCGTTCGCTTGCTCGCCAGGGCGGCGGTGTACGCCGCCCTCTACGCCGCTCTCACACTGGCGCCGGGGCTCAGCAGCATCGCCTACGGGCAGGTTCAGTTTCGCGTCTCCGAGGCGCTGCTGGCGTTCGCGTGCCTCGATGTGGCCGCCGTGCCAGGCCTCACGGTGGGCACGGCGCTGGCGAACATCGGCAGTCCTATGGGGATGCCCGACGTGATCTTCGGCGCCGCGCTAACGTTGCTGGCGGCGACGCTCATGTGGTACATGGGTCCCAAGCTGGTGGCCCTGGTGGTCCCAGCTCTTGTGAACGGCTTCGGAGTGGCCGCCGAGCTAGCGCTTCTCCTGGATTTGCCGTATTGGCCGAGCGTGGGGTATGTAGCGCTCGGCGAAGCATGTGTGATGGCCACCGCTGGCGCGGTACTCTTCGTGGTCGTGCGCCGTCAGGCGCCGGTGCTGGGATTGGTGCCTCGACGGGCGCGCGGAAGGGTGCCCGGAAGGAGGAGGGAGATGTGAGGAGCGAGCGACGCAGCGACGAGCTTCGCCCTCTGTCGGTGACGTGTGGTGTGGTCAGGAACGCCGACGGCTCGGCCCTGATCCGTATGGGCGAGACGCACGTGGTGTGTACCGCCAAACTGGTGGCCGGCGTGCCGCAGTGGCTGCGCGGCTCGAAGCGAGGCTGGCTTACGGCCGAGTACAGCATGCTCCCGGCGGCCACTACCACGCGCACGCCGCGAGAAGCCGTCCAAGGGCGCCAGAGCGGACGCACCATGGAGATCCAGCGTCTCATCGGTCGCAGCCTGCGTGCTGTGACCGATCTGGCCTCGCTGGGCGAGCGCACCGTGTACGTGGACTGCGATGTGCTGCAGGCCGACGGCAGTACGCGTACGGCGGCCATCAGCGGTGCGTATGTGGCGCTCTACCTCGCGCTCGCTAAGCTGGCGCGCGCCGAGCGCATGCCGGACCTGCCGTTGTTCGACTCGGTGGCGGCGGTGTCGGTGGGCGTGGTCGACGGTCGTGTGCTGCTCGACCTGGACTACGAAGAGGACCTCACCGCGGCAGTGGACATGAACACGGTGATCACCGGCTCCGGCAAGCTCATCGAGGTGCAGGCCACGGCCGAGGGGGAACCGTTCGAGCGGGAGACGTTCGAGCGGCTGATGGATCTGGCCGTGCGAGGATGCGCCGCCGTCGGCGCGGAACAGATGCGCGTGGCCCTGGAGGCCACCCGGGATCTGCCGTAACCGTGCGCTTTCTGCTGGCGAGCGGCAACCGCAACAAGCTCCGCGAGTTCGGCGGGATACTGGCGCCGCATACGGTGCTGGCCATGCCGGCCGGCGTGAGCCTGCCGCCCGAGGGGTTGGTATCGTTTGAGCAGAACGCGTTGGGGAAGGCTCGTGGGCTGGCGCGCGCGCTGCTGGCGGACGCGCGCCTTCTCGCGCAGGTCGGCGGCCCTCCGCTCCTCTGTCTGGCCGACGACTCGGGGCTCGAGGTAGAGGCGCTCGGTTGGGCGCCGGGAGTCACGAGCTCGCGGTACGCCGGCGAGGACGCCGACGATGAGATGAACTGGCGCAAGCTTCTCTCTCAGCTTGAGGGTTATAGTGATGCGCAGCGGCGCGCGCGCTTCACCTGCGTGGTGGCCGTCGTGCCGCTGCGAGCTCCTTCATCAAAGGGGACGGCCGGCGCCGCCGGAGCGTCTTCGCCGCCGGCGCTGGAGGAGTACGTCGCCCATGGCCGATGGTGGGGGAACATCGTCCGTGAGCCGCGTGGAGACGGTGGCTTTGGGTACGACCCGGTCTTTCTGCCCGACGGATCGGCCCTCACCGTGGCGCAGCTTTCCCCGGAGGAGAAGGAGCGGAGGAGCCACCGGGCGCTGGCGGCCAAGGCGCTCCTCGAGTTGCTGGAGCGCGAGGGGCTGCTGGAGGCATAGGCGGTAGCCAGCAGCCCCTCATTAGTGCCAACAAGAGAAACGGGCCGCGGACGCCAGGTGGAGGGCGGCAACCCGGTCGCTACAGGAACGGCAGCGGCAGAGCGGTGAGCACCAGCGCCGCGCTCAGGGCGATGAGCACCACGGAGAACGTCCAGGCGATCCAGTTGTACGTGCGGCCGTTGACGTGGTCGCCCATGAGGCGCCGGTCGTTGATGATGAGCAGCACGAAGATCAGCACGATCGGCAGGAGCATGCCGTTGACGGTCTGCGCCACCAGGATCACCCGCACGAGCGGCAGGCCGGGGATCATGGCTACCAGCGCGGGCAGGAAGATGAAGGCGGTGAGCAGGCCATTGAAGATGGGCGCCTCCGAGAAGCTGCGGTCGAGCCCGGCCTCGAAACCGAACGCCTCGCAGACTACGTAGGCCGTGGCGAGCGGCAGGATGCCGCTCGCCAGGATAGAGACGTTGAGCAGGCCGAGCGCGAAGAGGTACTTGGCGGCCGCTCCGAGGAGGGGGCCCAGCGCCCGGGCGGCGTCCTCGGCCGTCTCTACCACGATGCCGTGCTTGAAGAGGGTCTCCGCGCAAGCGACCACGATGAAGAAGTCGATGATCGCCATGAACGTCGACCCCAAGAAGACCTCCGCGCGCGTGTACGGGAACTCCTTGAGCGACACGTGTTTGTCGGTCACCGACGCCTGGATGAAGAACTGCCCCCACGGAGTGATCGTGGTACCGACGGCGGCGATCACCGTGAGCAGCCACAGCTGCGAGGCGTGCATCTGGGGGGCCAGGCCGCGGCCTACGTCGCGCCAGTCGGGCTCGGCGATGATGCCGGACACGATGTAGGTGAGGTAGACCAGGCCGAGCGCCAGGAACACCCGTTCGACCTTGCGGTAGGATCCGTGGGTCACGAGGAGCCACACGGCGACGGCCACCACGGGCACGCCGACCCAAGTGGGTGTGTGAAACAGCTCCGACGCTGCCGCGATGCCCGAGAACTCGGACACCGCGGTCCCGAAGTTGGCGATCATGGTGGCGAGGATGGCGAAGGCCGTAATGCGCAAGCTGAAACGCTCGCGGATCAGGGCCGCCAGCCCGCGGCCAGTGACCACGCCGATGCGCGCGTTCATCTCCTGGGCGATGGCCAGGAGTGGTGTGACGATCGCCAGCAGCCAGAGCAGTCCGTATCCGTAGCGGGAGCCGATGACCGACCAGGTCGTGATGCCGCCGGCGTCGTTGCCGGCGTTGGCGGCGATGACGCCGGGCCCCAGGATGCCGAGGAACAGTACCAGGCGCGAACGCCCGATGCGCCGGAAGGCCGATCCGACGTGCTTGTTCAGGAGGCCACGCATGCTGACTCAGGGGAAGATGCGCGGAAGCCGCTTCTTCCAGGCCAGGGGGAGGACCAGGTCGATGGCATCGTCCACCGTGATGATGCCGTGCAGCACGCCATCGCCATCGACGACCGGAAGGGCCAGCAGGTTGTACTTGGCGATGAGGTGGGTGACCTCTTCCTCCCCGGCGTCGGTGGTCACTGATACCGGTTCGGCGGTCATGAACTGACGCACCCGGCGATCGGGGGGTTGCACCAGAAGATCGCGGAGGCTGAACACACCGAGCAGATAGCCGCTCTTGTCGACCACGTAGATGTAGTACACGGTCTCGACTCCCGGCTCCTGTGCTCGCAGCATGGCGATGGCTTCGCCGGCTGTGGTCTCCGGTGGGACGCTCGCGAAGTCGGTGGTCATGATGCCGCCCGCCGAGCGCTCTGGGTAGGTGAGCAGCTCGCTGATATCCTCGCGTGCCTCCTGCTTGAGCAGGGCGAGCAGCGTGGTCCGCCGCTCGTCGGGCAGGTCCGCGAGCAGGTCGGCGGCGTCGTCGGGCGACATGTTGCCCAGCAGCTCCGCCGCGCGCTCGTCGGGGAGGTCGCCGATCAGTGAAGCCTGGTACGAGGGGTGCATCTCCTGGACCGCGTCGGCGGCCACCTCGTCGCCCAGCGTCTCGAGGAGGGCGGCGCGCTCCTCCGGCGAGAGCTCGTGGGTGATCTCGGCGATGTCGGCGGGGTGCAGCAGCGAGAGGTCGCCGCGGGGTACGGTGAGCCGGACGGCGGCGGGGCCACTCTCTCCCAGATCCACGTTGCGCCAGTCGATGAGGTGCGGCCGGCTCTTCTTGGAAAGGCGGTCGCCCACTTTGGCCAGCCCGACGCGGCGCAGAATGGCGCCGCTGCTGACGTCGACGGCTGCCACGAGCAGATGGGGGCCGCTCCGCGTCAGCTCGATGTCGTTTACACGGATTACTTTGCGGCCGTCGCGGTCGATCAGCTGTTTATCGAGGAAGGCATCGACGAGTTGCAGCTCGCCGGTGAGGAGCTGGCGTTCCGCCAGGTCGCTGGCCAGAACGCGCAGCAGGGCGCCCGATTCCTCCAGGCTGGCGACCGAGTTCCAGGGGATGATGAACCGCCGCGCGCGACGCTTCACGACCAGTGCGGTGACGCGGGGATACGAGATGTGTTCGGTTACGACGACCAGGTCGGCGAGCGTACCGAGGGGGCGATTGCGCGCATCGCGCACCGTCTGGCCCAGCAGCTTGCTCAAGAAGAACACCGTCTCACCTCCCTGCCGACATGGCCGTATCTCCAAAAAGGCCTCTCCGCAGAGGAGAGGCTCCAGTCCATGCGCAAGCGGCAGGGCGGGCGATCCTCACTCGTCCAGAGCTTTAGCACGGCATACCGTAGAGGTTGTGTCCACTGGGGACCCTCAGCCGCTTTAGGCAGAACCTTATACCGGCAATGCCTGTTCTACCCGTTGGCGTCTCTGGACGTTTCCGGGCATCGGCCTCTATGTATGCTGGAGCCTCACCTAACGAGGATTGAAGCCAGCTCGAAAGCTAATCCCGCCGCGAGCGGGTGTCAAGGAGCACGCGGTCTTCCGCGGTCGCCGGCGCCGAAGGTGCTAGAATCTCGACGCGACAAGGGGCACGAGCCCGCGGCTATCAGGTACTCTGAGGGAACACGTGATCATCACCGTCACGCCGAACGCGGCCGTCGACAAGACGCTGACAGTCCCCAACTTCCAGACCGGATTCCGCCATCGGGCTAGCGAGAGCCTTACGCTTCCTGGCGGCAAAGGTGTCAACGTGGCGCGGGCTATCAAGGCGCTCGGACAACCGGTCATCGCCACCGGCCTCCTGGGCGGCAGGGCTGGGCAGCAGATCCTCGAGGGACTCAACCGCGAGGGTATCCTGAACGACTTCATCCGTATCGCCGACGAGTCGCGTACATCCACCGCCATCAACGATCCCACCAGCATGACGCAGACGGAGGTCATCGAGTACGGGCCTCTCGTCTCCGACGCGGAGTTGGCGACGCTCATGGAGGAGATCGACCATCTGGCAAAGGGGGCACAGTATATGGTCCTCGCCGGCTCGCTGCCCCGCCATGTGTCGGAGGATTTCTACGGTCAGGTCTGCCGGCTCCTCGCTAAGCGTCGCTGTTACGTGGTCATGGATACCTATGGCGAGCCGCTCCGCTTGGGCGTGCGCGGCAAGCCCTACCTGGTAACGCCCAACATCCGCGAGGCCGAGGATCTGGTGGGGCACGAGTTCAGTGGCGAGGAAGACATCGTCGAGGCTGCCGGCCTCATCTGCGAGCTCGGTGCGCAGAACGCCGTCATCAAGTCGCGCGAGGGCTGCTACGCGCGCATCCGCCGCGGGCGTGGCCACCGCGTCTTCAAAGCCACCGTGCCGCGTCAGGGCAACGTCGTCAGCACCGTCGGCTCGGGCGACGCGTTCCTGGGCGGGTTCCTGGCGCACCGCTTCCAGCGCGCGGAGGTCACCGATTGCCTGCGCTGGGGGCTGGCCTGCGCGGCCGCGAATACGCAGCGCTCGGGCGCGGCGGTGTTCGACGCCGCCGAAGTGGAGCGCATCTACCCCACCACGGCCGTCGTCGAGCTGCAGTCCTCGTAGCGGCGGCAGCTCGGTCCCGCGCGCTGGCGGAGGTGCTCGCAGGCGGCGTTCCGTGCGGCGGACCGGCGGCGACCCCGAGGGGTGCTGTCAAGTCGCGTTAGCGATCCGCCGATACTCTCTTCGTATCCTCAGCGGTAGAAGCACGATTCCGAGTGGCGAAGGGGGCGGCACGCGGCATGCTCACGGAACCCATCACGCAGGCGGGCGATGCGGCTCGCGCCAGGCTGCAGGCCTCTCAGGCCCAGCAGCCGACCGACGCGGCTACACCCCCTCGCGTGCTGGTCGCCGAGGACGATCCCGACGTGCGGAGTCTCCTGCGCTGTGTGATCGAAGCTGAGGGGTACGTGGTCGATGCAGTGGCCGACGGCCACGAGGCGCTGGAGCACTGCCGCCAGCGTCGCGTCGACCTCGTCGTGCTCGATGTGATGATGCCACGTCTGACGGGCTTCGAAGTGGTCGCTCACCTGCGCGACGAACCGGCGACGGCGCGCATCCCCGTTCTGATCGTCAGCGCACGCGGCTCGGAGTCGGACATCGTCTCTGGGTTTGATCTGGGAGTGTCCGACTACGTTACCAAGCCCTTTAAGATCGCTGAGCTGCGCGCGCGCATTCGGGCGCTGCTGGCGCGGCAGGCGTAGCCCAAGCTCTTCGCGCACTCTCGGTTGCGTGGCAAGCCAGAGTTCCGCCCTCAGCTTCGCTTCGGACTGTTCAATCCTGCTGGAAACCACGGCGTGGCATAGCGCCCCAGCTCCCCTTCTTGCCTCGTAACACCTGCACAGTGACGGCGAAACGCCAGATCGCCAGGAGTTGGCGATAGCCGAGATTCTCCAGGACGGCGTAGCAGGCCAACATGGCGACGTCTCGGACTGGCTGTCCACGACCCAAGCGCACCTCGTCCATGAGCAGGGCGGACAGGGAGAGGGCCACGCCGAAGGCCATCGCCAAGAGCACGAAGAGGAGCAGGAAGGGAGCGTTGAGGACCCCCACGATGGCGCTCACGAGAACGATCGCATAGCCGAGGGTCTCTACCAGAGGGCCACCGACTTCGAAGAGCCAGAGGTAAGGGAGGGCGACGCAGCCGAGCAAGCCGTAGCGTGGGCGCAGGGTCATGTCGCGGTAGCGCCACAGGCATTCCAGGAGGCCGCGATGCCAGCGGTCGCGCTGATTGCGCAGTGCCGCGAACGTCTCGGGGGCTTCCGTCCACACCACGGGGTCGGGGATGAATACCACCCGGTAGTGCCGCCGCTGCTCTCTGAAGTGGTGGTGCAGATGGAGGATGAGCTCCAGATCTTCCCCGAGTGTGGTTGTAGAGAAGCCACCGACCTCTACCACGGCGTCCGTGCGGAACAGCCCGAAGGCGCCCGAGACGAGGAAGAGCGCCCCCAGCCGGCTCCAGGCGGTTCGGCTGGCGAGGAAGGCGCGCAGGTACTCGAGGGTTTGCAGGGCCGCCAAGGGGTTGCGCGGGGCGCGGACTTCGGTCACCCGCCCGCTCCGTATGCTGCATCCGTTGACGATACGGACGATGCCGGCGGCGGCGATGGTCTCCCGCGGGCGTTCGAGGAAGGGTCGCACCACGCGCTCCAGAGCGTCCTTCTCCAGCACGGCATCGGCGTCGCTCACGCACAGCAGCGGATAACGCGAAGCGTTGATACCGGCGTTCACGGCGTCCGATTTGCCGTTGCCGTTCTGTTTCGTCAAGACGACCAGATTCGGTATGCGCTGGGAGGTGAACACGCGCTCGATCGGCTGGCAGGGCACGCGCATGCGGAGGGGCTGGTGGCTGACCGTGAGCTGGTAGGCCTCGGTGAGTCGCGCCAGGGTACGGTCTGTGGAGCCGTCGTCGACGACCACGATCTCGAACTGGCTGTACTCCAGCAGACGCAGGGCATCGACGGAGTCGACGATGCACTCCTCTTCGTTGTAGGCGGGGATGATGATGGAGATCGGCGGGACGAAGGGAGAGGTGATCATCTTCCGCCGATCGCCGAACGCCACGCGTCGCATGTGCCGTCCGGACTCCAGGAACGAGATCATGAAGAGGAGTGCGTAGCACAGGTCGAGCAGGAGGAAGTAGCCGAGGAAGCAGGCGCTGACGATGAACAGGAAGGTGGTGCTCACGAGGTTCTCCGTACAGCCGGTTGTCGACCGGTGTCGGCGGCGGCTTCGAGCTCCTCGAGCACGGCGAGGCAGCGGTCGCGGACGTAGCGATCGGGCGACGTCGAGAGGAGCAGCAGCGCCTGCCCGCCCGCGGTGCCCAGACGCCCCAGAGCCTCGGCGCAGTTACGCCGTACCCACCAGCTGTGGTCCGCGATGGCCGCCGTGAGGATGTCCACGTTCTTTGGGTCGCCGAGTGCGCCCAGGGCCGTGGCGGCCTGGGCGCGCACCTGCCATGCGTCGTCGGTCAGGGCGGTGCGCAAACGCTCGGTAGCCTGCAGACTGGCGATCTTCCCTAAAGCGCGGGCGGCCTGGGCGCGCATGTTGAGATCGCCTGATCTCTGGAGGATCTCGGCCAGGGAAGGCACCGCCCGCGGGTCGCGGATCTCTCCGAGCACGCGGACGGCGCTCACGGCGGCCTCCTTCTTCTCGCCGCCGACGATCTCGAGGAGGGTGGGGACGGCGAAGGAGCCCATCTCCACCAAGTCGGCGGCGACGCGGGAGGCCGTCCATCGTGACTGGTCGCCGAGCGCGGTGGCGAGAGCGTGGACGGCCTCGGGGCGTCCGATCGCCGCCAGGCTCCTGGCGGCCACGGTCCGCACGTCTTCGCTCTCGTCGTGAAGCGCGGTGATCAGCGGCTGCACGGCGAGCTGCGAGCGCATGCGTCCAAGCTGACTCGCGGCTGCCACGCGGCGCCAGCGGTTGCGCGCGCGCAGTTGCTGCACGGCAGCTGCCACAGAGCCGCTGCCCTCGAGATACGCGACGATCCGCTTGGCCTCCTCGCCATGGAGCACCGCCAGGTAGCGCAGGAGCATCTCGCGGATTACTCGCCGCCCGCTGCGCGAGGACGCCGGGAGCGGTGTGTCGTTGAGGACGAATGCCTCGACCGGGCTTCGCCAGGTATCCTCTCCGCGCTGCCAGCGCCGGCGGCGCCAGGCCGTGATGGCGCGCATGGCGACGGTGAACACCACCAGGCCAAAGGACCAGGCGAAGAGAGCTACCGTGCAGAAGATGAGCAACTGCTGGGTCACGCGAGTACGACCTCCGGATGCGAGTGGCGCATGGATGTGGGCGGCACGTGCATCTCTGGCGCTCAATTCGCGCTCGCGACGAAGGACCCTGTTCGCGCGCCTCGGCCTGTTGCGACGGGCGCGCGTGGTCTGGTAGCATCCACTGCACTTGGGAGGCAGCCCCGAGTCGGAGAAAGAGCCCGCCCGCAGGTGGCATGGACCCAGGCACCAGTGTGCCGGGTCTTTTGTTTATCTCCAACGTGGTCGTGCGGAGATAAAGCCGACCGGCCGCGTCGCGCAGATTCATCGCCCGTTTGCTGAGGAGGATGCCATGGAAGTAGAGATCGGTCGCGGCAAGAAAGGGCGGCGCGCCTACGGGTTCGACGATATCGCCATCGTCCCTAGCCGCCGTACTCGCGATGTCGACGACGTCCACATCGGTTTCCGGCTCGGTGAACACGAGTTCGCGCTCCCGTTGCTGGCCTCCGCCATGGACGGTGTGGTCGATCCCCGCATGGCTGGGCTCATCGGCAGGCTCGGCGGCCTCGGAGTGCTGAACCTCGAAGGCATCCAGACGCGTTATGAAGATGCCGACGCCATGCTCGACGAGATCGCGGCGCTGCCCAGTGAGACGGCTACGCGACGCATGCAGGAGATTTACGCGCAGCCTCTCAAGGAGGAACTGATCGGCCGCCGCATCCGCGAGATCAAGGCGAGTGGCGTGGTGGCCGCGGCCGCGCTCACGCCGCAGCACGTGCAGCGGTACTGCCGTACGGCCCTCGAGGCCGGCCTCGATATCTTGGTCATCCAGGGCACGGTCGTCTCCGCCGAGCACGTCTCCAGCACGACGACACCGCTGAATCTGAAGGAGTTCATCGCCGACGTGCCCGTGCCGGTGGTCGTCGGCGGCTGCGCGTCGTATGCCGCCGCGCTGCACCTCATGCGCACTGGAGCCGTGGGCGTTCTGGTTGGCGTCGGTCCGGGTCACGCGTGCACCACGCGTGGCGTGCTCGGCATCGGTGTACCGCAGGCCACCGCTATCGCGGATGCCGCCGCCGCGCGTATTCAGCATCTCCTGGAGACCGGCGTGCACTGCAACGTCATCGCCGACGGGGGCATGCGCACGGGTGGCGACATCGCCAAGGCGATCGCCCTGGGCGCCGACGCCGTCATGGTCGGTTCGCCGTTGGCGTGCGCGGCCGAGGCGCCGGGCCGTGGCTTCCATTGGGGCATGGCCACCTTCCATCCCGAGCTGCCGCGCGGCACGCGCGTCAAGGAGGCCGTCAAGGGCACCATCGAGGAGATCCTGCTTGGACCGGCGCACGAAAACGACGGCACGCTCAACCTGTTCGGCGCCCTCAAGACCAGCATGGCCACGTGCGGCTACGCCAGTATCCCAGAGTTCCAGAAAGCCGAGGTCATGGTCGCACCGGCGCTCATGACCGAGGGGAAAAAGCTGCAGAAAGAGCAAGACGTCGGCATGGGCTGATGCCCGCGCGCGGCGGGGAGGAGACGGGAGTGACGCCGACCAAACCCACGCAGATCGTTCACGCACCCGATGTCGCGGGCTTCGATACCGTCTTGGTGCTGGACTTCGGGGCACAGTACGGGCAGCTCATCGCCCGCCGTGTACGGGACCTGCACGTGTATTCTCAACTCATCCCGCACGATACGCCGATCGCCGACATCGCCGCCCGCCAGCCCAAGGGCATCATCCTCTCCGGCGGACCCATGAGTGTGTACGTGGATCATGCGCCGCGGGTCGACAAGGCGCTCTTCGAGCTCGGCATACCGGTGCTCGGTATCTGCTACGGCATGCAGTACCTCGCGCGGGAGCTCGGCGGGACCGTCTCCCCGACGGGCACCAGCGAATTCGGCAAGACGACGCTGTCTGTGACCGAGCGCGGCCTGCTGCTCGACGGCCTCGAGGCCGAAGAGCAGTGCTGGATGAGCCATCGCGACTGCGTTACCGGCGCGCCGGCGGGCTTTCGGGTGCTGGCCACCAGCGGCGGCGCGCCGGTCGCCGCTATGGAAGACCGTCAGCGTGGCCTGTTCGGTGTGCAGTTCCATCCCGAGGTGGTGCACACGCCGAAGGGCACAGACGTGCTGCGCAATTTCCTGTTCAAGGGGTGCGGGTGCGCGCCGAACTGGACCCCAGCCTCGATTATCGAAGAGCAGGTACGGCGCATTCGCGAGCAGGTTGGCGAAGGCAAGGCCGTCCTTGGCTTGTCTGGCGGCGTCGACTCATCGGTGGCGGCGCTGCTGGTCCATCGGGCCATCGGCGAGCGGCTCACCTGCGTGTTCGTCGATCAGGGCATGATGCGTCTCAACGAAGCACAGCAGGTCGTCGACATGTTCGGCGAGACGTTCGGCGTGCCGCTGATCGCGGTGGACGCGCGAGACAGGTTCTTGAACAAGCTGGTGGGGGTTACCGATCCGGAGCGCAAGCGCAAGATCATCGGTGAGGAGTTCATCCGCTGTTTCGAGGAAGAGGCCGCCAAGCTCGTGGATGCCCGATTCCTGGTCCAGGGCACGCTCTATTCCGATGTCATCGAGAGCGGCACGCGGCAGGCCGCCAAGATCAAGAGCCATCACAATGTGGGTGGCTTGCCGGAGAAGATGGGGTTCGAGCTGGTCGAGCCGTTGCGGCTGCTCTTCAAAGATGAGGTACGGGCCGTGGGCGAGGAGCTGGGGCTGCCGGAGCGCATCGTCTGGCGGCAGCCGTTCCCTGGCCCCGGCCTGGGCATCCGCATCATCGGCGAGATCACCCGCGAGCGCGTGGATATCCTCCAGCGCGCCGACGCCATCCTGCAGGAGGAGATCCGCGCCGCGAGCCTCTCTCGCGAGCTCTGGCAGAGCTTCGCCATCCTCCCGGTTATTCGCAGCGTCGGCGTTCAGGGCGACGAGCGCACCTACGGCTACCCCATCGTGGTGCGCGCGGTCACAAGCCAAGATGCCATGACGGCCGACTGGGCGAGGCTGCCCTACGACCTCCTCGAGCGGATCAGCAGTCGCATCATCAACGAGGTCGCCGAGGTCAACCGTGTGGTGCTCGACATCAGCAGCAAGCCGCCGAGCACCATCGAATGGGAGTAGCCGTAGCGGGGGTTACAACTCGCCTGAGGGGATCTTGCCGCGTTCGATCGCGTCGATGTAGGCGATAATCAACGTCACATCGGCGAAGAAGCTCACCGTGCCCACGGTCAGCACGTATGCCACGAGCAGGGGGAGCGCGTCGACGACGCGGCCACTGAGCTGTTCGCCGAGAAGGATGGCGATCGTGTTCAGGATGAGAGAGACGCCGAGGAGTACCACGAACGAGACGAACCAGGTTCGCCGGGCGGAGAGCCACGATCGTCTGATGGCGGCCAGGGGGTTCAAGCCGGTGATCACGATCGCATAGTCCGCGTACAGCAGGACGAAACCGATCGTCAGCAGAGGGATGTAGATCAAGGCGTTGAGCAACTCGGAGGACCCAGCTGCTCGATAGCCAACGCTGGCGCCCCAATTGATGGCCTCGGTGATCACGAGCAGGCCGAAAAGGCTCAGCCACTGCGCGCCGCCGCGCGGGGCGAAGTGGAGCGAGCCGACCACGGAACGAATGTAACCGGCTCGCAGCCAGGCCGTGAGCGCGAGACTCGCGATCACGAGCGTCACGAGCGCCGCTGACGGGCCATGGAGTATGGCTTGCAGGAGCGATCCTCTGGCCACCAGCGGGGCATCCACGGTATCGCCGTATGCCAACCAGAGGGCTGTCGCCCACACGGTGAAGTCGATGGCGGAGAGGGCAATAGCGAAGAAGACGAGGTACTGCTTGGCCCAGAGGGTGACGGAGACGCGTTGGCCAAGCGTCTGCCGGTTCATCTCCATGGCGCGCAAGTATACACTAGGCCCCAGCATGTGTTCCCGGTCTTTTTACCTGCATACCCGCATCTCCCAGCGGATCGCGACGATGCTGCTCGCCGTTCTGCTGTGCTGTCTCGCCGCCGCGATGGGCCCGCCGCCGGCCGCCGCCTCGCCGCCGGCGCTCGACTGCGACGCGGCGGCCGTCATGGACCGTACCACCGGCCGGTTCTTGTACCTGTGGCACGCGGACCGGCGGCTGCCCATGGCATCCACCACCAAGATCATGACGGCCAAGGCGGCGCTCGACAGCGGCGTGGACTTGGAGCAGGTGGTGCGCATCGGTGTCTTAGACCTGCGCTGGGACGAGTCGAGCGTCGGCCTCAAAGAGGGCCAGCGTCTGCGCGTGGAACAGCTCCTCCAGGCGCTGCTGGTGGCCAGCGCCAACGACGCCGCGCGGGCGCTTGCCGTGGCTGTGGATGGCAGCGAGGCAGCCTTTGTCGAGCGCATGAACCGCACCGCCCGGCTGCTGGACCTCTCGGACACCCACTTCGCCAATGCGCACGGTATGGACGCTCCCGGCCACTACACCACGGCGCGCGACCTCACTCGCTTGGCGGCGGTCGCTCTGGCCGACGAGCGCTTCGCCCAGTACGTTGCCCTCACCAGCGTGCGGTTGCCCAAGGCGGATGGCGGGATGTTGCGCGTGCGGACCACCGACTCCTTTCTGCGCGCCAACCGGTCGTGGGTCTACGGGGTGAAGACGGGGTATACAGACAAGGCCGAGTCATGCCTCGTCTCCGCCGGATGCTACGAGGGGGAGCACATCATCGTGACGGTTCTGGGATCTCCCGATCCGCAAACGCGTGATCGCATGGCTCTGCGGTTGTACCAGTACGGCCGCTCCCTCTACCGTACCTGGTCTTCGCCGCGAGCGGGTAGCCCGCTCGTCCGGCTCGCTGTTCCGTACGCGCGAACGCCGCTCAAACTCACACTTGGGGAGGCGTTCAGCGTGGAGCTGCCACCGGGTGCCGCCGTCACCAAGACCGTCACCGCGCCGCCGGTAGCTACGTTACCCGTGGCGTCCGCCGCGGCGCTGGGCGAGGTCGCCTACGCAGTCGACGGACAGCAGCGCGGGCGACGGGTGTTGCTCGCGGAGCGAGCGATCCCCGTCGCCAGTTGGGAGACCAGACTGCGGTACCGTCTCTGGGACACGTGGAGCGGAGGAGACGAGCGAGAGGGCCTGCTTCAGCGGACGTGGCACAAAGCGGGCGAGGTGTTCCGCGACATCGGTGGCTGGTTCGGGAGATTGTTCTGAGGTGGAGAAGTATGTCGCTCGTGGGCAGGTCTGATCGATCGCGGAGCCGTTCCGCGGCCAGGGTCTCACGGGGTGGCCTCCTGTTCGTGGCGCTTACGTGGCTACTGCTCTCGCTCTACCCGAACCCACTCGTGCTCGGCAGGAGCATCCAGAACCTGCGCCACATCGAGCTCGACCCGGCGGCGGTGGCGGAGTTGGCCGACCGGCTGCCGGACTCGCCGCAGCGGATCGAGCAGATCGTCAAGCAGAGGGTTGTGCCATACGCGTACGATTGGAGCACCGAGGGCGTGCCGTGGTATTTTCCGACCACGGCCGAGGTGCTGCGCCGGGGGGCGGGCGACTGCGAGAGCCGTGCCGTTGTGCTCGCCAGCATCTTCAGCGTGAAGGGCATCCCTCACGAGCTGAAGATGTCGTTCGACCACATCTGGGTGGATTACCCTGGCAAGATCCCCAATGAGGCGGAGAGCGATGCCCTCGCCATCGGCAGGAGTGTCGACGGTTCGCCGTTCGGGCTTCACTGGCCGCGGGAACTGAACGTGTGGGGAGAGCTGCGGGCGCAGGTGGAGCTGCTGTGGCTCCCCATGCCGCTCGCTCGTGAACTGCTGTTGTTCACGGGCCTCGCGCTCGTCTGCTCCTGGAACGCGCTCGGCACGTCCGCGCGAACGCGGTACGGTGTCGTCGCTGGCGACAGAGTGGAGATGTCACCGGTTACCCCCGGCTGTCGCGGCCGGCGAGTGTTCGCGCCGCGTGCGGTCGGTGGAGCGTGGTATAAGCGGGGGTGCGTGCGAGTGAACAGAGGGCGAGGACACTATGGATGAGCGACCAATCGATCTCCGCAGCGATACGGTGACGAAGCCGAACGCGGAGATGCGCCAAGCGATGATGGCGGCCGAGGTCGGCGACGACGTGCTCGGCGACGACCCAACCGTCCTGCTGTTACAGCAGCGCGTGGCGGAGCTGCTGGGCAAGCCGGCGGCGCTATACATGCCCTCGGGGACCATGGCCAACCAGGCTGCTCTGCACGCGCACACTCGCCGCGGCGACGAGGTCTTCCTGCACGCGCAGGCGCACGTGATCTACTACGAGCAGGGCGGTGCCGCAGTGCTCTCTTCCCTCCAGCTCCGCTGTTTCGATAGCGCCGACGGCACGCTGGACGTGGCCGCCATGGAGGAACACGTTCACCGCGACGACGACGTTCACTTCGCTCGTACGCGCGTGGTCGCCCTGGAGGACACGCACAACCACTGTGGCGGCCTGGTGTACCCTCTCGAGAAGATCCATCAGGTACGAGCCTTCTGCGACCGTCACGGGCTGCTTCTGCACCTGGACGGGGCGCGCATATGGAACGCGCACGTGGCTAGCGGGGTGCCGCTGGCCGACATCACTGCGCCGTGTGACTCGATCAGCGTGTGTCTGTCGAAGGGCCTGGGCGCTCCCGTCGGGTCGCTGGTCGTTGGGGACCGGGACTTCATCCGTCGCGCGGCGCGGGCGCGCAAGGTATTCGGCGGCGGCATGCGGCAGGCCGGCATCCTGGCCGCCGCCGGTCTGTACGCACTGGAGCACAACATCGAGCGGCTGGCCGACGACCACCGTCGCTGCCGCGCGCTGGCCGAGCGTCTCGCGCAGGCGCCGGGGCTATCCGTCGATGTGGAGCGCGTGCAGACGAACATGGTCTACGTGGGTACGCGCGGCACGGGCAGGCGCGCCGCCGAGCTGGCGGCGCGGCTGGCCGACGCCGGGGTACGCTGTCTGGACGAGGGCGAGTGGACGCTTCGTCTCGTGACACACCTCGACGTCGACGATCTGGCCGTCGAACGGGCGGGCGAGATCATCTGCCGCCTCGTCGAACGGCTTGCCCGCTGAGGCTACGGCCGCAGAAGGACGAATGAGTTGGGGGCGGGCGCTCGTCCGAGCGCCCGCCCCCAACCGATTGCCACTCCGCGACGCCTAGTTACACTCGTCTGGGCGCACGGCACAGCGCTTGTAGATCTCGATCACGTCCTCGCGCGTCAGGCTGCGCGGGTTGTTTACGAGCAAGCGCGTCTGCCCCATGGCGCCGTCGGCGAGCTCCTCGATGGCGCTCTCCGGGATGTTCACATCGCTCAGGTACTGAGGGACCTCAAGGTCCTGAGCGAGCTGCTTGAGTGCTTCGATGGCCGCCTGCGCCGCCTCGCGTGGCGTGAGGCCGGCGATGTACAGCCCCATCGCTTGGCCGACCTCCACGAACTTCTCGAGACAGCCGAGCATGTTGAACTCCATGACCCACGGCAGCATGAGGGTGTTCGCGTCGCCGTGGGGAACGTGGAAGCGACCGCCGATGGGGTACGAGAGGGCGTGCACGGCCGTCACACCGGCGTTGCCGAACGAGAGGCCGCCGTAGAGGGCGCCCAGCGCCATCTCATAGCGCGCCTGGACATTGGTGCCCTGATACACGGCGGTACGGATGCTCTTGGCGATCAGCCGGATGCCGTCGAGGGCGTACATGTCGGTGATCGGCGTGGCGTTCACGGATGTGAAGGCCTCGATGTTGTGGATGAGGGCGTCGAGGCCGGAAGCGGCCGACACCTTCGGCGGGCAGCTGATGGTGAGCAGTGGGTCCACCAGGGCGACGTTCGGCACCAGGTGCGGGCTGCTCACGCCCTGCTTCACATTGAGCTTCTCGTTGGCGAAGATAGCCACCTTGGTGACCTCTGATCCCGTCCCCGCGGTGGTGGGGATGGCGATCACCGGCAGGCCGGGCTTGGGGACCAGGTCGACGCCGACGAAGTCCTCTACGCCCTTACCGGTGCCGGGGAGGATGGCGACCATCTTGGCGGTGTCCATGGCGGAGCCGCCTCCGAAAGCGACGATGGCGTCGTAGCCGCCCTGTTCGCAGATGTCGGCTGCATCGAGCACACTGCGCATCGGCGGCTCAGGTACGCACTTGTCGTACACGCCCACCTGCAGACCAGCGTCGATGATCGGCTTCTGCACGCGGTCGACCATCCCGGCCGCGCTGACACCGGGATCGGTGACGATGAGGACCTTGCTGGCACCGAGCTTTTTGGCCTCGGCGCCGAGCTGTGCGACGCAGTTGGGTCCGGTGATGATGGTGCGTGGCGCGAGGAAGGTGCGCACGTTCATATCCATTCTGACATTGCCTCCCTTTGGTTAGCTCGTGGGCGCCGACGTGGCGCCTCTTCCCTGGACGATGTGGAATACGACAGGCGGTGTGCGAGTCACGGTTTGTCCTTCAGAGCTGCGCGCCGGCGGGCTTGAAATCCGCAGAACAGGCCCTCGCCCTTGAGGCTCTTGCAGTCCTCGATGATCTGGTCGCGGAAGGCCGGATCCGCGATGTCGAGGAGCAGGTGAGCTCGCTCGCTCAGCGTCTTACCTCGCAGGTGTGCGACGCCGTGTTCGGTTACAACGTAGTCGACGTCGGCGCGCATGGTGGTGATTGCGGCGCCGTCGGCGACCTTGGCTACTATGCGCGAGACCGTGCCCTTCTTAGCGGTCGAGGGCAAAGCGATGATCGCCTTGCCGCCCTTGCTCCGTGCCGCGCCGCGTACGAAGTCGACCTGACCGCCGATCCCCGTGAATTGCATGGGGCCCATGGTATCGGCCACAACTTGGCCCATGAGGTCGACCTGCAGCGCGGAGTTAATGGACACCATGTTGTCGATCTGGCCGATGACGTAGGGGTCGTTGGTATAGCTCACCGGGAACATGTTGACCATGGGGTTGTCGTCGACGAAGTCGTACAGCCGCCGGGTGCCCATGAGGAAGGTGGCGACCATCTTGTCGCGATGGAGGTTCTTGCGCGCGTTGGTGACCACGCCCTCGTTGGAGAGATCGACGACGCCCTCGCTGAACATCTCGGTATGGATGCCGAGATCGTTTTTCTCGTGCAGGAACAGCAGCACGGCGTCGGGAATGCCGCCGATGCCCAATTGCAGACAGGCGCCGTCGTCGACGAGCCCGGCGATATGGCGGCCGATGGCCTCTTCCACCGGACCGATCTTGGGCGGCTGGAGCTCGATGATCGGCTGCTCGCTCTCGACGATGTAGTCGAGCTTGCTGATATGGATGAACGAGTCGCCGTGGGTGCGCGGCATGTTGGGGTTTACCTGGGCGATGACCGTCTTGGCGACCGACGCCGCCGGCTTGGTGTAGTCAACCGAGATACCGAAGGAACAGAAGCCGTGCTTGTCGGGCGGCGAGAGATGGACCAGGACCACGTCCGGCGGCAGGTAGCCCTTGAGGAAGAGATCGGGGATCTCGTGGAAGAAGGTGGGTGTGTAGTCGCCGCGGCCAGCGTAGACGGCGTCGCGCGTGGTGGGCCCCACGAACACCGAGTTGTGGTAGAAGCTGTCCGCGTACTCGGGCTTGGCGTACTCGCCCTTGCCCATGGCGACCATATGGACGATCTCCACGTTCCGCAGTTCGGGCGCGCGGGCCACCAGCGCGTCGACCAGATCGAGCGGCTCGCCGCTGGCGTGGGCGAACACCACGCGGTCGCCCGACTTGACCACCTTGAGGGCCTCGGCCGCGGAGACCACCTTCTTCCTGTACTCGTCGGTCCAATCCATATGGGTCATCATCCTTTCGCTGTTCCGCGGCACGCGCGCAGCCGCTCCATAACGGTGACGGAGATACGAGGCGCGGCGGCCGGCCGGCCGTCGACGTATTCGCCGGCGACCACGACCGCCGCGCGATCGTCGGTGCGAAGTTGATGCTGGGAGGCGCAGGCGCGCTGGCAGCCGGAGATGAACAGCGTCGCCTCGGCTCGCTCGTTCGAATCGAGCTGGTTGCGAACCTCGTCAGCGACCGCGATACGGTTGATAGAGGGGTTACAGCCGCCGCAGAAGCGAACCTCAAGGTTCTGCGGCCGTCTGTCGCGAGCGTCTCTGCCCATGATTCGGTTGGGGATCTCCGTGTGCCAGTGGCCTAGGGCCGCACCGCGGCGACGTCACGCTGGCCGGGGCAGCTCTGTGGCAGCTCTTTCCCCACACCGGCCAACACCTTGGCGAGCTCCTTCTTGTGGTTGAGGTTGCTCTGGCGGGCGATCATCACCCGCTGCGCTTGGGGCGAGCCGGCGCCGTGCAAGCTCTCGGTGCGGTAGCCCACCGCCGCGGTGCCGAGCGTGAGGTTCTCGATGAGCCGCAGCACGCGCATACGATCCATGGTGGGCACGTCGCACTGCCCGGCGAAGTACTTGCGCACGATGGGGCCGATCTTCTCGTCGGTGAAATCGGATTCCGAGGGCATGGTGACCATGAGCCCGCCGGCGATATCTTCGGCCAGCCGCGTGATCTCGTAGGGGAAGCGCGTGATGTTCTGTTTGCAGACGTTGCTCAGTAGCAGGTCGCTCTGGTAGTTGCCAGCAGCTGTCTTGAAGCCCATGGCGGAGCAGGCGACACCGCAGGAGAAGAGGGTCTCGTTGAGATGGTTCATCTCCACGAGCTTGTCTTTGATGTGGCTGGCCTTGGCGACGCCGTTGTAGTCGGCGGCCAGGGCGGCGGCGCCGATGAGCACGTCGCCTACGCCGACCTTGCAGCCGCCGTAACTCTGGCGATGGTAGCCCGCGAAACGTTCCACCAGGGCGCCGCTGAACTCGATCTCGCCAGCCATGTAGACGCGATCCCAGGGGACGAACACGTTGTCGAAGACCATCAGCGCTTCCTGGCCGCCGAAACGCTTGTTGCCGACGTCGAGCTCGGTGCCCTCGAGCTTGCGCGTGTCGCAACTCTGGCGCCCGTAGATGTAGGTGATGCCGGGTGCGTTGGCCGGCGTGCTGAAGCACACGGCGTAGTCCTCGTCGCCCTCGCGCATGGCCACGGTGGGCATGATGAGCGCCTCGTGTGAGTTGCAGGCGCCGGTCTGGTGGGCCTTGGCACCTCGTACCACGATGCCGTCGGCGCGGCGCTCGACGATGTGCACGTACAGGTCGGGGTCAGATTGCTGATGAGGTGGTAGGCCGCGGTCGCCCTTGGGGTCGGTCATGGCGCCATCGACGGTCAGATCGTTGTTCTGGATGTACTCGACGTAGGAGCGAAAGCGCTGGTAGTAGTCGGTGCCCTTCGCTTGGTCGATCTCGTAGGTTACCGAGTAGACGGCGTTCAGGGCATCCATGCCGACGCAGCGCTGGAAGCACGAGCCGGTCTTCTGGCCCAGCAAGCGCTGCATCTGGACCTTCTTGATGAGGTCCTCGGGGGACTGGTGGATGTGCGCGAACCGGTTGATCTTCTTGCCGGTCAGGTGGCTGGTGGCCAGCATGAGGTCTTGGTACTCGGGCTGTGCCGCGAGCTCGTACGTCATCGCCAGGCAGTTGAGGCTCGGCCTGATGATGGGGTGATTGGTGTAGTCCTCGACTTTCTTGCCGAAGATGTAGATCTCCAAGCCGAGGTCGGCGATGCTTTGGATGTATTCCTCGGGGGTCTTAAGCGCCATGCCGTTCTCTCCTCACTTCGCACGCCGCGCGAGTTCTGCCGGCTCGCGCACGGGGTTGTACAAGTGGTCTAGACGCCCTACGACGGACGCCGAAGAGGGGGCGCAATGCCGCAACTGAAACGTCCTGGCGGGCCCAACATCTAGAGTACAGGACTGAACGAGCGCTCGCACCACGGAGCGTTGTCCTCCTGGAACCGGTGTCCCACAATGCTTGTACGCTATGTCCACATCTCACTGTCAACCGTCCTACATAAATCAGTTCTGCACCGCTGCTTACGGTCGTCGCCAATATGAGCATGAGCCTATAATTCTCCCAGGATCGCGTGAACCGCGCCGGGTGCATGGCGTCGAGAAGAAAGGCATGTATGGAATTCGAGGATGTTACTTTCAAGCCTATCGGAGTTGTTCATTCGCAGTATCGGCAGGCCAAGGATACGCCGGTGCAGCCGCTGTTCGCGCAGGGAAGCCCCGGGCGGATCGAGGTATTCGCACCATACGCGGAGGGCCTAAGCGACATCGAGGGGTTCTCGCATCTTCACCTCTTGTACTGGTTGCACAAGGCCGGACCCGCAGCTCTCCGGGTCGTGCCCTTCCTCGACGACAAGCCTCACGGTATTTTCGCTACGCGGTCTCCAAATCGTCCGAATCCAATTGGGTTGAGCATCGTGCGCCTGCGCGAGCGACGTGGGGCTCTGCTGTTCATCGAGGATGTGGACATACTCGACGGAACACCGCTTCTCGATATCAAACCGTACTTCGTTCGTTGCGATGCGCGCGAAGGAGCGCGCAGCGGCTGGACCGACACTATTGACGAAGAGGTACAGAGTCGTCGTGGTGCCTGTGGCGGCGTCGCCTGTCCCTCGGTCGACCATGAGCCACTGGCCTTGGACCGTAGTCGACGGTGACCGCTCGTTGAACCCCTTCGGCTTTACCGCGGCTGTCCTGCTGGGTCTTGAGTTTCTCCTCTAGTCCGGGCAGTAGCGCGAGCATGTATGTCTCCCGAGTTCTGAGGTGACGAGTAGCCGGTTGTCGCCGGCGGTCTTGCGCCGTGGAACAGTCATCATTCGAGTGTCGCGAACTCAACTCCTTCGGCTCTCCCAAGGCCTCTCGTGAGTTCGCCGGGCGAGATTGCGCGGGGCGAGGGCTGATAGCCGTGGAGAGCCCAATCTGCTCTTGACAACGATACGCAAGCGGCTATTCTGAGCATAAGCCAATAATAGGTTATGCTGGTCTGCGTCTTTCTACGAGCAGTTGGCATCGCGAATCGACCAGTGGGCGGTAAGTAAAAAGGAGGAGTCATGCCACGCGGTGACGGAACAGGACCATGGGGTGCGGGTCCCATGACGGGTCGAGGCGCGGGTTTCTGCGCGGGCAATGCTGTACCCGGATATGCCAGCGCAGGCGCTGGTCTCGGTCGTTTCGGCGGGTACGGTGGAACGTGGCGCGGAGGCGCTTTCGGGTGGGGCGGTCGCGGTTACCGTGGCCGCTTCTGGACGGCTGGACCAGTAGGATGGCAGTATGGTTTGCGCGGGCTTGATCCATGGGCAGCGTCCGACTGGCAAGGCGTGCCATACACTTTCGAGCCGACACGTGAACAGAGGGCTGCTCTTCTGCAGGCCCAGGCGGAGAATCTCGAGCGGGCGCTTGGTACTGTTCGTGAGCGTTTGGTCAAGCTCGAGAGCGAGGAGGAATGAGCCAGGGCCCCAGCGGCAAGCGCGGGCGTGGCGCCAGGAGAGGGTTGGGTGGCGGTCGCGGCTGTGGCCGCGACCGCGGCACCGTGTCTCCGTTGGAGAGCCGCAGCGTTGCTCCTATCAGAAGTGGCTATCGTTGGGCAGGTACTGTCGAACTGCCTTTGACGCACACATCACCATTGACTGAGGCGGGGGGCGTTTCTCCGGGGCCGCCCGAGACAAGGCCACTGGCACTGGCGTCAGGATCTCCGCTGCGACCGAGTGCTACGGCTGTTTCTCCGACGTGTGTCGCGGTTCTTGAGCGGCCAGATGACTGCTTAGGCTGTGGGGCTTGTGAGTATCAGTGTCCCTACGGTGCCGTGCATCTCGCGCGCGAGATGCACGGCCGCGGACGTGGCCTGGCTGCTATTGATGTCGCTCTTTGTACCGGGTGTGGGCGCTGTGTCGCCTGTTGCCCGCAGGAGGCATTGGCATTGCGTCCTTTAGCGGGCTGCGAGTCGCTTGCGGAACACCCTTCTACTTCCAGACCGGCAACAAAGGACGCGGGAGACACAAGCGTGCAAGGTGCGTCATGAGGGTCGCTGTGGCGAGCGGTAAAGGCGGAACGGGCAAGACCACGGTAGCCGTCAATCTAGCGTGGGCGGCAGTGCAGGACGATCTGCAGGTTCAGTACATCGACTGCGACGTTGAGGAACCGGATGGCGCCCTCTTTTTACACCCCGAGATTGGGAGTGTTCTGAGTGTCGATGTACCCGTACCGACGGTGGATGAAGACGTGTGTACGCATTGCGGCGTGTGCTCTGACGTATGCGCGTTTCGGGCAATCGCTGCACTTCCTACGACCGTGCTCGTTTTCCCGGAGCTGTGCCATGCTTGCGGTGCTTGCACGATGCTGTGCCCCGAACATGCCATAACGGAGGTGCCACGGCGGACCGGTGAGTTGCGCATCGGCAGCGCCGGTCCTCTCCGTGTGGTCACGGGTGTGTTGGATGTCGGCGAGGCGAAAGCACCACCGGTGATTCGTGCAGCAAAGCAACACATCGATGAAACCGCGGACTTGGTCGTAATCGACGCGCCTCCTGGCACCTCGTGCCCGGTGATTGATTCGGTGCGGGGTGCCGATCTCGTAGTGCTTGTGAGCGAACCGACACCCTTTGGGCTCAACGATCTGCGACTGGCGGTGGACATGGTGCGCGCACTTGGCCTGCCACTCGCGGTTGTCGCTAATCGTAGCGATATTGGTGATACATCCTTGCGTGAATACTGCCAGGAGCAGGGCATCGAGATTGTGCTAGAACTGCCATTCGACCGGCGGATCGCCGAAGTGTATGCCGCTGGCGGTATCGTCGTAGAGGGTCTGCCAGAGTACGGCGTGCACTTCCGAGAACTCCGCCGTCGCCTCGGGGTTCTGGCTGCCGAGAGCGTGTCATGAAAGAGCTTGTTGTCATCAGCGGCAAGGGTGGTACAGGCAAGACCAGTGTTGTGGCGGCTCTGGCTCGTCTCGCTCACGCGTCCATGCTCGCTGACTGTGACGTAGACGCCGCAGATCTCCACTTGGTTCTGTCGCCTACAGTGGGCCCGGCGCATGAATTCTCCGGTCGTTCTCAGGCGGTGATCGATGCTGACCGATGCACTGGTTGTGGCCTGTGTGTGGAGCACTGCCGGTTCGCCGCTCTAGCACTCAACCCGGCGCGAGTTGACAGTATCGCCTGTGAAGGCTGCGGCTTGTGCGTACGTATCTGCCCCGTTGAAGCGCTACGCATGGAGCCAGTGGTCAACGGTCACTGGTGGCTCTCGGAGACACGGTGGGGGCCGCTGGTGCACGCTCGGCTCGGTGTTGCTGAGGACAACTCGGGCAAGTTAGTGGCGCTCGTTCGCAACGAGGCGCGACGGGTGGCAGAAGAACGGGGCCTCGACTTCATGCTCGTGGACGGGGCGCCAGGTATTGGCTGTCCGGTTATCGCCTCTCTCTCCGGTGCGAGTATGGTGCTCCTGGTGACCGAGCCCACCGTGGCTGGTCGTCATGATCTGGGGCGTGTGCTCGATCTTGTGCGACACTTTCACTTGCCGTTTGCCGTCTGCATCAATAAGCACGACCTCAATCTCAGGCAGGCGCGTGCAGTTCAAACCGAGGCTGAGGCGGCCGGTGCGCTCTTCGTGGTGCCGATTCGCTATGACCGAGCAGTCACCGATGCCATGGTTGCCGGCAAGAGCGTTGTGGATGTGACAACCGAGGGTGCCGCGGCGGATCTGAGCGATCTTTGGCTCCACGTAAGCACGGCTCTGGCCGAGGTTGTCCGTGGCACAGAGACCGAGCAGGGCAAGTAGCTGCGGCACATCCGTTTAGCCGTTGGCCGGGTTCTCCGTCGGTACTCGAGTTATCCGTTGGAGGACTGTATCGCTGGGCCAAGATTAGGGGCGAAGCCTCGGATCGTTACCGAGATTCAGGGCGCAGTTGTTCACAGGCTTTTGAGCTAGAGGATCACGCAGACCAGACTACTCCGAAGAGAGAGGTGAGTGACGTGAAGGTTCTTGTGAGTGCACAGGGTGCGGATATCACTGCGCAGGTGGATCCCAGGTTTGGGCGAGCGGCGTGCTTTGTCACCGTCGACAGTGACAGTGGCCAGTGGACTGTGCAGCCAAACGCCAGCATGGAGGCTGGCCATGGCGCGGGCATCGAGTCGGCGCGTTTCGCCATCGATCAAGGCGTGGAGGCGGTACTCACTGGAGCCACGGGCCCCAATGCCTTTCGCACGTTGCAGGCGGCTGGGGTGGCCGTGTACTTGGTCTCCGCAGGCACGGTTGCAGACGCCGTCGATGCCTTCCGCCGTGGCGCCCTGGTGCGCTCCGACGGTGCTTCGGCTCCAGCTCATGCGGGCATAGGCTGCGGCAAGCGTTCCAAGAACATCTAGGTGCGTGGTACCCGGGGCGATACGAGTATCGTTGGTCTGAGACGTCACGAAGCAAGGGTGACCCTGTGGGTTTTCTTGCACACCACTTGACGGGGCGTGGCCCTTCCGACCTCGTGATCGCAAGTGGTTGGTCGGCTGGCGTTCGCGTCGCCACGAGCGCTGGAATGCCTGTGAAAGGAGCATCGTGACATGACCAACGGCGACATCCGTGTCAGAGTTCTTGTCGATAACGCTGAAGGCGTTGCGGGGCTCTCCGCACGATGGGGGCTCTCGCTGTGGATCGAGACGTCGCGGGCGCGCGTGTTGCTGGACTGCAGCGATGCAGACGCATTTCTCCTCAACGCCGAGCGGCTGGGGATCTCGCTGGAGACTGCCGATGGTTTCGTGCTCAGCCATGGACACTACGACCATGGCGGCGGTATTGATCGACTTGTTGAGATTGCTCCGTCGATCCCTCGGTGAATTCAGGCGGTCGTCGCAACACCTCGACAGCGAGGAGTTGCGATGGGACCACGACATGCTCGACGCAGTGATCGCGTGCTGCGTCCCCCGATGCGCTCTCCCGGTCGGCCTCCGGGCTGGCGCCGGGAGCATCTGCGGCAGTTCTGGGCAGCGATCGCTCGCGGGCTCTCGAGCGAGGACGCGGCCATCGCCGTTGGTCTCTCGCCGGCGGTCGGCGGGCGCTGGTTCCGTCAAGCTGGCGGCATGCGAACTATCAGCCCCCTTCCACCTTCCGGCCGCTACCTGTCCTTCGCCGAGCGAGAGGAGATCGCCATCCTCACCGCGAGGGGTTGTGGCGTGCGCGAGATCGCTTCCCAGCTCGGTCGCTCGCCGTCGACGATCTCGCGCGAGCTTCGGCGCAACGCAGCGACCCGCAGCGGCAGCTTCGCGTATCGGGCCGCCACGGCGCAGTGGCACGCCGACCGGCGTGCCCGGCGACCCAAGGTCGCCAAGCTCGCCGCGAACGACGCGCTTCGCGTCTACGTCCAGGAGCGCCTTGCCGGACTGGTCACGGCTCCCGACGGCACGGCGGTCAGGGGCCCTTCCGTTCCTTGGACCGGACGCCGGCACGGCCGGCGCAAGGACCGGCGCTGGGCCAGCGCCTGGAGCCCGGAGCAGATCGCGAACCGCCTGCGCCTGGACTACCCCTATGATGAGTCGATGCGGGTCTCTCATGAGGCGATCTACCAGGCGCTCTACGTGCAGGGCCGCGGCGCCCTGCGCCGGGACCTGAGCGCGTGCCTGCGCACCGGGCGCGCGCTCCGCGTGCCGCGGGCGCGAACGCAGGCGCGAGGCAAGAAGTTCGTCAGCTCCGAGGTCATGATCAGCGAGCGGCCGGCCGAGGTAGAGGACCGCGCCGTCCCCGGCCACTGGGAAGGCGACCTCATCCTTGGGCTGGGCAGCTCCGCCATCGGGACCCTGGTCGAGCGCACGACGCGGTTCACGATGCTCCTGCACCTGCCACGCCTGGAAGGACACGGCACGACGCCGAGGACGAAGAACGGGCCTGCGCTGGCCGGCCATGGCGCAGAGGCCGTCCGCGACGCCATCGCCCTGACCATCGGGCAGCTGCCCGAACAGCTGCGCAAGACGCTTACCTGGGACCAGGGAGCGGAGATGGCGCAGCATGCGCAGCTGCGCATCGATTCGGGAATCGCGATCTACTTCTGCGATCCGCAGAGCCCTTGGCAGCGCGGCACCAACGAGAACACCAATGGACTCCTGCGACAGTACTTCCCCAAGGGCACGGACCTGAGCAGGCACAGCGAGAAAGAGCTCGCCGCGGTCGCCGCCACGCTCAACAGCAGGCCACGCAAGACTCTCGGCTGGAGGACTCCGGCAGAAGCACTCGATGAACTGCTACGCTCCGTTCAGGAAGGCAGTGTTGCGACGACCCCTTGAACCCGGCCTCTGTTTCTCCATCCGGGGGCGCTGCTCCCCCGCTATTCGCTACGCGAGAACGGCAAGGCCGAGGCTGTGGGCTTGCCCGACCACAGCTTGGCGGCGGTGGGGGCAGCGTCAAGACGTGTGTTCTGGACAGTGAAGCCGCTAGAGGTGGCTCCCGGTATATGGGTTACTGGACCAGTGCCCCGATACCATCCGCTCGAACATGCAGAGAAGACCCTCTTCCTCGATACGGCCTGCACTATCCCTGACTGTGTTGTTGACGACCAAGCTGTCTGGATCGAAACCCCCAGCGGGCTGGTTGTCCTCTGCGGATGTGCGCACAGCGGTGTCGTAAACACCGTGCAGTACATTCGTCTGGCCGTGGCGGCACGCGTGCAAGGACCGACCGACTCAGGAGGGCGGACCGATCAATCAACACCGATGTCCGACGACGGTCTACCGGTCGTGCGTGGACTGGTGGGTGGCCTGCACCTATTCGCGGCCAGTAATGCCCGGCTCCAAGCGACAGCTGACTATCTCGGGATGCTCGATCTGGAACTATGTGCGCCCTGCCACTGTACTGGCCAGCGGGCAAAAGCCGTGCTTGGCGAGCGGTTGCCCGGGGCATTTCTCGCGGTGGCAACTGGTTCCGAACTGAAGCTAGCGAGTCTGTGCTGACTCAGTCCTGTAGATACGGCGGTGCTGACCTGTTGACAGTTGCACCCGTGAGTGACTCAGGTATTGTGAGCTTATGCTAGTATATCGTGTGTGGTGGAAGCGCTGCGGGCACGGTGCTTCGGCACCGCATCTCGCTCGGGGCTTGCTGATGGGGCGGGCAAGTCGACTACCTGTTCCACATGCCGAGGAGAGGGGGTTCTCAGGCCGTTGGAGTAGGCAAGGAGACCACACAGTTGCCCGGTGTGCTGCCGTATGCGGCGAAGAGCGCTTAGGGCCATAGTTACGGTGAAGCTGCACCCTATCCACATACAAAAGGAAATCAGATGAAGATTGCTATACCACTAACGGGCGGGAGACTATCACCGCACTTCGGTCACTGTGAGTGCTTCACCCTGATTGATATTGACGAGGTAGAGAATAAGGTTGTTGCACGACAGGATATTGCTGCGCCCCCGCACGAGCCGGGGTTGCTACCCGCTTGGCTTGCAGAATGTGGCGCGACGATGATTATCGCCGGAGGTATGGGTCAGCGCGCTCAAGGACTATTCGCCGAACAGGGAATAGAGGTGATCGTGGGGGCTGAAGCTGAGAACCCCGATCTACTGGTGTCTGACTACCTTGCGGGTGTGCTTAAAGCTGGCAAAAATATCTGTGACCACTAGTAATCCTGTTGTGACAGATAACAGGCAATCGATGCGTTCTGTAGTTGATAATATATATGCTGCATTCCGTGAGCAGTCTGCAAATGTATGCATTGCCAATCTCACGATTGGTCTTGGATACACGGCAGTAGAGACTACAGATGGAGACGTAGGGCTTAGTTATACAATGATTGATCGCCCTGTTGGCTGCACCAAAGTTCGTAGCTATCGCAACTATCAAGGATTGCCAGCCACAGTATTGCTCGAGCATTTGCGTAGTAACGATACTCTGGACCGCTCCATGGGGGTGGCTACCGTCAATGCTCTGAACCGGCGTGCAGCGCTCTCTCTACCGGCAGACGATAAGGCGGATGGAGGTTTCGTTCGTGTATTCGGCGTTGGCTGTGGTACGCGCGTGGCAATGGTGGGATTCTTCGGTCCAGTGGTGGCTCGACTAAAGGATCTTGGCGCCGAAGTCAGCATCCTGGACCGTGATCGTGCTATGGGAGACGAGCGGCGATTCTTAGCAGCCCTCGATTCATGGCCTGATGTACTGGTTGTTACCGCGACGACTCTCCTCAATGGCTCTCTGGAGTGGTTTCTCGAGAGAGTCCGCGAACCAACGAAAGTCCTCGTCCTGGGGCCAAGTACGCCGCTTGTACCAGCCGCGTACCGCTCAGTGCCAGTGGATATGCTGGCCGGCATGGTGCCCGTCGAGCTCGAGCGCGTCACGCTTGCGGTACGTCAGGGTGCCGGTACTCCTGAGTTAATGCCCTTCTGCCGCAAGGTGTACTGGACTGCCATGCCGTAGAGCACAAAGGGCTGAGCTTGCCAAGTATGTCAGCTAGGCAGTGCGGCGCACGGTTGTGTTCTGGCGATGCGGGGAGGAACAACGCGATGTACGAGTGGGACGATGGTTTTTCGGCAGTAGCACGCAGACATGCGATGTACCCACGTCACTACGGCCTTGTCGACGGCTGGGATGGACACGCGCGTGTCACCGGACCCTGTGGCGACACAATGGAGTTCTGGGTGAGCGTGTGCGAGGGCCGCGTAGAGTGCGTCTCGTTCACAACCGATGGTTGTGGCTCTTCGCGCGCCTGTGGGAGCATGGCAGTTACGTTGTGCGAGGGAAAATCTCTTCCCGAAGCTATGGGCATTGAGCAGGCAGATATACTCCAAGCACTTGGGGGCATACCGACCGAATCGGAGCATTGCGCGCTTCTGGCTGCCACCACCCTGCGTGCCGCGTGCAGGAGCGCCTTTGCAATCTGTGCATGAAGGTCTGCATCCCGCGGTCCTCGGCTATGCGCTCGAGGAGATGGTCATGAGGCGATGTTTCGCAAGTGCGAAATGACCGTGGTGGGTGAGCAGCAACGGCTTGTACCGTCGGAAGATAGGGCTTGCGGCTACGCGTGCGTTCCCCCGATGTTGTGGCGAAAAGCCGTATGGCCACATCGACTCTGAGGTAACGACGCAGGGCACGACAGGTCTCGGCGTGGTGGCGCGACGGGCGACTGCCCGTCGCGCCACCACGCATGGTTACATGCTCTTTGCCACGTGCTCGGTTAGCTCGCCCAGGCGGTAGGTGTAGCTACCCATCTCGTTGTCGTACCAGCCGAAGACCTTGACGTGCGTGAGGGGCACGCGGACCGTCTGCGGCTGGGCGGTTGCTCCCGGTGTCTGCGTGGGGATCTGCAAATCTACGAAACCGGTGCGTGTGTGCGTCTCTACGCCCTCGATGACCACGGCGGCGTTCTCGCCCAGCATATCGGTGGACACGTTCTGCTCGTCGCTGTACTTGAGGAGCCCGCGTGCCTCGCCCTCGGCGGCCTCGCGGTAGATCGCGTTGATGGCGTCGCGACTCAGGGACACGCTGCCGTCGGGCATGGCCTCGGTCTGGAAGGTGACGTTCAGGATGATCAGGCTGACGGTCGTGGTGGGGATGCGCACGGAGTCGGCCATGAAGCCGATGCGTGCGATCTCGGGCATGACCTGTTCGAGGGCAGCGGCAGCGTTGGTGGACGTGATGATCACGTTGCCGAGGGCCCCGCGCTTCTTGCGCAGGTCCGTGGCGCCGCTGCCGGGGACGGCGTCCAGCAACGGCTGCGAGTTGGTGACCGCGTGCACCGTGCTCATGCCGGCGGTGATCATGTGGCGGGTGAGGTCGCGGTCGAGCAGCGGACGCATCATGTGGGCGAGCGCCGTAGTAGTACAGGACGCCGCCGAGACCAGCTTGTGGGTACCGGGCTCAAACTGGTACTGATTGATCCCGTTGATGAACATCGCGGTGTCGTCCGGCAGTGGAGCGCCTTTCTGCTTGCTCTTGAAGGCGGAGCTCTGGACGACGATGCGCGCTCCGGCGGCGAGGTGACCGCGGAGCGTTCCCTTGCTGCCGTCTGCTTCGGCGTACGGGTCGCGGAACTTACCCGTGCACTCGACGACGAGCGAGACACCGTGTTCTCTCCAGGGGATGCTACTCGGGTTGCGCGCCTCGCGCAGCACGGCGATCTGCTTGCCATACGCGCTGATGATGCCCCGCTCTTCGTCCACGACCTGGATATCGCGGACGCCACCCTGCCCGTAGAGGAAGCGGTGGAGTGGGCCGTAGGTGCTGTCTTTGGAGATGTACTGAGCGATCGACTCGAGCGATGTCCCCACCGTTCGGCCGACGTTGACCACGATGCGGTCGAACTCCTTTCGCCCCAGGTGGTACCAGAGCGTCAGCTTGCCGATACGGCCTAGCCCGTTGATGCCCAGCGTGCGTTGCGCGCTCATCGCCTGCGATCTCCTCCCGTGTAGACACCCGGCCTCACGTGGCCTCTCTTCCTCTCGAGAACTGGGCGAACTCGCCGAGATGGCGGCGCTGCGCCGGCCGTGACGACGGTCGCTCCCAGGTATGACCTCGTCCGTAGGGCATGGTAGCTGGGCGCGTCGTTCAGAACAACGCGGGCTCGCGTGCGGCCGGCCAGAACGCGGCGGCCGATGTACTCCATCTCGTCCAGTGCGGCGAGTCCTCTCAGGATGCGTCGTGTATGGTCGGTTGCGCCAAGATGGGGATGCGCCCCAGGAAGATGTTACCCGTGCGGCCATCGATGGAGAGCCAGTCGCCGGCGCGCAGCTCGTTTCCCGCGAGTCGCGCGATCCCCTGGCTCTCGATGACCTCGAGATCGACGCACTCCACCACCGCGGTCTTGCCCAGGCGCTTGGCGGTCACGGCGGCGTGCGATGTCGATCCGCCGCGGGCCGTGAGGATCGCCTCGACCCGGGCGATGAGGGCGATGTCCTCCGGCACGGTGTCGGGGCGCAAGAGCACCACGGGCTCGTTGGGCATCTCGGCCAGCAACCGATCGATCTGCTCCGCACTGACTGCCACGCGGCCGGAGTATGCACCGCCAGCTACGCCCATCCCCATCGCCACGGGCACGCCGTAGTTGGGCGACGACGTATCGAAGTACGCCGCGTCCTTCGGCTGTTCCTGGACGACGGCGCGTTTCTGGAGCACGTAGAGGTCCTCGGCGAGCGGCGACTCGAATGTGAATTCGATCTCCTGCGGATCGAATTCGCGCTCGCCGACCAAATCGCGCGCCACCGAGAGCAGTTCCCAGTAGACCTCCGGGAAGTCCCGCTCCAGCGAGTGCTCCGTGCCACGGTACATGCGGCTGCCCGTCCGCTGCGCCTCGGAGATGGGCAGCGGGAAGACGAGTCCGCCGACCACATCGTCGCCCTGGCTCTGCACGGCGAAGTCGCCGAACAGGCGTACCTGGCGGCTGTACGGCTCAAGCGGGTTCTGCGTGAAGGTGACGCCGGAGCCCGACTCGCGACTCAGGTTGCCGAAGATCATCCGCTGAACGACCACCGCGGTACCCCACTCCTCCGCCACACCGAGATAGCGGCGGTAGATGCGTGCGTGTGATGAGTCCCACGAATCGAGGACCTTGAGCACGCAGGCCACCACTTGCCGGAAGGGGTCGTCGACGAAGACGACGCCCCCTTCGCGAGCTCGCTCTTTGTACGTGTAGGCGATCTCGCGCATGTGCTGGGGCGAGAAGTCGAGCTTGCGTTCTACTCCGTAGCGACTCTTGAACTCGTTCATGATGGCATCGAAGAAGTCGCGGTCGATGCCTGCCGACATGGCCCACGATTGGAGTAACCGGCGGTAAGCGTCCCAGGCGGCCCACGCGAACTGCGGCTGCCTCGCCAATGCTTCGGTGATCTCGTCGTTGAGGCCGACGTTGACGAAGGTGGTCATGAGTCCAGGCATAGAGATAGCCGCCCCGGAGCGGATGGAGAGCAGCAAGGCCCGCGTGGGGTCGCCTAAGCGCAGGCCGGTCTGCCGCTCCAGCTGGCACAGCGCCCGGCGGATCCGCGCAATGGTGTCGTCGTACAGAGGGCGGTACGACATAGCGGGCCTGGCGTCGAACAGCTCCGTCGTGAGGATGAACCCCTGAGGGACTCTGTGCCCGTACAGCGCCATTTGCTTGAGGCCCAGGCCCTTGAAGCCGAGCGTCATCTGGTCGTCTGTGTTCGGCTTCGGTTTGTGGATCGGCGAGACCAGGCGTTCCGGATCGTAGTTCATCATCCGGGTGAGCGCCTGATTGTTGAGGCGTCCGTTGAGCATGGAGATCTGGCGCAGTGCGGCGGCCACGTACCGGTCCAGCGCCTGCATGCCGAGAGCCGACACGAGCACCTCGCGCAGGACCATCTCCGCGACCGCGTCGACCGACATGCCGCGCTGGTCGCACTGCCGTGTGTCGTGGGTGAGCACCGTGTGCAGGATCTGGTCGTGGCTGAGGATCGAGCTGGTGGAGAGCTCGGTGACGCTGTGCACCAGGAACTGGAACACGTTCTGATACTGGTGGAAGGTGAAGTTGTGGCTGCTGAAGCTCGCCTGTAGGAGACGCAAGTTGGCATTTAAAGCGCGGGAGTCGACTCCGTCGATGCCCAGCGCCCGCTCGAAGCGCTGGAGGGCGGTCGCCATACGGCGCAGAGAGTCTCGCGTCACGTAGGGCTCGATGCCCTCGGCGGCGAGGTCGTCGAACAGTCGGCCGACCAGGTTCTCCACGCGGAAGGAGAGCCCGAGGGCATCGAACTTCGGTTCGCTGTAATTGCCGTAGATGGACGGGATACCGGCGGCGATGTGCCGTTTCTGGTAGATGTTCTCGGTGGCCGCCGCTGGGGTGGGGTCGAGGATGATCGCCTGGAGCTCTTCGAGCACGGCGAGGGCGGCATCCAGGAGGCGGTCTCGAGTCTCCGGTTTGGGGTATGTCCGCCAGCTAGCGAGGGCGCGCTGGAACCTCCGTGCGGTCTTCGTGTTGAGCCGCAGGTGCTTGCTCACAGCCTCGCTGACCTCGACGGTGGAGAGCGAGTACTTGTGCGCGAGTAGCTGGTGGGTACGGACCATGAGGGCGACGCGCCGCCGGTCGATCGCGCTGCCCGCTCCGTCGTCGGCGGGCAGCTCGCCGAGGCGGGTGGTGAGCGCGTCGGGATGGAGATTGAGCACCTGGTTGATGAACACGCCGTCTTGCTCCGCGCCAAGCTGCCCGCGCATCGCGAGGAGCACGCGATGGGGTCCCTGGGCCCAATCCAGCTCCTCGCGCACCGCAGCCAGCGTGTTCGCCGAGAGGAAGGGTTCGAGTCCCGAGGGGTCGAGGGTCATCCAGTACTGCAAGATGGCACGGCTGAACGCTACGAGGCGGTTCGACGACTCCGTGTGGGACTGCTTGCGTAGGAAGTGCATGAGGGTGTCGCGCCGTGCGCAAATCTCGTCGATCTCCGTGGAGACGGCGCGTAGCTCACCCTCCGCACCGACTTCGTTGAAGTAGACGGGCAGTGTACGCAGCAGCTGTTTGACCACGAAGTAGATAGGGCGGATGTCGGCGTTCAGAAACCGAGTGACATCGCGCTGGAAGAGGTCGGTGTCGGCGATGTACACGCCGCCCAGTCGCAGCTGGACGTTGAGGGCGGCCGCCAGTCGCTCATACAGGGCGGGGTTCGACTCGATGATCCGCATCCAGCAGCGGATCTTCGGCAGATGGTAGGGGTTGACAACCGTTTCCCACTCGTCGGTCGCGCCGCGGATATCAGGGTACTGGAAACGCCAGTAGAGGATGTCTTCCACGAGATGGTCGGCTGCCTTCACGTTGCCCGCCTCGCCGATCGCCACGCCGATGGCCTCGTAGCAGCGGAAGCGCATGGGGATGAACTCGTCGTCGCGGTCGCGGAAGAAGCTCGTCAGGCGGCTCAGGATCCGCTCCACGTCCATGTGCCGATTGGGCTGTAAGAGCTGCTTGACGACCCCCAGGAGGTCGCTCATGACCTCGTTCTGCCGGTAGCCGAGGGTGTCGTCCTTGAGGAGGTACAAGCACACGGCGAAGCGGTCCTCGAGGTTCTCGACCTTGAAGACCCGGTCGATGATCTGGTCGATGACGTCGGAGAAGGTGGGCAGCTCCGGCGAGAGCAACTCCGCGTCGGGGGCATCCTCAGCGGCAGTCCGCAAGGTCGCCACGCACTCCTGGCAGAGGAACGCGAAGTGCTCGGTGATGGCCGCGGCGTCGGTGAGCTCGGCCTCCTCGACGGTGGCCCAGTGAGGGACGTCGAGGTGCTCGTTCACCCAGCGGTAACTGATGAGGAGGACGCGCCGGTAGAGGTCGTAGAAGACCGGGGCCAGCGCGGGGCGGTGGGCGGCTCGCTGCACGAGGTTGCGGAGCAGGCCGTCTCGCTCGAGGAATGGGATGGGCCGGTGTGGCAGCAGGGTGATCAGCGACTCGCCGATGGAGCGCAAGCCGTCGTCGTACGTGTCGCGATGCTGTCCGCTCAGGACGGCCGTACACCACATCAGGAGCTGGCGGAGCAGCAGGGAGAACTGGGTGTCGGACAACGGCGTTTCCGCCAGCTTGAGCGCCAGCTCGGCGAGGAGTCCGTGCAGCTTGGCGCGATCCTCGGAGCGTTCTAGGTAGGCCCAGTTTCGCAGGAGGATGGTCTGCAGGCCCTCGATGACGAGATCGGTGTTGCGGTACGTATGGAAGTACTCGCCCAGCGTTTCGGTGAGCGGTGTGCGTACGCCGTGGAGTCCCTCCACGGCGTCGAGGAGCGGCAGGTAGCGGTCGGGGATGACCACCGTTTGCGCCGTGCTGGCGATATTCGCGCGCAGGGCGTCTGAGTCGAATGGCACACGCGAGGCTTTCATCATCATTCTAATGATACCCCGGCGGTTAACCCGGAGCGGTCTGCGCTGATTGTCACATGCGGGGGGTGTGGCGCCCGGTTTTCGTTGCTGCTCCCCACCTCGAGTGGCCGCGCGGGGTGGCAGCTGCAAAGGCGACGCGGGCGGTATTCGCCATCGTGGCTAGTTCGGACCGTTCGTCTTTACGTTCTGTCACATGTACGAACGCGGCAGGCTCGGGATTCGACAGCATGGCCACCGCAGGCTCTTCGCCTTTGCGTTTTGTCACATGCATCCTGCGGCATAGCGACGTATCATCGGCCACAGAGCAGCCATGCTGTGGATGAGTCGTCACTGAGCGGCGCCAAAAGGCGTCCGTATGGCGGAGTTCGCCAGTTTGGTCGTTTCTCAAGACAGCCCGAATGGAGGCATGGGTGGACGAGTACATCGCTTCTGTGGTAGCCGGGGTCAAGGCGAAGGATCCGGGTGAGGTCGAGTTTCACCAAGCGGTACAAGAGGTCGCTGAATCGCTGGCGCCGGTTCTCGCGCAGCATCCAGAGTATCGCGAAGCGCGCATCCTCGAGCGGATGGTCGAGCCGGAGCGTGTGATCCTCTTCCGCGTGCCGTGGGTGGACGACAAGGGCGCGGTTCAAGTGAACCGTGGGTTCCGCGTCCAGATGAACAGCGCGATCGGCCCCTACAAGGGTGGACTGCGTTTCGCCCCCTCCGTCAACCTTGGCGTGATGAAGTTCCTCGCCTTCGAGCAGGTGTTCAAAAACGCGCTCACCACGCTTCCCATGGGCGGAGGCAAAGGCGGATCGGACTTCGATCCTCGAGGGAAGAGCGACAACGAGGTCATGCGCTTCTGCCAGAGCTTCATGACTGAGCTGTTCCGCCATATCGGCGCAGATACCGATGTCCCCGCCGGAGACATCGGCGTGGGCGCGCGCGAGATCGGTTTTCTTTTCGGCCAGTACAAGCGTCTCGCCAACCACTTCACCGGCGTGCTCACCGGCAAGAAGCTCGGGTGGGGCGGGTCGTTGATCCGTCCGGAGGCTACGGGATACGGGACCGCCTACTTCCTGGCTGAGGTATTGGCGGCCAAGGGCGACAAGCTCGACGACAAGATCATCACCATCTCCGGGTACGGTAACGTGGGCACCTTCTTCATCGAGAAGGCCAACGAGCTCGGCGCCAAGGTAGTCACCGTTGGCGACGAGTACGGCTATGTCTACGACCCCGATGGCATCAAGGACGAGAAGCTCGAGTTCTTGAAGCCCCTTTGGACCACGCATCGCCGCCCGGCCAAGGACCTCGCCGACAAGTTCAATCTCACGTGGGTCGACGGTAAGCGGCCGTGGGTGGTGCCCTGCGACATCGCGGTGCCTACGGCCACGCAGAACGAGCTGGACGAGGAGAGCGCCAAGGCACTGGTGGCCAACGGCTGCCGGTACGTGGTCGAGGCCGCGAACATGCCGTCTACCCCCGGGGCCGTGGCCGTGTTCCAGGCCAACAACATCCCGTTCGGCCCGGGCAAGGCCGTGAACGCCGGCGGCGTAGCTACCTCAGGCTTGGAGATGTCCCAGAACAGCCTGCGGCTTGGCTGGAGCCGGGAAGAGGTGGACAACCGCCTGCACGTCATCATGAAGAACATCCACAAAGCGTGTCTCGATACCGCGGAGCGGTTTGGCGCTCCGGGCAACTACGTGGTTGGCGCCAACGTCGCCGGCTTCCTCAAGGTGGCCGATGCGATGCTGGATCAGGGCGTCGTCTAACGCTGTGGGTAACGGGCCGGCCTCCCGGCGGGAGGCCGGCCCGTTGCTGTGGTGAGAGCTGGCCGTCGAGCGACGCCGCAACTTTCTGTGTCCCCCGCGTTTGCCGCCCTTCCCTCGAGGGGAATCACGTCCCTGTGCGGACCAGGATTGATGAGGATCCGTGGTTGAAGAACAGTGGGAAGGAGCGGTGCGCATATGAAGAAGATCGAGTGTTACATCCAGCCCTACAACCTCGACACCGTCGCCGAGCATCTGGTTGTCGAGGGCGTACGCGGCATGAGTGTGAGTGAGGTCAAGGGCTTCGGCGTGCAGCGCGGCTTCAAGCCGAGTGAGGGTGCGCAGGCTGGGGTCAAGCTCCTGCCGAAGCTCAAGATCGAGATGGTGGTCCTCGAGAAGGACGTGGAGAGGATCATCGACGATCTCCAGAAGGTGCTTCGCACGGGCCGCGTTGGCGACGGCAAGATCTTCGTATCACCGGTTGACGACGCGATACGTACACGGACCGGCGAGCGCGGTCGCGACGCGATTCAATAGGGATTGCTCGCCGGCTTCGCGCCGGGCCTCGCGGACGACCCACGAACGTTCACGCAAGCGGTCCGTACCCTCCGTTCGTCCGAGCGGTCCGGCGAAGATGGAGGGGCGCTGACGCCGCAAACGGCGTCAGCACCCCTCCATCATTCCTTCATCTTCCTTCTTTCATCTTCCTTCTTCTCAAGCGTCGCCAGCAAAGTCGGCGACGCGAGGCCGAATTCACTACACGAGCTCGAACTCACGCTCCAAATCGGCCTTCGACCGGGCGCCGATGACCTTCTTGCTCGCCTGCCCGTCTTTGAAGAGGATGATCGTAGGGATGCTCATGATGCCGAACTTGCTGGCGACACCCGGGTTCTCATCCACGTTGAGCTTGCCGACGGCTACCTTGCCTTCGTGTTCCTCGGCGATCTCCTCGATCACAGGGCCCACCATCCGGCACGGCCCGCACCAGGGCGCCCAGAAGTCGACGATGAGGGCCGGATTGGCGGCGAGCTCTGCGTCGAAGGTGGCGTCGGTTAGGGTCTTCACGTCGCTCACGATGAGGTCTCCTTTCGGCGTGGTCGAGTCATGAGGTGGTTTTCCCCGCGGGGCGGGTATACCCGGGGCTTCGCCGGCCACATCGACGATGCCGCCCGCTCCATCGTGGCGCTACGAGGCCAGAGGCCACCGTGCTTCCGCGCGTGCGCTCTCGGCGAGGCCTGCTCGCCCTGTCGCGCACGCGCAGGGTTACGCACGGGCGAGCTAGTATGCCGCCCGCACAGCGGATTGGCGAACGTGCCCTGACCTCCGTGACGGTTGCGTGGAGCTGCCTCCGTATACCCGCAGGGGTACAAGGCCAATCCCGCGCTGGCGAATGCGGCGGTGTCACATGCTGGTGGCATCGTAGTTCGCGGGCAGGCTCACCTCGGCGCTGCGCTTGTTGTAGGCGGTGGCGAACGCGGCGCGGGTGCTGTCGGCGAGCTCCTGCTCCTGGTGGGCGGAGTTGTATGCCGGGTCAAGGTAGAGGTCGGCCTCGTGGCCTTGTTCCGGAGTGGGATACCAGCCGCCCGCCTGGTAGTACTGATGCGCGGTCCACATCCATTTCGCGTACTGCTGGGCGGCGGCCGCCCAATGCTGCACGGCTTCGTAGTACTGGCGTTGCAGCCGCTCGGCGACGGGATCTTGGGGCGGTACCAAGGCATCGATCTGGGCGAGCACGGAGGTGAGGTTGGCGGCCGCGGCCTTCATCTTGCCCGAAGCGTTGTCGGGCGGTAGCTCCACGCTCTCGAACTGCGCGAGGATCTGCTCGGCCGCCTCGCGCTCGGCGCGCGAGCGCTGGAAGAGGGCCGAGAGCTGCTGCAGGTACTCCTGCTGCGCCTGTACGGCCTGCTGTGCCTTGGCTGCCGCGGCCTGTACGTCCGCCAGGTGCTCGTGCGCGGCGGCGGCGAAGGCCACCGCCGGCAGACCTGGCGCGGCCGCCGCCAGCGACGCATACGCGGAACGCGCCGACGTAGTGCGAGTCTCGGCCAGATCGACCTGCACTCTCGTCAGGTCGGCTGCCTCTTCAGGAAAGGCGGCCAGGGAGTCTGCGTAATCCTGGTGCGTCGCCAGCGCGGTCTTGAGCTTAGCGCGCAGGGGTTCGGCGGCTTCATCGAGGTCCAGCGAACCAGATGCCTTCTGGGCGTCCGCTACGGCCTCGCTGAGACCGTCCACTACCGTACGCAGTGTGGCGAAGGTGGCGTCGTCGTCGGCGTCGAGGGCGCCAATCGCTTTACCGACCTTCTCCTGCGCCTCGGCGACTGGCTGGAGGATGGGCGTAGCCTGGCGGACGAAATCCTGCCGGGCGGCTCCGCTGGCGTCGCGCAGTACGAACCACCACACGCAGAAGCCGGTGGCGGCGAGGACGGCCACCGCGGCGCCCGCGATGATGGCGGTTCGCCAAGAGCGGCGGCCCTTATCGGCGGCGGCGCTGGCTGGCGGCGGAGGTGGTGGCGGCGAGGGGGGAAGCACCATGGTGGCTTCTGCCTGACCTCTCGCTGGAGCGGTAAAGGACGGAGCCACTATGGTCTCCTCGCGGCTGGCCGCGGTCTCTCCGTCGCCGCGGCGTGCGCCGCAGTGCGGGCAGAAGAGCATGCTCGCGGCCAACGTGGTGCCGCAGGCGACGCAGCGAGTCTCGGCTGCGTCCTGCTCGTGCTCGGCATCAGCCGGGGTCTCTGGGGAGAGGGCCGCTCCGCATCGCGGGCAGAAGCGATCGTCGCTGGCCGTTGCGGCGCCGCAGGCGGGGCACGCGCTGCCCGCTGGTGGCATCATGAACTGCGTGGGCGTTCCCTCCGCGGCGAGGGGGGCGGTGGGCTCGTACTCGGCGTCGCTGGGTAGCTCGACCGTGGTGTCGGGGTCGATGGCTGCCACGGTTCGCAGCTCGACCGTGGCGTCGGGGTCAGCGGTGGCATCGGCTTGCTCCTTGAGTACAGGGGCGCCGCAGTGCGGGCAGAAGGCGACGTCGTCGGGCAGCCGCTGAGCGCAGGACGGGCATTCGTGCATTACTCCTCCTCCGTGCGGGCCTGGGTGCCCGCGCAACACGGCGATTCTACGGTATCATGACGTATTCCACGGCCTGCCCGGAGTAGTGCTCCGGGGGTCGGCTCTCCCGCACGGATGCAGAGGTCATGAACGGCGATGAGATGAAGCGAAGCGACGAGATCAAGCTCGGTGTTGCCCGTGCTCCACACCGCGCGCTACTGCGCGCGCTGGGGGTCAGCGACGAGGAGCTGCGGCGGCCGTTCATCGGTATCGCGAACTCGTTCAACGAGGTGGTCCCCGGCCACATGCATCTTCGCCAGGTGACCGAGGCCGTCAAAGCCGGTGTACGTATGGCGGGTGGCATGCCCTTCGAGTTCGGGGTTATGGGCATCTGCGACGGCTTGGCTATGAACCACGCCGGCATGCTGTACTCACTGCCGAGTCGCGAGCTGGTGGCCGACACCGTGGAGTCCATGGCCCTGGCGCATGCCTTCGACGCGCTCGTGCTGGTGCCGTGCTGCGACAAGATCGTGCCCGGTATGCTCATGGCCGCGGTTCGGCTCAACATACCGAGCGTGGTGGTCAGTGGCGGGCCCATGCTGGCCGGCCGGCTGGGCGAGCGTACTCTGGATGTGAACAGCTTGTTCGAGGCCGTCGGGCAGCACATGGCCGGCACCATCGACGACGCCGGCCTCAGGGACATCGAGTGTGCCGCTTGCCCCACGTGTGGCTCGTGCTCGGGCTTGTTCACCGCGAACTCCATGAACTGCCTGACCGAGGTGCTCGGACTGGCGCTGCCCGGCAACGGCAGTGTGCCGGCGCCCTATTCGGAGCGTCTGCGCCTAGCCAAAGACAGCGGCATGGCCGTGCTGCGGGTGCTGGCCGAGGGCCTGCGCCCGCGCGACATCGTCACCAATGCTGCCATCGACAATGCGCTGACACTCGACGCGAGCATGGGCTGCTCGACCAACACGGTGCTGCATCTGGCGGCTATCGCGACGGAGGCGGAGGTACCCTTCTCTCTGCGGCGGGTCAACGAGATCGCGGCTCGTGTTCCGCATGTGTGCGCGATGGCGCCCAGCGGCCCGCATCATCTGGAGGACCTGTATTTCGCTGGTGGCGTGCAGGCGTTGTTGGCACGCCTGCTGCAGGGGGGCCTACTGAACGGCGCCGCGCGCTGCGTGGCCGCGCCGAGTCTGGCGGAGTCGGTCGCTGGCGCCAGCGTGCTCAACGACGAGGTCATCCGGCCGCTCGATCGGCCCTACCACGCATCGGGCGGGCTGGCCGTCCTGTTCGGCAACCTGGCGCCGAATGGCGCCGTAGTCAAGGAGTCGGCCGTGGCGCCAGCCATGCTGCGGCACACTGGGCCGGCGCAAGTGTTCGAGTCGGAGGCGGCTTGCGTACAGGCTATAGCCGCCGACGCCGTGCGCCCTGGCTCAGTTGTGGTGGTGCGCAACTGCGGCCCCAAGGGGGCTCCTGGCATGCCCGAGATGCTCACTCCCACCGCGGCCATCGTGGGTCGCGGGCTCGGCGAACAGGTGGCGCTCATCACCGACGGCCGCTTCAGCGGAGCTACACGCGGCGCGGCCATCGGTCACGTGTCGCCGGAGGCTCAGGCAGGCGGATCCATCGGCCTCGTCGAAGATGGCGACGTGATCGCCATCGATATTCCCGCGCGCACACTCACCCTCGAAGTGAGTGAGGAGGAACTCGCGCGGCGCCGGGCGGTGCAACCGCCTCTCGCGCCGCGCGAGGGCGTAGTCGGCTACCTCGCCCGCTATCGCCGGCTCGTCAGCGGCGCCGAAAAAGGCGCCGTACTGGAGTAGCCGCCGATCGGGCCAGGCGGGTGGCCTTGAGTCATCCGCGCCGGCGTCCGCCGCGTGCGCGGCGGCACCGTTTCTCTCAGACGACGGCGCTGCAGAAGGGAGCCGTGCCCATATGAAGATGAAAGGTTCAGAAGCCATCGTCGCCTCGCTGGAAGCCGAAGGATGCGAGGTCCTCTTCGGCTTCCCCGGCGGGGTGGTCATACCGCTGTACGACGCACTGCTGGATGCCAAGCACCTCCGTCACATCCTCGTGCGGCATGAACAGGGAGCCGTGCACGCGGCCGACGGCTATGCCCGGGCCACGGGCAAGGTCGGGGTCTGTGTGGCCACCAGCGGCCCGGGGGCGACCAACCTGGTCACGGGGATCGCCACCGCCTATCTGGACTCGGTGCCGGTGGTCGCTCTCACCGGTCAGGTGCGGTCAGACCTCATCGGTACCGATGCCTTCCAGGAAGCGGATACCACGGGCATTACGCTGCCGATCGTGAAGCACTCCTACTTGGTGCAGAAGGCGACCGACCTGTCCCAGGTGATCCACGAGGCGTTTCACATCGCCTCCACAGGGCGGCCGGGACCGGTGGTCATCGATATCCCCGTCACCTGCTCGCTGGACGAGCTCACGTACAAGCGGCCCACGGGCTTCGATCTACCCGGCTACAAGCCCACCGTGCGGGGCCACATCAAGCAGATCCGCGCCGCCGCTAAGGCACTGGCGGACGCGGAGCGGCCGGTGCTGTACGCGGGCGGCGGCGTGATTAGCTCCGGTGCCGCCGCTGAGCTCTCCGAGTTGGCGCACCTGCTGAAGGTCCCGGTGGCCACCACGCTCATGGGCCTGGGATCGTTCCCCGAGCGCGATCCGCTGTCGCTGGGCATGCTCGGCATGCATGGAAACGTGGCCGCCAACTACGCGGTGCACGAGTGCGATCTGCTGCTGGCTGTGGGAGCGCGCTTCGACGACCGCGTTACCGGCAAGCTCAGCGCCTTCGCGTCGCAGGCCAAGGTGGTGCACATCGATGTGGACCCGGCCGAGATCGGCAAGAACGTGAGGCCGCTGATCCCCATCGTCGGTGACGCGCGGCACGTGCTCGCCTCGCTGACTAAGGAGGTGGCGACGCTGGAGCGTTCGGCGGACGCCACCGCCGCCTGGCTGGCCAAATGCGCCGCCTGGGAGCAGCACTATGCCTTCGACTACGACCACGACGAGAGCACGCTCGCGCCGCAGTTCGTGATCGAGGAGATCGACCGCGTGACCGCGAGCGACGCCGTGGTGGTCACCGATGTGGGCCAGCATCAGATGTGGGCCACGCAGTACTACCATTACCAGTGGCCGCGGCAGTTCATCAGCTCCGGCGGGCTGGGGACCATGGGTTTCGGTCTGCCCGCCGCCATAGGCGCCAAGATCGGGCGCCCAGATAAGACCGTCATCGACATCAGTGGCGACGGCGGCTTCCAGATGACCATGCAGGAGCTCATGACGGCCGTCTGCCACGATGTGCCCATCGTGGTGGCTATCCTCAACAACGGCTACCTGGGCATGGTGCGCCAGTGGCAGGATCTCTTCTGGAACAAGCGTTACTCATGCACCTGCATCGCGGCGCAGCCGGACTTCGCCAAGCTCGCGGACGCCTTCGGCGCGCTCGGGCTTACGGTGAGCGCGCCAGGCGACGTGGAAGAGGCGCTGCGGACGGCGATCGCGGCGCAGCGCCCCGCGGTCATAGACTTCAAGGTGCGTCCGGAAGAGAACGTGTTCCCCATGGTGCCGGCCGGCCGCGAGATCACCGAGATGATCGGCGGCAAGTCGGGGAGGAGGAAGCGGTCATGAAGCACACGCTCGCCGTGCTCGTCGAGGACAAGCCGGGCGTGCTCACGCGCATCGCGGGCCTCTTCGCGCGCCGCGGCTTCAACATCGATAGCCTGGCGGTTGGCGAGAGCGAGGCGCCGGGGCTCAGCCGCATCACCATCACCATCGATGGTGCCGAGCACCCCATCGACCAGGTCACCAAACAGCTCAACAAGCTGATCAACGTGGTCAAGGTCCGCGATCTGCAGCCGAGCGACACGGTGTCGGCGGAACTCATGCTGATCAAGACCCGCGCGGAGGGTCCCAAGCGGGCCGAGGTCATGCAGGTGGCCGAGATCTTCAAAGCGAAGATCGTGGATGTGGACCGGCGCACCATGACGCTGCGCGCCGTGGGCACGCCCGAGCGGCTCGAGGCGCTGCGCGAGGTGCTCAAGCCGCTCGGTGTGCTGGAGGTGGTGCGCACGGGCACGGTGGCTATCGGCCGCGAGAAGAGCTAGTCGCGTTCGGACTGGGCACGGCGGCGCACGTTCGCTCCCTCTGCGCCGCCGCGCCGTCGCATTGTGGGGGAGCATGTATGGTCAGCGTTCGGACCGCACTCGGCTCGCAGGGCCGTTCAGAGGAGGACCGCATGTACTACGACAACGATGCCGACCTGAGCTTCATCACCGGCAAGACCGTGGCCATCATCGGCTTCGGCAGCCAAGGTCACGCGCACGCGCAGAACCTGCGCGACAGCGGCGTGCGCGTCCTGGTCAGCGATGTGCCCGGGACGGCCAACGCCGCGCGGGCCGACAAGGCTGGCTTCCAGGTCCTCGGCGCCGCTGAGGCCACCCAGAAGGCCGACGTGGTCATGATGCTGGTGCCCGACGACGTGCAGGCGCGGCTCTACAAGAGCGACGTGGCGCCCAATCTGAAGGCCGGCATGACGCTCATGTTCGCGCACGGGTTCAACATCCACTTCAACCAGATTGTGCCGCCCGCCGACGTCGACGTGAGCATGGTGGCTCCCAAGGGTCCGGGCCATCTGGTGCGGCGCCAGTACACCGAGGGCAAGGGCGTCCCCAGCCTCATCGCCGTGTTCCAGGATGCGAGCGGACAGGCGCGGCAGCTGGCCCTGGCATACGCCAAGGGCCTTGGCGCCACTCGCGCCGGCGTCATCGAGACCACCTTCCAGGAGGAGACCGAGACCGACCTGTTCGGTGAGCAGGCGGTGCTCTGCGGCGGCTGCACCGCCCTGGTGAAAGCGGGCTTCGACACGCTCGTGGAGTCCGGTTACCAGCCCGAGATCGCCTACTTCGAGTGCCTGCACGAGCTCAAGCTCATCGTCGATCTGATGTGGGAGAAGGGCATCGCCGGCATGCGCTACTCGATCAGCGACACGGCCGAGTACGGCGACCTCACCCGCGGTCCGCGCATCGTCGACGAGCGCGTGCAGCAGACCATGCGCGAGCTGCTCGCCGAGATCCAGAGCGGCGAGTTCGCGCGCGAGTGGATCTTGGAGAACCAGGCCGGCCGGCCCGTGTACACGGCGCTCAAGCGCCAGGCGGGCGAGGAGCTCATCGAGCAGGTCGGCAAGGAGCTGCGCGGCATGATGCCGTTCATCGACCAGGGCGGCCTAGACATCGACGTCTGACGTCGTGGGCGCGCGGCCGCGGGCCGCGCGCTTCGCACTGGTGTGCGAGGGGGCGGCGGGAGCCCGTATGGGCTCCCGCCGCCCTGTCGTCTATCTCGGCCACGCGAATCGCATTGTCAACGTATCGGAGCCTTGACAGCACTTCGTGGGGGGGGCGTAAAGTACCCAACGGCGCCGGGTGCTCTCGTACGGGATTCTGTGTAGAGAGTCTGATACGAGGAGGGGTATGATGCGTTCCAAGCGTCGTGCTACATTGGCGATCTCGCTGTGTGCAGTCATCCTCATGGCTGTCATCCTGCCGGCTGTTGCGCTGGCGAGCAGCTACTACTCGTCACTCCATGTGGGGCCGGGGCAGACATACACAGGCCCAGCTCGATTCTATAATGGAAAGAATATGCATATCACGACGAACTCGCACTCGGACGGTACGGGCAACTACAAAGTCATCCTGATTCGTAATCGCACATGGCCGATTCCGGATGATGATGTAGGGTACGTGCTGGTACCTCGCAATGGCTCAGGAAGAGGCGATTGGAGTAACGTCGGTAGTGCAAACTATAAGTTCAAGTTCGACAACCGAACTAGCAACTATGATGTATACTGTGGTAAGAATCAGGTCCACATGTGGTCAAACTGAAATGATATTGCGTATGAAGAAAGATGAGCATGCTTGAAGCAGCGCATCTTGTATTTGTCGCTATACCAGCTCTGGCACTGTGTCTGTGGTTCAGCTGGCGTCATGTCTCTCGACTCCAGATCCTGCTACGCTGTGCCATTATTGTGTATGCGTGTGGGGTTGTTGGAGTGACGCTGTTCCCTCTTCCTGTCCAAGGGAAGTGGATTCGGGACGAACGAGCTGGCGCTCATTTCAAGCTTCTTCCATGGCGTGACTACAACATCATCCCCGGTCGCTGCATTACGGATGTTCTTCGATGCGCACGAGATGCATCGCGGCGCGGCTATGACCTTGTGGGCTCACTATGGTTCTATGGAAAGGCGCTGGTGGGAAACCTTATCCTGCTGCTCCCGTTGGGCTATCTGTTGCCGTGGCTGTCGAAGCGCTGGCGCCGCTGGTGGCGTACCCTGGCTGTCGTAGCGGCAGTTACAGTGAGCATCGAGCTCGCTCAGTTGCTGGGCACTCTGGCGTACGGCTTTCCCTTCAAGCGGTTCGACGTCGACGATCTGTGGATCAACACGCTCGGCGGGCTGATCGGCTACGGGCTGTGGAAATTGATGGAGCCGCTTCTTCGGCGGTTTGAGAAGCCGCTAGGTGCTCAAGCCGCCTCTTCCCAGGAGCTTTGAACTCGGGAGGAGCCGCGACGGAGCGGGCAGACGCCTCGAGTGAAGATTGCCGTAGAGCTACCCCCGTGGCGGTTCCGCTACTGGCGCTCGAACCCCTGTTTCCTCGCGTAGCGAGCGAGCCGCTGCGGTGTGAAGTAGCACCACCCGCGGTCGTGGAGCCGATACGGCACGATCTCCCCCCTGTCGACCGCGCGGCGTAGCGCGGCCACGTCGACGGACATAGCGTAGTGCCTCTTGAGCCATCCTGTCGCTTCGGTGATCGTAAGGTAGCGTTTCGACGTCTGCGAGGCGTTCGCCGATGGTCTCCCTGTAGCCATGGGCGCATCCTATCTACGTAGGTGGCAAGCGGGAAGGGGCAGGAAGGAGGGTGGCGTCTCGTCAGATGGCGGCGGGAGGGGGAGAGGACGCCGGAGAGGCTCTGGGGCGGGGTAAGTGTTGGGTCCGTCGCACGATGCCGATAGCATGACAGGAGCAGGGGGAGACAAAGAGGAGGGCTCGGGCTTTGAACACCTGCGAGAGCTGTGGGCGCGACGTACGCGAGGACGCGGCGTTCTGCGACCGGTGTGGGATGCCTCTGCGGTCGCCGAGCGTCGTCCTGCCCGTCCTGGCCTCTCGGGGACGGCGTCTGGTCGCCAAGTTCATAGATGTGCTCGTGGCGGGTGCGTTTACCGCCATATTCTGGTTATCAACTGCGGAGACGGAGGCTTTAGCCGTTACCATACTTACCATCGGCTTGGGTGTGGGGTTCTTCTACTTGACGATCGCCGACGGCCTCGGAAGTGGCCAGAGCTACGGAAAACGGCTGCTGCGCATACGGGTCGTCCACATGCTGTCCGGTGTGCCCTGTTCGTATGGCCGGTCCATTCTTCGGAACGTGGTTCCCTGGTTCCTCGGGCCGCTCTGCGTGGTCGATTGGGCGCTTGCGTTAGGGAAACGGCGGCAACGCTTTGGCGACAAGGCCGCGCATACGCTGGTAACGCCGGCGAGGGCCGGGGAGGGCGCAGCCTTGCGCGTCGATCAGGTCCTGCCCGACGCCGCGGCTCCGCCGGATCCCGTTCCGGCGGAGCTCCGGCCCGAGCAGACTCCCATCTTGATGTGGCGGCCCTCCTTCGCTGCCGCCGGGCTGCTCGCCATCACCTCACTGCTGGTCGCGGTCGCCGCGTTGCTTCCTTGGGCCGAGAACGACTGGATGAGGTTCACTGGCTACGAAGCCGCCGGGATGAGGTCCTTCACGTTTCCCGTCGCCGCTCTCCTGCTGCTGGGACTGTTCGCCCGGCGGAGTCGTGGCGGCGTCTACGTGCTCCTGCTCTTCCTCGGCGGCTGCATTCTCGCCGATGCCATCACTACCCTGTACATACTCACGAGCTCCTTCGCTGGCAGCGGCCTCTACCTCTCGACGGTCGCCAGCGTCACGTGGATAGCGGCGGCCATCGCCGGAGTGTGGTTGGCACGGGCGGCGGAGTGACTCTTGCGTTTCAGCTCCATGAGGCCGATAGGATGCGTGGGCGGGTGAGAATCGGAAGAGGGGGGACGATGGCTGTCTACCAAGATAAAGCGCGGGACCGGATTAGGAAGTCATTGCGCAGGTTTCAGCGTGTTGTTGAGCGCGCTCGCGAGAGCGGTGCCAACGAAGCCGATACGCGCACTATTGTGACATCCTTCCTGAGTGAAGCGTTGGGGTGGGACACTTTTCAAAACGTCACCGGGGAACACCGTATCAAAGGCAACTACGCCGACTTCGCTATACGTGAAGGGCGAGATCTTCTCGCGATCATTGAGGTGAAGTCCGTGGGGACTACGCTTGGCGCGAAGCATCTCTATCAGGCTGTCAGTTACGCTGCGAACGAGGGCGTCGATTGGGTATGGCTTACGAACGGTTGCGAATGGCAGATCTACCATGTGCTCTTCGGCAAGCCCGTTAATCAGGACTTGGTCTTTCGCATATCTCTGTGCGATCAGGATATGAAGCCGCAGGAGAAGACGAACCTCCTCTACCTGCTCTCACGCGAAGCCCGCAAGGCTGGAGAGCTCGAAGCGTACTACAGGAAGAAGGCTGTGCTTTGCGGCACGAATGCGGCGAAGCTCCTGCTGGGAGAGAAGATGCTGCGAGCGCTGCGGGCCGAGATGCGAGTTGCGACTGGCCATATGGCTACGCTCCAGGAGATCGCAACGATCCTGGTTGAGGAGGTCTTGCGACCTGACGTTCAGGGAGACGAGACGGCGCGACTCATCAGGAAGGCTGCGGCGTTGAGCCGTAGCACGACGAGGAAGACTGCTCAGTCCGTCGTGCCGGCAGCGGACAGCCAGTAGACCAGCTCCGCTTGGCGCAGATTGCTGTGCTGCTCGCAACTCCTCGCCGTGGCCCCGATGCGTGGAGTCGCACGGAGACTCGCGGTGTATCTGTCGCTACGCGAGTCCACCGCCGTCGACGACGAGCGTTGTCCCGCTCACCCAGCCCGACGCATCCGAGACCAGGTACAGGATCGCCTGGGCGATGTCCATGGGCGATCCGATGCGCGCCAGGGGGCGTTCCACGGAGCCGGCGAGGAAGTCCGTCTCGGCCTGTCCGAGCTGATGGGCTTCGTCGCGGAGCATCTGCGTGTCCGTGTCGCCTGGGCAGACGCAGTTGACGCGGATGTTCTGCCGCCCGTGGTCGATCGCCATCGCCCGGGTTAGGTTGACCACGGCGCCCTTGGACGCACAGTAGCTCGCGGCCTGGTTGCCGCCCTTGAGGCCCCAACCGGAGCCAGTGTTGACGATCGCGCCACCACCTGCGGCGGCCATGACGGGGATGGCGTACTTGGACATGAGGAAGACCGAGGTCACGTTCACGGCCATCACTCGGTCCCACTCTTCTTCCGTGGTCTCAACTACATCCGCGCGGCGGATGATCCCGGCGTTGTTGCAGAGGATGTCCAGGCCCCCGTATTCCCGTATGGCGGTCTGGACGGTGCGCTGGCAGTCCGCGGACGACGCCACATCGCAGGCTGCGAAGACCGCCCTGCCGCCAGACTCGCGAATCCCGGCGGCGACTGCCTCTCCCGCCGCCGCGTCCATGTCGGCGACCACGACCGCGGCACCCTCGGCGGCGAGCAACTCAGCCGCCGCCCGGCCGATGCCGGATCCTGCTCCGGTGACGATCGCCCGCTTTCCCTCGACGGCTCTCATCGCCCTACCTCCTCGCGCATCCTCTGTGCGTTCTGTATCGTGAAGGCGCCTCCGGCTCGGCTTTGCGATGAGCCGGAGGCGCGCCCATCATACGTCTCTCCTGAGTCTACCCGGTAGATGGTTCGCTCGCCTTGGCCAGGAGTCGCCGCGACGCTGTTCCCGTTGCTGTCTCCGGCTGCGCCGACCTCCTCTCACGGCTTGTCGAGGTGCTTTCGCCGGTAGGCACGCCAGGTAACCGCCCACTGAGCGGGGTCGTCGAGCGACTCGGGATCGGTCCGATGGACCGTGCTCCGGTGAGGTGCCGTGAGAACTGTCTCAGGGTCTTCGTACGCCTCGCGCGCGATCTCGGCGAGGATGCCAACGTACTCGTCCAGGTCCTGTTGCGAGTAGGACTCCGTGGGCTCCAGCGTCATGGGCTCGGGGACTACGTACGGATGATGACTCGTCCAATAGTGCGTGCCGAAGTCGGCGGCGCGATAGCCGATGTCCTCGGAATGGATGCCTGTGTCCTGCGTGAGCTGCTCCCAACTGTAGCGAACCTGCTCGATGCGCCGCCGGCCGGCGGCGTACGGCGCCGACGCCCCTCTGATCGCGAGGACCTTTCTCAGGAGGTAGTTATTGTTGAGGACGGCCGTCTCGGCCACCTGGCGGAGCCCATCCACGCCCAGGTTCATGATCCAGGCATAGGCGCGCACGATGTTCGGGGTGACGCCGTGCCACGGGCGGACCTTACCGATGGAGAGCGGCCGGTCGTCGTCAAGGTAGAGGCCGTGCTCGCCGCGTTCGACGGTGGGGCGCGGTAGGAACGGTGCCAGATCCGCGCTCACACCCACCGCTCCCGCGCCGGGCCCGCCGCACCCGTGAGGTGTGGAGAACGTCTTATGGAGGTTGAAGTGGCAGAGGTCGAAGCCCGCTTCTCGCGCTCGTGTAATGCCGAGGATGCCGTTGGCGTTTGCCTGATCGTACGAGCACAGCCCGCCGGCCTCGTGGACCACGCGTACGAACTCTTCGATCCGCGGATTGAAGATACCCGTGTCCTCCGGGTTGGTGATGAGCAGCGCCGCCGTGCGGTCCGACACCGCCGCTCGCAGGGCGTCGAGGTCGGGGTACCCGTCGGCATCCGGGTACAGCGTGACGATCGTGTAGCCGGCGACCTTGGCCGCCGCCGCGTTGGAGGGGTGGCTGAAGATGGTGGTGATTACCTGGTCTCGTCGTTCGCCGTCTCCGCGCGCCTCGTGCCACGCGCGGATCATCGCTACGTTGGTCCAGATCGCCGACGATCCGGAGGCCGGTTGCAGGCTGACCCTGTCCATCCCTGAGATCTCGGCGAGCATCTGCTCGAGGCGCCACATGATCTCGAGGGTCCCTTGGACCGTGGACGGGTCCTGGAGGGGATGGGTATCGGCGACGCGGGGGGTGCGGACGAGCTGGTCGTTGACTTTGGGCGAGTACTTCATGGTGCAGGTGCCCTGGCCCACGTCGATGTTGAGGTCGACGCCGAGGGTCTCTTGCGATAGGCGGTCGAAGTGGCGTACCACGTGGAGCTGGCTGAGCTCGGGCAGCGCCGGCGGCTCGGCGCGGCCGATGCCCGCGGGCAGCGCGGCGGCGGGGTCGCCGACGAGGGCCGTAACGTCTGGCTCGGCCAGTGGCGGGAGCACGCCGCGGGCGCCGGGTACAGACAGCTCGAAGATGACGGGCTCGTCCCACGATGCCTGGTGGAAGCGGCGCGGCCGCGGCTTTGGTCCTACCGGCAAGCCGGCGCTGGTCGCGGTTCTCTCCGTCGAGCTCATGCCAGCACCTCCGCGAGTTCCGCCACGAAGCGGTCGATATCGTCCTGTGTGATGACTTCCGTGACGGCGACCAGGGCGGCCTGGCTGAGCTCTGGCCGCTCGCGGGAGAGGTCGGCTCCCAAGAAGATGCCGCGTTCGCGCAGGGCCGCCGCGACCGAGGATACCGACCGGCCGGTCGCGGCCACATCGAGGACGAACTCTTTGGCATGGGGTGTCGCCGCGAAGGGGATGCGGACGCCGGGGATGGTGGCCAGGCGAGTCATCGCGTAGCGGGTGCGGGCCATCATGGTCTGGCCTAGCTCACGCATCCCCTGGGGACCCATGAGGGCGAGGTAGACGGCGGCGGTGATCCCCCACAGGGCGGCGGCGGTGCCCACCCACTCCTTACCCTCCTCCCGGAGGGCGAAGGAGGTCCGCTCGTACGCGATATCGCCGAAGCCATACTCCCCCGGGACCACGGTCGGCGCGATGCCGAACAGGCGCGAGGGGTACTCCATGAGCACGGCCGGGTCGTCGTCGCTGGCGATGAACCCCGCGTGCCCGCCGCCGAAGTGCTGGTGGATGCCGAGCGGCTGGATGTCGCCGCAGTCGATGTCCGCGCCCCACGAAGCGGGTGGCGCGAGGACACCCAAGGTGGAAGGGTCGACCGAGACCACGGCGAGTGCCCCCGCGGCGTGGGCGAGACGGACGATCTCTGGGCCACCCACCTCGATCGTCCCAAGGTAGGTGGGGTTCTCGATGAAGACGCACGCGACGTCGGGGCCCAAGGCGGACGAGAGCGCCGTCATGTCGAGCGTCCCAGTTGCCCGATCGAACGGGACGAGCATGACGTCCACGTCTGGGCGAACGTAGTCGACGATCTTGGAACGCTTGTCGCGAGAGACAGACGCGGCCATGAGGGCGCGCCGGCGGCCGGTGATACGCGCGGCCATGCGGATCGCCGTCCCGCCGGCCTGGAAGCCATCGTACACGGGCACGTTTACCACGTCGCGTCGCAGCAGCTCGCCCATCAGTGATTCGTACTCGAAGAGGGCCTGGAACCGGCCGTGGTCTTCATACGGCTCGCCCGCGTAAGCGGTGAGGAACTCGGTACGCCCGTTGATCTCGTCGCACACGGCCGGCACGTGGTGCTGGTAGCAGCCCGCGCCGAGGAAGCTCAGGGCCTCTCTGGTAGACGTGTTGCGGGCCAGGAGGTCCTCGACGTGACGGACCAGGTCGGACTCCGCCTTGATCGGGGCCGGGATGTTGAGCGGTCGGCGTAGGCGAAGAGAGTCGGGGATGTCCGCATAGAAGTCTTCGACGCTCGCCGCGTCTACGGCGTGGAGCATTGCGGCTCGGACCTCAGGCACGGAGTTGGGGATGTATGGGTGCGTTTCTCGTCGGTCGTGGTGCATGGGGCCTCCGATTACTGCCGGCGTCTGCGGATTGCGTCCGCCTCGCAGTCCCGACGATAGCAAGTCGCCTTCCTGCAGGCAATGCGCACCCGACTGCCTGTGAGGTCTCAGCCGTCACGCCTGCCGTGGTGACGAAAGAGGAGGGCCGAGGTACCCTGCTCCGGTCCCTCGGCCCTCCGTGACTCGCCGGGCGCGCGCTCGTTCTCCTGATCCTTCAGATAACGAGCGGTCCGCCGCCGGCGGTTCCGAAGCGCGGAGCGCGCCGCCGCGCGCCGCTCAGTTGGCGGCGCCGTTCGTGCCCGCGCCCTGGCCGGTGCAGTTGGCGCCGCTGCCGCCGCGCATCATGCCGCCGCCGCGCATCATGCCGCCGCCCTTGCCGGCGCGGCTGCCGGGGCCGGCGCCTTCAGGTACCTCGATGCCGTACTTCTCAAACAGCGCTCGCATCTTGGCCCAGTACGTCTCACGAAGCTGCTGCAACGCAGCCCGCGCTTCATCGCTGCGCCGGTCGGCGCCGTACTTTTCGAACCACGCCTGCCAGGCCTTCTGTTTCTCGATCCGCAGCGCCTGCACCGCTTGCAGTGCTTCCGGGTTGCCGGCCAGTGCCGGGCAGTTCCCGCGGGTGGCCGTCGCGGCTGGTGTGGCCGCTGGGGATGGAGTGCTGGTGGCGGCGGAAGCAGCAGCTACCACGGCCAGCGCGGTCACGGCCACGGCGCTCAGGGTCGCGATGAGCTTCCAGTGTGTCCTCATATGGTTCCTCCTCGGTCGCGGTGGAACGGGCTCTCCGGTCTGGGGCATCCGGCGCTCGAAGAGCGGGTACCCGCACGGTTGTCTTCCACAGTACCCCGCTGATTTGAAGAACCTGTGAACCTCTTCTGCTGATCCTGTAGCGGGGTGCCGTGGCGTGCGAGGGGCGCGCGGGGGGGGCAAGACGGTGTGGCGGGGAGCAGAGGTGGGGCGCCCCCGCCGTCGTACCGACCGGCGGGGGCGTATGACGACCGGCACTCACACCGGTTGCTGTTCCGCGGGAGGGGGGAGCGGACCAGCAAGGTCATCATTCCCGATCTCGCCGTTCTCCAAGCCGTGACGTTTTCGCGAAACTCTGGCGAGCGTTCACCTTACGCCGAGAAAGCGAACCCGTCTTTGACGATGGCCGCGCACACGTCGACCACTTCGGCATCGAAGAGCTGGCCGGCGTTGGCCGAGATGTACTCCAGGGCGGGCTGCATGCCGAGGGCCGGCCGGTAGGGCCGGTGTGAGTGCATCGCCTCGACGACGTCCGCGACGGCGAGGATGCGGGCCTCACGCAGGACCTCGTCGCTGTTCAGGCCGCGCGGGTAGCCGGAGCCGTCGAGACGCTCGTGATGCTGGTGGATTATCTCCGCGACAGGGCCCTGGAAGTCGATCTCGGCTACGATCGAGGCGCCGACCCCGGCGTGTTCCCGGATGAGGGCCATCTCCATTGGGGTGAGCTTGCCCGGCTTGGCCAAGATCTCCGACGGAACCGTGATCTTACCGATGTCGTGGAGCAGCGCCGCGGTACGCAACGCCTCGAAGGCCGTGTCCTGCCAGCTGAGCCTGCCCGCGAGGGCGCAAGCGAGCTCCGCTACCCGTCGCTGATGGCCAGCGGTGTAGGGATCGCGGAGCTCCGTGGTGGTGGCCAGCGCGGCTACCGTCGTGCTGAGTGTGCGTCTGAGCTGCGCGGTGCTCTGGCGAAGCGAGTCCTTGGTCCGCTCGTGCTCCGTGATGTCGCGAATCGCTGCGATATGCGATCGCCGCCCGTGCCAGTCAAGGTGGCTGGCCGTAATCTCCACCGGGAAGACCGTGCCATCTCGCTTGCGATGCCGGCGGAACGGGATCTCCATTATGCCGTTGAGGGTCGCTCTGCGGGTCTCAGAGGGCTCGGCGGAAAGCTGAGTGTGGTTCATGCCGACGAGTTCTTCGCGCGTGTAACCGTAGAGAGCGGCTGCCGCCGGGTTTGCCTCCAGGATCTCGCCGCTCTCGTTGTCGATCAGGAAGAGGGCGTCGGATTCCAGCTCGAAGAGCGTGCGATGCTTCTCCTCGCTGATCCTGAGCGCCTCCTCCGCGTTCTTGCGGTCGGTGAGGTCGATCAACGTAATCACGCTGACCTCATTGATGACCGCCAAGTGGAACTGGACGTGGCGCAGCGAGCCGTCCTTGCAGGTGACACGAGCCTCGATGGGCACGATCGGCCTTCGTTCCCGGATCGCCGTCTCGGTTTCCCTCAGCCACTGTCCGCGTACCTCCTCTCGGTACGTGGCGTCCGGATAAGCTCGCGGCCACCAGTCGCGGACGGTGTGGAGCTCGTCTAGCTCGTAGCCAAACGAGTCGACGAACAGCCGATTCAGGAAGAGTACTCTCCCCTCGGGGCTCGTGGTGATCACCTTGGGCACCGGCGAGAGCTCCACGGCCTGTCGGAGGACAGACTCCGCTCCAGCTCGAACACGCCCTTCTTGCCGGCTCCTCACGGCCAAGGTCGGGCGTCGTCTGCCTCCGCTTGCCACTCCTATCTCCCCTTTCTATGTTCCCTGGTCGGAACGAGGTAGTAGGCGCGTCTTTCTGCGGATGGTCGAAGATTCCTGTGGACAGAAGACCTGGACAGAAGACCGACTCAGTCGCCGTTGAGCGCCATTTCGCGTCTTACTCGCGGTTTTCGCCGCTTTTGGCGTTGTCTGAGGTGGCTACGGATCGTCACGGCGTACTCTGACTGAAGGCGTAAATCCCGCGCTTGAAGTCACCCGCCGCGGGACGGGCGGGTAGCGTCTGTGGTGGTGCAGGGTCACGTACCGCTGTCGCTTTCGGGGAACAATCGAGGTGCGACTGCACGGCTCGGCTTCGGGCGGGGAGGTGGACGATGAGCACGGCGCGCTACCTATGCGAGGAGTGCGGGCACGAGTTCGAGATGGTGGCCCCCGATATCGAGGAGGGCCCGCTGGCGTGTCCCGAGTGTGGCGGGCTGGACATCCAGCTCGTCGAGGAAGAGGGGCGGGAGAACGTCTGACGTGGAGGGCCGGAGCGGGCGGATCTCAACGTGATGTGCCAGCCGCTGGCGGTGTATGGGCGGCGGCCGTGTGGCCGTTGTTCGACGGCTCCTCGTCCGCGTAGCCGCTGACGAGATCGTCGAGGAAGCGGCACACCGCCGCGCGCTCGTCGGCGTCTAACGACGAGAGGGCGCGGGCTACGATGGCACCGTGCGTGGCCACCACCTCGTCGATCCACTGCGTGGCGCGGGCGGTGAGCCGCACGTCTACCACGCGCCGGTCGACTTCGCTGCGGACACGGTCGGCCAGCCCGGCGCGCACCAGCTCATCTACCGCGCGGCTGGCCCAGCTCGCGGACACGCCGAGGGAGGTGGCGATGTCGCCGACCATGGCGGGGCCGCCGGCCGCCAGCCTGATGGTGGCCCGGAGGGCGCCGGGGCTGAGCCCTCCGGCGTACGAGGTGGTGCGCGCGTACATCTGCCCGGACTGCAGGAAGCGGATGAGCAGATCGCTGATCCTCAAGACCTCGCTGCGCTGTACGGGCGGTTTGCTCACGAGGTGCAGTCAACACGAGTACGTGCGTTCATGCAACAGTGTCGTAAGACAATGTTTGCTTTAGGTACACTTCTTGCTAAGATCGAGAGGCGAAGAGAGTGGGCCGCGCGTACGGCGCGGGCGCGCTCTTGTGACCAGGGCGATTGGGAGGTTGCGGATGAGCCCCCAGGTGTGCGCCGTCACCGGCGCGGGCGGGCATGTAGGTGTCAATCTGGTGCCAGCGCTGCTGGCGGCGGGCCATGTGGTACGTGCCATCGACCGCGTCCAAGCGCGCGACGAGCACGCCGGGCTCGAGTGTATCGCTGCGGACGTTCGTGACCGCGACGCCCTGGCGCGGGCATTCAGCGGAGTCGACGTGGTCTACCATCTCGCCGCCCGCATCTCTGTGAGTGGCGACCCGGACGGCAGCTTGTGGAGCACCAACGTCGAGGGCGTACGGAGCGCCGCCCATGCGGCGCTGATGGTCGGCGTGCGCCGCTTCGTGCACTGCAGTTCGGTGCACGCCTACGACTTAGAGCGGGCCGGCGCGTGGCTAGATGAATCCGGCCCGCGTTCAGAGGCTCCGCGGCTGCCCGTCTACGACCGCTCCAAGTGGGCGGGCGAGCTCGCGCTGCGCGAGGTTGTCACTGCCGGCCTGCGCGCGGTGGTGGTCAACCCGACCGGCGTGATCGGTCCGGGCGATCGCGGGCTCTCGTACATGGGCCGGGTACTGCTCGACCTCTACGCGGGACGGCTTCCGGCGGTGGTCGCGGGCGGCTTCGACTGGGTGGACGTGCGCGATCTCTGCGCCGCTCTCATGGTCGCCGCGGAGCGCGGTCGGGTCGGTGAGAACTACCTGACGCCCGGACACCACGCCACGGTGCGCGAGTTAGCCGTGCTGGCTGAGCGCAACGGCGGTCGCCGCGCGCCGAGCTTGCGACTGCCGATGTGGGTATCGCGCGCGCTGGTGCCGCTGACGCGTCGCGTCGACGTGGGGTTAGATGTCTCGTTCTTCACCAGCGAGGCACTGCACGCTCTGGCCAACCACCCACGGGTCGATGGCAGCAAGGCTTGGCGTGAGTTAGGCCACCGGCCGCGCCCTCTGACCGAGACTGTGCGCGACACCTACGGCTGGTACGCGGCCGCCGGGTTGCTGCCGGCGCCGGCGACCGGGCGGCGGGTGCTGCGGCTGCGGCGTCGCGTGGCCGACGTGGTAGCCTCGGCATAGCCAAGTGCCGCCTGCCGTCGCGCGAAGGTGCAGCCACGGGCAGGTAAGCCTGGCGGCGTGGGAAGCGGAGCGCCGGAGAGGGTTGGCCGCGGTGTCGAACGGCGCACGTGCAGATTCTACGTGCGGCGTATGCAGCCACATTGTGCGACGTGGCACGAGTGGCTACAATGCGACGCTGTTACCGCAGTCGCACCATGGGATCCAGCGAGGAGCTTCCGTGAGCAAACTCCGCGCCGTGCAGAAACAGCATCTTCGCCCGTCGTGACGGCTGGACCGGGTGGGGCGTTTCGAGCGCCGCATCAGGTCCAGCCGGCTCCCGTTCGTATCCATGGTGTGTTCCGGCCGCTCAACCGGCGGGCGCGCTCGCGCGCGATCGTCTGTTTCCAGCGCCGGCTGCGCATCGCACGCCTTCTGCCTCGTTTCGCCACCTCACGATCGTCGTGGCTGGGGCCGTGCGGTGCCCGCGGTCTGTCGACCCGGTGAACGCGCACCGCACGGCCGTCTCCACCCGGTGCACGTGCCGCAAGCGGCACAATGGCCGCCGTCCTCACGATGGAGGTAGTGCGCGCCAACGCATCTCGATTGCCGGCTTTCCGGCGCTGTTCTAGAAGCGGCGATTTCAAGAAAGGACATGACTATGCTGAAGCGCTTCCTGCTGACTCCCGGGCCCACGCCCGTACCGCCCGAGGTTTTAGCTGCTCTCGGCGAGCCCGTGGTACACCACCGTGCTCCTCGCTTCACCGAGATCCTCACCGAGGTGGTCGCGGGGATGAAGGAGGTCTTTCAGACGCAGAACGACGTCCTCGTCTTCGCCTCTTCGGGCACCGGTGCCATGGAGAGCGCTGTGGTGAATCTGGTGGCACCTGGCGAGAAGGTCATCGTCGTCAACATCGGCAACTTCGGCGAGCGCTGGGTTAAGCTGGCGAAGACGTGGGGCGCCAACGTGGTGGCGTTGGAGTATGAGTGGGGCACCAAAGCCGATCCCGCCGACGTCCAGAAGGCGCTGGCCGACAACCCCGATGCCGTCGCTGTGTTCGCGCAGTTCAGCGAGACCAGCACGGGTGTGCTCAACGACATCAAGGCGATCGGCGAGATCGTGGCCGCTACGCCGGCCGTCCTGGTGGTGGATGCCATCAGCGGTCTTGGGGCGTCGGATCTGCCGACCGACGAGTGGCACGTCGATGTCTGCGTGGCCGGCTCTCAGAAGGCGCTCATGGTGCCGCCTGGCCTGGCCTACGTGGCGGTCAGCGAGAAAGCCTGGAAGAAGGTCGCGGCGACCGACAATCCGCGCTTCTACTTCGACTGGACGGCGGCGCGCAAGAAGATGACCGGCGACGCCGCCCAAACGCCGTTCACACCCGCTGTGAGCCTGTTAGTGGCGCAGAACGCCGCCCTCGCGCTGATCCGTGAGGAGGGCCTGCGGAACGTGTTCGAACGGCACCGTGTGCTCGCGCGGGCTTGCAAGGCCGGTGCCAAGGCGCAGGGCCTCGAGCTGTTCGGACCAGACGACCCGGAGGCCAACTCCGTAACGGCGATCAAGGTGCCGGATGGCGTGGATGGCGGCAAGATCACCAAGATCGCACGCGATAAGTACGGCGTCTGGCTGGCGGGAGGCCAGGGCAGGCTGAAGGGCAAGATCTTCCGCTTCGGCCACTGCGGCTATTTCGGCGCCAGCGACATCGTGGTTGGCCTGGCGGTCATGGAGATGGTCCTGGCGCAGCTCGGCTATCCCGTGAAGTGGGGTGCCTCCGTAGCCGCCGCGGAGCGAGTGTTCATGGAGAGCACGGTGCAGCTCTAGGAGAGAGATGGGCGGCGGGGCGGACTGGCGTCCGCCCCGCCGCCGCCAACGACGACGAGGGCGGCCGCCGTGCCGCAGGCAAGGGTGAACAGACATGGCAGACCGTAAACGGGTACTCGTGAAGGAGAAGCTCGCCCCGGAGGGTGTGGAGCTTCTGCGACAGGACTTCGACGTGGACCTCGGCATGGACTGGACCGACGAGGAGTTCATGGCGAGGATCAAAGACTACGATGGCCTGATGATCCGCTCCGCGACCAAGGTGACCGCCGACGTTATCGCGGCCGGAGCCAGACTGAGCGTGATCGGCCGCGCCGGCGTGGGCGTCGACAACGTCGACCTCAAGGCGGCCACCAAGCGCGGCATCATCGTGGTCAACGCGCCCACGAGCAACGTGCTGAGCGCCGCCGAGCACACCATCGGCATGCTCATGGCCTGTGCGCGGAATATCCCGCAGGCCCACGCGGCGCTCAAGGCCGGACGCTGGGAGCGCTCCAAGTTCGGCGGCGTGGAGCTCATGGGCAAGACGCTCGGTATCATCGGTCTCGGCCGTATCGGTTCGCTGGTGGCGGAGCGTGCGCGTGCCCTGAAGATGAACGTGCTGGGGTACGACCCGTACGTACCGGCCGAACGCTTCCGTGAGATGGGCCTGGACCGCGCCGAGAGCCCGGAGCGCGTGTATCGCGAGGCCGACTTCATCAGCGTGCACCTGCCCAAGAACAAGGACACTCTGGGCTTCGTCGACGACGAGGCGTTTACCAAGATGAAGGACGGCGTGCGGATCATCAACGTGGCTCGCGGTGGCATCGTCGATGAAGAGGCACTGGCCCGTGCCATAGAGAACGGCAAGGTAGCGAGCGCGGCCATCGACGTGTACCCGAGCGAGCCCACCACCGACGATATCCTGTTCAAGTACGATCAAGTGGTCAACACGCCGCATCTGGGAGCTTCCACCAAAGAGGCGCAACTCCGCGCGGGCGTGCAGACCGCGGAGCAGGTGGCCTTGGTGCTCAAGGGCCAGTTCGCGCCCAATGCCGTCAACGTTCCGTTCTCCCTCGGGGAAGACGCCGACGAGATCATGCCCTTCGCGCCGGTGTGCGAGCTCCTCGGCAAGCTCGTGGTGCAGCTTGTTGACGATCCGCCGGAGAGCTTCGACGTGGAGTTCGAGGGCGCCATCGCCCGTCACGACACGCGCGTGCTCAGCATGGCGGTGCTGCAGGGCGCTCTCGCCGACAGAGTCGAGGGCGAGATCAGCATCGTCAACGTGGCCAACATCGCCGAGGAGCGCGGGCTCACGGTGCGCGAGACTAAGCAGCCGGCGGCAGTCGACTATCTGAACCTCGTCACGGTGACTGCTCAGGATGGCGAGGCGGTCACCGTCGCCGGGACTGCTCTGGGGGTGAAGCACAAGCCACGCATCGTGCAGGTGTGGGGGCAAGATGTAGATCTGGTCCCCTGCCGCAATATGCTGTTCGTGCGCGCCAAGGCGCAGGTGCCGGGCACGTTCGGCAAGATCGGTGCCAAGATGGGTGAGTTCGGCATCAACATCAACCAGGTCTCCGTGGGCGAGGCGGGAGACGCTGTGCACGAGGTCATGGGCCTCGCGCTCGATGCGCCCATCAGCGCGGAGCAGGTTGCCGAGGTGGTCGAGGCCGCGGGGCTGGTCGACGCCAGACGCGTCATTCTGTAGCGGAGGAGAGCAGCGATGCCGGCGCGGCGCGGGGCCAAAGGCCCGCCGCGCCGGCATCTCCCTAGACCTAGAGCGTGCGGGTGAGCACGAGCGCGGCTACCAGTACGCCGAGCGCGAGGCGATACCAACCGAAGACCGCTAGGCTGTGGCGCTGGAGATAGCCGACCATCCACTTCACCGCCACGATGGCCGAGACGAAGGCTACAACCACGCCGACCAGCGGGGCCGTCACCCCCAGCGTAGCCGCCATCTCCCGTCCGTCCTTGAGAGTCTCGAATACGGTGGCCGCGGTGAGGGTGACGAAGCCGAGGAGGAAGCTGAACTCCACGGCGGCGGCCGTGCTGAGCCCCACCAGGCGGCCGCCGAGGATGGTCACCAGGCTGCGGCTCACGCCGGGCCACATGGCTACGCACTGCAGCAGGCCGACGCCCACGGCACGGCCCACGGTGAGCTGTTCGAGGGACATCCCCGCGAGCGGCGTCCGCGAAGACCTGCGGTCGGCGGCCGCCACCGCGAGGATCACGAGCCCGCCGGCCAGCCAGGCGCCGACGATGGGCCACAGCGCGAACAGCCGTTCCTTAATGAGCTGCTCGGCGACGACGCCGATGACGGCCGCCGGTACGAACGCGGCGAGCAGAGCCAGCGCGATGCGGCGGCCCTCCGGATCGCGGCCGACGAGGCCGCGCACGGCCGAGAACAGGCGCCGCCAGTACAGGACCAGCACGGCCACGATGGCGCCGAACTGGATGGCGATGGCGTACGCATCGGCGGCCGTCTTGCGGTGAGGGTCGTCGCTGATGCCGAGCGCCCGCTGTGTGACCAGCAGGTGACCGGTGGAGCTCACCGGCAGGTACTCTGTGACCCCCTCGACTACGCCGAGCAGCACCGCGTCGGCTGTGCTGAGCCCGTCGGTGCCACCGTGCGCGGCGAGCGGGCCCGTCCAGAGAGCGACGCCCAACCTTTTCTCCGTGGTGGCCGGGCCGGCTTGCGCTCGTGGCACCACGAAAGACAGTGGCCATAGGCAGAGGCTCGCCAAGACGAGGGCCGCGAGCACGCGCGCGCGGGCACGAGCGACGGCGAAGATGCCAGAACAGTGAGACATGCGGCCAGAGTATACGGCACGGCGCCGCTGCTTGCGGGCTGGAGCGGACTTGGAGTTGCCGCGCCGCCCTCGGGGTAAGGTGTGGCCATGCCTGCAGCGATTCACACGGTGGGTCACTCCACGCTGAGCCGCGAAGCCTTCCTCGCGCTGCTCGCGAGCGTCCCTATCGAGCTCGTCTGGGACGTGCGTTCGCACCCGGGCTCTCACTGGGAGTGGTTTCGGCGTGCGGAACTGGAGCGCTGGCTCCCGGCGACCGGCGTGTGCTACCACTGGGTCCCCGAGCTCGGCGGGTGGCGCGGTGCGCCGCCGGCGGGCGCGCTACCGGCGCACCTCGGCGGCTGGTCGTCTCCCAGCTTCGCCAACTACGAGTGGTACACGCGCAGCGACGAGTTCGCGCGCGCGGTGGCGGAGCTGGCGCGCGTGTCGCGCACCGCGTCGCTGGCCCTCATGTGCGCCGAGGGCGTCTGGTGGCGGTGCCACCGTTCCATGATCGCCGACCACCTGGTGCTGCGCGGGCTGGAGGTGGTGCATCTGCAGCCGCGACGAACCGTACACCGCGAGGTTGTGGAGGAGCGGCTCCTCCGATACCACCCAGAGACGCTGGCACACTGGCGCGAACTCGGCTCGCTGGACGCCACCTGAGACGCCGTGGGCGCGGAGGCACACCGCTGAGCTGCCGTCGAATGCTGGCGTCTACAGCACGATCTTGTTCAGCGGGTACTCGACGATGCCCTCGGCCCCGGCCTTCTTGAGGCGGGGGATGATGAGTCGCACTACGGCTTCGTCGAGGATGGTGTTGACCGCAACCCAGTCGCTATCGCTGAGGTTCGAGATGGTCGGTTTGCGCAGGGCTGGGAGCTCTCCGAGCACGGTCGCTAGATCTCCGCTGCGCACGTTCATCATGAGACCCACTTTGTCGAGCGCGTTGAGGGCTCCCTGCAGCAGCATGCAGATGTCTTCGATCTTGTGCCGCTTGGCCTCGTCGGCCCACGCGTCGATGTTGGCGATGAGCTGCGTGCTGGACTCGAGCACCGTCTCCAGGATGCGCAGTTTGTTGGCCCGCAGGCTGGCGCCCGTCTCGGTTGCCTCCACGATGGCGTCGGCGAGCTCGGGCGGCTTGACCTCGGTGGCACCCCAGCTGAACTCGACCCTTGCGTTCACGCCGTGCTCGACCAGGTACCGCTTGGTGGTCTCGACCAGCTCGGTGGCGATGATACGACCTTCGAGGTCCTCGACGGTCTCGAAGGGCGCCGAGTCGGGCACCGCCAGGACCCAGCGCACGCGGCCGAAGCTCTGCCGCGCGTAGACTAACTCGGTGACGGTGTGGACGGTGGCGCCCGTCTCTTGCACCCAGTCGTATCCGGTGAGGCCGGCGTCGAGGATGCCGTCTTCCACGTAGCGGGCCATCTCCTGGGCGCGGATCAGCATGCAGTCGATCTCGGGGTCGTCGATCGCCGGGAAGTACGAGCGACCACTGGTGGCGATGTGGAAGCCGGCGCGCCGGAAGAGATCGATGGTCGCCGCCTCCAGGCTCCCCTTGGGGATGCCGAGCCGCAGCAATGCACCCTTCTTCGTCCTGCCGTCCACAGTGCCTCCGATGCGTCGCGCCGTCTCCTGTCGAGGCAGTGTACCATCGCCGCGCGGCTCACCGAGCCTGCACGCCGGGGTCGGCGGACGGACGTGCGGCGATTGCGGAGAGGGAACGTAAAAGGGGATCGGCTGCTCCTGTAGTATGGATGTATCGTGCTGTTCCCTACTATCACATTCGCCGTATTCTTCCTGGCGGTCTTCATCGTGAGCTGGCTGACGATGCCCGCCTTCCGACTCTGGAAGCTCATCATGATCGCCGCCAGCTACGTTTTCTACGGCGCCTGGAGCTGGAAGTTCTGTCTGCTGATCGTGGCCAGCACCGTGCTCAACCAGGCGTGCGCGGTAGGCGTGCGGCGGGCCGCCGGTCGGGCCCGTTCGGCGTGGCTCGTCGCGGCCCTCGTGGGCAATCTGGGTCTGCTCGGCTGGTTCAAGTACTACGGCTTCTTCGTCAGCTCGCTGGAGGATCTGCTGCGAGCGTTCGGGCTGGGAGTGTCGCTGCCGCTGCCAGACATCGTGCTGCCGGTGGGCATCTCCTTCCTCACCTTCCGCGCGCTGAGCTACGTGATCGATGTGTACAGGGGCAAGGTAGAGCCCGGGCCACACGCCGACGTCGCGCTGTACTTCGTGTTCTTCCCGTACATGATGGCCGGGCCGATCGTGCGCGCGGCGGAGTTCCTGCCGCAGGTGGCCTCGCCGCGCGACCCGCGGCGCATCGACTCGAGCCGCGCGTTCTGGCTGATCTTCGCCGGCCTGGTGAAGAAGATGCTGATCGCCGATTTCCTGGCTGTCCACCTGGTCAACGGCGTGTTCGCCACTCCCGACGGCTACTCGTCTCTGGAAGCACTGCTGGGGATCTACGCGTACGCCGTGCAGATCTACTGCGACTTCAGTGGCTACACCGACATGGCCATCGGCCTGGGTTTGCTGCTCGGATTCCGCTTCCCCGATAACTTCCGTTCACCCTATGCCGCCGTGAGCGTCCAGGACTTCTGGCGCCGCTGGCACATCACGCTCTCGAGCTGGCTGCGCGACTACCTCTACATACCGCTCGGAGGCAACCGCAAGGGCCGGCTGCGTACCTACGGAAACCTGGTGGTGACGATGCTCTTGGGCGGTCTTTGGCATGGGGCCGCCTGGACGTTCGTCGCCTGGGGCGGCCTCCACGGAGCGGGCCTGGCGGTGGAGCGCTTCTTCGCGGATCGGCGCAAAGCGTTCGGGTTACCGCCGGCGGAGCCCTCGCGCGCGGGCATCGCTCTGCGCCGCGTGGCCGTGTTCCACTTCGTCGCGCTCTGCTGGGTGTTCTTCCGCGCCGACTCCTTTACGGCCGCGGCGCGGGTCATCGGCCGGGTGTTCACCGCGTGGGGCGCGCCATCGCCACACGCGACCGCGGCGATCGTGGGCCTCACCATCGCCGGCATCGCCATGCAGTACGTGCCATCGCGGCTCACCGACGGGCTGCAGACGGGCTTCTCCCGTCTCGGCCCGCTGGCGCAGGGTGTGGTGTGCGCGCTGGCGCTGTTCCTGATCTCGGCGCTCGGTCCGCAAGGACCGGCCCTGTTCCTCTACTTCAAGTTCTAGCACGATGGGCGAGCGCGACGATCACCGCGGACGGCGGCCAACCGGGGAATCCGGCGACGACTGGTTCGATGTTCTCTGGGACGAGCAGGAGGCGCCGCCGCCGCGCCGCGACGAGTTGCCAGCTCGCCCAGGCGCGGCACGCGTCGCCGGCGCCGCGCATTCCCCTGGGGCGCGGGTGAGTGGGCCGCCGACTGGGCTTCCGCTGGCCGGTGGCGCTCCGTCTGGACAGGCCCGTCGGGCGGAGCATCTGCCGTCTGGCGCGCGCCGGTACGGTCGGCCGGTGGCGGGAGACGCCGTCGGCTCCCGCCGTCAGATGCCCGCTGGATACGTGTTACTGGCGCTGGTGATCGGGCTGCTCCTGGCGGGACTATTGAACGCGGAGGGCCTGGCTCGAGCCGCCAAGGAGCAGCCGGTAGGGGCGCGACGCACCGTGCTGGTGGCGTTCACCAAGCCGCTCACGGCGCTCAGCTCCGCGCTGCGTCTGCATAAGGCGGGCGACCTGATCGACCGCGCGCTGGGACGCGAACGGGCGGTGGAGGACGTAGACGTCCACCGGCGGCCTACGCCGGGCGCTACGCCTAGCGGCGCCGCGCAGAGCTCCACCAGCCCTAGCCCGAACGCGTCGCCGGCGAACAAGGAGCCGACCGCCGAGGATCCCCTGGTCCTGTGGGTCGGCGGCGATTCGATGGCCATGGTGTTCGGCGAATCGCTGGAGGCGCTCGCCGAGAAGACCGACGTCATCGATGCCACCCTCGACTCCCACGTGAATACGGGGCTCAGCCGGCCAGACTACTTCGATTGGCCGAAACGGCTGCGCGCCGAGATGGACGGACTGCGGCCAGACGTGGCGGTGGCCGTGTTCGGTGCGAACGACTGGCAGAACGTGGAGTACGAGGGGCAGGTGCTGCGGCGCGGCTCGCCCGAGTGGCTCGAGTTGTATCGGCGGAGGACGAGCGCGGCCATGGACATCCTGGTGGGCTCCGCCCACCGGCCCGTCTGGTGGGTGGGCATGCCCGTGGCTCGCAATGCGGAGCAGAGCGCCGTGTACCGCGCGCTGAACAAGATCTACGTCGCGGAGGCCAAGAAGCGGCCGGACGTGCACTACGTGGACACCTACACCATGTTCTGTGACGCCAGTGGCCGGTACGCGGATTACCTCATCGGGCTCTCGGGGCAGCGAGAGCTCATGCGCCAGGGAGACGGTATTCACTGGAGTCGCGCCGGCGGCGACCTGGCGGCCAGCGCCGTGCTCGATCAAATCAAGAAACGCTGGAGGATCGAGTGAGCGGAGTGCGGACGGCGCCGGAGATGCGGCGCGGGTATCTCATCGGGCTGGCGAGTGGCCTAGTGTGGGGCCTCTCCGCCGTGTTCGTGGGGATCGCCGTCGACATGTCCCCCTTCGCCGCCGCCGGCTTGGCGGTGGCGCCGCCGCTGGCCGCGGCGGGCCTCTACGATGGCCTGCGAGCGCTGTGGCAGATGGTGTACCTGCTGGCGCGCGGCCGCGTCCGCGCGGCGCTGCGCGGTCTGCGTGGTCGCGGCCTGGCATGGGCCGTGCTGGCGGCCGTCGCCGGCGGCCCCTTCGCCACCTCGTGCTTCTTCCTCTCGATAGCGCTCGTGGGCGTCACCTACGCATACACCGTCTCCGCTATCTCGCCGGCCTTGGGGGCTGTGCTGGCGGCCGTCTTCCTCGGTGAGCGGCTACCGGCGCGCGCTTGGGGCGGCATGAGCCTCGTGGTGGCCGGCGCTGCTGTGGTCAGCTACCAAGCTCCGCAGGGTGCCTCGTCGCACTTCTTCGTGGGAGTGGCGTTCGCCCTCGTCACGGCGGTGGCCTGGGCGATCGAGGCGCTCTTCGCGGCCAAGGCGCTGCACCGCGTGGGTGCCGACGCCGTGAACGCGGTGCGGCAAGGCCTCTCGTTCCTCCTCTTCCTCGCCGTAGTATTCCCGCTCGTCGGCGCCTACGGGACCGTCGCCGAGGCGTTGCGCAGCCCTTCTCTCCTGGTGCTGGTGGGGTCGGCGGCCGTCGGGTCGCTCGGTTTCCTGCTTTACTTCCGGGCGGTGGGCGCCATTGGCCCCAGCCGAGCGATGCCCATCAACCTCACCTACGTGCTGTGGGCATCGCTGTTCAGCCTGCTCATCACCGGGGCGCGGCCTACCTGGCAGCTGCTCGCCGGCGGCGTGCTGATCATCGCCGGCACGCCGCTCGTGGCGCTGCAGCGCAGGCGCGCCCTCGCTGTGGCGGCGCAGGCCGAGGCCGACTAGGGCGCGCGTGATCCATTGTTAACGTGTCGCTCTCTTGCTTGGTATCGCTTCGGCATCGGCGCGAAAAGCCGGGGCTCTCAACCGCGCCAACCTACTCCATCGAGTCGACCGCCTTGCTGCCTCGCCCAAGGAAGTACTCGAATCCTGCTTGCGCGTGCGTAGCTCGCGGACGTAGAATTCGCGGGCTATGCAGCCGCAGGTCACAGCAGAGCTGACGACGGAGGGCCCGATTGCCGTTCGGGCGTTCGGCAGTGGTCTCCTCCTGCTCCTCCCCCTCCGGGGGGATGTGTAGACACCTGCTCGGCCTGCCTGGCCATCTCTCTCCTTCACCGGACACCGCTGTCGCGTCGCGTGGCGGGCCGCGTCGTTTGTGGATCCGCGACTCTCGCCGGCTCGTGTCGTTGAAGGCGCTCTGGAAGACACACGACTCACGCACCCTAGGGGGAACATCGTGAGCAGAAGACACATTCGCATCTTCGATACCACGCTGCGCGACGGCGAGCAGGCGCCCGGCGCCAGCTTGAACAGCGCCGAGAAGCTGGAGATCGCGCGCCAGCTCGAGAAGCTCGGCGTCGACATCATCGAGGCCGGCTTTCCGATCTCCTCGCCGGACGACTTCACCAGCGTGCGCGAGATCTCGCGCCAGGTGAAGGGTTCGCGTGTGGCGGGTCTGGCGCGCTGCATGGAGCAGGATATCCGCGTGTGCTGGGATGCCGTGAGGATGGCGTCCAAGCCGCGCATCCACACGTTCATCAGTACGAGCCCGCTGCATCTGCAGTACCAGATCAAGAAGACGCCGCAAGAGGTGCTGGCCATCACCCGCGAGATGGTCACGCTGGCCAGCGGGCTGGCGGCCTCGCATCGCGAGGCCGACGTGGAGTTCAGTGCCATGGACGCCAGCCGCTCCGACGTCGACTTTCTGGCCGAGGTGGTGCGCGCGGCCATCGAGTGCGGCGCCACGACCATCAATATCCCGGATACGGTGGGCTACGCCATCCCCGAGCACTGGGCAGCCTTCCTGGAGAACCTCTACCGGGCGTGTCCACCGCTGCGCGATGTGATCCTCAGCGTGCACTGCCACAACGATCTGGGGCTGGCCACGGCGAACTCCCTGGCGGCGGTACGTATGGGGGCCGCGCAGGTCGAGTGCGCCGTCAACGGTATCGGCGAGCGCGCGGGCAACGCCGCGCTCGAAGAAGTGGTGATGGCCATTCGCACGCGGGCCGACGTGTATGACGCCGAGACGCGCATAGCCACCGAGGAGATCGCGCGGACCAGCCGGCTGGTGAGCACGCTCACCGGCTACGTGATCCAGCGCAACAAGGCCATCGTGGGCCGCAACGCGTTCGCCCATGAGAGCGGCATTCACCAGGCTGGCCTGCTCAGCGAGAAGTCGACGTTCGAGATCATCCGGGCCGCCGATGTGGGCCTTGCCGAGAGCGACCTGGTGTTGGGCAAGCACTCCGGGCGGCACGCCCTGCGCGCCAAGCTGGCGGAGCTGGGCTACCAGCTCGCCGACGACGAGCTAGACGAGGCGTTCAACCGCTTCAAGGAAGTGGCGGACAAGAAGAAGCAGGTCACCGTACTGGATCTGGAGGCGCTCGTCGGCGAAGAGATTCGCGAGCGTCAAGACCACTTCACGCTGCGCAGCTTCGTCTCGCAGTCCGGCTCGGCCATAACTCCTACCTCGCAAGTGGAGGTGGATGTACGCGGCCGGCTGCGGCGTGGCCGCAGCTTCAGCAATGGCACGGTGGAGAGCGTGTTCAAGGCCATCGACCAGGCGGTGGGCATGAAGGGAAGCCTGGCCGACTACCAGGTCGCGGCCATCTCCGCCGGCAAAGACGCCTTGGCCGAGGTGCGGGTGGCGGTGGAGGTCAACGGTCATACCTACAATGGCCAGGCCGTGAGCTTCGACGTCATGGAAGCCTCGGCCAAGGCGTACGTACGCGCGCTCAACAACGCGGCGGGCGCCGGCGAGCGGGGCAACGGCACACGCCGGCGCCCCTCCCGGAACGCCTCCGCTCCAACCTCAGGGGGACGCTGATGGCGAGCACCATCACCGAGAAGATCCTGGCCGCGGCCGCCGGCGAAGCGCTGGTGCGGCCGGGGCAGATCATCGAGGCGCCGGTCGATCTGGCGCTGGCCAACGACATCACCGCGCCGCTGGCCATCGCCGAGTTCGAGAAGGCCGGCTTCGAGCGTGTGTTCGACCCCGCTCGCATCGCGCTGGTCCCCGATCACTTCACGCCGAACAAAGACGTCAAGTCGGCCGAACAGGCGCGCAAGGTGCGTGCGTTTGCGTGCCGTCACGGCATCGTCAATTACTTCGAGGTGGGGCGCATGGGCATCGAGCACGCGCTGCTGCCCGAGATGGGTTTGGTGGCGCCGGGCGACGTGGTCGTCGGCGCCGACTCGCACACATGCACTTACGGTGCGCTGGCGCTGTTCAGCACGGGCGTCGGTTCCACCGATTTCGCGGCCGCCATGGCCTGGGGGCACGTATGGTTGCGGGTGCCGGAGTCCATCAAGTTCGTCTACCACGGCCTGCCGGGGCGGTACGTGACCGGCAAAGACCTCATCCTGGATACCATCGGCCGTATCGGAGTCGACGGTGCCCTGTACATGGCCATGGAGTTCACCGGCGAGGCCATCGAGGCGCTCAGCATGGATGGCCGCTTCACCATGTGCAACATGGCCATCGAGGCGGGTGGCAAGTGCGGCGTGATCGCACACGACGAGAAGACGGCGGCCTACCTGGCGACACGTCCGCAGGGATCGCGAGCGCGCACGGCGGGCGAGGTGTTCGCCAGCGACCCGGACGCCCACTACGCACAGGTCGTGGAGATCGCCGCGGCGGAGGTGCGGCCCACGGTAGCCAAGCCGCACCTTCCGGCCAACACGGCCGCGGCCGACGAACTGGCCGGCGTGCAGATCGATCAGGTGGTCATCGGCAGCTGCACCAACGGCCGGCTGGAAGATCTGCACCAGGCGGCCGAGATCCTGCGTGGCCGCACCGTGCATCCCAACGTGCGCCTCATCATCCTGCCGGGGACCCAGCAGGTCTGTCTGGACGCGGCCGCCGACGGGACCATGCGAACGCTCATCGAGGCGGGCGCCGCCTTCAGCACACCCACCTGTGGGCCGTGTCTCGGCGGGCACATGGGTATTCTGGCGGCCGGCGAGCGCTGCGTGAGCACGACCAATCGCAACTTCGTGGGCCGCATGGGCGATGTGACCAGCGAGGTCTACCTCGCCAGTCCGTACGTGGCGGCCGCTACCGCCGTCGCCGGGCACATCGCCACGCCGGAGGCGCTCGGCCGTCAGTTCGCCGGCGGTGGCTGTAGATGTGGGTGCGGCGGCGCGGGAGGCTGCAGATGATCATGGAAGGTACAGCACACAAGTTCGGCCGTGACGTCGACACCGACGTCATCATCCCCGCCCGCTACCTGAACACCAACGATCCGCAGGAGCTCGCGCGGCACTGCATGGAGGACATCGACGCGGAGTTCGTGCGGCGCGTGCGGGCGGGCGACATCATGGTTGCCGACGAGAACTTCGGCTGCGGCTCCAGCCGCGAGCACGCGCCGGTGAGCATCATGGCCGCTGGGGTGAGCGTGGTGGTGGCCGCCAGTTTCGCGCGCATCTTCTACCGCAACGCCATCAATGTCGGCCTGCCGATCGTGGTCTGTCCGCCGGCGGCGAGAGAGGCTCGGCAGGGTGATCGCTTGCGCGTCGACCTCGGCGCGGGGACGGTGGAGAACCTCACTCAGGGCCGTTCGTACGCGGCCGAGCCCTTCCCCCCGTTCATGCAGGAGCTCATCGATCGTGGCGGCCTGCTGCCGTACGTGAAAGCGAAGCTCGCCGGAAAGGGCCAGGCATGAGTGCCGGCGCGGCTGGCGCGTCGTCCGAGTCTGGGGGGCGCAGCTACACGGTCATGCTCTTGCCGGGCGACGGTGTGGGCCCGGAGATCGTGGCGGCGGCGCGGACGGTGCTGGCCGCCGCTGGCGAGCGGTTCGGCTTCACCATCGCCTACGAGCAGGGCATGCTCGGCGGCTGCGCCATCGACGCGTTTGGGGTTCCAATGGAGGCGGACCTGGTGCGGCGGTGCAAGGCCTGTGACGCGGTGCTCCTGGGGGCGGTCGGGGGCCCCAAGTGGGATACCACCGATCCGCGCCAACCACGTCCGGAGCAAGGCCTGCTGGACATGCGCAAAGGACTCGAGCTGTTCGCCAATGTGCGTCCGGTGCGCAGCTTCCCGGCCCTCGCGCACAACAGCACGCTGCGCGCCGACGTGATCAGCGGTGTGGATCTCGTGATCGTGCGCGAGCTCACCGGCGGGCTGTACTTCGGCCGTCGCGAACGGACCGCCGACGCGGCGTACGACACCATGTTCTACACCGAGGCCGAGGTGGAGCGCTTGGTCGACTACGCCTTCCGTCTGGCAGTTGGCCGGCGCGGTCTGCTGCACTCGGTAGACAAGGCGAACGTGCTCGAGAGCAGCCGGCTGTGGCGCGCCGTCACACTGCGTGTGGCGCAGCGGTACCCGCAGGTCGAGCTGCGCCATATGCTGGTGGACAACTGCGCCATGCAGCTGGTGCGCGAGCCGCGCCAGTTCGACGTGGTGGCTACCGAGAACATGTTCGGCGACATCCTCAGCGACGAGGCGGGCATGCTCACTGGCAGCATCGGTATGCTGCCCTCGGCCAGTGTGGGAGCGGGTGGGGTATCGCTGTACGAGCCCATCCACGGCTCGGCGCCGGATATCGCCGGGCGGGGGGTGGTCAACCCCTGCGCCACCGTGCTCTCGGCAGCCATGATGCTCGATATGAGCTTCGGCGAGACGGCGGCGGCGCGCGCCGTGGAAGCGGCCGTCGAGGCCGCGCTGGCCTCCGGCGCGCGGACCCCAGACATCGTCGCCACCGGAGAGACGGCGATCGGGACGGCGGCGATGACCGAGCGCATCGTCACCGCCCTAGAAGGAAAAGAGTAAGGTTAAAGTTAACGGTAAGAGTTTCGCGGCGCTCGCCTGACGGCGAGCGAGAGTGAGGAGGGCGCATGGCGATCCCCGAGGTTGAGTACATCTGGATGAACGGTGAGTTGGTGCCCTGGGGCGAGGCGAAGGTGCACGTCCTCACTCATGCGCTGCACTACGGCTCGGGGGTCTTCGAGGGCATCCGTTGCTACGCCGCCGAGAAGGGCGCCGCCGTGTTCCGTCTCACCGATCACCTGCGGCGCCTGGAGCGCTCCGCGAAGCTCTACTATATGCCGATCCCGTACACGGTGGATCAACTGCGTCAGGCCACCTTCGACGTGATCGCCGCCAACGGCCTGAGCGCCTGCTACATCCGCCCCCTGGTGTACCGGGGTTACGGAGAGATGGGCTTGTTCCCGCTCAAGTGCCCGGTGGACGTGATCATCGCCGCGTGGTCGTGGGGCGCTTACCTCGGTGAGGAGGGCATCGCGCACGGCATCCGGGCCAAGACCTCCAGCATTCAGAGCCTCGATCACACCTCGCTGGCGCGGGCCGCCAAAGGCACCGGCCAGTACCTAAACAGCATCCTGGCGAAGGTCGAGGTCACCAAGGCGGGCTACGACGAGGCGATCATGCTCAACGAGCGCGGGCACGTGGCCGAGGGCTCGGGCGAGAACATCTTCGTGGTGCGCGACGGCGTGCTCGCTACGCCGCCCACCGCCGACGGCGTGCTCGAGGGGATCACGCGGGCCACCGTCTTCGACATCTGCCGCAGCGAAGGCATCCCCTGCGAGGAGCGGACGCTGCCGCGCAGCGATCTGGTGATCGCGGACGAGCTCTTCTATACGGGTACGGCGGCCGAGATCGTGCCGATCCGCGAGGTCGACGATCATCCGATCGGCGAGCCTGGCCCGCTGACGCGCCGCATCCAGGAGCGCTTTCGCGCGATCGTGGAAGGCCGCGACTCCGCCTTCGCCCACTACGCGGAGTACGTGCTCTCGCCGCAGCGGGCGCGGACGCTCGGGTCGTAGGGTCGCGAGGGAGCGAGGGGAAGATCATGGACGGAGTCCCGCGCGAGGTCAGGCTCTACGACACGACGCTGCGCGACGGCATGCAGCAGGAAGGCATGTCGGTCAGCGTCGACGAGAAAGTGCGCATCGCCCAGAAGCTCGATGAGCTTGGCGTGCACTACATCGAGGGCGGCTTTCCCGCGAGCAATCCCAAGGAGGTCGCCTTCTTCGAGCGCATGCGGACCGTACCCCTGCGCAACGCGGAGATCGTGGCGTTCGGCATGACGCGGCGGCGTGGGGTGAAGGCCGAAGACGATGCGGCTCTGCGCGTGCTGGCCGACGCGTGGCCGCGCACCGTGTGCATCGTGGGGAAGACGTGGAAGCTGCACCTGAGCAAGGTGCTGCACGTAAGCCCCGACGAGAACCTGCGTATGATCGCCGACTCCATCCGGTACCTCACGAGCTGCGGCAAGCAGGTCTTCTACGACGCCGAGCACTTCTTCGACGGATTTCGCGACGATCCCCAGTACGCCGTCGCCGCGGTACGCACGGCGGCGGATGCTGGCGCGGCGCTCGTCTGCCTGTGCGATACCAACGGCGCTACGCTGCCGCTGGATCTCGCCGAGACCGTGCGCGCCGTGCGCGTCGCCAGCGATGTCCCGCTGGGCGTGCACGTGCACAACGACGGCGACTGCGCGGTGGCCAATAGTCTGGTCGCCGTGGAGGCGGGAGCCTGCCAGGTACAGGGCACCATCAACGGTTACGGTGAGCGCTGTGGCAACGCTAATCTCACTTCCATCATCCCCGCGTTGGCGCTCAAGATGGGCATCGCCGTGGTGACGCCCGCCCAGCTGGAGACGCTCACCGAGACGGCTCAGTTTGTCGCCGACCTGGTGAACATCTCGCTAGGACCGCACAGCCCGTACGTCGGGCGGACCGCCTTCGCGCACAAGGGTGGTCTTCACGTGGCTGGTGTCGAGGCGGCGCCGCAGACGTTCGAGCACGTCGACCCGGCGCTGGTGGGGAACCGTCAGCGCATCCTGATCAGCGAACTCTCGGGCAAGAGCGCCGTGCTGCATAAGGCGCGTGAGATGGGTATCCCGCTCGAGGGCGACGACGATCGCGTGGGTCGCGTGCTGCGTCGTCTCAAGGACCGCGAGCATCGCGGCTACCAGTACGAGGCCGCGGACGGGTCGTTCGAGCTGTTCCTGCGTCAGGCGCTGGCGCCGTACGAGCCGCTCTTCCGCCTCGAGGCGTTCCGTGTGATCGTGGAGAAGCGCGAAGACGGCAAGGCGGTGGTGGAGGCGACCATCAAGATCCACGTGGCCGGCGAGCGCATCATCAGCACCGCCGAGGGTAACGGACCGGTGAACGCCTTGGACGCCGCTCTGCGCCAGGCGATCACGCGGAAGTACCCGCACCTGGCGGCCATCGAGCTGGTCAACTACCGTGTTCGCATCCTCGACGAGGCACACGGCACGGGGGCCGTAACGCGCGTGCTCCTCGACGCCAGCGACGGAGATCAGAGCTGGGGCACCACCGGGGTCTCGGAGAACATCATCGAGGCGAGCTGGGAGGCGCTCGTCGACTCCATCGAGTTCGGACTGATCAAGGCGCAGGAGCTGTGAGGTCGAGCGAGCTGCCCTTCGGCCGCGTGCTGGTGCGCGGCCGGGTCTGGGAGTGCCGGCGGGAGGCCGGTCGCGTCAAGCTGCTGGACCGTCCCGCCTACGACTCGCGCGCGGCTGAGGTGGGTGAGGCGCCTCTGGGCGAGTGTCAGGTGCTGGCGCCGACACGGCCGGGCAAGGTGGTCGCCGTGGGCCTCAATTACCGGGCCCACGCCGCCGAATTCGGGCTCGAGGCGCCCGACGAACCCGTCCTCTTCATGAAGCCGGCGTCCGCCGTGATCGGGCCGGACGAGGCCATCGTCTGTCCGGCGAATACGGGTCGTATCGATTACGAGGCCGAGCTAGCCGTGGTGATCGGCAGGCGCTGCCGCGACCTGACTGCGGCGGACGCCGTACGGGCGATCGCCGGCTACACGTGCGCCAACGACGTTACGGCGCGCAATCTGCAGGAGCGTGACGGCCAGTGGACCAGGGCCAAGAGCTTCGACACCTTCTGCCCGCTGGGCCCCTGGGTTGTGCCCGTCGCGCCGCCGCCGGAGGCACGGGTAACGGCCAGCGTCGACGGCGCGGAAGTACAAGGCGGTACGGTGGGCGACATGATCGTGCCGCCGCCCGAGCTGGTCGCTTTCATCAGCCGGGTGATGACGCTCGAACCGGGGGACGTAGTGCTCACGGGCACGCCGCCCGGCGTTGGCCCCATCCGACCTGGCCAGACGGTCAGCGTGGCCGTGGAGGGCATCGGCGAGCTGCGAAACCCCGTGCGGTGAATGCCGTCACCACCGGCGAGCGAGTGACGATGGCTCCGCCGCCGGTTGGACGGTAGAATCGGGGCACCGATGAATCCAAGCTTCGTCCACCTCCACGTCCACAGCGAGTACTCGCTCCTCGACGGCGCCTGCCGGGTCAAAGATTTGGTGGCGCGGGCCAAGGAACTGGGCATGCCCGCGGTGGCCATCACCGACCATGGCTCGCTGGCCGGTGCCGTCCAGTTCTACTCGGCGGCCACGGCGGCCGGCATTAAGCCGATCCTCGGCCTCGAGCTGTACTTGGTGCCGGACCGCTTTGACAAGAGCAAGCCGCGCGGCGAGGAGCGCACGCATCTCACCCTCCTCGCCGCGGACGAGACCGGCTGGAAGAACCTCATCCGACTCTCGACCGGCGCGTTCCTGGAGGGGTACTTCTTCCGTCCACGGGCTGACTTCTCCCTGCTCGCGCAGTATCACGAAGGGCTCATCTGCCTCACCGGGTGCATGGCCGGGCGTGCGGCCCGTCTCCTGGCCGCCGGCGCCGACGATGAGGCCTTCAAGGAGATCAGCCGACTGGCGGAGTTGTTTGGCCCGGAATCCACCTACGTGGAGCTGCAAGACGCCGGTATGGCCGAGCAGCGAGAGCTGCTCGATAAGCTGGCGGCCTTGGCGCGCCGCGCCGGCCTGCGCATGGTGGCCACCAACGACGTGCACTACCTGCGCCACGAAGATGCGCATGCACACGACGCCCTGCTGTGCATCCAGACGCAGAGCAACCTGGACGAGCAGGATCGTATGCGCTTCGCGACCGACGAGTTCTATCTGAAGTCGGCGGAGGAGATGCGCGAGCGGTTCGCTGCGTATCCGGAAGCCTGCGATGCCACGCTGGAGATCGCCGAGCGGTGCACGGTCGAGCTGCGGCTCAAGCAGCTCCTGTTGCCAAGCTACCCGGTTCCCGAAGGGCACACGGAGGAGTCGTACCTGCGGAGTCTGTGCGAGGAGGGTGTGCGGCACCGCTACGGAGCGCAGCCCGGCGCCGACGTGCTCGAGCGACTCGACTTCGAGCTCGACGTGATCACCGAGATGGGCTTCAACGCCTACTTCCTCATCGTGTGGGACTTCGTGAGCTTCGCTAAGAGCTCTGGCATCGCGGTGGGCCCGGGACGCGGCTCGGCGGCGGGCAGCATCGTTAGCTACGCGCTGGGGATCACCGACATCGACCCCCTCAAATACGAGCTGCTCTTCGAGCGCTTCCTGAACCCCGGGCGCAAGAGCATGCCGGATATCGACATGGACTTCAGTGTAGAGCGCCGCGAGGAAGTCATCGAGTACGTGGCCGCCAAGTACGGCCGGGATCGGGTGGCGCAGATCATCACGTTCGGCACCATGGCGGCGCGGGCGGCCACCCGCGATGCCGCCCGCGTGATGGGCCTGCCGTACGCCGTCGGCGACCGGATCGCCAAGATGATCCCCGAGAAGGCGCCGCCGGCCACCTTCGAGGAGGCGCTGGTGCCCGGCGGCGAGCTGGCCGTTGCCTACGAATCCGACGAGCAGGTCCGCGAGGTCATCGATCTCGCGCAGGCCCTTGAGGGGATCATCCGCAACGACAGCATTCACGCGGCCGGTGTGGTCATCAGCGACCGGCCGCTCACCGAGTACGTCCCCCTGCAGCAGAAGGGCGACGCCGAAGTGGTCACCCAGTTCAGCATGGGCGATATCGAGAAGATCGGCCTGCTCAAGATGGACTTCCTCGGCTTGCGCAACCTCGACGTGATCGAGGCGGCGCTCGACCTGATTCAGAAGACCACGGGCGAGCGGCCAGACCTCACCGACCTGCCGCTCGACGACGAGAAGACGTACGAGCTCCTGCGCCGCGGCGACTCGGAGGGCGTGTTCCAGTTCGAGAGCGCCGGCATGCAGGCGGCGCTCAAGGAAGTAGGGCCCACGCAGTTCGAAGACCTCATCGCCATCGTCGCCCTCTTCCGGCCCGGGCCGGCCTCTTACATCCCGACCTACGCACGCAACAAGCGAGACCCGCGCCAAATCCGCTACGACGACGAGCGGCTGCGGCCCATCCTTGAACCCACGTACGGGGTGACCATCTACCAGGAGCAGTACATGGCCATCGCGCGGCGCCTGGCCGGCTTCACGCCGGCGCAAGCGGACGACCTGCGCAAGGCCATCGGCAAGAAGAATAAAGAGCTCATGGCCAGCTTGCAGGAGCCGCTCATGCGGGGGCTCAGGGAGAGCGGCATCCCAGACAGGGTGGCGGAGAAGCTCTGGAGCGACTTCCAGGCCACGGGCGACTACTCGTTCAACAAGAGTCACGCCGCCTGCTACGCGCTCATCGCCTACCGCACCGCGTGGCTCAAGGCCAACCATCCGGTGGAGTACATGGCGGCGCTCATCAGCAGTGTGATGAACACCAAAGATCGCGTGCCGTTCTACGTCAGCCAGTGTCACCAGATGGGCATCCAGGTGCTGCCGCCCGACGTGAACGAGAGCGACGTAGGCTTCACGGTGGTCGGCGGCAGAATCCGCTTCGGCCTGAACGCCGTCAAAGGAGTGGGTCGTACGGCCATCGAGGCCGTGTTGCGCGCGCGGGAACAGGGCCGCTTCCAGAACCTCTACGACTTCTGCATCCGGGTAGACACCGCCCTGGTCAACAAGCGCGCGCTGGAGGCCCTCATCAAGTGCGGTGCCTTCGACAGCACCGGTGACACACGCCGCGGCATGCTCGAAGTGCTGCCGCTGGCCATGGCTGAGGGCGACCGCCGGCGCAAGTGCGAGGCCATCGGGCAGACCGACCTGTTCTGCATGGGAGGTGAAGGGAGCGAGGGTGTCGCCGACGCCGCCCAGCACGCCCCAATCTCGCGGCAGGAGTTCGACCGCGGCAAGCTGCTCCAGCTCGAGAAGGAGGCGCTCGGGCTGTGGGTCTCCGCGCATCCGCTCGAGGGGCTGCGCGAGCAGCTCCACAACGAGATCGACGTGCCGGTGAGTCGTCTGAGTGAAGCCGCCGAAGCGAGCTACGTGTGGACCGGGGGCATCGTCGGCGCGCTGCAGCGTAAACCGATGAAGAATGGCGGCACCATGGTGGTGTTCTCCTTGCAGGACATGGACGGCGGCTGCGAGGTGTTCGCCTTCAACGATGTTTACGAGGCCAGTCGCGATCTGCTGGTCGAGGACAGCGTGGTCAAGGTACGCGGCCGGGTCGACCGGCGCGAGGATGCCACCAAGCTGATCGCCGCCGAGATCAAACCCTTCGCCGGTGTCAGCGAGTGGCATCCCCTCGAGGTGGTGGTCAATGCCGAGCGGGTGCACGCCTCGCTCCTCGATCAGCTCAAGGAGATCCTCGCCGAGTTTCCAGGAACCGTGCCCGTCGTGTTGACCATGATTACTGGACAGGGGACGGCGAGGCTGCGTGTGGGCGACCGATTCCGGGTGGCGCCGGTGGGCGGGCTGTACGCCGAGCTGCGCGCGCTGCTCGGCGAGGGCTGCGTGCAGCTGGGTTCGTAGGCGGGTTGTGAGCGTGCGAATTCCACTTCGGACGATCCTGCCGTAGACTCCTCATCATGATCCCCGAAGGAATGCGCGACGTACTTCCGGCCGAGGCGGCCGCGCTCCATGCGCTGGAGGAGCTCTTGCGCGCGCGCTTCGCCGCCTACGGTTACGGCGAGGTGCGCACGCCGGCGCTCGAGTTCCTCGAGACGCTCGAGCTGGCCGACGACGACATGGTCGAGGGCGGGTACCGCGTGTTCGACGAACAGGGCCGCGAGCTCATGCTCCGTACCGACCTCACCGTACCCTGCGCGCGGCTGGCGGCCACGCGGTTCCGCGAGCGGCCGCTGCCGCTGCGTTTCTCCTATGTCGCCAGCGCCTTCCGCTCGCCGTCCGCTTCGCGCGCGCAGGACGGCGAGTTCGCGCAAGCCGGAGTGGAGCTCATCGGCGCCAGCGGCCCCGAGGCCGACGCGGAGGTGGTGGCTCTCCTCTGCGATGTGCTGGCGGCGACGGGCCTGCCCGAATTCACGGTGTCGCTCGGCACCGTCGCTTTCCACACCGCCATGGTAGCCTCGTTGCGCCTTTCGCCCGACCAGGAGCAGGCAGTCCTGGATGCTCTGGCGGCACGCGACTACCCCTTGTTCGAGTCGATCGTCGGCAATGCCGATGTGGACGAGGCTTCCCGGCGCGCGCTGCAAAAGGCACTCGACCTGGGTGGTGGTGGAGAGGCCGTGCACCAGGCACGCAAGCTGGCTGGCAGCGCGGGCATGGAGGATGCCATCGATCACCTGGTCCAGGTGCGAGACATCGTGGAGGACTACGGGTTCCGAGACCTGGTGCGCATCGACTTCGGCCTGCACCCTGGCCTCTCGTACTACACGGGGGTCATCGTGGAGGCCTACGCCAGCGGCACCGGCCTGCCGGTCGCACAGGGCGGGCGCTACGACAACCTGCTGGCCTCCTTCGAATGGCCGGTGCCCGCCGTGGGCTTCGCCATCGCCATCGATCGCCTGGGTATGGCTATGGAAGACGCGCGAGTGGCGCTGCCGCAGCGCCCGCGTCCGCTGGCTGTCGCCGGTGGCCTGCGGGAGCCCGCGCTCATGGCCGCGTTGCGCAGAGCGGGGCTCGACGCGCTCGCGGTGCCCGTCGGCGAGCAGCCGCCCCGTGAACCCGCGCTGTATCGCGAGGGGAGCCAGTGGGTGCTGCGGCGCGGCGGCCGTATCGCTCGCGGCTCGCTCAAAGAGCTGCGCCGCGAGCTCGAGGTGCCGTGAGCTTGCGCATAGCGCTCGCCGCCGGCACGCCGCTGGCCGAGACCCTCGATCTGTTCGCCGCCGCCGGCGTACCGGTGGCCCCGCTCCGGCAGGTCGGGGCATCGCCGCTGCAGGAGCTGCCCGACGGGACGGTCGTGTTGGCTACGCGAGCCGCCGACGTGCCGCTGTTCGTGGAGCGTGGCGGTGCCGACATCGGCGTCGTCGGCAAGGAGATCCTGGTGGAGGTCGAGCGAGACGTCTACGAACTGCTCGACCTGCGGGTTGGTCGCGCCCGCCTCGTCTTCGCGCAGCCCGAGGACGCTTCGGGAGCGTGGGATGAAGAGCACGGTCCGAGTCGCGTGCGGGTGGCGACTAGGTTTCCCGAGACCACCCGACGCTACTTCGAGGCCAGCGGTCGCCAGGTGAACGTCCTCGCGCTCGAAGGCCCGGTTGAGGCGGCGCCGCGGCTCCGCCTCGCCGACGGTGTGGTCGACCTCGTGCGCAGCGGCGAGACGCTGCGTCGCGCTGGGCTCACCGAGCGTGAGCAGATCGCCGAGTACAGTCTCCGTCTGATCGCCGGCCGGGCCGCGCACGCGCTGCGGGCTGCCGAGATCGGCGCGCTCATTGGGCGGCTCCGTGAGTTAACGGAGCGATCGGAAAGTGGAGGAGAAGCATGAAGCGGTTGGTGTTGGAGAGCGATCCCGAGCGCACCATTGCCGAACTGCGCGCCTTCGCGCCGCCGCCGTTGGAGGTACGCGATGCGGTCACGGCGATCGTCGACGACGTGCGTCGCCGCGGCGACGCCGCGGTGCGCGAGCACACGGAACGGCTCGACGGCGTGCGGCTGCCGGACGCCTACGCGGTGCCACGGAGCCGTCTGCGAGAGGCGCTCGTCAGCCTCAAGCCTGAGGTACGGGAGGCGCTCGAGTTGGCGGCGGTCAATATCCGCGCGTACCACGAACAGGAGGCGCCGCGGCCATGGCGCGCACGTCTCGGCCAAGGCCAGGTCGTGGGGCAGGAGATCGTCCCGCTCGCGGCCGCCGGCCTCTACGTCCCCGGCGGCCTAGCCGACTACCCTTCCTCGGTACTCATGACCGCGATCCCGGCCCAGGTGGCTGGTGTGCCGAACATCGTGGTGTGCTCCCCGCCGCGGCCCGCTGGCGGTGTGGCGTCCGGCGTGGCCGCGGCGTGTGCCCTCCTCGGCGTCGAGCAGGTGTTTCCCATCGGGGGCGCTCAGGCGGTAGCCGCGCTGGCCCTGGGCACGGCGGTCGTGCCGCGCTGCGACGTGATCGCCGGACCGGGCAACGCGTACGTCACCGAGGCCAAGCACCAGGTCATGGGCAGTGTGCGCATCGACGGCCTCGCGGGTCCCAGCGAGGTGTTGATCGTCGCCGACGCGGCCGGTACACCAGAGTGGCTCGCGGCCGACCTGCTGGCCCAGGCGGAACACGGCGCCGGTGCCATGGGGGCCCTGCTCGATGTGGGCGGGCGGATCGGCGATCGAGTGCAGGAGGAGGCCGAGCGACTGGCGGCGGAGCTCGGCATCTCCACGGAACGCATCGCCGTCGTGGCGTGCCCAGACCTTGCGGCGGCGCTGGATGTGGTGGAGCGTTTCGCTCCGGAGCACCTGGAGCTCCACCTTCCCGGCGCCGCCCAGCTGGTGAGCCGTATCCGGAACGCCGGCGCGGTGTTTGCAGGGCCGTACGCAGCGACGGCGTTCGCCGACTATGCCGCTGGCACGAATCACGTACTGCCGACGGGCGGAGCGGCACGCTTCGGGCAGGGGCTCAGCGTGTCCGAGTTCATCCGCCGCATGGGAGTGGTAGAACTGGAGTCCGCCGCCGCCGCCGCGCTCGCCGCGCCGGTGGCAGCGCTCGCCTACGAGGAGGGGCTGGCTGGCCATGCACGTTCCGCCGAGCTGCGCGCCGATGGCCGCGCGACGAACAGGGAGGGGAGATGACGGCAACACGCCGCGCGTCCGTGACGCGTGTCACGAGCGAGACTAGCATCGAAGTGTCGCTGTACCTGGATGGCGTCGGCACTGCTGAGGTGAACACCGGCATCGGTTTTCTCGACCACATGCTGCAGCTGTTCGCGCACCACGGGCGGTTCGACCTGGCGGTGAACGCTCGTGGCGATCTGGACGTCGACGGCCACCATACGGTGGAGGACATCGGCTTGGCCCTGGGCCAGGCGCTGCGCGAGGCGCTGGGCGACAAACGCGGCATCTGCCGCTACGGATCCTGTTTGCTGCCCATGGACGAAGCACTCGCCATGGTGGCGCTCGACCTCTCCGGGAGACCGTACCTGGTTCATGATCTGGAGCTTGGAGGCGTGCGTATCGGCGCCTTCGAGGGTGATCTGGTCGCTCACTTCTTCCGCTCGTTCGCCAATCAGGCTGGCCTCACGCTGCACATCCGCATGCTGGCGGGAGAAGATCCGCACCACATCGTGGAGGCGGCCTTCAAGGGCACGGCGCGGGCGCTGGGCGAGGCCTGTGCGCTCCACGGCCGTGACGACGCCGTGCCCTCGACCAAGGGCACGCTTTGAGGGTCGGAGGAGCTGTGCCGAGCGATCAGAGGAGGTTCGCCGTGGGCTCTGGCGCCTCGAGTGGCCGCGAGTGCCGATGACGCCTCCGTTGCGGGCTGTGCTCCTCGACTACGGCGTGGGCAACCTGGCTAGTGTCGCCAAGGCGCTCGAGCGGGCGGGGGTGCGTGTAGCGGTCAGCGATTCGCCGGCTCAGGTACGCCACGCGCGAGCGCTGGTGCTCCCTGGCGTGGGCGCGTTTCGCGATGCCGCCGCCAGGTTGGAGCAGTCGGGGCTGGGCGATGCCGTATGCGCTCGCGTCGCTGCCGGCGTCCCTCTGCTTGGAGTCTGCCTGGGCCTTCAGCTCCTCTTCGAGGGCAGTAGCGAAGGCGGCGAGTGGCGTGGCTTAGGAATCCTCGCCGGTCAGGTGGAGCGCCTCGAGACGCCGTACAAGGTGCCGCACATCGGTTGGAACGAGCTGGCGTGGCAGCCGGCCGGCGCGCGTATGGCGACCGGGTTGCCCGTGCCCGCGTATGCGTACTTCGTCCACTCGTATGCCGCGCGGCCGGCAGACCGGTCGATCGTGGCCGCCGTGACCAACTACGGCGGGAGTGTGGTCGCCGCGGTGGTTCGGGATGCCGTGTGGGCCGCGCAGTTCCACCCGGAGAAAAGCTCGACCACGGGGTTGCGCATCCTCGCCAACTGGGCGAGCATGGCAGCCGAGGCTTAAGCGGCAGGTCGTTCGGTATCCAGAGGCGGAGGAGGTCATCTGTGCAGCTGTTCCCCGCAGTCGATATCCAGGGGGGCAAGGCGGTGCGTCTTCGTCGTGGCGACTTCGCCCAGAGCACCGTCTTCGGGGACGACCCTATAGCGGCGGCGCGACGCTGGCACCAGGAAGGCGCTGAGGCGCTGCACGTCGTCGACCTAGACGCGGCGCGCACCGGCACGCTCGTTAACTTCTCTCTGGTAGAGCAGATCGCGGCCGAACTCCCCATTCCGGTGGAGTACGGCGGCGGCGTGCGCGATGCGCTCGCCGTGGAGCGAGTGGCCGCCAGCGGACTCCGTTGGGTGGTGCTCGGTACGGCGGCCCTCCTCGCCGGCGAGCTTCTCCAGACTGCCGTAGACGTGCTCGGCGAGCGGCTCGTCGTCGGCGTCGACTGCGCTGGCGGTATGGTGGCCACCCATGGCTGGCGCGAGCGTTCGCAGATGAGCGCCTCCTCGTTCGTCGGCCAGCTCGAGGAGCTGGGCGTGCGGCGTATCGTCCACACCGACATCGATACGGATGGCATGATGCGCGGCCCGAATCTGCCCGCGCTGGTGGATCTCGCCGGGCGAACTCCCCTCGAGGTAGTGCAGTCCGGTGGCATCACCACGCTGGAAGACCTGCGCCGGCTGCGGAAGGTCGCGCCGTCGAACGTGGTCGGCACTATCGTCGGCCGGGCTCTCTACGAGGGGGCTTTCACGGTCGCCGAGGCCAAGGCGGTCCTGGTCTAACACCGTGCTCACCCGCCGCATCATCCCGTGCCTGGACGTTCGCGATGGCCGTGTGGTCAAAGGCGTCAACTTCGTCGGCCTGCGCGACGCCGGCGATCCGGTGGAGCTAGCCGCCCGCTACGATCGCGAGGGTGCCGACGAGCTCGTGTTCCTCGACATCACCGCTTCGCATGAGCGCAGGGAGATCATCGCTGAGCTCGCCGCCCGCTGTGCTGAGCAGGTGTTCATCCCGTTCACTATCGGCGGCGGCCTCGACGATGAGGAAGACGTTCGCCGTATTCTCGCCGCCGGCGCCGACAAGGTCACCATGAACACGGCGGCGGTACAGAAGCCAGAGGTTCTCCGCCGGTGCGCCGAGCGCTTCGGCGCGCAGTGCATCGTGGTGGCCATCGACGCCAAGCGGCGATCAGACACGGTGCAGCCGCGCTGGGAGGTCTACATCCATGGTGGGCGTACGCCTACGGGGATCGATGCCGTCGCATGGGCGGTCAAGGCGACGGCGCTGGGCGCGGGCGAGATCATGCTGACGAGCATGGACCGCGACGGCACGCTCGACGGCTACGACCTCGCGCTGACGCGCGCGGTAGCCCGCGCCGTCGATGTGCCGGTCATCGCCTCCGGCGGCGTTGGCACGCTCGAGCACCTGGCCGATGGCCTCACGCTCGGCGAGGCCGACGCTGTGCTCGCCGCCTCGATCTTCCACTACGGGACCTCTTCGATCGCCGCCGCCAAGGAGTTCTTGGCGGCGCGCGGCATTCCCGTGCGTCTGGTGTGAGCGAACGGCGGATCGATCTCGGTACGGTGCCGGCGGGGGGAGCGGCGGCCGTGCTGCGTCGCCTGGTGACCGCCTCGCTGGCCTGCTTTCCCACCGACACGGTGTATGGTCTGGGCGGTGCGGCGCGACCGGAGGTGGTCGCGGCGCTCGTCGGCGCCAAAGGGCGGGAACCAGACAAGCCGCTCCAGCTCATCTTTCCGACGCTCGAGGTTCTCTTGGCGCGCGTCGCGCCGCCCCCGCTACTTCGGGCGGCGCTCCAGCGGCTGCTGCCCGGCGCCATTACGGCGATCATCCCCGTCTCCTCGGAGCACGATGTGGCGGCCGTGGCACGAGCCGCCGACGGCCTGCTCACACTGGGGGTACGTGTACCCGCCTGGCCAGAACGGGCGCGTCTGCTGGCGACAGGCGAACAACCTCTGGTGGCGTCTAGCGCGAATCTCTCCGGCGGTCGGGCTGCCCGGAGTCTGGACGAAGTACCCGCGGGGCTGCGTGCCGCCTGCGATCTCATTCTGGACGCCGGACAGCTTCCCGGTACGCCCTCTACCGTCGTCGACCTCGTCGACTACGCGAACGGGGGCCGCTGGCGGGTCATCCGTGCCGGCGCCGTCTCGATCACCGATCTCGTGGCGGTACTAGGCTCAGCGAACTAGCGTCACGCAGGGTCGTGCGAGGTACCTACCGATGCGGCACACACTTGTATCGAGATTCTCTCAAGACACGAAGTCGAGTATTCTCTATGCGCAATAGTAGGCTCATAGAATGTATCAGTAAGGTGGTTGGGGAGACCTTGGATTACGTCTGGCGGCGGCTCTGCTAAAATCTCGCCCATGAGAATAGCTGCCGGAGCGGATCACGCTGGTTGCACCGTCAAAGATGCCCTCGTACGCCGAATGCGCGCACTCGGGCATCAGGTTACCGATGTAGGCACCACCGACGCCGAGCAGGCAGTGGATTATCCTGTGTTCGCCCATCGCGTTGCGGCTATGGTGGCGGACGGACGCGCCGATCTCGGCATGTTGGTGTGCGGCACGGGGCTGGGCATGTGTATGGCCGCCAATCGCCATCGCGGTGTACGGGCGGCCAGCTGCCCCACGCCTCATCTCGCCGAGATGAGCCGCCGCCACAACGACGCCAACGTGCTCTGCCTGCCCGGACGGCTGCTGTCGATCGACGAGGCATGGGCGGTCACCGAGGTTTGGCTGAGCACTCCTTTCGAAGGCGGACGCCATGCCTCTCGCGTCGCGCTCATCGACGATGGGGATACCGTCGGGTGAACTCCCTCGGTGTCGAATGGCGGCGTGAGCCTCTCTACGAGCTCGACCCAGAACTCAACGAGCTGCTGCGCGCGGAACTGCGGCGCCAGCAGGAGACGCTGGAGCTGATCGCCTCAGAGAACTTCGCTACCCGCGCTGTGCTCGAAGCTACCGGGTCGGTGCTCACCAACAAGTACGCCGAGGGGTATCCGGGAGCGCGGTACTACGGCGGCTGTGAGGTGGTCGACCGTGTGGAGCAGCTGGCCATCGATCGCTGCAAGCACCTCTTTGGCGCCGAGCACGTGAATGTCCAACCGCACTCGGGCTCCTCGGCGAACCTCGCCGTTCTGCTCGCGCTACTGCAGCCGGGCGACACCTTCCTCGCTATGGACCTGGCACACGGCGGCCACCTGACGCACGGGCTGCGGATCAACCTCTCTGGCCAGATCTACCACCCGGTGCCGTATCACGTGTGCCGGGATACGGAGACCATCGACTTCGACGAAGTGCGCGCGCTCGCCCTCGAACACCGGCCGAAGCTGATCATCTGCGGCTGCAGCGCCTATCCGCGGCACATCGATTTCGCCGCCTTCCGCAGCATCGCCGACGAGGTCGGCGCGGTGCTCATGGCCGACATCGCACACATCGCGGGGCTCGTCGCCGCCGGCGAGCACGCGAATCCGGTGCCGCACTGCGAGGTCGTCACATCTACCACGCACAAGACACTCACCGGCCCGCGTGCCGGTCTTATCATGTGCCGCCAGGAGTATGCGAAGGCCATCGATCGCGCGGTGTTCCCGGGCATGCAGGGCGGACCCCTGCTGCACGTCATCGCGGCCAAGGCCGCCTGTTTCGGCATCGCGGCCAGCCCGGAGTTCCGGCGCTTGCAGCGCCGGATCCTCGCCAATGCCGCGGCCCTGGCCGAGACGTTGGCCGAGGGTGGGCTGCGGCTGGTTTCCGGGGGTACCGACGTGCATCTGGCGCTCATCGATCTGCGTGGCACAGGCCTCGATGGTCTGCAGTGCCAGGATCTCCTCGAACGCGTGGCCATCACCGCTAACCGGAATGTCGTGCCGTTCGAAGATCAGAGCTTTGCCATCGCCAGCGGGTTGCGCGTCGGCTCTCCGGCGGTCACAACGAGGGGCTTCAGGGAAGAGGAGATGCGGCGTACCGGAGAGCTCATTCTGCGTGCCATCGCCGCGCGAAACCAGCCAGCCGTACTCGGCGAGATTCGCCGCGAGGTAGGTGAGCTGCTCGATCGCTTCCCGCTCTACGAGTTCCTCTGATGGTCGGCCGGTCAGTGGACACAAGACAGTTCACGGACGGAGACGAGCAGGGCGAGAGAGGTGCACCGGCGTCGCCAGCAGCTAGGCGGCGGCCGAGCTGGGACGAATACTTCCTCCAGCTAGCACGGCAGGCAGCCACGCGTTCCACGTGCCTGCGGCGGCAGGTGGGGGCCGTGCTGGTTCGCGATCGTCGTGTGTTGACCACTGGCTACAACGGAGCGCCGCGCGGCGTGGCTCATTGCCTGGATGTCGGCTGCCTGCGCGAGCAGCTCGGCGTGCCTTCAGGGGAGCGTCACGAGCTCTGTCGCGCTATCCACGCGGAACAGAACGCCATCATCCAGGCGGCTGTCCACGGGGTGGCGGTAGAGGGTGCCAGCCTGTACTGCACGCACCAGCCGTGCGTTCTGTGCGCCAAGATGATCATTAACGCCGGCGTGCGCGAGATCGTATTCGCCGAGGGGTACCCCGATGAGTTCTCCTTGCGGATGTTCGCGGAGGCAGGGGTCACGGTCACCCACATGCCTCTGCCACGGGATGACGATCCATGCTCCACCTGACGTACACCGAGCTGCTCGGTGTGCTCGCGTTCGTGCTCGCCGGGCTGGTGGTCTACGTGCTCACCCCGTTCATGGCGAGTTTCGCCCACCACGTGGGAGTAGTTGACGATCCCGTTGAGGAGCGGCGCATGCACCTTACGGCCACGCCGCTCCTCGGCGGCCTGGTGCTCTATCTGGCGGTAGTCGTCTCGGTGATCTTGCTGCTGCCCTTCAACGGCAGCGTGAGAGCGCTCATCAGCGGTGGCACGGCCATCGCGCTCGTCGGCTTGGTCGACGATCTCAAGGAGATCCGCCCGTCGGTGAAGTTCGCCGGTCAGCTTGCGGCGACCGGCCTGGCCCTCCTGTTCAATGTGCGCATGGAGACCCTCTCTCTTCCTTTCCTCGAGGGCAGCATCCACCTGCCACTGTGGGCCTCCATCATTGTCACCCTCCTCTGGTTCGTCGCTATTATCAACATGGTTAACTTCATTGACGGTCTCGACGGCCTGGCCGCAGGGGTGTGCGCCATCTCGTCCATCACCTTCGGGATCATCGCCTTCTCGCTCGGCCGTTGGGAGACCGGCGTCGTCGCGGTGACGCTCGCCGGAGCCACACTCTCCTTCCTGCGCTTCAACTTCCATCCGGCGAGCATCTTCATGGGCGATACGGGTTCTATGTTCCTGGGCTTTGTGCTGGGGGTCATCAGCGTGGAGGGCGTCATGAAGAGCACGGCCACGGTGGCGCTCATCCTGCCGTTGCTCGTGCTGGGCGTGCCCTTCATCGACCTCTTTCTGATCGTGTCTCGACGAGTGCGTCGAGGCGTGCCGTTCTACTCGGCCGGGCAAGACCATGTACACCACGATCTGGTACTGGTAGCGGGTTTCAGCCAGCGGAAGAGCGTACTGCTCCTCTACGGGTGGTGTCTGCTGCTGAACGCCACCGCGCTCGCCATGGCCGCGCGGTCACTGGTGGCGACCATCATCTGTGGCGCCGCCTCCGTCCTGGCCACGGTCTTCCTGGCGCGGCTGTTGCGCCACTACCGGCTGGCGGCCTCCCGCGGCGAGACGGCCGCCTAGGCGAAAGTCCCGTGCTGCCCGTGCACGATGGGCGAAGCACCGTCAGGAGGGGGCGGGGAGAGAGCGGCGGGCGAGGGGGCTCGTTGGGCGAGCGCGCTTTTTCGGATAGCGGACCCTGACGAGTTGTGATGCGTTCCGGTGACTCACTATAATCGACCTATCTCATCCGACCGGAAGCGCGTGTCCCCTTGGTCGAGCTCTGGTGTACGAGGCTTGCACGGTGTTGAGGTGTGCCCGGGTAAAATCGGGGTTACACGCGTCGGAGGTCGGGGATGATGACGGCAATTCGTCATGGTAGGGGTTTTCGTGTCCGTCAGGACAAGCCCGACCGCCGTTCACGTGCGGCACGCGAACGTTTTACGGTGGCTCCGCCGGTCCAGCGGCAGCTCCCCGAGTTCGTGGTACCCGGCCGTGTTCTCCGGCTGTCGACCTCCAACGAGCAGGGAGGTGCACGTGACCAGCGTGAACAGAGAGGCGTACCGCACGAGAGCGGGCCACAGCCTCCGCGTTCGCCACGGACGGACGGAGACTCGGGGCGGGGCGAGACAATGGCTTTCCTCGTCCTCGCCGGCGTGGCCGTGGGCTCCGGCTTGGGCTACCTCGTCGATTGGCTCGCCGGCACGTTGCCCCTCTTTGTCGTCCTCGGGGTATTCGGGGGCTTTGTGCTGGCTCTCTACGCCATCTACCTCGAGACGCGGTAGGTGCAGGGGGATTATGTGAACGCAGTTCGCCTTCCACTCGGCAAAGGGCAGCTCTGCCTCGCGGGCGCCATAGTGCTGGCCACCGTGGCCGCCGCCGTGGTCGCCCAGCTCATCGACGGCCAAGCGCTGGCCGCCAGCATCGGAGGCGCTCTGGTGGTCGTCTACTGGGCGCTCGAACGGGTTTTCTCCGCGGCGGGGCGGCGCGGGTCGTTTGGCCACGCGGTTGGCATCGGCGTCGCTGGCATGATGGCCCGTCTGGCCTTGGTGCTCGGTGCTCTCGTCGCGGTGGGTCTTGTCGACCGCGAGGGTTTCGCCGCCTGCGCGCTCACCTTCCTTGGCCTCTTCACCCTCTACTTCGTCGTCAGCACTTCGCTGTTGGCCGGACGTCCTAGCAGATGATGGCGAAAATGAAGAAGGCCCAGTCGCAGACCCCCGCGGTCGAGTCGCAGAGCCCCGCACCCGTCGCTCCCCAGCCGGGGCAACTCCAGCGGCGGCGTATGCCCCGCTGGGCATGGCTCCTGCTCGTCGTGGTGGTCGCCGGCGGGCTCTTCCTGATCCCCGGAGGTCAGAGAGAGGATCTGGATGTGGCGGCCGAGTTCGACCTGCATCCCTTGGTGAAGATCCCCGCCATTGGCCCCATTGATCTGTCGATCACCAAGGGCGTGGTGTATTTGTGGATCGCGACCGCAGTGCTCGTCGTGGCAGCCATCGTCATCTCGCGCAGCCTGAAACCCACACCGTCGCGTTTCCAGTTCGCGATGGAATCGCTGTACGGTCTGGTCCGCGAGGGCATTGTGAACTCCGTCATGAAGAGTGGCGGCGATACGTGGTTCCCCTACATCGCCAGTGTCTTCTTCTTCGTACTGACGTCGAACTTCGTCGGCCTCATTCCGCTCCCGTTCGCGGAGCACAACCAGTTCGGCTTCTACGCCGCCACGGCGAACCTCTACGTCACGATCGGCCTCGCTCTGTTCACGTTCGTCTTCACACACTACGCGGGCATCAAGAAGCACGGGTTCTTTCGCTACGTGAAGAGCTGGGTACCATCGAGCGCTCCGCCGGTGCTCAAGCAGCTCATCTTCGTCATCCACGTGGTCAGTGAGTTCTTCCGGCTCGTATCGCTCTCGGTACGTCTCTTCGCCAACATGCTCGCCGGGCACGCCATCCTCGGTGTGTTCTTCGCCATGGCACTCATCTTCCAGAACTACCTGGCCGCTCTGGTGCTGCAGGGCGGCTCTGTGTTCATCTACATGTTCGAGATCTTCGTTGCGTTCATCCAGGCCTTCATCTTCGCCATTCTCTCCGCCGTGTACATCGGCGGAGCGCTGGAACAGGAGCATTAGTATGCTCGCAGTCGCAATACGGGTACCGCTCACCCGGCGCACACCATCAAGGAGGACACAGAATGGATGCTGAAGCCGCCAAGCTTATCGGCGCCGGTATCGCCATGGGCGCCGGGGCTGTGGGCCCCGGTATCGGTTTGGGTATCTTGCTCGGCAAGGCGTACGAAAGCATGGCTCGCCAACCCGAGATCTCGGGCGACATCCGCACGAGCATGTTCATCGGCATCGGCGTAACCGAGGCCGTGGCGCTGTACGCGTTCGTGGTGGCACTCATCCTCATCTTCGTCGCCTGAAGCCGCGCGTGCTCGTGGTCACAGCAAGAGATCGGAGACAGCGATGCTGAACACCGAATGGGGTCTGATGATCTGGACGTTTGTCACCTTCGGCATCGCTGTGTTCGTCCTCTGGAAGTACGCCTTTGGCCCGCTGCAGCGCGTCATCGACGAGCGTCGCGATCGCATCCAGCAGAGCATAGACACCGCCGAGCAGACGCGCGCGGAGGCTGCCAAGCTGTTGGCTGAGTACAAGGAGACGTTGGCGCGCGTGCGCCACGAGGCCAACGAGATCCTCCAGCGTTCGCAGCAAGCCGGCGAAGAGGCGCGTGCGCAGCTGGTTGGCGAAGCGCGCCAAGAGGCCGACCGTCTGGTCGGTAAGGCGCACGAGCAGATCGAGCGCGACACGCAGGCGGCACTGCAGCGCCTGCGCGACGAAGTAGCGGATCTCACGCTTCTGGCTACGCAGAAGGTGGCTGGCAAGGTGCTCAGCGGCGAAGATCACCGCCGCCTGATCGAGCAGGCGCTCAAAGAGGCTCACCTCGAAGACCTCGAGTTGGGGACGCGAGGCTAGCCATATGAAGCTCTTCGTCCCTCGCTCGCAGCTAGCCTCGCCAGGAGTATCCGGATGAGCGAAGACGCTGTCGCCCGTGTCTATGCGGCCGCGCTCTTCGCCGCCGCGGCGGAGGCTGACCTGGTCGCACCGGTCTACCGGCAGATAGCTCAGTTCGCCGACGCGTTGCAGACCTCCGAGACCCTGCAGGCCGTCTTCTTTGACCCCCAGGTGGATGCGAGCGCCAAGACACGGGTGCTGCTCGGCCTCACCGCCGGTGCGGAGCGGCTGGTGGTGAACACGCTGCGTCTCATGCTGGATAAAGGCCGCCTTGCGGCTGTGGGCGGAATGCGTCGAGAGCTCGAGAGGATGGCCGCCGAGGCCGAGCGGACGCTCGATGTCGAGGTGCTGTCGGCGGTGCCCTTGGGGGAGCCGATCGAAGCGGCGGTGGTAGAGCGCGTAGAAAAGGCGACGGGGCGCCGTGTGCGCCTCAGCAAACGGGTGGACGAGGCCGTGATCGGCGGCCTGGTGATTCGCGTCGGCGACGTGGTGCTCGACGCGAGTCTCAGAGCACGGGTGGAACAGCTGCGCGCGCAGATGCAGCGCGTCTGACGGTGAAGAGGGTGGCGGACACGTGAAGCTCAGGCCAGAGGAGATCGCCTCGATTCTGAGAGCGCAGATCCAGAACTATGAAGCTGAAGTAGAGGTTGAGGAAGTCGGCACGGTGCTCGAAGTGGGCGATGGCATCGCCCGCATCTACGGCTTGCGCAACACCATGTCGATGGAGATGCTCGATCTTCCTCACGGAGTCACCGGATTGGCGCTCAACCTGGAAGAGGACAACGTGGGCGCTGTGCTCCTCGGCCACGACACGCTCATTAAGGAGGGCGACCAGGTACGTCGCACCGGCCGGGTGCTGCAGGTACCCGTCGGTGAGGCACTCGTGGGGCGCGTCGTGGACCCGCTGGGGCAGCCGCTCGACGGCAAGGGTCCGGTAGCTACCGAGGCCTTCCGTCCGGTGGAGTTCAAGGCGCCTGGCGTCGTGGAGCGCCAGCCCGTCATAGAGCCGCTACAGACCGGCATCAAGGCGATCGACGCCATGATCCCTATCGGGCGTGGCCAGCGCGAGCTCATCATCGGCGATCGCCAGACCGGCAAGACCAGCATCATCGTCGACACCATCTTGAACCAGAAGGGGCAAGACGAAATCTGCGTGTACGTGGCTATCGGCCAGAAGGCGTCCACCGTCATGCAGGTCGTACAGCGGCTCGAGCAGGCTGGTGCTATGGACTACACCATCGTGGTGGTGGCTGCTGCCTCCGCCTCGGCGCCGCTTAAATTCCTCGCTCCGTACGCGGGTACGGCGATGGGCGAGTACTTCCTCTACAACGGCCGCCATGCGGTCTGCTTCTACGACGACCTCAGCAAGCACGCCGACGCGTACCGGCAGATGAGCTTGCTGCTGCGCCGGCCGCCGGGCCGCGAAGCCTTCCCCGGCGACGTGTTCTACCTCCACTCGCGCTTGCTGGAGCGGTCCTGCAAGCTGAGCGAGGAGCTAGGTGGTGGGTCGCTCACCGGCATTCCGGTGATCGAGACGCAGGCGGGCGATATCTCTGCCTACATCCCCACCAACGTGATCTCGATCACCGATGGGCAGATGTTCCTGGAGAGCGACCTCTTCTACAGTGGTGTGCGGCCGGCGATCAATATCGGTGTCTCCGTGAGCCGCGTGGGCGGCAAGGCCCAGGTGAAGGCTATGCGGCAGGTGGCGGGGCGTCTGCGCATCGACCTGGCCCAGTATCGCGAGCTGGAGGCCTTCGCGCAGTTCGGGTCAGAGCTGGATCTGGCCACTCAGCGCACGCTCGCTCGTGGCGAGCGGATGGTAGCGGCCCTCAACCAGCCCCGTTTCGACCCTATTCCGGTCGAGGAACAGGTGGCCACCATCTTCGCGGGTACGCAGGGTTACCTCGACGACGTGGCGGCGGACCGTGTGCCAGCCTTCCTCAACGGCCTGCGGATCCACTTGCGCGCGGCGAACGCGGCGCTGCTGGCTACCATCCGCTCCGAGGGCGAACTCAGCGAGCAGACTGAGCAGGCGCTGCGCGAGGCCATCGGCGAGTACCATCGCGAACATGTCGGGGCGGGGGAAGAAGCAGCTTCGGTCGCCGGGGTGCCGGCCGCCGGCGCGGAGTTGGCTGACTAAGGTGGCCACCCTACGCGACATCCGGCGGCGCATCGGCTCGGTGCAGAACACGCGCAAGATCACCAAGGCCATGGAGATGGTTTCGGCGGCCAAGCTGCGGCGGTCGCAGCAGCGCATCGAAGCACTGCGCACCTATGCGCTGAGCATGATCGCCATGATGCAAGATCTCGCGCGCTACACCGACGTCAACGGGAGCTTTCCGCTGCTGCGCAAACACACGGCGCTGCGCGACATCACCCTGGTGGTGTTCACCGGCGATCGTGGGCTCGCCGGTGCATTCAATGCCAATGTGATCCGCGAGGCACTCGAGACACGACGTCAGGCTGAGGAGGCGGGCCACCAGGTGCGCTGGCTGGTCGTGGGGCGTAAGGGGATCGGTACGCTGCAGTTCCGGGGTTTCGAATTGGAGCGCACTTGGGAGGGGCTCAGCGATGCGCCCACCTACACGAACGCGACGCAGATCTCTCGCTACCTGATCGAGCTGTACACGAGCCAGCAGACCGACCTGGTGCGCCTCATTTACAACCGCTTTCGATCTCCACTGGAACAGACCATCAAAAACGTGGCGCGCCTGCCGATCGCACGCGAGGCGTACACGGCGGAAGACGTGCGCGGCGCGCCGGCGAGCTTCATGTACGAGCCAGATCCGGCGACCATCTTCGAGAAGCTTCTGCCACGCTACGTGGAGATCGCGGTCTTCCGCGCGCTCCTCGAGAGCAGTGCGAGCGAGCAGGGGGCGCGGATGACGGCTATGCGGAACGCGAGCGACAACGCCGAGGAGATGATCGAGCACCTCACGTTGCAGTTGAACCGCGCGCGGCAGGCGTCGATCACACAGGAGATCCTCGAGGTAGTGGCCGGCGCCAACGCGCTGGCATGAGGTTCGGGACGACGAAAGAGGCACGACCGGCGGTACGGCCGCCGTGCAGGGACGGGCTGGAGTTGGACGCATGAATAAGGGACGCGTGGTACAGGTCATCGGTGCCGTGGTGGACGTGGAGTTCCCAGACGAGCTGCCGGCCATCCACAACGCGTTGCGGATCCCCATGGACCGCGACGGGCAGCAAGCCGAGCTGATGGTCGAGGTCCAGCAACATCTGGGTGGCGGCAAGGTGCGCACGGTGGCCATGGATAGCACCGACGGGCTCGCGCGCGGTGTCGAGGTGATCGACACGGGCGAGCCGATGACTATCCCCGTCGGCGAGCCTACGCTCGGCCGGGTCATGAATGTGCTGGGCGAGACCATCGATCAGGGTGAGCCTCTGGCGGATGGCGTGGAGCGCTGGCCCATCCACCGTCCAGCACCGAGCTTCGAGGCTCTGGAGCCCACCGACGAGGTCTTCGAGACCGGCATCAAGGTGATCGACCTACTCGCGCCGTACGTGAAAGGCGGCAAGATCGGCCTGTTCGGCGGCGCGGGCGTGGGTAAGACCGTTATCGTCCAGGAGCTCATCCGTAACATCGCCGCCGAGCACGGTGGCTTGTCGGTCTTTTGCGGCGTTGGCGAGCGCACGCGCGAGGGCAACGATCTCTGGCTCGATATGAAGCAGAGCGGCGTCATCGAGAAGACCGCGCTCATCTTCGGGCAGATGAACGAGCCGCCGGGCGCCCGTTTGCGCATCGGCCTGGCCGGCCTCACGGTTGCCGAGTACTTCCGGGAGCAAGGCGGCCAGGACGTGCTCCTCTTCATCGACAACATCTTCCGCTTCGTCCAGGCTGGCTCCGAGGTCTCGGCGCTTCTGGGGCGCATGCCCAGCGCGGTTGGGTACCAGCCCACGCTGGCCAACGAGATGGGCGAGCTGCAAGAGCGCATTACCTCCACCAAGCGTGGCTCGGTGACCAGCGTGCAGGCCATCTACGTGCCGGCCGACGACCTCACCGACCCCGCGCCGGCGGCCACCTTCGCGCATCTCGATGCCACGACGGTGCTCTCGCGGGACATCGTCGCCAAGGGTATTTACCCGGCCGTGGACCCGCTCGGCTCGACCTCGCGGATCTTGAGCCGCGATGCGCTCGGCGACGAGCACTACGAAGTGGCTACGCGCGTGCAGGAGATCCTGCAGCGGTACAAGGACCTGCAGGACATCATCGCCATCCTGGGTATGGATGAGCTCAGCGACGAGGACAAGATTGTGGTCGGCCGCGCCCGCCGCATCGAGCGCTTCCTCAGCCAGCCGTTCTTCGTCGCTGAACAGTTCACCGGTATGCCGGGCAAGTACGTGTCGCTCGGAGACACGGTACGGGGCTTCAAGGAGCTCGTGGAGGGCAAGCACGACGCGTTACCTGAGCAGGCCTTCTTCATGGTGGGTGGTATCGAAGAGGCCGTCCAACAGGCGCAGAAGCTGGGCGTCGGGGTGGTCTAGGCATGGTTCAGAGTCAGCGCGTGGTCGAGATCGAGATCGTCACGCCGGACGGTCATCTCTACGAGGATCGTGGCGTGCTGATCGTGGTGCCCGGAGTCGAGGGCGAGCTGGGCATCATGGCACAGCACCAGCCGCTCGTCAGCCTGCTGGCCATCGGCGAGACGCGCGTTCGCCGGGCTGGCGGCGAGCTCGAGCGCTTTGCCACCGGCATCGGCTACGTGGAGGTACTGTTCGACAACGTCCGTGTGGTGGTGGACCATGCGGAGCACGTTGGTGAGATCGACGTGGCGCGAGCTCAGGCTGCGCGCACGCGGGCCGAGGAGCGTCTGGCCCGGCGCGGCGATCCTGCCGCCCGAGCCGAGGTCGATTTCTACCGCGCCGAGCAGGCACTCAAGCGCGCCGAAAATCGCATCAAGGTCGCGCAGCGCGCCGCCTCCTGAGGCGCCAGGCCGCGAGTGGCCGGCGCGTGGCGCGGGTGCTGCGCGCGAACCGGTATACTTCCGCGAATGGATGCAGCGCAGGTACACACCGAGCGGCTGGTCGTTACCGGAGGCCGCCGACTGCATGGCAAGGTCACGCTCTCTGGCGCCAAGAACTCCGTGCTGAAGCTCATGGCGGCCAGTTTGCTGGCCGACTCTCCCTCACTGATTCGGCGCGTTCCGCGCATCGCCGACGTGGACACCATGATCGAGATGCTGCGGTCCCTGGGCGTACGGGTCGCGTTCGAAGGAGACGAGCTGCGCATCGACCCCTCGGGACAGCTCGGCGATACGGCGCCCTACGAGCTGGTGCGTGCCATGCGCGCCAGCATCCTCGTCATGGGGCCTATGGTGGCGCGCCTGGGACACGCTGTGGTCGCCATGCCTGGTGGCTGCAACATCGGGCCGCGGCGGATCGACTTCCACCTCCGCGGCCTAGAGCGGCTGGGCGCCACGGTGGCCATCGATCATGGCTTTATCCGGGTGACAAGCGCCGGTGGCTTGCGCGGTACCGCCGTGCCGCTGGAGTACCCGAGTGTGGGCGCTACCGAGAACCTGCTCATGGCGGCCACGGCGGCGCGCGGCGAGACCGTCATCGAGAACGCCGCGCGCGAGCCCGAGATCGCTGATCTCGCCGCGTTTCTCACGGCCATGGGCGCCGAGGTCGAGGGCGCCGGTACCAGCACCATCCGGGTGCGAGGCGGCCACCCCTTACGGGGCGCCGAGCATCAGGTGGTGGCCGATCGTATCGAGGCGGGCACGTACTTGATCGCTGCATTAGCCACCGGCGGCGAGGCTACCGTGCACGGCCTGCCGCCGCGGTATCTCGGCCTGTTCCTCACGAAGCTCCGCGATATGGGGGTCGAGGTGGAGGAGGCGCCGCTGTCGATCACCGTGCGCCGCGCTGGTCCGCTTCTGCCGGTGGACATCAGCACGCTGCCCTTCCCGGGCTTTCCCACTGACCTGCAGGCTCAGGTCATGGTGCTCCTATCGCTCGCGCAGGGAACCTCGATTGTCACCGAGAACGTATTCGAGAACCGCTTCGTCGTGGTCGACGAGCTCAATCGTCTGGGTGCCGGCATCAGCACCAGTGGGCATCACGCCGTGGTGGCTGGCCCGCGTGCCCTCACGGGGACGGCGGTGGAGGCCCCAGACCTGCGAGGCGGGGCGGCGCTGGCCATCGCCGGCCTTGCGGCGGAGGGAGCTACCGAGATCAGTGGTGTGCATCACATCGATCGTGGATACGAGCGCTTCGGAGAGAAGCTCCGGAGCTTGGGTGCCGTGCTTGAGCGTGATGGCCGTTTCGCATGAGTAAGTACACGCGGTATCGCACGACATCCGCCGGGGGTTCGCGAACACCCTCGCGAACAAGCTCTCCGCCACGACGTCGCCTATGGGCGCGCGTCCTGGGGGTGCTGGCGCTTGTGGTGCTCGCCGTGCTCTCCGGCTCCGCGGGCGTCGCGCTGGGCTGGTTCCAGAAGACCGCCGCAATCATGCGCAGCAACGATGAAGTGACGGTACGCGATGTAGAGGCCGATCTGAGTCGCAGCACGTCGGGCAAGCCCGTCAACATCTTGCTCATCGGGAGCGATCGGCGCAAGGGAGCAGAGGCCGACAAGGGCCGCTCCGACACGATGATCCTGGTGCGCCTGGACCCTGGTACCGGGTGTATGAGCATGCTGAGTGTCCCCCGTGATCTCTACGTGACGATCCCCGGCTACGGACAGGATCGCGTGAACGTGGCGTATACAGTCGGCGGGCCAAAGCTCACCGTACAGATGTTCAAAGAGCTCACCGGCCTCCCCATCCATCACTTCATGGACGTCAACTTCATCGGCTTCGCCAACATCGTCGACTATCTCGGCGGTGTCTACATCGATGTGGACCGGCGTTACTACAACCCGCCGGGTACTGGATGGGCGGCCATCGATCTGCAGCCGGGGTACCAGAAGCTCACCGGCCGTCAGGCACTCAGCTTCGTGCGTTTCCGCCACGACGAGCGGGGCGACTTCAACCGCATGATCCGCCAGCAGGTGTTCCTGCACGAGGTAGAACGGCAGATCAAGCGCTGGCAGAACATCACCAAGATGCCCGCGGTCTTCAAGGCTATCGCCCGGAACACCATCTCTGACATGTCGTCGGTGGGTACGCTGCTGGACCTGGCGAACACGCTGCTCGATCTGAATACCAGTCGTGTCTACCAGGCCCACTTGGAGGCGAGCACGGGCATGGTCAATGGGATGTCCGTGATACAGGCGAGTCCCGAGGAGATCAAGCGGGCCGTAGACGACTTCCTGGACCCTCGCCAGGCTCCGATGCGCGCTCAAGCGGACAAGATCCCTCGCAACGGCTTCACCGTACGCGTACTCAACGGGGGCGGTTCCAGCGGCTTGGCCGATACGGTGGCTGCTCAGCTCCGCGACGCGGGCTACACGGCTGTCGTGGCTGGCAATGCTGATAGCTTCACGTACACGAAGAGCGTCGTGTATGCGTCCAAGGGGCTCAAGAAATGGGCGCAGAACGTCGCGCAGTCGGTAAGGCCTGCCACGGTACGTCAGGTGCCGCGGCTCCCCGGCACGCTGCCGGGGATCACGGTTGTGGTCGGAAACCAGTTCACCGGAGTGCCGGAGGATGGCGGCCGGACGAGCAACAACACGCTGGCCGTGCAGAGTCAGATCCTCCGCAACACCCGGCAGGACGAGGCGCGCTGGCAGCAGCTCGCGAGCAGTACCAGGCTCAAGGTGATGATGCCGACGGTGTGGAGCACGGGCATGGCGTACGAGACGGTCACCGGGTACGACCCCACCTACCGCAACTTCCGTTCCTACAAGATTAAGACTTCCGATGGTCAGCGGACCGCCGTGTGTGTTGTGGGCAAGACGGCGTCTGGCGGCTACTGGCACATCCAGGAGACGAGCTGGATGGAACCTCCTATCTTGTCAGACCCCAACGATGTGCGCACCATCAAGGGAAGGGAGTACATGCTCTTCTACCAGAACGACCGCCTCCATCGTGTGGCGTTCAAAGCTAACGGATGTCTCTACTGGGTCACCAACACGTTGCGCGACGAGCTGTCCGACGAGCTCATGCTGGCGCTGGCGACATCGTTGCAGCCGGTGCTTTAGAGCGGTTACCGAGGGGTAGGGGAGCCGCAGAGGTGACCACCGGCGACCGGGAAGATGGTCGAGGAGACGAGACGACGAGACGACGAGGGGTGCCTGGCTGAGGCACCCCTCGTCGTCTCTGAATCTCTCCTGCGCTCCGCAGCTCTTCGGCGGTTAGGCGTGATCGCGTAGAGGCGTACGACCTCTGTGCGGCGACGCGGTGCGGTCTACCGCGCCAGCGCGCGACGCAACAGCAAGCCGGTGCCGATCAGGCCTATGCCGATCCCGAAGGCGAGCGTGAGGTTGGCGCCGGTGAAGCTGAGGTTGCCGGTGCCTGATCCCGGATCGCCGGTTCCGGCGAGGTAGTCCTCCAGTACATCTTGTACGTCGGTGTACTGCTGAGCGACTGACGAGCCGAGGAGCCAGTCGAGTGCGGCCTGTACCTGAGCGTTCGTCCACTGGCCGTCGAGTGTGCCGTCCTGCGCATCGGCGATGATCGCATCGATGGTCGCTTGCGAGACGGCGGCCGAGGCCGTCGAGACGAGCATGAGTGATACGAGAACCGCTAACAGGAGGACGCCAATACTCTTCATCCTCATTCTTTCCCCTTCCAAGAGCTGCAGGCTTCGTACGACGACTTCTATATATCATATTCGCTGCGGTAACTCCATGGCTTGCCATGTGCTGAGCGCCGGCTCGTGCTTTCGGACGACCGGTACTCGTTCCGGCATACGCATTCGGATCTCCCCAGGTGGCCTGCCCGGCGCTGTGCTACCGACGCATATACTTCCCGTATGGAAGCTAAGGCTCACATAGCGCAGGGCGTTCGCGCTCTCGGGGGGCATGGGCGGATGATGCGCGTCCGCGCCACCGTCGTGCGCGGCTTCCCCATGCTAGCGGCCCTCTCCGCGGCGGCCGTGCTGGCGTTCCGCGGCGGGGGATATACCCTGGGCCGCACGGCTCCGGTAGTCCTCGCATACTTGGTCGCCGTAGCCGTCTGGTTCGCTCTGGCGCGCCCGCGGCTGCCACGTCTTTCCCTGACGTGGGTAGCGGCCGGCGGGCTGGCCGCGTTCGCGCTGTGGTCTGGTACGTCGGTCGCGTGGTCCGTGGGCCCAGACCTCTCCTGGGTGTCCTTCGATGTGGCGCTGCTCTACACCGTGGTGGCGGTTACCGTGTTGCTGGCCCGGCCCACCGTCGGCGACCTGCGACTGGTGACCTCCGGCGTGCTCTGCTTGGGAGTCGCCATCGCCGTGTACGCGCTGCTCGGCAAGGTGGTGCCGGACGTTGTCTCGCACGCGCATCAGTACGCGCGGCTCTCGCAGCCGCTGGGCTACTGGAACGTGCTGGCGCTCATGCTGGTGGCGGCGGTGCCGGTGGCGCTCGCTGTAGCCGCGCGCGGCACGGTGCCCGCCCCACTCCGTGCTCTAGTCGCCAGCGCGTTGGCTCTCCTGCTGATCACCCTCTTCTTCACGTTCTCGCGCGGCGGCTTCCTGGTGCTTGTGCTCGCGCTGGTGGTGTTCTTCGCGGCCACCCGGGAGCGGCTGGCCGCCGCGATCTCGTTGGCGGTCGCCAGCATCCCGAGTCTCGCCGCCCTGATCCATCTGCGCGGGCTGAGCACGGTCTTCGGGCCCACCGACGATGCCGCCGTGCGCACGGCGGAAGGGCACCGGCTGGGACAATGGGTGCTGGTGGCGCTCGCTCTCACCTTCGCCGCGCAGCTGACGCTGGCACTGCTCCAGCGGCGGCTGCGTCCGCGTCCGCGGCTGGCGCGCGTCGTCGGCTGGGCTCTCCTCGTGTGCGTGGCACTGGCGGTGGTGGGTGGCCCGCTCGCATATATGTCGCGTCACGGCGGTGTGCGGGACTGGGTTGCCACCCGAATCGAGACGTTCACGAACCCGAGCGGTGGTGGCGGCGACACGGCGGGCCGTCTCCTCGTGGCCAATTCCAACGGGCGTATTCAACTCTACCGTATCGCGCTGCGGGGTACCGCGGTACACCCGCTGACGGGAACTGGAGCAGGTACGTTCGTCTTCACGAACTACCGGTTCAGGGACGGTGCCATGGTGGTCAAACACGCGCACAGCCAGTGGATGGAGGTCCTGGCGAGCCTCGGGGCGGTCGGTTTGACGCTGCTCGCGGTGGCCATGCTTGCCTTAGTGGTCGCTATGGCGGTGGCGGTGGTGCGCGCCTGGCGACACCCCGAACGCGGGCTTCTAGCGGCCGCGCTGGCCGCGGTGCTCGGTGCGCTGGCCCACCTCTCCATCGACTGGGACTGGGACATGACGGCGATGGGGGTGGTCTGCCTGCTGTTGGCGTTCACGCTGGCCGGCCTCCGCGATCAACCGCGCTCTGGCGCGGGCGTGTGCGAGTCGTCGCCGACCGCTGGAGAACCAGCCGATGCCGATCCGCGTGACGGGCACACCGGCGATTCGCGGCCGGGCGATCAGCGAGACGCGTCACTGCGGGTGGAGCGCTGTCGCCGGACGGGGTTGGAGCGACGACTCTCGTTGCCCATGGCTTTGCTGGGCAGCGGTCTGCTGCTGCTGGGTGCCGTCAGCTGGCTGCTGCCCTGCCTGTCGGACGCGGCGCAACGTCGCGCGGTGGCGGAGGCCGAGGAGAGTCCGGAGCGGGCGGCGCGCCATGCTCGCCGCGCGCAGCGCCTCAACCCGCTCGCCGTCGACCCCTTGCTGACGCTGAGCCAGATCGAGCTGCGCCTGGGTCGTCCCCAGGCGGCGCATGCGAGTCTGCTCCGGGCGGTGCGGCTCCAGCCCCAGAACTACCGCGTGCACTATCGCCTCGGCATGCTACTGGCGACGGTCTACCATCGGTTCGATGAGGCGGCGGTCCAGTTCCGCTGGGCTCTCGCGCTGAACCCCGGTCACCGTGAGAGCGCCTACCAGCTAGGGCTGCTGGAGCCGCGCTAGCCAGCCATGCGCGGCTCCCCGGTGCGTCAGCTGCGCGGTGACGGCATGGTAAGCTTTCGCCCGGACGGCTGGAGGGCCGGCCGCCTCATATGGTGATCAGCGGTCGTACGGTACCGTTTCAGGGTACGGCGCCGCTTCAGGGGAGGAGTACAGAACGAGCGGTCACGAGCAGGCGCCTCTCGGCGTCGTCGGTGTTGGCTACGTCGGCTTGGTGAGCGCGGTGTGCTTCGCCCATCTGGGCCATCGCGTCATCTGCCTGGATATCGACGAAGAGCGTGTCGCCAAGCTGCGCGCGGGTATGGTGCCCATCTACGAGCCGGGCCTTGAGAAGCTGCTGGAGGACAACGCCGAGCGTCTCACCTTCACGACCTCGTATCCCGAGTTGCTGGCCGCGTGTCCCGTCGTGTTCATCGCGGTGGATACGCCACCCTCCTTCTCGGGCGATGCCGATCTTTCACGCGTACACCAGGTAATCGCGGAGATCGCCGCTTTCGGCGGCGACCGCTTGGTCGTGATGAAGAGCACAGTCCCCGTGGGTACTGGCGAACAGGTGCTCGCCGAGCTGCATGCGGCTGGGCTCGCCGGTGTACGCTACGCCTCCAATCCCGAGTTCCTGCGTGAGGGGGCGGCCATCCAGGACTTCCTGGAGCCCGATCGCGTGGTGATCGGCGCTTCGGCTCCCGAGGACGGTACCGCAGTGGCCGATCTGTATCGTGGTATCGAGGCCGAGGTGGTCCACACCGATGTACCCACGGCCGAGATGATCAAGTACGCGTCAAACGCGTTTCTGGCGACCAAGATCAGCTTCATCAACGAGATCGCCAACGTCTGTGAGGGCGTCGGCGCGGACGTCCGTGCCGTCGCCTACGGGATGGGTCTCGACCACCGTATCGGACCGCATTTCCTGCAGGCCGGCATCGGTTACGGCGGCTCCTGCTTCCCCAAAGACGTGCAGGCGCTCAAACAGCTCGCCGGGAACAGCGGCTATCACTTCCAGCTGCTCACTGCGGTGATTGAGGTCAACCATCTGCAGCGGCGTCGTGTGGTGGCCAAGCTCAAGCAGCGGCTCGGCGGCCGCCTGCGGGGTCGTCGAGTGGCGCTCTTAGGCCTTACGTTCAAGCCCAATACGGACGACCTCCGTGAGGCGGCCAGCATCGTGCTCGCCGGTCGCCTGCGCGCGGAGGGCGCCGCGGTCGCCGGGTACGACCCCATGATCGCCGCCGCGCCGCACGAACGCTTCCCCGGCGTGACCATCTGCGCGGCGGCGCTGGACGCGCTCCGCCACGCGGACGCCGCCGTGCTGGTCACCGAATGGCCGGAGCTGGTGCGGCTAGACTGGGCCGCGGCGCGCGAGCTCATGGCCCGGCCGCTGGTGGTCGACGGGCGCAACAGCCTGGACCGCGAGGCGCTGCTGGCGCTGGGTTTCGAGTATGAGGGTGTTGGCGTGCCCGATCACGTACGGCTGCCCGCCGGCGGGCAGCCGGAGCTCGCTTGATGAACGCGGCCCCGTGTCGCCAGGCGGTAGTTCTCGTTGGGGGAGAGGGGACACGGCTGCGGCCTATCACCTCGTTGATGCCCAAGCCTGTAGCTCCTATGGTTGGACGACCGTTCGTCGGCTACATCCTGGATAACCTGGCCCGGCACGGGGTCGACCGTGTGGTGTTCTCTAGCGGCTATCTGGCCGAGGTTATCGAGGCCACCGTTGGCGATGGTGCCCAGTATGGGGTTCACGTGAGCTACGTGGTGGAGGAAGAGCCGCTTGGCACCGCCGGAGCGATCAAGAACGCACAGAGCGTTCTAGCTCCGGGGCGCTTTCTTGCCTGCAACGGCGATGTGCTCTCCGACGTGGACCTCACCCGGCTGGGTGCTCTCCACGCGGAGCGGGGGGCCATGGGCACCATCTACCTGCACGCGGTCGATGACCCGCGTCGGTACGGTCTCGTGCGCACCCGCACCAACGGACAGGTCATCGAATTCCTCGAGAAGCCCGGACTCGATCACCCTGGTCCCTACCTGATCAACGCCGGTATCTACGTGCTGGAGCCCGAGGTGCTCGAGCTGATTCCCGCGGGGCGCATGGTGTCTATCGAGCGCGAAGTATTTCCGCGGCTGGCTAGCGCTGGCTCGCTGTACGGTCTTCAGCCGGGGGGGTACTGGCGCGACATCGGGACGCCGGAGAGCTACATCGCCGCCCACTTCGACATCCTCGAGCGCAGCGTCCACACGGTGGTGGCGAACCAGATGGGCGAGCGTTACGTGTACCTGGCACCGACCGCTGTGGTGGAAGATGGAGCGCGAGTGGTGCCCCCGGCGTACGTGGCCGAAGGCGCGGTGGTTGGCGCGAACGCTCAGATCGGCCCGCTGACGTTCGTGGGTGAGGGGAGCGCGATCGCCGAGGGCGCTGTGGTCGCCGAGTCGGTGCTGCAGGAGCGGGTCTGCGTAGCCGAGCACGCGCAGGTACGGCGCAGTGTAGTGGTCCGTGACTCTCGTGTGGGCGCCGGTTGCCAGCTTAGCAACGCCATTCTCGGTGAGGGCTGTCGCATCGGTGCCGGTAACGAGCTAGCCAGCGGCATCACCCTCGCGGCGGGTACCGTATTACCGGATGCTAGCGTGAGCTTTCGGGAGCTCGACCAGGATGGGGGGGCGTAATGACCATTCCGGCGGGGATCTTCAAAGCGTACGACGTGCGGGGGCTATACCCGCAGGAGGTAGACGAGCGCGTCGCTACTCTGATTGGGCGGGCGCTGGCGGAGCAGCTAGGCGCCTGCCGCATGGGTCTCGGCATGGATCCGCGCCCCTCTTCGCCGGCTTTGGGCGAGGCGTTCGCCCGCGGCGCCGCCGCGGCGGGCGCCACCGTGGATCGCTTTGGTGTGGTGGCCACCGAGATGCTCTACTACGGTGTGGCGTCACGTGGGCTGCACGGCGGGGCCATGATCACGGCTTCGCACAATCCACGCCAGTACAACGGCGTGAAGCTGGTTGGCGAGGGCGCTCTCCCGCTGAGCGGCGAGCGGGGCATGCCCGAACTGGCGCGGCGAGTGCTCGATCTCGACGGCTCGCCTGACAGCACGACGCTGGCTCTGCGCGCGGCGTCCGGCCGTGAGGCATCCTCAGAGGAGATCGACTTGTACCCGGCCTACGTACGGCATCTGCTCCGCTTTGCCGCGCCCGAGCGTTGGCCGGCCTTCCGCGTCGTTATGGATGCCGCCAACGGGGTCGCCGGCAAGCTCGCTCCGCCGCTCTTCGATCAGACGCCCGTGCGGCGCGTCGAGATGTATTTCGCGGTCGACGGCACGTTTCCCCATCACGAGCCGAACCCCCTGTTGGAAGAGAACCGGGAGGAGCTCGTGCGTCGGGTACTGGCCGAGAAAGCCGATGTCGGTGTCGCCTGGGACGGCGACGCCGATCGCTGCTTTTTCATCGATGAGACCGGTCAGTTCGTCCCCGGCGACTTCGTGACCGCACTGCTCGCCCAGGCCCTGCTGGCCCGGCAGCCCGGGGCCGCCATCCTCTACGACTTGCGGGCCAGCCGGGCCGTGCCAGACGCCATCCGCGCGAGCGGCGGTGTGCCGCTCGTCAATCGCGTCGGGCATGCCTTCTTCAAGCAGCGCATGCGCCGCGAGCCCGTGCTCTTCGGCGGTGAGGTGAGCGGCCACTACTACTTCCGCGACAACTACAACGCCGACTCGGGTTTTCTCCCCGCGCTGCTCATGTTCGACTTGCTTGCGAGCAAGAAGGCAACGCTGGCTGAGCTGCTGGAACCGCTGCGTGCGCGGTACTTCATCTCGGGGGAGATCAACTCGACGGTGGAGGACATCGAGGCCGTGTTCCGGCGGCTGCGCGAGCGCTTTGCCGATGGCGAGATCACGGAGCTCGACGGCGTGTCCGTAGATTACGAGCACTGGCACTTCAACGTACGCGCGTCGAATACGGAGCCCTTGGTGCGACTCAATCTCGGAGCAGATCGCGGCGATCTCATGGAGGAGAAGCGAGACGCGGTTCTGAGCGTTATCCGGGAGGGGGTGTGACCGGCGACGGTCCCTCGCCTATGGCAACCGATTCGCTGAACGACGTCGCCGTGGCGGCCGGCGATCCTCAGGACATGGCGGCGGCCATCGCCGGCCTAGGCCGCCAGTTCGAGGAAGGATGGGCGGCGGCGTGGCCGCAGGCCGCCGCCGCCGAACTGCCCGTCCAGGGCGCCGCCGCGTACACGGCGGCGGTGATCTGCGGTATGGGCGGCTCAGCCATCGGCGGAGACATCGCCGTCGCCTGTCTGCCAGACTTGGCGGTGCCGCTCGCGGTGGTGCGCGGATACGAGCCGCCGGCGTGGGTTGGACCGCGCACGCTGCTGCTTGGAGTCTCTCACTCCGGTGGCACCGAAGAGACCCTGGCGTGCGTGCGTACCGCCGCCCGTCGGGGATGCGTGCCGGTGTGTGTGACGATGGGCGGAGAGCTTGCGGCCACGACGGCGCGCCATGGCTGGCCGCTCCTCCGCGTGCCCGGCGGGCTCATGCCGCGTGCCGCTCTCGGTTTCCTCACCACAGCGGTGCTCGCTGTGCTCGAGCGCGCGGGCTTGGCAGAGGGCGCGGAGGCCCAGGTCGCGGAGACAGCGGAGCTTCTGTGCGTCATGGCGGAGGAGCTCGGACCACAGGTGCCGGAGGAGCGCAATCGCGCGAAGCAACTGGCACGAGCTTTCGCTGGCCGGCTGCCCTTCGTTTATGGCATGGGTCCTACGACGCCTGCCGCGCGGCGTTGGAAGTGCCAGCTCAACGAGAACGCCAAGCACCCGTGCGCGTGGGCCGAGCTCCCCGAGGCAGACCACAACGACGTCGCGGTGTGGGACGGCCGGCAGGCGCTCCTGGATGAGCTTGCCATCGTGGTGCTCGCGGACGCTGACCGACGCCTGAGCCGGCGGCTCCAGGCGACCGTGGATCTCCTCGCCTCTCGTTGCGGGCACGTGACGGTGATCCCCAGCCGCGGCCGGTCACCGCTGGCGCGGTGCTGCTCGGCGTTGTACGTGGGGGATTGGACCAGTCTGTATCTGAGCGTCCTCAACGGGACCAACCCCACGCCGATCCCCGCCATCGACGCTCTCAAGGCTGCGCGTTCGCCGGCGGTGCTGGCTGCGCCCACCTCCGACGGAGGATGAAGCTCGCGATACTCCTGGTGGTCGACGAGCCGACTTGTACGGCGCTCGCCGCCGAGCTGCTGCCAGAGGGTTCCCTCACTGTATTGCCGGCAGCCGATTTCATGCCGCCCGCCCCCTTCAAGGGCCGGCTCTTCGCTCTACTGGAAGAGGCCGCCGCAAGGTACGCGGGCACGGGCGAACGGACGCACTCCGCCCGGGGGGTTCCAGCCCTCGGCCTCGTGACACCGGTCGTGTGGTATACCAGCCTCGGCCTCGATCGAGGTGGAGGGCAGGCGGAGGCGACGACGGCGCCGCCCGCCCATCCACTGCCTCGTGCCCTGCTGGTGAGCGACCATGTGAACTTGGTGCCTTGGGGGCCGCTGGCCGGCCGCTGGCCGGCGGGGCGGGCGCGCAGCTTTCCCTCCGTCACCGGGTTGTACCACCGGCCCAACGGCGAGCCGTTCGCCAGCGACGCGCGGTGGGGTACGGAGTCCGCCGCGGCATTGTCCACGGCGGCGAGTCGGCTCTCCTCCGGAGGTCCGATATACTCCTTGGCCGTCGCGGGCGTTGGCGATGCCGATCGGCTTACGCCGTTCGAGCGCCGTCAGATGTGGTGGTGCGGCCTACGAGCTGCCAGCGCCACGCTCGTTCCGCCCGCGATTGTCGCTGCATACTACGGTTTCGCCGTGGTCGCCATCGGTGCACCGCGGCTGGCGAAGCCGGTGGAACGGAAGTGAGGATCGCGTGACCGCTGCTCCCGATTATCACATCAAGGATCGTGCGCTCGCCCCGCAGGGCGTGCTGCGCATCGAATGGGCCGACATGCAGATGCCGGTGCTGGCCGCCATTCGCGAGCGGTTTCAGCGCGAACAGCCGCTCGCCGGCGTGCGGCTGGGCTGCTGTCTGCACGTCACCACCGAGACGGCCAACCTCATGCGTACGCTGAAAGCGGGGGGCGCCGACGTGGCACTGTGCGCCTCCAATCCGTTGAGCACGCAAGACGATGTGGCTGCCGCGCTAGTGGCCGAGTATGGCGTGAGTGTGTTCGCCGTGCGCGGCGAAGACAAAGCCACGTACTACGACCACATTCAGGCGGTCGTCAACCGTCATCCGCAGATCACCATGGACGATGGCGCCGACGTGATTGGCATCATCCACGGCGAACGGCCGGAGCAGGCCGCCGAGATTTACGGCGGTACCGAGGAGACCACTACGGGGGTCATCCGCCTCAAGGCGCTGGAGCAAGAGGGGCGGCTTCTGTTCCCCGTGGTCGCCGTCAACGACGCCAATACCAAGCATCTGTTCGATAACCGCTACGGGACCGGGCAGAGCACGCTCGACGGCGTGCTGCGGGCGACCAACATCCTGCTCGCGGGCACCACGGTGTGTGTCGCCGGGTACGGGTGGTGCGGCCGCGGCCTCGCGCTGCGACTCAAAGGCCACGGCGCGGACGTCATCGTCACCGAGGTCGATCCACTCAAGGCGCTCGAGGCCACCATGGACGGCTACCGTGTGCTGCCGATGATCGAGGCCGCTCGTCTCTGTCGTATCTTCGTCACGGCCACGGGCGACATTCATGTGATCCGCGCGGAGCACTTCGCGGCCATGCAGGACGGGGCCGTCGTGGCCAATACCGGTCATTTCAACGTGGAGATCGACATTCCGGCGCTGGAGGCGATGGCGACAAAGCGTCGCATGGTGCGCGACAACGTCGAGGAGTTCACCATGGCCGATGGGCGGCGTCTCTACCTGTTGGCGGAGGGGCGGCTGGTGAATCTGGCCGCCGCCGAGGGCCATCCCGCCTCCGTGATGGACATGAGCTTCGCCAACCAGGCGCTGAGCGCCGAGTACATGGTGCGGTGCCACGCCGATCTGCAGAACAAGGTCTACGTGGTGCCGGCGGATATCGACAGCGAGATCGCCCGGCTGAAGCTCCAGGCCATGGGGGTGGCTATCGACACCCTCACAGAAGAGCAGGTCGCCTACTTGGCGTCGTGGGACCAAGGGACGAGCTGAGAGCATTCTGTCGCCCGCGGCTCGTGATTCCACACCGGTGGTGGGCTCGCGACGCGGGCGGAGAGCCGGGACTATCATGACGGAGGCCATGCAACCGAGAGGATCGAGCAAACTGCGTGTACGGACGGTAGAGATCCTGGCGGATGCGGTCGTGCTCATCGACCAGCTGACGCTGCCGCAGGAGGAGCGCTACGTACGCTGCGGGTCCTGGCGCGAGGTCGCCGCCCGCATCGCGGACATGACGGTACGAGGAGCCCCGGCGATCGGCGTCGCCGCCGCCGGGGCGCTGGCGCTCGCCGCTCGTGAGGCCGTCGAGGCTGCGGCGGGCGACGCCGCCGCGTTCGTCGCTCATCTGGAACAGGCGGCCGAGGGACTGGCCGCCACGCGGCCCACGGCCGTCAACCTCACGTGGGCGATCGCTGAGATGCGGGCCGTATGGCGCGCGTGCGACGAGCGCCCGGCCGCCTGCGCGGAGGCTCTGTACGCCAAGGCCGTCGCCATCCACGACGACGACATCCGTAGATGCCGGGCCATCGGCGAGCACGGTGCGGCGCTGTTCCGGACCGGCGATACCATCCTCACGCACTGTAACGCAGGCGCGCTGGCGACGGCTGGCTACGGCACGGCGCTGGGCGTGATCCGTTCGGCTTGGGCGCGGTATGGCGACCTGCGCGTGTTCGTGGACGAGACGCGTCCGTGGCTGCAGGGAGCCCGCCTCACCGCCTGGGAGCTTCAGGCTGAAGGCATTCCCTACTGCGTGATCGCCGACAACATGGCCGGCCACTTCATGCAGCGCGGTGAGGTGCAGGGCGTGGTGGTCGGCGCTGATCGCATCGCGGCCAACGGCGATACGGCCAACAAGATAGGGACGTACACGGTCGCCGTACTGGCCGCCGAGAACCAGGTGCCGTTCTACGTAGCGGCGCCGCTCAGTACGGTCGACCTCACCGTAGCGAGTGGCGCGGACATCCCCATCGAGGAGCGCGCCGAGGAAGAGGTATTGGGCTACGCCGGCCGGCGTGTCTGTCCGGCGGGCGCGCGCGGCCGGCACCCCGCGTTCGACGTCACTCCGCACCGCTACATCAGGGGTATCGTCACTGAGGTGGGCGTGCTGCGGCCGCCGTACTCCGCATCCCTCTCGGCGGCCGTGGCCGCCGCGGCGAGCGAGGCGTGGTGAACGGCCGACGCGTGTCACGGTGCCGCCCCGCCGGCGAGCAGTGGGTGGCTGCGCGATGAAAGCGATGATCATGGCCGCCGGTCTGGGTACGCGGTTGCTGCCGCTGACCCGGCATACCTCGAAACCCATGGTACCCGTCATCGGCCGTCCAGTGATGGAGTATCTCGTCCAGCTGCTGGCGCGCCATCAGATAAGCGGGGCGGCGGTCAATCTCCACCACCACGCGCAGCAGATTCGCGAGCATTTCGGCGACGGCTCGTCGTTCGGGCTCGAGCTGCGTTATCACTATGAGGCGAAGCTCAGCGGTACCGCGGGAGGAGTGGGACTGTTCCGCTCGTTCTTGGACGACCAAGCCTTCTTGGTCGTCAGTGGCGACGCGCTCACGGACGCCGATGTGGCGGCCTTGCTGGCACACCACAGGAGAACCGGCGGCATCGCGACCATGGCCGTCAAGCGCGTCGCCGATCCTTCGCGCTACGGCGTCGTGGTCGCCGACGCTCAGGGCAGAGTGGTGGGCTTTCAGGAAAAGCCATCGCCGGCGGCGGCGCTGTCCGACCTGTGCAACTGCGGCATCTACGTGTTCGAGCCGGCGATCTTCGACTACGTCCCTCGCGGAGAGTTCGTCGATTGGGCGCGGCATGTGTTTCCTCGCCTGCTCACGGAGGATGTCCCCTTCTCTACATGGCAGCTCGACGGATACTGGAACGATGTAGGGAGTCTTCCGGCGTACCGCGAGTCCAACTTCGATGTGCTCACCAACCGTGTCGACGTGGCCATAGCTGGCGAGCTGAAACACTCCGGCATCTGGGTCGGTCAGGAGGCGCGGATCTCTCCGCGTGCCCACCTGGAGCCGCCCGTATTCGTAGGCGCCGGCAGCAGTGTGGCCGCCGGCGCGCGACTGATCGGCCCGGCCGTGGTGGGCGATGCGTGCGTGGTCGATGCCGACGCGGTTGTGGAGCGCTCGGTACTGTGGCATCACTGCACGGTCGGCTCTGGCGCCTGCGTCAGTGGAGCGCTCTTGGGCAACCGCGTCGCGGTCAGCCCGGGCGTCGCCGTCGACGTCGGGGCTACGATCGGCGGCGGCTGCCGCGTCCTTCCCGGAGGTGCGCTCGCCGACGCTCCCGCGGCCCAGTTTGGGGAAGCGGGCGGGCCAGACGTGGTCTCCGTCTGACCGCGGGAGGCTCGCTTTCCGTCGCGCCGTCCGTGCGACGTTCGCCCACCTCCTCTCGGTCTTGTCACCCTAGCGCGCGTCCTCTGAACGGGGCATCATGTCGCGTGGGAGTACCTGATCTCAGTCATCTCAGGCAACCTGGTGTGCGGTAGGCGCTCGAGCATCGTCTTCGGGGGAGAACAGGACGAAGTTGGTGAACAGCCGCCTCAGCGATGTGCTTATCGGTCTGTTCTTTCCACGGCGATGTGTGGTCTGTGGCGCTGTGGGCACCTGGCTCTGTACCTCGTGTGGTCAGCGGTTAACGCCGCTCGCCGGACCGCGTTGCCGGCGCTGCGGGCGGCCGCTCGAAGAGCCGGCCAGGTCCTGCATCGAGTGCCGTGGTCGAGACCTGGCCTTTGTGAGCGCAGCCGCGGCCTTCGCCTACCAGGGACCGGCGCGCACACTGGTCGCTGCCTGCAAGTTCCGCCGCCTGCGCGAGCTCGCGGAGGAGATGGCCGCGCTGGCGGCACCTCGCTTTGCGCAGCTCGTCACGAGTGTTTCGCAGGCGGCACCGTTCGCTCTGCTCACGTGGGTGCCCACCACGGCGCAGCGACTGCGCGAGCGCGGATTCGATCAAGCAGCTCTGCTCGCCGGCGCGCTGGCGGCGAGGGCCGAGTTGCCGGTGGCGCCGCTCCTGATACGCTCCCGGGCCGCCGGCGAACAGAGTCGCTTGGGGCGCGCGGCACGTGCCGGCAACGTCCGAGGGGCGTTCACCTGCACGCACCCGGCGCCGTCGCGACCAGCATCGTCCCGGAGCCTCGGTGCTACTTCAGGCATTGATTTGCGGCAAAAGCGGGTACTCATCATCGATGACGTGTACACTACTGGCGAGACGTTGAATCAGTGCGCAAGAGCACTCAGCGGAGCTGGCTACGAAGCACACGTATTCACGTTCGCGCGTACCGTGCGCGGTCACTCGCAATGAGCGGCACGCGTGTTCATCGATCCGCCTCATCCGGCGGCTTCTCTTCGCCGGCTCATCCTCTGTCGTGCCATCTCTCGAGCGGGTCGCGTTCCTCGCGCCTGGTACTCCGGCCGGCGCTCGCGCAGCCGCGCGCAGTGCCACCTCCGCCCTGCGGAATACCACCGGTGGCATCTCCAACGCCTGTGGCCGTTGCCGGCATCGAGGCTCGCGCGTTCGCTCTGGCCGTTCTGTCCCGTCAACCGAAGGAGCAGCGTTCATGAAGATTCAGGTCAAGGGTCGCAACGTTGCCGTCACCGATGCACTGAACGATTACGCCGAGGAGAAGCTCACCCGCGTCCATCGTCTCCTGCAGGAGCGCAGAATCGACGAGGCCAGCAGGCTCGAGCTAGAGCTCATGGTGGAGAAGAACCCGGCGAACCCCCTCGCGAATGTAGCAGAGGCGACGATCTTCACGCGCGGTCCCGTGATCCGAGCCAAAGAGTCTTCAGAGGACATGTACGCCGCTATCGATCTGGTGACCGACAAGCTTCAGCGGCGTGTGAAGAAGTACCACGATAAGCTTCACGGCAAGAATCAGCGTAAGCGGGTGTCCGCGCCGGTGTCGCTGCCGGTCGCTGAAGAAGCCGAGCGGCTGCTTCAGCAAGCTGTGGGTATGTCGGCAGGCGCGGACCTCCAGCCGGGCGAGGAGGATCTCGGCGACGGCCGGGTGGTCAAGCGGAAGCAGTTCGAGCTCAAGCCGATGACCGTCGACGAGGCTAGCCTGCAGCTCGAGCTCATTGGCCACGATTTCTTCGTGTTCACTAACGCCGACACCGACGAGACAAACGTGATTTACCGGCGCAACCGCGATCAGCACTACGGCTTGATCGAGCCGCTTCGCTGAGAGACCGGTCGAGCCGGCCGCTGTTCTGCGCCGCCGAACGGTGTCCTGAGGGTCCAGAGGGCCGCGGCGACGCCGCTCGGCGGCGCCAGCGTCGCAGACGGTGAGCTCATGGTGTGTGGACGGCCGACAGACGGCAGGCGTTCGGCTAGACTGACACGCAGCGAACAGGACGCCCGGCGGCCCACGAGCGCCGGGCGGAGCACACAACAGGGCGGAGCCACATGGCGAACATCGTAGAGAGGATCCTGCGCGCCGGCGAGGGCAAGCGCATGAAGGTCTTGCAGCAGCAGGTAGCGCGCATCAACGAGCTGGCGCCGCAGATGGAGCAACTCAGCAACACCGATCTGGCGGCCAAAACGGCGGAGTTCCGGCAGCGGCTGGATCGTGGCGAGACGCTCGACGATCTGCTCTTCGAGGCATTCGCCGCCGTGCGCGAGGCGGCTCTCCGCGCGGTCGACATGCGGCCGTTCGACGTCCAGGTCGTGGGCGGCATCGTCCTCTACGAAGGTGATATCGCCGAGATGAAGACCGGCGAGGGTAAGACGCTGGTAGCGACCATGCCCATGTACCTGCGTTCGCTGGCCGGCAAAGGAGCTCACCTGGTCACTGTGAACGACTACCTGGCCAAGCGCGATGCCGAGTGGATGGGCCCTGTGTACCGGTTCATGGGCCTCGAGGTGGGTGTGGTGCAAGCCATGATGGATCCGCCGACGCGCCAGCGGATGTACGGAGCGGACATCACCTACGGCACCAACTCCGAGTTCGGCTTCGACTATCTGCGCGACAACATGGCCATGCGTCGCGACCACTGCGTGCAGCGAGGTCACTACTTCTGCATCGTCGACGAGGTCGACAGCATCCTCGTCGACGAGGCGCGTACGCCGCTCATCATCAGCGGCGCGCCGGAGACGGCCGCGGACACGTACCGCCAGTTCGCTCGGGTCGTGCCGCGCCTCAAAGAGGGCGAAGACTACGAAGTCGACGAGAAGCAGCGTACCGTCGCCGTCACCGAGAGCGGCGTGGCCAAGGTGGAAAAGGCGCTCAACATCAGCAACATGTACACGGCCTCCAGCGGCCAGCTGGTGAACCATCTCATTCAGGCGCTCCGTGCTCAGGCGCTCTACCATCGCGACGTGGAGTACGTGGTGCAGAACGGCGAGGTACTCATCGTCGATGAGTTCACCGGCCGCATCCTCGATGGTCGTCGCTACTCCGAGGGGCTGCATCAGGCCATCGAGGCCAAGGAACACGTGGCCATCCGCGAGGAGAATCAAACGCTGGCCACCATCACGCTGCAGAACTACTTCCGTATGTACGAGGTCCTCTCGGGCATGACGGGCACGGCGAAGACCGAAGAGGGCGAGTTCCAGCAGATCTATGGTCTCCACGTGGTGCAAATCCCCACGAACGTGCCGATGATCCGCGACGACCACGACGACTTCGTCTTCAAGACCATGAAGGAGAAATACGACGCGGTGGCGCGCGACATCAGGGAGCGTCACGAAAAGGGTCAGCCGGTGCTCGTGGGCACCGTCTCGGTAGAGGTCAGTGAGCTGCTCCACCGCCTGCTGGAGCGCCAGGGTGTGCCGCACAACGTCCTCAACGCCAAGTACCATGAGAAAGAGGCCGACATCATCAAGGACGCCGGCCGTCACGGGGCGGTCACCATCGCCACCAACATGGCCGGTCGTGGCGTAGACATCAAACTCGACCCAGAGGCGTTGACCGCCGGTGGCCTGTATGTCCTGGGTACCGAACGTCACGAGAGCCGGCGCATCGACAACCAGCTACGCGGCCGTTCCGGCCGGCAGGGCGACCCCGGCGCCAGTCGGTTCTATCTCGCGGCCGAAGACGAGCTGATTCGCTTGTTCGCCGGCGACCGTATGTACCGCATTCTCGATCGTCTTGGGCCCGGGGAAGGCGAGCCGATCGAAGCCAAGATGCTCAGCAACGTGGTCGAACGCGCGCAGAAGAAGGTCGAAGAGCTCAACTTCCTGCGGCGCAAGAACGTGCTCAAGTACGACGAGGTCATGAACGAGCAGCGGCGGGTCATTTATGACCAGCGGAACCGCATTCTCAACGGAGAGGATTTCGGCGAGCAAGTTCGCGAGATGATTGCGGACGTGGTCGCCGACACGGTCCAGGCTCACATCGGCGGTGAACAGTACACGGAAGACTGGGATCTGGACGGGCTGATCGTCTCGCTGAAGGCTGTCTATCCCTGCACGCTCAAGTCGAGGGATATCGACGTCGAGGGCGGCGCCGTCCTCGACGATGTCGTCGAGCAAGCGGTCGGCGATGCACTGGCGCACTACGACGAGTGTGAGCGCCTCCTCGGCGAAAAGCAGATGCGGGATGTGGAACGCGCCGTCATGCTGGAGACCATCGATGCGCGCTGGAAGGATCACCTGCAGGACATGGACTACCTGCAGGAGGGCATTCATCTGCGTGCCCTGGGGCAGCGTGATCCGCTGGTAGAGTACAAATCGGAGGGCTTCGATCTCTTCCAGGACATGCTCGCCACCGTCAAGCGGTCGGTGGTCACCGCTCTCATGAAGAACCGGCCGGAGGATCTGGCCGTATTCACCGCCATCGCGTTGGAGCAACCGTTACAGGCGTTCAATTACAGCAGCGGCGACGACCTTGCCTATCAGACCGACTTCGCCGCGGCCGTGGCCATGGGTGGCGATGGAGGAGGCGCGGAACAGGCCGTGCAGGCCGGCGCCGGCGGGCAGCGCTTTCGCGAGGCTCAAGCGGCTGGCGGGGTGGCCGTCAAGCAGCGGGTCGTGGAGCAGAAGATCGGCCGTAACGACCCGTGCTGGTGCGGCTCGGGGAAGAAGTATAAGAAGTGTCACGGCGCGTGAGCGGACTTCGTCCCACGCACCGTGCAACGCCCGCCGCGTGCCGTCCTCACAGGTGGCTATTGACGACGTTCGGAACCGGGCGGCCTTCCGCGTATGCTCGCAACGCCTCCGCACCCGCTCGATGGTACGCCGCGATGGCCTCCATGGAGTCGCCGGCGCAGTGGGGTGTGAGAATCGCTCTGGGAGCGCTCATCAGCGGGTGGTCGTGGGGGAGCGGCTCCTGCGGGAATACGTCGAGGCCGGCAGCCATAAGGTGACCCTCGTGGAGTAGTCGTGCGAGGGCGTCGGGGTCGTAGACGCTTCCACGTCCCGTGATCAACACGATCGCACCGCGCGGCAAGAGCCGGAGACGCTCTTCGGTGAGGAGACCCCGCGTCTTCGCGGTCGCTGGCGTGTGCACCGAGAGGATCTCCGCTGCGTGCAAGAGTTCTTCGAGCTCTACGGACTCCACGTCGAGTGCCCGCATGTCTTGGGCGGGCACGTAGGGATCGCAGGCGAGCACGCGCATGGCGAACGGTCGCACCAGTTCTCGCAGCCGCCGCGGGATACGGCCGAACGCCAGGACTCCCAACGTCTTACCCTGGAGGCGGCGGCAGTCGTGGCCGGCGGCGGAGTGGAACGGTCCGGAACGGAGAGCGGTATCGTAGTCTACGATCTTCCGTACGCAGGCCAGGAGGAGCGCGAGGGTGTGAGTCGCCACATCCTCCACGTTGAGTCCGGGCGTGTTAGCGACCTGGATGCCCAAGCGCGCAGCGAGGTCGACGTCTACGTAGTCGGTACCCGTTCCATAGCCGATGAGGAGCGAGCAGCCCGCCATCTGGGAGAGAAGATCGCCCGGTATCGGGTAGCCCCAGGAGTTGATGAGCACGTCACAGTGCGGTGGGCGCTGGCGGAGCTGATCGTAATCGACGATCTCGACTTCGGCGCCGACCTGCTCGGCCGTTTGGACCTCGTCGTCCCACGGCCCGTAGCCCTCGAAGGCCAGGATGACCACTTTCATGGCGGCTCCCTCTGAGCGACACACTCGCGTTCTGTTGACGAAGATGGTGGCGAACGAGTGCCGTCGCTCGCTTCGAGACGCCGGGCTAGTCCTCCGTGCCGGTGTCCTCGGCTCCTCCAGTGGTTGTATGGCGGCCCGATGCTAGTGGCGCGCGTTCGCGGCGTCAAGAACGGTAGGGCGGCGGAAGAGGGGCCGTGCTGCCGCCCTCCTCCGGCAGCCGGCGTCTACTCCTTCGCCAGCGCGTCGTGCACCCAAGAGAGGCCGGCGATCGCGGTCGGGAACCCACAGGTGGCGATCGCCAGAAGGGCCACGTGGCGCACCTCCTCGGGGCTGGCGCCCGCGGCCAAGGCCTTTCTCGCGTTGGAGCGCGCGGCACCCTGTGAGGCGGCGCCGATCGCCAATCCGAGCTTCACTAGCCGCGCGGTGCGCTCGTCCAGGGGGCCGGCCTTATCAGTGGCCTGGCCGAGCGTGTCGAGGGCGACGGCCACCGTGGGGAAGTCTTCGCGAAAATCGAGATACACATCTGGCAGGTGCTCGGCGTCCATAGCGGTACCTCCCTCATGTTGGAGATCTGGAGTCTCAGACCGTGTGCCCGCATGCCGCGTGGTTTACACTCCGGAGGGGGTATAGCGACAGTCTGGAAAGTGAACAGGATGTACGCAGGGTACCGCCGAGCTTCACCCCGACCGGCAGGTCACGTCTTCAGAGCTCTGACGCGGAGACACGCGCGGAAGCGGCGCAAGCGGCCTGGTGTGGTCAACCCTTGGCCACTTGCGGAGCGGCGCCCATAACGTCACTGGTGGCATGGGCACGATAGCCTCTGGGGCCACAGTGGGCTCAACCTGGATTCCCTCCACTTCTTCACTCGGATTGGCCGCGAAATGGCGGCGAGCGCGCTCCCCGACCGCGACCGGCAACGGTCGCTCCTTCGCGCAGTGCTCGCGGAACGGGCATAACCGGCGTAGGTTCGTGGTCGGTGGAGGGGGGTGAGACGATGAACAGACGAGCGACACGGCGAACTGTCGCGATAGCACTGTGCCTGTGCCTCGGGACCACGCTTCTCGCGGTAGCGTGCGGCGCGCCCGATGTGACGGGCGTGTACAAGAGCACTGGTGGCGGTGTGCTGGCGGCTGGGACCACGATGACGATCAACGAAGACGGTACCTTCACGGCATCCGGCACAGCGCCGGTGGTGAACACGCCCTTCGAGGTCGAGGGGAAATGGACGCAAGACGGCGCCGAGGTCACGCTTACTGCGGAAGGCCAGTTCGCGGAACTCATCGGGACCAGGACCGGGACCTACGAGGACGGGAGCCTGGTATTCGGTGAAGAGGTCTGGGAGAAGCAGTGAATGATACGGGCCGAGGCGACGGCGGTACGGCCTCGGCCCCAAGCGGGTCATCCCTTCTCTCTCACGGGTGCCCGCTCCTCCTCACGTTCGGGCGCCCGCCTCGATCTGCTTCTCGAAGAACTCGATGTGCCGCGTCTCTGTCATGCCGGCGCGGCGGTAGAGATCGTGTGCTTCGGTGGCCACGCCGATCTGCACGGCGAGGATAGCGCGCTCGGCGTTGCGCCGATGGAGGAGTTGAAAAGCCTGGCTCAGGAGGCCCCCGCCGATCCCTCTGTTCTGCCATGCGGGGCGTACCGCCAGGCGTTCGATGAACCCTCTTCCGTTGGCGAGCGAGCAGAGAGCGGCGCCCACGACCTCTTCGCCCTCGCAGGCCAGCAGCCAGAGGGTGAGGTCGGCGCGGGGATCGTCGACCACATCCCGGCTCCATTCCTCCGCCGTGGCTGGCATGTCCTCGGGGTCTTCTCCGAACGCCTCGGTGAGGACGCCATAGACGGCCCGATCGTCTGTGCCGCGGCGGAATGGCCGTGGCCGGATGCCGGCGGGCCATGTTGGCTCCTCCGGCTCCGTGGCGAGGCCCTTCTCCATGCGCAGAAAGACCGCTACGCGGCGAAATCCAGCGGCGGCGTACAGCTCGCAGGCGGCGAGGTCCGCGCTGCTGCTCCACGTGCGGAACACGGGGAAGCGCTCGCCTGAGGCTCGCGCCACCGCGCGTGCTCGTGTCTGCATGCGGTCGAGCAGGTATGGGCCCAGCCCGATGCCGTAGTAGTCGGGATGCACCGCGAGGTTGCCCTCGAACTCGCGTCCCGGGATGGCCTGGCGAATGGCGCCGAAAGCTACGACGCGGCCGGCGCCGGTCTCCACCAGCCAAGCGTCGTGACGAAGATCGAAACGTGGTGCCTGCCACTTGCGCAGCACGCTGGCGCGGCTGATCTCGGCTTGGCCATGCAGCGCTTCCTGCGAGGCGGCGACGAGTGCGGCGACTGCCGCGGCATCTGCAGGCCGCGCACGGCGGACCGTGAATCCCGCTGGTGCGCGCTGCTCCATGCCGCTCCTCCGCGTGACGCCCATGGTCGGCTATCGCCGGCGTCGCCTCACGGCCTTTCGGCTCGGCCTCCGGGAGCGCCGCCGAGTACTTCGTGCCAGAGAGGCTACCACGGCGCTCCTGGTGGAGACCGTTTCTGGCCTCGCTGAACGTCTGGGCAAAGGCACGTCTTGACGCCATGTATTCACTATGCAATGATTTCCTAGCACAATGAATTTCTTTGAAGGGCGGCGTATGTCTAGCGTGCTACCAATCCCGGCGAAGTCGCAGGAGCTCGGGGCGGGGAACGCTACGGCGCACACGGTCAAGCGTTCCCTCGTGCTGCTGGCGGTCGCCACCGGTCTCGTCATGGCTCTCCTCGACGCTACGATTGTGAATATCGCGGTGCCGGCGATCATGGAGGACCTGAACACCGGAGTAACGGCCATATCTTGGGTGGTCAACGGCTACAACCTCTCGCTGGCAGTACTGTTCCTCGTGATGGGTCGAGTCGCTCAGCGCTGGGGCCAGCGTCGTCTGTTCGTGGTCGGCTTGGTCGTCTTCACCCTCTTCTCGCTGGCCTGCGCCCTGGCGCCCACCATCGGCTGGCTCATCGTCTGTCGGGTGCTTCAGGGGGTGGGGGCGGCCGCCATGTTACCGGTCTCGCTCTCCATCCTGCTGAGCGTATTCCCGCCGGAACGCCACGGGGCAGCCATCGGCATGTGGGCCGGCATCGGCGTCGTGGCGGCCGCCTTCGGACCCTCTCTGGGTGGGGTGCTCTCCGAGTACGCCACGTGGGAGTGGATCTTCTACATCAACCTTCCTATTGGTCTGGTCGCGGTACTGCTCGCCTGCCGGTTCGTGCCCACGTTGCCGGGCTCGGGGCGTGGGCTCTCTCTGGATATTCCGGGCATCGTGCTCTCGGGTGGGGGGTTCTTCTGTCTTACACTGGCGATCATTCGGGGCAACGACTGGGGCTGGTCGTCGGGCGCCGTTGTGAGCTTGTTCCTCGCCGCCGCGGCACTCCTGGGGTCGTGGATTGCCCTGGAGCTGCACTCGCGCGCACCCATGCTGGACCTTCGTACCTTCCGCTCGCGTCAGTTCTCGTCGGCCATGCTGGCCACGGTACTGCTGAGCGCGGCGCTCATGGGTGCCGTCTTCCTCGCCGTCATCTACATGGTCAGCGTGCTGGGGTACTCCGAAGTCAAGGCCGCCGTCGCGGTCACACCACTTCCGGCGACCGGCGCTGTGCTGGCGCCTCTCAGCGGGCGACTCGTCGACAGAGTTCCTCCATATGCCACAGGCCTCATTGGCGTTGCCGCCTTCGCCACCGGCCTCTTGCTCCTGGCGGGGCTCCCCGCTGGCGCTGCCTGGGGCGACATCGCGTGGCGAGCGATGATCGTCGGGTTCGGCAGCGGCTTCTCCATCCCGTCGCTCGCCACCGTGGCCATGCGCCACGGTGGCGCCCAGACACCGGTACAGAGCTCGGCGGCCATCAACTGGGCACGGCAGATGGGCTTCGTGATCGGCGTCGCCGTGCTCACCGCCGTGCTCACAGGGTCTCTGCGGGCGGACCTCTCGAATGCCGTGGCCGGCGTGCGCGAGCAGGTGTTCGCCGATTCGTCGATACCCACGATGGGCAAAGCCATGATTGGAGTTCGGCTGAACGAGCTCGAGCGGCAGATCGATCAGATCGCGAGTGAGGGTCGTTCGCCGGACATCCCGTCACAGACTGAGATGGCATCGCGGGTACCGGTCGAAGTAGCGCAGGCGCGGTGGTTTCAGCAGACGTTCATCGCTCTGCGTGAAGCGCTTCGCAATGCTGCCGCCGGGGCATTCGACGGGCCGTTTCTGACAGCGAGCCTGCTCGCGCTCGCCGCGGCTGTCCCCGTGCTCTTACTCGGCGGCCGGCGATAGGAGCCTGTTGCCGACGCCGTCCCTCGGGGAGGGGTTCACGCGGAACGGCTGGTGCTCGTGCCGTTACCGCTAGAGCTGGACCGACGCGGACGAGTCGGCGAAACTATACATATGGGAAAGATGAGGAGTCCTGTCGATGAGTCCGGCGGTGCGCGTGCCGATGAGCCAAGAGCTTCCGCCGACGACGATCGTGGAGGGAGGCGGTCGGCTCGCCGTGGCCGACGGACCGGCCGTCGTCCGGCAGGAGGCGATTCGCGGGCGGTAATCTTGCGTGCCGCCCGCGAGGAGTTCGCCGCCCACGGCTATGGCGCGGCCACCATCGCCTCTATCGCCGGCCGCGCCGGCTGCGACCCTGCCCTGGTGCACTACTTCTTCGGCACGAAACGCGATCTCTTCGATGCCGCGATCACGCTGCCCTACGACCCCGGCGCTGTCTTACTAGCGGCCCTACAGGGCACCGGTGCTCAACAAGATGCGGCGGGAAGCGCGGATCGCGGCGGCATCGGCGCTCGCCTCGTCGAGCAAATCCTCACGAGCTGGGAGACCGACGAGAACCGGCTCATCATGGTAGCTCTCGTGCGCTCTGCCGCGTCGGAGGAAGATGCCCGCGAAGCCGTGCACGACCTCATTGTGCGCAAGGCGTTGCTGCCGGCGGTCGAGGTGCTGGGCGTGCCCGATGCTGAGCGGCGCGCCGTCCTCATCGGCTCACTCCTCTATGGGCTCATGTTAGTGCGGCACGTGGTACGTATGGAGCCGGTAGCCTCGGATTCGGTGCAACGCCTCGGCGAGATTATAGGCCCCGTCTGGGAGCACTACCTCTTCGACGATCTCGAAACCTGAGCACCCTCGGTGTGGGTCATCGCCTCGGCCGGCTGGGTCTGTGACGCTCTGGTGTATACCAGTTCGGCTGCGCCGCGGGACGGACGCTGGGGCGAGGTCTCCTGCGGCGGCGGGATGCTGGGTGGGCCGGTCGGAGCTGTCGGGTACTATGGCATCTTGCGGCTCATCGGCAAGTCGACGGCTGGGAGGCACACGTGGCCAAGGAATCATCGTTCGACGTGGTCAGCCACGTCGATAGCAATGAGGTACGCAACGCGGTGAATCTGGCACAGAAGGAGCTGGCGACACGCTTCGATTTCAAGAAGAGCGCGAGCAAGATCACTCTGGAAGAGGATGGCCTCGTGTTGGTCAGCGACGACGAAGGCAAGCTGAAGTCGGTGGTCGAGATCCTGGAGGAGAAGCTCATCCGACGCAAGGTCCCACTGAAGGCGCTGCGGTACGGCAAGGTCGAGAGCGCATTGGGCGGCACGGTACGGCAGCACGTCGCCCTCGCCGTCGGTATCGGCGACGAGAAAGCCAGAGAGATGAACAAGCTGATCCGCAAGCAGTTCAAGCGGGTTCGGGTGAGCATCCAGGGCGACAGCCTGCGGGTGTACTCCTCAAGCAAAGATGAGCTCCAGGCCGTCATGGCGCTCCTGCGCGAACAGGATTTCGGCCAGCCGCTGCAGTTCATCAACTACCGCTGAGCGGTGGCGAGCGGCGGTCCGATGTGGCTGGTAGAGTCGCCGCCGCCGTGTGGCGCGTGCGCTGGCCGCACTTGCGCCCGTCGGGTCAGTCGGCGGCGAACGACCCCTTGGCGTCGAGCCGATAGGTCTGTGAGAAGTCGGCGGCGGAGAGCTGGCGTACGAGGCGGGCAGCTGTGTGAGCTGTGTCGGTACGGGGCACGCCGGGCCTGTCGAGGTAGAGAGACAGCCAGCGGCCGCCGCGGATCTGCCCGCCACCGTCGATCCTGATCGTCAGCAGTCCCGAGAGGCTCAGGTTGCCCCCCAGGCCGAAGTTGCCCCATCCCGCGAAGTTGCCGAGAGAGTAGGCGATCAGGCGATCCCGGTAGCGCTCGATGCCGCGGATCACGTGCGGCCCCGACCCGAGCACCAGATCGGCGCCGGCGTCGATGACCGCGTGCGCGAAGGCGCGCGAGTCGCCGCGGTTCTCGCCAAAGGCGATCTCGCTGCCACGCGGCGTGTGGGTCTTGTCGGACCCCTCCGCTCCCGCGTGCATGAGCACGACGACCACGTCGGCGCGCTCGGCGGCCCGCCGCACGAGCTTGCCGGCGGCCGCGATATCGTTGATGTTCGGATTCCAGGAGTAGGGCGAGAAGGCCACGGCGGCCACGCGGACGCCTTTAACATCGAGGACGGTGATCTGGTCGGGCAAGCCCGTGTACGCGACGCCGGCGGTGTCGAGGGCGGCGGTGGTCTGCTCGAGGCCACGTGCGAGGTAGTCGTGACTGTGGTTGTTCGCGACGCTGACCAGATCGATACCCGCCCAAGCGAGAGCTTTGGCGTACGCCGGCGGCGCTTGGAACGCGAAGCAACTGGATGAGCTGAGCCCGTCGCACTTGGACGGGCCGCCGGTGGAGTAGGTGCCCTCCAAGTTGGCGATCATCAGGTCTGGCCGGCGTAACGCCTCGCGCACGGAGGCGAAGAGGGCGCGGCCGCTATCGGGCGGCATGCCGTACTTGGAGCCGGGAGTGGTGTCTCCCACCCAACCGATCTCGATGACGATGTGTTCGGCGGGAGAGGGGGAGGGCGATGGCGACGGGGAGACGCCCGCGGCGGCGCTGCTCGGCGCCGGCGAACTCGAGGTGCCGGCTGGCTTGCGCCGCTCGGTGGAGGCGGTGTTGCCATCGCCGAGGAGCACCCACGCGCCCCACACGACCGCGACGACGACGGCGAGGAAGGCTCCGAGCGCGACCAGGCGACGCCGTAGGTACGACGGGCGAGGGGCGGCACGATACGTCCGGTAGCCGGTCTGCCGGCGCTGGGTTGGCCGTCGGTCGGTCATGGCGGGGCGAGTCTAGCTGAAGGAGCTCGTATCCTCCAACGAACTCCCCTCTCTGCCTGCTCTCCGCCGGGGAGCAGTAAGCCGTCTCGCCTACGTCGAAGGACTGTAAGCGGAGCGCGCTCCGCTCCGTGCCGATCTCGTCCGGATCGCGGAGAGGCCCGGTGGCGAGGTATCGTAAACAGAGTAGGCTGTCGGCGGGCGGCAGCCGCGTCGGTCAGTACGCTGCTCACACGTCGTTCGCCGAGGAGTGGGAGAACCGTGTGGGAGCCACCGTGGCCATCGCCATCGAAGACCGGCGCATGACCAGGCAAGGCTCTAACGCCGGCTCGACCTGCCCGAGGTTGCGCAGAGTGCGTTCTGAAGGACTCCCGCACAGCGGTGAGGTGGTTCCTCGGCGGCTGTGGAGGGAGGAGGGGAGGAGATGATGAAGACTCCCGATGTGAACGAGTGGATGGACGAGGTCAAAGCACTGCCGGAGGCCGCGTCCATCGGCATGATGCTCGTCCACCGCGGTGTTGTGCGGGGGACCGCGCGTTCCGGCGAAGCCGTCAGCGCTATGGTGCTAACGGCCGACAGGGATCGCCTGGCGGCGCTACTCGAGGTGGCTCAGGCTGGAGAAGGCGTCGTGGCGGTCCGTGCTTGGGTTAATGAGGGGACGCTCGCCGTGGGCGACGACATCATGCTGGTCCTCGTCGCCGGCGACGTCAGGGAGCGCGTCTTTGCCGCGCTGCAGCGGCTCGTGTCGACCATCAAGGCCGAGGTGGTATCGGAACTCGAGATCTCTTGATACCGGTGGGACCCCAGGTGGCGACTGGGCACGATGTCCGCGGGGTATCCCCGAGGACGTTCTGAGGGGCGCTCTCGCCCCACCGTTAGGCGATCGCAGGGGCCAGGAGACCGTGTGGTCGCAAGAACAGAGAGAAGTCGAAGGGAGTAGTCCATGGCGGCTGGTACAAAGCGCGGTGTTCGCGACGGCTTCAACATCTACCCGATGCCGGTGGCGATCGTGGGGACGGTAACAGACGGGCGACCCAACTTCATGACTGTCGCGTGGGTAGTGAAGCTCCAGGGCGATCCTCCGCTCGTCGGCGTCGTCATCGGCCGCGGTCAGCACACAGCCAAGGGCATTCAGCAGACTGGCGAGTTCAGCGTGAGCTTCCCCAGCCGCGAGCAGGCGGCGCTGGCGGACTACTGCGGCTTGTATTCGGGCCGTAGGGAGAACAAGGCGGCGCGCATCGACATCTTCCGCGGTGATCTGGAGTCGGCGCCGATGGTCGGCCAGTGTCCGCTGACCATGGAGTGCCGTCTGCGGCAGACCGTGGAGCTGGGAGGGTTCCTGTTCATCGGCGAGGTGGTCAACGTGTTTGCCGAGGAAGCTGTGCTGAGTGAGGGCAGCGTGGATCCGCGGAAGTTACAGCCGATTGTCTTTACGCAGCCCGACAAGATGTACTGGGCGCTTGGCGACCCCGTGGGACAAGCCTGGAAGATCGGCGAGGTCTTCCATCAGGAGGATTGAGAGGGCTGTGGCTTGCCCGGTGGGGGCGGCCGTGGCCATGCCTGCCGGCTGCCGTGCGCGGAGCGCCGCGCCGAGTGGCTGCTGGCGCAACGCAGGTAGATAGCGCCGCGTCGGCGGCCCTGTGGTACGAATGGGCCATGGCGTCTCGCTATCCGATACGTCCGTCGTTTCGTCCACGGTGTCGCCCGCGATGGTTGCGGTGGGGTGCCACGCTGCTGATCCTCATGGGCGAGGTCACCCCGGCGCAGTACCGTCGCTCCGTGCGAGCTCTCTACGGCGACCAGGCGGATGCGGTGCTGTCGCTGTATCCTGCTTCGAGCGTGGCGGATACGTTGCCGGCCCTCAGCCGGATGCTCACCGAGATGGGCTTCGCCGCCACGGCGCGCTTCGCCGCCGCATGCACGAGCGCTCCGGGCAGGCGGTCGTCGGCGTACCTGTACCAGTTCAGCCGCGAGCCCTCCGTCCGCGTGCCGGGCTTTCCGCGGGGCGCGTTCCACGGGCTCGAGGTCGCTTACGTATTCGGCAAGATGGACACCTTCGGTGTGCGTGACCCAGTCGATCTGAGGCTGTCCGATGAGATCGTGCGCCTGTGGACCCGCTTCGCCGCCCGGGGTGATCCCAATGGAACCGGCGAGGAGGTGTGGCCCACCTACGATCCAGGTACTGATCGTCATCTTGAACTCGGCGAGGCACTTGTCGTCGAGACGGGGCTCTACAAGGCGGCCTGTGATCTCGCCGACAGAATCCGGCTTACTCCGTGAACGGGGCGTTGAGCCTTCGGTACGGAGGCTGTGTGTCGCCGAGGCCGTGGCGCATGCGGATGACGAGGTCGCCGTGAGCACGCACAGAACTGAGCGCTTGAAGGCGGGGGAGTGAGGGTCAGATGGATGCCTCAGGGCCGCGACGTTGGTCACAGAGGGTGACGCAGACGAGCGACGCGCTCGACCTGGATCCGGGCGTGTTCACCTGGGAGGACCCCCGGCGCATCGCCGAGTCGCTGCGGCGTTCCGCCGAGCGTAGCCAGCGCAGGAAGTCGAGCGCGTTTCGCTCGGCGATGTCGATGCTGTCGTTCTACATCAACCGCGCGGGGAAGAACCTGCCGGCCGACCAGCGGGCACGGCTGGAGGCGGCCAAAGACGAGCTGCGCGAGCTGTACGGCCGCCCACGGCGGCGGCCGTCAGCGTAAGCTAGCGAGATACGCGAAAACGGGGGGAGCACTGGAACTCGCGGCGGCGCTCACGCTTGGCGGGCAGGCCTTCATCGTAGGGCTCTCGGGGGCCATGTCTCCAGGTCCGTATCTGACGGTGACTGTCGTCCGGACCCTGCAGAAAGGTCCGCTCTCGGCCTCGCTCATGCTGGCCGGGCACGCGCTGCTCGAAGCGACGTTGCTCATCGGTTTCGCCTTCGGGCTCCATCGTGTGCTGCAACTGCCGACCGTAGAGCTCGTGCTGGCCGTCGTTGGCGGCGTGGTTTTGCTGTGGATGGGCATGGCGCTCCTCGTGGGCACAGTGGGTAGGGCCTGGGAGCCGGAGGCTCAGGGCGCTCAAGGAATGAGCGTGTCCACGCGGCCGCTGGGGGCGGTGACGCAGGGCGCGCTGGTCTCACTTGGAAATCCTTACTGGGCTCTGTGGTGGGCGACCATCGGCGTCAAGTTGGCCGCCGACGGGTTGGCGCTAGGGCCGATCGGCGTGCTCGCGTTCTTCATTGGCCATCAGCTCGCCGACGTGGCGTGGTATGAGCTGGTGATCTTCGGCGTGCACCGCGGGCGCCGGATGCTGACGGCGCGCGCATATGGCCTTATCATGCGGTTGTTGGGTGTCGCCCTGCTGTACATCGGCGTGCGTTTTGTCGGCCAGGGCTGTGGTCTCCGCCTGCCCTGGCTGCCGTTCTGAGATCGCTGAGATGGAAGACCTTGGTCGTGAGCTGAGCTGGTGGTGGATCACTCCCTTCGCGGGCTTCGTCCTGTCGATCGCCGTGCTGCCGCTCGCGGCGCGGCGCTGGTACGCGCGCCATCACAACAAGATCATCGTAACCCTCGTGTTCGGTGTGCCGACGATCGTCGCTCTCGTGGCGAAGTTGGGGCCAAACGCCGTTCAGGAGATCGGAGCCACCGCTCACGACTACGTGTCCTTCATCGTCCTCCTGACCGCACTGTCCACCATCTGCGGCGGCGTGTATCTCACTGGAGATTTACTTGGTACTCCGCGTACAAATGCCACCTTCCTGCTCGTGGGCGCCGTGCTGGCGAACTTCGTTGGGACGACCGGCGCCGCCACGATCCTCGTGCGCCCGCTCCTGAGGACGAACTCGACCCGGCTGCACACGAGCCATATATTCGTCTTCACGACCTTCGTCGTCTGCAATCTCGGAGGGCTCCTCACGCCCCTCGGCGATCCGCCGCTCTTTCTGGGATTCCTGGATGGTGTCGATTTCTGGTGGACGTTGCGCCTCTGGCCGCAGTGGCTGCTGGCGAATGGCCTGGTCGTGCTGCTATTCCTGGCATTCGATACCTGGGTGTACCGGCACCGAGAGCCGGAGATCGCCAAGCGCCTCGACGTTTTCGAGTACACGCGTCTCGGCCTGCAGGGGAAGCTGAACATCGTGTTTCTCGTCGGGGTCATCGTGACGGTGCTGCTCTCTACGCCTCTGCGGAAGTGGGGTGAGGCGATCCACTTCCCCTTCTTGCGAGAAGCACTCATGCTCGTGTTTACCGGCCTCTCTCTTCGCGTCGGCTCGCAGCGGGGAAGACGGCTGAATCGCTTCACCTGGGCGCCGATGCGTGAGGTGGCCATCGTGTTCGCGGGTATCTTCGCCACCATGGTGCCCGCGCTTGCGCTCTTGGAGGTACACGGGGCGAGCATTGGCCTCGGCCGGCCGTGGCACTACTTCCTGGCTACCGGCGGCCTGTCGTCGTTCCTCGACAACGCACCGACGTACCTCGCGCTGACCTCCGCGGCGCAGGGGTTCCTCGGCATAGACGGCGATATCGGAGTGCTCATGTCGAGCACGGTGAGTTCCACGGTCGGGTCCCCGCCGGCAGCATTCCTGGCGGCCATCAGCTGCGGCGCGGTGCTCATGGGGGCCAACACGTACATCGGCAACGCGCCGAACTTCCTGGTGAAGAGCATGGCCGAAGAGGCCGGCGTGGGTATGCCCAGCTTCTTCGGCTACCTGGGCTTCTCGCTGGCCGTCCTGCTGCCGGTGTTCGCCGTCATGACCCTCGTCTTCTTCCTATGAGGCCGGCGTGACGATGCGGCGGCATCACGGCGCGTCGTCGGCCGTCTACCGAAACAGTGGCAGCAGATCTTTGAACTCCGGCGTGCCGGCCCGCCGGAGCAACTGGTAGACGGCGGCCTCCACGGAACTCACTGCCGCCCCCGCCTGGCGCATCTGCGCCAGGGCCAGGTGCTTGTGGCTCGCGTCGCGTGAGCAGACGCCGTCGGCGACTACCTGCACCTGATAGCCGTTGGCGAGCAGATCCAGGCAGGTCTGCAGCACGCACACGTGAGCTTCCATGCCACAGAGCAGGACCTGGGTGCGGCCCTGCTCGGCGAGCCGGGAGAGACGCTCGGCGAAGGACGCCTCGTTCCAGCACGAGAAGTGCAGCTTCTCCAGCGGCTGATAGTCGTCTTGGAGTGCCTGCATCACGGCCGGTTCGGTGGGTCCGATGCCGCGCGGGTACTGCTCGGTGAGCACGATGGGCACGTTGAGGCGGCGCGCCGAGAGGATCAGTTTGCGCGCCGCCTCGATCACCGCTTCGCGCCCGACCATGGCCGCCGCTAGCCGTTCCTGAATATCGATGACGCAGAGCACCGCGGTTTCGCGGCGGAGCAATTCCGAACTGAGCATGGCGATTCCTCGAGGCTGAGGGTTCTGCTGATTGCGCACACCATAGCGTATCGGCAGTACCCGGCGTGAGACAGCGGCGCTCAGGGCAACTGCCTCCGACCCCATCCTCTCCTCGGTGTGTTGCTCGAGCGCTTCCGAAACGAGTACAACAGCGAGCACCCGCACAGCTCGCTCGGCTACATGACCCCGAACGAATACGCCGCGGCGCATCCCGTCGGCGCGGCTTGAGATCGATACGCTACGATGCCATCAACCGGAGACACTGACTCTTCTGCTGGTACCAGAGATGGGGGCATCCCAGTGCCGTGTCGCCGCGTCAAGCGGGAAGTGGAGGTGAAAAGGCGCGCGTGCTTACTTCGTGACCCTGACCACGATGTTGGGAGAGCGGCTCCGCCCGACCGAGAAGTAGTACGTGGTGGTGGCCGGCGGGCTCACGGTATAGCGGTACGAGGAGAATGGGTACGTGTACTGAGTGCCGTCCACGGTGACGCGTTGCGTGCCTCTCGCCGTCCACCCGGTGGGCACCCGTACGCAGCGCCACACTCCGTCGCGCTTGTAGTGCAGGATCACGGGCGTGTCCGAGGGGATGGCGGGGTAGATGCGCCCTGTAAGTCGCACCGAGCTGCCGGCTCTCATGCTGACATCTGTGAGCGGCGCGATCGACATGGGGAGGAATGTTGCCGTTGCGGCAACGGAACCGGTGGTGCGGGCTACCTTGACCACCGTGCTGGGAGACCGGTACTTCCCCACGGAGAAGTAGTAGATGGTGGTAGCCGGGGGGCTTACGGTATAACGGTACGAGGTAAATCGGTACGTATATCGCGTGCCGTTCACGGTGATGCGTCGTGTCCCTCGGGTGACCCCCGTGGCAGGCACCGTCACGTGCTTCCACACCCCGCTGCGCTTGTAGTGCAAGATCACGGGTGTGCCGGCGGGAACGACGGGGCAGATGTGTCCGGTGAGTCGCACCGAGCCGCCGGCCGCGATGGTCGCGCTGGGCAGCGGAGCGATCGACAGGGACGAGGGCACCGTTACGGTTGCGGGTGAGGGGCTTGGGCTCGGAGATGGCGAGGCGGAAGCGCTTGGGCTCGGAGATGGCGAGGCGGAAGCGCTTGGGCTCGGAGACGGCGAGGCGGAAGCGCTGGGGGAGGGCGATGGTGAGGCGCTGGGACTGGGAGAGGTGGAGGGTGAGGGGCTCGCGGAGGTCGTGACGCGAACGGTGGTAGTGGGTGAGCAGCTGGAGCCATAGGCGAAGGAGTACTCGGTAGTCGCCGGCGGCTTCACAGTGTAGCTGAACGAGCTGTAGGTGGTGCTGTAGGTGACTCCGCCGACGGTCACCTTGCGGACGGTGTTCGTGATGGACGTGGTGGGTACGGTGACGGAACGCCACACGCCATCGCGCTTGTACTTCAGGGCCACGGTTTTGCCCGCAGACAGTGCTGGATAGGTACGGCCCTTAAGCACCAGCCTGCTTCCCGCTGTAATGCTGGTCGTGCTCGCGGGGTCTATGGACAGGGAACGGATGTCGAGCCAGCTATCACGCAGGCCGAGGCGGGCACGCAGGGTGCTGCCGTGGATCGCCGCACCGCCGGAAGAGCTGAGGGCGAGGGCACGTACCACCCGCCGCGAGACGCCGCGTCGCACCACGTAGAGCGCCTCGAGATCCCCCGAGGGGGTCAAGCCGTTCAGGGCAGTGCTCACAGCGCTGCTGGATCTGAGGAGCGGGTTGTCCGGCCACACGTGGTACGGCGAGGAGGTCTCGTAGGGGTCGGGTACGCCCTTCAGATAGGGCTGCGCTGCGGCCAGCCACACGTTCTCGATGTTCTCGGTGTAACCACCGGAGGTGGAGAAGTAGAAGGCAGCGATCGGGTTACCCGCGTAGGTGGCGATCACGCCGCTGGTGGCGCTGACGGCCGCCGTGGTCGCCGTGGTCTCGCCTCCACTGCCGCTGTAGGCCTGGCTGCGGGTATCGCAGTAGAGGTCGAAGATGCCGCTGCTGCCGAGATGTCGTACCGTATACGTCCGCGCGGCGACGGCCTGCGCCTTGAGCGCCTCCGCCGGCCAGGACGAGGGCATCTCCCGCGGTACTACACCGCGCAGGTAGCTCTCCATGGCCAGGGTATTCACCACGCAGAGCGCGTTCGAGAGTCGGGCAACCGTGAGGGTGCCTCGGTAAGGGGCATTCGCCGTGGTAGACCAGCCGTTGAAGTTGCGGTTCACCATGACGAGGTTGGAAGAGGCCGCCCGTTTGAAGACGATGGGGTTAGCGGATGTCCAGGACTTCCCTGCAGCGGCGAGTTTGAACGCCGATCCCGTCCACGTGACGGTGGCTTTCGTGTTGGCGGCGAGGGACACGTTCGTGCTGCCCACGGTTGCCGTGTATGCCCCGGCGCACGTGATGCCGATGCTCGCCTGGCCGTCGGTGAGCAGGACGCGCACTGATCTGTTGGACGAGCTGCCAAAACCGATGCCGGTGTAGTAATGCTGCAGGATCTGCCGGTAGGACCAGCCTTCGCGGGCGCAGCCGTAGGCTCCGTACTGGCTCATCCCGATGCCGTGGCCAAAGCCGCGGCCGGTGATGGAGAACTGCCATGCCTCCTTGGCCTGCGCCGCCGCGGGGACCACAAGTGCCAGCGCGATGACGGCTATAGAGATGCTCAGCGTCAGTCGGATGTCCTTGTGTCTCCGCATCGGCGCCTCCCGGGTTGCTTGGCGTGGACGTGGGTATTTCCCGGTCTCGACTTCCCGACCCTACCACTGATTCCTTCATCGGCCGCTCCTGCGGAATCCTGAGCGGCCTCTCCAGGCTCCTCCAACACGCGGCGATGTACCTAGGAGAGTCGGTCCCTCGCGACGTGCTCGCTGAGCGGTGCGCGGACCTCTGTGCCGCCTTCTCTGATCGCAGCGGCGGTATGCCTTGACAACACAGGGGCGGGGAAGATGATGGCGGCATGCCTGTCGCGGGCGGCGGGAAGACTGCTGGTAGCGCACTCGAGGACGGCTCTCGGGCCGTTCGGGCTTGGAGGTGAGCGGTATGGATCAGCTGCGCCGGAGTGATCTGGTCGAGCTTCTCGAAACGCGGCAAGGGCCGTGTGTCTCCATCTTCCTCCCTACCTATCGTGCCGGTAATCAAACGCAACAGAACGCCGTGCGTGCCCGAAAGGGCTTGGATGAGGCGGAGGGTCACCTCATCGCTGCGGGTGTGCGGCCGGCGGACGCTCGCGTACTGCTGCAGGCCGGGCGCGATCTTGTGCCGGATACGCAGTTCTGGAACCGGCAGGCGGAGGGGCTGGCGCTGTTCCTGGCGCCGGGTTACCTGCGCTCGGTTCGTCTGCCCGTCAGCGTGCCCGAGCGCTCCTGCGTGGGCGAGCGTTTCCACATACGTCCTCTGCTGCCCGCGCTGTGGCCCGACCACCCGTTCTACCTGCTCGCTCTCAGCCAGAATGCGGTGCGGCTGCTGCGTGGCTCGCGCCATAGGGTGGAGCGGGTAGAACTCGCCAACGTGCCGCGAGATATCGACGAGGCTACGCAGTTCGTGGTCGCCGCGCGCGAGCGGCAGTTCCACGTGGCGGAGCGGCGCGGTCACGAGGCACACGGCGCGGTCCACGGCCACGGTGGCGGCAAGGATTCGGAGGAGGAACGGGTTGCCGAGTACGTGCGGCAGGTAGCTTGGGGGGTGGGCAAGACCCTCCACGCGAACGGTGCCGCGCCGCTGGTGGTAGCCGGAGTGGAGTACGTGCGAGCGCTGTACCGTGAGGCGGCGGGATTCCCGCCGGTGCACGGCGAGGGGATCGACGGTAATCCGGACAGGCTGTCCGACGAGGAACTTCATGCGAAGGCGTGGCCACTCATCGAGCCGCTGGCGCAGGCTGGCCTCGCGCGGGCGCTGACGAGGTACGAGGGGATGGCCGCGCGCGGCGAGGTGCCGCGGAAGCTCAAAGACGTGCTCATGGCCGGCCTGCAGGGCCGCGTCGAGACGCTGTTCCTGCAGGAGGGCGACGCCAGCCGTTGGGGCCGGTTCGATCCCCAAACCGGCGTCGCCGAGGTACACGCCGCGCGCCAGGCCGGCGACGAAGAGCTCCTGGATCGCGCCGCCGCGCTCACCCTCCTGGCGGACGGTGTGGTGTACGCGCTGCCCGCCGAGCGCATGCCGGGCGGGCGGCTCGTCGCGGCGTTGCCGCGCTACTGACCGGAGACGCAGCGTGCGCCGCGGCGCACGGCGGCACGTCGTCCCCCGCCGCGGCACGTCGCCCCCTGCTCCCTTCGCGGTGCGGGGACCTCCTCCTATCGTCGACACGTCGCTCATGCGTGCCTTCGTCCGTGCCGGGTTTAACGCGGTGGTGGTTGACGATCCTGGCCGAGAGGTATCAACCGTACGGAGGCGCGCGATCGGGTTGCCCGGGCTGTGTCGTTACGGTGGGCGACCGGCGTGGCGTACGCGGAAGGAAAGGATGGTGGAGTCGAGCATGACACGACCGCTCGCCATGGCGCTGGTGCAGGCGCCGCCCTTGGGTGTGAGGAGGGCTCTATCTGAGTTCGCCGAGGAGGTGCGCGGGGTTGCGGAGGGCTTCCCGCGCACGCAGATCATTGTGTATCCGGAGTACCACGTGTGTGGGCTGGAGGGCGACGCACCCGCACTCGAGCAGTATCGGCAGATGGCCGAGCCGCTCAGCGGCCCGCGTATGCGGCGACTGGCGGACATCGCTCGCATAAGCGGCCGCTGGCTGATCCCGGGAACCGTCATCGAGCTAGGGCAGGGTGGCGAGCTGCTGAATTGCTGCCCCGTCTTCAATCCACGCGGGGAGGTAGTGGCCACCTATCGCAAGATGTTCCCCTGGCGCCCCTTTGAGCCCTGGAAGCCGGGTACCGAGTTCAGCCTCTTCGAGATCCCCGGCATAGGGCGTCTCGGCCTCTCCATCTGCTACGACACGTGGTTTCCCGAGGTATTCCGCCAGCTAGCGTGGATGGGAGCGGAGGTCATCATCAATGTGTCGTACACAGTCACGTCCGACCGGGCACAGGAGACCGTTTTGGCGCGGGCGCACGCCATTGTCAACCAGGTCTTCTTCGTTACGGTGAACGCGGCCACCCCCGGCGCCGGCAAGAGCATGGTTGTTGACCCCGAGGGGCACGTGCGCTCCGAGTCGTTCAGCGAGGCGCCGACGGTGCTCACCGACTGCATCGATCTGGACGCCGTGAGCCTCGCACGGCGCCAGGGCACGGCCGCGCTGGATCGTCCCTGGTCGCAGTTCGCCGACGGCGACGTGCCGCTCGAGCTTCCGGTCTACCAGGGTCGTATTGATCCAGCCGCTTGGGATCCAGCCGCCAAGGCGCACGTCACCTCCACGGAACAGTAGCGGGCTCGCGCAGGTGAGCGACAGGGGGAGAGAGGAGATCCTTCCATGCCAGTAGAGGAACATCGTCTGCAGCGCACGGTCACCTTGTGGCCGATTGTGCTCTTCGGCATCGCCTACATCACGCCGTTCATCGCGTTGACTACGTTCGGTGTGTTCTCCGAGGCCAGTAACGGCACGTTGCCCACCGCCTATGCCTTTGGGGCTACGGCCATGATCTTTACGGCGCTGAGCTACGGCAAGATGGCGCGGGAGTTCCCGCTTGCCGGATCGGCGTATACCTATGCTCGCCAGGTTATCGACTCGCGTGTCGGTTTCATGGTCGGATGGGCGATTCTTCTGGACTACTTCTGGCTGCCCATGGTCGTCTGGCTCATCGGCACCGCCTACCTGACCGCGCAGTTCCCCGGCGTGCCGAGCATCGTCTTCCTCCTCGGCTTCATCGTGTTGACCACCGGCCTTAACCTGCTGGGCATCAAAGTGACCACGCGCGTGAACCTCGGCCTCATCGGTTTTCAGATGGCTGTGCTGGTGGCGTTTATCGTGCTGGCGCTGAAGTATGTCTTCGGCATCGATGTCGGGGTGAGTTTCGCCGCTCCGTTCTGGAACAGCGAGTCGACCATCTCGGCCGTGTCGGCCGGCGCGGCTCTCACCGCCTACAGCTTCATCGGGTTCGACGCGGTGAGCACCTTCGCGGAAGAGGCGGTTAACCCCCGCAAGACGATCCCGCGGGCGATCGTACTTACGGCGGCTCTGACAGCTCTCATCTTCATCATCGTCACCTACACGATGCAGCTGGTGCATCCGGGCGGCGTGTTCGCCGACGCCGAGACGGCGCCGCTGGACATCGCCAAGGAGGTTGGCGGCGAGGTATTCGGCTCACTCTTCCTCGGCACCGTGATTCTGGCCCAGTTTACCGCAGGCGTACCGATCCAAGCCGCGGGGGCGCGCCTCATGTTCGCCATGGGCCGGGACGGCGTCCTGCCGAAGAGGATCTTCGCCTACGTTTTGCCGCGTTTCCGCACGCCGGCCTTCAACCTGCTCCTCACCGGGGCCGTCGGGTTCATCGCCCTGGCCTCCAGCATCGCCAGCGCCACCTCCTTCATCAACTTCGGCGCGTTCACTGCGTTCGCGTTCGTCAACATCTCGGTGATGGTGCTGTACTGGCGCCAGCGTGAGGTGGTGCAGCGCAATGCGATCTCCTGGGTTCTGCAGCCGCTCATCGGCCTTGGGGTATGCGTATGGCTGATGACGCACCTCGATTGGAAAGCGCTCACCATGGGCGGCATTTGGTTGGTGCTCGGCTTCGTCTACCTCGTCTACCTCACCCGCGGATTCAAGGTGGAACCCCCGGAGATGGACTTCAGCGAGCGCGAGGAGCTGCTAGAAGAGGCAACCGCGTCAGCATCGGCGGGCGGGCGCTGAGGAGGGTCTCCTCTCTCCTGATCCTGAGAGAGGAGGTGCTCGCGGCTGCGCCGCGAGGGCGGCGGGGACGGCGGCCCGACGGTCCGCCGTCCCCGCCTGGATCGCCTCCTCAGCTTCTGTAGCCTGCTGCTCGTCGCGATTACCGTACGCTTTCCCTCGCCGCTGTCGTGTAGGCTCTGCGCGAGAGGAGGGGAAGAACGTGACGCACGAGTTCGACAGAGTGATCGAGCGGCGAGGGACCGGGAGCACCAAGTGGGATACGTTTGCCCCTGACGTGCTGCCGCTGTGGGTAGCCGACATGGACTTCGCGCCGCCGCCGGCCGTGCGAGAGGCTGTGCGGCGCCACGTAGACCACGGCATTTACGGGTACGGACTGGTGCCCGCTTCGCTACGGGAGGCGATCTGCCGCTACCAGCGTGAGCGGCACGGGTGGGCCATCGAGCCGGAGTGGCTCGTCTTCCTGCCCAGCCTGGTACCGGGTCTCAACTGCTGTTGCCGTGCTTTCGCCGCCGCTGGCGAAGAGGTCATGACTATCACGCCGGTGTACCCGCCCTTCCTCGCGGCGCCGGCCAATCAAGAGCGTCGCCTCGTCGCCGTGCCGGCGACGCTGCGCGATGGCCGCTGGGAGCTTCCTCTACGGGCCATGGAAGAGGCGGTCACTCCACAGACCAGGGTGTTCCTCTTCTGCCATCCTCACAACCCCCTCGGGAGGGTATGGCGGCAGGAAGAGGTGCGGGCCCTGGCGGCGTTCTGCCAGTGTCACGACCTTGTGCTCTGTTCCGATGAGATCCATGCCGACCTCACGCTCGACCAGCTTCCGCATCTACCGGCCGCCATGGCGGACGAACGGGTGGTATCCCGCACGGTCGTCCTCTGTTCGCCGAGCAAGGCGTACAACATGCCAGGCCTCAAGCTTGCCTACGCGGTCATTCCGGATGAAGGGCTCAGGAAAGGTTTTCGCCGCGCTGGCCGCGGCTTTCTGGAGTACGACTACCCGTCGTGGTTCGGGCCAGTCGCCGCCGAGGCTGCGTACCGTCACGGCGGCGACTGGCTGGCCGCGCTGCTGGACTACCTGCGCGGCAACCGCGACCTCGTGGAATCGTTTGTCGCGGCGCGGTTGCCGCGTGTGCGCATGGCGCACATCGAGGCTACCTATCTAGCCTGGCTCGATGCGCGCGCTGTTCAACTGGCCGATCCCGCGGCCGCCTGTCTGGCCGCTGGCGTCGGCCTCTCCGACGGCGCCTTCTTCGGCGCGCCCGGCTATCTGCGGCTCAACTTCGGCTGCTCGCGTTCGGTGCTGGAAGAAGCGCTGCGACGTCTGGAACCAGTACTGGGGGGAGAGCCATCTGGGCCATCTGTGCTCGAGGTCCGAGGGTAGTTTCTCGCGAGCTGAGGCTGCCACGGCGGTCGCTCGGCGGGCACGCTGAGGCCTAGGTTGCCGCTGAACCGGTTTCTGAGGCCGTGCTCTCGGCGGCGGCGATGTCCTGCGGACCGTCCGCCGCCCACTCCGGGAGATCGGCGAACCACGGCGGGATGTCTGGGTTGCGTACACGGTCCGACGAGGGGATGTATGCCTTCAGGTCGACCACGGGGCTGTCGTCTTTGGCGTCGAGCTCGGCTACGTCGACCAGCCCATTCGTCTCGTCGACGGCCAGCATGCGGCAGACGCTGACGGCGATGGGGTTGGGGCGCGCCGGCGAACGAGTGGCGAACACGCCCATCAGCCGGTCCGGTGCCGGGCGGGGGCGCACGCGCAGTGTGCCCCGGTTCATGTCGTTGTCGCACTCGTGCGCCCACCACACCACCAGCACGTGGCTGAAGTGAGCCAGTTCCAGCAGCCCGTCGCGATACTGTGCTTCGACCTCTATGCGCGCCGGTCCGAGCTTCTCCGTGCCCCCCGTGCGCCGAATGACTCCGATGCGCCGCAGTGTGAACTCCACCGCCGGTTGGGGTGGAGGGGCAGCGCCGCTCTGATCCTGATCGGTGCTCATCGTTTGTTCAGCCTACCAGGAGTCGATCTGGCTGTCAGCGACGAGACGTGAGCGCGGAGGGGGCACGGTGGCGTCTCTCTCGACCCGGGACGGCGAGAGGTCATAGCGGGAGTGTATGGACAATATGTCCTATAAACATATGAAAATTGCATCTCGCAACGCCAAAAGTGTCTTGGCCACAATGGCTATTTCGGGTAGAAATGACGTGGCGACCGAACTACAAGAATGACATCCAGCGAACAGGTCGAGCTGGAGCGGGCGAGTTGCGAGGACAAGGAGGACACCATGTTGGCTGAGAAGACACGGGTCACAGTTGACGAACTGCGGGCTCTGGTTAGGCTCGATGGAGAGCCTGAGGCGGGCACCCCGCGCGTGCGGTTCGAGTACGTCGCCGATGGCCCCGCACAGCGGCCGGCTGGTCTCTACCTGTTCGACTACGCGCCGCGTGCGTAAGCACCGTTCGCCTGTTGGGCGGGCGAGGGATGGAGGCCGGCGCGGGAAGGGGTACTCCTTCCCGCGCCGGCCTGTTCTGTGCAGAGGGCGAAGGAGTCCTTCTGGGGCCTCGAGGACGCGTGGCATGAGTGAGGGTACGGGGCGGCGGTGACGGTGTGCTCCCGTGTGCCTGCGTCAGGAGACGCGCGACGAGAGCCAGTCGCGCAGGCTCTGCTCGAGCGCCTCGCGCGTTCCCGCGATACGGGTATCGAAGCGGATGGGCCGCTCGCGCACGGCCGCGAGTTGCGGCGGTACCGCCTCGTTCGGAGCTAGGGCTACTACGCGGTCGAGCAGCGCCAGCTGGTCTGCATCCGCTGGAAGCGGTGCGTCGGCGGCGATGCCGTGGAGGGCCCGCAGCACGTCTGGCGCGAATTTGCTCCAGTGCGCCGTGCTCACTACCAGCACAGGTGCGTCGGAACGGAGGTCTTCGGCGACGCGCCAGGCGACGGCCGTGTGGGGATCGATCAGGTACCCGTGCTGTCCGTATACCTCGCCGATCGTCTGGAGGCACGTGTCGTTGTCGACCCATGCGCCGGTGAACTGCTGGCGCAGGAGCTGGTGCGTGTGGCGGTCCACAGAGAAGGCACGCGAGCGCTGGAGATCGGCCATCCAACCGCGAACGCGCTCCGTGTTCCGCGTGAGATCGTAGAGCAGGCGCTCTAAGTTGGACGAGATGAGGATGTCCATGGAGGGCGAGGGAGTCTTGATGAGATCGCGAGCGGCGATGTCGTAGACGCCGGTAGCGATGAAGTCTGCGAGCACGTTGTTGGTGTTGCTGGCGCAGAGCAGCCGTCGAATGGGCACGCCGGCGTGCCGTGCGTAGTAGCCGGCGAGGATATCGCCGAAGTTGCCTGTGGGGACGCACACGTCTATGGGGTCGCCGGCGATCACGTGCCCGCCGCGCACCAAGTCGGCGTAAGCGCTGGCGTAGTAGGCCACCTGCGGGAGGAGCCGGCCCCAGTTGATGGAGTTGGCCGAGGAGAGTGCCAACCGGTGCTCTCTGGCGAGTTCCTCGGCGAAGGCGCCGTCGTCGAACACGGCCTTGACGGTCGACTGGCAGGCATCGAAGTTGCCGGCGACGCGGAACACGGAGAGGTTGTCTCCCGGTTGCGTGGTCATCTGCCGCTCCTGTACGGCGGACACCCCCGCGTCCGGGTAGTAGACGACGATGCGTGTGTGCGGCCGGTCGGCATAGCCATTCAAGGCGGCCACGCCGGTGTCGCCCGAGGTGGCGACGAGGATCAGGTAGTCCAGGTCGGTGATTCCTGCGCGCTGCGCCCGTTCGAGCGCCTCCGAGAAGAGCAGCGGCATGCATTGCAGCGCCATGTCTTTAAAGGCCAGCGTTGGCCCGTGCCAGAGCTCGAGGACGAAGCGGTTCTCACCGACCCTGCGCACCGGAGCTACCTCTGGGTGGGCGAAGTTCCGCCCGTACGCCTGGATGGCGATGGCGGCCACGCGATCCGGGCTGAGATCCGGTTCGAACGCGGTGAAGATGCGCGCCGCCCGTTCGTGATAGGGGATGGCGGCGAGGGCTACGAGCTCTTCCACGGTGAACCGTGGCAGCCGCTCCGGCACGAACAGCCCGCCGCCCGGCGCGATGCCGTGCAGGATGGCCTCGGTGAAGGTGACAGGGCGTTCGCCCAGCCCGCGGGTATCGATGTAGCGGATCATCGTGCGTATCCTATCGTCTCTGGTGGGCACGGTTCTCGCTGGTCCTCGCTGGTGGAACGCGGAATGCGGAGTCACGAGGACGGCGCACGCTGCGTTGAGACGCCTCTGGCGGACGACCACTTCGCCGGCAGCGGGTATACTCCACACGCTATGGCTGTCTCTTCCTCCGAAGCACTCATTCAACTGGACGCGCTTCGCGAACGGCTCAAGGACGCCGCGGTGCGCCTCGGCTGGCTGCGGAGCTATCTTTGACCCCGCCGCTCTGGCCGCGCGAATCCAGGAGCTAGAGGAGCGCATGCGCGCTCCCGGCTTTTGGGACGATCAGCAGACCGCGCAGAGCACCTCGGCAGAGTATGCGCGGACCAAGCGCCGGCTGGAGGAGTTCGAGGCTCTCGAACGTGCTTTCGGCGATCTCGAGGTTACCGAGGAGCTAGTTCGCGAGAGTCTCTCGGCGGATGTGCTGGAGGAAGACCTGCTGCGGGAGACGACCGAGGGACTCGCCGCCCTGGAACGCGATCTGGAACACGGCGAGGAGCAGCGCTTCTTCAGCGGGCGCTACGACGAAGGCGGCGCCGTTGTCACCATTCACTCGGGCGCCGGCGGTACTGAGAGCCAAGATTGGGCCGAGATGCTGCTGCGCATGTACTTGCGCTGGTTCGAGCGGCGCGGGTTTTCGGCCGAGGTGAACGACGTCCTAGAGGGCGACGAGGCGGGGATCAAGAGTGCCACGCTGACGGTCGAGGGAGAGTACGCCTACGGCCTGCTCTCCTCGGAGAAGGGCGTGCACCGGCTCGTCCGCCTCTCGCCGTTCGACTCCGCGAACCGGCGCCACACCAGCTTCGCCTCGTTCGAGGCTAGCCCCCTGGTAAGCGACGACGTGGCGGTGGAGATCGACGAGGACGATCTCCGCATCGATACGTACCGTTCCAGCGGAGCTGGCGGCCAGCATGTGAACAAGACCAGTTCGGCGGTGCGCATAACGCATCTGCCGACGAACATCGTGGTGCAGTGTCAGAACGAGCGCTCACAGATCCAGAACCGTGTGGTGGCCATGCGGATGCTTCGCTCGCGCCTGCTGGAGCTAGAGGAGCGCAAGCGCGCCGAGGAACTCGCCAGGGAGCGAGGCCAGGCGCTCGACGTAGACTTCGGCAGCCAGATTCGCAGCTACGTGCTGCATCCGTATCAGATGGTTAAGGACCTGCGCACGGGGTATGAGGTAGGGAACGCGCAGGGAGTGCTCGACGGAGACCTCGACGGCTTTGTGCACGCATTCCTCGTCTGGCGGGCGGGCGGAGGAGAGCGGCGGAAGTAACTGGAGGGGTTTGGCATTGGGTAGGGGGCAGGATGTGAGGGCGATGGCTCGAAGGTCGCCGCGTCGGTGGTGGCGGGCGGCGCCCGCCGGCACTCTGATCGCGGGCGGGGCCTATCTGGGGTACATGGTCGTCAGGGAGACGGCCCGCTGGGCCATCGACGGTGCTCAAGTACCCTGGGACACGGTATCCGTCGCGGTCGCAGGGTACTTCGTGGCGCTGGCGGTGTTGTGTATCGTCGGCGGTTTCACCTTCTATCGCCGCAGACGTTCGTGGTTCCTCTGGAGTGCCCTCACGGTGCTCTCGGCTGTGGGGGCGGCGGCGCTCCTTGCCGAGCTCACGCACAGTTCGCATTGGGGAGGCGCCGCCGGTGCCGACTACGTGGAGCTGTGTGTGGTGAGTGGCATCCTGCTGTTCGCCGGCTCGGTGGGGTGTGGTGTGCTCGGTGCGCGTCTAGTGCGGAGCCTGCGAACCCTCCGCGCTCTGATTGGCAAGCGAGTAGCTGATTCGCAGCTTCGCTGCGGTTCGGGCGACGTGCGTGAGCGGTAAGCGGCGGCGGCGAGAGAAAGCGCGTCGCCAGCGAGCGGCGCAGAAGGCACGGAGAACGGCGGGCGCCTCGCGTCGTCCGGGGCAACCACGGCCGGGCGCGCCGCGCGCAGAGCGGCGCGCGGCACGATCTGGGGCCGCTCCTGGCGGCGTACGCCCCACGCCGATGTTCGTCCAGACGCGTGCGGTACGCACCGCTGTGGCCGTGGGCTTGACCGTGTCCTCCACGTTTGCGGTGTATCTTCTGGCCCGCGCCGTCGCTGCGCTCGGCGGTGGCGCGGCCATCGCTGAGCTTGTACTGCTCTGCGTCTGGTTCGCTGGCGTAGCTGGCCTCGGCTTCGCCGGCGCCGCGGCTGTCGCGCGTGACCGTCGTCTGGCGCCCGGCCTCTGGGCGTGGAGCGCGGGCTTGGCCGGTGGTGCTGCCGTCTTCCTCGCTCTGGTGCTCTTCGGCCGACCCCGTGCTACCGAGCCATCGCCGTTCGCGACGGCCACCCTCGCCCTTGGCCTCGCTGCCTTCGCCTGCATCGCTGGGCTGTCGCTGTTCCAGATGCGCGGCACGCTTCGCGCGGATCGGGCGGCGGGGCGTGGGCGTCGACGTCCGCCGGAGCCGCCCGACACGCTGCCGGGCACTCCTCTGTACCGCTGATGGCGGCGCCGAAGCACGCTGACGCACAGCGGGGCGCGCGGTCCGACTCGTCGCTCGAGGCGACCGCGCCCCCCGTGCTCCACGGTGAGCGCGTTACGCTGCGGCCGCTGCGGGAGGTCGACCGCGTGGCTCTGGAGGCCATCCTGGACGAGCCGGCTGTCGCTCGGTGGTGGCGCCGCGGCGAATGGGAGCGTGTGGTCGTCCCGGGAGCTATCACGTATGCCATCGAGGAGGCGCGGCGGCTCCTCGGAATGATCCAGTTCGAGGAACACCTTGACCCGGACTACCGGCGCGCGGCGGTAGATATCTTTCTATCTTCCGCGGCGCAGGGTCGCGGCCTGGGGCGCGACGCGATCCGCACGCTGGTCAGGTACTTGTTCGACGTGCGCGGCCACCACCGCGTCACCATGGATCCGGCGGTGGACAACGAACGGGCGGTGCACTGCTACCAGAGCGTGGGGTTTCGCGGCGTGGGGGTCATGAGGCAGTACGAGCGCATCGCCGACGGTACGTATCGCGATGCGCTCCTCATGGAGTTGGTCAACGACGGGCAGGGGGCGGACGCCGTCGCGGACACGTTGGAGTGCCGCGTCCGCCGGTTCTTCGAGGCGTACGCGGCGCGGTTTGCCGCCGCCCTGGCGGACACACCGCGTATCGATGCTCAGGCTACCGCGGCCGCGTTCGCGGACAGTTTCGTGCTCGCCGACCACGCGGGGGCCGTCTGCGGCCGCAACGATAACGCGTTTCTGGAACAGATCCCGGTGGGCTTTCAGTTCTACCGTCGCCTTGGCATACGCACCATGTGTATCGTGTTGCTCCGGGTCACGCCGCTCGACGAACGCCACGCCCTGGCGCAGGTGCTCTGGCGAGCGCACTACGAACGCGCGGAGTCCAACGCGGGGACCATTGAATTTCCCGTGACCTATGTGCTCCAGGAGCTGGGGGCGGGGCCACGGATTCTGCTCGCCATGACGGGTGACGAGCAGCGCGCGTATCGGGAGCGCGGCCTGATCTAGGTCCAGTGGATCCGCCGCTGGTGTGCGCGCCCTCGGGGCGTGGGCGTGCCGCTCGGCGGCGGTCTACGCGTCCGGCTCGTCTGCTATAATCTCTCCTCCGCGTGGGCGACTAGCTCAGTTGGGAGAGCGCCAGCTCGACAAGCTGGAGGTCGTTGGTTCAATTCCAACGTCGCCCACCACTCACCATGGTGCATGTCGGGAAGGGAATGGGGAGCCCCAAAGTCATGCGCACGCGCCCGCGACAGATCGTCCCCGGCGTCTTCCAGATTTCACTCGGCACGGTTAACGTGTTTCTCCTCGAGGGTGAAGACACCATCACGGTCGTTGACGCGGGCGGGCCGGGCGCACACCTCGGTATTCTCGAAGCGCTCGCCCATCTGGGTAGGCAGCCGGACGAGGTGAAGAACATCCTGGTGACGCACTGTCACGTGGACCACGTCGGCGGTCTGGCGGCCCTCCGTCGCTCTACGTGCGCTCAGGTATGGATACACGCCGCCGACGCCGGCCTTGTCCGGAGAGGGCTCACCACAAGGCCGCTGGATCCGTCGCCAAAACGCCTGGACCGCCTGCTCGCCCGGGTATTACTGGATCGCCTGCCGCGCACCGTGCCTCCCACGGTGGTCGACCACGAGCTACAGGATGGCGACCTCGTCCCCGTGGCTGGCGGTCTGCGCGTGATTCACACGCCCGGTCACACGGCCGGCCACATCTGCCTCTTGCTGCCCACGGCGGGTGGGGTCCTGCTGGTGGGCGACGCCGCGGCCCATGTGGGTGTGCTCCGCGAGAGCATCATCTATGAGGACAGGAGTCAAGGCGTGCGGAGCTTGGCGAAGCTGGCGACGCACGAGTTCGAGGTGGCTTGTTTCGCTCATGGTTGGCCGGTTCGCCGTGCGGCTTCGGCACGCTTCCGCGCTCGCTGGGGCGACACCGCACGGTTCGCTCCTTGAGGTTGCGGTGCCGGCCGGCCATCTGAGGAGAGGAGACATGGGGAGGGGATCGCCCGCGCCGACTGGTGAGGGGGAGATGTGGATGGGGGATGACTGGAGACTTGGCGGCATCGAGGAGCACGAGCCGCTCCGCGAATCTGCACACGAACGGCTCAGGGCCCAACGTAACCTACATACGCACTCGCTCATCTACTGCTCGGTCATGGTCGTACTGTGGCTGATCTACGTGATCACCGGTCTCAGAGAGAGCGTGTGGTTTCCGTGGCCGTTGATCGCCATGGGTGGCTGGGGAGTCGTGGTAGCGCTTCACGCACGACAGGTCTACGTGCGGCGGGTAGCTGGTGAGGAAGACGTGCGACGGGGTACGGTTCGCGACGAGACGCCGCCCGTGTGACCGCGCGTTCCTATGACGAGCCGCGTGGCGAACGGGGTTCTCGCGCGGCCCCGACGCAGCCCCGCGCGATGCGCGGGGTCAGCGCATCTCGAGAGGGTTCGTCGCTCCGCCGTTGCGAAGGTAGACTACGGCGCGTGCCGCGCGTGCGTCGTATCACTCTCGAGGATCTCTACCAGCGTCGCTGGGAGTTGCTCGCGCTGACCTCGGTGGGTGCGTTCATGGCTCCGCTGGACGGTTCGATCGTCTCGGTGGCGCTGCCCGTACTGAGCCCTGATCTGGGGCTCAGCTTCGCAGCCTCCATGTGGGTGCAGGCGGCTTACCTGCTGGTGATGGCGGTGCTGCTGATTCCCGTCGGTAGGCTCGCCGATCACTTCGGCAGAGTGCGGTTCTACCTGATGGGGATCATGATCTTTACGATCGGTTCGGGGCTGGCTGGCGCGAGCCCTGGAGGAAGCTGGCTGATCGCCTCGCGTATTGTTCAGGGCGTCGGCGGCGCCTTTCTCGCGGCGACCGCGGCGGCTATCGTGGCCGCCGTGTTCCCGCCGCACGAGCGCGGCCGCGCCCTCGGGGTCAACGTGATGGCGGTGTACATCGGCCTCAGTGTGGGCCCTCCGCTCGGCGGTTTTCTCACCGGACACCTCGGTTGGCGCTGGATCTTCCTCGTCAACATCCCGATCGGCATACTGGTGTTCGTGTGGGGCTGGCTGTTGCTCCCCCGCCGCGAACGACAGAGTGCGGCGATGCTGCGCATGGATTTCGCCGGCGCCGTCCTGCTGGGCTCCTTCCTCGTCGGTCTGCTGGTGCCCCTGACGTTCGCCTCGCAGTGGGGGTGGACGAGAGCGGCGACCGTTACCCTCCTCTCCCTCTCGGCAGCCTCGCTCGCCGGCTTTATCGCTGTCGAGTTGCGGGCGGCGAATCCCGTGCTCGATCTCACGCTGCTCGTGTGCAACCGGCTGTTCGCGGCGGCGAACACGGCGGCGCTGTTGAACTACGTGGCCTTGTCCGCCATCGCTGTGCTGACCGCCGTGTACCTTGAGGTTGTGCAGGGCCGTTCGCCGATGCTCGCCGGCTGGCTGCTGCTCAGCCAGCCGGCCATGATGGCGGTGCTCAGCCCGCTCAGCGGGCGGTTGAGCGACACGGTCGGCTCGCGCGTGCTCACCACCGGCGGCATGGTGCTGCTCGCCGGCGGCATGGTCTTGCTCGCGTCGCTGTCTGCCGACGCCGGCGTGAGCCGGGTGATGATGGCGCTGGCGCTGGCAGGTGTCGGCATGGCTTGTTTCAGCGCGCCCAACTCCAGCGCCATCTTCGGCAGCGTGGGGCGCCGGCAGCTGGGCCTGGCGAGCGCCTTCCTGGCCACCGTTCGCGTGACAGGCCAGGCGCTGAGCATCGCCGTGCTCGGCGGCATCGCCGCCCACGCGCTCGGGCCGGTGGGCGGCCGCCTGCTGTTCTCGCACGGTGCCGGCGCGCAGGGGTCCGTGAACAGGACCGCCGAGGTCGTGGCCGACTACGTGCTCGGGTATCGGGCGGCCATGTTCACCGGCGCCGCGCTCGCCGTTGTCGGTGCGCTCGTGTCGCTGGTGCGCGGTCCGGCTTCTCCGCGCGCCGGCGCTCTCCCGCGCGACCGTCGCGCGTAGGGCGGTAGGTTACTCGCGCACGGTGTTCTCCCACGTGGGGGAGAGTCGGCGCCTGTACGATCAGGCCGGCTCGTCCAGGAGGTTAAACACCACTCCGCTGGGGACCTTCGGGAAGAAGTAGGTGGCTTTCTGGGGCATCACCAGGCCGGCGCGCGAGACGGCATCCACTTGCGCCACGGTCGGTCCGGCCAGGAAGGCACCGAGGGCGAAGCCTCCGGATTCGAGCCGCGCCAAGGCGTTCAGGGGGCGCGGCTCGTACTCGAAGATGTCTTCGCTCTGTTCGGGGCTAACGTCCGCTGCCAGCGGGAGGAGCAGGTGGTGCAGGATGGTCACGGGGAGATCCGCGAGCTCGGCAGCCATACTGGGGACCGCTTGGCCGGGCCGCTCGCGCAGGCGCACCAGCAGGGTAGTGCGCTGTGCCGGCAACACCAGCGCGAACGCTGGGTGCTCGCGGGTGGCCGTTACGCGGGCCACCATGTGATCTACGGCCGCCGGCTCGGTTGTGCTGCGGGCCACCAGCTCGAACTCCGGCTGCAACCGCTCGATGAGCTCGCCGACCCCGGGTTCCACCACGTTCTTGAGTAGGCGATGGGCGGGGAACACCTCGAGCCCCGGATCTCGCATGCTGCAGAGGTAGGCGAGAATGAAATCAGCCGAGGTGTCTCCGAGGGCGCGTCGCTCCTCACGGTACGCTAAGGCGGTGGCATACCGGTGATGCCCGTCGGCGATGAGCAGACTGTGTTCGGCGAGCAGGCGACAGACGCGCTGGGCGCGCTCGCCGGCGAGCAGGCCGACTTCCATGAACGTGCCGTCGTCGTCTCGCGCGGAGGCTGCGCTGTCGACCTCGAGCTCTTCGGCAACACGCCCGTCGCGGTCGTCGTAGAGCATGAAGATCGGGCTGAGATTCGCGCGGGTGGCTCGCAGTAGAGCCAGCCGATCGGCCTTGGGGCCGGCATGCGTAAGTTCGTGTGGCCGCACGCCAGTGCCGTGCTCTTCAAGGCGCACGCGTGCCAGGAAACCCCGGCGCGTGCGCTCGAGTCCGTCCGGTCCCGTGAAACGCTGGGTGAGCACATAGAGGGCCGGCTCAGGATCGGCCGCCAGCACGCCGGTCGCCAGCCAGTCCTGTACGGTGTGCTTGGCGCGCTCGTAGGCGGTCGCCTTGTCGCCCTCGGCCGTGGGCATCTCCACACGGATGGCGTTGAACGGGCTGCGGGCCAGCAGCTCCGTGGCGTGGCGGGGAGTGATCACGTCGTAGGGCGGACAGATCAGCGACTGCAGCGGGGCAGTGAGCGGCGCATAGCGCACGCCTCGAAACGAGCACACCTCAGCCACTAGCGTACCTCCTGTCTTGCATGGGCTCGTGCGGACGGCTGCCGGTGGACGTAGCGGCACCGGCAGACCGATTCTACAATGCCAGGCCCGCCGGCTGCCGCCGGCGAGCCTGGCCGCAGTGGTAGAGAGCCGTGCCTTTACCGGCCATCTCGGCTCGCCGTGGCTCCCAGGCTGAATGCCGCGAAAGGCCATACCCGTGCGGTGACACGGAGGCGCATCGCGGGAACAAACAGACAGGTGTGCAGGCGACAGAGGAGGCGTCATGAAGGCTGTGATCGTCTTTAGTGGGAGCGGGCCTCTGCTGATCCTCACCTCGTATCCGTCCATCGACGATCCGAGGCTGGTCGCGAAGCTGGAGGCGAAGGGAATGCGGAAGTTCATCGCGTGGGAGGTGGGGATCGAGCGCTGCCGGGAGATCTATGGGTACGGGTTCCGTGACATCGTGGCGGACTTGCAGCGCGAGGACGACATGCGGGTGCTCGACTTCGACGGCCACCGCATCTTCCTGAACTTCTCGCTGCGCGAACTGCGTGAGCCGTTCATCTGGGAGGCTGAGGAGGCCTCGGATGCCGTGGCGTGATCTCATCGCTCTGGCGCCGCATTCCGTAGCGGGTGCGGCGCCGCGCCCTTGCCGTGCTGCGTCTTTCCGTACAGCCCGCTACAGGCCGTCGATTGACCGTTCCGTTCCGTAGTCCATAGAATCGAGATGCTTCTCCGAGCGCTTGAGTCCTAAAGGCCGTGGGGCCCACGGAGCATGTGCCGGCAGGGTACGGCAGGAAACTACCGTGTCTCCCAGTGCGGAAAGGAGAGCATGCAGTTGCCGTGTGCCGCGGGTTGCTGTGCGACACCAGGGTGTGTGCTCCGCCTTTGTTCTGGTTGCCTGTCCGGCCAGAGCCTCTCCCGACCCTTCCAGCCTCCGGGACTCCGACGCTCGTCCATCTTCTGGGCCGTGTTCCTGCGAACACGGCTCTCGTGTGGGGGGTAGGTATGCATGTCCTGAGGATGACTCCGACGAGAAAGGGAGCGGACGGCGAATGAAGGTACACCTCACGATCAACGGGATCCCGAGGCAGGTGGTGGTCGACCGCGAGTTGACCTTGCTCGACCTGCTTCGCGACACGTTCCGCCTCACCGGCGCTAAGCAGTCGTGCGACAAGAAGGGGCAGTGTGGCGCCTGCACGGTCATTGTGAACGGCAAGGCGGTTAGATCCTGCGTGACGAAGGTCGCACGACTCGACGGCGCCAACATCATCACGGTCGAGGGCTTGGGTACGCCCGCCAATCCCCATCTCATCCAGGAGGCGTTCGTGCTGGCTGGGGCCGTGCAGTGCGGTTTCTGCATCCCCGGCATGATCATGGCCGCCAAGGCCCTCCTCGATGTGAACCCGAGCCCGACCACCGAGGAGATCAAACACGCGCTGCGCCACAACCTGTGCCGTTGCACCGGGTACGCGAAGATCATCGAGGCGGTCGAGCTGGCGGCGGCGTTCCTCCGCGGCGAGACCACGCCGGACGCGATGCGGCCCGACCCCGACGGACCCAAGATCGGCGTGTCGCATCCTCGGCCCACCGCCATGATCAAGGCCTGTGGCCTTGCCGAGTTCGGGGCCGACATCGCGGTACCCGGCGCCCTCGAACTGGCGGCCGTCCACAGCCCGCACCCCCACGCCATGATCCGCAGTATCCATACGGGGGTCGCGGCGGCCATGCCTGGTGTAGCGGGTGTTATGACCGCCAAGGACATTAAGGGGTCGAACCGCCACACCTACATGGTCTCCGACCGGCCGGTGCTCTGCGAAGACCGCGTGCGTTACATCGGTGACCCAGTGGCGGTCGTGGCTGCCGAGACACGCGAGCAGGCGCTGGCCGCCGCCGCCGCTGTCGAGGTCGACTACGAACTCCTGCCCGTGGTCGGCTCGCCGCACGAAGCGATGGCAGAGGGCGCGCCCCAGATCCACGCGGAGTGGCCGAACGTCTGCCTGACCCAGCCGCAGGTCAAGGGCGATGCCGCCAAGGCGTTCGCCGAGGCGGCCGCCGTCGTCGAGGGGCACTATCGTACGCAGATTAACCATCAAGCTCCTCTTGAGCCTGAGACCTGTCTGGCTTTCTTCGAGGGCGAAGGCGACGACGTCCAGCTCGTCGTGGTGGGTCGCAGCATCAACATCCACAAGCACCTCGCGATGCTGCAGGAGGCCACCGGCTGGGAGAACATGCGGTACGAGGAGGCGTTCGTCGGCGGTCAGTTCGGCATCAAGATCGATGTGACCTCCGAGGGCATCGCCGCCGCCGCCGCCATTCACTTCCGGCGAGCCGTCAGGTATATCCCAAGCCTGTCGGAATCGATGTACCTGAGTCCGAAACGGCATCCGTTCGATATGAGGGTGAGGCTCGCAGCCGACGCCGAAGGCAAGCTCTCGGCTCTCAGTATGGACATCCTCGTCGACAACGGGGCCTACAACTCCATGGGGAACGTCGTCATGACGCGGGCGCTCATGATGCTATCCGGGTCTTACAATATCCCCAACGTCGAGGCGATGGCGCGACTCGTGTACACGAACAACCCGTGGGGCGCGGCGGCGCGTGGCGCTGGACCGCCCCAGGTGAATTACGCGCTCGAGAGCGCGATCGACCAGCTCGCCCGTAAGATGGGGAGCGATCCGCTCGAGTTCCGGCACCGCAACTCCCTGCTGCCTGGCCAGACCAAGTCCACCGGCGCCGTCGTCGAGGAGTGGCCCTTCCCCGGGCTGTGCGACGCGATCCAGCCGAACTACGAGCGCGCCGTGCGCGAAGCGCGGGCGGCCAGTAACGGGAGGAAGAAGCGCGGCATCGGCCTAGCCGGAGGCTCGTTCGGGATCGGCGGTCCCAACGATCAGAGCATGGTGGCCATCGAGCTCGACCCCGACGACGGCGTTACGGTCTACGCTGCGGTCGCCGACCCTGGCGAGGGTAACGACTCGATGCTTACGCAGCTCACCGCCAACGAGCTGGGCCTGCCGCTCGACAAGGTTCGACTGGTGACGCGGACTACCGAGCTCACGGCGGCCAATGGGCCGGCGGCCGCCAGCCGGCATACGTACATGTCCGGCGGCTCGCTGCTCGACGCCATCGGCAAGCTCAAGAGCGCCATGGCTGATTGCGGCGCGACGAGCTACGCCGACATGCAGAAGGCGGGTGCGCCCACGCGTCACGTGGGAACGAGGAAGATGGCGGTCGGCAACCTCGATCCTCAGACCGGCCAGGGGCCATCGTTCGAGTCTCAGGTGCACGCGCTGCAGCTCGCCGAGGTCGAGGTGGACATCGAGACCGGCGATGTGCGCATCGTCAATATGACGTGCGCGGTGGATGCGGGCACCGTCATTCACCCCGACAACGTCATCGGTCAGCTCCAGGGCGGCATGGATATGGGTGTGGGCTACGCGCTCCGGGAGGAGTACATCGCCGGAGAGACCAAGGACTGGGTTACGTTCAAGTACCCCAGTATGCGTACGGCCTTCGCTATGGACGTGATCATCCAGGAGACGCCGCGCAAGCATGGGAGCAACGGCTCCGTGGGCGTGGGAGAGATGACGCTGGTTCCCACCGCCCCGGCTGTGCTGAACGCCATTGAGGATGCCATTGGCGTGCGCATCTACGACCTGCCGGCTACGCCGGAGAAGATCAAGGCGGCGCTGGCGACTGCTCGGTGAATCAAGTGTCGGGTGACGGCGGCGGCTCGGGCGAGATAGGCCCGAGCCGCCGCTTCCGACACATCGCCGGTCGCGACGTGCTGTTCGACAACGAAGGCTTTCTTTGGGATGCGGCGGATTGGAGTGAAGACTTGGCCGGCGAGCTGGCGGCCGAGGTGGGCCTTACCGACCTGGGCGAGGAACACTGGCGCGTGCTGCGCTTTCTTCGCCAGTACTTCGCGGAGAACGGCCGGGCGCCGCTCAACCGGCAGCTCGCCGCGGGCACGGGCATGCGCCTGCTGGATCTCGAAAGCCTGTTCCCAGGGGGTATCAAACACGGCGCCCGCCGTCTGGCGGGCTTGCCCAATCCCAAGAGCTGCTCGTAGGTTGATCACATGAACGGTCGGCTGATCTACCTCGACAACGCGGCGACCTCGTTTCCCAAGCCGCGCGCGGCTCTCGACCGTATGGTCGATATCTATGTCCGGCTGGGCGTCTCACCCGGGCGCGGAGGGTACGATCTCTCGGTCGAGGCTTCCCGGTACGTCGCCGCCGTCAGACAGCAGCTCGCCGACTTCTTCGGCGCTCCGGATCCAGACAGGGTTGTGTTTGCCGCCAACGCGACCGACGCGCTCAACCTAGCCATCCAGGGCATGGTGGAGCCAGGCGACCACGTGATCGCCACCCGGCTCGAGCACAACTCCGTGTTACGCCCGCTCACCCACCTGCGCGACCGCGGCTGGATCGAGTACGACCTCATCCCGTTCGACGAGCGGGGCCTGGTCGACCCAGCCGATGTGGTGGGCGCCATCCGTCACAACACCAAGCTGGTCGTGATCTGCCACGCCTCTCAAGTGCTGGGCACCGTGCAGCCGGTGGCGGCTATCGCCGCCGCCTGCGCTGAGTGTGGTGTGCCGCTGCTGGTCGACGCTGCCCAAAGCGCCGGCCACGTCCCCGTGCGCCTGGCCGACTGGGGTGTGAGCGTGATCGCCTTCACCGGCCATAAAGCGCTGCTCGGCCCCAGCGGCATCGGCGGGCTCGTCGTCTCGCCCACCGTCTCCGTTACCCCGACGCGGTTCGGCGGCACGGGAGTGGACTCCGCGAGCCTCGTTCACACGCCATCGTTTCCGCACCGCTTGGAGGCGGGGACCAGCAATCTCCTGGGCATCATCGGGCTCTCGGAGGGGCTCGCCTGTCTGCAGAGCGAGGGCATGGAACAGGCCCATCGTCGGCAGATGGCCCTTATCCGTCATCTGCGGGAGGGTTTGGCAGGTCTGCCGGGGGTCACCGTCTACAGTCCGCCGCCACGCGAAGAAGATGTTCCCATCCTGACCTGCAACGTGGGGGAGGTGGCGCCCGCCGACGTGGGCGCCATCCTCGACGCCGATTACGGTATCGCGGTGCGTACGGGTCTGCACTGCGCGCCGCTGGTGCATCAGGACAGGGGGACGGGGCAGCAGGGCTCGGTCCGCTTCAGTCTCGGGCACACGACGACCGAAGCGGATATCGAAGCGGCCCTCCGGGCGATGGCCGCTATCGCCGGCGCAGCCTGACGCACGGGGAATCGTCGGTCGCGCGGCGGCGCGCGGAGAGTGAGCGTGTGCTCGGGCCGATGGCTGAGTGAGGCTGAAGGTGGGCCGAGGATTGACCAAGTACCTTCAGCCTTCGTAGAATCAACGTGCTTCTCCGAGCGCTTGAGTCCTACGGGCCGTGGGGGCCTATGGAGTTTGCGCCGGTAGGGTACAGCGGGAAACCGCCGTGTCTCCCAGTGCGGAAAGGAGAACCGTCGGCGTATGTACCCTCTTTTTCTGCCTGTCAGAGTTTCCCCACCACGGACACGGGTGCCGTAAGGCTGATACCCCCTCTGTCCTGGCCTCACCGATTTGGGCCTTGGAGATGCGGTTTCTTCCGCGAACACGTGCGCTCTAGCGTGCCTGCATCGCGGACAAAACGCGGCTTTAGTTCTAGAGAGGGGTGAGACTACGCCGATCCGCCACGGCGGCGCGGATAGTAGCTCTGCGTCTCGCGTCGCCTGACCGAACCTGTTGTCTCCATTTTCTTGAGCTCAAGTCATGGAAGGGGCATTCATGCGGAAGAAGTTCCTCACGGTAAACGGCCAGCCGCGCACCGTGATCGTTGACGACAAAGCAACATTGGCAGAGGTACTCCGCCGTCAGCTTGGCCTCACGGGCGTCAAGGTCGCGTGCGGCCAGGGCCAGTGCGGATCGTGCTCGGTGATCATGAACGGCAAGGTGATCCGCTCGTGCACCACCAGGATGACTCGCGTGCCCGACGAAGCGGAGATTACGACCATCGAGGGCGTGGGTACCCCGGAGCACCTCCATCCCTTGCAGCTCGCCTGGATTGTTCACGGCGGCGCGCAGTGTGGGTACTGCAGCCCCGGTTTCATCGTCTCGTCGAAGGCGCTCCTCGATAAAAATCCGGCGCCTTCTCGCGAGGAAGTACGCGCGTGGTGGCAGAGACACGCCAATGTCTGCCGCTGCACTGGATACAAGCCGCTGGTCGACGCGGTCATGGACGCGGCGAAGGTACTCCGTGGCGAGATGACGATGGAGGATCTCGACTACAAGGTGCCCGAGGACGGCCGTATCTGGAACACGCGCTTCCCGCGGCCCACGGCGCTCGCTAAGGTGACTGGGACTCTCGACTACGGTGCGGACTACGAGCTCAAGATGCCGCCGGGAACGCTGTTCGTGACTCCCGTGCACGCGCGCGTCTCGCACGCCAACATCCTCTCGATCGACGTGAGCGAGGCCGAGGCCATGCCCGGCGTGGAAAAGGTCCTCACGCACAAAGACATCAAGGGCAGCAACCGGATCAATGGCCTGCCCATGTGGCCTGAGGCCACCAAGGGCGATGGCCTGGAGCGGCCTATTCTGTGCGACACGAAGGTCTTCCAGTACGGCGATGCCGTCGCCCTGGTGTGTGCCGATACGCCGGACATCGCCAAGGCGGCCGCCGAGAAGGTCAAGGTGGAGCTGGAGCCACTACCCGCCTACATGAACGCGCTCGACGCGTTGGCCGACGACGCCATCGAGATTCACCCTGGCGTCCCCAACCACTTCTTCACCCAGAACCTCGTGAAGGGCGAAGAGACGGCCCCTATTTTCGAGAAGGCGGCGCACGTCGTTGAGGAGACCTACTACCTGCAGCGCCAGCCGCATCTGTTCTTCGAGCCGGATTGTGGCTTCGCGTACTACGATGAAGAGGGACGCCTGGCCGTGCATTCCAAGAGCATCTGGCTCTACGGCCACGGCGACATGATCGCCGACGGCGTGGGTATCGAGCGCGAGAAGCTGCGCATGGTGCAGAACCCCACCGGCGGTACCTTCGGCTACAAGTTCTGCCCCACCATGGAGGCCCTCGTGGCCGCGGCCTGTATTGCCACGGGTAAGCCGGTGTACCTCAAGTACGACTACTGGATGTCGATCGCCTATACAGGCAAGCGCTCGCCGTTCTTCTTCACCTGCAAATTGGCGGCAGACGAGGATGGCGAGTTCCTGGCCATGGACAACCACTGGATCGTCGATCACGGTGCGTACATGGAGTTCGGCGATCTACTAACGCAGAAGGGGTTGCTCTGCGGCGGGGGTTACCACATCCCCAATATGCGTGGCGAGGGCAAGTGCGTCTACACGAACCATGCGTGGGGCTCGCCGTTCCGTGCGTACGGCTCGCCGCAGAGCTTCTTCGCCACCGAATCGGTGGTCGACGAGCTGGCGATCAAGATGGGCATGGATCCCTTCGAATTGCGCTACAAGAACCTTGCCCGGCCCGGCGATACGCTGCCCTACGGTCAGGAGTACGAGGTCTACACCTTCCCCGAGCTCTTCGACATGGCGCGGCCATACTATGAGAAGGGTAAGGAGCGTGCCGCCGCCGGTACCACGGACCAGGTCAAGAAGGGCGTGGGCATCGCGCTCGGCTTGTACGGCGCCGGTGCCGACGGCCCAGACGTGGCTAACGCGTCGGCGGAGTTGCTGCCCGACGGCTGTGTGAAGATCTACAACACCTGGGAAGACCACGGACAGGGCGCAGATGCCGGCACGCTGGGCACGGCTCACGAGGCGCTGCGGCCGCTGGCGCTCACCCCCGAGCAGATTAAGCTCGACCTCAACGATAGCGCGACCTCGCCGGATTCGGGCGGCGCTGGCGGTAGCCGCTCGCAGGTGGTCGTGGGCAACGCGATCAAGGACGCCTGCGAGAAGCTCATGGCGGCCATGAAGAAGCCCGACGGCAGCTACCGTACCTACGACGAGATGGTGGCCGACAGCCTTGACCTTCGCTATGAGGGGAGCTGGACGCAGACCACCGGCGTGCCCGTCGATCCCATCACGGGTCAAGGCACTCCGATCGCCAACTACATGTACTCGGTCTTCGTGGCGGAGGTATCGGTGGAGGTCGCCACTGGCAAGACGTCGGTCGATCACCTGGTCATCTGCACAGACGTGGGCGTCATCAACAGCCGCCTGGCTGTCGACGGGCAGATGTGGGGCGCCTTCGCGCAGGGTATCGGCTTGGCGCTCTCCGAGGACTTCGACGATCTGGAGAAGCACACCTCGATGCGCGCGTGCGGCATCCCGTATCCCCTGGATGTCCCCGACGATCTGACCGTGCTCTACCTCGAGACGCCGCGGCCACTAGGACCGTACGGCGCCTCCGGTTGTGGCGAGTCGCCGCTGACGGCTCCGCACTCGGCCATCATCAACGCCATCGCGAATGCCTGTGGCGCGCGGGTGCGGTACTTGCCGGCCCTGCCGGAGAAAGTCCTTGCGGCTATGAAGGAGGCTCAGGCGAGCTGAGGCACAGTGTGGTCGCGGCGGCCGAGCTATTGTGGGGCTCGGCCGCCGCGACCGTCTCGCACGCTCCCACGGGTGCGACGGCTGTAGTGGAGCGTGCGGGGTTGCCGCCGCCCGCCGCATGCGATGAAGTCCACAGACCTAGCCAAGCTCGAGGAGCAGTGCATCCAGGACTGGGAGCCGCCCTGTGTTGCGGCGTGCCCCGTTCACGTAGATATCCGTGGTGTGGTGCGCGCCGTCCGCGACGGTGCGTTTGCTACGGGACGTAATCTGTTCGCCAAGGCCACGCCGTTTGTGCACGTGGTCTCCGAGTTCTGCGACGCGCCCTGCCAGCGCGCGTGCCATCGCGCGGCGATCGATCAGGCGATCGGCGTTCGCGAGTTAGAGCGGGTGTGCGTGCGGCTCGGCGCCGTGCCGCCCGCCGGTCCGTCGCGGGCGGCTAAGACGCAGACGGTCGTGGTGATCGGTGGCGGGCTGTGCGGCCTCTCCGCCGCGTTCGATCTCGCGCGCAAAGGCTACGCGGTGAAGCTCTACGAGCGGGGTTCGGAGGTCGGCGGCCGTCTCCTCACGGGGCGAGCGGCCGCCGCTCGCGCGGCCTTGGCGGCCGACCTCGAACCGCTCGCGCGGTTCCCCGTGAGTATTCGACTCGGCCGCTCCGTGGACCTCGCCGAGGTTGTCTCCACGGAGAGCGTGGCGGCTCTCCTCGATTTGCCCGCGTGCGATGCGGTGCTGGTGGCGACGGGGACGGCCGATTCCTCTACGCCCGGGGTCCCCGTCGAGGCCAACCGTGACGAGGGGCTGGAGACGTTCGCGACCGATCTGCCGGGGGTGTTTCTGGCCGGCGACGTGCGTGGCGTGGACTCCTCCCCGGCGAGCTGGTCGCCGATCGCGGCGATCTCCGAGGGCCGTCGCGCGGCCACGTCGATCGAGCGCTTCCTGCAGAAAGTCTCGCTCACTTACGGCCGCAGCCTGGAGGGCCCATACGAGACCCGCCTGTTCACCGATCTCTCTGGCGTGTCGCCCGAGTCGCCCGCGGCGATGGCCGATGCGGCGCGTGGCTTCGACCCGGACGAGGCGCGAGCAGAGGCGGAGCGATGTCTGCTCTGCGCGTGTCTCGAATGCCTGAAGGTCTGTCCGTACCTGGAAAAACACGGCAGCTACCCGCGCGTGTACGCGCGCCGCATATACAACAACCTGACCGTGACCAAGGGGAACCGCACGGCCAACAGGTTCATCAACTCGTGCAGCCTCTGCGGGCTCTGCGCGGAGGTCTGTCCCACCGATCTGAATATGGCTCCCGTATGCCTCGAGGCGCGTCGCACCATGGTGGCGCAGGGCAAAATGCCACCCTCGGCACACGACTTCGCTCTGGAAGAGCTGCGGCGCGCCAACTCCGAAGCCTGCACGCTCCTGCGCCACGCGCCCGGGCGGCAGAAGAGCACGCACGTATTCATGCCGGGGTGTCAGCTGGCCGCCTCACGCCCGGACGCCGTGGCCATCCTGTACGCTCGTCTGCGCGAGCGCCTGGGGCCGGAGGTGGGGCTCATGCTGCGGTGCTGTGGCGCCCCCGCCGAGTGGGCCGGGCGAGAGGATCTCCTGGAGACCTCGCTGGCCGCGCTCCGGGAAGGCGTGCAGAAGATGGGCAACCCTACCGTTGTCGTCGCCTGTCCGACGTGTGCCGACATCCTCGGGCGGCGCGCCCCGGACGTGACCAGTGTGTCGCTGTACGAGGTACTTGCGGCGGGAGCAGGCGCATCGTCGGCCGTGCCGGCCACGTCTCGGGCGACGCTGGCGGTGCACGATCCCTGTACGGCTCGGCACCACGCGCAGATGCGGACGGCGGTGCGAGATCTGCTGGCCGGCGCGGGCTGGCCGGTAGAGGAGCTGCCGCTCTCCGGCGAGCGGACCGAGTGCTGCGGGTTCGGCGGTCTCATGCTGTACGCCGATCGCGAGCTGGCCGACGAGGTCGTGGCGCGCCGGGCGGCGCGCTCGCCACAGCCGTTCGTCACGTACTGTGCTATGTGCCGCGATCGCTATGCCGCCGCCGGCAAGCCGGCGATCCATGTGATCGACGCTCTTCTGGGCGGCGCGGCCGCGCTGGAGAGCGCCGCCGCGCTCGGCCCGGGCTTCGTGGAGCGTCATGAGGCACGGGTGCGCTTGAAAGAGGAGTTGCTGCGCGATATCTGGGGAGAGCGAGTGGGGCCAGAGCATCATACGGAGATCGTGGTTGAGATGGACGAGGAGCTCAGGCGAGCCCTCGAGGAGCAGCTCGTACGGCTGGATGACGTCCAGGCGGTTATCGCGCACGCCGAGCGTTCGCGGGCGTTCTTCGTAGACTCCGCGTCGGGGCGGCGCCTGGCCAGTTACCGGCCGCGAGCGGTGACCTACTGGGTTCAGTACTCGCCCGCCGAGGCCGGCTATGTGCTCCACGGTGTGTACACGCATCGCATGGAAGTCGAGGGGGTCGAGGGTGGAGAGTGAACGAGACGGCATCGCCGAGACGCTCTGGCGCTGCGGCCGCTGCGGAACAGCGCTGGTTATGCGCTCGGTCACCGTCAAGTACCTGGCGGCCTCGTTTCCGGTCGAGCTGCCGTCCTGCCCTACCTGCCGGATGACGCTGGTCTCCGAGGAGCTGGCGCGGGGCAGGATGGCCGAGGTGGAGCGCATTATGGAGGACAAGTGATCGCCGAACGGCTGTTCACGGCTTTCGAAGAGGCGGCGCGAGGGCGCCGCGTAGTGACCGTGGCGGTCGGCCTTGGGTACACCGCCGTAGGTACGGACGACGGGAACGTGGGCCTCTGCTACACCATGGTGCAGCGGTCGCCGTGTTGCACGCAGGTCCCCGTGTTCCGCGACTTCGAGGGCGGGCCGGCGAGCGCGCTCTTGGAGTACGTCCGCAGTGCCACCACGCTCGAGCGTTCCATGGGTGTGGCGCTCGTGAACGCCCTCAATCGTCCTCGAGCCCTCGCCATGCCGGAGGATACGGGGCCGCGGACCGGCCTCATGACGCAGTTGAGCATCTCTCCCAGCAGTCGTGTTCTCATGGTGGGCCATTTCCCGCCGGTCGTCGCCGCGCTGACGGCGATGGGCGCCCACGTGAACGTGCTCGATCGCGATCGGGCGATGGGCGATCAGGCGCAGTTCCTCGATGAGTTGGCGCGATCCGCCGACGTGCTCGTGGTCACCGCCACGGCCCTTCTCGACGATTCGCTCGAGCTGTTCCTGGAGCAGGTTCGGAGTGACGCCAAGACGGTGATCCTCGGCCCGACGACGCCGATGGTGCCGAGCGTGTTCGCCGATCTGGGCGTGACCATGCTCGCCGGCATGGTGCCGGTGAACGTGGAGCGAGTGCTGGCGGCGGTCCGCCAGGCCGGCGGTACGCCGGCGTTCGCTCCGCACTGCCGCAAGGTGTTCTGGATTCGCGACAGTGCGGGGGTTGAGTGAACGTGAGCGCCCCTGCCGCTGACCAGACCGTTCGGAGCGCGTGTGCTGGCTCGTTCCCGTACGAGCATCCGACCATGCGATCGGTCACGGGCGATACCTTGCGTCCGGGCGGACTGGCGCTGACGGATCGCGCGCTCGATCTCTGCCGCTTCGCCCCAGGGTCGGCGTTGCTCGACGTGGGCTGCGGCTTGGGCACCACCGTGGCCCATCTGGCCGAGCGCGGCTTTGTGGCCACGGGAGTGGAGCCCAGTGAGACGCTGGTGGAGCGCGCACGGCGCGAGCGGCCGCACGTGGATGTGCGCGCCGCCGTCGCCGAGTCGCTCCCCTTCCCCGAAGCTTGCTTCGACGGCGCGTTCATGGAGTGCTCGCTCTCCCTGATCGGCGATGTTCCGCTCGCGCTGGGCGAGCTGCGACGGGTGTTGCGGCCGGGCGCGCTGCTGGTGGTGACCGACGTGTATCGTCGCGGCGCGCAGAAGACCTGGCAGGCAGAGGGGCGGACCTGCTTGCGCGGCGTCGGGTCTCGTGCGGCCTTCTGCGACTTGCTCCTGCGATGCGGCTTCGTGGCGCGGGTATGGGAGGATCACACGAATGTCTTACGCGAGCTCGCCGCGCGCATCGTGTTCGCGCACGGCTCGCTGGAGGCGTTCTTCGATCTCGTCGGTTTGCGACCCGTCGGTGACCGCGTGTGTCGGCCGGCCGACCTGGGCTACTTCCTGGCCATTGCCGAACGGTCGCCAGCAGGTTGTCTGCCGGATGTATCCGTGGCACTGCTCGACGCCCAAGGGAGAAAGGTGGGGGATACCAGATGAAAGGCGATCTCGACCAGCGGGACGATCTCGATCAGCTCGTTGCCCGCCTGATGCTCTCGGGAACGTGCTGTACCCAAGTACTGGTACAGCTGGCGCTCGACGAGACGGGCCGCAGCGACCCCCTGTTCGTGGCGGCGGTCGCGCCGCTCTGCGGCGGGCTCTGGGATCGCATCACCTGCGGCGCGCTCACGGGAGGGGTGCTGGCGCTGGGGTTGCTGCACGGCGAGCGGCCGGTGGATCACACCACGGTGCGCCACTACGTCGACTGGTTTCGCCAGGAGTTCGGTTCCACCGACTGCCGTGACCTCGTCGAAGAAGATGCGCTGGCGCGGGGCGTCCGCTGTCCTCCTATCGTCGCTGCTTGCTACCGACGGGCGCGTGAGCTGGCCGGACTGAAGTAGATGGCACTGCCTCCATCCGCAATGTCCCAGACGATCGGGGAGACGGTGAGCTTGTGCCCCGTCTGCCTGCGACGCGTACCGGCGAGTCTCGAGCGCGTCGGCCAGGACGTGGTCATGCGAAAGCACTGCCCCGAGCACGGGAGCGCGCGCGCCATCATCTGGCGGGGGCCACCGGATTTCGAGGAGTGGCGCGCGGCAAGACAGGACGTTACGTCCCAAACCGGTGTCTCGGAGCTGGTGAACTCACCGCGCGCCGAGGTCGCGCGAGGAGTTGCCGAGGACTGTCCGACGCGGTGTGGCCTGTGCGACGCCCACCAGCAAGCCACTTGTTGCGTGCTCCTGGAGGTCACCGCGCGCTGCGACCTCGGCTGCCCAGTGTGCTTCGCGGCCAGCGCGGCGGACCGAGGCGGCGATCCGCCGCTCGCGGAGATCGCCGCCTGGCTTGGGCATCTGGACAGGGTGGCACCGGGCTGTAACGTCCAGCTCTCGGGTGGCGAGCCCACGGTGCGCGACGATCTGCTGGATATCCTCGCCCTGTGCCAGAGCCACGGCGTGGCTTTCATCCAGCTCAATACCAACGGTGTACGGCTGGCCCGCGAACCGGGCTACGCGGAGCGCCTGGCGGAAGCTGGGCTGTCCACCGTCTTCTTGCAGTTCGACGGCGTCCACGAGGAACCATACCGAGTGTTGCGGGGTGCTCCGCTGCTGTCTCTCAAGCTGGCCGCGGTAGAGCGCTGCGCCGCGGCCGGACTCGGCGTTGTCCTGGTGCCGACGCTCCTGCCGGGTGTCAACACCGACCAGATAGGACCGGTGGTCGACTTCGCCCTCGCCAATTTGCCCGCCGTACGAGGCGTGCATTTCCAGCCGATCAGTTACTTTGGCCGTGTAGAGGGAGAGGTGGGGGGTGGCGATGATCGGCGCTGCACGCTCCCTGAGGTAGTACGGGCCATCGTCGAGCAGACGGAGGGGCGTGTGCCGGCGGCGGGATTCAAGCCGGCGGCGTGCGAGCATCCGAGCTGTTCGTTCCGCGGCGAGTTCATGAAGCTGCCCAACGGGCGTGTGGTGGCGCTGGGTACGGCCACGGAGTCTACTTGTGCCGAACCCGCTCGGGGCGCGACGGCCGCCGAGAAGGCGTGGCGCACCGCTGTTCGCTGGACCGGCTCCACCACCCGTGCCCGGCGTTGCTGCTGCGCCCCCACGGCGCCGTCCGAGGCGGGACCGTCGGTAGCCGACTCTTGGGGTCGCATCGTCGAGGAGATGCGCGGCCGGACCTTCAGCATCACCGGCATGGCGTTCCAGGATGCCTGGACCGTCGACTTGGAGCGGCTGCGGCACTGCTGCCTGCACGTACTGAGCCGCGACCTCCGCCTGGTGCCATTCTGTGTGTACAACCTCACGTCCGTGAGTGGGGCTCACATTCGCGGAGCATGGCGCGGCCGCCTCGATGCGGTGTCGCGAGGGGCAGTCGCCGGGGGAGGCTCGCGGTGAGCCGCCAGGCCTCCGCGGACACGGCTGCCACTCCGCGGCGAACGCCACTGGAGGAGTGGGTCGCGGCCGCCATCGGCTGCGCGGGCGGCCGCGTCCATCGCGCGGCGCTGGCGGACTGGCAGTTGGCGCGGCTGCGCGAGACCGTCGCCAGAGCGCGTCAGCACAGCCCGTTCTATGCACGGCACTTGGCGGCGCACGACGCTGGCGATCTGGCGAGCCTCGCCGATCTGGCGACCCTGCCGTTCACTACGGCGGATCACCTTCGCGTCGAGGGGCCGCGCATGCTCTGCGTGCGCCCCGACGAGATCGAGCGCATCGTCACGCTGCCGACGTCGGGGACCACGGGCCAGCCCAAGCGCGTCTTCTTCACCGCCGAGGATCTGGAGCTCACGGTGGACTTCTTCCATCATGGAATGTCCACGTTCACCAATGCCGACGACCGTGTGCTGGTGCTTATGCCTGGGGAGCGCCCGGGCAGCGTCGGAGAGCTGCTCTCACGGGCGCTCCCGCGGCTCGGCGCCGCGGTAGAGGTGCACGGGCCGGTACGTGACGTAGGGGCGGCGCTCGATGCCCTCGCGCGCTTGCGCGCGACCGTTGTGGTGGGCATCCCCGCGCAGGTGCTCACGCTGGCGCGGCGCTCGACCGAGTACGGAGAGGCATCGTGGCGGCCGCGAGTAGTGCTGCTGAGTGCGGACCGGGCACCGCGGGCGGTCCGACAGGCGATCGAGGACGCGTGGTCGTGCCGAGTGTTCGATCACTACGGCAGCACCGAGATGGGTTTCGGCGGCGGCGTCGAGTGTGAGGCTCGCGACGGGTACCATCTGCGCGAGGCCGACCTGCTGTTCGAGGTGATCTCGCTGACGACCGGCCTGCCCGCGCGTCCGGGCGAGACCGGCGAGGTCGTCTTCACGACGCTGACGCGCACAGGAATGCCGCTCATCCGCTACCGCACCGGCGATTTGAGCGCGACGGCGTCCGCGGCATGCTCCTGCGGCGCGCGGCTTCCGCTGTTGGCGCACGTAAAGGGGAGGATCACAGACGGCGTGCGCCTCTCGCATGGTCTCACGCTGACTCTCGGAGACCTCGATGATGCCCTCCTCGGCATCGGTGGTATCGCCGATTTCCGGGCGACCGTAGATCGCGCCAGCGATGGGGAGCGCCTGCGTGTCGAGTTGCGTCTGACGGGCTCGCAGCGCGGGGTGGTAGACCAAGCCCGGCGTGCGCTCCTGCGGGTGCCGGCGCTTCGCGGGGGGGACGCCGCGGGGGAGCTGCGGATCGAGGTCGATATCGGCGACGAGGCACAGTGGCCGTGCTCGACGGGCATGACGAAACGGACGCTCTGTGACGAGCGAGGAACGGAGAGAGCTCATGCGTGAGATCGTGGATCAGGTGCTCGCCCAACTCGCGACCCGTGAGGGTTTCGCTCTGGTCACGCTGGTGAGCGAGCGGGGGTCCACGCCGCGAGCGGCAGGGGCACAGATGCTGGTGCGCGCCGACGGCTCGATCGCCGGTACCATCGGCGGCGGGCTCCTCGAGGCGACCATGATGAGCGAGGCCGCCGCAGTCATCGCTGAGCGTCGTTCGCGGGTGACGACCATGGGGCTCGCCGGTCGCTCGATCGAAAGCGCGGAGATGCTTTGCGGCGGTCGCGCCGAGGTGCTGATCGCCTACGTGCCGCCGGAAGATCCCGAGCTCACCGCGGTATGCGCGGGGGTGGCCGCGGCTGTGTGCGACGCCCGTCGTGCGTGGCTGTTCACGTTTTTCTCGGCCAGCGAGACGTCGTCGTCCGTGAGGTACTGCCTGCTCGACGAGGAGGGCGAGGCGATCGGGGAGCTGCCCTGCGCGGGGTCAGACCTGCGCCGTCTGATCGGCAAGATCGGGGTGCACGGGTCGGCGGCCCTCCCCGACGGGCGCCAGGTGCACGCGGAGGCTATCGAGATCCCCGCGCGCGCCGTGATCTGCGGCGCCGGCCACGTCGCGCGGGCTCTGGCGCCGATCGCCGAGAGCGCGGGCTTCCAGACGCTGGTGCTCGACGACCGTCCCGAGTTCGCCAACAAGGAGCGTTTTCCCTCCGCCTCGCGAGTCGTGGTGCTCGAGAGCTTCAGCGAAGCGTTCGCCGACGTGGCGCCCGACGAGCACAGCTTCGTCATCATCGTGACTCGTGGCCACCAGCACGACACCGCCGTGCTGATGCAGGCGTTGCGTACTCCAGCCCGGTACATCGGCCTCATGTCCAGCAGGACGAAGTGGAAGCGCATCCAGGCTGCTCTCTTAGAGGTCGGCTTCACCGCGGCCGACATCGAGCGCGTGCACTCCCCCGTGGGCCTGGCTATCGGTGCCGAGACCCCCGGCGAGCTTGCCATCAGTATCGTGGCGGAGATGATCCAAGTACGGGCGGAGGGTGTGTGAGCCGACCTGTCCTCGGTGGGGTGGTCCTGGCCGCCGGCTTATCCAACCGCATGCGGACGCTGAAGCCGCTGCTGCCACTCGATGGCGCTCCCGCGGTAGTGCGCGCCGCGCGGTCGTTCTGCGATATCGGCATCACGCCGGTGGTAGTCGTTGGACATGCCGCGGATCAGGTGGTCGAGGCACTGGACGGCGTGGATGCGCGCTGCGTTCGCAACGAGGCCTATCGCACGGGGATGTGGTCGTCGGTGGTGTGCGGGCTGCGGGAGGTCGTGGGCGATGCCGAGTGGACTGGCATCCTGCCGGGCGACTGCGCGCTGGTGCGTCCGGAGACCATCGGCTCCGTGCTGCGCCGCGCTCGCAGCGGCGGCGACCACGACGTAGTCCACCCGATGTACGCGGGCCGCCGTGGCCACCCGCCGCTGCTCCACGCACGCCTGGTGTGTCACGCCCTCGGTGCGCAGCCGCGGGGCGGACTGCACGAGATCCTCGCGGCACACGAGCAAGGCGCGATCGAGGTGGCGGTCGAGGACCCCGGCGTGTTGCAGGATATGGACCGGCCCGAGCACTACGTAGCGATGGAACGCCGTGCTCGCCTGGAACGGCTCCCGGACGATCACGAGTGCGAGCTCCTGCAGGACCGCTTCGGCGTCCCGGCCGCGGTACGCGAGCACTGCGCGGCCGTCGCTGAGCTGGCGCGCGCGCTCGGTGAGGCGCTGAATCACCGGGGGGGCTGCCTGAATCAGCGCCTCCTGCGCAGCGCCGCCCTTCTGCACGACGTGGCGCGTACCGAACGCGATCACGCGGCGGCGGGCGCGCGGCGGCTCGTCGAAGCGGGCTACCCGCGCCTCGCGGGCGTGGTGGCCACGCACATGGACCTGCCCGAGCCAGTGCTGACGATTCCAGGCGAGACCGAGGTCCTCTACCTTGCTGATAAGCTGGTGCTCGGTAACCGGGTCGTGTCGCTCGAGCGTCGCCGGGCGCAGATGCTGCGGCGATTCAGCGGCGACTCGGCGGCCTCGCGCGCTGCCGATCACCGCCTGTTCGTCGCCGAGCGAATCGCCAGGGCGGTGGAGGGATACACTGGTCGTGCGCTGGCCGGCCTGGTTGGCTGTTGCGAGGCACGACGCACAGAGGGTATGTCCACTGGAGACGTTCCTGCGGGCAGATCGCGTGGAGAGAGCGGAAATGGGGTGACGGAGTGAGCTGCGCGGCGGAGAAGGGCTGGCCTTCAGGGTTGCTCGCGACGGCGGAAGACGGCGAGCGCGCGGGATGCGCCGAGGCGTGGCAGCCGTATCACGACCTGCTAAACCAGGTGCCGGCGGGGGAGGTGGTCGACTGCGTCGTCGGCCTGGTATGGACGCTGGTGACCGTAGATACCGGAGACGCCGGGGTGGCGCTCACGTTCCGAGACGGGCTGGACGACTCCACACTCCCCGGGTCGGTGGCAGGTGCGGATCTCCGTGCTGCCGCGAGCTGGGTGATGAGCTGGAACTACTACGAAGCGGCGCTGGGGTGCGCAAGCCTCAACGCTGTCCTCAATACGCGTGAACGGGTCGAGGAGATGACCGGACGGTCTGTGGACGAGCTCGCCGTCAGTGGCGTCGGCCTGTTCGATCGGTTGGCCGCTGAGTTCGCCGGCGGAAAGGTGGCCGTGGTTGGGCACTTCCCCACGATCGAGAGGATGGCCGCCCACTGCGATCTGACGGTGCTGGAACGCCGTCCCGGGGCCGGCGATACACCCGACCCGGCTTGTGAGTACGTCCTCCCAGAGCAGGATCTGGTATGTATCACCGGGACTACGGTCACCAACAAGACACTGCCGCGTCTGCTAGAACTCTCTCGCTCGGCGTACGTCGTTCTGGTAGGGCCGAGCACGCCCCTGAGCCCTGTGTGGTTTGACTACGGAGTCGACCTCTTGGCGGGCGCCGTGGTTACCGATCCTCTGGGGGTGCGGCGGTGCGTGCAAGAAGGCGCCCACCGGCGTGTATTTCGCGAGGGCCTCACCACCGTCGCCATCGCTGCCGCGGACGTTCACTGTCGCTGAGCACATCGGCAGCTCGGAGAAGGATCGGCGCGCACGAGACGCCGGTGCTAGTGGTGGGCGGTCACGTCATCACACACAGGGGTAGGGGAGCGGGGAGCGGATGACGCGGCGCGCAGTTCGACTCCTGGTCTGCGATCTCGACGGCACGTTGCTCGACAGCGAGGGGGCTGCTGTGCCGGATCTGCTGACGGCCATGTCGGCGCTAGTGGCCGCCGGCGCTGTGTTTACGGTGTGTACTGGGCGTCCGTACGCGGCCGCCTGCCGTCTCCTCAGCCGGGCGGGCCTCCGGCCGAGCCTGCTCGCCAGCTACCATGGCGCGTTCATCGTGGATGCGCGGCATCGCTGCCTGCGGCATCTCCGCGTGCCGGCGCCGGAGGCGTCGCGGACCGCCGCCGTACTGGCCGCGCACGGTCTGGAGCTCACGCTGTATGAAGGGGCGCGACGGCGGCCGCTGGATGTCGTCCATGACAGACGGGTACCAGCCGCCACGCGCATTATCGCCGAGGGCGGCGCGGTGGCGATTGCCGCCGCCCTGGCCGACGCGGTGGCGGGTGGCTTACGGGCGGCGCGTATCGACCGACCGACCGGTACGCGACTGGATGTGCGGCACCGTCTGGCGCTCAAGGGCGAGGCGCTGTCATTCCTGGCACGGAGCCTCCACGTTCCTCTCGCGGAGACCGTCGCGATAGGGGACGACGTCACGGACGCCGCTATGCTTCGCTGTGCGGGCCTGGCGGTCGCCGTCGGCGCTGCCGACAGCCCGCTCGCCCATCTGGCAGATACTGTGGTGGCCAGCGGCGACCTCGGCAGCTTCCTCTGGTCACTGGTGCCGTCGGCTGCGAAACGCGGTCCTTCTCCGGAGACCTGATAAGAGCAGGCTACGGCTGGAGGGAGTGTGGCGCGTCGTGCCGCTCCACTGTGGATGGCGGGGATGAGACGGTTTAGCCACCCCGGCTATCGAGTACCGCTCGCCCTGCAGGTATCATGATTCTGTTTCTCCGAGCGCAGAAGGCCTGCAGGTTCGCGTGGCGCGGCCTATGGTGACTGTGCCGGCAGGGTACAGCGGGAAACCGCCGTGTCTCCCAGTGTGGAAAGGAGAACACCACGCGTGACGCCCAGTGCTCGCACCGTGCCGTCGGCACCGCCTGCGCTTGGTCAACGTGATGCCGGCCGAGCTCCTCGTGCTCGCGCCGGTGTTCCCCACTCCGACACGGACACTCCCTTCTCTAGACCGCTGTCTTGCGGTGCCGCGGATTGTAAACGTGCGGCGAGGCAGCTTGTCGGCGTGTAACGTGCAGAGAACGAAAGGAGTGTGGAGTGCAGACTAAGATCCTGGTCATCAACGGCGTGCAGACCATGGTGGTCGCCAAGGAAGAGGACACGCTGGCGGATGTGTTACGCGGCCAGCTCGGTTTGACCGGAACCAAGGTCGGCTGCGGCCAGGGGCAATGCGGCTGCTGCTCCGTGATCCTCGACGGCAAGGTGGTGCGTTCATGCGTCACCAAGTTCAAGCGCGTGAAGGATTGGTCGGAGATCACCACGATCGAGGGGATTGGTTCGCCGCAGAATCTCCATCCAGTTCAGGTTGCCTGGATGGTTCACGGTGGCGCGCAGTGCGGGTACTGCTCCCCCGGGTTCATCGTGTCCGCCAAAGCTCTGCTGGACACCAATAGCTCGCCGAGTCGCAAAGAGGTGCGTGCATGGTTCCAGCGTCACCGGAACGCTTGTCGCTGTACCGGCTACCGGCCGCTGGTCGACGCCACCATGGACGCGGCCAAGGTGCTGCGTGGCGAGATGTCGCTTGAGGATCTGCAGTTCAAGCTGCCCGAGGACGGACGCATCTGGAACACCAAGTATCCGCGTCCTACCGCTCTGGCAAAGGTCACCGGAACCTGCGACTACGGGCACGATCTCATCCTGAAGATGCCGCCGGAGACGCTGCACCTGGCGCTCGTGCAGGCCAAGGTCTCGCACGCCGTCATCCGCGACATCGACACCTCCGAGGCACAGGGTATGCCTGGCGTGCACTCGGTGCTCACGCATAAGGACGTCAAGGGCAAGAACCGGATCTTCGGTTTTCTCCTCTACCCATGGACTAAGGGCGACGGTTTCGACCGGCCGATCCTCTGCGACGAAAAGGTCTTCCAATTCGGCGATGCTATCGCCATCGTGTGCGCCGACAGCGAGGAGCACGCCCGGGCGGCCGCCGACAAGGTGAAGGTGGATCTCGAGCCGCTGCCGGCCTACATGAATGCCATCGAGGCGGCGGCCGACGACGCCATCGAGATCCACCCCGGCACACCCAACGTGTTCTTCGAGCAGAACCTCAAGAAGGGTGAGCCGACCGCGCCAATCATGGCCAGCGCCGCCCACGTGGTCGAAGATTCGTTCTACGTGCAGCGCCAGCCGCATCTGCCCATGGAGCCAGACGTGGGCTTCGCGTATCTCGACGACGAAGGCCGGGTCACCATCCAGTCCAAGAGCATCTCGCTGTACACCTACATGCTCATGCTCAAGGAGGGTCTCGGCCTGGAGGCCGACAAACTGCGCCTCATCCAAAACCCAATGGGTGGGTCGTTCGGCTACAAGCTGAGTCCCACCATGGAGGCCTTCCTGGCCGTCGCCGTGCTGGCCACCGGGCGGCCGTGCGCGATGCGCTACGACTACTACCAGCAGATCACGTATACGGGAAAGCGCTCGCCCGCCTACGTCGACCTCAAGCTCGCGGCCGACGACGACGGCAAGCTGCAGGCCATGGAGTGGGACTTCATCATGGACCACGGCGCCTACTCGGAGTTCGGCGACCTCCTGGTCATCAAGATCGCCCGTAACATCGGCGCCTGCTACCACATCCCCAACATCGACGGGCGTGGTCGTGCTACCTTCACCAACCACGCGTTCGGCTCGGCCTTCCGCGGCTACGGCTCGCCGCAGGCCGAGTTCGCCTCCGAAGTCCTCATGGATGAGCTGGCCGAGAAGATCGGCATGGACCCGCTGGAGTTCCGCTATCTGAATGTGTATCGGGAAGGCTCTACGACCCCGACTGGCGACGAGCTCGACGTCCATCCGCTGCCCGGACTCCTGGAGATGGCGCGGCCCAAGTACAAGGAGTGGGTGGAGCGTGCCCGGCGCGAGTCCACGGCTACCAAGAAGCGTGGCGTGGGTATCACCTGCGGCACGTACAATACCGGCCGCGATACGGCCGATGTGGCCGGCTCGGATGTCGAGCTAAACCCCGACGGCACAGTCACCATCTTCAACACCTGGGAAGATCACGGTCAGGGTGCCGATAGCGGCTCGATCTGCACGGCGCACGAGGCGTTGCGGCCGCTCGGCCTCAAGCCGGAGCAGATCAGGCTGCAGCTCAACGATACAGCCACCTGCCCCAACAGCGGCCCGGCTGCCGCCAGCCGCTGCCAGTACATGGTCGGCAATGCCATCATCGACGGGTGCACCAAGCTCATCGAGGCCATGCGCAAGCCGGATGGTACCTTTAGGACGTACCAAGAGATGGTCGATGAGGGTATCGAGACGCGCGTCAAGGGCACTTACTCAACGGCTCCGCTCTGCGGCAAGATCGAGCCAGAGACCATGCAGTTCAAGCCGGTGCCGACCTATATGTACGGCGTGTTCCTGTCCGACGTCGAGGTTGATGTCGAGACTGGCAAGACGAAAGTTGTTGACATGGCCATGTTCGCCGACGTCGGCGTGCACGCCAACCGTCTGGCGGTCGATGGCCAGCTCTTGGGCGGTTGCGTCCAGGGCATCGGCCTGGCGCTAACCGAGGACTTTGAGGAGCTGGACGAGCACACTACCATGGTGAAGTGCGGCCTGCCGTACATCGAGGACACGCCGGACACCCTGGACATCCAGTACACGGAGATGCCGCGCCCGAGCGGTCCGTTCGGCGCTGCCGGCTGCGGCGAGTTGCCGCTGACCTCCCCGCATGCGTCGATCATCAATGCGATCTACAATGCATGCGGTACGCGCATCACGCATCTGCCCGCGCGGCCGGAGAAGATCCTGGCGGCGCTTCGCTCTGCCTGATCCGCTATCGAGGGAAAACGAGCGGCGGGGCTGGCCGATTCGGTGCGGCCCCGCCGCTCTGCTGTTTGGCATCCTGTTGAGGTATTCGCATGGATCAGGCTGAGCTGCGCGCTCTCGAGGAGCGTTGCGTGCAAGACAGTCCGCCGCCGTGTACAGCGGCTTGCCCCGCGCGCGTCGACGCGCGCGGAGTGCTGGCGGCGGTGGCGGCGCATCGTTTCCGGGACGCCCAGACGCTCTTGCGCAAGGCGCTCCCGTTTCCGCGTGCGGTCGCGCTCACCTGTGATGAGCCATGCCGCGCCGCGTGCGTACGCCGGCAGCGCGGCGACGCGCTTCGCCTGCGCGATGTCGAACGGGCCTGCTGGGTTGAAGATGCGGCGCCGTCGCGCGCCGGCCGCCGCCCACCTCCTAAGCCACAGAAGGTGGCTGTGGTGGGCGGCGGCCTGTGCGGCCTCTCGGCTGCGACCGAACTGGCCCGCAAGGGCTACCGCGTCACGCTGTTCGAGCGCGGGGCGCGGCTGGGCGGCCGTGTGCGGAAGCACGTATCGCCGGAGAGTGTCACGGTCGCCGAATGGGAGGGCTTGGAGCGAGAGCTCGCCTCCGTCATCCCAGCGGGCGTCACCGTTCATCTGGAGACCTCCGTCGCCGGCGCTGGCGTACGCGATATGCGAGAGAGCTACGCGGCCGTCGTGCTGGCTCCTGGTCAATCCGACCCCGAGGGGACGCGAGCGGCAGTCGGTGTAGGCGCGGCCGCCGAGGCGCCGGCCGCCGTGGTCGACCTGGCTACGCTGGCGACGCCGTGCGAGGGCGTGTTCGTCGGGGGGAGCGCGATACGCGCGGCATGGTCCTCGGTGCGTTCAGTGGCAGATGGCTGCCGCATGGCCATCTCGGTAGAGCGGTTCCTTCAGCGGGCCTCTCTCTCCGCTGGGCGTGAGGACCTGCTCGTCCAGCACTCTCGCCTTCCCCTCGATCTAGAGGGGATAGATCCGCTGGCCGCCGCGGCGCCGGTCGACAGCCGCACGGGGTACTCGGCCGTGGAGGCGGCGCGAGAGGCGGCGCGCTGCCTGCAGTGTCAGTGCCTGCAGTGCGTGAAGGCGTGCACGTTCCTGCGGCACTACGGCTCCTACCCTGGCAAGTACGTGCGGCAGATCAACAACAGCCTGATCCTCGCGCCGGGCATGGGATACCGCGCCTCGAAGAGCATGATCAACTCCTGCGCCCTGTGTGGCCTGTGCGCGGAGGTGTGCCCCACCAGCATCGATGTGGGCGAGGTGTGTCTCGACGCGCGACGCACGATGGTGGCCAAGGGGTACATGCCGCCGGCGGTCCATCACTTCGCTCTGTGCGACATGGAAGCCGCCAACGGCCCCGCGTTCGCCCTCGCCCGGCACCAGCCCGGCCGCGACGCGTCCTCCTGGGCGTTCCTGCCGGGCTGTCAGTTGCCGGCCTCGCATCCCAGCGAGGTGCGTGCCGCGTACGAGCACCTCGCCGACAGCCTCGAGGGTGGCGTCGGCTTCCTGCTCGCCTGCTGCGGCGCGCCTGCGCAGTGGGCCGGCCGCGAGGATGGAGCTGCGCAGGCCTTGGCGCAGGTGCGCGCGGCATGGGAGGACCTCGGCAAGCCTCGCCTGATCACCGCCTGCTCTTCTTGCCAGCGGCTGCTCACGGAGCGGCTCGAAGACATCCCGACCGTGTCGCTATGGGAGGTGCTCCACGAAGTGGGGATTCCCGAGCGCAGTCGGCCACCTCTCCGCCTCGCTCTGCACGATCCCTGTGCCGCCCGCCACACCCCTGCCGTGCAGGCTGCCGCGCGGCGGCTGCTCGAGCTGACAGCTGGTGGCCACGTGGAGCTTGCGCGCAGCGGAGTCACCACTGAATGCTGTGGCTACGGAGGGCTGCAGGCAGTGGTTAACCCCGAGCTCTCGCGAGAGGTAGTGGCGCGGCGCGTCGCCCAAGACGAGCACGACTACGTGGTCTACTGCGCCATGTGCCGCGACCTCTTTGTACGTGCCGGCAAGCCCACGTGGCATCTCATCGAGTTAATCTTCGGCGCGCCGGACGGCGCCAGCCCCACGCGGCTCGGGCCACGGCTCACCGAGCGGCAGCGTACCAGGGCGGCGTTCAAGCGTGAGATGCTGGCGGTCTTGTGGGGGGAGACAGGAGATCGTCGCGACCAGGAGGAGACGGAGATGCGCCTGCTACTGACCGAGGAGCTGCGCGACAAGCTCGCCGAACGACTGATCTCGGAAGACGATCTCGCCGCCGTGATCGAGCGGGCGGAGCGTACCGGAGAGCGCCTGATCGACCCGGAGAGTGGGCATCTGATCGCCCATGCGCGCCCGCGGATCATCACCTACTGGGTAGAGTACTCGCTGGCCGGGGAGGAGGGCTTCGTGGTGCACAATGCGTACAGCCACCGGCTGCAGATTCGGGAGGGCGAGCCGTCGGCAGCTGAGGGTGGCGAGCCATGAGCACCTGGTGCGCGCGGTGTCAGGTGGAGTTGCAGGAGCGAGAGGTGGAGTTCCACTACCTCGAGAACACGTTTACGGCGAGCTTGCCAACTTGTCCCTGCTGCGGGCAGGTCTACGTCTCCGAGGAGCTCGCCGAGGGGCGGGTTCGTGAGGTAGAGGAGATGCTGGAAGACAAGTAATCTTCTAACGACGGAGCGACGGAGAAAAGCCCCAGGAGATGAGAGCGGCCGTGCCCAGCGAGGAGACGGAGGTGTCGTGAGCGGTTCCACCGGTCTGGAGACGGCGGCGACGGTCGATCTGACCATCGACGGCCGGCGGGTGAGCGTTCACCGAGGCAGCACGATCCTGGCCGCCGCGCGCGAGCTGGGCATCGATATCCCCACACTGTGTCACGATGAACGGCTGACTCCTGCCGCGGCGTGCCGTCTCTGTGTTGTGGAGGTAGTGGGCAATCCCGCCTTGGTGCCGGCCTGCGCTACCGAGGCGGCTCCAGGCATGGTGCTCTTCACCGAGTCCTCGGCCGTCGTGGAAGCACGCCGCACGATCCTCGACCTGCTGCTCTCCGATCACCCGCTCGACTGTCTCACCTGTGAGCAGGCCGGCGAGTGCCGTCTGCAGCAGTACTGCTACCGCTATGGCATCCAAATGAGCAGCTTCGACGGCGAGCGGCGCGAGCTCCCGATCGATAGCGAGAACGACCTGCTCGAGCGGGACATGAACAAGTGCATCCTCTGCGGCAAGTGCGTTCGCGTCTGCCAGGAGGTGCAGGTTACCAACGCCATCGACTTCGCCGGGCGTGGCTTTCAGGCGCGCGTCTCCAGCTCCTTCGGCCGGCCGCTGGACATCTCGTTCTGCCGTCTGTGCGGGCAGTGCATCGACGTGTGTCCGACGGGGGCGCTCACGAATAAGCAGCTGAAAGGCGTGCGTCCATGGGAGCGCACCGAGGTACGTACCACCTGTCCCTTCTGTGGTGTGGGCTGCACGTTCAACCTGAACGTCGCCGGCGGCAAGGTGATCGGCGTGAGCGCGGCCCCCGACGGTGCCGTGAACCGCGGCGCACTGTGTGTGAAGGGCCGCTACCACACCGACATCATCGAAAGTCCCGATCGCGTGGCTACGCCGCTCATCAAGCGCGACGGCGCGTTCGAGCAGGCCACCTGGGACGAGGCTCTCGATCTCGCCGCGCGGCGCCTGCTCGAGATCAAGGCGCGGCACGGCGCCGATGCTCTCGGCGTGCTCAGCTCCGCGCGCTGCACCAACGAGGAAAACTACCTCTTGCAGCGGCTCACGCGCGCCGGGCTGAATACGAACAGCATCGATCACTGCGCCCGTACCTGACACGCGCCAACGGTGGCCGGTCTGGCCGCCACGTTAGGTTCGGGCGCGATGACTAACTCGATCGCCGAGATCGAGTTCAACGACGTGCTGCTGATCATCGGTTCAAACGCTACCGAGGCGCATCCTATCGTCGGCAATAAGATGAAGCGCGCGGCGCTGCGCGGTGCCAAGCTCATCGTCGTGGACCCGCGCCGCACCGAGCTGGCCGAGTACGCGGAGGTGTGGCTGCGGCTCACGCCGGGCACGGACAACGCGCTCATCAACGGCCTGCTGTACATCATCATCAGCAACGGCTGGCACGACGTCGCGTACATCGAGGCGCGCTGCGAGGGTTTCGACGATCTCTGGGCGACCGTCAAGGAATACTCCCCGCAGCGGGCGAGCCAAATCACGGGCGTCTCGAGCGAGGCGCTCCATCGAGCCGCCGAGCTCTACGCGCACACCCCTCGCGCCGGCATCTTCTACACCTTGGGCATTACCGAGCACACCACGGGTACGGCGAACGTGATGAACATCGCCAACCTGGCGATGGTCACGGGGCACCTCGGGGTCGAGTACGCCGGCGTGAACCCGCTGCGCGGCCAGAACAACGTGCAGGGTGCCTGCGACATGGGTGCCCTGCCCGATCTGCTGCCCGGGTACAAGAACGTCGCCAAACCCGAGAACAGAGCGGCTTTCGAGCAGGCTTACGGCGTGCCACTGCCCCCGAAACCAGGCCTGCGCATCCCCGAGATGTTCGACAAAGCGGCAGAGGGTGAGCTCAAGGCGATGTACATCGTGGGCGAGGATCCGGCGCTCACCGACGCCGACGCCAACCATGTGCGCAAGGCGCTCGCTACCTTGGAGTTCTTGGTCGTCCAAAACCTCTTCCTGACCGAGACGGCCAAGTACGCCGACGTGTTCCTGCCGGCCGCCTGGTACGCGGAGAAGGATGGCACGTTCACCAACACGGAGCGGCGTGTACAGCGAGTGCGCAAGGCGGTGGAGCCGCCTGGCGAGTGTCGGCCCGACTGGCAGATCATCTGCGACTTGAGCGGACGACTCGGCCATCCGATGAGCTTCGACTCGCCGGAGGAGGTCTTCGAGGAAGTACGAGGGCTAGTACCCAGCTATGCGGGAATCACGTACGAGCGTATCGCTCGGACCGGTCTGCAGTGGCCTTGCCCGGATAGTGCGCATCCGGGTACGCAGTACCTGCATAAGGGCGTCTTCGTGCGGGGGAGGGGGCTGCTCACGGGTATCCCGTACGAGCCTCCGGCCGAGCTCACCGACGAGGAGTATCCGCTCCTCCTGACCACTGGACGCATGCTCTACCACTACAACGTCATGACGCGGTACTCGCGGAGTTTGGATGGCCTGCGGCCACACGAGCTGGCCGAGATCAATCCAGAGGATGCTCGCCAGCTTGGAGTAACCGAGGGCGATGTGGTGCGGGTGAGCTCGCGGCGCGGCTCGCTTGCCACCAGGGTGACCGTTACCGACAGAGTTCCCGCGGGCGTCGTGTTCATGACGTTCCACTACAAGGAGTCGCCGGTCAACGAGTTGACCAACGCCGCCGCCGATCCGGTGACCAAGACGGCGGAGTTCAAGGTGTGCGCCGTGCGCGTAGAGAGGCTCGCCGACGAGGTGTGAGCCGTGGGCTGTGGTGCGGCGGGCCACCCGTAACGGGCGGCCCGCCGCACCTAGATCAGATCGTCGGTTGTTCCGGCGGCCTCGGCGATAGCGTCGGCTGCCGCGCGGATGAGGGCCGTGGCGGCCGACGGGCCATCCTCGGCGGCGGCGATCAGGGCGCTGCCGATGATGACCCCATCGGCCACGGCGGCGGCCTCGGCGACCTGCCGCGGGGTAGAGATGCCAAAGCCGGCCACCAGCGGGGCCGCCGTGCGGGTACGTAAGCGTGCCACCAGGCTGGGCAGCTCGTCGCCCAGCTCGCGCCGTGGGCCGGTCACGCCGACGACGGCGACGCAGTACACGAAGGCACGCGCCGCGGCGACGATGAGGTCGAGGCGCTCGTCGGTGCTCGGGGGCGTCGCCAGAGGGATCAGCGCGACGCCGTGTGCGAGCGCTCGGCCCAGTAGGCTATCGCCGCCGGCGCACGGCGTACGCATCTCGTCCGCCGGCAGATCGGGGATCACCACGCCTTCCACGCCGCTGGCGGCCGCGCGGGCGAAGAACCGATCGGGCCCGAAGGCGAGCACTGAATTGACGTAGGCGAGGAGCACGAACGGTGCGTCGGCGGCGTGGGCGGCCGCGATGGCGAGCACGTCGTCGGTGGTGGTGCCGGCGAGCAGCGCCCGGTGAGCGGAGCGCTGCACCACCGGGCCGTCGGCGACGGGGTCCGAGTAGGGTACGCCGAGCTCGACGATGTCGGCGCCGGCGGCGATGGCCTCTGCTACCAAGACGTGGCTGGTGGCGCGGTCCGGGTAGCCGCCGGTGAAGTAGGGGATGAGCGCCGCGCGTTCCGCGCGCGGCGCCGCGAATGCCGTCGCCAGGCGCGGCGCGATCGCCAGGGGCCGATCGTCTGCGCTCATGACCGCGCCTCCAGGAGCCGCGCGGCCTCGTGAACGTCCTTGTCGCCACGTCCTGAGAGGTTCACCACGATCAGATCGCCGGCGTGGAAACGCGTGCCCAGCGGATCGAACGGTCGCTCTTCGCGCGGCGACGATGAATCCTCGGCACCGGCGCGGTCGGCGAGCGCTGGCCCGCGCAGCACGTACGCGATGGCATGGGCGCTCTCCAGGGCGGGGATGATGCCCTCGAGTTCTGCCAGGGTGCGAAACGCCGCCAGGGCTTCCGCGTCGCTGGCGGCCGCGTACTGTGCTCGCCCGCTGTCTTTGAGCCAGGCGTGCTCTGGTCCTACGCCGGGGTAGTCCAGACCGGCCGATATGGAGTGTGCCTCGGCGACCTGCCCCCAGGAATCTTGGAGGAGGTAGCTGAAGGAGCCGTGCAGCACGCCCGGGCTGCCCTTGGTGAGCGAGGCGCCGTGGCGGCCGCTGAGGCCCTCGCCGGCCGCCTCGACGCCGGTGAGGCGTGTGGGCAGCTCGCGGAAGGCGTGGAAGAGGCCCATGGCGTTGGAGCCGCCGCCCACGCAGGCGACCGCTTCGTCGGGCAGGCGGTCGAAGCGCTGGCGTACCTGTTCCAGCGTCTCGGTGCCGATGATGGCTTGGAAATCGCGCACCATAGCGGGGTAGGGCGCCGGGCCGGCGACCGATCCGATCACGTAGAAGGTGTCGCGAACGCGAGCCACCCACTCGCGGAGCGCCTCGTTCATGGCGTCCTTGAGCGTGCGGGTACCGCTCTCTACCGCGCGCACCTCGGCGCCCAACAGGCGCATGCGCACCACGTTGAGCTGCTGGCGGCGTACATCCTCGGCCCCCATGAAGACGGTGCAGGAGAGGCCGAGCAAGGCCGCGGCCGTGGCCGTGGCAACGCCATGCTGGCCGGCGCCGGTCTCGGCGATCACGCGTTCCTTGCCCATGCGTCGCGCGAGCAGCGCCTGGCCGAGCACGTTGTTGATTTTATGCGCGCCGGTATGACACAGGTCCTCGCGTTTCAGCAGCACGGTGGCGCGGCAGCGGGCGCTCAGGCGCGACGCATGGTAGAGCGGGGTTGGGCGGCCGGCGTAGTCGCCGAGCAGACGGGCGAGCTCTGCTTGAAAGGCCGTGTCGCTGCGCGCCTCCTGGTAAGCGGCTGTCAGCTCGTCGAGCGCCGGAACGAGCGTCTCCGGTACGTAGCGACCTCCGTACGGTCCGAAGCGCCGTTCGACGCTCATGAGGCGGTCTCCGCGGCGCGGTCGGCGGTGTGTACCGCGGTGAAGAAGGCGTGGAGCAGCCCGGCGTCTTTGCGGCCGGGCGAGCGCTCCACGCCACTGGCTACGTCCACCGCGTAGGGTCGCACGGCACCGATCGCGGCCGCCACCGTGGAAGGGGACAGCCCGCCGGCCAGGACGAGCCGGCCGCAGCCGGCAAGCCGCGCGGCGGCCTCCCAGTCCGCGCGGCAGCCAGTACCGCCGTAGTGGCCGGGGAGGCGGCCGTCCAGCAGCAGGAGGTCGGCGTCGCTGGCGTCCGAGGCGTCGGCGCTGGCGATCACCAGCGGGTTTACGCCGTACGCCCGCGCCGCCGCGCGCACCTCAGCGACGCCGGCGCCGTGCACCCCGGCGGAGAGCTGGACGGCGCGGCAGGCGGACTCGGCCAGCGTGGCCACGATGTTCGCCGGGGTCTCCGTGGTGACCACGGCGACGGTGAGTGCGCCGTTGCACAGCGCGGCCAGCTCGGCGGCGCGACGCGGCGCAACGCGGCGCGGGCTGGAGCTGCTGAGCACGAAGCCGCAGGCCCAAGCGTCCAGCTCGACGGCTCGCAGGACGTCGTGCTCTTGCGTGAGGCCGCAGATCTTGACCAGCGTCACGACGCCCTCCGCACCGTGCGCAGCTGGTGAACGAGGTCGGGGAGGCGCTCGTGCGGGCAGCGCACGAGCGCCTCCCCGACCAGCAGCGCGCTGGCACCGGCTGCGGCCGCGCGGCGGGCGTCGTCGATTGAGGCGATGCCGCTCTCGCTCACGAAGAGGATGCCGCGGGGAACGGCTGGTCCGATCTCCTCGGTCGTGTGCATGTCGACGTCGAGCGTGCTCAGATTACGGTTGTTCACGCCGACCAGGTTGGCTCTGGCGGCGATCACTCGGGTGAGCTCGTCGCGGGTGTGGATCTCGACGAGCGCGTCCAAGCCGCACTCCCAGCACTCGGCCAGCAGTACGCCCAGGGCGGCGGCGTCGAGGATCGCGGCGATGAGCAAGACGGCGTCGGCGCCCGCTCGTGTCGCCTCCCAGATTTGGTAGGGATCGACGATGAAGTCTTTGCGCAGCACCGGTACGGTCACGCCGGCGGCGACAGCTTGCAGATCGTCCAGCGAGCCGCCGAATCGCGTAGGTTCGGTGAGCACGGAGATGGCGTCGGCGCCGGCGTTCTGGTAGGCACGCGCCTGGGTTACCGCGTCCAGATGGGGGGCGATGTCGCCTTTGCTCGGCGAGCGGCGCTTGACCTCGGCGATCAGGGCGAGGTGGCCGCCGTCGGCCGCGGCCTGCAGGGCGTCGCGCAGACGGCCAGGCTCGGCCGACGGCGGCCGGCGCAGTGGCCGTTCGCGTCGGCCGTACGCTACGCGCACGTGAGCGGCGCCCACCATGACGGTGAGGAAGTTGGGAGTTGGTCCCTCACTCATGCTGCCACCTCTGCTTTGAGACGTTGGGTTGTATCGATGAGGGCGTCGAGCTTCTGGCTGGCGGCCCCACTCCGTACGGCCGCCCGTGCCAGCTCGACGCCCTCATCGATACTCGCCGCGATCTCGGCGATGTAGAGAGCGGCCCCGGCATTGAGCAGGACCACGTCGAGTTTGGGCCCAGGCACGCCGGCGATGGTCTCGCGGAGCAGTGTTGCGTTGTAGGTTGCGTCTGCACCACGCAGCTCCTGCAGCTCGGCTCGCTGAAAACCGAACTGTTCCGGTGTGATCTCGTAGCGCACGTCGTCGCTGGCCGATGAAAACACCTCGACTACTAGTGTAACGCCAGTTGTAGAGATTTCGTCGAGGCCGTCGCTGCTATGGACGACGAGGTTGCGCGCCGAGCCCATGAGTCGCACTGCCTTGGCGATGCGGTCGACGTAGCGCTGGTCGGATACGCCGATGAGTTGGTGGCGGGCGCCGGCCGGGTTGGTGAGCGGGCCGATGAGGTTGAACGTGGTGGCTATGCCGAGACTGCGGCGGACCGGCGCGACGTGTTTCATGGCCAGGTGATGGCGAGGCGCGAAGAGAAAGCCGATGCCGGTCTGCGCGATGCAGCGGTTCACCTGTTGCGGGGCGAGGTCGATGGCTACCCCGAGCGCCTCCAGGACGTCGGCGCTGCCGCAGCGACTGGTGGCGGAGCGGTTGCCGTGTTTGGCCACCGTCGCGCCAGCTCCCGCGGCTACCACGGCGGCCGCGGTGGAGATGTTGAAAGTTTGGGCGCCGTCGCCACCCGTGCCGCAGGTGTCGAGGATCACGTCGGCGTCGACCTCTACCTTCTCGGCCAGCTCGGTCATGGCGCGCGCCATGCCGACGATCTCCTCGGCCGTCTCGCCCTTGACGCGCAGGGCGCTCAGGAAGGCCGCCGTTTGCGGCTCGTTCGCCCGGCCGCCCATGATCTCCAGGAGCACCGCCCGCGCCTCGGACTCCTCGAGGTCGCGTCCCGCGACGAGCTTGGCCAGCGCGGCGCTGATGATCTCATTCGGCATGGTCTGCCTCCTCGGCGCGGTCTGCCTCTTCGGGCGGTGTCTGGTTATGGGCGGCGCGCAGGCTCAGGAAGTTGCCGAGCAGCGCGCGACCGTATTCGGTCAACACGCTCTCGGGGTGGAACTGCACGCCGTAGATCGGTAGCTCGCGATGGCGGACGCCCATCACGATGCCCTGATGGTTCCAGGCGGTGAGCTCCAGCTCCGCGGGCAGCTCGCTGTCTACCACCAGCGAATGGTAACGAGTGGCGATGAATGGATCGGGCAGGCCGGCGAACAGGCCGCTGCCGCAGTGCGCGATGCGATCGGTCTTGCCATGGACCGGCGCGCCGGCGCGGCGCACCACGCCTCCGAAGACCTGTCCGATCGCTTGGTGGCCCAAGCAGACGCCCAGGATCGGCACGCGGCGCTGCGCGAAGTAGTGGATGGCGGTCATGGAGATGCCGGCCTCATTGGGCGTACAGGGACCGGGAGAGATCACGAGGTGGCTCGGCTGCGTCGCCGCGATCTGTTCGACGGTCACCTGATCGTTGCGCCGCACGGTAACGCGGGCATCGAGCTCGCCCAGCATCTGGACCAGGTTGTAGGTGAACGAATCGTAATTGTCGATGACGAATGCGTGTGTCCGCGTCGCCTGAGTCATGGCATGCCCCTTGGGGTATCGGGGAACTCCTCGTGGGCGAGCTCTACGGCGCGCAGGAGCGCCGCCGCCTTGCTCGTCGTCTCGTCGTACTCGCGTGCGGGGACGCTGTCGGCTACTACGCCGGCGCCCGCCTGTACGTGAGCCGTACCATCTTTGACCACTACAGTACGGATGCAGATGCAGGTGTCCAGATCGCCGCTGTAGCTCAGGTATCCGATGGCTCCTGCATACGGGCCACGGCGCACCGTCTCCAGCTCGTCGATGATCTGCATGGCGCGCACCTTGGGGGCGCCGCTCACGGTGCCCGCGGGGAAACACGCCTTCAGGGCGCTGGTAGGGTCGTTGCCCTCGGCCAACGTGCCGCTGACTGAGGAGACCATGTGGATCACGTGTGAATAGAGCTCCATGCCCATGAGCTCGTCCACGGCTACACTGCCCGGTGCGCAGACTCGACCCAGGTCGTTCCGGCCTAGGTCCACCAACATGACGTGCTCGGCGCACTCCTTTTCATCGGCACGCAGCTCTTCGATGAGGTGCCGATCCTCTGCGTCGTCGGCACCTCGCCGCCGGGTGCCGGCGATGGGCCGAGTTGTCACGCGATCGCCGCGCACAGTGACCAGCGGCTCTGGGCTGGAGCCGCAGAGGGCGAAGTCGTCGAAGGCGATGTAGTACATGTACGGCGACGGATTCACGCTGCGCAAGCCGCGGTAGATGGCGAACGGCGAGACCCCCACGGGGGTGCTGAAGCGCTGGCTGAGCACGACCTGGAAAGCGTCGCCGGCGTAGATGTACTCCTTGATGCGCTCCACGCCGGCCTCGAACGTGTCGCGCGCCATACTGGAGCTCACCGGCGCGGCGGCGGCGCGAGCGGCGACTTCGCCACCGGCGGGCAGCGGGCCGCTCAGGGCCCGTCGTACGTCGGCGATCCGCGCGAGAGCCCGTTGGTATGGAGCGTCGATGTCGCGGCCGTCGGTGAAGGCGTTGGCGACCACGGTGATGGTGTGTTTGAGGTGGTCGAACACCAGCACCGTGTCGGCCAGCAGGAAGGCCATCTCCGGCAGGCGCAGATCGTCTGGCGGCGCATCCGGCAGGTGTTCGATGTGCCGCACCAGGTCGTAGCCGAAGTAACCGACCAGGCCGCCGGCCAACGGTGGCAGGTCGCCCATCTCGGGTGGCCGGTAGCTGCGCAGCAGGTCGGCCACAGCCACGAAGGGGTCGGCGTGCTCCATCTCCAGCCGCCCGCCGTCCTCTTGCACGCTGAGGCGCCCGCCGGTGTAGGTGACCAATGTGCGGGCGCCCACGCCCAGGAATGAGTAACGCCCCAGCCGCTGACCTTGCTCGGCGCTCTCGAGCAGGAAGCTGCGAGACGGCGAACCGAGTTTGAGGAAGGCGGAGACAGGCGTCTCGAGATCTGAGACGAACGAGTGGGTTACGGGGACGACGTTATGAGCCAGCGCGAGGCGCTGAGCCTCGGCTAGCTTCGGGGCGACCCGTATGTGCGTTGCCACGGGCCAAACATGTGGCACCTCCTGTGCTGTCCACGCGGCCCTTACCGTCGTCCCCTGCCGATTCGGCAGGTTCGCGCAAAGATAGGGGACGTTGGAGCTCGTGTCAAGTGAGGTTTTAGCATTTGACCCAGCGACAGCCTCGTGGCGACGGCGAATGTGAACCGGTCGTCGCCCCCGGACGTATCTGCAGTGGGATGACCATCGCGAGGAGGAGAGCGACTGATGACGGGCGGCATGCGAACGGTGCTGGGAGCCGTGTTCCTGCTGTGTTTCGCCTTCGGCGGAACGGCGCTGTACGGCTGCGGTGACCAGGCGAAGCTGGACGGAACGAGTTGGACAGTACGTTCCTGGTCGGCCAGCTCGCTCGACCCTGCGGACTTCACCATCACGGCGAGCTTCGCCGACGGGCGGATCGGCGGCACGTCCGCGGTTAACCACTACGGCGGTTCGTACGCCGCGACCACGGCCGGTGGCTTCTCGGTGGGGGACCTCGCAAGCACTGAGATGGCGGGTCCTGAGCCCGCCATGCGGGCGGAGACGATCTACCTCCGCCTTCTGCGGCGGGCGCGTGAATATCGCCTCGCCAACGATCAGCTCACCCTGCTGGACGGCGGCGGCCAGGAGCTGCTGGTCTTTGTGCCGCGGGCGGAGCGGTAGCGGCAGTCGACGGCGTGGGGCGTCTGCGCCGCTCCTCCCGGCGACGCCTTATCGAGCGTGGCCCGCGAGTGTTGGCGATGCTTCGCGCGCCAGACGGTCTGTGGTGACCGGTCTACGCGGTGCCGTCGTCGGCCGTCGCGCCGAGCGACGTGGCGGCGAGGGCCGCCGGCGTGCCGCTCGTGACAGCGCTCGATTCCAGGAGCGAGAGGTTGCGGGTCTCGGGGGCCCACAGAGCGGACGCGAGCGCGCCGCAGGCACAGACACCGGCGAGGATGAGGAGTGTTCCGGCGGTGCCCAGGGAGTTCAGCAGGGACGGGAGGGCGAACGCGCTGATGACCGAGCCCGTTCGTGCGCTGGCCGCGGCGACGCCGACGGCGGAGCTGCGCACCTCTGTCGGGAACATCTCGGCCGGGTAGACGAACTCCAGGTTGGAGGCCGCGTTGATCGTGAGCATGAAGAGGGCGAAGGCCGCCAGCGTGAACCAGCCGGGGACGAACTGATAGCCGGCCATGATGAGCATGAAGATCGCCATGAGCACGAACGACCAGATGACGAGTGGCCTCCGGGGCAAGCGCCAGCAAAGATAGACACCGATCGCACCGCCGAGGACCGTGACCGCGTTGATGACCACATCGGCAACGATCCCGCCGGCGATGTCCAGCGCCGTGAAGATCATCGGCAGGAAGAGGAGGAGCGCGAATGCGCAGGTGATCTGGCACGTCCAGAAGATCGTGGCGAACGCGGTTCGGGTACGGAAGCGAGGGCCGAAGAGTACCGAGTACTTGACAGGCGCCCCCTTTTCTAACGTGAGGTCGTGAACGTCGTACTCGGCTCCGTAGTGGCGCTTGACGATGGCTCTCGCCTTTTGGAGCTCGCCCTTGCTCGCCAGCCAGCGTGGCGACTCAGGTGTGCCGAGACGCGAGACGAGCACCAGCAAGGCCACTACGGCCGAGCTGGCGAGGATCCAACGCCAAGGTACGCCGGCGTGCTGCAGTGCGTACGCCGCGAAGTAGCCGATGGCGTAGCCGATCAGCCAGAAGGCCTGCAGGCTCGAGAGCATGGCACCACGCGACGTGCGGGGTGAGAACTCCGCGAGCAAGGTGGTACTGACGGCGTACTCGACGCCGATAGCTACGCCGATGGCGATGCGCGCGGCGAGCAGGGACTCAGCGCTGTTCGCTCCGAGCTGTGCCGCACACGTTGCCAGAAAGACAAGCAGGTTGCAGGTGAACAGCTTCTGTCTCCCGAACCGGTCGGCGGCCCATCCGGAGATTGGGCCGCCGATGAAGATACCGATGAGCGCTCCGGCGCTGATGAGGCCCATCCACCAGGCTGAGACGGCGAGATCGGCGCTCGCCGTACTGAGAGTGACAGCCATGGTGCCGAAGATGAAGCCGTCGAGCATCATGCCTCCGGCGCAGGAGAGCAGCGCCCGGAGGAGGAAGCGGCTCCACGGCGCGTCGTCTATGCTTAAGGGACAGGTGGTGCTCATACCGGTGGGTGCTGCCAGTGAAGCCTCCTGCGTAGGGCATGGTGGCCGGTCTTTTGGCGCCGGCCGCCGCGACGCGGTGCTTAGTATGGCGGTGTGCGATTCGGGACGCAACGCGGGCGCCGGTGCCCGGCGAGCGGGCAGGGCGCTGGTACGGCTCGTCCGTGAGGCTCGCGAGTGAGGTGGTTCGCTCTCCTGGCACGTCTTCGGCTATGCTCATGCCGTCAACAGCCCCCGCACGGTGCGCGGGCGCGAAGCAGAAAGGAACGACCGCGCTCATGACCATCCAGGTCACTCTCCCCGACGGCTCCCCACTTGAGCTTGCCGACGGTGCCACCGCGCTGGACGCCGCCGAGGCTATCGGGCCGCGGCTGGCGAAGGCCACCGTCGCGGCTCGCGTTAACGACGCGCTCGTCGATGCGGATACCACGTTGCGCGATGGCGATTCCGTCGCTCTGATCACCGCCACCAGTCCCGAAGGCGTGGATGTGATGCGTCACTCGGCCGCCCACGTGATGGCGCAGGCTATCCTGCAGCTGTTCCCGGGGACCCGTTACGCTATCGGGCCGACCATCGAGAACGGTTTCTACTACGACTTTCAGTTTCCCCAGGCGATCACCGACGCCGATCTGCCACGTATCGAACAGGAGATGGCGCGCATCGTCAAAGAAGACCTGCAAATTACGCACAAGAAGCTGTTGCCTGAAGAGGCACGAGAGTATTTCCTCAACCTCAACCAGAGCTTTAAGGTTGAGCTCATCGACGATCTGCTGGCCGCGGCCGAAGGCGGCGCGGCACCCACCCTGAGCGTCTATGGCCAGGGCGAGTTCACCGATCTCTGCCGCGGGCCACATGTGCCCAGCACGGGGAGGCTCGGGGCCTTCAAGCTTACGAGCCTAGCTGGCGCCTACTGGCGCGGCGACGAGCGCAAGCCGATGCTCACCCGCATCTACGGTACCGCCTTCGCCACACGCGCCGATTTGGACGCCTACCTGCGGCAGCTCGAGCTGGCCCGGCAGCGCGACCACCGACGCATCGGACGCGACCTCGATCTGTTCAGCTTTCACGATGAGGGCCCCGGCTTCCCCTTCTTCCATCCCAAGGGCATGCGGCTGTGGAACGCCATCATCGATTTCTGGCGAGCGGAGCACGTGCGGGCTGGCTACGAGGAGATCAGCACGCCGGTGATCCTGCGCCGCGAGCTGTGGGAGCGCAGCGGCCACTGGGACAATTACAAAGACAACATGTACTTCACCGAGATCGACGAGCAGCCGTACGCGGTGAAGCCCATGAACTGCCCCGGCGGCTTGCTCATCTACAAGAGCCGCCGCCGCTCCTACCGTGATCTGCCGTTGCGTATGGCCGAACTGGGTCGCGTTCATCGGCACGAGCTCTCCGGCGTGCTCCACGGCCTGTTCCGGGTACGCTACTTCACGCAAGACGACGCGCACATCTACTGCACCCCCGAGCAGCTCGAGGGCGAGGTGCGCAAGGTCATCGCCTTTATGCTGCATATCTACCGCTCGTTCGGCTTCGAGGGGGCCCATATCGAACTCAGTACGCGGCCGGAGAAGAGCATCGGCTCCGACGAGATGTGGGAGCGGGCGGAGGGCACCTTGGTGGCGGCGCTGGCGGCCGAGGGCATCCAGTACAAGCTCAACCCTGGGGACGGGGCCTTCTACGGCCCCAAGATCGACTTCCACATCAAGGACGTGATGGGCCGCACCTGGCAGTGCGGGACCATCCAAGTGGACTTCGCCATGCCCGAGCGGTTGGACATCAGCTACACGGGGGCCGACAACGAAGAGCATCGGCCGGTGATGATCCACCGCGCGCTCCTGGGCAGCGTGGAACGCTGGATGGGTATTCTGCTGGAGCACTACGGTGGCGCCCTGCCGACGTGGCTGGCGCCCGTGCAGGCGCTGGTGCTGCCGGTGAGCGATCGCTTCCTGGACTACGGCCAGCGGGTGCGCGAGGCGCTAGCTGCCGCCGGTTTGCGCGTAGACCTCGACGATCGTTCCGAGAGCCTGGGCAAACGCATCCGCGACGGGCAGCTCCAGAAGGTGCCGTACTTACTGGTGGTGGGCGAGCGAGAAGTCGAGTCGCGCGCCGTGAGCGTACGCGAACGGGGCGCGGAACGCGGCCCCGTCCCGCTCGCCGACTTCACCGCTCAGCTTCAAGCCGAGGTGGCCGAGCGACGGTTGCCGCCACCGACCGACGGCTGATGCGACTGCCTGCTGGGCGGGCTTGAGCGCGTGGTCCACCCTTGCTATGTCGGTCGCGTAGGACTATTCTCTTAGAGCACCTTCGGGTGCGGCCAGGAAGATCGTCGGCGTATCCACCCGAGTAGTCCTGTACCGGATCGCTCGATGGGTGTGCGCTACGCAGAGGGGGACTTCATGGGTGCACTCCATCGCGGCCGTGGGATCGCTGTCTTACCTCACTCGCCTCTCCTGTCTCGCCGATCCGGTCGCCGGCGGCTTGGCGTTCCTCGGCCATCTGACATCCGGTGCGTCCTCGGGTGTGCTCTGACGCTCGCGCTCCTGGCTGCCGGGGCTCTCTCGGGCGCTACGCCGGCCGCCGCACAGCCCCACGGCTCAGCGGCTCCGCCGCTCGTGCTGCTCGCCTTACAGCAGGCGCAACTCATCGCCTCCGATGGTGCTCCCCAAGACTGGTTCGGCTTCTCGGTCGCCCTCGACGGCGAGACCGCCCTGGTCGGTACACCCTACGACGATGTCGGTGCTACCCCCGACCAAGGCACGGCCTACGTCTTCGTGCGCAGCGGCACCACCTGGAGCCAGCAGGCGCAGCTGGCCGCCTCCGACGGCGCGGGCCAGGACTGCTTCGGCTACTCGGTCGCCCTCGACGGCGAGACGGCCCTGGTCGGTGCGCCCTACGACGATGTCGGTGCCACCACCGACCAAGGCACGGTCTACGTCTTCGCGCGCAGCGGCACCACCTGGAGCCAGCAGGCGCAGCTGGTCGCCTCCGACGGCGCGGGCCAGGACTGCTTTGGCGAGTCGGTCGCCCTCGCCGGCGACACCGTGGTAGTCGGCACTAGCTGGCACGATGCGAACGCCACCACCGACCAGGGCGCGGCCTACGTCTTCGTGCGCAACGGCACCACCTGGAGCCAGCAGGCGCAGCTGGTCGCCGCCGACGGCGCAAGCCAGGACCGCTTCGGCTACTCGGTCGCCCTCGACGGTGAGACCGCCCTGGTCGGTGCGCCCTACGACGATGTCGACTCAGACGTCAACCAGGGCTCGGCCTACGTCTTCGTGCGCAGCGGCACGAGTTGGAGTCAGCAGGCGCAGCTGATCGCCTCTGGTGGCGCAAGCCAGGACCGCTTTGGCTACTCGGTCGCCCTCGATGGCGAGACCGCCCTGGTCGGCGTGCCATACAGCGATCGCGGTGCCGACGCCGACCAGGGTGCGGCCTACGTCTTCGTGCGCAGCGGCACGGGTTGGAGCCAGCAGGCGCAGTTCGCCGCCGCCGCCGGCGACGCCGCCGACTTCTTTGGCGGCGCGGTCGCCCTCGCCGGCGACACCGCCCTGGTCGGCGCCTATGGCGACGATGTCGGTGCCAACGCGAACCAGGGCTCGGCCTACGTCTTCGCGCGCAACGGCACCACCTGGAGTCAGCAGGCGCAGCTGGTCGCCTCCGACGGCGCAGGCCAGGACTGGTTTGGCTGCTCGGTTGCCCTCCAGGGCGAGACCGCGTTGGTCGGCACCATCTGGCACGATGTCGACGCTAACACCAACACCGACCAGGGCGCGGCTTACGTCTTCTCCTTGCTCGACGACGGCTCGCCGCTCACTGTCGCCAGCAGTACGCCGGCGCCCAACGCGGGCGGCTGGAGTCGGGAGGCGGTGAGCATCACCCTGTCGGCCAGCGACGCAGGCTCCGGTGTTTCCTCCACTCAGTACCGTCTGGCCGGCGCCCCTCACTGGACCACCTACACAGCGCCCTTCGCGGTGTCAAAACAAGGGCTGTCGACCTACGAGTACTACTCGACCGACAAAGCCGGCAATGTGGAGGCGATCAAAACGCTGAAGGTACGCATCGACTCTACCCGTCCAATTACCAAAGCGCTCGGCAACGTGACCGTTACACGTGGCCGCCGGGCTACTCTGTGTCTCCGCGTTGATGATAGCGTGGCGCCTCAGGCCACGGTCACCGTGAAAATCTATCGCTGCGGCGTGCTCAAGAAGACGCTCAAGCTAGGTCTACGCGCCACCAAGCGGAAGGTGAAGTACACTGGTTACATCTGCCAGCTACCGCGTGGCACCTACACCTGGAAGGTCTACGCTACCGATCTCGCCGGCAATTCAGCCAAGTCGCCGGTGGGCCAGAAGGTACTGAAGGTGAAGTAGACGTTCATCCCCGCCTGGTGCGGTGGTTTATCGTGCCCCGCGCTGGGGCGGGGTCGTCGTGTTTCAAGTTGGGTCAACGCCATTGGCGGCCCTTATCTGAGCGGCCTCGCGTGCCCGGTACTCCCGTGCACCGCGTCGGGCGGCTGCCGACGCTTCGGACTATCGTCTACACTGAATACCGAAGTATCCTCCGACAGGGAAGAGGACCGCGAATGCCCGCGACATCGATCTCGAGAGACCGCGCGATGGCGCGGTACGTGCGGCCCCGTGCCCGTGCCAAGGGGGACGCCTGATGGCCTTCGCCACGCGCCTCAACGTCGTCACGCTCGGCGTACGCGATATCCTGGCCATGCGGGCGTTCTATACACACCTCGGCTTGGTGGAGGCGGCCATCGGCGGTCACGACTCGGTGTACCTCATGGGCGAGGGCATTGTGGTCGCGCTGTACCCGATGGACGAGCTGGCGGTGGCCGCCGCCGACGTCTCGCCGCCGCGCCAGCTCGACGGTGCCTTCAGCGAGGTCGCGCTGGCCGTTAGGGTGAGCAGCGACGATCTCGTCGATGCCGGCTGCGAGCTGGTCCGCCAGGCCGGCGGTACCGTGCTGAGCGAGCCGGCCGTGGCGCTGTGGGGCTCGCGTCATGCCTACTTCGCCGATCCCGAGGGGAACGTATGGCAGCTCGTCTGTACGCCGCAGATCCTTGACCAATTCATGGCGCTTGTCGCTCGCCCGGCCGGGGGAGAGTAGCGGAGGCGAAGCACGGACGGCTGGAGGAGAGTGGTGTGGGCGGTCGCTTGGGCGAGCGGTTGCGAGTGGGCGGGGGGTGATGGCGGGTCACAGACACAGATCCGAGTGGTTGAGGAAGAGGAGTCGCTGATGAACATCGTGGCCATCGGTGGTAGCCCCCGTGTCAAAGGCAACAGCAGCTCGTTGCTGCGGATCGCCGTCGACTCGGCTGTGCGGCGCGGCGCGAGCGCGCAGACCTTCTCTCCGCACAAGATGAGGATCGCCGGCTGTCTCGCCTGCGACGGCTGCCGCAAGCGGCCAGATTCGGTCTGCGTGCAGAAAGACGACATGCATGCGGTCTACGCCGCTGTCAAAGCCTGCGACGTGCTGGTGCTCGCCAGCCCGGTGTACTTCTATGGCCTTTCGTCGTGGCTCAAGGCGGTAGTGGATCGCTGCTACGCGCTCATCACTCCCGAGTTTCCCGATCTGAAGGAGGCGCCAGAGCCGCGGGTGACTCCCGGAAAGGGTTTCTACCTTATCACCACGCAGAACGACGCCTCGCCCTTCTACGGCTATCAGATCCTCTCTACGGTGGTGTACGGCCTTACGTGGATCGGCATGGAGCGGCGCGGCCATCTGGTCGCTACTGGCCTGGATGGGCCCGACGACTGGCAGCGACGCCCCGACCTGATCTCGGCGGCCGAGCGCCTTATCGAAGTCTGAGCACTACGTCGCTCGGGGCACAGTTCGAGGCGGAGATTCGGATTATGCCGGAGCTCTCGCGCGTCACGTGCCGCGGTCGCTCGGCCGCCTCCGGGGCGCTCGGCGCCAGGTTACGGGTGCCGAGCGAGCTCGCGGCCGGCCGTAGTACGGCGTTACGCGACGCCGCTCGTTCGACCGGCGTGCACCGCGTCGTGTATACTGCCCATCGCTATAGAAGCAGAAGCTCGCGAGCTTCTCACCCTGCGCCCCCGATGGTCGACAGGGTTCACGGATAGAAAGGAGAACGTGAGGGCTCGCTTCGGCGACCCTTTTTCTGTATGGGCAGACCATTCACGCCACGAGACAGGCTCAAGGAGCGGGGACCAGATACCCGCATCCGCATCAACGACGGCATTAGCGCCCGCACCGTGCGCCTCATCGACGAGAAGGGGCAGCAAGCGGGCGTCAAGACACTCCAGGACGCGCTCGACTACGCCGCCAGGGTTAATCTCGATCTGGTGGAGGTGGCGCCCCAGGCCGACCCGCCCGTCTGTCGAGTGATGGACTTCAGCAAGTATCGCTACGAGCAAGAGCTCAAGGCGAAGCAGGCGCGCAAGCACCAGAGCACCATCACCATCAAGGAGATCAAGCTGCGGCCGAAGATCGGCGACGCCGACTACAACACCAAGAAGAGTCATGTCGTGCGTTTCCTGGAGCACAAGGACAAAGTAAAGGTGACCATCATGTTCCGCGGCCGGGAGCTGGTGCATCCCGAACGTGGTGAGGCTCTCCTGATGCGCCTTGCCGAGGACGTAAAGGATCTGGGCAGCATCGAGTCGCCGCCCAACCTAGATGGGCGCAACATGATCATGATGCTCGCCCCCATGAAGTAAGCAGGAGAGGTGCGTATGCCCAAGATGAAAACACAGAGCGCGGCCAAGAAGCGCTTTCGGCTTACCGGAAGTGGCAAGCTGGTGCGTCGCCGGGCATTCCGGACGCACCTCATGGAGGCCAAGAGCGCCAAGCGGAAGCGGAGCTTTCGGAAAGCCGCCATGCTGTCCAAGGCCGATACCGCCGGTGTGAAGAAGCTCCTCGGCCTCAAGTAGCCGGTCGGAGGAGCGGGCGGGCCGCCTGCGGAGCGCCGCGGCCCACCCGTTGAAAAGGAGTCAGTAGTCATGCCTCGAGTTAAGCGAAGCATTCACGCGCGCAAGAAGCGCCGAAAGGTCCTGGAGCAGGCCAAGGGCTACCGTGCTGGCAAGCACAGCAGCTACCGGCGGGCGAAAGAGCAGGTCCAGCGCAGCCTGCAGTACGCTTATCGTGATCGCCGCGCGCGCAAGCGCGAGTTCCGGCGTCTGTGGATCGTACGTATCGGCGCTGGCGCGCGTCAAAACGGCCTCTCGTACAACCAGTTCATGCACGGGCTCAAGCTGGCCGATGTTGAGCTCGACCGCAAGGTCCTGGCCGATCTGGCTGTTACCGACCCCGCGATGTTCGCCTCGCTCGCCGACAAGGCGCGTGCGGCCCTTAGCGTCTAGGGAGGGCTCGTCGCATGGGGTTTACGGCGAGCCGATAACCAGCACGCAGAACGCCCTCGTCAAACGGGCGGCGTCGCTCCAGCAGCACAAGTTTCGCCGCCGTCATAACGCGTTTCTGGTTGAGGGCGTGGATCTTGTCGCCGCTGGCCTGGTAGCTGGCCAGCGCCCGCAGGCCATCTTCGTGCAGGCGGAAGACGCGGGGGTACCGGAGCTGCGGGAGTTGCCGCTCGGTGGTGCGTCGTTCCCAGTCGCCGTAGTCACGCGCCGCGTCGCGGCGCACATCAGTAGTCTGGAGACGCCGCCCGCGGTGATGGCCGTGTTCCCTCTGCTGGTGCCGCCGCCCCTGGTGGCGCTGAGTTCGACGCATACGCTGGGGCTGTACGCCGATCGTGTGGCCAACCCGGGCAATCTGGGCACGCTGGTGCGCGCTGCGGCCGCGTTCGGCGCCACCTGCGTCCTCACCTCGCCAGAGAGCGCCGATCTGTTCGCGCCCAAGGTGGTGCGCGCCAGCATGGGCGCCGTGTTCGGCGTGCCGCTGTACTCGGGATGGACGCTCAGCCGGGCGCTCGAGGAGCTGGCATCCGCGCGCGTCTACGGCCTGGTGGCACACGGTGGTGCCGACCCAGGCGCGGTGCCGTTGTGCCGCCCGGCGCTGGTGTGCGTGGGCGCGGAGCGCGTCGGCCTCTCACCGGCGGTGCTGGAGATGGTAGACCAACCGCTGACTATTCCGCTGGCCGGCGCCGTCGCGGGAGTAGAATCGTTGAACGCCGGGGTGGCGGGCGCCATCGCCCTCTACGAGTTCTCGCGCCGCACCGGTGGCATCCCGACCGCAGGAAGGTGACTGCATGGACGACGGGCGATTGAAGGAGATCGCGGCGGCACACCCAGAGCTGGCGCGTCTCTTCGAGGAGGGGCTGGCCGCGCTCACCGCCGCCGCCGACGAGGCCGCTCTGGACGAGGTGCGGGTGAGCTTCCTCGGGCGCAAGAGCCGCCTGACGGAGATCTTGCGCTCTATCCCGCAGCTTGAACCGGCGCGGCGGCCGCTCGTCGGCCGGTACGGCAATCAGGTGCGCGGCGAGCTGGAGCGGCGCATCGGCGAGCGTAGCGAGGAGCTCGCGGCCGCCGCCCTAACCCGTTCGCTGGCCGAGGAACGCATCGACATCACCTTGCCCGGTCAGCCGTTTCCCGCCGGTCATCAGCATCTCATCAGCCAGACGGTACGCGAACTGGAAGACATCTTCATGGGCCTCGGCTACCAGGTGGCGGAGGGCCCGGAGATCGAGCTCGACTACTACAACTTCACGGCGCTCAACACGCCGGAGGATCATCCTGCGCGTTCCCTGCACGACACGTTCTTCGTGGCGCCGCCCGCGAGTTGGAACGCCGCGCTCAGCTACCCAGTTCTGCTGCGCACGCACACTTCACCGGTGCAGATTCGCACCATGGAGCGGCAGCGGCCGCCGGTGTACGTGATCTGCCCCGGGAAGGTCTACCGGCGCGACTCAGATGCCACGCATGCGCCCATGTTCCACCAGGTGGAGGGCCTGGTTGTCGATGAGGGCATCACGTTAGCCGATCTGAAGGGGACGCTGCACCACTTCGTACGCGAGTTCTTCGGCAGCGACCGCGCGATTCGCTTACGTCCGCACTACTTCCCCTTCACCGAGCCGAGCGTCGAGCTGGATGTCCAGTGCCTTCTCTGTGGGGGGGAGGGCTGTCGGAGCTGCAAGTACTCTGGCTGGCTCGAGATCCTCGGTGCGGGGATGGTAGACCCCAATGTGTACGGGTTTGTCGGGTACGACCCCGAGGTAATCTCCGGCTTCGCCTTCGGGATCGGGGTCGAACGCATGGCAATGCTCAAACACGGCATCCCCGACCTCCGTCTGTTCTGCGACAACGACGTTCGCTTTCTGGAGCAGTTCTGATGGTCGTCGCGAGGGTTGAGCGCGGGAGGGCGTCGTGCCTCGTCGGCGGCGAGGCACGAGGGCGCCGCCCGGTGTCTCCCGCTGGTTCGGAAGGAGTGGGACGATGAGGGTCCCCGTCAGATGGTTGCAGGAGTACGTGGCCTGGGACGGCTCGGTCGAGGACCTCGCCGAGCTGCTCAGTATGTCGGGCAGCGAGGTCGAGAGCATCGACTGGGTGGGCGCGCCGCGCGATGCGAACAACCTGACCCGCTTCGTCGTCGGCAAGGTACTTACGCGCGAGCGGCACCCCAACGCCGACAAGCTCAACCTGTGCTCGGTCGATGTGGGCGCCGCGCACGGCGGCGTGCGGCAGATCGTGTGCGGCGCCCACAACTTCGAGGCCGGCGACGTAGTGGCCGTCTCACTCACCGGCGCCGTGCTGGAGAACGGGCTCAAGTTGCGCAAGGCGGCCATCCGCGGCATCGAGTCGGATGGCATGATGCTCAGCGAGCAGGAGCTCGGTTACGAGCTGGAGAGCCCGGGCATCGCCATCTTGCCGCCAGATCTGCCGGTCGGCGCACCCCTGCAAGAGTATCTGCCGGTGGCCGAGGCCGTGTTAGAGATAGAGGTCACGCCGAACCGGCCCGACTGCCTGAGCGTCTACGGCATCGCCAGGGAGGTGGCGGCGGCCGCTGGACTGGCTCTGGCGCCGCCTCCGCTTGTCGAGCCGCCGGTCTGCGGCGCCCCGGCCGAACAAGATATCGTCGTGGAAGTGCTGGCGCCGGATCTGTGTCCGCGGTACACGGCGCGCGTGGTCCGGGGCGTACGCATGGCCGACTCGCCGCCCTGGCTGAAGGCGCGTCTTACCCATGCCGGTATGCGGCCCATCAGCAACGTCGTAGACGTGACGAACTACGTGATGCTGGCGCTGGGCCAGCCGCTCCACGCTTTCGACTTGGCGCGCATCGACGGCCGCCGGCTGGTGGTCCGTCGGGCGGCGGCCGGCGAGCCGATTGTCACGCTGGATGGCGTAGAGCGGCGACTCGACGAGGACATGCTCGTCATCGCCGATGTGCGCCGGCCGCTGGTGATCGCCGGTGTGTTCGGTGCGGTAGAGGCCGAAGTGGCCGCCGGCACGTCTGACCTCGTGGTGGAGGCGGCCACGTTCGCCGGCGCCACTATTCTGCGCACGGAGCAGCGTACCGGCATCCGCAGCGAGGCCAGCTTGCGGTTCGAGAAGGGCCTCGATGCGCACCTGCCGCTCTGGGGACAGGCGATGGCCTGCCGGCTGCTGCAGGACATCTGCGGAGGTGCCGCGGCGCCGGGCACCATCGATGTACACGTGGAGCTACCGGCGCCGCCGCGGCTCCGCTACCGCCCGGCCGCGGCGGACGCGTTGCTCGGCCTCACGCTGCCGGCGGCCGAGCAGACGGCCATCCTGACTCGCCTGGGCTGTCATGTGGAGCGTACGGAAGACGCGGCCTGCCTGGCCGTTACGCCACCCACGTTCCGCTCCGATCTGGAGCGCGAAGTCGATCTCATCGAAGAGGTGGGGCGCATCCATGGCTTTGCACGTGTGCCCGAGACACTGCCTCGGCGGCGCGACGCGGTCGGGGCGCTCACCTCCGCCCAGCGATTGCGCCGGGCGGTCTCGGATCTGCTGGCCTCCTGCGGCCTCGATGAGGTCATCACGTACACCTTCGTGGCCGCTGAGCACCTAGCCGCGCTTGGTCTGCAGGCGGCCGACGCGCGCCTCACGCCGGTGGCTCTGGCCAATCCCATGAGTACCGAGCAGGCGGTGATGCGCACCACGTTGCTCCCGGGTCTGCTCACGACGCTGCGCGACAATGTGAGCCGTCAGAATTATCCAGCGCATCTGTTCGAACTGGGGCGCGTGTACTGCGCCCCAGACTCGCAGCCGGGCGCTCCGTCCGACGTGCTGGCTGGGAGTGGCTCTCCCGCCGTCGAGCTGCCGCGCGAGCTCGAGGCGGTGGGGATCGTTTTGTCTGGGCCGCTGGTGAGCGAGAACTGGACGGGGATACAGCGGGCGACCGATTTCTACGCGCTCAAGGGCATCGTGGATCGCGTGCTCGATGGCCTCCGTGCCGGCGAACGCAGCTATACGCGCGGCGCGGAGCCCTTCCTGCATCCGGGCAAGAGCGCCACGGTAGTTCTGGCCGATCGGCCGGTTGGCTGGCTTGGCCAAGTACGGCCGGATGTGGCGGCCGCGTTTGGCCTCGGAGACAACGAGGTGTACGCGGCGCAGCTCTCTCTCGAAGCGATGCTGCCGTCCGTCCTGGGCACCGCGCTCTTCACCGACCTGGTCACCTACCCGCCGGCCTCTCAGGACCTCGCCGTGGTGGTCGATCGCGACGTGCCGGCTGAAGAGATCCTGGCCGCCGTGCGGGCAGCCGGCGGTGGGCTCCTGCACCGAGTCTCGCTGTTCGACGTCTACGAGGGGGATCAGGTACCAGCCGGTAAGCGCTCCCTGGCGCTGCGGCTGGTGCTGCGCTCGCCGCAGCGTACGTTGACCGAGAAAGACATCGGCGGCGTGCGCTCGCGCGTGTTGCTGGCGCTGCAGCGCCAGTTCGCGGCTACGTTGCGCTGAAGGCCGAACGGCGGAGGGGGTGTGGGGGTCCGTCGGCGACGGACCCCCACACCCCCTCCGCCGTACCTCTCGTCCACGCAGGAGGCTTCGTTTGAGGAGTTCGCGTGGCCTCTTGATTATCGATCGCCGCCGAACTGGCCGAAGCCCCCTCGTCTTGCGGAGGAGCCGACGGCGCGCAGGCAGGAGTAAGCAGTATGCAGTGAGTATGCATGCAGCGGAGTCACCGCCGTGCCGTCGCTCCCATTCACAGGCTTGTCGCCGATGAAGGGTGCGTACAGAACCGGTTTCGGGCCCTCGCTCGCGCCGGCGGCGGGTGCGTGCTTGCATAAGGTGTGGAATATGCGCTATGCTGCCGCGCCATGGACGCCTCGTCTGCGTATCGCCGTTTCGTGCATACCGCTCGCAATCCTGCGGCGTCCTCTGGGCGCGGCCTCGCCGCACCCGTTACCCCACGACCGCCTCAGCGACCGGCACGACCGAGCGTCGTCCGGCGCGGCACCAGTCGGCGCGGTCACGGCTCGCTCTTCGCGTAGTCGCCAGCCGGCCGAGGCGCAGCCGCCTCAGCGCGCCGGACGACGCTTCTCCTGTACCACCTGCGCCCACGTGGCGTACGCCTTGCCCGTGCGGGCACACAGAGGAAAGGACCGGGACCGTGAAGACCTATTCCGTGGCTATAGTCGGCGGCAGCGGCTACACAGGAGCTCTGCTGGCAGAGCTCGTGCTGCGCCACCCCGCGCTCGAGTTGGCGCACATCACCTCCGATGTGCATACGGGCGTGCCCGTATGCTCGGTGCTGCCGCGAGTGCGCACCGAGCTTCCCTTTAGCTCGCACAACAGCGTGGCGCAGGTGGATGCCGCGTTCACGTGTCTGCCCGCTCAAGCGGCGGCGCCCATCGTCAAGCGGCTGCTGGACGATGGCAGCAAGGTGGTCGATCTGTCGCCCGACTTCCGTCTCACGGCGAGCGACTACGAGGCGTGGTATGGCGCGCATCCGTATCCGGAGATGCTGCCGGGTGTATACGGGCTGACGGAGCTGCATCGCGCGGAGATCACCGGCGCGCAAGTGGTGGCTAATCCGGGATGCTACCCAACCGCTGTGCTGCTGGCCCTCACACCGCTGCGGGGACTCGGGCTCCAGGACGTGGTCGTGGACGCGAAATCCGGTGTGAGCGGGGCGGGTAAGGCGGCCACCGAGCGCACGCATTTCTGCTCGGTCGACTCCGACCTCGTCGCCTACGCCGTCGGCGGCCATCGACACTACCCAGAGATGGCCGCCGGCCTTGCCGCGAGCGACGGCCAGGGGCCCTCTCTACTCTTCCTGCCACATCTGGTGCCGCTGCAGCGGGGCATCCTGGCGACCATCTACGTGCGTACCGTCACCCTGCCGACGGCCGCCGAGGTGTCCAACTTGTTGCGGACGGCGTACGCCGGTGAGCCCTTCATTGAGGTGTGCGACCAGCCGCCGCAGCTCAAGGACGTGGCCGGCACCAATTTCTGCCGCATCTTCAGTACGGTCGACGAGCGCTCTGGCCGCATTGTCGTGCTCAGTGCCATCGACAACCTGATGAAGGGCGCGTGCGGGCAGGCGTTGCAGAACCTCAATGTCATGCTCGGCCTCGACGAGCAAGAGGGGCTGCTCTAATGTTGCCGCAGACCCAATTCGTCAAGCTGCCCGCCGAGGCGCGCCATGCTACCGGCAGCGTCACGTTTCCGCGCGGCTTTCGTGCCGCTGGAGTCGCGGCTGGAATCAAGCGCAGCAGTCGGCTGGACGTTGGCCTGCTGGTGTCCGACGCGCCCTGTATTTCGGCCGCGCTGTTCACTCAGAACGCCGCCGCCGCGGCGCCGGTGCACATCACGCGAGAGAGCGGCCGCACCCATGCCCTGCGGGGCTGCGTGGTGAACTCCGGCAACGCGAACGCCTACACCGGCGAGCAGGGGCTGGCGGACGCGCGTCACATGCGGGCCCTCGCCGCCGAGTTGCTCCAGCTCGACGAGCGGGAGGTCGCCGTGGCGTCCACCGGCGTGATCGGCGAGCAGCTTCCGATGGCGAAGATCGACCACGGCATCCGCGCCGCGGCGGCGGAGCTCTCGGCCGGCGGCGGCCTGCGTTTCTCCTCCGCGATCCGTACCACCGACCGGCATCCGAAGCGCGGCGCCATCGCGGTGGACGTGCCCGGCGGCGAGGTTCGTCTGGGCTTCGCCGCCAAGGGCGCGGGCATGATCTGCCCGAACATGGCCACGATGCTCTGCTTCATTACATGCGATGCCGCGCTCGAGGTGCGGCAGTGGCAGGACCTCGCGGGCGCGGCGGTGCGCGAATCGTTCAATCGCATTACGGTAGATGGCCAAGAGTCCACCAACGACATGGTCCTGGCGCTGGCCAACGGCGCCTCTGGCGTCCGCCTGGACGCGGAGGGGTCGCGGCGGGTTGGCGAGGCGCTGCGCGCAGCTCTCGAGTGCCTCGCCATCGCGGTGGTCGCCGACGGTGAAGGGGCGAGCACTGTGGTGCGTCTCTCGGTGACCGGCGCGGCCGACGACGAGGAGGCCGAAGCGGTGGCGCGGGCTATCGCCGACTCCCCGCTGGTCAAGACGGCCTTCTACGGCGACGACCCGAACTGGGGACGCATTGCCCAGGCGGCGGGTCAGGCTCTGGCGCGCGGACAGCGGCTGCCAACGGCCTCCGCGCGCCCGCCGCTCATCCATCCGCTGCGGCTCGACATCGCGTACGGCGATCTGCCGGTGGTAACCGGCGAGAACCCACGGCCGCTCGACGACGAGGAGCGCAGCGGGCTGCACCGGTATCTCGAACAGCCGGAGGTCGACGTCAGCGTGCATCTGTATCGCGGGAGCGCGAGCACGCACGTGTACTTCAGCGACCTCACGCATCAGTACGTCACCCTCAACGCGGAGTACTCGACATGACCGTTCGCCAGCTCAAAACAGTCCGCACCTTGCTGGAGGCGTTGCCCTACATTCGCCAGTTCTCCGGCTCAACGATGGTCATCAAGTACGGTGGCGCGGCTATGACGTTCGGGCACCTGCGCGAACAGTTCGCCGCCGACATCGTGCTCCTCAAGCTCGTGGGTATGAACCCCGTCGTGGTTCACGGCGGCGGTCCGCAAGTGTCGCGCCACATGGAGAAGCTGGGCATGAAGCCAGCCTTCGTGAACGGTTTGCGGGTGACCGATGCGGCCACCATGGAGGTCGCTCGCATGGTACTGGTGGGGAAGGTCAACCGTGACATCGTGGGCCTCATCCGCAGGCACGGTGGTACGGCGGTGGGCCTCTCGGGAGAGGACGCCGGCCTGATCATCGCCGAGCCTGAGCAGGTTACAGACGAACACGGCGCGCCGATCGACCTGGGGTTCGTCGGTCGGGTGAAGCGGGTCGACAACACGATCCTCGATGTCCTCGCACCGTACATGATCCCCGTTGTGGCCACGATCGGCGTGGGGGAGGACGGGCAGATCTACAACATCAACGCCGACACCGTCGCCGCCGAGTTGGCGACCGCCCTGAACGCCGCCAAGATCGTGTTCGTGAGCGATGTCGGCGGCATCGTGGACGCTGTGGGCGGAGAAGAGACCGTCATCAGCCAGTGCACGCTCGATGAGATCGCTGCGTTGCTGGCCGCCGGAGGCATCACCGGCGGCATGATCCCCAAGGTCAACGCGGTGCGCCGGGCTCTCGAAGGCGGTGTGGCGAGCGCCCACATCATCGACGGGAGAGTGGATCACGCCCTCCTGCTGGAGGTGCTCACCGACGCAGGGTGTGGCACCAAGATCGTGGCGGACGCCAAGGAGGGAGAAGATCGTGCCGACGCTACGGAAAAGACGGCGCAGAGCGGGCCGATTGCATGAGCTGTGTCGCATCACTAAACTAGGGCAGCTATGCTGACGCATAAGCTGGCATACACACTGCAGCATACCTGCCCCTCCGCGACGTGGCGCTCAGGACGGCACGCCCTCTCCTTCCACCGCGTCCGAGGCCTTGGCGTCGGCGAGCGACGTACGCCCGCCGGCGGGGGCGTGCGGATCTAGCGGGCCGCTTCTTCATCCGCGTTCCGCGTACACGCTCCCTCCGGCATTCGACGGACCCTTCCGCTCGTCGTCCCGTATCCGGAGGCAAAGTAATGACCGTGCGACACCAGAAGACCGTGACCACCCTGCTCGAAGCGGCGCCCTACATCCGCGGCTTCTGGGGCAAGGCGATCGTGGTCGCCTTCGGCGGCATCGTGATCCGATCGCCGCGCTTGGGCGATCAGCTCGCCGCCGATATCGCCCTCCTGCGGATGGTAGGGATGCAGCCGGTGGCGGTACACGCCGACGGCGAGGGTGTCGCTGACGCCATCCGGGCGCACGGCGCCGCGGCCATCCAGATCGTCCCTGAGGTCGAGCAGCTCCGGCTATCGCCGGGCGACGCCGTCGGTCAAGCGCCTGTGGCGACCGCCCGCGTCGCGGTCTCGCTGCTCCAGCGCATCCGCCAGGTGACCGTGGGGGAGGGCGTGCCCGTGATCACGGTCCCCTCCGCCGGTACCGAGAGCATGTCGCCAGCCGATCTGGTCGCCGGCGAGCTGGCCGCCGGACTGCTCGCCGAAAAGCTCGTGCTGGTCGGCGATCAAGGCGGCCTCACGCAGAACCTGCCGGCTGAGGAGATGCCGTTGAGTGAGTGCGACCTCGCCTACCTCGGCGCGCTGGTTGCCGCTGGGAGTGTGCCCCACGACCTGCTGCCCAAGGTCGCCGCCGCGCGTACGGCACTCGAGGCGGGCGTGGCCAGCGCGCACATCATCGACGGACGCGTGGAGCACGCTCTGCTGCTAGAAGTGCTCACCGACGCTGGATGTGGTACCAAGGTGACCCCATGAGCCTGGTCGTGGGTACGTCAGGAAGCACGTCGCCGCCGAGGAAAAGGCTGTGGCTGCATACTTTGTGCTGCCCGTGGTGTATTCTATGCATCGATCCTGGAAGGCCGCGGGACATGGACGCAGAGGGGGCGATCGAGAGTCATGGCACGCAACAGCAGTATCCTGGCCTCGGGGCGCGTGACACCCGTGAGCAAAAACGAGCGACATCGCTTGATCCAGACGGTTGTCTCACAACGGGAGATCGGTACACAGCGGGAGCTCGTGAACGCGTTGCAGTCCCTCGGCTGTCATGTGACGCAGGCCACGATCTCACGCGACATCCGGGAGCTGGATCTTCAGAAGGTACGCACGCATCTGGGCCGGCCGCGGTACGTGATGTCGCTACGCGAGCATCCGCGCAATCCGGAGCAGGCGGCCAGTCACGTGCTGCGCGACTTCAGCATGGCGGTGGCCGCGGCAGACAACCTGCTGGTGGTACGGTGCGAGATCGGCACCGCCTCCACGGTGGCTCGGGCGATCGACAATCTCAACCATACGGACATCATCGGCACGTTGGCCGGCGACGATACGCTCATTGTCATTGTCCGGGACGCCGGCACGGCCGAGGAGATAAAGCGGTACCTCGACCGTTTACGGGGCGTGTAATCGCCACGGCGTCGCCCGGCGTTGCAGGATATGCGTCCCCCGTGGGTCTGTCCGGGGACGTAGCGTATGGTCCACGTGCGGGCGGCGCACGCCCGCGGAGCAGTGAAGGAGCATCATGACCGACACCGTCATCCTCGCCTATTCCGGAGGTCTCGATACCACCGCGCTGATCCCCTGGCTGAAGGAGAACCGGGGCTGCGAGGTGGTCGCCGTCCTCGTCGACGTCGGTCGCATGCGCGATGTGCCGGTGCTCATCGAGCGCGCCAAGTCCGCCGGGGCCCTCGATGCTTACGCCGTCGACGCCAAAGACGAGTTCGCGCGCGACTTCTGCCTGCCGGCGCTCATGGCCAACGCTCTCTATGAAGACAGGTATCCGCTGGTCAGCGCGCTCTCGCGGCCGCTGATCGCGCAGAAGCTGGTGGAGGCAGCGCACAAGTACGGCGCTGGCATGGTCGGCCACGGCTGCACGGCGAAGGGCAACGATCAGGTGCGCATCGAGGTCGGTGTCCGTGGCCTCGATCCCCATCTCCAGATCCTGGCGCCGGCGCGGGAGTGGGGGATGAGCCGCGAGGAGCTCCTCGACTACGTCGCCGAGCGTCACATCAACATGCCGCTGACGAAGAAGAGTCCCTACTCCATCGACGAGAACCTCTGGGGGCGGGCCAACGAGTGCGGCCTGCTGGAAGACCCCTGGGTGGCCCCTCCCGAAGACGCCTACGCCTGCACCACCTCGCCACAGGAGGCGCCCAGCGAGCCGCAGATCGTCACGGTGGACTTCGTGCGTGGCGTGCCGGTGGCCCTCGACGGCAAGCGGATGGGGCTGGTCGAGCTCATCGAGGCCATCGATACCATCGGCGGGACGCACGGCTACGGCCGTATCGACATGATCGAGAACCGGCTGGTGGGCATCAAGAGCCGTGAGATCTACGAAGTGCCTGGGTCGCTGGCGCTGATCACCGCGCACAAGGAGCTCGAGGATATGGTCCTCACGCGCGACCTCATCCACTTCAAGCGCACCATCGAGCAGAAGCTCGCCGACATGATCTACGAGGGCCAGTGGTTCGATCCGCTCACGGATGCGTGCAAGGCCTTCCTGCTCTCGACGCAAGAGAGGGTGACCGGGACCATCCGGCTGCGGTTCTACAAGGGGACCTGCGTGCCGGAGGGGCGTAAGTCGCCGTACAGCATCTACAACTACAAGCTGGTCACCTACACCAAGGACGACGAGTTCTCGCATGCGGCCGCGCAGGGCTTCATCCAGCTCTGGGGCCTGCCGATCGAGGCGTGGGCGCGCGTCGGCAAAGAGGTGGAGGTGAACGAGCAGGCGTGAGCGTCGCTCGCTCCGGCAGGTTCGCCGGCGAACGCCATCCGGCGTTCGTACGGCTCAATTCCTCACTCACCCTCGACTGGCGCCTGTGGCGCGAAGACATCGAGGGGAGCGTGGCTCACGCGCACGGTTTGGCGGCCGCCGGTGTGCTCACCGGCGAGGAGCTGGCCGCCATCGCCGACGGGCTGGCCGGGGTGGCTGCCGAGATCGAGGCCGGGGAGTTCATGCCGCGCGACGAGGACGAAGACGTTCACATGGCGGTCGAACGGCGACTGATCGAGCTGATCGGCGACGCCGGTGCCAAGTTGCACACCGGGCGCAGCCGCAACGATCAGGTGGTCACCGACGTGCGGCTGCACCTGCGCCGCGTGATCGACCGTCAGGACGCGGCGCTGGTCGGCCTGCAGGAGCTGCTGGTTGAACGGGCGGGGGAGCACGTGGAGCACGTGCTCCCCGCCTACACACATCTGCAGCGCGCGCAGGTCACCTCGCTCGCCCATCACCTGCTGGCGTATTTCTGGATGCTCGCGCGCGACCGTCGCCGGCTGGCGGCCGCGCGCGCGGCATGCCAAGAGCTGCCCCTGGGCTCGGGCGCCGCGGTGGGCCTCAACTACCAAATCGATCGCGGCGCCGTGGCCGCCGCGCTGGGTTTCGACCGTGTGGCTCCTAACTCGCTCGACGCGGTCGCCGACCGCGACTTCGTGCTCGACTACCTGAGCGCCGCCGCCGCGCTGGGCGCTCACCTCAGCCGTCTCGGCGGCGAGCTGGTGCTGTGGTCGAGCGCCGAGTTCGGGTTCCTGCGGCTGCCAGACGCGTTCAGTGGCGGCTCCAGCATCATGCCGCAGAAGCGCAATCCGGACACCGCGGAGCTCATGCGAGCTGCCGCACCCCGTCTGGCCGGCGCGCACCATGCCCTGCTCGGCGTGCTGCACGGATTGCCGCTGGCGTACAACACCGATCTGCGCGAGGACAAGCGCCACTTGTTCGACGCCGTCGATTGCCTCGACGAGCTGCTTCCGGCGGTACGGGGATTGCTTGCCGCTCTCGAGTTTGTCCCCCAGCGCATGGCCGCCGCCTGCGACTGCTGGCTGATGGCCACCGATGTGGCCGACTACCTGGTGGGCCGGGGACTGCCGTTTCGCGAGGCGCATCACCTCACCGGCACGCTCGTGCGCCACTGTCTGGAGCGGAGGGTGGGCTTGTTCGACCTCTCGCTTGAGGAGTTGCGAGAGTTCTCGCCGGTCTTCGACGAGAGCTACGCCGCGCTGGCCGATCCGCAGGCCTCGCTGGCGGCCAAGATCTCCCGCGGGGGCTCCTCGCCCGCGCGCGTCCGCGAGCAGTTGGCCGCCGCGGCGGAGCTGCTCGCCACCGGCCGTCCGCCGGCGCGGTAGCGCCGGCGCCGGCCCGGTGGCGCCGGCCCGCTCGTTCGTTCCGGCGCCCGTTCCTACGACCCCCGCGCGGGCAGCCAGCGCTGCAGGGTGCCGACCACCTCGCTCAGGTGCGAGATGAGCGCGACCTGGTTGAGCGTTCCGGTCACAACGATGCCGCGCTCCGGGGCGCAGTACATGAACGAGCTGAAGAAGCCCGAGTGGCCGACCCAGCGCACGCCGTGGCGTTCGTCGATCTCCACTCCGCAGCCGTAGCCGCTCCCCGCGCTCTCGGATTGCGGGGTGGGGGTGAGCATTGTCTCGAGCGTGGTCGGGTCGTCGAAGACCTTGCCCTGCACGAGCGCTGTCACGAAGGTGGCCAGGTCGTCGGCGGTGGACACCAGCCCGCCGCCTCCGTTCGTATCGAACGAGGGGTCAAAGCTTGTCGTGTCGATCACGCCGTAGTACGCATGGGAGAGCCCCGGTCCGCGTGGTCTCTGCCGTCCCTCGAGGTACGTGTCGTGCAGCCGCAGGGGCGTGAGGAGGTAGCTCTGGTAGGTATCGGCCAGGGATCGGCCGGTAACGTCTTCGACGATCATCGCCAGCAGCACGTAGTTCGTGTCGGCGTAGGCGAAGCTCTCATCCGGGGCGGCGGAGGCCTTCCTGTGGGTGAGGGCGAACTCGACCTGCTCCATGGCCGTCCAGCGCTTGCGCGGATGCGCCTTTACCGCCGCGATGTAGTCCGCGTTCATGGCGTAGTCGGGGATGCCGCTCGTGTGTGTCAGGAGATGGCGGATGGTGATCTGCGGGCCGTAGGACACGCCGTCGATCACGTTGAGGCGATCGACCAGGCCGGCGTCGAGGTAGGCCGAGATACGGCTGTCGAGTCGCAGGCGCCCCTGCTCGCAGAGGCGCAGCACGACGACGGCGGTGAACGTCTTGCTGATGCTGGCTATACGGAACTGATCCGTTGGCTTCATGGGACGCGCCGCGTCTCTCTGGAAACCCCCGCTGGCGACGCGGTAGACACCGCGGGGGCCGCCGCCGGACAGGCCCACCCGCAGGACGGCGCCCGGCCCGCTGCCACGGGCGGCGTCGAGCAGGCGCTGCACGGCGGCGCGGGTCACCGGCTCGACGGCCGCCGCGCTCGGCGATGGCGATGCGGAGGCCGTCCGTGGCATCGCCGCCCCGTCGCTGCAGCCGCCCGATACGAGAGCGGCGGCCGGCAGGAGTCCGGCTAGGCACGCTGCTACGCCGACCGCGGTCGCGCGGCGGCGATGCCGGCCTGTCCCATTTGGTCGAGACGTCTCGTGGTTCGTCGGACGGCTCCCCTCGATCGCCGCTGAGAGCGTAGGGCGTGGTAAACCTCTCCACCATAGCGAAACATTGGCGTGGATGGCTACTCTCTGAGCGAGCGGCTGGGCATTCGTGGAGCCGCGAGTGGATGGTCGGGCCGGTGGGCTCTCCCCGACGGCGATCCGCTACAATCGGCGCGTGGTCTCTGCTTTCTCATACAGTGCGTCGACTCTCGACGGCGATCTTGCGGCGGCGTCCTCTCGTCGCTTCGCGACTCCGGTCGGGTCCGGTGCTTCCGCGGGATCGAGGGGGCGCGGCGGTCGAGCTGGCGGGCGCTCGTGGCTCTCACGGCCGGGGGCACGCTGAGATGACGTCCGTCCCCGAACGCCAGTACGTCGCCCAAAGCGGCGTGGTGGAGTCGCTACCGCCCGCGTTCTACGATCGACCGGTGCTGCGGGTGGCGCGCAGTCTCATCGGCTGTCGTGTGTTCTTCCGCGGCGTGGGCGGGGTGATCGTAGAGACGGAGGCGTACGCGCACAACGACCCCTGCTGCCACGGCTTCCGTGGCCGGACGGCCCGTAACGAGGTCATGTTCGGGCCGCCCGGGTATCTGTACGTGTACTTCACGTACGGCATGCACTTCTGCGCCAATCTGGTCTGCGAGCAGGAGGGACGGGCGGCGGCGGTGCTGCTGCGAGCGCTCGAGCCTACCCATGGCCTCGATCTCATGGCGGCGCGGCGTAGTCTGGCACGCGGCGACGGCCGGCCGGAGGCCGTCGCCGACGTCCGTGCCCTGTGCAGCGGCCCAGCTAAGCTGACGCAAGCCCTGGGGTTGGGCCGCGCCGAGAACGGCTTGCCGGCGTGGCGCGAGCCGCTGCTGGTCCTGCCGCCCGCCGCGCCGGCCGGCGGCTCGCGGCGGCGCATCGCCACTACACCGCGCGTCGGCGTCGGCGAAGACACGCGGCCATGGCGCTTCGTGGATGCCGGCAGCGCTTTCCTCTCGCGGCCGCTGCCGCGCCGCTGATGCCGCTGCCGCGCCGGCGGCGAATCTCGCCCGTGACTCATCGCGGAGTATGATGCTCGCTGTGGACAGGTGAGCGCCCCGGCACGCTGCCGCGCCGCAGTCCGGTCGTGGTGTCGCCGGTTCGAGCGCCGTGCGGCCGGGGCAGCCGGAATCGCGAGTGAGAGGATCCCCGCGTGAAGCTTCGTGACATGTATGAGACAGCGGTGCGCGTTGGCATCCAGGCCGACCCTCGCGGGCAAGAGGGAGTACGGCGGTACCTCGACCAGGTTCGCGAGCAGGTCGACAAGCTGCCGGACTATCTCAAGCAGATCGCCGACCCCGAAGACGTCACCAACCCATTCTCCGATACGCGCATCTACGTCGGCGAGGACGACGCGGATGTGACGACGCTGCTCGCCGGCATCGACATGAACGTCGGAGAGATCCTGCTCGCCGACCGGCTGCGCGAAAAGGGTACACCGGTCGACGCCGTCTACACCCATCACCCTGAGGGCTGGGGCCTCTCCAAGCTCGACAGTGTGATGAGCGTTCAGGCCGACATCTGGGCCCGCCTCGGCGTGCCCATTCAGGCTGGCGAACGGCTCATCAACGAGCGTCGCAAGGCGGTCCGCCATCGCTTCATGCCGCTCAACGCCACGCAGGCTATCGACGCCGCGCGCCTGCTCGGCATCCCCTTCTTCTCGGCGCACACGCCCACCGACAACCTGGTGTACAGCTTCCTCACGCGCTCCTTCGACGAGCGCGACCCGCAGTCGTTGGAGGATGTACGGAAGGTGCTGTTCGACATCCCCGAGTATCGCATTGCCGCCACGCAGGGTTCGGGCCCTTCGCTCGGAGACAGCGCTCCGGAGAGTCGCTGTGGCAAGGTATTCGTCGACATGACGGGCGGGACGGAAGGGCCCGTAGAGGCCATCGAGCAGCTCGCACACAAGGGCGTCGGCACCATCGTCTGCATGCATATGGGAGACGAGCTGCGCAAGGCGGCCGACGAGCATCGTATCCACATCGTGATCGCCGGCCACATGGCCAGCGATTCCCTGGGCATCAATCTGCTCCTGGATGAGTACCAGCGCCAGGGTGTGCGCATTATCCCCACGTCGGGGCTCATCCGCGTCTGTCGCGACGAGGCTCTGAAGGTACTCGAGGAGCAGCCGGCGGCCGTACCGCGGTGAATCCCGACGAGGGGGACAGACCGGCCGAGCTGCTGGCGCCGGCGGGCGACGAGCGCGCGCTGCGCGCGGTGCTGGCCGCCGGCGCCGACGCCGTGTACCTCGGCATGGAACGGTTCAGCGCCCGCGCCTTCGCCGGTAACTTCGACGAGGTGGGCGTGCTGGCGGCCATCGACCGGGTGCACGCGTACAACGCTCGCGTTCACTTGGCCGTCAATACCCACCTCAAGCGAGAGGAACTGGCGGAGGCACTGACGGCGCTGGCGGGACCCTACCAGGCCGGTCTCGATGCCCTCATCGTCGCCGATCTGGGCTTGGCCGCCGCGGTGACGCGCGCCTATCCCGAGCTGCACCTGCACGCGAGCACGCAGTTGGCGACGCATTCCTCGGCACAGGTGGCGATGCTCGGCCGGCTCGGGTTCCGACGAGCGGTGCTCGCGCGGGAGCTCAGCTTGACGGAGATCGAAGCGCTGGATGCCGGCGCGGTGGAGTTGGAGGTCTTTGCTCACGGCGCCCTCTGCTACAGCTACTCGGGCGCCTGCCTGTTCTCTAGCATGCTCGGTGGCCGCAGCGGGAACCGGGGTCGGTGCAGCCAGGCGTGCCGCATGCGCTACACCCTGCGCTCGCGCGATTCGTCGGTACGTGCCGGCGGCGAACACAGGGGGCGGATCATCTCGACGGCCGATCTCTGCGCTCTCGAGTTCCTGCCGCGACTACTCGCCGCTGGCGTGCGCGCATTCAAGATCGAGGGCCGCATGAAAGACGCCGCCTACGTGACGACGGCTACGGCGGTGTACCGCGAGGCTCTGGAGAACGCCCGAGCCGATCCCGCGGGATACCAGGTCAGGCCAGATTGGCGAGCGCGGCTGGAGCAGAGCTTTTCGCGGGGGTTCACGGTGGCTCATCTGCGGGGTCGCCATGCCGAGGTACGCAACCCCCGCCGTGGGGGGCATCGTGGCGTGCTGGTGGGCCGCGTGGAGGTCGTCGATCAGGAGCGCGGCCTGGTCGGTGTGCGGCTCTCGCAGCCGGTGGCCGCCGGCGACGTGTTGGTCATCTACACGCCATGGGGGCAGACAGACCCGCTGCGCGTGCTCGCGAGCGCCCAGGAGGATGGCGTTGCGGCGGCGGCTGGCCAATCGGAGCCCGGGCGGCTTACGCTGCGGGTGGGAGAGCGCGTGGCGATCAAGGACCGTGTGTTCCGGCTCTCGTCCGGTCGCCTCGATTCGTTTGCCGAGGACGCGGTCACGGGGCGCATGGCGGCGCGTCCCGTCGCTCTGCACGCTCGCCTTGAAGCGCGGCCCGGGCTGCCGGCTCGCCTGCGCTTGCGCGCCGACGGCGAGAGCATCGAGGTCGTCGGCGCGGAGCCGCTGGAGACGGCCCAGCGGGCGCGGCTGAACAGCGGCCGTGCTCGCGATGCCGTGGCCGCCCTGGGCGGCACGCCCTATCGGCTCGGCGAGTGGAGCTGCGATCTCGAGGGCGATCCGTTTCTCCCGATCGGCGCGCTGAAGGAGCTGCGGCGGCGAGGGCTGGCCGAGCTGGACGCTCACCGCCTCCGCCGCTGGCGGCGCAACCTCGACCCCGCGGCGCTCGAGGCGTCCCGGGCCGCTCTGCCCGGCGCGGCGGCGGGCAGAGCTCCGGCTAGGGTGCCGCCGCTGCCGGTGATCCTTCACCTGCGTCTGGACGAGGAGCCGCTCCTGGCTCCGGGTGTCGCGGCCCTCGTCCTCGACCTGTACCCCGGAGACGCGGTTGCCGACGTGGCCGCCGCGGTGGAACGGCTGGCGGCGGCCGGACTTCCGCTCCGTTGCCGGCTGCCCGAGATCCTTTTCGACGGCGACATGCTCTGGTGGGCCGCCGTGCGCGCGCTGCCGTGGGAGGCGGTGTGCGCGCGCCATCTGGCCCACATCTCAGCCGGTCGCGTGCCGGCGATCCTCGAGTACCCTCTGCAGGGCCTGAACGCCCTCACCGCGCGGCTGCTCGGCGCTCGCGCCGTGGTGGCCAGCCCGGAGTCCTCACTCGCCGAGATCGCCGCTCTGGCGGCGGACCTGAGCGTGGCGCCGGCCATCGGCGTCGAGATGTACGCGTTCGGCCGCCAGCAGCTGATGGTCACGCGCGATGTGCTGGGGGCGGCTGAGGGCCTGGCGAACCCGGATGCGTGGACCTACCTCGAGCTCGTAGACGCCAAGCGCTTCGTGTTTCCCGTGGAGGCCGGGCCGGAGGGGTCGGTGATCTTCAACTCGCGGGTGACCAATGTGGCGGCGGCCGAACGCGAGCTCGCCGACGCTGGCGTGAGCGCGCTCCACGTAGTCCAGCGCGATCTGCTGCCGGCGGAGAGGGCGGCGTTCGCCGCCGGTGGCCTGCGGGCGCTGGCGGCGTACGCGTCCCCCGACCGGTCGACGACCGGCCATCTCTACCGCGGCGTGCGCTGACCCGGCCGGCCGGGGGCGGCCAGAGCCTGTGGTATCATCGCGGGCGGCCTGTCCCCGACCCCCACTACCGTGCGCAATCGCCAACTTATCGACGATCTCATGGTGGGTGCCGTTGAGGTGCTCCCCGAAGGTGCTCTCGAGCACAAGCTCGCCGTCGCCGAGCGCGAGGGTCGGCCGCTGCGAGTCAAGCTCGGTGTGGATCCCACGGCGCCCGACATCCATCTCGGCCACACTGTGGTCTTGAACAAGCTGCGGCAGTTCCAAGACGCGGGCCACGTGGCCGTCCTCATCATCGGCGACTACACGGCTCGCATCGGTGATCCGTCGGGGCGTTCCAAGACGAGGCCGCGCCTCGACCCAGCCCTCATCGACGCCAACGCGAAGACCTATCAGGACCAGGCGTTCCTGGTCCTCGACCAGGATCCTTGCAAGCTGGAGATTCGCTACAACGGCGAGTGGCTCTCCGCCCTCACCATGGAACAGGTCTTCGAGCTCATGGCCACCACCACCGTGGCGCGTATTCTGGAGCGAGACGACTTCGCCAAGCGATTCGCGGCACACCAGCCCATCAGCGTGCTCGAGATGTTCTATCCGCTGGCCCAGGGCTACGACAGCGTCGCCGTCGATGCCGACATCGAGATCGGTGGCACCGACCAGAAGTTCAACCTGTTCATGGGTCGCGACCTGCAGGAGTACTTCGGCCGGCCGTCGCAGGCGATCATGACGCTCGACATCCTCCCGGGCACCGACGGCGTCGAGCGTATGAGCAAGTCCACGGGCAACTACATCGGGGTGGCCGAAGACGCGCGCGACGTGTACGGAAAGATCATGAGCATCCCCGACGGGGCGATCATGACGTACTTCCGCCTGCTCACGTCGCGCCACGCTGCCGAGCTGCGCGCGATGGAGGCGGATCTCGCCGGCGGCCAGATCAATCCGCGCGACCTCAAGGCGGCATTGGCGCGCGACATCATCGGCCGGCTGCAGGGAGAAGAGGCAGCCGTGGCCGCGGAGGAGCACTTCGATCGCGTGTTCCGGCGGCGCGAGGCGGCCACCGATGTGGTCGAACTCTCGCTGCGGCCGGACGATGTGGAAGACGGCACGGTATACCTGCCCCGCGCGATGGAGCGCTGGTTCGGCCTCACGCGCTCGGAAGGCCGGCGACGGATCGAGCAGCGGGCGGTCACTCTCGACGGCCAGTGCGTGAGCGAGCTCAGCTTGCCGGTGGGCGAGGTGCGGGGCAAGCACATCAAGGCCGGCAAGTCGGCCAAGTTCCAGGGAGTGGTCGCCGGAGAGTAGCCCGCCGTGCGGCGATGGCCCGTCTGCCTGCGCCGTTCTCTCGTGTCGCCAGCGCGGCACTGCCGTCTTCGCGGCGCCGCCCTGAGAGCCGGGGCTCGCTAGGGTGTGGTGGTATTCTCCGGGCGTGTCTCCAGGGCTCGAGCGATCTTCGCCAGCAGCTCGTCGACCGTGCGGTACGTGTTCTCGGCGAACTCTCCGAGTGCCGCGCGCTCGAAGACATTAGCGGAAGCATCGGGGAACTCGTAGATGAACGAGTTGCTGAGGCCCAGGTCTAGCCGTTCCCAGATGATCGACGACTGCAGCGAGACCGCCACCCGCGTGTCGTACATGCTGTGGCGGGAGCTCTCCGCGCCGGTGTCGAGCGATACGAGATCCCCGTCGGCCAGTGCCGCGTAGGGCGGTTCGATGCGATGCTGGCTGAGCAGTCGTCGTTCCATGGGGTGGAGGTAGATGCGGAGGGTGCGACGGTGCTCGTGGGCGTAGCGGGCGAGCGCCTGAAGATGCTCGCTCGCGTTCAGGGCGTAGCGGTTCGTGAGGTACGCGCCGCGGCGCACGCGGTCGAGGTCGTCAGGCTGGTAGAGACCTTCTCGACGTGCCCATTCGCCGGAGGAGTAGTAGCCGATGTCGTAGAGGGGGGCATGGGGTGTCAGGTCCTTGATGTCGATGATGTACTCCTGCCCCGCGTAGCGGACCGCGCCGGGCTTGAACGTGCCGCCGCGGCGGTAGTAGTCGACCTCGGCGAGGTTCACTCTCGAGGTGAGCACAACATTGACGGGGACGTGCAGATGCCGGCAGTTCCGCGCCAGGGGGATGCTCTGGTACACCGCGTGCACGCTGAGTGAGGTGTGGCGCGCCAGGAACGTCAACAGCAGGTACTGGCGACGATCGTACAGGCTGAACACGTAGGCGTGCTCCAACTCCGGTTCGAGCCGCTTGAGAAGCTGCATGTCGACGAGCGCTCCGCCGAGCCAGGCGTAGCGGCGGGCGCTCCAGTCCAGCAGCCCGAGCAGTCCCCACCAGGCGCCGCGCAGCCACCAGTGCCACCAGGCGCGGTTCGGTCTGGTAGGCCGGCGTCGGGCCTGCCTGCCCAGGAAGTCGGTCTCTACACCGAAGTGATGGCGGAGGAAGAACGCGCGTGCCGTGCGCTGCCGCGCGCTCGCGCTCCCCGGAAAACACGATACCGTCGTGGAGCTCAGGTGCGGTGCGGCGCCATACGCCGCGCGCTGTGCGGTGACCAGCGCCGCGCCGAGGAGGAGCGCGCGGTCGTGCCACCAGGAGCGCGGGCCGTGTGACGGCAGCGCGCGCGCGCGTAGCGCCTCATGGAGGAGGTTGAGGTCGGCATCGCCACCGTTCACGGACCGGCAGACGATGCGCTCGAGATTCACTCCCGCCACGTCAACTCGTCGCTAGCCGGCGTCGCAAGAGACACTCGGCGAGCTGGAAGTCGAGCGGCTCGTCGATGTCGACGGACACGTCGTGCGGCATGACGAGCGCGAACGTCTCGGGACCCAGAAAGCCCTGCTGCGCGCGCCAGTAGGAGACGTCGGCCAGGTAGATCGATCCGTTGAGGCGGTAGTAGGGGCCGGACTGCTGGCGATTGCTCCGCGCCGCGGCGGCATCGCAGAAGGAGGCCATGTTGCCGTCCGCGGGCAGGCGGCCGATCCAGAGGGGGCTGTGTTCAGCCTCGCAGACGGATACGATCGCCCGCCCGCGACTCTCGCCGAGGCGCGCGAAGGCGGCGTCGATGTGCGCCGCCGTCCGCAAGGGGGACGTGGGCTGGAGGAGGAGCAGCCAGCCATACGAGTCGCTGCCGGCCGCGAGCGTTACCAACGCGTGCTCGATCACGTCGGTCATGCGCGCCTCGTCCGAGGCTAGGTCCGCCGGCCGCTGAAACGGCACGCGTGCCCCGGCCGCCGCCGCCGCCGCGGCGATGGCCGCGTCGTCGGTGCTCACCACGATGTCGTCCACGAAAGCACTCTCCTGAGCAGCGGCGACGGTCCACGCGATCAGGGGGCGCCCGAGGAGCGGCTTGCTGTTCTTTCCCGGGACCCCCTTCGAGCCGCCGCGCGCGGGGATCAGGCAGAGGACCGGCAGGTCGCGGTACACGACTAGCCGTCCTCTTCGCCGGCGACGCGGACGCCGGGAATGTCGTGGAAGCCCTTCTTGAGCGGCCCGAGTTGCTCGGCATGTTCGCGGAGGATGGCGACGATGCGCTCGGCGGCGTGGCCGTCGCCGTACGGGTTCTCTCGTGCCGCGGCTAGGTGCTGCGTCGCGGGCGAGAGGGCGTGGTGTATCGCGGCGGCGATAGCCGCCGCCTCGGGCTCGCAGTGGAGGACGCTCGGCCCTCGCTCGCGGCCACCTTGGCGGTCGCCGATGTCGACGCTGGGTGTGCCCAGTGAGGGTGCCTCGATGATACCGCTCGAGGAGTTGCCGATGCAGACCTGGGAGAGCTTGAGCAGGGATAAGTACCGTGCCGCGCCGAGCGAGGTGAAGACGCGCATCCTGTCTGGATGGCAGGAGCAGTACTGCTCGATGGCCGTCGCGATCGGCTGGTTGTCGGCGTCGGCATTCGGCATGGTGAAGACGGCGTGCAACGTCGGGAGGCGGTCGAGTGCGGTCAGCAGCTCCGCCATCTGGGCTCCCGCCGTCCGCTCTTCGAGCGTTACGGGATGAAAGGTCACTACCGCCGTCTGCGGGCCGAAGACCGGCCCCAATTCCGCCTCCAGCTCGCACTTCGTCATCTTCCTGAGGTGGAGCGCGTTATCCACGCCGAGGGCGCCGACGACGAAGATGCGGCGGGGGTCCTCGCCGAGTTGGACGATGCGTTGTGCCGAGCGTTTCGTGGCCGGGAAATGCAGCCAAGACAGTTTGGTGATGGCGTGCCGCATGGCGTCGTCGGCGGCCCCCAGGCTGAGTTCTCCGCCGTGGAGATGGGCGATCGGGATGCGGGCGAGGAGCGCGGCGGCGGCGGCGGCGAACGTCTCGAAGCGGTCGCCGAGCAGTACCAGCAGGTGTGGCCGCAGTGCGTGGAGCTGCTCGGCGACGCCCGCCAGTGCCGCCGCCGCCGCGCGAGTTACGCCGAGTTCGGAGTCGTCGTCGAGGTCGAGTGGCACGCTGCCGACGATGTGGCGACCGTCGCGTTCTATCTCTGTGACGGTCGCGCCGAACCGTGGCGAGAGATGGGAGCCGGTGACGATGAGCCCCACGTCGAATACGGGGTCCATCTCCAGCAGATCGAGCAACGGTCGGAAGAGTCCGTAGTCGGCGCGCGTGCCGGTGAGCACGGCGATGCGCAGGCGCTTCATGGCAAGGGCTCCGCGATCTGCTCGTCGGGGGCGTACGCGCGTGTCGCGATCAGGCCGACCACTTCATCCCAGTGCAGCGGCGAGATGCCGGTACCGGGTCGCTTGACCGCCAGTGCGTCTTCCGTGAGCCGTTCGCCAGCGGCGATGGCGCGCGCGGCGACGATGCTCTTGCGCGCCGCGGCGGCGGTCTCCGCCTCGGCGCTCGTGGGGCGCTTCACGTCGTCGCCGAGTGCAAGCTCTACCTCACGGATGGCGCGCGCCATAGCGGCGAACTGCTCTGGCTCAAGAGAGGCCCGGTGGTCGGGGCCGGGGAGGGTGCGATCGAGCGTGAGATGCTTCTCGATGACGCTCGCCCCGAGTGCTACCGCCGCGACCGGCACCGAGATGCCTTCCGTGTGATCCGAGTACCCGACGGCGACGGCGAGCTGGTCGCGCAGCGTGAGCATGGCGCGGAGATTCACGTCGCCCGGTGGGGTCGGGTACTCGGTGGAGCACTGGAGCAGCGTGAGGCGGCTGCGCGGACATCCGGCCGCCTCGAGGACGGCGACGGCGGCGCGTGCCTCGTCGAGCGTCGCCATACCCGTCGAGAGGAGGACGGGGATGCGGAGGGCGGCGATGCGGCGCAGGTAGGGGACGTTCGTGAGCTCGCCGCTGGGGACCTTGATGCGCCGTATGCCCAGCGTGGCGAGCAGGTCGATGCTCCGCAGGTCGAAGGGCGAGGAGATGAACTCGATCGCGCGCTCGTCGCAGCGCGCCCGGATCGCACGGTGATCGGCGTCCGAGAGTTCCAGCGCGCGCAGCATGGTGAGCTGCGATTCACCGCGCGTGGTCCTCTCCTCCTGGTACCTCGCCTTGGGCGCTTCGGGCGAGGCGAGCAGGTCGGCGCGAAACGTCTGAAACTTGACTGCATCTGCGTCCGCGGCGGCCGCCGCGTCTACGAGGGCCAGCGCCAGCTCGAGCGAGCCGTTGTGGTTGACGCCGGCCTCGGCGATCAGCAACGTGCGGGAGTCCGGTGTCATGGCGTTCGCTGTCGGGCGGGGACGCCCGTGACGGTCGTCCCGTCGGCGACGTCCGCGACCACCGCCGCTCCGGCGCCGATGAGAACCCCGGCGCCCACGTGGACGCCCTGGATAATGGCGGCACCGGTCCCCACGAGCGAGGCCTCGCCGACGGTCACGGCTCCCGAGAGGGCGGCGCCCGGCGCCACGTGGGCGAACGCTCCGATCACGCAATCGTGGTCGACGACGGCATTGCTATTGATGATCGCGCCTTCGCCGAGCACCGCGCCGGGGCCCACGACCGCCCCGGCGGCTACGAAGCAGCCGGTGCAGAGCCGCGCCGTGGCGGCTACCGTGGCGCGCGGATGCACTACGGGGGGAAGCGTAAAGCCGAGTGCGAGCGCCCGTTCGTGGAGTCCGCGCCGTGTTCGCACGTCGCCGACCGATCCCACGCCGACGACACCCGTCTCGACGCCCTCGGCGAGCAGCCTGGGCAAGGTGTCGTCGTCTCCGTACAGCGGGACGCCGTCGACGGGTCCGTCCGCGGACGGATCGACGATGGCGAAGGGCTGGAGCTCGCCGGCGGCGCGCAACGCGTCGATCACGACGCGGGCGTGCCCTCCTCCTCCGATGATGACGACCGGCTTACCGACCGACTTACCCACGATCGTGTGCCCCAAGTCGGTCGAGCATCACGTGCAGCTCGTCGATGGCTCCCATGTCGAGCCATGACCCCTCCGATACGGGGTACACGCCGAGCGAGCGCCCTTGCGCCAGGTAGGCGTTAGCTAGATCGCTCATGTGGAAGAGGGCGCCCTCGGGCACGTCGTTGAGTACGTGCGGTTCGAGGACGTACATACCGGTAGAGACGAGGTGGTCGGAGGCGGGTTTCTCCACGATGCGCGTCAACTGGCTCCCTTCGCCGACGTGGCAGACGCCGTACGGGATGGTGAAGTGCTTCATGGAAGCTACGAAGGTGATGTCGTGCTTGCCGTCGCGGTGGAAGCGCACGACGTCCGCGTAGTCGGCGTCTACCAGGATGTCGCAGTTGGTGAGGAAGAAGGTGGTGTCCAGACGCCCCTTGAGGAGCGAGAGCGCGCCGGCGGTTCCGAGCGGCTCGCCCTCGACCGTATACTCCATGGCATATGGCACGGCGATGTCGTCGAAGTAAGCTCGTACCAGGCTGGCCTTGTGATGGAGCATGAGGAAGAAGTGGTGGCACCCCCACTCGAAGAACCGGTCCATGATGAGCTGGGCGATCGGTTTGTCGCCCACGGGGACCAGCGGCTTGGGGAGGATGTGCGTGTAGGGGGCCAGGCGCGTGCCTCGTCCGCCGGCCATGACCACGACCGGCAGGTCGAGTGTGGACCGCTCGGCGCGTCGGGCATGGCCCTCCATGAGGTCGTGCCACCAGACGGCGTCGACCACCCGGCCGCGCTCGTCGAGCACGGGGATGCACTCGAAGTGGCGCTCCGCCATGAGGTGCTCGACGCGCTCGCGGGCCCAGCCCTCACGGATCGTGCACGGTCGTGGGTTCATCGCCGCGCCCACGGGGTCGTCGAAGGCCTTGCCGGCGATGATCCAGCGCCGCATGTCGCCGTCGGTCGCCACCCCCAACAGCTTGCCGTCTTCCGCGACCACGAGGACGATGCCGCTGCCGGTGGCGTCCATGCGTCGTAACGCAGCGCCAATGGGCTCGCTGGGATCGATCAGAACACTGCGCGTGCGCTCGTCCACTTCACGCTTCTCCCTGCTTCGCGGATCGCTGTGGCCACTCGTTCGACGTCGCGGGGGGCTAGGTTACTTGAACACGGCAGATTCAAAGCGCGGTCCCAGAACCAGCGGGCGCGCTCAACGCGCCAGGCCGTGCAGGCACGGTACGGCGTCTGGTCGTGCAGGAGGCCCCACAGCGGTCGTGTCTCGATGCGCCGTGCGCGCAGCGCGGTCATCAGATCTTCCTTATTCGCGCCGAAATCGCCGGGCTCGACCACGATCGTGTGGAACCAGTAGTTTGGCTGCGTGCCCGCCTCGACGCCCATCAGGGTGATGCCCGGCACGTCGGTGAGCAGCTCAGCGTAGAGCTGGTGCTGGGCGCGCTTGGCTGCGATGAAGCCCGCGAGCTGCTCCGTCTGCGCCAAGCCGAGCGCCGCCGCGATGTTCGTGAGCCGGTAGTTCCAGCCGACCTCGTCGTGGATGAAACGCAGGGTGTCGGTCTTGGCCTGGGTCGTGAGGTGCCGCACGCGCTCCGCGGCTCGCTCGTCCGCGGTCACGTACATACCGCCCCCGCCACAGGTGACGATCTTGTTGCCGTTGAACGAGAACACGCCGCTCTGCCCGATGGTTCCCACCGATCGGCCGGCGAGCGGTCCGCCGCTCCAGCGGCTGCCAAGTGCCTCGCTGGCATCTTCTATGACGGCCAAGCCGTGCTCGTCGGCCAGTGTCTGCAGAGCAGCCATGTTCGCCGGCCTGCCATACACGTGGACCGGCAGCACCGCGCGCACCGTGCGGCCGCTGGCTCGTTCGCGACACACGCCGTCGTTTCCACGTACGCACGCCTCTTCGAGGAAAGAGCGGACGCTGGCGACGGCGATGTTCATGTACTGGTCGCAGTCGACGAAGACCGGGTCGGCGCCGGCGTGGCGCACGGCGTTGGCCGTGGCGATGAACGTGAGCGAAGGGACCACGACGAGGTCGCCGGGGCGGACGCCCGCCGCGACGAGCGCCATGTGGAGGCCGGCGGTGCCGTTAACGACGGCGACCGCATGGTGGGCTCCCGTCAGCCGCCGGATGGTCTCCTCGAAGCGCTCTACATACGCCCCCACCGAGGAGACCCAGGCGGTATCGAGGCATTCCTTGATGTACGTCCACTCGTTTCCGGCGACCACTGGGACCGAAAGGGGGAGGAATGCCTCAGACATTGTAGATGTCGGCCTTGTACCGTCTCGCGTTCTCGGGGATTCGGAACCACGCGACGGTGCGCTCGAGCCCTTCGCGCAGCGGTACGCGCGGTCGCCAGCCAGTGAGCTCCCACGCGAGGGTGTTGTCGCCGAGGAGGCGCTCGACCTCCGACTCCGGAGGCCGCACGCGCTGTTCGTCGAGCACGATGCGGGCGGCGGGGTTAATGATGTCGATCAGCGTGCGCGCCAGATCTCCGATGGAGATCTCTTGGCCGTTGCTGAGATTCACGTTTCGGCCTATCGCGGCGTCGCACTGCGCCAGGGCGAGAAAGCCGGCGCAGGTATCGCTCACGTACGTGAGATCGCGGGTGGGGTGCTGCGATCCGAGGCGTACTTCGGCCGCGCCCGCCATCAGCTGCGTGATGATCGTCGGGATAATGGCTCGGGCGGACTGCCGGGGCCCGTACGTATTGAATGGTCGTGCCACCGTGACCGGAAGTCCGAAACTCAGGTGAAAGGACTCGGCGAGCGCGTCGGCGCCGATCTTCGTCGCTGAGTACGGCGACTGGCCCTGACGGGGGTGCTGCTCGTCGATCGGCACGTGGCGCGCGGTCCCGTACACCTCGGAGGTGGAGGTCACGACGGTGCGCTGGACCTCTTCGTCGCGCGCAGCCTCCAGGATGTTCAGCGTACCGCCGATATTGGTGCTCACGTAGCTCGCCGGGGCCTGGTACGAGTACGGGATGGCGATGAGCGCGGCGAGGTGAAAGACCACGTCGGCGCCGCGCACCAGAGCGCGGACCGCGGCCTGGTCGCGCACGTCGCCCGTGACCACCTCAATCTCCTCGAGCGTGGCTTTCGGCACGGCCTCGAGCCAGCCCCAGTCGTTGAACGAGTTGTAGAGCGCCGTAGCGCAGACGCGGGCGCCAGCTTGCACGAGGGCCTCCGCCAGATGGCTGCCGATGAAGCCGTCGGCCCCGGTAACTAGCGCGCGTTTTCCTGCCAGATCCATATCGTCTTCCTTCGGGTTACCGCGGTTCGTCGTTTTACGCTGGGGTGCGCGATGGCCCTTTGTCTGCAGACTATACTGAGGCACCCGAGGCGTGTCCAAGCTCCCGCGGCCGCTCGTCAGGGACGCATATCGTCGGGGAGCACTCCGGTGTCGTCGCTCGTGGTGCCGATCTCGCCAGCCGTGCGTTCCGCCTCCGTGGCCTGTTCACCGGCGCTGGGCCGGCGACGGCCTCGCTTCTCCCGCCTCTTAACGAACGCACGTACCTCGTCGACCGTTGCGATGCGGCACACGAAAATGAGCGCGAGGATCGGGGGGGCGATGGCGACTTTGGCAATCAGATCCAGCCATATGGGTAGCTGCAGATTGACCAGCACGATCGCCGCGGCCAGCGACAGGGAGTAGATGCCGATGAGGAGGGCTAGGTTGCGGTCTTCGTAGATGCCCGGGCGCAGGCGGTTGGAGATGACGCGAGCGAGGGCCGCCATGAACGCGTACGCGCCGAAGGTGGCCCACGCGGCTCCGAGCATGCCGAAGCGGGGGATGAGGATGAGGTTGCCTCCTAGGTTCAGGAGCGCGGCCGTACCGGAGATGGCGGGGACCCACGTCGTCTTGCGCGCGTGGAAGATAGGCGTGGAGACCACCATGTAGAGTGCGAACATGTAGTACCCGGCCGTGACTACCGGGACCACCGGCGCCGCGGCGTTGAATCGACGGTTCACCAGGAGCACCATCAGGTCGGGGGCAAAGAGCGTGAAGCCGATGCCGAGGACCGTGACGGTGGCGGCGTACACGGTCGTCAGCCGCGGGAGCATCTTGCGGCCCTCCTCGGTGTCCGCCAGATCGTAGTAGATGGGCCCCCAGGCCTGGTTGATCGAGCGGCAGAAGAGGTTGAGGACCATGCTGAAGTTGTAGGCCAGGGAGTACAAGCCGACTTGAGAGAGCGTGCTCAGCTTCACGAGCAGATACCGATCGATGTAGGTGAGCACCCAGCCGGCGAAGTAGTGGGGCAGGAGCGGCAATCCAAACGTGAGGGAGTGGCTTAGCTTCTCCCACGAGAACCGTGGCGTCCACCGGCGAACCACGACCACGAGCGAGAGGGGTGCCATGATCGCGGCGGCTACCAGCGTACCTTTGAGCGATCCGTACGCCCCCTGTCTGAGGGCGACCACGAAGTAGAGCGTGAACCCCGTGTTGAGGACAAACGTCGACAGCTGGAAGGCGATGAACATCTTGGCCTGGCCGAGAGCCCTGTTGATCGATTGCTGCATCGCCTGCGGCAGGCCGATGAACGCGGTGAGCAGCGCCAGCACCAGATACGGATTGAAGGGGATGTCCTTGGAGCCGGTGATGCGAGCGGCGAGGGCGGGTCCGAAGATGAATCCGAGGGCCACGAGGATGCCGCTGAACAGCATGACGAACCAGAAGACGTTGAAGAGGATCACGCGGCGATCGTTGATGTGCTCGGCAGTGCTCCGGTAGAAGAGGACCAACGATCCGCTCTGCCCCAGCATCATCACCGTCCCGAGCATCGAGGAGAGCATGGCGATGTAGGACATCACGCCGTAGTCGGCACGTGTGAGGTAGGTCGTGTAGATCGGGGCGAGCACGATAGCCGATGCTCGGATGATGAGTGAGCCCAGACCGTAGATCGTGGAGTCTCTGAGGACGCGCCTGACCTCTTTGTACATGGACCTCACGTGAGCTGGGTGGGGGACGGGGTGACGAGCGAGTATACCATCCGGGGTGCGCTCGGCGGCAGTCCTGCAGGTGCCTCGCCGGGCACCGTCCGTGCGGTTGACACTCGTTGCCGGGCGGGTATACTTCCCCAGCGCTCCCGGAGTCCGCTCGGCGCAACGGTTCGCGTCGATGACCGGGGAGATAGGGCTCTTGACGAGGACCCGCAATGCGCGCATAATCAGCGGCCGCGGCGGGTACCTTACAGGTCTGGGAACAGCCTCCCTCCATCATGGTGGGGTAGTCTGCCCCTAAAGCCGGAGAGCCTGCCAGTGTGCCTAAGGGCACGCGGTCTTTGAAAACTGAACAGAGTGGGGCACCGATCATCTGACAGTGATCGGTGAACGCCAGTGCGCTTGCGTACCTGCGGGTGCGCGAGCTCAAACTAGACCCCGTTGCGCGGTTCGCGTTGCTGAAACGGCCGGCTCACGACCGGCCGCGTCGAATCGCGTGACAACGAGGCATTTGAGCGCCTCGTCTTTGAGAGCACAAGCTCTTCTCTCGCTTGTCCCGGGGCTTCGGCCCCGAGCACCAAGTTGTCATGGAGAGTTTGATCCTGGCTCAGGACGAACGCTGGCGGCGTGCTTAACACATGCAAGTCGAGCGAGAAAGCCCCTTCGGGGGTGAGTACAGCGGCGAACGGGTGAGTAACACGTGGGCAACCTGCCCCGGAGATTGGGATAACAGTTCGAAAGGGCTGCTAATACCGAATGACGTGCAGTCTGCACAGTGGGCTGCACCAAATGGTAGCTTCGGCCTCCGCTCCGGGATGGGCCCGCGGCCCATTAGCTTGTTGGTGAGGTAACGGCTCACCAAGGCGACGATGGGTAGCTGGTCTGAGAGGACGATCAGCCACACTGGGACTGAGACACGGCCCAGACTCCTACGGGAGGCAGCAGTGGGGAATCTTGCGCAATGGGCGAAAGCCTGACGCAGCAACGCCGCGTGCGGGAAGAAGGCCTTCGGGTTGTAAACCGCTGTCAGGAGGGACGAAGCCACTCGGGTGAATAGCCCAGAGGGTGACGGTACCTCCAGAGGAAGCCCCGGCTAACTACGTGCCAGCAGCCGCGGTAATACGTAGGGGGCAAGCGTTGTCCGGAATCATTGGGCGTAAAGCGCGTGTAGGCGGCTTGCCAAGTCCGGTGTGAAATCTCGGGGCTCAACCCCGAAACTGCACTGGAAACTGGCTTGCTAGAGTCCGGAAGAGGAGATTGGAATTCCTGGTGTAGCGGTGAAATGCGCAGATATCAGGAAGAACACCCGTGGCGAAGGCGGATCTCTGGGACGGTACTGACGCTGAGACGCGAAAGCGTGGGGAGCGAACAGGATTAGATACCCTGGTAGTCCACGCCGTAAACGATGGGCACTAGGTGTGGGAGGTGTCGACTCCTTCCGTGCCGTAGCTAACGCATTAAGTGCCCCGCCTGGGGAGTACGGCCGCAAGGCTAAAACTCAAAGGAATTGACGGGGGCCCGCACAAGCAGCGGAGCATGTGGTTTAATTCGACGCAACGCGAAGAACCTTACCTAGGCTTGACATGACCCTGAAAAATCTGGAAACAGATTCCCTTTTCGAAGCAGGGCCACAGGTGGTGCATGGCTGTCGTCAGCTCGTGTCGTGAGATGTTGGGTTAAGTCCCGCAACGAGCGCAACCCCTATCCTATGTTGCCAGCGGGAAAGCCGGGGACTCGTAGGATACTGCCGGTGACAAACCGGAGGAAGGTGGGGATGAGGTCAAGTCATCATGCCCCTTATGTCTAGGGCTACACACGTGCTACAATGGCCGGTACAAAGGGCTGCGAGACCGCGAGGTGGAGCGAATCCCAAAAAGCCGGTCCCAGTTCGGATTGGAGGCTGAAACTCGCCTCCATGAAGTTGGAGTTGCTAGTAATCGCGGATCAGCAACGCCGCGGTGAATACGTTCCCGGGCCTTGTACACACCGCCCGTCACACCACGAAAGTCGGCAACACCCGAAGCCGGTGGGCTAACCCGCAAGGGAGGCAGCCGTCGAAGGTGGGGTCGGTGATTGGGGTGAAGTCGTAACAAGGTAGCCGTACCGGAAGGTGCGGCTGGATCACCTCCTTTCTAGGGAGTACGGCGGCACCAACCGCCGTGAGCGCAGTGTCGCAGCAGTTGACCGACGTGGTCTGCGGACCTTTCCGGGCAACGCGGCCTGCCCTCTAGATACTCATGTCGACCACCGGCGTTGTCGCAGCGGAACAACCAACCCCGCTGCGACCCCCACTCCTGTTCAGTTTTGAGAGAGATGCGTCTTGCAGACGAAATAGCTACGGAGGCGTCCGATCCCTCGCCGTCGAATCTGGCGTTAGGTGTGTCAGCGTGCGATAGAATGACGAGGCAGTTTCCATCGGAGGAGGGATCATGGATCTCGGCAAGGTCACCCGTAACGACTGGATCATCGTCGCCGGAGCGGTGCTCATGTTCATCGGCACACTTGGCACGTGGTACTCGGTCTCCATGAAGAAGGTCCTGGGAATGGACATCAACTTGGGGGTGGATACCGGCGTGAACGGTTGGCATGGTAGCTACTTGGGGTGGCTGACCTTCCTCCTGTGCCTCGCGGCCGCGGTTGTGGTGCTCTCAAAGGCTACGGACAAGTTCTCTCTGCCGGTTTCGCTTCCGGGGGGATTGCTCGCCATGGCCGCCGGCGCGGTGTCGGCCGTCATCGTCGTCCTCCGTATGCTTGCTCAGCCCGGGCCTAACGAGTACGTGAGTCTCGGTTGGGGCATTTGGCTGTCGCTCATCGCGGCCATCGTGGTCGCTCTGGGAGGAATGCTGAAGAACGCTGAGTCTGCAAGCTAAAGTTTCGCCGGTCGACCCGGTCGCCTCTGAGCGTCAGCTCAGAGCAGGTACGGGGTTCGCGTCGGCGAGCGGTGCCGGTACGCCGGCGCGAACCTTGAAAACTACATAGCGGCAAAGGTGTTCTTCTGGTCAAGATAATAAGAGCCAGCGGTGGATGCCTTGGTGCCAGGAGCCGATGAAGGACGTGGACGGCTGCGATAAGCTCCGGTGAGGTGCTGAACAACCTTCGACCCGGAGATGTCCGAATGGGGAAACCCACGTGTGGTAATGCGCACGTACCCGTGTCTGAACACATAAGACACGTGGAGGCAAGCGGGGGAACTGATACATCTTAGTACCCCGAGGAAAGGAAAGAAATCTCGATTCCCTGAGTAGTGGCGAGCGAAACGGGAACAGCCTAAACCGAGCAAGCGCGATTGGGTGCAGCCCTAGCTTGTTCGGGGTTGGAGGACTCGGCTTCATCACTCTGCATGGTGGTGGGGGAGTTACAAAGGATCACGGTAGCAGAAGGGCCTGGAACGGCCCGCCAGAGGGGGTAAAAGCCCCGTACGCGAAACCGCGATTCCTCCCTTGTCGAGCACCTGAGTACGACCGTGCACGTGAAACGCGGTCGGAAGCTACGGGGACCACCCCGTAAGGCTAAATACTACCTGGCGACCGATAGCGGACTAGTACCGTGAGGGAAAGGTGAAAAGAACCCCGGGAGGGGAGTGAAATAGAACCTGAAACCACTGGCTTACAAGCGGTCAGAGCCCGGGCAACCGGGTGATGGCGTACTTTTTGCATAACGGACCGGCGAGTTACTCGTCTCTGGCAAGGTTAAGGAAACGGAGCCGTAGCGAAAGCAAGTCTGAATAGGGCGATTGAGTCAGAGGCGGTAGACCCGAAACTGCGTGATCTATCCATGGGCAGGTTGAAGCGGGGGTAAGACCCCGTGGAGGACCGAACCCACCTAGGTTGAAAACTGGGGGGATGACCTGTGGATCGGAGTGAAAGGCTAATCAAACGCAGAAATATCTGGTTCTCTCCGAAATATATTTAGGTATAGCCTCGTGCGTTCAATCGTGGCTGTAGAGCACTGTTTGGCCTAGGGGCCCTACCAGGTTACCGAAGTCAGACAAACTCCGAATACCACGATTCCAGAGCACGGGAGTCAGACTGCGGGGGATAAGCTCCGTAGTCGAGAGGGAAACAGCCCAGACCACCAGCTAAGGCCCCCAAATGCTAGCTAAGTGGCAAAGGATGTGAGAGTGCATAGACAACCAGGATGTTGGCTTAGAAGCAGCCACCATTGAAAGAGTGCGTAACAGCTCACTGGTCAAGTGTTCTTGCGCCGATAATGTAACGGGGCTCAAGCTAGCTGCCGAAGCTGTGGGATTCAGCGCAAGCTGGATCGGTAGGAGAGCATTCCCATGCCGCTGAAGCGGCGGCGTAAGCCAGCCGTGGAGGCCTGGGAAGAGAGAATGCCGGTATAAGTAACGAAAGGGAGGCGAGAAACCTCCCCACCGTATGCCCAAGGTTTCCTGGGTAAAGGTAATCTGCCCAGGGTTAGTCGGGACCTAAGCCGAGGCCGATAGGCGTAGGCGATGGACAACGGGTTGATATTCCCGTACTACCGCTTTGCGTTCGACCGAAGGGGGGACGCAGTAGGTTAAGCGGACCATGGCGTTGGTCGACCATGGACAAGCGCGTAGGGTTGCGTGTAGGGAAATCCGCACGCTGTAAGCCTGAGACGTGATGTCAGCCGGCGTAAGCTGGCGAGCCGCCGAAACCATGCTGCCAAGAAAAGCCTCTAGGGAGCAAAGTGTGTACCCGTACCTAAACCGCCACAGGTGGGCAAGTAGAGCATACTAAGGTGATCGAGAGAACCCTCGTTAAGGAACTCGGCAAAATGGCCCCGTAACTTCGGGAGAAGGGGCGCCCTTCTGGGTGAAGCTGCATGCCAGCGGAGCGCGGAGGGGCCGCAGTGACCCGGCCCAAGCGACTGTTTACCAAAAACACAGGTCTCTGCTAAGTCGAAAGACGATGTATAGGGGCTGACGCCTGCCCGGTGCCGGAAGGTTAAGAGGAGGTGTTAGCCAATCGTAAGAAAGGCGAAGCGCTGAATTGAAGCCCCGGTAAACGGCGGCCGTAACTATAACGGTCCTAAGGTAGCGAAATTCCTTGTCGGGTAAGTTCCGACCTGCACGAATGGCGTAACGACTTGGGCGCTGTCTCAACGAGGGACTCGGTGAAATTGTAGTATCGGTGAAGATGCCGATTACCCGCAGCAAGACGGAAAGACCCCGTGAACCTTTACTGCAGCTTGATATTGGAATCCGGTGCACGTTGTCCAGGATAGGTGGGAGGCTGCGAAGCCGGGACGCCAGTCTCGGTGGAGTCACCCTTGGGATACCACCCTTCGTGTATTGGGTTTCTAACGCCCGGCCGTGATCCGGCGGGCAGACAGTGTCAGGTGGGCAGTTTGACTGGGGCGGTCGCCTCCTAAAGTGTAACGGAGGCGCCCAAAGGTTCCCTCAGCACGATTGGAAACCGTGCGAAGAGCGCAAAGGCATAAGGGAGCTTGACTGCGAGACTGACAAGTCGAGCAGAGACGAAAGTCGGGCTTAGTGATCCGGCCGTGGAGAGTGGAATCGCGGTCGCTCAACGGATAAAAGGTACTCCGGGGATAACAGGCTTATCCTCCCCAAGAGTCCATATCGACGGGAGGGTTTGGCACCTCGATGTCGGCTCATCGCATCCTGGGGCTGGAGTCGGTCCCAAGGGTTGGGCTGTTCGCCCATTAAAGCGGTACGTGAGCTGGGTTCAGAACGTCGTGAGACAGTTCGGTCCCTATCTGCTGTGGGCGTTGGAGATTTGAGGGGAGTCGTCCCTAGTACGAGAGGACCGGGATGAACAGACCTCTGGTGTATCTGTTGTCGTGCCAACGGCACTGCAGGTTAGCTACGTCTGGTCGTGATAACCGCTGAAAGCATCTAAGCGGGAAGTACACCCCAAGATGAGATCTCCCACCTCCTCGAGAGGGTAAGGCCCCAGGTAGACCACCTGGTTGATAGGCCGGATGTGTACGCACAGCAATGTGTTTAGCAGACCGGTACTAATTGGCCGAGGGCTTGACTTGAACACCCGCGTCGCTATGTAGTTTTCAGGTCCGTGTCGGCACCGGCGCCGAAAGTTCCGGTATGCGCAGTGCATGCCTCAGGTTTCCGGTGGCCATGGCGGAGGGGTCACACCTCTTCCCATTCCGAACAGAGAAGTTAAGCCCTCCAGCGCCGATGGTACTTCGGGGGAAGCCCCGCGGGAGAGTAGGACGCCGCCGGGAAACAGGAGCGAAAGGCCCGCAGACAGCTTCGTCTGCGGGCCTTTCGCGTTCTGGAAAGGCAGTGAGCGCGGCGCGCTCGGTGGACCGTACAGTACAGTGCTGCGGGAGCGCGGCGCGGGACGGGGAGACCGGCGCCGACGGTCAGTGACCTCTGTGTGGCACTACGACGACTGGGACTGAACTCTGGTGGATGAGCCTGTAGGCGAGCGAACCATGGAGAAGGCCACTGACCGCTCCCTCTCCGTGGGTGCCGATGACGATGAGCCGAGCCTGATTCTCAGTAGCGGCGTCGAGCAGTGCGCGTGCTGGATCCTGCCATACGATGTGGGTCTCAGCGGATGCTCCGGCACATGCGATGCGATCCGCGGCGGCCTGGAGCATGGGCTGCACCGCCGCGGTGACCCGCCCCTTGTAGCTGGTGAGGGCGCTGTCGTCCTCGGCCGACTCGTGGCTGCGGTAGCCGGGGGGAAGCCGGTCTCCGTACACAACAACGACACGTGGCTCGTCGCTCATCTTGGCGAGCTCCACAGCCTCGTCGAGGGCGGACATGGCGCATTCCGTACCATCGAATCCAAGGACGATTGGTGTGTTCATGGCACTCCCTTCTGTGCTCCCCCGTGCCATCGCCCCGACGGTCTCCCGCAGCATCCGTGGGCGACACGAGCATGATTCCCTGGGGCACCGTGAAGGTAACGGAGGGGTGCCGATGAGCGGCTGGCTGCTGCGGTGCTGCCGCTATGTGGGCTCGCGTCGCGATACACTGGAGAAGAGCGGAAGGGGTGAGGATGGCTTCAGAGGTCACGCCAGAGTCCGAGTTCAGGAAGATCGCCGATGGTGGTGCCTCGCGCGAGGACCCTCTGGAAGTGTGGAGATGCGGCGGTGGAACGGCCATGGTCCAGGAGTTGGCGCGAGCGCGGGGTCCTTTGGGGGAAGTCGTGTTGCGTCGCCGCCGTGGCCTCCTCGAGGTGATCGGCAATGGTACGTTCCTCATCTCCGAGGAGAACGAGGATTCAAGCCGCGCCCTAGTGTCGGCTGCTCGTCATCTCCTTCCACGGCGGCCGCTGGATGTGTTGATCGGCGGGCTTGGCTTAGGCTACGCGGCGGAGGAGGCGCTCCGCTTGCCTCACGTACGCTCGGTGGTGGTCGCCGAGCTAGAGCCCGCCGTCGTCGATTGGTTCCGCGTGTTCTCCTCGGAACGAGCCGCTCGCGTGGAGCGCGACCGGCGCCTTCGCATCGTCGTCGGAGATGTGCTGGACCAGCTTCGCACCGGCGTGCGGGCTTGGGATCTCATCTGCCTCGATACCGACAATGGGCCGGGCTGGCTGGTCCATCAGGCGAACGCGGCGCTGTACGAAGTACCGGGGATACGGACGGTCCGCGCCGCTCTCCGCGAAGGGGGCGTGGCGGTGTTCTGGTCGGCGGAGCGATACCCCGCTTTCGAAGCCTCGCTCGCGGCCGTGTTTCGCTCCGTTCTCCCGCGGAGCGCCAGCGATGTGGTGGACGGGCGGCGACACGAGTACACCATGTACGTGGTGCGGTAGAGTGCTGCGTAGCCGATGAATGACGCGATGCAGCTAATCGACCTGTTCCCCCTGGAACTCGTGGTGCTCCCGGGCGAGGCTGTACCGCTCCACATCTTCGAGGAGCGGTACAAGCGGCTCATGACTCGTTGCCGGACGGACGGCGCGGAGTTCGGTGTGGTGCTCGCGGAGGAGGATCGCGTGCACGAATGCGGGTGCAGTGTGGCGCTCACCGCGGTTCTGGAAGAGTTCGACGACGGCCGCTCGAACGTGCTGGTCGAAGGCCGTCGCAGGTTTCGCATCCTGCGCCTGTTCGAGCCGGAAGACGAGGCAGACGAATGTCTGCGAGCGCAGGCGGAGTTCTTCGACGACGTCAGCTTCGAGGTTTCGACGAGCGTTCGCGAGTCGGCGATCGCGGCCTACACCGAACTGCTCGGATTCGTGGGCATCGATACGCCGCACATACCGGCGGGCTCCGGTCCCCTCTCGTTCCGTATGGGGGCCGCCGTGAATTTAGGCGCGCCGGTAAAGCAGGCCTTGCTCGAGTCGACATCCGAGAGCGAGCGGCTGGTGGAGCTCACCGCCGTAATGCGTACGCTGCTGCCGCGGCTCAGGATGCAGCGAGAGCGCGCCGACGCCATTCGGGGAAACGGCAAGGGCATGTGAGTCGGGCGGGGTGCCCGCGCCGTTCGCTCAGGGCACGAGGACGATCTTGCCGAAGTGAGGTCCCTCCAGAAGCTCATGACCTCGACGTGCGTCGGAGAGGGGGAGCACCCGATCGATCACCGGCTTCACCGCGCCGCTCTCCACCAGTGTGGCGATGGCGCGCATGATCGTGGAGACGCCCTTGCGACCGGCATTGGCGAGGTTCATGAAGAGGATGGTCGCGTCCAAGCCGCCGGCGGCTCCGAGAGGCACTTCGGCGGTGGCCGCCGTGCCGGCGCCGACGACGACGATGCGGCCTCCTTTGGCCAGCGAGCGCACGTCGGCGGCTAGGTTGTCCGCGGCGGCGATCTCGAGGATCACGTCGACGCCGCGGCCGTCTGTGATCCGGCGGATCTCGCTCGACACATTCGCGGTATTCCGGTTGATCGTCTCGTCGGCGCCGAGCTCGCGCACGCGCTGGGCGTGGTCCTCGGAGGAGACGGTGGCGAGGACGCGCGCGCCGGAGGCGGCCGCCAGCTGGACGGCGGCGCTGCCCACTCCTCCGGCGGCGCCCTGTACGAGGACCGTCTCGCCCTGCTGCAATTTGGCCCGGCGCTGCAGGGCGTAGTCCGCGGTGGGAAACACCTGGCCTAGGGCGGCCGCCTGTTCGAACGTGACGGCCGCCGGCTTCGTCACTGCCTGTGTCTCGGCGACGACGGCGAAGTCCGCGTGGCTGCCCTCCATACCTACGCCGAGGCCGGTGAACATGATGTGCTCTCCAGCGTCCACGGTGGTAACGCCCGGGCCGACACACTCCACGATGCCCGCGCCGTCCGTGCCCAGGATCAAGGGAAGCTCTCGCGGCACGGGGAAGCGGTGCTCGCGGATGGCCACATCGAATCTGTTCACCGTCGCCGCCTTGATGCGGACGAGCACCTGACCGTCTTTGGGCTCGGGAACTGGAGCGTCCTCGTAGACCACCACCTCGGGCCCTCCGAACTGGTGGATGCGCGCGGCTTTCATTGATCTCCCTCCCGATCGCGGTCTTCGTCCGGTAAAACTACCGCTCCTGTCCGTGAATCAAACGAGGGGGCCGGCGACATCCCGTGCCGCCGGCCCCCTCGCGTGGAGCAACGCCATCATCAGTCCGGCGTACTCGGAGGTGTGGGTGTTGCCGTGGGGAGCTGGGCGGAGGGCGGTGTGCTGCCCCGGCGGCGATGCGCGCCGCGCCAGGCGAGAACGGCGATGCCGAGCACTACAGCTCCGAGTGCGATGAACGGCAGCGCGGCCCCTAACGCCACGAACGAGTAGCGGGCACCGTCGGCGATGAGGCGTGCGGAGTGCTTGATCGAGCCCCAGAAGCTGTCGGATGGATCGATCGCCCCCGCCTTGGGAGCCTTCTCGGAGAGTGAGACGCTGATGGTGCTGTAGGCAACCGTCTCCTTGAGCTGCTTGAGCTCCGCCGTGAGCTGCTCGACAGTGAGCTCCGTCTGGTCGATGCGATTCTGCACCGCCAGTGCCGCGGATACGGTCTCTGCCTTGTCGAGGAATCCCAGGAGCCGCTCGAGCACGGCGCGATAGTGACGCAGGCGGGCCTCCAGATCGACTACCTGGCCGCTTACATCCTCCGCGTTGGTGCTCACCTCGCGTACCGTACCCAGGCGTTTGAAGTGCGCGAGAGCATCGTCGAAGCGCTCCGCGGGCACGCGTACCGTGACCCATGCGTACGGCTGACGGTCGTCTGGCGTGGCGATTTGCATCTGATCGTCGCTGCGCATGATGGGCTCGTCGACGGGAAGCGCCGTTGGCTCGCTGGGGTTGCTGATGCCGACTGAGCTGGTCAGGACGTAGCCGCCGTACTGGTTCGTGAGCTTCACGATCTGATCGACGGCCCGCTCCAAGCCGCCGCGCTGGATCGTCAGGGTGAGCTGGCCACTGCGCACCAGGTACTGTCCGGGGGCGATCAGAGGGAGCGAGGCGCTCACCACGTCCGCTCCATTGCGAGCGGCGCTGCCGCTTCCGCCGGCGTCGGCAGTGTCCGGAACGCCTTTCTGCGTCGCGGTATCTTCGCTGATCGCGGGGTTGTCGCCGATCGCTCCGTCCGCCGACAGGCTATTATTGGCCGCCGAGCCTTTGAGGCTACCGATCAGCCCGAAGAGAGCGGCGAGCAACAGGATGGCGCTGCCGGCGTAGACGGCGAAGCGTCGCCGGCGCGTCGCGAGGAGCTGTCGAGTGGTGAGTCGTTTCATAGTGCCCTCCCCGGCCGGCGCCGTCGGTGTCGCGGCGCGCTGTGATCGATGCTGCTGAAGAGACGGAGCTAACGGGCGCGCGGTTCACGGAGCGCGGAGTGCGCCGGGAGTGTGGCCGGAGCGTGCTCACGAGAGTGTTCGCGAGGGAACTACGTATCCTCTGGCACGACGTGCGTTCCGGCTCGTCCCTCTATGGCCTCGAGGACCTGGACCAGGGAAGCGATGATGCCGACGCCTCCCGCGCGTGCTACACGGAGGCAGGCCTCGACTTTGGGGCCCATGCTGCCGGCCTTGAAGTGGCCGCCGGCTTGGTAGGCTGCCATATCGCTGGCGGAGACCTTATCGAGTGGCCGCTGCGTAGCTGTCCTGTAGTCGAGGTAGACCTGGGGCACGTCGGTGAGCACCAGGAGGACGGTAGCGCCGATGTCGTTGGCCAGTCGGGCGGCGGCGAGGTCCTTATCGATGACGGCCGCGACGCCGGTGAGCGAGCCGTCGCGAGAGCGAAGCACCGGCACGCCGCCGCCGCCGGTACAGATCACCAGCACGCCCTGTTCCGCCAGGGCGCGAATGGCCGTGAGCTGGACGATCTCGATGGGCTCCGGAGATGGGACGACCCGGCGCCACCCCCGGCCCGCATCCTCTTTCATGGCGTAGCCGGACTCGATGGCGAGTTCTTTGGCGCGTGCCTCCGAGTAGAAGGGCCCCACGGGTTTGCTGGGATCGGCGAAGGCTGGATCGTGAGCGTCGACCACCGTCTCAGTGACCACGGTGACCACCGGAAGTCCTGGACCGAGGCGGCGTAGGTGGTTGATGAGACACTGCTCGAGCATGTAGCCGATCTGCCCCTGGCTCTGCGCGCCGCAGACATCCATCGGCATGGGCGCCACGAGCTTCTCCGCGGCTGCCTGCTGGATGAGGATGTTGCCCACCTGGGGACCGTTTCCGTGTACCACGATCACGCGATAGCCGCTCGTGGCCAGCTGGGCGATGCGCCGCGCCGAGTTATCGACATTGACGAGCTGCTCCTCGAAGCTGCCTACCTGCCCGGGCTGCAAGATCGCGTTGCCGCCGAGGGCCACCACGATGACTGGCTGTGGGACATGATTCATTGCATACATATTATACGTTAGGGAGAGGGAGGCTGGGCAGCGGCGGCCGGGAAGCGGCCGGTGACGTCTCCCTGGGCCGCGGTGCTGGCCTCCGCCGTGTCGCAGCCCAGCCTGACCATGGTGTGCTACAGTGACCGCAAGCCGGAGGCCTTGTGGCGCCGCCGTTTGTGGTTCCGCACCACGTCTCGGCGGCGCGGCGAAAGACCTCCTCGTGACCGAAGGAGGTGCTATGGCCGCCATCGCCATCGTGTGGGCTCCGCGCTACACCGCTCACGATACAGGTGATCATCCTGAATCGCCCGAGCGGATACCCGCCATCGTCGATCATCTGCGGCAGTCCGATCTGTGGCCGCATATCCGAGAAGTTGCGCCGTCTATGGCGGACCCCTCCGAGTTGTTGCGGGTGCACACGCCGGGTTTGGTACAGCGCATCCAGCGGGCTGCCGAGATGCGGGGAGGCGAGTGGATCGACGCGGATACGTACGTGTCCGCGCAGAGCTTCGAGACTGCCCTGCTGGCGGTCGGCGGCGTGCTGGATGCGCTCACTCTCTGGTCCGAGGGCGTGGTGCCCTTCGCTCTGATCCGTCCACCCGGTCATCATGCCACGGCGGACAGAGCCATGGGGTTCTGCCTGTTCAACAACGTGGCCATCGCCGCGCGCTCCCTGCTCGCCGCCGGTTACCAGCGGGTCGCCATCGTCGACTGGGATGCGCACCACGGTAACGGAACGCAGGCCGCCTTTCTCGCCGAGCGGCAGGTCCTCTACGTCTCGCTTCACCAATGGCCGCTGTTTCCCGGAACGGGCTGGCTGGACGAGTGCGGGGTTGGCGAGGGGGAGGGCTTCACGGTCAACATCCCGCTCTCTGCGGGGAGCGGCGACGGCGATGTGGCACTAGTGTTCGCACAGGTCATAGAGCCCATCGTCGCCGCGTTCGCTCCCCAGGCGCTCCTGGTCTCGGCCGGGTACGACACGCATCGCGACGACCCGATCGGGGGGCTGCGGGTTAGCGAGGCCGGGTATGCGCATATGGCCTTGCGCTGCTTGCGGCTGGCGCAGCAGTCGGCGGCCGGCAAGCTGGCGCTGGCGCTAGAAGGCGGGTACCAACTGAGCGCCCTTGGGCGCTCAGTGGAGGCGACGCTCCGTGCCTTGTACGAGGAGCGCGCGCCGGCGATAGGTGCCGCCAGCTCGCGGACGTACGAACTCGTGGAACGCGTGCGACAGGCGCAGTGCCGGTACTGGGATATCTGAGCGTCGCCTCTGACGGTGCTCCACCTCTGGCGGGAGCACCGGCTCTGTCAGGTGTTCCTCCTCAGTAGTCGATGCTGCCGGTCTGCACACGGCCACGGAACGTGCGGTACACGAAGATGATGTAAGCGAGCACGAGTGGCATGCCGATGCACGTCACGACGAGCATGGCCGTGAGGGTCAGATCCGACGACGCGGTACCCTCGATGGTCAGCGCGGTCTGTGGCGCGGATCCCCTGGCGGGCACGATCGCCGGGTAGTTGCCGACGGCGACGATCCCGATGAGCGAGACGATGCTCAGGGCCGAGCAGATGAACGCCGGCAGGTCGCGCGCCCGTCGCAGTGCCAGACGGGCGAAGGCCAAGCTGGCCAGTAGCATTGCGATGAGTAGCCAGCCGAGCGGGTTGCTCAGGACGTTCTCCAGCCGCTCGGAGAGGTCGATGGCCACGTAGATGGTCGAACCGACGAGGAGAACGATGAACAACAGGTGCGAGCGCGCCTGCGTCTGCCGGGCGCGCGCTCGCAAAGCCCCCTGCGTCTTGGCGGCCGCCCACGCTGCTCCGTGCGAGACTAGCATGCTCAGGCCGGTGACCCCGATCAGCAGCGAGAATGGGTTGAGGAGCTGCCAGAAAGTCCCCGTGTAGTCGCCGGCGGCGTCGAGCGGCACGCCACGGACCACGTTGCCGACGGCGACGCCGAACAGGAGCGCCGGGAGAAGGCTGCCGACGAAGAACAGCGTGTCCCAGAGGCGCGCCCGTTTCTCATCGCGGTGGTGAAACTCCAAGCTCACGGCGCGCATGATCAGTCCGAACAGGACGAGCATGATCGCCAGGTAGAACCCGCTGAACGCCATGGCGTACACGGGCGGAAAGGCCGCGAACAGCGCCCCGGCGCCGGTGATCAGCCAAACCTCGTTGCCATCCCAGACCGGGCCGATGATACCTCTGAGGACGCCGCGCTCTGCTTCGTCGCGCGCCAGGAAGGGGTAGAGGACGCCAATCCCCAGGTCGAAGCCGTCGAGGACGGCGTAGCCGGCGAGCAGGACGGCGATGAGGACGAACCAGGTGATCTGCAGAGCCATGGGAGCCTCCTAAACCTCGCCGTGTGCCGTGGGCGCTTCGGTGGCCACGCCCGTGTCGCCGGTGGCCGTACCCACGCCGGCTGCTTGCTTTGGTGCCGGCTGGGCGCCGTCCGCCGGCCCCTTCCGGATGAGGCGCAGGAAGATCGCCATCCAGCCCACGAAGAGGGCGGCGTACAAACCCACGAAGAGAGTCAGGGTGAGCGCTATCTCGCCCGCGGATACGGTGGGGGAGATAGCGTCCGCGGTTCGGAGCAGGCCTTGGACGATCCACGGCTGCCTGCCGACCTCGGTGGCGATCCAGCCGAGTTGACTGGCCAGCACCGGTAGGGGGGCGGACACCACGAGGAGCCAGAGGAGCCAGCGCATGGTCTCGATGCGCCGCCGCCAGACGAAGAAGAGGGCCACCAGCATGAGCGCGACGAAGTAGAAGGCGAGCGCGATCATGAGGTGGTAGGCCTGGAAGGTGAGTTGCAGCGGCGGCCGGTCGGTGGCCGCGATCTGGTCGAGTCCCGGGACAACATGGTTCGGACTGAGGCCGAGCATGAGGCTCAACCCGCTGGGCACGGTGAGGCCTTTCGCCTGCGGGTTACCGGCTTCGTCGGTGCCTACCCAGCCGAGAAGCGTGAGCTTGGCGTGATCGCCGGTGGCGTAGATGCTCTCGAAGGCCGCCATCTTCATGGGTTGCTCGTCCGCCACCTCGAGCGCGTGCCAGTGACCGATGAACGGCATGGCCGCGGAGAGGATGAGGCCGACCACGAGGCCGGTGACCAAGTAGCGCCGCGCGAACGCCAGATGACGACCCTTGAGCAGGTACCACGCCGAGATGCCGGCCACCAGGAACGCCCCGGCGATCAGGGTAGCCACCAGGGTGTGGACGTAGCGTGGCGCCGTAGAGGGGTTGAACGCGGCCGCCCAGAAGTCGGTGAGCACCGCCTTGCCGCTCTCGACGGCGTACCCTCGCGGCGTGTGCATCCAGGAGTTGGCGATCAGGATCCACAGGGCGGAGAGAGCCGATCCGATGAAGACGAGCCACGCCGAGGCGTAGTAGATCCTCGGGCTGACTCGTGTGCGTCCGAAGAGGAGAACGCCCAGGAAGGTCGATTCGAGGAAGAAAGCGAAGATGCCCTCGGCGGCTAGCGGCGCGCCGAAGATGTCGCCCACGAAGCGTGAGTACGCGGCCCAGTTGGTACCGAAGGCGAACTCCATGGTGATGCCGGTGGCCACACCGATGGCGAACGTGGTGGTGAACAGCCGGATCCAGAAGTCGGAGGCCGCCCTGTCGCTCTCCAGCCGGCTGCGGTAGAAGCGGCTCTCGGCGATGACGATCATCAAGCCGAGCCCGATGCTGAGGGGCACGATCAGGAAGTGATAACCGATCGTGAACGCGAACTGGATGCGGGCGAGCATTTCAGCGCTCATGCTGTCCCCATGCCTCCTGTGCTGTGATGGCCACCGCGCGGCATGACCGCGTTTCGGCGGTCGGCAGTGGATGGTCGCCGTGTTCTGCCACGTTCTCCTTTCTCGTGCGACGCGGCGTGGTCCTCGCCCGCGGCGGAGCTAGCGGGGCGTGGCGCGGACTAGGCCGCGTCGTCTCCCGTGCCCTAGTTTCACCAGGATGAGGAGGAAGTCGCGGGGCTAGTCTAGGGTGCGTACGCAGTGTGTCAACGCGGCGTCGTTGCTTCGCGCCGTCGCCCACCGTTCAATTGGACGCACAGAGCGCAAGAAATATGTTGGGAACCCCCTAGGCAAAACGGTTTTCGTCTGTTACCCTAACTCAGGGAGGGCCGGCAAAGTGCCGGCCTCGTTCATGTAGGAGGCTGTCCTTGTTGGATGAAGAGATGCTCGAGTGCCATGAGTGCTCGGCCCTCTGCGAGAAAGTGGTCTACCCAGCCGCCTGTCTGAGCATGAACTGTCGCTTCCTGTACTCGTTCCAGGAAGATGGGAAGACGTTCTTTGGGTGTATCCAGAAGGTCTTCGCACACGAGATCGAGCTGAAACGCTTCCAGGACATCGAGCGCACCAAGGGTGGGTTCGGCGTGGTCAAGGTTTCGCGTCAGCCGTTACCTCATTGCTCAGTCGCTGTGCAGAGCTGCTACCAGACCGATGAAGGCCTCCTCTGCCGCAACATGTACTTCAAGCGCCGCGACAGGCGCGAAGTACAAGCGGTCGAGGAGTAAACGGCCCAGTACCGCGTTCTCTCGCGTTCACCACAGGAGGCAGGTTGCGCCTTGGCATGGCCTGCCTCCTGCGGTGGTACACTCATGAATGCAGCGACCATAGGTCGTGCCCAGTGGGGGCGAAAAGGTCTCGACATGGGTGGATCCTTGGTCGGAGCAGCAAGCCGAGGTCCGGTGGCCTCGTTAAACTGCCGGAAACAAATACCTGCCGAGAATAGAACTCTCGCGCTGGCTGCCTAACTAGGCAACCCGTCACGCCCGGTGGGTCCGTAGCCGGGGTCGTGGCGTCGCTCGACGGACTGGGGCGCGGTGGGCTTGCCCCGACACACCGCGTCCGAGAGCTCTCGGGGCTGGCGAGCCGGACCCGGCCGACGCGGGGCCGGTGAGCGAGAAGAAAAGCGCCGGCTAAGCTTGTAGATACTCCGCCCGGGCGCTCGTGGACGCGGGTTCGATTCCCGCCGCCTCCACCACACTGCCATTTTGATACCGTTCTTGCCCGTGCATCAGTGCCGGCGACCTGCCCAGTCGCTTCTGCCTCGCGAACTCCCTTCCGTGACGCTGCTAGAGGGCCATCTCCAGGGCATCGAGAGGCAAATCGGTGCGCAGGTGGGCGCGATCTGCCAGCCGCAGATGAAGCGGGAGAGGCGGCGATGACGAAGGCGACGTAGACGAAGCCCGATCAGTATCGTGATGTGGATGTTCACCCCGCATAAGGCTGGGTAAGGTTTCTCGTCCCGTGCAAGGGCGGGTGCCGCTTCAGTAGTGGGCCAGCAAAACCTCAACATCTTCATCCTCTGAACCCAAGACAGGGTTTTTGCCGGCCAGTGCTCTCACCTTGAAGTCGGCTAACTGCGCGTCCGATAGCGCTCGGTACTGTTCGTGCCACCGGGCCGCATCCGTCATCTCGTGCTCGGTCCGATGCATGATGTAGTCCTCAGGCATGCTGATCAGCTCGATGAACTCCCTGGAATCCCTGCCGAAGACCCTCAGGAAGAACTTCCTCTTGGTGCCGACCACACCTCGTGTGGCGTTGAGGATGCACTGCACGCCGCGCACGTAGCGCCAGGTCCAACCCTCGCCGATGTAGCTGCGATTGGTGCGACCGACTGGGCTGTATCGCATAGGAAACGAGTAGATGTGCGTGCCTAGCTCCTCGTTGAGGTCGATGTTCAGGCGGAGCCGCTCGTAGAAGTCTTCGGGTGTATCTTGGCAGTTAAAGAGGACGTAGTTGGAGAGGCGCTTTGTCTGCCAGCCGGGGCGAGATTCACTCGTCTACGACCTCATGGAGCCGTACCGACCCTGGGTCGACCGCGAGGTGTTCGACCTTGTGCTTCGTGAATCCTTCACGTCGCGCGACTTCCTGATCGATGCCAAGGGCGTGTGCAGGCTACACCCCTCTTTGGCTCACCAAGTCGCGACCTGAACAGTCCGCTAGCTCGATCTGCATTGGCGCTGCAGGTCTTCACCACGTCGCTCCGGTCAGGAATAGACTGACATCAACCCATCGCGTCTTGGAGGGCTCCGTGGAACAGTACGACGTCTTCATATGCCATGCCTCGGAGGACAAGGAGTCCCTTGTGCGTCCTCTCGCACGAGCGCTGGAGGGGGAGCATGTCGCTGTGTGGTTCGACGAGTTCACCCTGCGCCCCGGAGACAGCTTGCGGCGCTCCATCGACATCGGACTCACGAGGTCTCGATTCGGAGTGGTTGTACTAAGTCGATCCTTCTTCGCCAAAGGGTGGCCGCAGAGGGAGCTTGACGGCCTTGTTGCGAGAGAGATGGTTGAGGATCGTCGGCTCGTTGTGCCCATCTGGCACGGTGTGACAACGGACGACGTCTGCGCCTTCTCTCCACCTCTCGCGGACGTTCTAGCAGTCCGGTCGGACAGCGGTCTAGATCACGTCGTCTCCGAACTCATGCGAGTCGTGCGCCCCAAGGCCAGCCCCCTGATTGTGGCAAGGGACATCCTCTTTGACTACGGACTGGAGCCGCCTGTTGTTACTGACGAATGGTGGCTAGACATGGTGGCCGTATCCAACTGGCTATCACCCTGGGGGTTCGTCCCTGATTGCGGTGAGTGGGGACCATGGTCCTTCCCTCTCCCAGACGACAGCACGGCACAGGGCAAAGGAGAGCGAATAGCCTGGGCCGCGCTACAGATGGCATGGTGCGATGCGGCCAAGGAGGCTCGACTGTCCCAACTGACCCCTCCGGATCAGGTACTCACGTTCATCGAGTCCCACCCCGGTCTGACCGAGACGTGCCACGCGTATCCTCACTTCCTGGCAGCCTATATGCCCCAACTCACCATTCCCGGTTTGGGCGGTCCGTTCGAGGAGGATTTCGACACCTACCTTGAGCGAGACAGAAGCATGCACGACGGACTCAGTGGTGCACGGAGCGGTACCGCGTTGACCACCACGGGGGACACTCCCGGCTGCTCGGAGTCCATTGCTCTGCACGACCCCGAATTCGGCAATCTCAAAGCGTCTCACGTTGCCTGCACGTTCGTGCAGGGCGAACTCAATGGCCCACCCTGCAGAATCTATGAGTATATGGATTACGCGGTCTGGCTTCTCTCCGCGCAAGGCGATAGTTGGCTTCCGCAACGCGTCCGGGCCTATTTGCTCGAAGGTATGAAGCAATGGCCCGTGTGGCCGTGGTACGACCGCTTCCGAGAAGACAAGGAATTCGGCGTCTCGGAATACCCGGGCATGGGGGCACTATGTAGGGCGCTCATGGAAGGCACAATCGTGTCGGGTCGCGAACTGGCTGAGCCCGAGCACGCGGACTTGCTCCAGCGGATCATGGCCTCTTGTGCCCTTCTTGATCTCCCTGAGTCGGCTGAAGTCCTGACTGAGCGATTCGTCCGGGAGGGGTTCATAGATGCTTACATGCGTGACCGGAAGAACACGTCGAGTTAGCTGCTACACACTCATGACCGGCACGACGCACCGAGGGGACCAGAGGACACTAGCCAGCATGGGTAAGAGGCGTCCGCCTACCGAGACGGCAGCAGTCATCGACAACATGCTCAGCAGGCTCCGAGCGACCGGAGTGACGGGCTTGAGCCAGTATGAGCGGAGGCTCCAAGCCAATGCTGCCAACGTGGCGAATCTTGAGGACCTCCTTTTCGAGGGTCGCGCGGCAATCGCGCTCCGCACCAGCCAGTGCTCGGTGCACCTCAGGGAGAGCCCGGACATTGAAGTTGTGTTGGACAACGATGTTGCCTACGCAGAGGTCAAGCACTTCCGCGAGAAGGAACAGGACCGAATAGACGAGGCAGCAATGCAGGATGCAACGGACCTCCTGGTTAAGATTGGAGACACCACTCTCTTGGAGGGCGTGGAGCCGTGGCAACAGATTGTCAACGTCGCTGTCCGGAAGGCATCTCAGTACGTTTCCGGCTCTCCGAATGTCCTTGTCATCGAGAGCAGCAGTGATTCCATGGAACTGATGGCCGGGACGGCCGTCAAGGTCCTTGATGACATGATTGCTCAGGGAGGCGACTCCCGCTTTCGTAGACTCAACGCCATTATGCTGGTGAACACGGCCTACCGGGCCATCGGTCCCGCGGGCTTGAAGAACGTGGAATTCGAACCGACGGCCCACCCAGCGGTCACGATGAGCGAGCGACTGAGTGCCACATTCCGAAGCATTCGTTTGGCCTGATACTGGTTCGGGTCTATTTCACAGCGTCGCGTCTCTATGTGCGGTGGTGCTCGCGCAGAGAACCGCGAGGCAGTCCGCCCGACCGTCCTTGAGCTATCCGAACCTGCGGGCCACTCCAGCATGAGACCGACTGAGGTGTTCACTCGCGGGGCGGTCGCTATACCCCTTCGGCAATACTCTGGGGTATAGGGACGGGCAGCCCGCAGACCAATCTTGTACAGCGAGCACTTCCGCCGTTCGGTCGCCTACCCGATCGCTTTGCTGCTCCGACGTTGCCACGAAGATCGCTTCGCTTGATGTTCCCGATTCGCCGGTCTCGAGATGGAGACTGACCCAGGTGATGTGGGGAACGAACCAGACATTGTCAACGTGATAGACGGTTCTAGGTACTTGACAGGGGGTCGCTACCCATGAAAGTTTCTCCTCACGTGCTATGGCCTCATGTTGCTTCACGTCCTGAGGCCTGGGTGCGTCAGTCGACTGATGACCTTTCAAAGCGTGTCGTGCGTGCATTCGCGTATCGGACCATGTCTCGAAAGGGGAACGAACGACTTCAATTAGGTCAAGTAGATACGTTCGTCGTGTCCTGAGCCTCGCGGCAGTCTGTCTGTCGGCCTTGGTCTTCGGAACCGCTGTGGCATCGGCTGCCGGCTTCTGGACACCGCTACCGCAGAGTACAGCTGGAAAGTATTGGTACACCTCCACCCATGTCCGCACTGTTCACAGCGGCAATAACGTGATTAAGCTGAAGGTAGCTCAAGCTCCAGGTGGGGGCCTGATGCTTTACGTGAAGAACTACAATACAGGTTCCAGGATCGGGAGTATCGTCTACTCGCCGCCTATCAATACCGCGCTCACCTGTGGCTACGCTCCCGCGGGCACCGATTTCGTCAATGTGTTTAAGCTGCAGGAGTACAAGAGCCCGTACACCTGGAACGGCAGCGAGTGGTACTGATGCCCTTGAGGGCAGGTTTGTGAAATCCGTTTCACGCGTCGCGCTCGTTCTCGCCGCCGCGGGCATCCTCGCGATGTCTGCGGCGGCGATCCTGATCTCACCGCCGGTCGATGCTTGCCGTGGTGCAGGGTTGAGCCCCGCCGATGTTGTGGCCGAGTACCAGCGCGAGGCCAGGAGCCTGCAGGCGCGCGGACTCGTGCTTCCTCCCGGTCGGCACTGGCCCAAGCGTGGGCCCGCGCTCGACACCGTGGGTCCAGATGGGGCTTCAATGACCTACGAGAAGGGGTACGGCGCGGTCGCCGCCGACAGATACTGGTTCTACTCCTGGGCCAGCCGCGCGGTCGCCGTCAGCGGGTCGGCCAGCCGAAGGCACGCGATCGATCAGCTGCAACGTGTGCGGGAGACGCTTCTCTATCAGAAGAGGCTTCCCGAGGACCGGGCGTACATGGACCAGTTGCTTCAACGCGCAGCGCGCGGCGATCTGACGCTGCTGCGCGAGTACGTGAAGGCCAATGCTCCCGCCATCCAGCAGTAGCTCGCGGTTCGCCATGCAGGGTGATCAGACCAGGCCGACCGTTACAGGGAGCCGGTGGACCTTTGGACTGCCGGCGCTCCTCGCCGCGACAGTCCTGATTGGCGTGGGGTTCGGAGCGGCAGCCCAGCTCTTGACTAGCAGCGGCCCTGCTCTCCAAGCGCTCGGGATGAGCACCGCTCCCTGGGTGACCGTCGGCTTCGTGTTCGCGTCGATAGTGGCGAGGCGGTGGACCGGCCGTGACCGCGCCCCTTGGATGTGCGTCCTGGTGGCGCTGTATCTGTACGGCTGGCTGCTCGCCTATCACTGCCTGTACGCATTAATTGAGAATGTGCCGGCGGCCACCGTCTGGGCCGAGTCAAGGCTCTGGGTGGCCGCCGTTGCTCCGGCCTGCCTGGCCCTCGGGTACGTGGTCGTGGGCTCCTTGCGCTCGGGCGTGGTCGGCGACGTCTGCCTCGCCGCACCGCTCGCGTGGTCGCTTCCTGAAGCCGTCGGCGCTGCCTACACCGGGTGGTCCCAGGCACTGCTGATGACGGCGCCGCTGCTGTTGGTCGCCGCGGCCCCGCTTGTCATCACACGCGACCGGCGGTGGAACCCCACGATCATCGTCATAACCGCGCTGCTGGGCGGGGCCGCGCTCATGGTCGTCTCTGCCCCCGTGATGCGTGTGCTGAATAGCGCCGGCTGAGGTGGCCGTACTGAGCGGTGTGTCTGCGGCGCCCCGCTCGATCAGTTGATCCAGTTGGCCCGTGAGGGGCACCGCAGTGTCTCCGGCTCGCGCGGACACTTCCTTGAGCCTCTGAGTGCCGGGCTGTTCCTGTCAGGCTGTTCCGTCCGAGTCCGGTTCTATCCTATACCGCTCCAGCCTGCGAACTGAACTTGTTTTTCACTGTGAGGCTGGGGACTTGGCCACGGGTGCAAGGGAGGGAGCATGAACATGATCCCGGCAACCTCGAGTACGGGAGCAGCTTCGTATCTCTTCCTGCTGTTGCTGATCGTCGCCATAGTTGGTTTGGTGATCTTGCGACGTGGCGAGATGCTCTGCTTTGAGACTGCGGCATCGGCCGACCAGGTGACGATGGCTGCCGTGGGGGAGGTGGGCGGTAAGCGCCGGTGGACGACACTCTCGCAGGCGGCTGGCAGCGTCACCTTTTGCTACTACAAGCGTCCGAACATACTGTTGGTCCTGCTGCTCGTCATCTTCGTTATCTCGATTCCCCTGGCCATCCTCTACGTACTGCTGGCCGGCAAGCGCGAATCGCTCTCCGTCTACTCCGCCGCGGTGCCCTCAGGTGCGACCCGAGTGCAGATCACCTCCAACGGTTGGCGCGGCAAGAGCGCAGGACGGGCGATTCGCGGCGGTCTCACAGCCGGGCTCGGTGCGGTCCCGCGAGCCGTGGCACCGAAACAGCCCATGCTCAGTGCTGCAGACCAGCCGGCGATTAAACCAGTCGTCTGCGGCAACTGTGGTGAACCGTTGACGGCAACAGCCAAGTTCTGCTCTTCATGCGGAAACAGCGTCCGATGATCGGTGGCCCCTAGCATCTTCCGCGGCCTCAGGAGAAATGCGCCGCCCTCTGTCTGCGGCACTCGAGAGGGAACTCGCCTTGGAGTGTCGAATTCGTGCCCGATCGGTACTCGAGGGAGGTTACGCATTGCGCAGGAAGAGGTCAAAATGGGTCGTCTGTATCCTGATTGCGGGAGTGGCCGCGCTGCTCCTTGCGCTCGGGGCGCCGGTGGCCGGTGCGGCGACGCAGACGTACGACGGCGATGTGATCAGGATGGTCGTCAGCGATGACACGCGGCCGGGTATCTACGTCAAGCCGTCTACGGCCGCCGGGTCTGGTGACCCATACATTCAGCAGTACTACGCGGGGAGCGCCTGGGGCAGCGTGGTCTGGCTCGATGACGGCGTCGCGTGGTCGGGGTACTGCGGGTCCTACCACTTTGCCGGGAGTGGGTTCACGCCGGTCAGCAACGTGACCAATGCCGTGCCTGGCGGAACTGAGATCGTCACCGTCGTCGCTCTAGGTACCACTGGGGTGCAGCTCACGCAACGCTTCACCCACCTCACAGGTGACCGCTTTGTCACCAAGGAGTGGGTGCTCACCAATAACGGGTCCACGACGTTCTCGAACGTTCGCCTCTACCACGGCGGCGACACCTACTTCGGCAACAACGACTTGGCGTACGGCTTCTACGATCCCAGCAAGAGCATGGTCTACGTTCGCAACCTGGACTACGCCAACTGGGGCATCATGGGCTTCTACGCCAACCCGGCCACGCCTGCCGACCGCTATTTCCAGGGCAACTACTACACTTGCTGGCAGCATCTCTGCAACCGAGCTGACCTGCCCAACACAGTCGATGCGAACTACCAGGACGCGGGCTACGCGCTGGAATGGGATCGCAGCGCGCTGGCGCCCGGCCAAAGCTGGACGATCCAGGCGTACGAGGTTTGGACGCCGGGTGGTCCGCTGCAGCTGCTCGCCCCCGGCACGCAGAACGTGGCGTCTGAATCGACGGTGACCCTTCCCTTCACGGTTCAGAACCTGAGCGAGGAGCCCCTCAACCTCACCCTGTCGGCTGCTGCCGATACCGGCTGGGCGGCGTCAATCGTCGGCAGCACCACGGTGACGGTGCCCGCCAATAGTAGTGTCGTCCAGAACGTCCAGGTGATCGTCCCAGCAGCTGCGACCGGCAACGCCGCGGTGACGCTCACCGCGGCCGGCGACGCCGCTGGTACGGCGACGGCGACGCTGACGGTGGTGGAGAACGTCGATGTCGCCATTACTCCGGCCAGTGTCAATTTCGGCACACTGGCCCCCGGCGCGTCCGGGTCCCAGGTTGTAACGATCACCAACAACGGCACCGACCCAGTCACCTTCGGTACGGTCAGCGCGAGCGGCCAGTTCGGTATCGCCGACGATACCTGCTCTGGTGTGACGCTGGCGGCCGGCGCAAGCTGTACGGTCACCGCGACCTTCACAGCCGGGGCTCTGGGAACCTTCGACGGGTCGCTGAGCATCCCCGTCGTCGATCCGCTACTGCTGACTCGGACCGTGCCGCTGGCGGCAACCGTGGCCGAGAACACCACGCCGCCGGTGCCCAGGCCGCTCGCCGGCTACAGCACTGTGGTCGTCAAGCCGGGCGGCACGGCTACCATCCGCTATCGGGTGACCGATGCCGCTAATCCGACCACGACGGTAACGTTGCAGATCCTCACCAGCGCGAGCGGCGCGAGGACACTGGTGGCGGCCCAGAGGGCGACCACAGTGGTCAAGATCATCAAGGTCGGCACCAGGGCCACCAACACCAATCTCAAGACCAGCTTCGTGTGCAACCTGAAGGCGGGCGTGTATCGCTACCACATCATCGCTTCGTCGCCCAGCAAGCTCGTCGGCCGCTACCAGAACGGCTATCTGGCCGTCGGGTCGCAGCCGAAGGCCTACATCCAGGGTAACAGGAGCGTGGCTAGCGGCGGCACCCTCACCTTCCGCTACCTGCTGATTGACCCATTCGCTAAGCAGGCGCGGATGAAGTTCGTCGTCACGTTGCCCGTCAAGGTGGGCTCCGCCCCAAACCGGGTGGTCAAGGTGTTCGACCTCGGCATGCGTCCGACCAACATCGTGCGTACAGCCTCGTTCCGCTGCACGCTCAAGCCGGGTACTTACCGCTGGAGCTTGCGCGCCGTCGATACCGTCGGCGCGATCATCCGCAGCGGCAGCAACGTGCTGATCGTGCGGTAGCTGCCGCAGTGGAGGGCGCGATAGCCATCCCATCGGAGCGCTAGGGACACGAGCGTTGGAGTGAAAACGCGAGCGTCCAAGGAAAGACGGGGGGCCGGCTACGCCGGCCCCCCGTCTTTCCCGTTCGCGTTCCGTGCGGCTACGCTGGTGGTCGCCCGCCAGCCCTGCTCGCTGTGTTGATTGGGAAGGGTAGCGTGATGGGGAGGTACAGCTCGCAGACCCGATATGATGAGATGAAGTCTCGGCCGACCCTCCTCGTCCGGCTGCGCTCCGTGGCGCGGCTCCAGCGAGAGGGGTGCACGGAGGAAGGATGTCTAGGCTCATCGTCCAGTTCGGAGACAATCTCCCCATCCTCCGCGCATTGCCCGGCGCGTCGGTCGATCTCATCTACATCGACCCCCCGTTCAACACCGGCAAGACTCAGAGCCGGACTCAGGTATCGACGATCCGAGACGAAACAGGGGGAGACCGAACCGGATTCCAGGGCAAGCGCTATCGGACCGTGAAGCTGGGGACGAAGCAGTACCACGACTACTTCGACGACTACCTAGCCTTCTTGGAGCCGCGGCTGACCGAGGCGCGTCGGATCTTGAAACCCGATGGCAGCTTGTTCTTCCACATCGACTACCGCGAGGTGCACTACTGCAAGGTCCTGCTCGACGAGGTGTTCGGTCGGGGATCATTCCTCAACGAGATCATCTGGGCTTACGACTACGGTGCTCGCTCCAAGAGCAGGTGGCCCGCCAAGCACGACAACATCCTGTGGTACGCGCGCGACCCCGCGAACTACCAGTTCCACCTCGACCAGTGTGACCGGATTCCATACATGGCTCCTGGACTGGCTGGGCCGGAGAAGGCCGCCCGCGGCAAGACTCCGACTGATACCTGGTGGCACACCATCGTCAGCCCGAATGGCCGCGAGAAGACCGGCTACCCCACCCAGAAGCCGCGGGGGGTGTTGGATCGAATCGTCAGGGTTCACTCGCGCCCCGGGGACTCACTCTTGGACTTCTTCGCGGGGAGTGGGACCTTCGGTGAAGCCGCGTTCGACCACGGCCGCCGTTGCAGGCTGATCGACAACAACCTCGAGGCTCTGCGGGTCATGGGGCGTCGCTTTGCTGGAATCGATGTCGAGTGGATCGATTGGGCTCCGGCGGGGTACGGCGCCCAGGATGCGCGGAGTGAGTGAATGCTGTTGAGGGAGGTGCGCTCATCATGAAAGCCATGCGGGACTTCGCGCTCGAGGTGTACTTTAGCCGCTGGGAGTTCACGGCGCGATACCATCTGACCGCCTCGGACGCACAGACCATGACGATCGGCGAGCTGTTGGATCTCGAGGGAGGGGAGAGCCGGGCTCGGTTCGAGGAATTCGCGCTCGGCTACACTCCCACCTGGGGCGCGCGGAATCTCCGCGAGGCGATTGCCGCCACCTACGAGCGCGTGGACCCCGATCACGTCCTGTGTTACACGGGCGCGCAGGAACCACTCTTCTGGGCGCTGCAGACCCTGGTCGCTCCCGGAGAACACGTGATCGTGACGGTTCCCAACTATCAGTCGATGGAGACGGTGCCGCTCGCCAGCGGCGCGGAAGTTACGGGTCTCCTCCTCAACGAGGGCGAGGGGTGGGGTCTCGATCTGTCCGCCTTGCGGCGGATGCTGCGGCCGTCGACCCGGCTCATCGCGGTCAACTTTCCCAACAACCCCACAGGTTACGTCCCGGATGAGGCCACGTTCCGCGAACTCGCCGATCTCAGCGAGGAGCGTGGCATCTGGCTGTTCTCCGACGAGGTCTACCGGGGTATCGAGCTAGATCCGTCGCGCACGCTGCCGCAGGCCGCGGATATCTCGAGCACGGGTGTGTCTCTGAACGTCATGTCGAAAGCTTACGGCCTTGCGGGCCTGCGTATCGGCTGGCTCGCCTGCCGCGACCGCGGCATTCTAGAACGTCTGGAGCGGCGCAAGCACTACACGTCGATCTGCAACGCGGGGCCCAGCGAGTTTCTGGCGACCATCGCGCTGCGCAACGCAGATGCCATCCTGGAACGTAACCGCGACATCGTGCGCGCCAATCTGCCCCTCTTCGACGAGTTCTTCTCGCGCTGGGGCGATCTCTTCGACTGGCAGCCGCCCCAGGGGGGATGTGTCTGCTTCCCTCGCTACAAGGGAGAGGAGGGCGTGGAGCAGTTCTGCCGCGACTTGGTGGAGCAGGAGGGGGTACTTCTGCTGCCCGCGAGCGTCTATCGCTCGGATCTGGCGAAGGTACCGGGCGACCACTTCCGCATCGGCGTTGGCCGCCGTAACCCGGCACCGGCTCTCGAGGCCTTCGATCGGTTTCTAGCGCGGAGGTAGCGACGGAGCCCTTGGCGGCTCGGGACGCTGCCGCGGCAGGCCTCGTGATCGAGAGGGCGTCGCTGGCCGCTCGACCAGCGCCGCTCTGTGATCGTTGCAGCCCCTCTCGCTTCCGGCCGGTAGCCGAGCGCTGACCGATGGTGACCAGCTGAGCGCCGCGGTCCCCGGGATGGCTAGCCACTAGCTCTGATGGGTGTAGTATGCGGCCTGTTCCTTTGCTGCGTAGTTCCCGATAGGCAACGGGCAGGAATCCTCAGGAGGCCATCTCATTGAGAAAGGCAATAGCGATCTCGGTAATAGGGTCGGAGTATCATGCGCTCTATCGCAAGCTAGCACCAACGTATGAGCACTACGCAGCCCGACACGGTTGGGATATCAAGGTTGCCACTGAGTTCCCCGATTCCTTTGTGCGAGAGTACTCGCGCCCGAACTGGGGTCTCCGTGATCTGAGCTGTGCATTCAAGATGTACCAGCCGGCGTTGTATCCGGAGTACGATCTGCTCGCCATCATGGATCCCGACATGATTATCCACCCAGCTGCGCCATGCCTCTCCTCGTATTCCTCTGCTATCCCGCCGGGGGGTATCGCGGCCGTGCAGGATGTGAGTTACGCGGAGCGACAGTTATTCGACAACTGGAGTACGTGCCATTACGACACCTTTCTCGATGCTCAAGAGGTCGCTCAACTGCCGTTTCCAGAGCTGCATGTAAATACCGGTCTCGTGCTCGTGAGACCAGAAGAGATCAAGGATGACTGGATCTCGATCATGCGTATCGATTCGGACATGCAGGAAGAAGATCGCATCAATCTGCAGGTGACGCAGAAGGGGCTAACGTTCATGCTACCGGCAAAGTGGAACGTCGTCTATCCCTATGAGCTAGTGCGCAGAGGTTACCAGGCATGGACGCATCCCAAAAGCAGAGTTACACGACGCATAACATATGAGTATGATATGCGTGTAAAGCACCCACGACTGGTAAACGAGATATTCCGCGATGTGTACGTGTTGCACTTCGCCTCTATCGACAAGCGAATCCCCTTGTATCTCGATACGGCGAAGCTGCTCTCCATCGGGTGAGTATCTCTCTTCGCTGTCCAGCGCTCCCCATTATTATGTACCCGATAGTATTCGCGCTACCTATCTGCGCCGCACCTAGTGGTGCGGGAAAGGTCTAGTGTGCTCACGAGCGCGAGATCGTTAGATCGACAACAGGCGACCTCTCAGGTTAGGGTTCGTTTCAGGCACGCTATTCGATGAACGAGGGGGCAAACGATGAGGTTCAAGAAGATCTGCGTTGGGGTTTCGTGCATGGGTGTGATCCTCTTGCTTGGTAGTGGGCTAACCGCGTGTGGAAAGTCGACGGCGGACACGCCAAGTGCAAGTCCGAGCCCAAGTACGAGCGCCAGTACCAGTTCACGGGAAGACGCTGAGCGCTACTTCGCGGCTATGGCTCCCGTTATCGAGAAGGATTACCAAGGCGACAAGCAGAGCGGGGAACTCGAAGCTCAGTGGAGCGCGAAGTATGGCAACGCTGACCCCATGGAGTGGGCGCCCTGGGAAGCCATGGCGGAGATCCTCCAGAAAATGATGCCACTGGGGCAGGAGGTCCTCGGCGGGTATGAGGCGATTGAGCCTCCCGCGGCCTTCGCGCAGGCACACGCGACCCTCCTCGAGGGGAATCGCAAGGGGGTGGAGTGGGCGCAGTCCGTGATCGACAACGTGGCCAGTAAGAAGCCTCTCGAGGAGTGGCTTCAGGCGGCCATGGACGAGGCCGACACGGGATTAGCCCTGGGAGCGCAGTTCGTGACTGAGATCACCAAGGCAGCGACGGAAGCTGGCGTCGAGGTGCCGGCCAAGCTGCTGGAGATCTACTCCGCGGAGCAGTAAGCTTCGCTGCTTTCAGAGGCGCAGGCCGGCGAGCTTGCTCTTCGCGTTCGCCGCGTGTCCTGCCGCGCCAACCGCCGGACGAGGCGGCAGGTTGATCACGGGGTCGGAGTTCGCCGAGAGGTGGGGGAGGCCCGAGCGCGCGGGCGCGCTCGGGCCCTCCCCGGTCCCAGGCGATCACAGGATCTCCGTATGGTCTTTGAGTGGAGAACAGGGCGACGGGTACGAGTCTGCCCTCCGCCTCCACGCTGTCCTCGTGGTGAGCTGTTCAGCTCGCCGGGCAGAACCCCAGAGGCTTGCCGCTCGTGTCGACGATGATGCTCTTGACCTCGGTGAACTCGTCGAGGCCGAGGCCGCCGAGCACCGGCCAGCCGTGTATCATGACTGACTGCCGCGCGCCGCGGCACGAGCTGACCGAAAGACCCGGTGGAAGGATCGCATGGCATCTGATCAGATCGTCGAGCTCTGGCACCATCTCAGCATCTCGCAGACAACCGAGCTGCTCGAAACAGACGCGCGCGAGGGGCTCGACGTGTTCGCCGTCAAGCATCGTCGCCAGCGGTTCGGCGCCAATGAGCTCACACCGCGGCGAGGCAAGAGCGCGCTGTTGCGCTTCTTGCTGCAGTTCCATCAGCCCCTGATCTACATCCTTATCGTCGCCGGTGGCGTTACGCTGTACTTGCGAGAGTGGATCGACGCCAGCGTGATCTTCGCCGTGGTGCTGCTGAACGCCGTGATCGGCTATTTGCAGGAGGCCAAGGCCGTGGAGGCGTTGAAGGCCTTGGCACAGACGATGACGACGGAGGCCACCGTGGTGCGGGCCGGCGAGCGGCAGCGGATTCCGGCCGCCGAGCTGGTGCCGGGTGATCTCGTCGTTCTGCAGTCCGGCGACAAAGTACCCGCCGATTTGCGGCTGAGTCACACGCGAGACCTGCAGATCGACGAGTCGGCGCTCACTGGCGAGTCCGTGCCCGTCGAGAAGGACGCGCACACGCTGGCCAAGGACACGCCACTGGCCGACCGGCACTGCATGGCGTATGCCTCCAGCCTGGCGACCTTCGGCTCGGGTATGGGACTTGTGGTCGCCACTGGCGATGCCACCGAGGTGGGCCGTATCTCGGAACTCATCGCCGAGGCGGAGGAGCTCGAGACACCGCTGACCCGCAAGCTCGCGCAGTTTAGCCGCGTCCTCTTGATCATGATCCTCGCCGTGAGCGTCGTGACCTTCATCGTGGGGCTGCTCCGCGGCCAGTCCGTGACGGCGATGTTCCAGGCCGCCATCGCCTTGGCGGTGGCAGCGGTGCCCGAAGGGCTGCCCGCGGCGGTCACCATCACGCTGGCCATCGGTGTCTCGCGTATGGCGCGTCGGCGGGCGATCATCCGCAGGCTGCCGGCCGTTGAGACGCTGGGGAGCACCTCTGTGATCTGCACGGATAAGACGGGCACGCTGACCGAGAACCAGATGACGGTGCAGCAGATCGTGGCCGGGGAAGAGTGGTTCAACGTCGGTGGCACGGGCTACGCGCCGGATGGGCAGGTGTGTCGCGACGATCGGCAGCCTGGCGACTGCGAAGCCGGCGGCTGCGAACCCGGTGACTGCCGGTCTGGGCAAGCGCTGCTTCAGTCGGCTCACACTGGCGCGCTGGCGCAGTGTCTTCTGGCCGGCTTGCTGTGCAACGACAGTCGTGTAGTAGAGCAGGATGGCCGCTGGTCGGTGCACGGCGATCCAACGGAGGGTGCGCTCGAGGTCGCCGCTCGCAAAGCCGGCCTGCTGCGTGATGCAGCGGAGGAGCAGTGGCCGCGGCGAGACGCTATCCCCTTCGAATCGCGATACCAGTACATGGCTACGCTGCACGGCGCCGACGGATCACCGGGAATCGTGTACCTCAAGGGCTCTGTCGAGGCGGTGCTCTCCCGCTGTGACCGTGCGCTCGATGCTTGTGGACTGGTAGGGGAGCTGAGCAAAGACCGTGTGCTGGCCGCGGTCGACCGTCTGGCGGCCGCCGGCCTCAGGGTGCTCGCCTTCGGCCGCGGCGAGCTGCCCGCGAGCGCCGCCCACGTCCATCATCAGGATGTCGCTGGCGGCCTCACGTTTCTCGGGCTGCAGGCGATGATTGATCCCCCGCGGCCAGAGGCTATCGCGGCGGTGCAAGCCTGCCGCTCGGCTGGCATCGCGGTGAAGATGATCACCGGCGACCATGCCGTGACGGCGGCGGCCATCGCCGCGCGGATGGGCATCGGCGAGGTGCTGTCGCAAGCCGCTCCGGCGGCGCGCGTGGACGTGCTCACCGGCCGCGATCTCGAGAAGCTCCATGATGCCGAGCTCATCGAGGCCGCCGACCGCGTGGCCGTGTTCGCGCGCGTATCCCCGGAGCAGAAGCTGCGCCTGGTGGAGGCGCTGCAGGCACGAGGGCACGTGGTGGCGATGACCGGCGACGGCGTCAACGACGCGCCCGCCCTCAAGCAGGCGGACATCGGCGTAGCCATGGGCATTACCGGCACCGATGTGGCCAAGGAGGCGGCGGCTATGGTGCTCACCGACGACAACTTCGCCTCCGTGGAGGCCGCCGTCGAAGAGGGCCGCTGCGTATTCGACAACCTGGTGAAGTTCACCACCTATGCGTTGCCCACCAACCTCGGCCAGGGGTTGGTTCTGCTGGCGGCCATCTTCGCCGGGCTCACGCTGCCCATTCTGCCGCTGCAGATCCTCTGGATTAACCTGACCACGGCGGTCTTCTTGGGCCTCGGCCTAGCTTTTGAGCCCAAAGAGGCCAACCTCATGCAGCGGCAGCCGCGGCCAGGCGGCGCACCTATCCTCACGCGCAGCGTGAACGTCCTGATCTGCGCCGCCGGGATCATCCTTCTCGTAGGCGCTTTTGGGCTCTTCGAATGGGCTCGTCGCACGGGCATGGCCGTCGAAGAGGCGCGCACCATCGCTGTGAACACATTCATGGCCGTGCAGGCGTTCTATCTCTTCAACTGTCGCTCGTTGACACTGCCGGCGTGGCGCATCAACCCCATCTCCAACCGCATGCTGCTGGCGGGGGTCGCGGTAATGGCGGCCCTGCAGGCGATCTACACCTACGCTCCCTTCATGAATGTAGCCTTCCGCAGCGCACCACTCCCGGCACGCTTCTGGGTACCGATCATCGGTGTCGGCGCGCTCGCCTTCCTCATCATCGAGGTTGTGAAGGCCGCGCTGCGGCTCCTCGGCTGGTCGGCAGCAGGGGGTGGCCGTGAGGCGGCCGGCGCGTAGCACTCGCGGCCGCCTCACGGCCCTCCGGGGGCTGTGGCGTCGATACCCCCGTGCGGGGCGACGTTCCGTTCTCGCCGCGATCTCCGTCTCCGCTACGGTTCATCCGGGAGGGCTCATCCGGCCGGGTTGCCAGCGCTATGCCGGCCGGGCGAAGATGATGGCGCGGTCGTTGACTCGGCCGACTGTTCTCAAGGGGGCTGTCTCGTGACTACACCGTCGTTCGAACAGGGACCGATCCGTCCGCCAAGCGAGGCGCAGAGCCTACTGGTGCGGGTGATCCGGAACTGCACCTGGAACAGGTGCAGCTTCTGCCCGGTGTACAAAGGGCAGCGCGCCTCCCAGCGGGCCCTGCCGGAGATACTGGCAGACGTAGACGCCATGGCGGCCGCGGCCGACGCACTCGGCGGCGTAGGCGGCTCGTCGGGGGACATGTTGCGCGCGCTGCAGGACGGCAGTGTCCCGCCGGTGGCGCATCAAGTGGCGCTCTTCCTGCGCGGAGGCGGGCGGCACGTATTCCTGCAGGACGCTGACCCCTGCGCGGTGCGGCCGGACAAGCTGGTCGCTGTGATGCAGAGGTTGCGTGAGCGGTTCCCGACGATCGACCGGGTCACCACGTACGGCCGTGCGAGTACGGTAGCCCGGCGCCGTTCCGAGGATCTGCGCAGCCTGGCTGAGGCCGGGCTGACGCGGCTGCATCTGGGCCTCGAGTCGGGCTCCGATGAGGTGCTGCGCGCGGTGTGCAAGGGCGCTACCGCGGAGCAGCTGGTCGTCGCCGGGCGAAAGGCCCTGGCGGCGGGCCTCGAGCTGTGCTTCTACGTCATGCCGGGCCTGGGCGGGCGCGAGCAGAGTGCCGAACATGTGTGCGGCACGGCCGAGGTACTGCGCGCGGTGGCGCCCGCCGCACCGACTGAGCGCCCGCTGGTGGTGCGCCTGCGGACCACCGCCGTGGCCCCCGGCACGCCTCTGACCGAACGCGCGGCCGGGGGGACGTTCACGCTACTCGACGACGTAGAGACGGCGGCTGAACTGCGTGCGCTGCTCGACGCCGTCGGCGATGTACCGTTCGAGTTGCGCAGCGACCACGCGCTCAACCTGCTGCCGGAGATCGAGGGGACGCTGCCGCGGGACAAGCCACGGTTGCTGGCCGTGCTGGACGAATTCCTCGCCCTCCCCGCGGTGGAGCGCGCGCTGTTCGCCCTCGGGGCGCGCTTGGGCATCTACCGTCGCCTGGCGGACCGCCATGACGGTCAAAGGAGGGCGCTGCTGTACGCTCACGTCCCGGGCCTCGAGGACGCGGAGGAGCGTGAGCTGCTCGCCGCCGCCGCCGCGATCCGCTCGCGCTTCATCTAGCGACCTGTCATGAGGTGTTCGTAGTGCGCGAGTGGCGCCTGCGTGGTGTACAGTGCGGCGGTCAGAGGTAGGATGCGGATGCCGACGAACGGAGGTGGCGACACATGCTGCAGATCCGCGAGACCAAGCTGCCCGGCGTGGGTATCCGGCTGGAGTTCACGGCCAGGAACGGTGGCCGGGTAGGCGTCATCATCCACCGCAGCGGCCGCCGCGATGTGATCGTCTGCAGCCCGCACGATCCAGACGTCTGCCAGGACGTGTTGCACCTCGATGAGGAGGAGGTCCACGCGCTGATCGAGGCCTTGGGCGTCTCTCACGTGACCGAGGAGGCCGCACGGCTGCAGCTCGCGTTGGGGGGACTGGCCATCGATTGGGTGGAGGTGGCCGAGGGATCGGAGTGCGCTGGGCGAACGCTCCACGAGGTGGAGCACCTGGAGGACTTCGCCGCCTCGGTCGTCGCGGTGATCCGCGATGCCCAGACCATCGCCTCGCCCCCTTCCGCCTTCGCGATCAAGGCCGGCGACACGGCGGTGCTGGTGGGTACGCGGCAAGGCGTCGACGGCTTGAGCGCTTTGCTCTCGTCCTGCTAAGCAGCTGCCGCCGATGGCCACGCTCCTCCTCGAGCTCGGGGCCATTGTTCTCGCTCTTGCGTTGCTGGCCCGCTTGGCCGCACGCATCGGATTCTCGCCTATCCCGCTCTATCTGGTCGCTGGCCTGGTGATGAACGCCGTCGTCCCGACCCAGCTCTCCACTCAAGCGATCGCCGTGGAGTCACAGGTGGCGGTCGCTCTGTTGCTCTTCATGCTGGGTCTCGAGTACACGGGTGAGGATCTCGCCGCCAGCCTACGCGCCGGCCGGCTGGCTGGTGTGGTCGACTTCATCCTCAACTTCACGCCCGGGTTCGCTTTGGCGCTCCTCCTGGACTGGTCTCTGCTGGCGGCGGTGCTGCTCGGCGGCGTCAGCTACATCTCCTCATCGAGCATCGTGGCTAAGGTGCTCGACGACCTCGACCGGTTGGGCAACGCGGAGACGCCGGCCATCCTCTCCGTGTTGGTAACGGAGGATCTGGCGATGGCCGTGTATCTTCCGCTGGTCTCGGTGGCCCTTGTTGGCGGCGGCGGCGTGGTGTCGGGATCTCTCTCGATTATCGCCGCCGCCGCCACCGTGGCGCTGGTGCTCTACGTGGCTACGCGGCACGGCGGCGATGTGAGCGGACTGATCTCCCATGGCTCCGACGAGGTGCTGCTGCTCAGCGTGCTCGGCGTGTTGCTGGTGCTCGCCGGCGTGGGCGAGCTGCTGCACTTCTCCGCCGCCGTGGGCGCGTTTCTGCTCGGCATCGCGTTGTCGGGCCCCCTGGTCGATCGCGCACGCGCGGTTATCGGGCCGCTGCGCGATCTCCTGGCCGCGGTCTTCTTCGTGCTCTTCGGCATGCAGGTCGATATGGCCGCGCTGCCACGCTGGGCCGGTCCGGCGCTCGCCTTGGCGGGCGTCAGCATGATTACCAAGCTGCTCACCGGCTGGTTTGCCACTCGCAAGGTGGTGAGCATGCCCGGGCGGGTGCGCGCCGGCACGGCCCTCATGCCGCGCGGCGAGTTCTCCATCGTGATCGCTGGCCTGGCGCTGCTGGGCGGTGTGGAGTCTGGTTTGGGTCCGCTGGCGGTAGCGTACGTTCTGCTGACCGCCCTTCTAGGCCCGCTCGCCACCCGGCTTGCCGGACTGCTCCGCGTGCGGCCGCCGAGCGAGAGGTAGCGCTCAGCAGCTCGCGAACTCGCCGGCGGGTGGGCGAGCGTACGGGTGTGCGCGCTCGCGAAGTGGCGAGCGCACGTGAGGGACCGGGCGCCGTTGACGGCGCCCGGTCCCTCACGCTTCCGGTGAGAGCTCGCCAGTCGTTAGCCTTCGGCCGCGCTCTGGCGCTGCTTACGGGCCTCGGTGTACTTGGTCAGCGGATCGCCGCCCATGCACGACCACACGGGGGTGTAGACGCGGTCGACCTCGGCGGCGTATTCGTCGATAGCTGGTACCAGCTCTTCGAAAAGGGTCTCGGCTCCCGGATGCGTGGGCCGGGCGCCCGTGAGCTCCATGATCTCGCGTGACTGCTGGGGGTTGTCGATCAGCATGCACGGCATGAGCAGGTTGTGGTTGAACGGCTGTCGTCTCTGGATCTCCCTGAAGTAGGGGGAGGTGAGCGCTTCCTCGAGCGTGCTCGTGTTGATGTTGTGCGTTGCGTAGTGGGCGAAGATACAGGGTTCCACCCAGCCTTCGCTATTGATGTGGGCGTACCACTTGGCGGCGATGCACCCGCCGACCAACGGTGCGTCCCCCCAGAAATCGAGGGCGAACAACGGTCGCGTTTCGCGTATCTGGAGGATGCCCTCGCGGAACTCGTTGCGTTCCTGTGGGGTGAGCATGAGGCTCATGTCGGGGTTGCGGCCGATAGGCATGTAGAGGAAGTTCCAGCCCATGATGCAGCCCTTTTCGACCAGCGGGTCCACGAAGGCCGAACTGGCGATGAAGCGGAAATTGTGGCGCGTGATGGTAGCCGAATAGCCGAAGCCGACGCCCGCGTCTCCGAGCTTGCCCATGGTATCCATGATGAGGTCGTACACGCCGGGACCGCGGCGGACGTCGGTGGACTCGCGGTCGCCCTCGATGCTGAGCATGGGGGCCACGTTGCCGATCTGCGCCAGCCGGGCGATGGTGGCGTCGGTGATCATGGTGCCGTTGGTGTAGATCTGGAAGAAGGAGTCCGGGTTCTCGGCGGCGAGATCGAGGATGTCTTTACGCACGAACGGCTCGCCGCCGAGGATCGTGAAGATGTAGATGCCGATGTCGTTGGCTTGCCGGATGATGCTCTGCAGCATCTCGTGGCTCATGTCCGCGTCTGGGGAGTACTCGGCTGCGTAGCAGCCCTCACAAGAGAGGTTGCAGCGCATGGTGGGGCTGATGAGCAGCACGAGGGGGGTGTGCGCGCCAGTCCGTGCTGTGAAAGCGGCGCGCGTGCTGGACGCCTGCAGCAGGCCGTTGAGGATGAGGCTCTGGATGACGGCCTTGCGCACCGTGGAGTTCAGGTCGCGCGCCACATGGCGGGCGATCTGCAAGACCGGCTTGTCCTCGCGGATTTGGTCAATGACCCAGGCGACCTCGCGCTTGCGATGGGCTGGCGTCATCTTCTCGGCGAGCTGGGCCGCGAGGAGGATGCTCTTCTTGTTCTCGCTGGTAGCAAGACGCAGCATCTGATCGATGGTCTTGCGTTGCAGCGCGGAATAAAGTGACGTTCGCGAGCTCATACCATGCCCCCTCCTTGCGGAGCTGTAGTGACCAGCCTGGGCGACGACGGCTGGTGAGAAGCGGAGGAAGCACGGATGGCTGCGCCAACACTGCCATGAGGCCGAATGAATGAAGACGAATCTACTGTGGCCACCGTGGCATCCTCGCGCGGTATTCTACGCCAAGTCTGCTAGGTTCGTCAGGTGGCGGGGAGTTGAGCCTGCGTCGCCACGCGGATGGCGGAAGCGATGAGCGGGGGAGGGGCGGCGGATGGAAAGATCGCGGTGCGAGGATGTGGTCGCGGAGCTGCGCGACCTGGCCGACCCGGCGGCCGTGGCGGGGATGGAACACGTGGGGATCTCTCCTGAGGGGACGCTGGGCATCTCCATCCCCGTCCTGAGGCGGATCGCGGGGCGCTTGAAGACCGATCACGCGCTGGCGCTGGATCTGTGGCGGACCGGTATTCACGAGGCGCGCATCCTGGCCGCGTTCGTCGACGATCCGCGGCAGGTAGACGAGGAGCAGATGGAGCAGTGGGCTACGGACTTCGACTCCTGGGACGTGTGCGACCAGGTCTGTTCTAGCTTGTTCGACCGCACGGTCTTCGCTTGGGCAAAGGCGGCGGAGTGGAGCGGACGTGAGGAGGAATTCATTAAGCGTGCCGGCTTTGTCCTCATGGCGGCGCTCGCGGTACACGACAAGTCGGCGCACGACCAAGCGTTTCTCGAGCTGCTGCCGGTCGTGCGCCGCGAGGCTGGCGACGAGCGCAACTTCGTGAGGAAAGCGGTTAACTGGGCGCTCCGCCAGATCGGCAAGCGGAACGCGGCCCTGCGCGCGGCCGCGGTGCGCACGGCGCAGTGCATTGCGCACGATGGCTCGCGCAGCGGCCGCTGGATCGCCGCCGACGCGTTGCGCGAGCTCAATTCAGAGAACGTGCGCCGCCGTCTTGGCGCGTCGGGCTGAGGATCTGTACGAACTGCAGCACGCGGGCCCGGTCGACTAGTCCGAGTAGCCTCTCTTCGTCGATCACGGCAACCTGGTTCACGTCGCGCTCGTTCATCAGGCGGAGGGCGTCCGCGGCGGAGGCGTGCGGGCCGACCTGGGCTAGCTTCTCGCGCGGGACCATCACCTCGTGTACGCGGTCGTAACCCCAGCGCGAGCGCTCGCTCTGCTGCAGATCAGTGAGGCAGACGATGCCCTCGAACTCCGCATCCGGGTGCCCCACGGGGAGGCAGCGCGCGTCGAGGCCGAGGAAGTAGTCGTGGGCGGCCGCCTCAAGGGTGACCACCGAGGGAATCCACCCTCGCGGCGCCGTCATGACGCGCGTCACCGGTACGTGCAGGAGCCGCTGTTCCGCGATGGTGAAGGCGAGGGTGGTCTGCGACGCCTGGACGAGCACCCAGCCGATGAAGCCGATCCAGAGGCCGCTCACCAGGGCGACCGTGATGGCGAGCAACACCCCGGCCAAAATCAGGAGGTAGCCGAGGGCGGTGCCGGTACGGGCAGCGGCACGCGTCGCGCGGTCGAAGCTGCCCGTGCGTCGCCAGATGATCGCTCGGAGGACGCGGCCACCGTCGAGGGGAAATCCGGGAAGGAGGTTGAACAGGCCGAGCAAGATGTTGACTCCTCCGAGGTAGATGAGGATCGCGCTCACGGTCTGAGGTTCCTGAAACGCCCAGCCGATGGCCAGGGCACCACCGCCGATGATCAGGCTCGTCAGCGGGCCGGCGCTGGCCATGATGGCCTCTTGCCCGGGGGTCGCTGGTTCGCGCTCGATACTGGCCACCCCGCCCAGCAGGAACAGCGTGATACTGCGCACGGGGATGCCCTGCCGGCGGGCGATGAGCGAGTGGGCGAGCTCATGTGCCAGGACCGAGGCGAACAGCAGGAGGGCGGCCACTACGGCCACCGTCCAGTAGGTGGCTTGACTCCAGTCATAGGCGTTCGGGAAGACGTTGGCGCCCAGCGACCATACGAGGAGCACGAGGATGATGAACCAGCTCGGGTGGATGGCGATGTCGATCCCGAATAAGCGAGCTACTCTGATGCCCCGTCCCATGGCGCCTCCTTTTTCCGCGCGAAGGGGTCGGACTACTCCGATCCCCGTCGTAGTGTTCCCAGGAGGTGGGGACGGGTAACAGTCGATGCCGACGGGAGGCCGCGTCCCCTCTGCGCCGGCGCGCTGAGAGGACAGAGCCGAGGTTCAGCCGGCGGCTCTGACTACGGTAGTCAGAGCGTCGGCGATCGCCAGGATGCGCGGGGCGTGGCCGGGTCGCGTTCTGGCGTCGGCGAGCCCTTCCGCGAGACTGCGATACGAGGCCATGCCGAGCGTTCGCAGCAGTCCTGGATCGGCGCTGCCGCAGACGCCGACGCGGAAGCGCCGTAGGACGTTGGCCACGACGAAGGCGCGTTGCCCGCCGGGGCCGAGTGGGCCCTCCAGGCCCCGGCGGATTACCGTGTCTGGGTTGGCGCTGGCGAGCACGCGGGCGAAGTTGATCTCGCCCGGACCGTCGCCGGCGCCGTTGGGGAGATCGGTACACAGGAGCAGGAGGCCGCCGTCTGCCAGGGCCGGCCGGCTGGCGAGGCCGACGTAGGTCGCGGCGCGCGAGGCCTGGTAGAGGTTCTCGTGCTTCGGCGCCTTTGTGCCGGCGATGACCACATCGTAGAGGGTTGGGGTCTCGCAGAGCCACAGCGGGCCGAAACGGGCGGCCAGATGCTCCTGAACGGCCGTTGGGTCTCCGGCGGCGACGTCCACCGGGGTGCCATCGCTGTCGAGGACTGCCATGACGCCGAACGCCAGGCGCGTGCGCCGTGCCACCTCGCGGAGCGTGTGCTGGAAGGGATTTCCCTCGAGGCGGCAGAGCTCTACTCCGGCCCGCGAGATGAACGCGGGGCGATGGGTCCAGAGGATCGTAGGTTCTCCGCCGCAGCCGATGGCGATGCCTTTCACGCCGCCGGAGTAGCCGGCGTACAGATGCGGCTCCAGGACGCCGACGGTGATCGCCAGGTCGGCGGCGGCCAGCTCGGCGTTCATCACCACGGGACAGCCGTCGGGAGTGTTCCCCAGGTCGGCGAGCGGCGACTCGCTGCCCTGAGCGTCGGCCACGCGTACCCGCTGCCATGCCTGGGTGCCGGCCAGGCGACGTTTCTCTTGCACCGTGGTGGTGCGGTGCAGACCGCAGCCGATGAGGACGATGATCCGCGCGTCGGGTACGCCGCCGGCGTTGAGCTGGTCGAGCAGGGCGGGCAGGATGAGGTCGTTGGGACAGGCGCGCGAGAGGTCGGGGATGGCGATGGCGGCGCTCCGCGCCGAGGCGGCGAGCTCGCGCAGCGAGGCTGAGCCGCGTGGCGCGTGGAGCGCCGTTCGGAGCGCCGCCGTGGCGTCGGCCGGCGGCTGGAACGTTGGCGGCGGTGCCCAGTCGCACGGCGCGGGCACCGTGACGCGGCGTTCGCCGCTGGCGATCCAGGCGGCGTCTGTGGCGCGCCGCACGCTCACGCGACCGTCTCGTAACGAGCGAGGAGGCTGGTGACCGTCGCGCGCAGCGCGTCCACGGCCGTGGACGGTTCGAGGGGGACGGCCTGGCCGCCGAAGCGCAGGAGGTAGTGTACGAGCCAGCTCTCATCGCGGTACGGCTGCCGCGCCACGCACGAGCCATCTGGAAGTGCGCGCACGGACTGGCGCTCGGCGATCCAGCGAGCCACCGTCGGGCTGTACCACACGACGGCGCTGCGCGCCAGGTAGCGATGCGAGGCCGGGATGCCCTCCTGCCGGTAGAGCTCCAGCTCTACGTCGTCCCGTGGCGTGAAGTGCTCGGGGAGCAGGTGCACCGCCTTGGTAGTGTCGATCCGGAAGACCCGTGTGCCGGCGGAGGTACAGCAGTAACAGACGTAGTACCACTCGCCACGGCTGCGGAGCAGCAGGTAGGGCTCGACGAGGCGGGAGGTACTCTCGCCGGTGCCCTCCGACCAGTAGTCGATGGCTAGCAAGCGACGGGAGCGGATGCTCTCGCTCACGGCAGCCAGGATGTCGTGGCGGGTGTTCAGGAGGGCGCCGGAGGCGAGCAGCGGCGGCTCGTCGCGTCGCGCCCGGCGCAGTTTGGCCGCCGCCGATCGGAGGGTGGCGGCGGCCGACGAAGGCATCTGTCCGCCCACGAGCTCGATGGCCAGCAGGAGGGTGTCTGCCTGAAGGGGCGAGAGTTGCGCGGCCGGTGCCAGCGCGGGACCCGCGAGGTCGCAGGAGACCTCCAGCCACTTCCCCTTGACTTCGCCAAACAGGAGCGTGCCGTCGCCGCCGAAGTTGACCAGGTTGAGCACACGCACGTCTTCTCTCAGTTCTGACGGCGTGAGAGCGAGATCGTGACACACCTCGGCAATGGCCAGCCGTACCTGGTCTGCGCGATCCTCGCAGCGGCGGAGGAGATAGGAGCTGAGTGCGGTGAGCCGGGTGAAGCGATCTACCTCCACCTGCCAATCTCCATCGTGGGTGGTGTCGGCCCGTGGCTCACGAGGCGGTACCTCGGCGACTTCTATAGACGGGGGGTCGAGCAGGCGCTGGCGCAGGAGGTCGAGGTAGGCGACGACCGCCTGGCGCAGTTGTGGCGGCTGGAGGATCTCTGCCTGCTCTCCAAGCGCCAGCGCCCAGGCCGCTAGCGGCCTACTGGCCGCGTAGCTCGTGCGGAACAGCAGCGACTCGTCGTCGGCGGGCGTCAGCTCTCCGCAGTGCGCGTAGTGAGCCTGCACCCACCACGCCATGTCTGGCTGTACGCGGATGAGCGCCTCGAAGGTCGGTTCGCCGAGCTGCCAGGGCGGCCGGTCTCGGTACGTCGCCAGAGAGAAGCCGGCTGGCGGGGAGAAGTTGTGTGGCGAGCGCTTGGCGTAGGTGATGGCGGAGCGGATACGGGAGAGGCGGAATGTTCGCAGTGCCTGGCGATCGTGGCAGTGCCCGATGAGGTACCACTCGTCGCCGACCATCATGAGGCCATACGGGTCGACGTGACGAGGCGACTCCTCGTCGCGCTGGATGCTGTAGTAGCAGAAGACTACCTCCTTGCGGTTGACGATGGCCGTCTGCAGTTTGGGCAGGTGTTTGGCGGCACGCCGGGCGTCTCGCTCGGGCAGCACGGCTATCTGTGGGACTCCTGCCGAGTGCAGGAGCTCCGGCCTGCCCTGGGCGAGGCTCATGAGGGCCAGGCGGAGCGGCTTGGAGTAGGCGAACCGGCTCTCCAGGACCGCCAGGCACGATCCGAGGGCGGCGAGCTCGTCGCCGGAGAGCTCGATCGGCGGCAGGTAGTAGTTGTCTGGCGGCAGGCTGTAGAGCTCGCCGGCGCCGCTCGGTTCAGGCTCGGCGCGGATCGCGATCCCCAGTCGGGCCAGCTCGTCGCGGTCTTCGTAGAAGCGTCGCTTGAACGCCGACTCGGTCATCAGCGCGTAGCCCTCGACCCGTTGGCGGATGTCGTCCCTATGGACCGTGCGACCGTGATGGGCGAGGAGGAACGTGAGCAGCGACAGGCGTCGGATGAGCTTGCTGGCGTCTTTTGAGAAACCCTCTTCGCGCGGCTGACGGGCAACCATGGCGCCTGCAAGGCTACCAGACGCGTGCGGGTATCCCAAGAGCGAGAGCGAAGAGAGAAGAGGAGTGCCCTGGAGAGATTCTCAACCGGCGAACGGACCGCCGCTTGGCTGGCAGTATACTCCAGCGGTTGGAAACCGTTGGCGCGCCGGCTCATTCCGCGAGCTTCCGAGAGGTTCATCCGGGCTGGCGCTGGAGGAGGAGGTCCGCGATGAGCGAGTACGGCAGCGTCCTCGGTGTTGTCGACGGCCACCTCGTGTTCGACGGCGTGGACGTGGTGGCGCTCGCGCAGCGCGTGCCCACGCCGTTCTTCCTCTTCAGCGGCCGTCAGGTGCGCTGGAACGTGGAGGTCTTGCGCAACGCCTTCTCCCGCAAGCATCTCGACACGGAGCTCTTCTACGCGAGCAAGGCGTGTTCGAACATGTGGTTCCTCAAGCAAGTCTTGCACGCGGGCAGCAACGCGGAGGTCAACTCCGGCGGAGAGCTGCAACGCGCGGTGTGGGCCGGGTTTCGGCCGGACCAGATCGTCTTCAACGGAGTGGCCAAGACCGAGGACGAGATTCGTCTGGCGGTATCCACGGGTGTTCGGGCGATCATCGCCGATTCGCTGTACGAGCTCGAGCGGATCGCCGAGGTCGCGAGTGGCATGGACCGTGTCGCCACGGTGGCGTTGCGAGTGGACGTCGACGTGGCGGCCGACACCCATCCCGGGATGGTCACCGCCCACGGGGGGAAGGCGGGCATCGACCGCGACGACGCCGTCACGGGCTTCGAGTTCGCGGCCGCGCACGCGGCGCTGGACGCGCGCGGCCTGCACATGCACATCGGCTCGCAGGTCGTGGAGACGGCGCCGTACGTCCGCGCCGTCGAGACCGCCATCGACCTCATCGAGCAGGCAGAGGCGGCCACCGACGGCCGTCTCGAATTCCTGGACGCCGGCGGCGGCTTCGCCATTCCGTACAAGCGGCCACGTGCTGGCGAGGAGCCGGCGACCCTCTTCCACTCCATGCCGGAGGCCGACGCGTACGCGGCGGCCGTGTGCGACACGCTCCGCGCGCGGCGGCCAGACCTGCGCCTCTTCATTGAGCCAGGCCGGTCGGTGGCGGCCAACGCCGCCATCCTCGTGGCTCGCGTGCAGAACGCCAAGACCAAGCGTGTGCGCGACGCCGGGGGCGCGGTCCTGGGCGAGGAGCACTGGCTGACGGTGGACGCGGGGTACAACACGCTGCTGGAGCACTGCTTGTACGACTGGTACTACCCGGCGGTCGCTGCCGGGCGGGCGGCCGAGCCGGCGACGGAGCGATACCGGCTCGCCGGTCCGCTGTGCGATGGTGGCGACGTGTTCGTTGGGGACGATGGCACGCCGTGGAGGCATTTCCCGGCCGGGACCGGCGTGGGCGACCTGATCGCCTTCGCGAACGCCGGGACGTACACGCTCGAGATGATGCAGCCGTGCAACGCGCAACCTCGTGCGGCGGCGTTTGCTGTGGATCACGGCAAGCTCATCGAGATCCGTCGTCGCGAGACCGACGCGGGCACGATCGCGCTGGATCTCGGTTGGCGCTAGATCGCGGAGACGCCGGGGCGGTGCCTTCGGAAGGGCCGCGCCTGCGGCGCGACGTCCTCGCCGGTCTGCGCATCGGATGCGCCACCTTCTGGGATCTGGCTAAGTTGATGATCCCGGCCTACCTGGCCGCCCTGGTGCTGCAGCGGGTGGGTGCCGTTGAGGTGCTCGCCAAGGTCGCGGCCCCGGTCATGCGGGTTATCGGGCTGCCGGGGGAGGCCGCCGTGCCCCTCGTGTTCGGCTGGATCCTCAATCTCTACGCCGTCATTGGGGCTATGCAGCCGCTCACCCTCTCGCCGCGGGAGATCACTCTGTTGGCGCTGGCCGCGCTCATCAGCCACAACCTCATCGTGGAGGGGGCGGTCATTCATCGGACGGGGATGAGCGGCGTCGCCTTTGGAATCCTGCGCGTGATTGCTGGGCTGGCGGCCGCGGGTATCGCCAATCAGCTCATGGGCCTCTTCTGATTATGGATCTGCTGCGCGAGTTCGCCACCGGTTCGTGGAGCCTCCTGTGGAAGATGTTCGCCATCGTGGTGCCGATGATGGTGCTCCTGGAGCTCTTCGAGGGGAGCCGTGCGTATCGAGGGATGGTGCGTGGCTGGTCGCGTATCGTCGGCTGGCTGGGGTTCAGCGAGCAGACGGCCGCGCCAACGCTCATCGGCTTTCTGTTTGGGCTGGTCTACGGCGGCGGTATCATCGTGCGCGACGCCAAACGGCACGATCTCGGCCGCCGGCAGGTTTTCCTGATGGCCCTGTTCTTGAGCATGGTGCACGCGATGATCGAGGACTCGCTGATCCTCATCGCGGTCGGCGCCAGCGCGTTCTGGATCGTGGTTTTCCGGACGGGGTGGGCCGCTGCGGTAACGCTGGCGCTGGGGATGGCGGCCACCGCGTGGGTGCGGTGGCGCCGGCGAAAGGGCCGCGGCTGAGACTGGCCCGGGCGTCGCCCTCGCCGGCGGCCGTGTGCGGTGGCGGTGGGTTGGTGGCTGGGAGCGGCGGTGCGGGCCGGCGCCTTATTATTAACGGTGCGGATGGTCTATCTGCCCGGGCGAAAGGAGGACGAGCATGAGGATCGCCGCCAGCGTGCTGGAGCTGATCGGAAACACGCCGCTCGTTCGGCTTAACCGGCTGTCGGAACAAACCGGCGCTACCGTGGTCGGCAAGTTCGAGGCCGCCAATCCCGGCGGCAGCGTGAAAGACCGTATCGGGCTGGCGATGATCGCGCAGGCTGAGCACGAGGGTCGCATCGCGCCGGGTCGCACTACCATCGTGGAACCCACCAGCGGAAACACCGGCATCGCGCTAGCCATGGTCGCCGCGGCGCGCGGCTACCGCGTGGTGCTCACCATGCCCGAATCGATGAGCGGCGAACGGCGAGCTCTTCTGCGCGCGCTCGGTGCCGAGCTGATCCTCACGCCGGCGAAAGATGGTATGCGCGGCGCGGTGGAACGTGCGCGCGATCTGGTCGCCGCGGATCCGCACGGCTACCTGCCGCAGCAGTTCGAGAACGCCGCCAATCCCCGGGCGCACTACGAGACCACGGGCGAGGAGATCTGGCGCGACACCGACGGCCGGGTGGACGTGTTCGTGGCCGCGGTGGGCACTGGCGGCACGCTCACCGGCGTGGGCTGCCTGCTCCGCGAGCGCAAGCCTGACGTGAAGATCGTCGCCGTGGAACCGCTCGACTCGCCGGTGCTGTCCGGGGGACAGCCCGGGCCACACCATATCCAGGGCATCGGTGCCGGCTTTGTGCCCGACGTCCTGGACACCACGGTGTACGACGAGGTCCTTCGGGTGAGCGCGGAGGCGGCGTTCGCCGCCGCGCGCGATCTGGCTCGCCACGAGGGGCTGCTGGTGGGCGTTTCGGCCGGGGCCAACGCGTGGGCGGCGGCGCAGGTGGCGGCTCGTCCCGAGCACAGAGGCGGGCTCGTGGTGACCATCCTCTGCGACACGGGCGAGCGGTATCTCTCGACGCCGCTCTTCACCGACCCGCCAGCTCCGGCCGATCCCTCGCACGAATTGCACGCCGGAGGCTGATCGGCGTGGTGCTGGATGCGCTGGAGCGGGCACGATACCTGCGCCAGGTGGTGATTCCGGAGATCGGGGAGTCCGGGCAGGCCGCCCTGCGCCAGGCTCGTGTGCTCGTGGTTGGCGCGGGCGGCCTCGGATCTCCCGTCCTGCTCTATCTGGCGGCCGCCGGCGTCGGACGTCTGGGTGTGGTGGACTACGATGTGGTCGACCGGTCGAACCTACAGCGACAGATCGTGCACGGTACGCCAGACATCGGCCGGCCGAAGACCGACAGCGCGGCAGATCGGATCGCTGCCCTCAATCCCTCGGTCACGGTGGTGCGCCACGCCCTGTGTCTCGATCAGCACACCGTGGTGGAGCTGCTGCGTGCTTACGATGTGATCGTCACAGCGGTGGACAACCTCTCGACGCGGTACCTGCTCAACGACGCCTGTGTCCTGCTGCGCAAGACGTTGGTCGAGGGTGCCGTGCTGCGTTTTGTGGGTCTGGCGATGACGATTAAGGGTGGCCAGAGTGCCTGCTATCGCTGCGTCTTTCCGCAGCCGCCGGCGCCGGAGGGGTGTTCCAGTGCTACCGAACACAGTGCTACCGAACAGGGTGTATTTGGACCTGTCCCCGGCGTCATCGGGGCCATCCAGGCCGCCGAAGCGCTCAAGGCGATCCTCGGCCTCGGCGAACCGTTGGTGAATCGCCTGCTGCAATACGATGCGCTCCAGATGACGTTCGATGAAGTGACGACGTCGCGCGATCCGGCCTGCCCCGTGTGTGGCGAGCGGCCGAGCATCACCGACATCGCGCAGAGCGCGGCGAGCTTGGGCCTGTGAGTCGCAGGGGTCACGTACAGCACGAAGACCCGGCGCTCGCGGCACTGCGCGTCGCGCTGGCGCCGCTCGGATCGGTGGCGGTGGCGTTCTCCGGGGGCGTGGACTCCTCGGTGCTCCTCGTGGTCGCGGCCAGCACGCTGGGGTCGGATGCCGTGACGGCCGTCACCGCGGCATCCGAAACGTACACGCCCGCCGAGCTCGAGCGGGCGGTGGCGGTCGCGGAAACTCTCGGCGTGGCGCACGTGGTGGTGCGGACGACGGAGCTCGACGACGAACGCTTTGTCGCCAATCCTCCCGAGCGCTGCTACGGCTGCAAGGCGCACATGCTCGATGCGGTCGCGGCGGTCGCCGGCGAGCACGGGCGAGCGGTCGTCGTCGACGGTGTAACGAGCGACGATCAGGCCGACCACCGGCCGGGGATGCTGGCCGCGTGGGAGCGTGGGGTGCGCCATCCCTTGCTCGAAGCCGGGCTGCGGAAGGCCGACGTGCGCCGGCTGGCGAGGGTCCTGCGGCTTGCCAACGCCGCAGCGCCGTCGCAAGCCTGTCTCGCCACGCGTATCCCTTATGGTTGGCGGATCACGCGGCAGAACCTGCGGCAGGTGGCGCGCGCGGAGGAGGCGCTGCGCGATCTGGGCTTCACCGACGTTCGCGTGCGCCACTACGGTACTCTGGCCCGCGTCGAGGTTCCGCTGGCAGAGGTGCCGCGCGCGGCCGGCGCGTGCCGCGCGGAGATCCTCGCTCGCCTGCGCCGGCTCGGCTGGATTTACGTCACCGTGGATTTGGCCGGGCTGCGGTCGGGCAGCATGAACGAGGTGCTCGACGTACACTCCGCTGAAGATGGTACGCGGGAAGATCTGGGGAGGTGATCGGCGTGCAGAAGATGGCGAAACTCACCGTGATAGTGCCGGCGCTCTGTCTCTGCCTGCCGCGGGTGACCAAAGTTCGCCGCGCGCTCGCGATCATCCACGAGGATGTTCGCGCCGTGCGCGAGCGCGATCCGGCGGCTACCAGCCAGATCGAGGTGCTCACCTCCTACTCCGGGCTGCATGCCCTGTGGCTGTACCGTCTGGCGCATCGCCTGTGGAAACGGCGGGTGCCGCTCGTGCCGCGCTGGATCAGTCAGCTCGGGCGTTTTCTCACCCAGGTTGAGATTCATCCCGGAGCGACCATTGGGCGCGGGCTCTTCATCGATCACGGCTCCGGCGTGGTCATCGGCGAGACTACGGAGATCGGCGACAACGTCACCCTGTACCAGGGTGTCACTCTGGGGGGGACGGGGAAAGAGACCGGCAAGCGCCATCCGACGCTCGGCGACCATGTAGTCGTCGGCGCTGGGGCCAAGCTGTTGGGTTCCATCCGCATAGGAGAGAGCGCCAAGATCGGTGCGGGCAGTGTAGTGGTGCAGGATGTGCCGCGCCGCTCGACGGTGGTCGGCAACCCCGGACGGCCGGTTCTCGTGGAGGGTCAGCGCGTCGGTATTCCGGATATCGACTACCGGCATCTTCCGGACCCCGTGGCCGAGGCTATCCGCTGTCTGGTGGCGCGTATCGTGGAGATGGAGAAGGAGCTGGACGAGATCCATCCAGACCGTGGGGAGCGGCGTCGGCGGGCCGTGGAGGAGGCTGAGCGAGTGCTCGAGGAGCTCCTCGGATTCGAGGCTGGCGGGGGTATCTGAGGCGCCGCTGGCCGGCGGGGAGCGGCGCCCCAGTGCGCTGTGCATGTGCTACCATTCGGTCCCTGCGGCTCACTCGGAATGGAGCGTGACTACACGTGAGCAAGATCCGCCGTCTCGTGCTTGACGTCCTCAAACCCCATCAGCCGACCATGCTCACGCTGGCCGACAAGCTGGGCGATCTCGAGGGCGTGCGTGGCGTCGACATCACGCTGATCGAGATCGACAGCAAAGTGGAGAACATCAAGGTCACCCTAGAGGGCGAGGACATCGACTTCCAGGCTGTGGCGGAGGTGGTACAGGACGCCGGTGCCAGCATTCACTCCATCGACAAGGTATCAACGGGGCGCGAGCTCGTGGAAGAGGCCGACACGGCCCAAGACGCGGCCCGGTGGCTGCGCTGAGCTCGGTCACGTCTGAACAAACGATCCGGGTCTCTTTCTCATGATGTGTCCGCGGCGCGATCGCCAACCAGACTCATGGCGCCGGCATGTTGGCCGTCTGCGGCGCTACCACGAGATCGCCGACGTCGGCGAGATCACGCGACGGTACTTCCCGATGAACGCGTTCGACGGCGTACTCACGGCGGTCGGCATTATCACGGGCTCGTACTTCGGCGGGCTACGCGAGACGAGCGCGCTGATCAGCGTGCTCGCCGCGGCGTCGGTGAGCTTGGGCGTCTCGGGATTCTACGGCTCGTATCTGTCTGAGAGGGCAGAGCGGACGCGAGCGTTGCGCGAGCTCGAGGAGTCCACGCTCACGCGGCTCGACGATACCGACGTGGGCGCGGCCGCACGCTACGCCGCCATCGCCGTCGCGGTGGTCGCCGGGTTTGCCTCGGCTATCGGCGGCCTCCTCCTGTGTGTGCCTCTCGCCCTGCAGTCGGTACTGGGTACCCGGGGGGCGTTCTTCGTGGCCTGGGGCCTCGCGGCGGTACAGCTCTTCCTGCTCGGGGTATTCCTCGGCCGGATCTCTCGCGGTAAGCTCGTGATGTCGGGTCTCCATCTGCTGGCCGCGGGCGGTGTCGCGTTCGGGCTGAGCGTGCTCCTCGAGGTCGCCGGCCTATGAGCACGCAGGATGCCATCTCCCGAGGTCTCTCACCCTTGCTGGCCGGCCTCAACGAGCCGCAGCGCCGCGCGGTCGAGCACGGCGAGGGGCCCCTGTTGATCCTGGCCGGCGCGGGGTCGGGGAAGACCATGGTCCTCACGCGCAGGGTCGCGCATCTCGTGGACGAGTGCGGTGCGCGCCCCGACGAGATCCTCGCCATCACCTTCACCAACAAGGCCGCGGGCGAGATGAAGGCGCGCATCGAGGAGCTGGTCGGCCCCAAAGCGCGGGCCATGTGGATCAGCACGTTCCATTCCATGTGCGCGCGCATCCTGCGTCGGGAGGCGGACCGGCTGGGTTACAAGTCCACCTTCACCATCCACGATGAAGACGATCGCCGCCGGCTGATCAAGCGCTGCATGGCCGATCAAGAGATCGACACCAAGCGCTTTGCCCCGGAGGCGGTCGCGCGGCTCATCAGCGACGCCAAGAACCAGCTCCAGGGGCCGCGCGAGGTGAGCGAGCAGGCGAGCGGCTTCTTCGCTCGCACGGCGGCCGACGTGTACACGCTCTACCAGAAGCGACTGCTGCAGATGAACGCCATGGACTTCGACGACCTGCTGCTGAACGCGGTCGTGCTGCTCGAGCGTTTCCCGCAGCGTCTGGCCCACTATCAACGGGCGTTCCGGTTCATCCTCATCGACGAGTACCAGGACACCAACCATGCGCAGTACAGGCTCGCCAACCTGCTGGCCGGGCTGCACCGCAACATCGCCGTAGTGGGCGACGACGATCAGAGCATCTACTCCTGGCGCGGGGCGGACATCCGCAACATCCTGGAGTTTGAGCGCGACTATCCAGACGCCACGGTGATCCGTCTGGAAGAGAACTACCGCAGCACCCAAGCTATCCTCGACGTGGCGAACGCCGTGGTCAAACACAACCGCCGGCGCAAGGGCAAACGGCTCTGGACCGGCCGTGGCCGAGGGGCGCTGGTGCAGATCGTCGAGGTCAACGACGAGCGCGCGGAGGCGCAGTACATCGCCAGCGAGGTCCAGCGGCTGCTGCAGGGCAAGGCTGGCGGGGGGCGCGCGGCCGCCGGAGACGTGCCGCCGCGCGCCTACAGTCCGTCGGACATCGCCGTCCTCTACCGGACCAATGCTCAGAGCCGGGCCCTGGAGGAGCAGTTCGGACGCTACGCCATCGCCTACCAAGTGATCGGTGGTACGCGATTCTACGAGCGCGCCGAGATCAAGGACGCGCTGGCTTATCTCTCGGTGATCGTAAACCCGGCTGACGAGCAGCGTCTGCTGCGCATCGTCAATACGCCGAAGCGCGGGCTGGGCGCTACGTCGCTGGCGCGCGCGCGCCTGCATGCGGACACGACGGGGCAGCCACTATTCGACGTGTTCTCGGCTCCGGAGGATGTACCCGACCTCACAGCCGCCGCTCGCGAGGGCCTCGCGGCGCTCGCCGCCCTGCTGCGCTCCTTCTTGGCGCGCGCGGCGGGTCAGCCGGTGGCGCAGACGCTGCGCGCCGTGCTCGAGGAGACCGGGTATCTCCCCTGGCTGCAAGGGCAACGCACGCTGGAGTCGGAAGGCCGGCTCGAGAACCTCGAGGAGCTCATCGGCGTGGCGGCGGAGTACGATCGCCGCGCGGAGGAGCCGAGCTTGGAGGGCTTCCTCCAGGAAGTCTCCCTGTATACCGATCAGGATGCGTACCTGCGCTCGACCGAGCTGCTCACGCTCATGACGCTCCACAACGCCAAGGGCCTCGAGTTCCCGGTGGTGTTCATCGTGGGCATGGAAGAGGGCGTGTTCCCGCACCAGCGTTCCCTTGACGAACAGAACGTCGAGGAGGAGCGGCGACTCGCCTACGTGGGTATCACCCGGGCGATGGATAGGCTCTACCTCATCCATGCGCGCGCGCGCAGTTTATGGGGCGGCTCTATGTACAACCTGCCGTCACGGTTCCTCACGGAGATCCCCGCCAGCCTCGTCGAGCGTCATGAGATGGCGAGCCGTGCGTGGAGCGGTGGGGCTCCTCGTGGCGGCGCGGGGGCCGCGCGTGACGACTGGGAGCGGGAGGACACCGGGGGTCGCGACGCCGCTATCGACGGGTCCAGCGGCCGCAAGATCACGGGCTTGGAGTCCCAGCGCGACGTGGGCGGCGAGTCGGTCAAGCGGTACTTCCGGCCTGGTGACCGGGTGCTGCACGCTGTGCTGGGCGAGGGGACGGTGGTCTCCGTCGAGGATCGGGGCATCATCTTGATCCATTTCGTGAACGACGGTTCGGAGCGCCGGCTCCTGGCCAACGTGGCGCCTCTCCGCAAGCTCGGCGGCTAGCACGCGTCCGTCGCGTTACGGGCGCTTCGTCATGCGAGGGGGAGGGCGCCGTGCGGGTGCGCCCCTCGCCGCCGCGGCGGCAGGTCGTGGGGTGCCGTTCTATAATCGTCGCGGTCCGTGGGTCGCGGGTACTTTGCGTGGGAGGCGACGACTAGGCCGCCGAGATCGCTTCAGTGGCGTGGTGGCCAGATCGCCGCTCGCTCTCCCAACGACGCTGCCGCGCACGGGTCGGTGTGGACGATAGGTCGTGCACAGTGGCGCTGGCCGGAGGCCAGCGCCACCTCACGGAGCGCGGTGCGGCACGAGCAGGGAGGAGAGGCCATGGCGGTTGAAGTGCGCAAGGAAGAGCGGGTGGCCGTTGTCACCGTGTCTCGCCCCAAGGCGCTGAACGCGTTGAATACGGAGACCAATGGGGAGCTCCTGCGGGTGGCGACGGAGCTCAGCGAGGATGCCGGCGTCCATGTCGTGGTGCTCACTGGGGCTGGCGATAAGGCGTTCGTCGCCGGTGCCGACATCGCCGAGATGCAGGCCATGACGTCCGAGGAGGCGCGGCGGTTCAGCATGCTCGGTGGCCGTGTGTGCGCGACTATTGAGAGGGCGCCGCAGCCGTGGGTCGCCGCCGTCAACGGCTTCGCGCTCGGTGGGGGCTGTGAGCTGGCGCTGGCGTGCGACATCCGATTCGCCGCCGAGACGGCGAAGTTCGGTCAGCCGGAGATCGGGTTGGGGATCACCCCCGGCTTTGGGGGCACACAGCGGCTCTCGCGCTCCATCGGCCTGGGTTGGGCCAAGTATCTCTGCCTGAGTGGACGGCCGATCCGCGCTGAAGAGGCACTGCGCGTGGGCCTCGTGCAGGCCGTGTTCCCCAAGGCGGAGCTCATGGAACAGACGCTGAAGCTCGCCCGCGAGCTTGCCGCCAAGAGCCCGCTGACCATGAGCTACGTAAAGGCGGCCGTGGGTCGCGCCTGCGACGTGGATATCGACGCCGGACAGCAGATAGAGCGCGATCTGTTCGCCCTCTGCTTCGCCTCCGAGGACCAGAAGGAGGGCATGGCCGCCTTCTTCGAGAAACGCGCCCCCCGCTTCAGCGGCCGCTAGAGGAGGGCTTTGGGCGGTGGCCGCTCCTCGGAGACGGCGGCCGCCGCCGAGCGCCGCGCTGGCGTTACCCGCTCTCCATGACCGCCGCCAGGAGGCGGTCGAGAACCTCGAGGGCGCCCGGCGTACCGGCTACCCAGATATCACTGCTGTCGGTTACGGCGGCGGGCGTCTCGTCCGTGACGATCGCCACGGCGAGTCCCGTGCGTCGCTCGGCGAAGCCCTCGGCGGCCCACGCGCGAACTGCTGTGAAGCCGTCGCAGTCCGTGAGGTCGTCGCCGAGGAACAGCGCGACGCGGTAGTCACCGGTCGCCAGGAGGCGTCGCGTCGCGGTGCCTTTGGTCGTTGCGAGCGGCGGGCCGACCTCGTAGGCGAGGTGTCCGGTGTTCACGCGCAGCCTACGGGCGCGAGCGGCAGGTATCACGGAACGCTCGATGGCCGCGCGCGCGCGCTGTCGGTCGGCGGCTGGCCGGTAGTGCAGGGCGAACATGGTGTGCTTGTCCTCTAGCACGATGCCCAGCTCATCTAGCGGGAGCGCGCGCGCGATCGCGAACACCTCGCGGACGGTGGGGTTCCACTTCGCCGTCGCTGGGTCGATATGGCGTGTTCCGTCTGGCATCTCGATCTGGATGCCGTGGGTGCCCACGTAGACGGCTCCGTCCACGGCGACCATACGCCGGCCGCCCTCGAGGTCGCGGCCGGTGACGAAAGCGAGCAGGCCGAGGCGTTGAGCGAGCGCCCGCAAGGCGTGCTGGAATACCGGCGGTACACTGGCCTCTTCCGGCACGCGGGCGATGGGCGCGATGGTACCGTCGATGTCGCAGAACAAGGCTGTCTGAGCAGGTGCCAGGGCGGCCGCGCGCAGACAATGCCGCAGCTTCCGCTGTCCCGTGAGGATCGCTTCGCCCATCGTCGGGCAGCTTACCCGAAATGAGCTCGCAGGACTGTTCCCGGGGCTCGCGAAGGTTTCCGTGCGCCAAAGTGTGGCGCCTGGGACAGTACGCGCCGACAGTCGGGAAAGGAGTGGCATGAAGATCGAGATCGCCTACAAGCCCACCTACTCCATCGGCGTCCTCCGGTTGGAGCCCTCCGAACAGGTACGTGTGGAGGGAGGCTCGATGATGAGCATGAACTCCGATGTGCGCATCGAGACGACGGCGACCGGCGGAGTCATGAAGGCCCTGGCACGCAAGGTGCTAACGTCGGAGTCGTTCTTCCAGAACGTGTTCACGGCGGGGCCGCGAGGCGGAGAGGTGATCGTAGCTCCCGCGCTTCCCGGCGACCTCGCGGTGCTTACGCTCGAAGGTTCGCAGGCGTACATGCTGCAGGGTGGCGATTACGTCGCCTCCGAGATGGGAGTACAGGTCGACAGCACGTGGGGCGGCGCCAAGACGTTCTTCGCCGGCGAGGGGCTGGTCATGTTACGGTGCAGCGGTCAGGGCCAGCTGCTGGTCTCCTCCTACGGTGCGATTCACGAGATGACGCTGGCGGCGGGGCAGTCGTACACGGTCGATACCGGCCACCTCGTGGCATTCAGCGAGGGCATGCCCTTCAAGGTCCGGCGCGTCGGCGGTTTGAAGTCTCTCGTGTTCAGCGGTGAGGGGCTCGTGGTAGACATCAGCGGCCCCGGCCGTCTGCTGCTGCAGACACGCTCGCTGAACGCGTTCCTGTCCTTCCTGGTGCCCCAGTTGCCCAGTGGCCGGAGCACCTGAAGGCGGTGGTGGCCGAGGTGCGGCTCGCTGTTGTGGCGGCGGGCGGGTAGGCCGTGGCGTGGCCCGCGAGGGTTGCGAGTTCGTGGCTGCCTGTTCGCTCGTACCAAGGAACTGCGTCGGCGGTATGGTATTGGTGATGTGATTGGGGAAGCGGCGGCGGGGTAGACACCCCACCGGACAGAGCAGGAGGATTAAGAGTGACGCACTTCTCGGATGCGCTGGCGGAATCGATCATGTGCCGGCGCAGCGTGGTCTGCGTCGGTCTGGATCCAGACCTGTCTCAGTTTCCCCCCGCGCTGCTGGAGGGCGTGCGTCCGACAGAAGAGGAGATGGCCGCCTGCGCCGGCGCGTACTGCCGGGCCATCGTGCACGCCGTAGCCGACTTTGTCGCCGTGGCCAAGCCCCAGGCAGCGTTCTTCGAGCAGTTCGGACCGTCGGGGTGGGCGGCCCTCCGCGATGTGGTGCGCTGTGCGCGTGAGCACGGGCTGCCCGTGATCCTCGATGCGAAGCGCGGCGACATCGCCTCGACCGGGAAGGCCTACGCACGCGCCCTCTTCGGCGGCGCGACCGTTCCGGGGTCCGAGGTGTCGGCGCCGGGGTTGGAAGCCGACGCGGTGACGGTCAGTCCTTACCTCGGCGAGGATTCGGTGACGCCGTTCACGGAGTACTGCGACCGCGGGAAAGGTGTGTTCGTCCTCACGCGCACCAGTAACCCGGGGGCGGCCTCTCTGCAAGAGCGCGATCTCGAAGGTCGGCCGCTATACGTGGCTGTCGCGGAACTCGTCGCCGAGCTTGGAGCGCGCTCCATGGGGAGACACGGGTATAGCGACGTAGGAGCTGTCGCTGGCGCCACCGCCCCCGAGGCGGTGCAGCGGGTGCGCCGAGTCGTGCCGCGGGCATTCCTCTTGGTGCCCGGCTACGGCGCGCAAGGTGGGTCGGCGGCGGATATCGCTGGCTTGGCCGTCGGGCCGGCCGCGGGACTCGTGGTGAATGCTTCGCGGTCTATCATGTATGCGTGGCGGGCGGCTGGCGGCGACTACCAGGTGGCCGCCGCCGAGGCCGCTAGGGCGATGAGGGACGATCTCGTGGGGGTACTAGGCAGATGAATGAGGGAGGGGGCAGACCGCCGGATTGGGAGGCACCGTATCCCGATCATCCAGGCGGATCCGCGGGCGACGATTTGACGCTGCAGGACCTCGAGGCACGCCTGCAGCGGCTGGGTGAGTCCGCGAATCACGGGCAAGGTTCACGTTCGGCGCTGAGCATGGCCGAGGCCCGTCTGCGCGCGGAAGCCACGATGACAGGACGGTCGTCCGCGCGTCGGTACCATGTTGCTCGCTACGCCGCGCCAGTGGCCTTTCTGGCCCTCGTGGTAGGGCTGGTGGCCGTCATCATCCAGTCCGGCATTCTGGGGGAGAGCGCAAGTGTCGCGCCCGTGCCCACGAGCTCTGTGTCGGCGAGCCCGTCGGCGAGTCCAACTATGTATAAGGTTAAGAAGGGCGATACGCTCTCGCACATCGCGGCCGCTCATCACACGACGGTCGATGCCATCGTGGGGCTCAATCCCGGCCTGACCGCCAACAACCTGACGGTCGGCCAGCGCATCAAGATCCCCGTCGTCATCGAGTGAGGAGGGCGGGCGTCGCGGGGCCCCGCGACGCCCGCCCTCCCGCATCATCCCGGGACCGCATACGGGCAGCCAGTGGGGGAAACCCGTGGCCTTCGCCACGGCGTCCTGCCGTGCACCTGCCCGCGCCATTCCACTCGCGTCCTCCCGCCCGTCCTGCCCATCTCGTGCTCGGTGGGTGGCTCCCGCAAGGACTGATACCGGTGTCACTCCTCCGTCCATGTTCGGTGGGTCCGAATGGGTCGTCACTCCGCGATGGTGGGGGAAAAACCCAGAAAAGTGTTGCAAAGTGGTGAATAGTGGGGTAGGGTGGCGCCCATGCAACGGCCGCTCTTGGTGGGGGAGTACGAGTTCACGCTCGATGCGAAGAACCGCATCGCCGTCCCCGCTCGTCTGCGTTCAGCTTTCGTGGATGGCATCTACATCACGCGCTGGTACGAGGACAGCCTCGCCGGATTCTCGCCCGCGGAGTTCGAGCGGTATCTGGAAGAGCAGGCGGGGGCTACGCCGCCCATGTCCAGCAAGGGCCGTTCGCAACTGCGGTTTCTCGCCGCCGGAGCGGTGGCCGACCAGCTCGACCGGCAGGGCCGGGTAACCATTCCCGCTCGCTTGCTCGACTACGCCGCGATCACGCGGGAGGTCACCATCGTTGGCGTGCGAGATCACATCGAGATCTGGGAGCGGTCCGCGTGGGCCAGGTACCTAAAGTCCTTGGAGGAGGGGGCAGATGCCATCGCTGACGAGCTCGCTGCTTCTTGACCTGTGTGAGTACGAGATGGCGCTCGCGCACACCCCCGTCCTGCTCGACGAGCTGCTCGACTTGCTCGCTCCCGCGCCAGGCGAGGTGGCGTTCGACGCCACGTTCGGTGCCGGCGGCCATGCGGAGAGCGTGGCCAAACGGCTCGGCGCCAAAGGACGGCTGATCTGCTGCGACCGCGATCCTAGCGTGGCCGAGTTCTTCCACGACCTCGCGCGCACCGCGTCGTGTCGCACGGAGTTAATTCAGGGTAACTTCGCGGACGTGCTCGCCGACATGCCCGACGGGTCGCTCGACATGGTGTACATGGACCTGGGCGTCTCGTCCATGCAGCTCGATCGTCGCGAGCGCGGATTCTCGTATGCGCACGAGGCGCCGCTCGACATGCGGATGGATCCGTCGACGGGGCGCAGCGCCGCCGATTTGGTTAATCTCCTGTCGGCGGACGAGCTGACGGCGATCTTCCGCCGGTATGGCGAAGAGCGCTACGCGCGGGAGATCGCGCGGGCTATCGTCCGCCAGCGCGAGCGAGAGCCGATCTGCACGACCGGCGCGCTTGTCGAAGTGATCAAGCGAGCCATCCCGACCCCCGCGCGTTTCGGTGCGGGCAATCCGGCGCGACGTGTCTTTCAGGCATTGCGCATCGTCGTCAACGATGAGCTGGAGTCGCTCGCGCGAGGCCTGGAGCACGCGTATCGGACGCTGCGCCGCGGCGGACGCATCGCGGTCATATCCTTCCATTCGCTCGAAGATCGCATGGTCAAGGAGTTCTTCCGCGGCCATGCCGCCGGCTGCATCTGCCCGCCCGGCCTTCCGCAGTGCGTCTGCGGCCATCAGCCGACGCTGCGGGTGCTCACTCGGCGGCCGGTGATGCCGCGAGTACGGGAAGTCGAGCTCAATCCGCGCAGCAAGGCGGCCAAGCTGCGCGTCGCCGTTAGGCTGTAGCCGTGGCCGGCGCCGTCGCAGAACGTCGCCGGACGGCCCGCCCGCCACGCAGCGACGAGCGGGCACCGCTGCGCGAGATACGTCCGGCACAGCCGGTCCGTCGTCCCCTGGCGCTCGCTCGGCCTGGCGTCGGTCGTGGCCTCCTCATCATCGCTGTGTGTGTGGCGCTGCTCGCCGTGGGCAGAGTGGCGTTGAGCTTCGCCGTGGTACAGAAGAACATGGAGACCGCGGCGGTTGTGCAGCAGCAGAGCGCCCTCCGTACGCAGAATACCGGGCTGGCCGCGGAACTCGCCAGGCTGACCTCCACGGAACGCCTCGAGCGCGCGGCGGCCGAGCTGGGACTCCAGCGACCTGGTGACGTGCGGTACCTGCGCGCTCCTCAAACGTTGGGGTCCAGAGACCCCTGATGGCCCATCCTCGAAGTACGGGGGGCGCTCCCGACGGTCGCATCCGTTTGGTACGCCTGCTGATCGTGATCGCCTTTGTGGCCATCGCCGGTAGGGCGATGGCGCTCACGGCGACCTCGTCGGGGCTGGCCGCCGCCGCCGATAGTCAGCAGCAGCGTACTATCGAGGTGCGCGCGCACCGTGGCCAGATCGTAGACCGCACGGGAGAGGTGCTCGCGGCGGCGAAGGAGATGAGGACCGTCTGGGCTACGCCGCGTGAGATCAAGGATCCGGTAGACGCCGCCACACGTCTGGCGAAGTTGCTCAAGGTTCCGCGCAAGCCGCTGCTGCGCGCCCTCTCGGATCGTGGAAGCTGGTATGCAGTGGTGGCTCGCGGTGTCGAGCCAGCTCTCGCGCAGCGAGCACTAGATCTGGGCATCGTCGGCGTGGGCGCCTCAGCGGAAGAGGGACGGGATTACCCGAAGCGCAGCGTGGCCGCTCAGGTCGTCGGCTTCGTGGGCACGGAGGGAAAGGGGCTCGCCGGTCTCGAGTACCAGTACGACGAAGTACTGGCTGGCACGCCGGGCAAAGAACTGGTGGTCAAGGACCCCGCGGGGCGCGCGCTCAAGACGGAGCGTCTGGTAGCGCCGCAGGCGGGCAAGACGATCCGTCTGACACTCGACCAGTACATTCAGGCAGAGGCGGAGCGCGCGCTCGTGGACGCGGTGCGCCACTTCAAGGCCAAGGCGGCGGTCGCCATCGTTCTCGACCCGAAGACGGGGGAGATCTTGGCCATGGCCAATGCTCCGCTGATCAACGCGAACGCGTTCGGCAAACGCCCCGAATACCAGCGGAACCGGGTTGTCACGGACAGCTTTGAGCCAGGCTCTATCTTCAAAGTGCTCACGGTGAGCGCGGCGCTCGAAGAGGGTCTGGTCACGCCCTCCAAGTCCTTCGTCCTGCCGTATCGCCTCAAAGTCGGCGACAAGTGGATTCGCGAGTCGCATCCCCGCGGTACGCAACGCTTTACCGTGCGCCAGATCCTGGCGCAGTCCAGCAACGTAGGCGCCGCGGTGTTGGGGAAGATGCTCGGCGAAGAGAAGCTCAAGACGTGGATCCAGCGCTTCGGATTCGTGGCGCGGACCGGCCTCGACTTTCCGGGTGAGGTCGCTGGCCTTATGCCTGGTTTCTGGTCGATGGCCACGACTGGCAACGTGCCGATGGGGCAGGGTATCTCGGTAACGCCCATCCAGATCGCGGCCGCGTACGCGGCCGTGGCCAACGACGGTGTCTGGTTGAAGCCGCACCTGGTCGCGCAAATCGGCGAGACGGCCGTTAACCCGAGCGGCGCGCGCCGGGTACTGAGCTCAGAAGTCTCTCGGCAGGTCCTCGGCATGATGAACGACGCGGTCATGGAGGGCACGGGCACCGCGTTCCAGATCTCCGGATACAAGGCGGCGGGCAAGACAGGCACGGCGCAGAAGGCCGACCTGCAGCGCGGCGGCTATGCCGCGGGCCGGTATGTCGCCTCGTTCGTCGGCGTCGTGCCCTCCGACGATCCCCGGCTGGTGGTGCTGGTGGCCGTGGACGAGCCGAGCGGCGCCATCTACGGCGGGGCTGTGGCGGCGCCGACCGCTAAGCGGATCGCCGAGTTCGCGCTCCAGCATCTGAAGATCGCACCGCCGTGAGCAGTGCACCCGAGGTTTGGTCGAGCGTTCGCTCCTCGCCCCGGATGCAGGGAGGTCTTCTGGTAGAATCGATGCGCATGGACTTGGTATCCCTCGTCGCCGATTGTGGCGTTCTCGAGATCGTCGGCAACGCGTCGCCTATCATTCGCACCCTCGCCTTCAGGGCACAAGACGCGACTCCGGAGAGCCTCTTCTTCTGTCTTCGCGGGGTGAAGTCGGATGGGCACGACTACGTCGCCCAGGCTGTCGCTCGGGGGGCGGTCGCGGTAGTCTGCGAGCGTCCGGTCGCGGTGGCTGTGCCACAGGTGATCGTATCCTCGGCGCGACGGGCCATGGCCCTCGTCGCGGCCCGGTTCTTCCACGAACCCTCCACACGTTTACTCGTGGCGGGCATTACCGGGACCAACGGTAAGACTACCACCGCGCATCTCCTGGCGCGCTGCTTCGACGCCGCCGGGTTGCCCTGCGGGCTGTTAGGTACCATCAGGAACAAGATCGGCGGCGTGGAGTATCCCGTCGCTCTCACCACGGCGGAATCGGTGGATCTGCAGCGCATGTTCGACGAGATGGTGGAGGCCGGCGATCGGGCATGCGCCATGGAGGTCTCCTCGCACGCCCTGGATTTGGAGCGCACGGCCGGCACGAAGTTCGCCGCCGTGGTCTTCACCAATCTCACGCGCGACCATCTCGACTACCATCATGATCTGGAGGAGTACTATCTGACGAAGCAGCGGTTGTTCCTGCCCGATGACCAGCGGCAGTCGGGCGCCGTGGCCGTGGTCAATGTGGACGATCCGTGGGGACGGCGCCTGGCGGCGGCGTGCGCGTCGGCGTACGGCGACGATCTGTGGACGTACGCGATCGAGCAGGAGGCCGCGGCGCGGGCGCGCGATCTGCGCCTGGAGCCGCACGGCTCCTCGTTCACTGTGGAAATACCGCGCACCGGGCAGACGGTACGGTTGCGAACGCGACTGGGCGGACGCTTCAACGTCGAGAATGCGCTCGCCGCGGCCACCACGCTGGTCGCCCTCGGGTTGCCGGCGACGGCGGCCAGTGAAGGCATCGCGCAGACGGGTGGCGTGGACGGGCGCTTCGAGGCCGTCGACGCGGGGCAGCCGTTCACCGTGCTCGTCGACTACGCTCACACGCCCGATTCACTCGAGAATGTGCTCCGCGCCGCTCGGGGCATTTGCAGCGGCCGGCTCCACGTGGTCTTCGGCTGCGGTGGCGACCGCGACCGCGGCAAGCGCCCGCTGATGGGGGCCATCGCCAGCTCGCTCGCGGAGAGCGTCGTAGTTACGTCGGACAACCCGCGCAGCGAAGATCCGCAGATCATCATCGCCGAGATCCTCGAGGGCATCGGCGCGGAGGCGCGTTCGCGGGTCGAAGTAGAGCCCGACCGGCGGCGAGCCATCGCGCTCGCCCTGCGGGACGCGCGCGCCGGCGACGTGGTGGTGATCGCTGGCAAGGGTCACGAGAAAGGGCAGATCGTTGGCGACACCCGGGTCCCGTTCGACGATCGCGATGTGGCGCGCGAGGTTCTCCAGGAGATCAGATCGCCGAGGGCTGGCGCGTGATCGCCCTCACCCTGCGGCAGATCGCCGAGGCGTGCGACGGCCGCCTGGAGGGCGGAGAGCCCGGCACGGTCATTCGCCGTGTCAGCACGGACAGTCGTTCGCTGGCGCCCGGCGATCTGTTCGTCGGGATCTCGGGCCAGCGGCACGACGGTAGCGCGTTCGCCGCCGCCGCCGCCGCGGCTGGGGCCGCGGCCGTGGCGGGCGCCCGGCTGGGCGCCGATCTGCCGGTGGCCGTCCCGCGGATTATCGTCGACGACGGCCTGACGGCGCTCCAGCGGCTGGCGGCGGCGGTACGCCGGCGAGCACGTGCTCGTGTGGTCGCCGTCACAGGGAGCGCGGGCAAGACCTCTACCAAAGACATCCTCGCCGCGCTGCTGCGGCCGGTGGCCGCCACGGTGGCCACGCAGGGCAACTTCAACAACGAGGTGGGCGTGCCGCTCACGCTTCTGTCGATCGAGGAGACCACGGACGTCGCGGTGGTGGAGCTCGCCATGCGAGGGCTGGGGCAGATCCGGGAGCTGGCGAAGATGGTCGCTCCGGATGTGGGCGTCATCACGAACATCGCGCCGGTACACTTGGAACTGGTGGGTGGCATCGAAGACGTGGCCGCGGCAAAGGCGGAGCTCCTCGAGGGACTAGAAGAACACGCCGTGGTGGTGCCTGGCGACGAGGCTCTGCTGCGGCCGTACCTCGAGCGCTATCGCGGGCGTGTGGTCACGTTCGGGGGGCTGGCGAGCGACGTTCGCCTGGTCTCCGCCGTGCCGCGGGCCGACGGTACCCGAGCGGTGGTGGCGGCGGGCGGCCAGCGCGTGGACCTCGATTTCAACTTCAGCGGTGACCACTACCTGACCGACGCGCTGGCCGCCGTGGGAGCGTTCGTCGAGCTGGGGTTCCCGCTGGCCGCGGCGCGCCAGGGCGCTGGTCGCGTCGTTTTCAGCGAGAACCGCGGGCAGGTGGTAGCCCTCGGCGACGGAGGACTGTTGCTCAACGATGCGTATAACGCCAATCCCGTCGCCATGCGCGCCGCCATAGACCATCTCCTGCAGCTGGCCGGCGAACGGCCCGTGGTCGCCGTGCTCGGCGACATGTACGAACTCGGCCCAGACTCCGCGCGATTCCACGCCGCGGTGGGGCGGTACGCGGCCGAGCGCGGCGTGCGCCTGGTGGCGGTGGGGGAGCTCGGCCGTGACTATTTGACAGGGGCTCCGGACGAGACGTGGCAGGCCACCGTTGACGACTGCGTCAAAGCTTTGCCGGCGGTCATCCCCGCCGGAAGCGCGGTTCTCGTCAAGGCGTCGCGGGCACTTCGGCTGGAGCGGGTGGCACGGGCGCTCGTGGAGCTCGGCGAGGCGTACCGTAGCCAGGCGGTGCGGCATGTTTAGGGCCATCGCGGCGAGCTTTACGGCTATGGTGCTCATGCTCCTGGTGGCTCCCAAGTTCATCGAGTGGCTGCGGCGCAACGAGTTCGGTCAGAACATCCGCGAAGAAGGCCCCGAAGGGCATCAGACCAAGGCCGGCACGCCGACCATGGGTGGGTTGCTACTCTGGATCGCCGCCGTCATCCCCTACATCATCTTCAGCCGTCTCTCGGTGGCCTCCTTCACCGTCCTCATCTGCGCACTTGGCTGCGCGTTTATCGGTTTCGTGGACGATTGGCTGAGTATCGTGCGCCGGCGTTCCCTCGGCCTCCATGCCCGCTACAAGGTGCTGCTGCAGCTCGTGCTGGCCCTCTTCATCGGGTTTCTGGCGCTGCGCTACGGCGGCGTGGATACGAGCCTCGATCTACCGTGGCCTCACGCTGAGCTGGAGATCGGACCCGTCCTCTACTACGTGGTGGTGTTCCTCGCCATCTCCGGCCTGTCGAACGCGGTCAACCTGACCGACGGCCTGGACGGCCTGGCGGCGGGCTCGGCGGCGATCGTTCTGGTGGCCTTCGCCGGGATCGCGTTCATCCTCGGCCGCGCCGAAAACGATCCCGGCATGACCGATCTGGTGATCCTCTCCGGCTGTGTCGGCGGGGCGTCGCTGGGCTTTCTCTGGTTCAATGCTTTTCCGGCCGAAGTCTTCATGGGCGACACGGGAGCGTTAGGGCTTGGGGGCGCCATTGCCGGCATGGCTATCCTGACGCGAACGGAGGTCTTTCTACTCCTCATCGCCGGCCTGTTCGTCCTGGAGACCCTGTCGGTCATGGCGCAGGTGATCTCCTTCAAGCTGTTCCACCGGCGTGTGCTGCTGATGGCCCCGCTGCACCATCACTTCGAGCTCAAAGCCTGGTCGGAGACCAAGGTCATCGTGCGGTTCTGGATCGTCGCCGCGCTGTTTGCGGGAGCTGGATTCGCGCTGTACTACTGGAGCTTCTGAGGTCCCTCGTGGAGTTGCACGCCGTCCATCATGTCACCGTGCTCGGGCTCAGGGAGAGTGGTCGCGCGGCGGCCCTGCTAGCCCGCCGTCGGTTGGCCGTTCCCGTGGCCGCCATGGACGACGAGCCCGAGGAACACCTCGACAACCTGCAGCTCCTGCGTGAGAACGGCGTCGAGCTGCGCTGTGGGGGGCAGGCCGAGCTGCCCGCCGACACCTCCGTGCTGGTCAAGAGCCCCGGAGTTCCCGCCGAGCACTGCTTGGTGCGGGCGGCGGCGGCCCGGAACGTGCCGGTGTGGAGCGAGGTCGAGCTCGCCGCCCGCTTTCTCCGCGGGCCGATCATCGGTATTACCGGGACCAACGGCAAGACGACGACGACCGAGTTGATCGGGGCCATCATGCGCGACGCGGGCCGTACGGTGACGGTCGCCGGAAACGTTGGTTTCGCCTTGGCGCGAGTGCCCGACACGGCGCCGGCGGAGGGTCTCGTCGTGGTCGAGCTGTCGAGCTTCCAGTTGGAGCACATCGACCAGTTCCGGGCTACGGTCGGCGTGCTGCTCAACGTCAGCGAGGACCACCTCGACCGCCACGGCTCCATGAGCGGGTATGCGGCCGCCAAACTGCGCTTGTTCGAGAACCAGGACGAAGCCTGTGTGGCGGTGCTCAACGCGGACGACGAGCTGCTCCGCGGAGCACGCGTGCCCGGCCGCGGCCGGCGGGCGTGGTTCGGTACCGGCCCGGCTGGGGCTCTCTCGCTGGCGGCGGGCGTGGAAGCCGGCGCCGTATGGGTTGACCCCGAGGAGGTCGGGCGAGAAGGTCGCCGCCAGCACGTGTGTGGTGTGGACGAGCTGGCGCTCAAGGGAGTGCACAACCTCTCGAACTGTCTGGCGGCGACGCTGGTCGCGGCCGCCATGGAGGTACCGGTCGCGTCCTTGACCGCCACGTTGCGGACCTTCCGCGGCGTGCCGCACCGCCTGCAGGTGGTGGCCACTGTCGAGGGGGTTACGTACGTCAACGACTCTAAGGCCACGAACGTGGACGCTACGCTGAAGGCCCTCACCGCTTACTCCACTCCCGTGCATCTCATCCTGGGTGGGTCGAGCAAGGCCGCCGCTTTCGACGGCCTCGCCGCGGCCGTCGAAGGGCGCGTGGCGGAGGTCATCCTGATCGGGGCGGCGGCCCTGGAGATCGCCGCCGCCTTCGCTCGCCGCGCCGGGGCGCCGGAGGCGCGCCCGCCGCGCCTGGTGCGCCTGGACGACCTCTCTGGCGCGGTCGCGCACGCCAGCTCCGTCGCTCGTCCCGGGGACGTGGTGCTCCTCAGCCCGGCCTGCGCCAGTTTCGACCACTATAGGAACTTCGAGCAGCGGGGCGAACACTTCATCGAGCTCGTAGAGCGGCTGCGAAAGGCAAGAGGCCACTAAGATGAGCGGGCGCAGGGCCAAGCGAAACGACGATCAGCTCAGCTTTCCCGACTGGGTCGACGTCGCGTTGCGGGCGTCGCCGGCGGCCGAGCGTGCGCCACGGCGGCCGACCGCGCCACGGCGGCCGATCGCGGCGCGACGAGCCGAGCACGCACCACGACCCGCGCGCGTGCCGCGGCGCACCGCCGTGGCGGAGGGGCAGGTCGCGTTCGACCTCACGTCGCCCAGCAGGGCGGCGGGGGCTCTTGCCACCCCTCCGGGGCTGGTGAGCCGCCGGCTCTTCCTGATCGCCACGCTCCTGCTGCTCATGTTCGGCATCGTGATGGCCTACAGCGCGTCCACGGCGCACGCTTACTTCACTTACGGATCGAGCTTCTACTACCTGAAGCGGCAGGTGCTGTTCGCCGTGGTGGGTCTGGCCGCCATGGGCGCGCTGTCGCGTATCGACTACGTACTGTGGCGCCGTCTGGCGTGGCCGCTCGCGGGGGGGATCTGCGCGCTGATCGCCGTGGTACTCGTCCCGGGAGTCGGGGTTGAGGTGAACGGCGCTCAGCGCTGGCTGGACGTCGGTGGGTCATCGCTGCAGCCGAGCGAGTTCGCCAAGCTCGGAGCGATCGTGCTCGCCGCGGCGCTCATCACCAAGCGGCCGAAGGAAATGGATCGTTTCGGCCGCTTCGTGTTCGTCATCTGTATGGCGGTCGTGCCGTTCGCCCTGCTCATCCTCCTCGGCAAGGACCTCAGCACCACCGCGGTCCTCGTGGTCGGCGTCGGCGCGGTTCTGGTGGCCGCCGGCGTGCGCTGGCGGTACCTCCTGAGCGTCGCGGCCCTCTTGCCCGTGCTGGCGGCGATGCTCGTCCTCATCGAGCCCTACCGCCTCAATCGATTCCTGGCCTTCCTCGACCCGTGGGCGGATGCCGCGGACGGCGGTTTTCAAGCGACGCAGTCGCTGATCTCGGTGGCTTCGGGCCACCTGTTTGGGGTGGGGCTGGGGGAGTCGGTACAGAAGACCGGATACCTGCCGGAGGCGACCACGGACATGATCGCCAGCATCATCGGCGAAGAGCTCGGTCTGTTCGGCCTCTGCCTCCTCATCGGGCTCTACGTCCTGTTCACGTGGGCGGGCCTGCGCATCGCCCTGGAGTGTCGCGAGCCCTTCGGGAGACTGGTCGCGGTGGGGGTCACCACGGGTATCGCGGTGCAGGCGGTCCTGAACATCGCCGCGGCGCTTGGCCTGCTGCCAATCCTCGGCGTTCCGTTGCCGCTGGTATCTTGCGGCGGTACGAGCTTGTTGGCCGTGCTGGCGAGCGTGGGTGTCTTGCTGAACATTGCAACCAATCGGAGGAGTTTCATCGTTGCCACCCCTGAACGGCGCAAACGTGCTCATAGCAGCCGGGGGCACGGGCGGCCACATGGCGCCCGCTCTGGCGGTCGCTGAAGAGCTGGCTGCTCGCGGCGCGCGAGTCAGCTTCGTCACGACGCCCTCGCAGTTCGCCCGCCTCCAGGGTACCTGGGAGGCGGACGCGCTGGAGATGCGCGGCTTCGAGCGGCGGCTCCTGGCGCGCGCCAATCTGCGGACCTTGTTCCTTCTGGCGGCGGCGGCTCCGCGTACCTGGCGGATCCTCAGCCGCCGCCAGCCGCACTGCGTAGTCGGCGCCGGCGGGTATTTGAGCGGGCCCGTGGTGTTGCTCGGCGCACTGCGCGGCATTCCGGGCGTGGCGCTCGAGGCCGACGCCCATCTGGGCGTCACCAATCGCCTCCTCAAGCCGTTCGTGCGCCGCCTCTGCCTCAGCTTTCCCATCGCCGGCCTGGAATCGGAGAAGTTCGTGGTCACGGGACGGCCGCTCTCGCGGCGCCAACTCGAGGCCAGTCGCGAAGTCGGCCTGGCCTCCTTTGGGCTCATCCCCGTGTTGCCCGTAGTCCTGGTGTTCGGCGGCAGCCAAGGGGCGCAGAGCATCAACCGTGCCTGTCTGGACGCCTTCGCCACTCGCGATCTCGCCTTCCAGGTCATCCACGTATGTGGAGAACGGAACTACCAAGAGGTACGGGCCGAGGTCGAACGCCGTGGCGCGCCGGTTGAGCGCTACCGCCTGCTTGCCTACACTGACCATCTGGCCGATGCCATGGCAGCGGCCGACCTGGTGGTCGGCCGCTCGGGCGGTTCTTTGGCCGAGATCGCCGCGCTCGGCCGCCCGGCCATCCTGGTGCCGTATCCGTATGCCACCGCCGACCACCAGCGGAAGAACGCGCGGTGGGCAGAACAGGGCGGGGCGGCACTAGTGGTGGACGACGCCGCGCTGAACGCAGATCTCCTCGGCCGGCTCGTCCACGGACTGCTCGCCGATCCCTCACGGCTCCGGGCGATGGCCGCCGCGAGCAGGCAGTTGGGCCGACCACAGGCCACGGTACAGGTGGTCGACGAGATCGAACGTCTTGTGAAGGAGCGCGGGTGAGCGAACGACGGCACACCATCCCTCAGCCGGTGCATTTCATAGGGATCGGCGGGGCCGGCATGAGCGCCATCGCCCTGGTGCTCGCGCGCCTCGGCGTCAAGGTGACAGGGTCGGATCTCAAGTCGAGCCGGTATACGCGACTGATCGAGGCCGACGGCGTCGCTGTTACCATCGGACACGCCGAGGACAACCTCGGCGCGGCGGCGCTGGTGGTCATCTCCTCCGCTATTCCAGAATCGAACCCCGAGCTCGCGGAGGCGCGTCGCCGCGGGCTGCCCGTGCTGCAGCGCGCCGAGATGCTGGCGCGGGTCATGGCGATGCGGCGTGGTATCGCCGTGGCGGGCACGCACGGCAAGACCACGACCTCGTCGATGATCGCCCATGCTCTGCATGAGTGCGGCAGAGCGCCGACGTTCCTCATCGGCGGCGAGGTCAACGACATTGGGTCCAACGCGGGGGTCGGTGACGGCGACTGGCTGGTCGCCGAGGCTGATGAGAGCGATGGGAGTTTGCTGTTCCTGCGTCCCGAGATCGGCGTGGTCACCAATGTGGAACTCGACCACCACGCGCACTACAGCTGCCTCCAGGGGGTCAAGGACGTGTTCCAGCGCTTCGCCCGGCTGCTGCCGCCGACGGGCCTCCTCGTGCTGGTCGCCGGCAGCGGGGGAGAGTATCTGGCGGCGGAGACGCCCGCCGAGGCCGTTCTGTGCGCGCTCGCCGGCACGGCTGGCTCCCCGGCGGGGGGCGCCTCCTATGTGGCTGCCGTGGAGCGGATGGATTCCGGTGGCAGCCGTTTCACCGTGCTGCGCGATGGTGAGGCGGTCACATCGGTCGAGCTGCGGGTGCCGGGCGAACACAACGTGCTCAACGCGCTCTGCGCGCTGGCCGTGCTGGAGCGTGCCGGTGTGCCGCTCGCCGAGGCCGCGCCCTGCCTTGGTGGGTTCAGCGGCGCCGCCCGCCGCTTTCAGGAGGTCGGTCGGCATAGCGGCGTGGTCGTGGTGGACGATTACGCGCACCATCCCAGTGAGTTGGTCGCCACGATTCGCGCGGCTCGCCTCGGCGATCACCATCGGGTGATCGCCGTGTTCCAGCCGCATCTGTACTCGCGTACGCGGTACCTGCAGCGCGAGTTCGGCCGTGCGCTCACACTTGCCGACGAAGCGGTGGTTACCGACATCTTCGCCTCTCGCGAGGAGCCGGAGCCTGGGGTGACAGGCAAGCTGGTGGTCGACGCCTATCTTGCCGAACGTCCGAGTGGACCCGTGGCGTATCTGCCACGCCTCGCCGACGTGGTGCGGTACCTGCAGGGGCGGGTCGCTCCAGGCGATATGGTGCTCACGCTTGGGGCCGGCGATGTGTTCCATGCCGGCGAGGAGTTGCTGGCGGCGCTGAACAAGCGCCAAGGAGACCTCGCACGGCACGGCGAATAGCCTCTGTACACCGGGTCTTCTGGCCTTCGACTCCGGTGCTGCGCCACTCGACACGGCCGAGGGGAGGGAACGCCGACCGATGAGAGCACGAAGAGCCGGCCGGCGTGGCTTCCGGCGTTCACGCTTGCTGATCTCGCTCGCCCTCACGGCGGCGTTTCTAGCGGTGCCCGGCTCCATCTACGCCTGGGGAAGCCGCGCGTCCGCTTTTCAGATTCGTCACATCCGCGTCGAGGGCGCGGAACGCGTGTCCGCGCAGCGTTCCGTGAAGCTCTTGCGGCAGGCGTTCCTGAGTCACAACCTGTTCACGGTGCGCAGCGCGGAGGTGGAACGCGTTCTGCAGCCACTGGTCTTCCTCGCCTCGGTGGAGGTGGATCGGGACTTCCCCTCGACCCTGGTGGTGCACCTCACGGAGCACACACCGGCCTTGTACGTTCTCTCCACGGGCAGCTGGTACCTCGTCTCGGACGAGGGGAGGGTACTGGCCGCCATCGGCAAGGAACGTCGCAAGGTGGCTGTCGCTCTGCGCGGCGGCCCTCCGAAGGCCGCTCTGCGGCTGCCGTTCACCGCCACCGCCGGCAGCCTGCGGCCGCGCACTGATACCACCGATACGGCCGTGCGCGACGCGCTCGCGGTGCTCCGCACGGCCTCTCCGCGGCTGCGGCAGCAGCTTGTACTGGTGCGTTCCACGGCGAAGGGCCTGCGGCTGCGCACGCGCGCCGGGGCGGTGGTGGAGCTCGGCTCGAGGGACGAGTTGTCCGCCAAGTGTGCCGCGGTGGAGGCGGTCCTGAGCTTCTACGAACGGCGGCGCATCCGGGTCACGTACATCGATGCGGTGGTGCCCGATCGTCCCGTGGCGCGGCCGGATGTGTAAGCCGCCATGTGGGCGTGGTGTACGGGTGTTTGACACCCACTCGAGCGGGCTCTATGCTTGCGTAGAGAGGTCTCAAGCAGTGATTGAGGGTTCCGCGGCAGTAAAACAGCCGCACAACGACGAAAAAGAAGTTCACTAACTGGTGGACGATAGTGCCGAGATCCTGAGCCGCCGCAGCAGCGGAGCATCCGGCGACGAGCCTCGACCCTGACAGGAGGGTTGTCATAATGATGGACGCCTCGACGAACTACCTGGCCGTGATCAAGGTGGTCGGCGTGGGCGGTGGCGGCACCAACGCCGTGAACCGCATGGTCGATGCCGGCTTGCGCGGGGTCGAGTTCATCGCCGTCAACACCGATGCGCAGGCGCTGCAGATGTGCGATGCGGACGTCAAGATCCACATCGGCAGCAAGATCACCCGCGGTTTGGGGGCTGGCGCCAACCCAACGATCGGTTACCAGGCCGCGGTGGAGAGCAAAGACGAGCTGCGCGACGCCCTCAAGGGTGCCGACATGGTCTTCGTCACTGCCGGCAAGGGTGGCGGAACGGGTACCGGCGCCGCTCCGGTCATCGCGGAGTTAGCGCGTGAGCTGGGTGCCCTCACGGTCGGTGTGGTCACGCGGCCCTTCGCCTTCGAGGGGAAGCGGCGCGCCAGCCAGGCCGAGGCGGGCATCCGCGCGCTCGGCGACAAGGTCGATACGCTCATCATCATCCCCAACGATCGCTTGCTGCAGGTTGTCGAGCGCCGCACGTCCATCATCGATGCGTTCAAGGTAGCCGACGACGTGCTGCGCCAGGGTGTACAGGGGATCACCGACCTCATCACGGTTCCGGGGCTCATCAACCTCGACTTCGCCGATGTGCGCACCATCATGAAAGAGGCGGGCTCCGCCCTCATGGGCATCGGCGTGGCCAGCGGCGAGAGCCGCGCGGTGGAGGCCGCGCGGGCGGCCATCAGCTCGCCACTGCTGGAGGCCGGCATCGAGGGCGCCCATGGTATCTTGCTCAACATCACCGGCGGGAGCGACCTGGGCTTGTTCGAGATTAACGAGGCGGCCGAGATCATCTCCAGCGCCGCGGACGCGGAGTGCAACATCATCTTCGGCGCCGTCATCGACAGCGCTCTGGGCGACGAAGTCCGGGTGACGGTGATCGCCACCGGCTTCGACGCCGAGGCGGCGGCCCAAATGCCGGCGCCAGCCGAGCGTGCCGAGCAGCCCGCGCCGGCCGACGAGGCGCCGCTCTTCGGCGCGCAAGAGAAACCCTCGTTCGAAGTGAGCGAGGATGTTCTCGACATCCCGAGTTTCCTGAAAGACAGGTGAGCCAGGCCCGCCGCTGGGGTTCGGCTCAGCGCGGATTGCACGCCTCGCCTCTCGTCCCGTATGCTCTGCCGACTGCGGGCTCGCCGGACGGCGGCCCGGTGTGGAAGCCAAACGCGACGCAGGGCCAGGCTTTGTATCCATGAAGCAGCAGAACATACACGTGCTCGTCCTCGCCGTGGTGCTCGTCCTCGTCGGCGTGGCCATCTACCTGATCTATCCCCCGGGCGAAAAGACGCGCCTGGGGCTCGATCTGCAGGGCGGTCTGGAGGTGGTGTTCCAGGCCAAGACTAGCGCCGGCAAGATGCCCTCCTCGGATCAAATGCAGAAGGCCATCGGCATCATGGACCGGCGCGTTAACGGCCTGGGCGTTACGGAGTCGCAGGTGCAGCGGCAGGGCACCGACCAGATCGCCGTCGCCCTGCCCGGCGTAAAGGATGCGGAAGACGCGCTGCAGACCATCGGCAAGACCGCGCAGCTCGAGTTCTACGACGACTCCCAAACGCGTATCGCCGGGCCAGAGGCGAGCAAGCAGAAGCTGCTCGATGCCGCGGCGGGCGATCTCTCCAAGGAAGACCTGGAGCTCCTCAAGAAGGATGAGTACGTCGCCGCCTACCGCGTTGTGGAGGCGCCGCCGGGCGTCTTCGGCAGTAACACCGAGACGCTGTATTTTCTGTACAAGCACGAGCCGGCCATGGTGGGCGACGCCATCGACAGCGCACGGCAAGGCTTCGACCAGCAAGGGCGCCCCAACGTGCTCATCGATTTCACTGGTCAAGGTGGCAAGAAATTCGAGGAAGTCACGCGTGCTCTGGCCATTCGCGGCGCGTTGCAGCAGCAGAACCAATCCTTCGCCATCGTCCTCGACAACGTCATGGAATCCGATCCCATCGTCGACTACGCCGAGAACCCGCAGGGTATCTCGGGGGGCAAAGCGGAGATCACCGGTACGTTCACGCTCCAGGAGGCCAAGAACCTGGCGCTGGTACTGAATACGGGTGCCCTCCCGGTGACCCTGGAGCCGATCCAGAAGCAGCAGGTATCGGCGACGCTGGGCAAAGACTCACTGCGCCAGGCCCTCATCGCCGGCATGGTCGGCTTGGGCCTCGTGCTCATCTTCATGGTCGCCGTGTACCGCTTCCTCGGCCTCATCGCCGACCTCGCCCTCGTCATCTACGGCATCCTGCTCTGGGGGGTCTTCAATGCGGTGCCGGTTACGCTGACGCTCCCCGGCATCGCCGGCATGATCCTCACCATCGGCGTGGCGGTCGACGCCAACATCGTGGTGTTCGAGCGCATCAAGGAAGAAGTGCGTTACGGCAAGAGCGTGCGCTCGGCCGTCAGCTCGGGGTACAGTCGCGGCTTTCGAACCATCCTGGACGCCAACATCCTCATCCTGCTCACGGCGCTGGTCCTGTTCTACTTCGCTACGTCGCAGCCCAAGGGCTTCGCCCTCACCCTCATGATCGGCGTGGTGGTCAGCATGTTCACGGCCATCCTCGCCACGCGTGCCATGCTCGGCATCCTGAGCCGCTTCGCGTTCTTCAATCGAGGAGGGCTCATGGGCGTGCGCCTCGGCGACGGAGTCCTCGAGGCGCTGGGTGAGGAGGAACAGGGAAGCGCCGCCGCTTCACGGCGCGGCCGGCGTCCCGCCGCGCGGAACGCGCGTCCCGCCGCCGACACCGCAATCGCCGGCGACGGGAAGGGCGCTGCCGAGGAGGCCGCGGCCGGACGGACCAAAGCCGCGGCCGAGACGCCGCCGCGGCGTCCGCAGCAGCAGCGCGCCTCCGCCGCGCGGCGCGGCTCCACCAAGAAGCGCAAGAAGCGTAGGTAAATGCTCATGCAGCGATTCCGCTGGTTGTTCACGTTCGACTATATGGGCCATAAGAAGTGGTACTTCGCCATCAGCGCGTTGGTCATCGGCGCCGGTTTACTCAGCATGTTCATACGCGGTGGCGGTAACCCGATCGACGGCATCCAGTATGGGCTGGAGTTTCGAACGGGCACGAGTGTGAGCGTTGAGTTCTCGCAGCCGGTGACCATGGCGGACGTACGGACGGTCGTCGAGGAACAGGGCATCCGCAACCCGGTGATCCAAGAGAGCCGCGATGCGGCGGGCGAGCGGTTCTCCTATCAGATCCAGACGGATACGCTCACGCCGCGGCAAGAGGCCGCGCTGAAGGCCGCGCTCCACGAAGAGTTCATCATCGCCGACGGCGGCAGCGCCTACGCATCGGAGAGTGTCGGCGCCACCTTTGGGCGAGACGTTATCACCGCATCGTACAAGGCCGTCGCTCTGGCGCTGGTGCTCATCCTCATCTACGTCACGATCCGCTTCGAGTGGAAGTACGCCATCGGCGCGCTCGCCGCGCTCGGTCACGATCTCCTGGTCGTGATCGGCGTGTACTCGCTGGTGGGGCGCGAGCTCACCACGGGGAGTGTAGCCGCCATTCTCACTATCCTCGGCTACTCTCTCTACGACAACGTCATCGTGTTCGATCGCATCCGCGAGAACACCCCCCGCATGCGCTCTGTGCGCTACGGCAACATGGTGAACCGCTCTGTCGCCGAGACCATCGTGCGCTCCATCAATACGAGTCTCATCACGCTTGTGCCGGTCCTCTGCCTCCTGATCTTCGGCGGAGATACGCTCAAAGACTTCGCCTTCGCACTGACTGTGGGCATCGTCTCTGGCGCGTACTCCACCATCTGCGTCGCCAGTCCCGTAGCTACGGTGCTCAAGGAACGCGAGCCCCAATACCGTAAGCTCGCCGCTCGCGCTGATGCCGTCAAAGGCTCCTAGACCCTCAAGCTTTTCGTAGAGTTCTCAAGTAATGGATGAGGGTGGTCGAGATTGGCCGCTGGTTCTCCCCTCCGTAGCAGGGCAAACGGGGGCTCCCCAAGCCTTTACATCTCCGCTGTGCTGTCCTAACGTGAAGCGCCGAGTGCACGGTTCCGAAGTCCTACAAACGTTCTATTCGAGAGGGGACAATGCCGAACGAACTGCTGCGGCGCGCAGCGGCGAGTGCCGCGCCGATCTCGTTGCGTCTCGAGAAGCATGCTGGCGCGGACGCTCTGCTCCTCTCGGGAGAACTGGACATGGATACGGTGCCGCTCATCGACCGCTTTCTCCGCCGCCGACTGGGGCCGTTCTTCCACCGTCGGAATCTCGTGCTGGATCTCGCCGGTGTTACGCTGGTCGACTCGAGTTTTGTGACGTACGTCATTCGGCTCAGCGAAGCCGTCCATAGGGCTGGCTTCGAGCTGCTGCTCACCCGCCCGGTCGGACACGTGCGGCGAGCGATCCGAGTGGTCGGCCTGGCGAACGTACTACCGGTATACGAATCGCTTGAGGAGGCTGTCGCCCTCGCCGCGGCGGGGCGGGTTCCGATGATCCCGCCGCCGTTTGCCTCGTCGTCCTGAGCGACACGGACGGTGACGTGACCGTGGGGTTGCTCGGCCCTCGTCGCCTTCGCTGAGGATCAGCTGGCCTCCGCGCGTTCCAGGCGCTCCTGCGCCCGGCGCGCGCGCGAGGTGCGCGCCTGGAAAGCTCGCATGCGGCAGGCGTCGGAGCAGTACTTGCGCGCGGGATTCGCCGTAACGAACTCGCGGCCACACGGCTCGTGGGCGCAGATGCGGGTCTCTGGCTCGCGACGCGAGCTTTCGTCTTGCGTCTTGCGCAGCGCCGCTCGCCAGAGGGCGGTGTGAACAGCGCAGGTAGGAGACGGGTTGTACACGGAGAGTTTCGTGGTGCAGCCGTCGTAGATGCAGACACGCCCGGGCGTGTAGGTCCGTATGCGGCCAGCTCGACCGACGACCCCGAGCACCTTGCGGCCGCGCAGGCCAGAGGCCGCGTGCAGCTCCGTCATGGTCCCTCCCCTATCGACGCCTTCAGGGCTTGTTCTCGTGACGCATGAATGCCGAAGATGCGGTCCAACCCGGTGATCTCGAAGATCCGGGTGATGTTCTCGTCAGTACAGACGATGTCCAGCCTGCCGTTCTTGGGTCGAACGCGTTTGGCTCCACTCACCAAGACGCCGAGGGCTGTGGAGTCGATGAAGGTGACGCGTGCCAAGTCGACGACGATGTTGGTGGCGCCGCCGTCTATGCCGCCCAGGAGAGCCTCCTTGAACTGCGGCGCGGAATAGATGTCTACCTCGCCCTCCAGGGCGACGATGGCGACGTCTGGCGTGGGTTTGGCGAGCTCCACGCGGAATTGCGGCCTTTCCTCCTGGGGCCTTTCCTCCATTGGTTCTTCCTTCCTGCCTGGCTCGCCTGGCCATGGTCGACGAGCACTCCCCCTGTGGGCACCTGCCTATATCTCCCGCCTCTGCCAGGATTCAAACGCTTCGCACCTCCGGGAGGGTGGTCGCGAGCGCCGCGGCCTTCTGGTAGCTTCAATCTTGATGGGACAATTTGGCATTCACGGCGCGGCCACGGCCGCGCCGCACTCCTTGCTGATCGGCGTCGACTTGGGGCGTGTGACCACGTCGCTGGCGGTTGTCGCCGTCCGCGATGACGAAGCGCGGCTCCTGGCCACGCGCGCCGAGCGGCACCTGGGAGACCCGCTGGCACCGTTCCTGCGCTTGTACCGTGAGTTGGGGGCGGAGGCTATCCGCGGAGTGGTGGCTACAGGAGTGCACGCCGAGCAGCTCGGTGATCCGGTCATCGCTGGGCTGCCGGAGGAGGTGGCCCAGGAGCAGGCCGCCGCGCTGCTCTGGCCAGAGCACGGGCCGCTCAACGTGGTGCGGCTGGGGGGCAGCGGGTTCAGCGTGCTGGCGCTCGACGGCTCCGGTAGCGTGGCGTTCGAGCGGAACGATCGCTGCTCAGCCGGGGCTGGAGAGAGCGTGGAACGTCTGTGCGCTCGGCTCGGACGATCGCTTGCCGAGGCCGTTGCGCTGGCGCGGGAGGCCGACGCCAGCACCAAGGTGACGGCGCGCTGCGCGGTGTTCGCCAAGAGCGAACTGACCCACTTCGCCAATCAGGGCGAGCCCCACGGCCGGCTGTTCCGGGGCCAGTTCGAGAGCGTTGCGGCCAACGTGCACGGCCTCTACGACAAGCTCAAGGTCGAGGGGCCCGCGATGGCGATAGGCCATGGCGCTCTGATAGAGCCGATCGTGGAGGAGTTCGCGCGCCTGGCAGGAGGCGACGTGACGGTGCCGGCCGAGGCGGGCGTATTCGAGGCTATCGGTGCGGCGGTGTACGCTGTCACGGCTGGCGATTGGACGGCGGTCCACTGGCCGTCCGAGCCGGCGACGCTCGCGCAGCCGCCGCGGAGCCGGGTGCCGGCGCTCCAGCCGGCGGGAGATGGCCCGGGCGGGGTGGTCGTGCTGCGGGAGCCGGCCACGCAAGAAGACGACCTTGGCGTGGCCGTCCTTGGCCTGGATCTCGGCTCTACCGGATCCAAGGCGGCGCTGCTCGATGCCGGCAGCCTGCGCGTGCTCGCCGGGGTCTACCGGCGCACCGACGGGAACCCGGTGGAAGCCGCGAGCGCGCTGGTGCGCGAGCTGACCAGCTCTCATGCTCTCCCGGTGGTCGCGATCGGGCTCACGGGGTCTGGGCGCGCGGCGGCGGCCACCGTAGTGCGCGCCGCCTACCCCGAGCTTGACGATCGTCTGTGTGTGCAGAATGAGATCGTGGCGCACGCCGCCGCCGCCGCCCGCTACGATCCCGAGGAAGGTCGCAGCCTCTCGATCGTGGAGATTGGGGGGCAGGACGCTAAGTTCATCAACGTTCGCCACGGACGCGTAGTAGACGCGGACATGAATCGTGTGTGCAGCGCGGGCACGGGCTCCTTCCTGGAGGAGCAGGCCGAGGCTCTGGGGGTGGCCGACATCGCGGAGTTCGGTGCTCTGGCCGCTCGTTCGCGGCGGCCGCCGGACCTCGGTCAGACTTGCACCGTCTTCGTGGCCGACGTGGCCGCCGAGGCGATGACGCAGGGGTACTCACGCGACGATGTGTTCGCCGGTCTGCAGTACTCGGTCGTCCGGAACTACCGCAGCCGGGTGATGGGCCAGCGCCGGTTCTTGGAGCGCGTGGTCTTTCAGGGGAAGCCGGCCAGCAACGTCTCGCTCGCGCGGACGCTGGCCGCCTGCACGGGACGCACGGTGCTGGTGCCACCGGACCCCGGAGCCATGGGCGCCATCGGCATCGGCATTTTGGCTGCGCGCCAGGCCGTCCTGGACGCAGCCACGCCGCCGGTCGATCTGGGCCGGTTCCTCGAGGCGACCGTGACGCGTCGCCGCGAGTTTCGCTGTCGGGACAGGGAGTGCGGTAATCTCTGCCGCATTGAGTCGGCCACGGTGCTGGTAGCTGGGGAAGAACGGGTAGTCCTCAGCGGCGGTACGTGTCCCAAATACGACGCGACCGGCGGCGTGCGCAAGCTGCCCAAGGGCGCGCCGGCTCCGTTCCGCGAGCGGGACGAGCTGCTCGCGGGGCTGTTCGCCGACGACGAGGACGGCGAGGGTCCGGTCGTAGGTATCCCCTTCATCCACTATCTGATCGATGCGGCGCCGTTCTTCTCGGCCCTCTTCCGCGGTTTGGGAGCCCGCGTCCGCCTGGTGCGGCCGGGGCGCGAGGCGCTGGCGGTGGGCGACCGGCGCTGCGCCGCTCCGGGGGCCTGCGCCGCGGTTAAAGTGGCTCACGGGGTGAGCACGGAGGGCCTCGACTTCCTCTTTCTCCCGAAGTTCGTCAACGTCCCGTATCCAGGTGCGGGGTGCGGAGCCAGTACCTGTCCGATGGCGCAGGGGTCGCCCGAGATGATCGAGTCTGCCCTGCGGACAGAGGGCGACCCCGTATGCGTGCTGCGGCCGGTGCTGTTCATGGCCGGCGGCGCGCCGTGGTCGTCGCGGGCGCTTGCCGCCGAGCTGGCGGAAGGAGTCGCCGCGCTGCGCGGCGTCCGCGGCGGCTTCAAACCACGACCGTTCGCGGCGGCCTTCGAGCGCGCGATGGAGGCGCAGCGCGCGTTCGAGGCGGGTCTGGCGGCCATCGGCGAGCGCGCGTTCGCAGCCGCCGAGGAGTTCGACGTGCCGGCGATCGTCGTGGCCGGTGAGACACACGTCATCCACGATGCGCTCTTGAACCCGGGCATCCACGACCTGATCGCCGCCAACGGCGCCCTGCCGGTGCCGCTGGACTGCGTGCCGGTGCCCGACGACCTGCCGCCGCTGGCGCGCGTCCACTGGGCCACTGCCGGCCGCGTTCTGCGCGCCGTCGCCGCCGCGGCACGCCGTCTGGGAATGAGCTTTCCGCTGCTCATGGGAGCCTATGGCTGTGGTCCAAACTCCTTCATCGAGCATCTGTTCAACGATCTGCTGGAGGGGTATCCGCACGCGGTGCTGGAGACTGATGGGCATGGGGGTACGGCGGGCTACGTGACGCGTGTGCAGGCCTTCTTACACGCGGTACACGGGTACCGGACAGACCTCAAGGCGCGGGGAGGAGCCGACGCCGTGGTCCCTGAGAGGCGGCTCGAGCGGTACGACCGGCCGATTCCGCACAGTTTCGCGTCTACCGGCAGTGGCCGGGTGTACTTCGGCAATGTCGGCGGCAGCGTGGGCCGCCAGGTGGCTGCCGCTATGCGGGGAGGGGGCATCGAGACGGTCTTCGTGGGGCCCAGCGACGAAGAGGCGCTGCGCTGTGGACAGGCGGAGTGTTCGGGCAAGGAGTGCCTGCCGTACCAGCTTCTGTGGGGCTCGCTCGTGCGGTTCCTGGAGTCGGGCGGGCTGGCGCCGGGCGAGCGCGCGGTGCTCATGAGCGTCGGCAACGGGTTCCGTTCCTGCCGGGCCAACATGTTTCCGCTCACGCAGCAGATCGCGCTCGAGCGCAGGGGTCTCGGCGACCGCCTCGCGGTGGCCGATCTGAGTCTGCTGACCGACAGCCTCGTGCTCACCCCGGTGGTATGGGCGGGGCTGGTGGCCAACGATCTGCTCCTCATGGTGCGCTTCTACAACCGCGCCACCGAGGCGCGGGCGGGTTCCTGCGACGAGCTGTTCGCGCGTTGGAGCGACGAGCTGGAGCACACGCTGGAACAGCGCGACGGGCGGCCCGGCGGCGCGGCGGCCGCCGTGGCGCGCACGCTGCGTCGTGTGGAGCGGGTGGTGACCGCCGCCGCGGCCGACTTCGCCGCGCTGCCGCGGCGGCCGGACGCCGCGGCCGTCCGCGACGTCTTCCTCTGCGGCGACATTTACTTGCGCGTCGACGAATGGGGGAACGACGGTCTGCAGCATCGCTTGGCCGAGCTCGGTTTGCGGCCGGTGATCGAGCCGTACTCGGGTTTCTTCGAGCTGTTAGCCCTGCGCGAGGTGCAGGAGCGATCGGCGCTCAGCAGCTTGGGCGCCAAGCGTCGCCTGACGCTGGCCGCCATGCGGCGTATCGCGGCGCGCCTGATCGCGGCGGTGCAGGCCGCCCAGCCCTGGGTGTTCTGGAACGACATCCGCGAGGTCGAGGCTGAGAGCCGGCGGATATTCGACGGCTTCCCCTTTGGCGAGACCATCCCCACCGTCGGCAGCGCCTTGCTGACGACGGCACGCGATCTGGTAGATGGTGTGGTGGTGGTGGCTCCGCGCGGGTGCGGGCCGGCGCTGATCTCCGAGGCGCAGCTGCGTCGGCGGGCCGACTTCCCATTGCTGTTCGTGTACAACGACGGCGACCCGGTAGATCAGGCGCGCCTGGCCGGCTTCGCGTGGCGGCTGCGCGCACGCGCGCCGCGGGCTGGTGCGTCGCCCGCGCCGGGCGGGCAGAGGTGATCGCTGCCTAGGGGGCTGTTGGGAGTAACGACTCGTGTGCGTCGGCGCCGCGCACCGCATACCCGACGATCATGCGGTCGGTGATCCACTCGACGGGAGCGTGATCGTCGGTCCACGCTGTATGTCCCGCGTACACCCGGCGGAGGTTGGCGGCGAACAGTTTGGTCAGTGGCGCGAGGTCGCCGGAGGCGCTCCGCAGCCGGCGACGGAGCGTCGTCAGCTCTGCGGGGTTTCGCAAGCCCACCACGAGTTGGTTGAAGCGCAGCGCCTGCCAGGTCACCACGAGAGGGAACTCCCGAGCTAGAGTACTGGCCACCGCATCGGCAAGGCGCGTGTCGCCCGGCAGGGTGGTCACGTTGAGCGCCACTGCCCCATCCTCCGTGAGACGGTCGCGGACCTCGCGGAAGAACTCCCGCGTGGTGAGGTAGAACGGTACGTAAGGCTGCCGGTAGGCATCGATCATCACGAGGTCGTAGCGAGTCTTCGCGGAGCGCAGAAAGGGCCGCGCATCGGCGGTGATCACACGGAGCCGCGGGTTGTCGGCCAACCCGAGATACCCACGGGCCATCGCGCTGACCTCGCCGTCGAGCTCCACGCCATCGATGCGAGTGGCGGGGAAGTAGGTCCCGTAGGCGCGCGCCGTGGTCCCGCCGGCGTTGCCGAGCATGGTGACTCGCGTCGGCGTGTACCCGATGAGGGCCGGCAGGGTGAGGAACATGTCCCACTCGCCTCCCGTGAGCACTGCGTCCGCACGCCACTGGGAGTGGATAGCCCGGCCCTCGTTGAGGTAGAGGGAGCGGGTTTCTCCGGACTGAACGATCTGAATGAACTGGTACCGCGACTCACGCTCGGCTAGCAGGCCTGCGCGTGCTTTCACGGTCCCTGCCGGTAAGGCCAGGATGGTGGTCAGCAAGACGCCAATAGCTGTCCAGCGCCGACCGAGGAGGAGGGAGGCGGCCAGGCCGAGCAGCACTGCCGCTCCGAGGAGGGTGCGCCGGGTACCCACGAGCGGGATAGTGACGAGGGCGGGGAGAAAGGTTCCAAGCAGGCTCCCCGCCGTCGAGAGGGCGAAGACGCGGCCGGCTACGCTGCCGGCGTCCGCGACGTTCTCCACCGCCAGGCGGATCGCGAACGGTGTGACGGTGCCGAGCAGCAGGACCGGCGGGACGAAGAGCAGCGCCGAGGCGGCTAGCGAACCGATGATGGCTCCCGAATGGACCTGGTCCAAGGCTTGGACCGAGAGATCCAGGAACGGGCGTGCCGCGAAGGGGATGGCTGCGACCGCCAGTGCCGAGCTGAGCACGAGCCATCCGAGCAGGCGATGGCTCGGGCGGCGGTCGGCGATTCGTCCTCCGAGCCAGTAGCCAAGCGAGAGCGACGCCAGCACGAGTCCGATGATGTTGGCCCACACGATGGTCGACGAACCGAAGTACGGAGCCAGCAGGCGAGAGGCGCACATCTCCACCGTCATGGAGCCGATTCCGGCCAGGAACACGAGACACAACAGCGGACGCTTGCTCGTTGTGGTGGGGCCGACGCGAGGGTGCGGAGTCATCTACCTGGAGAGTGCGGAGTCATCTACCTGGAGAGTGCGGGGTCATCTGGCCTCGCGGAGACGGCGGTACGGTGTGGTACCCTGAAAGGGAAGAAGATGGTGGAGGTAACCGGGCTCGAACCGGTGACCTTTTGGCTGCCAGCCAAACGCTCTCCCAACTGAGCTATACCCCCACCGAGGGGGACCGGCGACGACCGCCGGCGAGACAGGGAGTATACCCAGCGAAGGGAGTGCGGGCAACACGCTGGCAGGTGTGCCACGGCGCTGAAGCTCCGTGGATGAAGAGAGCGGAACACGCGGATGTCGGCAGTATCCCAGGTGAGATCTTTGGTCGGCGGTCGTCGGCGTAGCCAAGTCCTGGTGCTCCTCGCGCGCCTGTTCGCCGTGGCGTTGCTCGTCACGGCGGCGGTCGGCCTGTTCGGCTCGGCGGCATACCAGACGCCGGCCGGCGAGGTGCGCTATCGCCTCGCCCCGGCGTGGCCGGGGGGTGGGGTGGTGCTGCCCCTAGGACCGGCAGGAGAGGTACGTCTGCAGGTGCACCGAGCGCCGCTCGATGTGCGCGCGGAGTTCATGCTGGACCCCGCCGGCGCGCTCCCTGGAGTGCTCGAGGCACGCGAGCTCCTGGACGGCCTGCCCGAGGCGCGTGCGGATGCGGAGGCGGCGTTCGACAGCTTCGCCTGGAGCCGTATCCCTTGGCTGGCGCTCCTCGGAGTGAGCGCTGGGCTGCTCGTCACGCCGTTCGCTCGGGGGCGGCGGTTACGGCGGGGCATCATCGGCGCGTTCGTGGGGCTCGCCGGTTTGGCGGTGCTGGTGGGCGGCCTGGTGGGCACTACGCTGCTCACGCTGGACCGGTCGCCAGCCGTTACGTACCGCGGGCTCGCCAGCAACCTCCCGCGCGCCGTGACCCTGCTGCGCACGGTGCTGGAGGAGAACGCCGGCGGCGCGAGCACCATCCGCGACTACCTGCAAGGCCTGCAATCGGTGGCCAGCCAGTTCGCGGATATGACCGCCGCACCGCGTGCCAATGGAGTGGTGCGGCTGCTGCTGGTGGGCGACATCCACGACAATATCGTCGGCATGCGCATCGCGTCGACGTTGGCGACCAGCTCCACGGTGGCTGTGGATGGAGTGGTGCTCGTCGGCGACCTCACTCACCGCGGCACGAGCCTGGAAGCGAACCTGTTTACGCGATTCTTCGACCCAGGTGAGACGCCGGTGTTCGTGGTGGGCGGCAATCACGAGGACGCGGGGGCCATGGAGCGATGGCGCGCGGCCGGCTACCGGGTGCTCGATGGCGATGCGGCGGACGTCGGCAATCTCACCCTCTTCGGTGTCACCGATCCTCTGGCCAACTCGCCCGCGGCCTCGCCAGACGCGGAACTGCTGGAGTCGGCCGCGGCCGTCGCGCTCGAGCGCTGGCAGTCACAAGACGAGTATCCGGAGATCCTCGTGGTGCACGACATCCGCCAGGCGCGCGCGGTGATGGAATGGACGGAGGAGCAGCAGCCGCTGGTGGTGTTCTACGGTCACGATCACGTGGCGGCGGTACGGCAAGAGGGGGCGATAACGCTGGTCGGCTCTGGGACGGGGGGCGCGTCGGGCTACGAGAGCGTTGGTCGTGACCCCAACACGGCCTACACTTTTCAGCTCGTCGAGTTCTCTCAGGATCCGGATCCCGTAGTGCTCTCGGTGACCACGCTGCGCTACACGGGGCTGGACGGCAGGTCGACGGCGGAGTATATCCCGCTGGTCCCCTGAGTTCCGCTTGCCCTCGGAGTCCGACTCGCTCTCCGCGCCGCGTTCGTCTCCCGTGGAACTCTCGGCTTCCCTCCGAGAAGGCTCTCGCGGGGGCGGGAGCGACGGCGCGAGCCGTATACTACGTACTCTGGCTCGCGCCCAAGCGTGGGCGGGTTGTCCCGGGCGCCGGGCGGTAGCCTTAGAGTCCGCGGGAGTTGGCAGAGGGAGCAGGATGGATCGTCGCTATGACCCCCAGGGGATAGAGGGACGCTGGCAGCGCGCGTGGCGCGAGAACCACGCGTATCGCACGCCCGACATGTCGGACAAGCCCAAGTTCTACTGCCTCGACTTCTTCCCGTACCCCTCTGGCGACGGCCTCTCCGTTGGCCACTGCCGCAACTACGTGCCCACCGACGCCATCTCGCGCTACAAGCGCATGAACGGCTTCAACGTTCTGCACCCCATGGGGTGGGACGCGTTCGGCCTGCCGGCCGAGAACTACGCGCTCAAGATGGGCGTGCATCCGCGCGAGACCACGCAGCGTAACATCGAGACCTACAAGCGGCAGATGGACCTCATCGGCCTGTCCTACGACTGGAGCCGCGAGATCAGCTCGATCGACCCCGACTACTATCGCTGGACGCAGTGGTGGTTCCTGCTGCTGTACGAGCGTGGACTGGCCTATCGGGCCACGGGGCAGCAGTGGTGGTGCCCGAGCTGCAAGACCATCCTGGCGAACGAGCAGGTCGAGCAGGGCCGGTGCTGGCGCTGCGGCAGCGACGTCAGCAAGGTCGACCTGGAACAGTGGTACTTCCGCATCACCGAGTATGCGCAACGGCTGCTCGACGACCTGGCGACCATCGACTGGCCCGAGAAGATCAAGCTCATGCAGACCAACTGGATCGGACGCAGCGAGGGCGCCGAGGTCGACTTTAAGCTGGTGGGTCGTGACGATGTCCTGACGGTCTTCACGACCCGCCTCGACACGCTCTTCGGCGCCACGTACATGGTGCTGGCGCCGGAGCATCCGCTGGTGGAAGAGCTTACGGCGCCGGAGCAGGCCGCCGTGGTGCGCGCCTACCAGACGCAGGCGCGGCGGCAGAGCGAGATCGAGCGTCTCTCCACCGAGAAGGAGAAGACGGGCGTGTTCATCGGCGCCTACGCCGAGAACCCGGTCAACGGGGCGCCGGTGCCCATCTGGATCAGCGACTACGTGCTCATGGGCTACGGCACCGGCGCTATCATGGCGGTTCCCGCCCACGACGAGCGCGACTTCGCCTTCGCCACCAAGTTCGCGCTGCCGATCGTCGAGGTCATCGCGCCGCCCACCGAGGCGCAGGGCACGCTGACGGAGGCGTACACCGGCGACGGTTTCATGGTGAACTCCGGCCGCTTCGACGGGCTGGCAGCGCCCGCCGAGGCCTTCGCGGCCATCGTCGACTGGCTCGGCGAGCGCGGAGCGGCGCGTCGCAAGATCAACTTCAAGCTGCGCGATTGGCTGATCAGCCGCCAGCGGTACTGGGGCGCTCCTATCCCTATTGTCTACTGCGAGACGTGCGGCACCGTCCCCGTGCCGCTCGAACAACTGCCGGTGCTGCTCCCGGCGATCGACGACTACCAGCCCACCGGCGACGGCAAGAGCCCGCTGGCCAAGGCGCACGACTGGGTTGCCACCACCTGCCCGAAGTGTGGTGGCCCGGCGCGGCGCGAGACGGACACCATGGATACGTTCGCCTGCTCGAGCTGGTACCACTTCCGCTATCCCGCGCCGCGCTACGGCGAGGGGCCCTTCGACCCACGCGCGGTGGAGTACTGGCTGCCCGTCGACATGTATGTTGGCGGCGCCGAGCACGCCGTGATGCACCTGCTGTACGCACGTTTCTTCTGCAAAGTGGCCCAAGATGCCGGCTACGTGAGCTTTGGCGAGCCGTACGCGGCACTGCGTAACCAGGGCATGATCCAGGCCGAGGACGGCCAGAAGATGAGCAAGTCCAAGGGCAATGTGGTGACGCCCGACAGCGTGGTGGAACGGTACGGAGCGGACAGCCTGCGGGTATACGAACTGTTCATCGCGCCGTTCGAGCAGTCGGTGGCCTGGAGCGACCGCGGTGTGCAGGGCTGCTTCCGCTTCCTCAGCCGCTACTTGAATCTGGCGCTCGACGTGCGCGAGGCGGGCGAGTGGCCGGCCGATCGAGAGGGAGAGGCGCGTGGGCGGAGCCTCACGCGCGCTCTGCACAAGACCATTCGCAAGGTCACCGCGGACATGGAGACCTTCCGCTTCAACACCGCCGTCTCGGCGCTCATGGAGCTGCAGAACGAGGCGTTGGTGGTATGGGCGGAGGCCAAGGCGGCACTGTCCTCCGACGCCTGGCGCGCGCTGGTACGCGACTTCACACTGCTGCTAGCGCCGATGGCGCCGCACGTGGCCGAGGAGGTCTGGCACCAGTTCGCCTTCGACGGCTCGGTGCTGGACGCCGCCTGGCCGGCGTGGGATGAAGCGCTGGCGGCCGACGAGGCGGTCACCGTGGTGGTGCAGGTCAACGGCAAGGTCCGCGACCGCCTTGAGGTGGCGGTGGGCGCTTCTGAGGAGCAGGTGCTCACGAGGGCCCGCGCCGGCGCCAACACGCGGCGCTTCCTCGAGGGTAAACAGCTCGTCAAACAGGTCTACGTGCCGGGCAAGCTCGTGAACTTCGTGGTGCGCTGAGGGCGCCCGCGAGAGGGCACCGTAAGCGGGCGCCCGAGCGGAGGGGGGTCTGCGGTGAAGGGGTCTGCCATGAAGGGTGAACGCGTCACGCCGCGCGTCCCGCAAGCACTGGACTCGGCGGCCGCGTACTCGTGGCGCTTGCTCGTGGTAGCGGCCGCCGTGGTCGTCCTCGGCGTGGCTGTGTGGCGCTTCCAGCTCATCGTGATCGCCGTCTTGGTGGCACTGCTGCTGGTGCGTGTGCTGCTTCCGGCCGCCGGCTGGCTGCGGCGCAGAGGCCTGCGGCCGCTGCTGGCCACCTGGGTCGTCTTCGCGCTCTCGCTCGGCGTGGTCGTGGGCCTCGGCTTCGCCATCGTGCCACCCGCCGTGCGGGAGTTCCGCGATCTCGACGATGCCGTGCTGCAGGGCCTGCAGGATGTCCGGCAGTGGCTCGTCGAAGGGCCACTGGAGCTCACCGGGGAGCAGATCGAGGATGCGCTCTCCTCCGTGATCACGGCGGTTAAGGATGGCAGCTCCGGGCTCCTCGCCGGCGTCGCCGGCGGCACGGCCACGGCTATCGAGGTCCTGGCCATGGCGGTACTCGCGGTGGTCATCTCGTTCTTCTTCGTCAAAGACGGCCAGCGTCTGTGGGCCGGTGCGTTGAACCTGGTGCCCGCGGAACGGGTCACGGCCTATCGGACGGCCGGAGCGCGAGTGTGGGAGGCATTCGGCGGCTACCTGGTTGGCGCCGTGGTGGAGGGAGTTGTTGAGGCGACTGGAGTGGGCATCGTGCTCCTCATCATGGGCGTGCCGCTCGTGATGCCGCTCATGCTCCTCGTGTTCCTGGCCGCCTTTCTGCCCATCGTGGGTCCGTTCGTGGCAGGCTTAGTGGCCGCCCTGGTCGCCCTGGTCAACGGTGGCTGGGTTGATGGACTGGTGGTCGCGGCTGCGGTAGTGGTGGTCAATCAGCTCTGTGGCAATCTCCTCATGCCAGTAGTGATGGGGCGCACCATGCATCTGCACCCGGTGATCGTACTGCTCGCCATCGCCGCCGGCAGTGTGCTGGCCGGTGTGGCCGGCGCGTTTCTCGCCGTGCCAGTGGCCGGTGCGCTGATCGGCGCCCTCTCGGCGCTGCACGGCTCCCTCGGCCGACGCGCTGACGGAACGGACGGCGATGCCGCGGCCATCGTGACTCCCTCAGATTAGCCCCTAGGGACGATGTCTCCCCAGCCGGCCTCCGCTAGAGTCCGGCCGTACCGCATCTCCTCTTTCCGGCCCCGGCGGTGCATGTCTCTCGTCGAGGTGCTCGCTGGAGGTGCATGGTGCTGCACGACCGCAGAAAGCTCGTGGTCTCCGTCGCGGTGGGGCTCGTGGTGGTCTCCATCGGGGCTCGCGCGCTGTTCTCCGCTCACCAGGGGTCCACTTCCGTCCACGGTGTGGCGCTCAGCACACTCGCTTCCCCCGCGACCGTCTCACCTGCTCCGCAGGATCAGCCCGGAGCATCCTCTTCGCCCGTTGATCTCGTGGTGGATGTTCGGGGGGCGGTCGCGCGGCCCGGTGTGTACCACCTGGCACAAGGGGCTCGCGTGTGCGACCTGCTGGCGGCCGCCGGCGGACCCGCGGCGAGCGCGGACCTCGCCGCGGTAAATCCGGCGGCTCGGCTGCAAGACGGCCAGCAGGTCATCGTGCCGCGCGAAGGCGAGTCCGTGGGCGGCGGCGTTCCTTCCTCGGGGGCCGCTGGCGCTCCGTCCGTCGGCCCGGTCAACCTGAACACCGCCACTCCGGAGCAGCTCGACACGCTGCCGGGGGTCGGTCCGGCCACGGCTCAAAAGATCGTCGACTACCGCACGAGGAACGGCGGCTTCCGTTCGATCGAAGACCTCAAGAACGTTCCTGGCATCGGCGACGCGCGCTTCGAGACGCTCAGAGAGCTCGTCACGGTGTAGGGCGCTCCTCTCCGCGGCCTATGAAGCGCCTGGCGCCTCTCCACATCATCCTTGGGGCGTTCGTCCTCGGGCTGTGCTCAGCGTTGGGGTGGCGCCCGGGCACGTGCGGTGTGACGGTGCCGTTGGTGGTCGCGTGCGTGTTGGCCGCCGTCTGCTGGTGTTGGTCCGGGCGCTCGTGGCGGCGGGTAGTCTGCGCCGCCGCCCTGGCCCTCGTGGCGGGCGTGGCCGGCCTGACAGTCGGCGGCCTACGTGTCGCGGCGGTGGCGCACAGCGATCTCCGGCCGCTCATCGGAACCGGCGGGCAGGTCGACGCGGTGCTGCTCGACCTGCCCGAAGCCGGGCCGCGAGGCGTCAGCGTGCCGGTGGCCGTAACTGCCGTGGAGGGACGCTCCGTGCGCGGCAGGGCACTCCTCCAGATCTCCGTGCAGGGTCCCGTACCGCCCGAGCTCACCAATCCCTGCGGGCCTTACACCGAGGGTGCTGTGCTGCGGTTGGCGAATGCCCGCCTGCGGCCTCTGCCGCAAGCGCCGGCGGCCGGGTTCAACTACGGGCGTTACCTCGCGCGGCGCGGCATCCACGTGGTGCTCAGCGTGTCCGCTCAGGCCGCTAAGCCAACGGGGTTTCGCGGTGGCCCGCTCGGCCTCCTCGATCGTCTTCGCGTGCGCGCACGCGGCACGCTCCAGCGCGGGCTCCCGTCGCCGCAGCGCGACGTACTGCGGGGCATGCTCCTCGGCGATGACGAGAACGTGGATGCCCGGGCCATCGAGGACTTCCGTCGCTCTGGCCTGCTCCACATCATGGCCGTCTCCGGCGAGAACGTGGTGCTGCTGTGCTCGCTCGTGGGGGCCGCCTTGGGCGCTCTGCGGCTCAGTCGGCGCACCACGTTGTGCCTGCTGCTGCCGGTAATCGCCGCCTACGTACTGCTCACCGGCTGCGCGCCTTCGATCGTCCGCGCCGGTGTGGCCGGCGCGGTCGTCACGCTCGCCGGCTTGGTCTCTCGTCCCACCGACCGCCTGCTCCTCGTGCTGGCGCCAGCCGCGGTGCTGTTGTCGCTCAATCCGTGGAACCTGCTCGATGCGGGGTTCCAGCTCTCCTTCGCCGCCGTCATCGGGCTGTTCCTGCTCGGCGGCAGGTTCCGGGCACTGCTCGGGAAGATGCCGCGGCCAGTCGCGGAGCCAGCCGCGGTCACTATGGCCGCCAGCATCGCTACCGCGCCGGTGTCGCTGGCGGCCTTCGGCCAGGCGTCGCTGGTAGGCGTTGTCGCCAACGTCGCCGGCGGCTTTGTGCTAGGTCCCGTCATGCTCCTCGGCATGCTGTCAGTGCTCGTGGGCCTGGTTCTGCCGCCGCTCTCCACCGTCCTGAACGTGCTGGCTGGCCTGCTCATCGCCTTTCTGCTGGAAGTGGCCCACGTGTGCGCCCGGCTGCCGCTGGCGGTGTACGAGTGGCGAGGCCCTACGCTGCCGCTCCTCCTGGCGGCGGCTGGCCTCGCGATGCTCCTGGCGCTGCAACACCTGGCGGCTCGTGCCGGCGTGGGGGTGGCCGGTTTCGCCTTCGCCCGGCGTCGGCGTCCGCTCGTCGGACTGGTCGCGGCCACCTTAGCTGCCGTGTCTCTGGTGCTGGCGCCTGGTGGTGGGCGTGCTCCCGGGGCGCCTACTCTCACCATCTTAGATGTCGGGGAGGGGGCGGCGGCGTTGGTGCAGGCGCCTCATGCCCCTACGGTTCTCGTGGATGCTGGTCCGGGCCCCCTGGCCGGCTCACTCCGTAAGCACGGCGTAGCGCGCATCGATCTGCTGGTTCTCTCGCATGGCCATGCCGATCACACCGGTGGGGTGACCGACGTGCTGCGTTCCCTAAAGGTTGATCGGGCGCTGCTGCCGCGACCGCCAACGGCAGACCCGAGCCTCGACCGTCTGCAGAAGGAGCTGGAGAACGCGGGCACGCGCGTGTCGCGGTGTACCGCGCCGCTTCACCTCACGTGCCGGGGGTACGAGTTACAGGTGCTTCCTACGCACGGCGGGCACGGCGGCAGCAACCAGGATGAGAACGACTGGGCTTTGGTGGTCGCGGTCACTCTTAGAGCGCAGCGTGTTCTGCTGCCGGGCGACGTCGAGGGTGCGGCGCTCGACGAGGTCGTCGAGGGACCGTTCGCCGTGGTCGAGGTTCCGCATCACGGAAGCAGCGGTGGCCTCACCGACAGCATGCTAGCTGACTGCGCGTCTCAGCTGGCCGTCATCTCGGTGGGGACCAACAGCTACGGGCATCCCACCGGTGAGGCACTGGCGCAGCTGCGCGCCTTCGGCGTGCCCTGCCTTCGCACCGACCGCGACGGCGAGGTGGTGCTCAGCGTGAGTGGAGATGGCGACGTGCTCTGCGCGACCCAGAGGCTGCGTTGAGGGCGCGTTCGCGGCGCGCGCCGTGGCAGTCTCCGGCAGGCTGCCGGCCGCCATCTGCACGAGGCCCGCCGTCTGAGGTCTGCAGCCCTCAGATCTCCTTGCGCTGGAACACGAGGAGGGCGGTCGCGAGCAAAACGAGCGCCAGGGTCGCGCTCGTCACCAGGGGCCAGGTTGCGCTGAAAGCCGTGCCCGCCATCGCGGCGGTCACGGCGTCGGCCATGCCCACGGGCGTCTGGGCGAGCGGTTGGAGCAGGCTCAGCGCGCTGAGCGCGATGAAGGCGGCGATACCGAGAGCGGCCACGCCGAGCTGCGAGCGCAGCGTGCAGGAGAGCAGCACGATGAAGCACGTCAGCAGCAGCGCGTACGCCAGCCATAGCGTTACCGCCTGCAAGAGGTCGCCCAGCGGAGCCGCGCCGAACAGGATCGCGGTAGCTCCCACGCAGAGGGCAGTACCGAGTACGGTGGCGGCTAGCAGGTGCAGGAGGTAGGCGCTCAGCTTGCCGACGACGAAGGCGGCTCGGCTGATGGGTTTGGCGAGCGTCAGGGCCGCGCTGCCCGAGCGCAGCTCGGAGGATACGAGGCCGGCGGCGGTGACGATGACGGTGAGCAGGGCGAGCTGCTGCAGGTTGCTCACGAACTGCACGCAGGCGTCGCGCGCCGTGGGCTCCGGCACGCTGATGCTGATGCCGGAGCCTTGGCGCTCGCTCCATTCCAAGATATACGGCAGCGCCGCCGCCATCGCCGGCGAGGAGATGCCCGAGAAGACCAGCACGCCGCCGAGCACCCACGTTCGCCAGGTCTTGAGCGTCTCTCGCAGCTCCTTGCGCAGCAGGGCACCGAAACCGCTCATGAAGGCTCCTTCCCGGAGAGACCGCGTCCGGCGGCGGAGCCACGTCCGGCGGCATCGCGTCCGGCGGGCTCACGCCCGACGAGGTCCACAAACACGTCCTCCAGGCTGGTCTCCTCCACCTGAAAGCGCAGCAGCGCCAAGTGCTCGGTGGCCACGATGCCCGGCAGCTCGCGCTGCGCGGTCTCGATCTCGCGTACCTCGATGTGCAGCGGACCACTCTGCCGGCGCCGCACGGCCACCACCCACGGCTGCTCCGCGAGCGCCGCCAGCAGCCGCTCCGGGTCATCGACCTCCACCATCAGCCGTCGCGCGCTCCCGTGCCGGGCCTTGAGGTCCTCGATAGGTGCCTGGCTTACCAGCCGGCCTCTGTTGAGGATGGCCGCCTGGTCGCAGACGCGTTCCACGTCGGCCAGGATGTGGGTGGAGAAGAAGACGGTGGTCCTGCCGGCCAGGGCCGCGATCATGTTCAGGACGTCTTTGCGACCCAGCGGGTCGAGGGCGCTGGTGGGCTCATCCAGCAGGAGCAGCCGCGGAGAGTTCACCAGCGCCTGGGCGATGCCCAGGCGCTGCTTCATCCCTCGCGAGTAGGCCCCGATACGAGCCGTGGTCTCCTTCAAGCCGGCGAGGTCCAGCAGGGAATCAACGCGCTCCGCGAGCTGGCTGCCGCGCAGGCCGAAGAGCTCGCCGACGAAGCGGAGATACTGCCCGGCCGTCATCCACGTGGGGAAGCCGGGCACGTCTGGCAGGTAGCCGATGAAGGAGCGTGTGGTGGCATCCGCCGGCACGCGGTGGCCGAGCACGAACGCGTCGCCGGAGGTGGGCCGCGCGAGACTAGCCAAGATGCGGAGGGTGGTCGTCTTGCCGGCCCCATTTGGCCCGAGGAAGCCGAACACGCTCCCCTGAGGCACGGTGAGGTTCAGTCCGTCGACCGCGGTAGCGTGTCTGAAGGTCTTGGTGAGGCCATCCAGTTCGATGGCTGGTGCGGTGGTCTGCGTGGGCTCGTTCACCCGCTCACCGCCGGTCTTCGCGCTCGCGGTGTTCGCCATAGAGCGCGTCGACGGCCTGCTGTACGCGATCCGGTTGCCGATCCGCCGGTTCGGAGTCGGCGGCCGGCCGCGCGCTCGCGCGTCCGGCGATCAAGTAGAGCAGCGAGCCCACGAGGTTTGCCAGGAGGATCACGATCACCCAGCCCCACTTGGGGAGCAGGGCAACCTGCTCGCGTCGGACGAGGTCCACGAGCGCCCACACGAGCAGGACGATCTGGATCGTGCCCAGCGCCACGAGCACAACCAGCAGGCCGACGGGGAGCTCGAGCTCGGCGGCCAGGACAGAGAACGCGCTGAGGATTCGCATGCCTTTCCTTTCGCGGTTGGCTGACGGGTGCTCCCCGTGCATCCGGCGACGCATCTTCACCATACCGTATGCTACGCGGGGGCACGCTTCCAAGCGGGATGCGGTGGCTCGCTCATCCCGCGCCTCTGGGCCCGCCTGCCGTCGGCCGTTGTATCGACGGCCGTCTTTTTTCGGTCATCTTCCGTCGGCCGGGACGGGGCTTGCCGTGCTACGCTGTGCCGAGCGACAGTCGTTGCGAGGAGATCAGTCGTCGCGAGTGAAGGGCAGAGATGGCAGACAAGCAGGAGCTGGCGCCCGCCTACCTCATCTATGGCACAGACGCACCCAAGGTGCGCCTGGCGGTGGCGCGCTTCAAGAAGCGCGTGATCAACGAGTCGGGCAGCGACTTGTCGCTCACGGTGCTCGACGCGCGTACGTGCAGCGGGGCAGAGGTGGTGCAGCTTCTGCAGACGGGCAGCTTTATTCTCGGCCGCCGCGGCGTCGTGGTCACGGCGGCCGATGAATGGACGGTCAAACAGCGCGACCTGGTGGCCGCCTACCTGGCCGATCCGTTCCCCGACACCACCGTGGCCCTCGTGGGCGAGAGCTTCTCCCGCAAGGAGGCGTTGGCCAAGACGGTCGCGCGCGTAGGGTCCATCCTGCACTACGACCTGCCCAAGAAGCGCGAGTACGCCGCCTGGGTCCAGGAGCAGGCACGTGGTATGAAGCTCAAGCTCGGGGTCGCCGAGGCCAGGCATCTTCTGTCGGTGGTGGGCGAAGACCCGCTGAAACTAGAGAACGAGTTGCGGAAGCTGGCTGCCTATATGGGCGGGGGAGAGGCCGGCGAGATCCACATCGACGACATCGACGCCGTGGTCACTCCAGGTCTCGAGGCGCAGATTTGGGATCTCACGGATGCCGTGGGCCGGCGCGACGCGGCGCAGGCGTTCCGCAAACTTGAGGAACTGCTCGCGCTGGGCGGTACGCCGCGCCGCGCGGGGGGAGCCAGCAGCGACCCGGCTCGCTCCATCTTCGCGGCGCTCGCCCGCCACGTCGAGCTACTGCGCCGCGCCTGTGCGCTTTCCAACGACGTAGGCATGGAACAGGCGGGTAAGGACTTGGGGGTGCATCCGTTCCGGGCTAAGAAGCTGCTCGAGCAGCGGACGACGTTTGGGGCGCGCAGCATCGACCGGGCTACGGTCGTACTGGCAGAGGCGGATGCGGCGCTTGTGGGCGCTAGCTCACTCGAGCCAGGGCTCGTGCTCGAGCGTACCCTGGCCCGGCTGTTGGGGTAGCTGCGAGTGCTAGGAGAGCTTGCCGAGGTGGCGCGCTACCAGGCTCTTGCGGCGCGCCGCGGCGTTCTTGTGGATGACGCCCTTGCTGGCAGCCTTGTCGATCTGGCTGGCGAGCTGCGTGGACAGCTGAAGCGCCGTGTCGCGGTCGCCCTCTTGAACGCTGGCATCGAACTTCCTGAACAGCGTCTTCAGGCTTGATTTGACCTGACGGTTGCGCAGCCGCTGCCGGGCGGCGAGGCGCATGCGCTTCTCTTGCTGCTTGATGTTGGGCACGTTCGTCCTCTGGTCGAGATGCCGATGCGACCGGCGGCGGGCGCAAAACGACCGCGCCGATGACCGTCCGGACGGGCGATGCTAGCACAGAGTCGCGCGCAGCGGCAAGCAGACGAGGGGATAGGAGATACGGGGGCGAGGTGCCATCACGACGGCGAGCCCCCCTGTTCTTCGATGTCCGATGACGGTGCTGAGTCTGCGCGCTCAAAGGCTGAAGTGCCATCGAGATGGCGAACGGCCGCTTCGTCGGCGATGAATGTCAGCAAGTCGTCGCGTCGCAGGTACATGCCGCCTGTGGGAACTAGGTAGGAACCGTAACGTTTAATGGCGATCAGCTTGGCCGTGTCTGGCAGGCCGCACTGGGCGATCTGCCTGCCGACGAACTCCGAGTCCGGCCGCACTCGATACTCCACAAAGCGGCTCGCCGGAACCTCGTTGCTCTCGAGGGGGCTCAGGCGAGGGCCTGGTCCTTCAACGTGCAGCCATTGCGCCGCGGGGGCGACCGTGGTGCCCTGGAGGAGCACTGAGACGATCACAACAAAGAACACGATGTTGAAGATGTGCTCGGCCCCGTCGACTCCAGCCACCAGCGGAAAGGTCGCCAGAACGATGGGCACCGCGCCCCGAAGCCCGACCCAGCTTATGAACGCCCGCTCGCGCCATGAGAACCGGAAGAAGGCAAGAGAGATCGCGACGCTCACAGGGCGTGCCACGAAAATGAGAAAGACCGCGGCCAGCAGCCCTGTGCTCAGTACGGAGAAGACGCGGGAGGGAAAGACCAGCAAGCCCAAGGTAAGGAACATGCCGATCTGCCCTACCCAAGCCAGCCCGTCGTGGAAACGTATGAGGCTGCGCTTGTGGATGTAGATGCTATTGCTCATCACTATGCCGGCGACGTAGACCGCCAGGAATCCGCTTCCGTGGGCCAGCTCAGCAGCGCCGAACGTCACGATGAGGAGCGCCACGCTCAGAACCGGGTAGAGGCCCTCGTATTCGAGCTGGATGCGGTTGATGAGCCAAATCGCTGCCTTGCTGAGCAAGAACCCTATCGCTGCCCCTGCCCCCATCTGGAGGAAGAAGGCGAGCACCATGCTTCCCGCGTGCAGCTCGCCCGTCGTCAGCGCTTCGATGAAGGCGATGGTGAGAAAGACGGCTGTGGGGTCGTTGGCGCCCGATTCCAGTTCGAGGAGTGAACGCGTCTTCTCCTCGATGTGCACGTTGCGCGCGCGCAGCACGGCGAAGACGGCGGCGGCATCCGTGGAGGCCACGATCGCTCCCAACAGCAGGCCATTGCTCAGGGCGAGGTCGGTCGCCCAGGCCAGAAACACGCCGAGCGAGATGGCAGTGAACAGAACGCCCAGGCTGGCGAGCACAGCGCCGGGGGCAAGAACCGGGCGCACACTGTGCCAATTGGTGTCGACTCCACCCGCGTACAAGATGAAGACCAGCGCGATGGTGCCCACCAAGCGGGAGAGGGCAGCATCGTCGAAATAGATACCACCCGGACCGTCCGCGCCGGCCAGCATCCCAAGGCCGAGAAAGAGAAGGAGAGTCGGTACTCCGACGCGTTCCGTGATTTTGCTTGCGAGGACGCACACGAGCACGAGTGCGCCCGCGGTAAGCAGAAGTACCCCGACGCTCAGTTCTTCCACGTTCCCCTAGGTGTACCTCTCATCAGTCCTTATCAGCGGCGAGTTGTGTGACCCCTGCGACAACACTCCCCGACTGCCGCCAGTTGCGCCGTCAATTCGGATGGTATCAGCCGCCTCAATGATGGCGCTAGGGTCTGGTCGGTGAGTCATCAAAGAGCGGCTCCTCGACGCCGCTGCGTGATCTGCCGATCGCAGTCCGGAGACTGGCGGGGTAATCCCCGGGCCGGGGGTTGCTCACCTACAGGCGCCTCCCCACGATGCTCGAGAACGGGCCGTACACCCGCCGCGTGCCTTCGAGATGGTATGCCCGCACCTTGTAGTAGTAGGTCCGCCTTGCGGTGAGCCCGGAGTTCGTGAACGTGCGCAGCGTCGTGCGCTTGACCAGTCGATACGTGCCCCGGGAGCTGGTCGCCCGGTAGAGCTCGTAGCCGGATGCGCCCGTGACCGCAGACCAGCTCGCCCTGGTGCTTCTCGATGACGCCTTCACCACGGTGAGCTTGGCCACTCGTCCGAGGACCGGTGTCGCACTCGCGGTGTTCGACCACTCTCCGTAGGCGACAAGCCCACCTGCGCTTGCTACCGAACGCGCCCGATAGAAGTACCGCGTCCCGGTCGCGCGGTTGGGGTCGAGATGGCTCGTCGCGGTGGTCACGGCGATCTTCGTGTACGGGCCCGATGACGCGGTGGCCCGATAGATCTCGTAGCGTGCGGCATCGGCGACGACGTCCCACGTGAGCTGCACGCGATCGTAGCGGACAGCCGCGGCGCGCACGTTCGGCGCGCCCGGCTGCGCCAGCGCCTGGCGGTGCGTCCGAAGCTGCGGGTACGGGTAGCCGCTCTCGCCCGCCATGGCCCAGACATTCTCGAAGTCGAAGCCGGCGAAGTGCTCTTGCGTCTCCATGGCTGTGAGGCTGCCGGGCTTCGCGACCTCTTCTGGCACCGGGCCGTCGATCCCGAATCCGAAAGCGTGGTCGGCGGTGTCCGCGTAGTAGCAGCGGGCGATCTTGTCTGCGCCCTCGCTCAGCGCCCCCGCCGCGATTCCCCCGTACCAGCCGGTTTGCTGGATAGCTCCGACGTTGTAGCAGCGTGCGAGCGTCGCGGCGCCCGTGTGCCCCACGATGCCGGCGGTGCTGGAGCCGTGCATGCCCGCGATGTCGCCGGCGTTGTAGCAGTCTGTGGCCTTGCAGTCGAAGTCGCAGGCGCCCGCGATGCCGCCCGCCCACGCCGAGCACCAGTTGGGATACTGCTCGGACGTAATCGCTGTCACCTCGCCGGCGTTGAAGCACTGCGAGATGGTCGAGGCCGCCAGGACTCGGCCGGCGATACCTCCGGCATAGAGTCCCTCCGGGTGCTCGGGCTCGCTGGCCAGAGACGAGCTCACCTGGATCGCGCCCTGGTTGCTGCATCGGGAGACGCGGGTCGTCCTAGCCGCCTGGCCGGCGATACCCCCGGCGTGACCACCGTCATAGCGAGCGTCGGAGCTCACAGCCGCGGCATTGCGGCAGTCGGAGATAACACTTGCACTGCCGGAGCCGAACACGCCGCCGGCGACGTCCGCGTTCACGGTGCCGGCTACGGAGCAGTTCTTGACAGTGGCAGTAACCGCCTTCGCGGCGAGGCCGCCGGCGAAGCTCGAGCCCGCGGTGCTCTCGGCGGTGATGTCGCAGACGAGCGACAGGTTCTTGACCGAGCCCGAGAGGCCGCCGAACAGCCCGGCGAGCGTATCCCCGTTACCGCTGACGTGCATACGCAGCCCGCGGATCTCGTGCCCCGCTCCGTCGAAGGAGCCGCGGAACTGCTGCGACCCGCCGAACAGCGGGCGGAACCCGGCCCCGCGGTTGGAGAAAGCGCCGCCGGGGGCGTAGTCGGCCTCCGTGAACTCGATGTCGTTCTTGAGCACGAAGTGCGCCTCTGGGTAGCGGCGCACCTTATCGAGTTCGGCCGCGTTCGTGATGTGGTAGGGCGAGGTAGCGGTGCCGATGCCGCCGGGGAAGTCGGGGGCCACGGGAGCATCCGGCTCGAACGTGATGGTCACCTGCATCATCTCGTCGCCCGACTCGCCGGAGACCCGGATGCGTACGCCCGTGGGGATCGTGGTGCCGTTGTCAAGGGTGTCCATGTACGCGTTCGAGTTCGGGTACGTGTTCGGTCCGAACTCGGTCGCGTGTCCATCGTAGAAGTAGTGGTCTCCGCCGTGCGGCGCGTTCCAGCCTTGGTCGAGGGCCGGCCCGTCGGCTTCTTCCAGGTCGACGCCCTTTCGCAGGTAGTTGGAGTTGGCCGTCCGCTGCTCCCCGAACACGGCGAACACCCACGTGTCCATGACCCATTCGTCGATGTGGTAGATGGCCACGCCCGAAGCCGTCCCGCCGTTTCTGGGATCGTCTCTGAGGCCACTGTCGTAGCCGTTCGTCCTGCGGTTCTCGAGCAGGAAGTACTGCTCTCCATCCTCGGTGATCGGTACCTTGACGATGTTGTAGCTGGGCGTGTCGCTGGCGTGGAGCGTCACGACGCTGTCGGTCGTGACGACGGTCGGCGTGATCACCCCGAGCTTGATCAGGCAGTACGGATCGAAGTGCGCCGGCGAGTTACCGTCGAGGAGGTTGACTCCACTGGCCATGAGGCTCGACGTGCCGAGGCCGATCGACCTGCCCGTCACGTCGTAGAGATCGTCGAGTCCGAGCGTGTGTCCGAGCTCGTGGCAGAGGGTCGCGATACCCAGCGGATCGCCCGCCTGGGTGTACAACTCGCCTTGGGCGAAGTACTCGGTGAGCTCCACGCCATCCAGGGAGACGCCCCGAAGCATGTCGTGGGCGGCATTCGCCCAGATCGCGGGTCGCCCTGCCCTGCTGTCGGAGCCCTCGTAGCCCGCGAAGACGAGCGCGATCTGCAGTTCGTGCGAGGCCACCATCCCGTCGGCGTCCGTGTCGAACGCGGAGAAGTCCAGGTACGCGTCCGCGGCGGTAACGGCGCGCCTCGCAGCCGGGACGATGTCCATCGGATAGGCCAGACTCGCCTCGCCGCCGGGGTGCAGCTCGCTCAGCGCGATGTGGACCACGCCGTCGTCGGCGTCGCCGAAGGTCTCGCTCGCCGGGGTGATGCGGTACTTACCGTATGTGGCCTCACGGTAGTAATCGTGGGCCGAGCCCGTGACATCCCCGAACATGCGGTCTCGCCAGAACGTATCGGGCATGCTCATCTGTACGTTGTTGAAGTCGACGAGAATCACGACCATTCTCACGTCTACCTGTGCAGTGTCCGCGGACGCCGGGACCGGCGTGAACATGACCAATGCGGCTGCAAGGGTTACGAGAAGTGAGAGATAGCGCGCGAAGATTCTCATCTGCTTGCTCCTCCGGTCGATGGCAGGGTGCACACAGCGAACAACGGTACGGTTACCGAAAAATTCGCCTTACCTTGCTCATCGGCGTACGGAGTGCCGTACTTGACCGGAGACGACCTGAGCGCAGACACGAAGACGATCCTTGCCGGGATCGGGAGGGCCGCCTGTGGGGGAGGTGCAGCCCTCGCTGCTCACACTCCGAGGGAGTGTGAACGACACGCTCACGCGAGGAGACGTTGCGAACCGCCGCGCACCCACAAGCCGGCGGTTCCCCTGTGCGGATGAGCCGCCATATGATGAGGAGCGCCGGTGCAGCTGGAGTGCGGCTTGACGAGATCGTTGCCCAGCCCGCTCTCTACCACGTTCGGTAGCACGGAGGAGATGTCGCGCATGGTCGAGTACGCGGGGCGCAGAGATCCTCGCTTTGTTCGCACCCATCGCGGGGGCTCGCTCGACGAAGCTCGCCACCGACTGCTTGCGGGCTGGGCCGCGGACTGCGCGGAACACGTTCTTCCACTGTTTACCGCGAAGTACCCGGAGGACGATCGGCCGCGGCGAGCCATCGAGGTCGCGCGCGCGTGGTCGCGTGGCGAGGCTACGGTCGGCGAGGCTCGCGCGGCGGCGTATGCGGCTCATGCGGCCGCGCGCGGTGCATCCGACGCGGTGGCCAGCCAGGTGGCTCGGGCGGCGGGGCACGCGGTAGCCACCGCGCACATGGCCGATCACGAGTTGGGCGCAGCCTTCTTCGCCATTAAAGCCGTTCGCCTGGCCGCGCCCATCTCAGAAGCCATAGCTGCGGGCGCGCGCGAGTGCCAATGGCAGCGCGCGCGGCTGCCGGATGCCATCAGGGAACTGGTCCTCTCGGACGAGGAACGCCGCAACGAGAAGCTCGGATCGGTGTTTACGTGTTGAGGACGGCACGGGACTAACGCCGCCGCCTGGAGACGACGAGGATCGTTGCAGGCCACCGCGGAGTCGAGTAGTCTGCCTCCGGGCGTGCATTGAAGGACGGTGGCCGGCCACGTCGGCGCTCAGCGAGTGCTGACGCGCCGCTCTGCGCCACACGTGGAGTCACGGGTGTGTAGTCAGGGCGCCGGACGTTCGGCGCGCGGGGGAGGGGAGGTCGTCTCATGGATTCCGATAGTCCAGTGAGCGCCGGCGGTTCGCGGATGCTGCGGCACGAGTCCCGAGAGCGCCCCTTCGGCCTCCTTCCCAACACGCAGCCGTCCGTCGATCTCATCGACGGTCACATCGAGCGGCATGTCGGGCCGGTGGATATGGTCTTCCACGAGGGGGTCTCCGACATAGTGCACGTCGACATCCACCATGTCGAGCCGTCGCCCGAGCGGCCCTTCCACACACTGGTTACGAGTGGCATGAGCGACCTGCCGATGACGCCGCCGGAAGAGGCCTCCTCGTGCTCGCACGCCGAGCTCGTCGCCCTGCTGCCGCCCAGTTGGCCGCTCTCGCAGGAGGCGTTCGAGGACGAGGACAACTACTGGCCACTGCGCCAGCTGAAGTTCCTGGCTCGCCTGCCGCACGAGTACAGCACGTGGCTGTGGGCCGAGCACACGGTGCCGAACGGAAACCCGCCCGAGTGCTTCGCGCCTTCCACGAAACTCTGCTGCGCCTACCTGCTGCCCGCCATCAGCCTGCCGGACGACTTCACTGTTCTCGACGCGCCCGATGGCCGGCGGATCGCCTTCTTCACCTTCGTCCCGCTGTATCGCGAGGAGATGGAGTACAAGCTCAAAGCCGGCAGCGACGCCCTCCTCGACCGTTTCGAGAGGGCGGGTGTTGGCGATGTCATCGATCCGCAACGACCGAACGTGTGCCGCTCCGGGCTCAAGCGGCTCTTCGGGCGCGGTACCTGACCAGCGGTGTCAGACGGAGGGCGCGTTGTGTGGCAAGCCAGTCCTCGCTGGGCGGCCGTCCTGCTCGTAGCCCGCGTGCCACGCGCTCGGCGAGGGGGGCAGCTCCAGTGATAGGTGAACGGATGGGGCCGGATGTGATCCGTGGCGCGTGGCGCTGCGGCAATCGCATGGTCGTGAGTGCGGATGCGGAGCTACCCGACCGCTGCGTGAAGACCGGCCGGCCTGCCGATGGCGAGTGGGCCGACATTCGCTTGCGATGGCATCACCCCGCGCTCTTCATCGTGCTGTTCGTCAACGTCATCGCTTACTTCATCGTGGCCCATTTCGTGAGCACATCGGTCATCGTTCGCGTTGGTGTCATCCACGACGGCTCACCTTCGCCCGCCGCGCCCGCCGCATTCTGTGGACGCTGCTGCTGGCTGGTGGAGTCTCCTGCTTTCTGGCGGTCGCCGGCGTGTCTCTCCTCTGGTGGCTCGCCGCCGCGCTCATGGTGCTCTCCGCCCTTGTCTTCTTCCCGCGCGGTCGGCTGATCTGGGCGACGCGCATGGAGCACGGTTATGTCTGGATTGCCGGCGTTCATCCCGACTACCTGGCTCTGCTGCCGGAGTGGCCACGATGAGCGGCCATGGCGGAAGAGTCGCGGCGAGACGTCTCGGAGGATCCGCTGGGGTGTCTCGTGAACGATGACAGCGTCAGCCTGACGATGGCGGAACGCCGGGCCGCCGGACAGGCTGAAGGACTGGCCGGGGTCTATGATCGGCTGGCGTGTGAGTATGCCAGTCGTTACTGCGACGAGCTCGACCATAAGCCGTTCGACCGAGCCCTTCTGCGGCGGTTCGCGCATACTGCTCCCGAGGGGATCGTGTGCGATCTCGGCTGTGGCCCTGGGCATGTGGCGGCCTACCTGCAGTCCCTGCGAACACCGGTGATGGGGATCGATCTGTCGCCGCGGATGGTCACTGAGGCGAGGCGTCGCTACCCGTCCCTCGACGTTCGTGTCGGGGACATGCTGAATCTGGAGGTCGAGACCGCCTCGCTGGCCGGCATCGTCGCCTTCTACTCCATCATTCATCTCCAGCGTCTCGCGCTACCACACGCGTTACGAACGATGCATCGCTCCCTCTTGTCGGGAGGGCTCCTGCTGTTGGCGTTTCACAAGGGTTGTGGCGAGCTGCACGTGGACGATGTATGGGGATCGGGTAGCCACTTCGACTGCGCGCTCTTTGAGCCGGAGGAAGTCGTCTGTGCCCTGGAGAACGCGGGGTTCTGCGTCTTGGAGACTACGGTGAGGAGACCGTACGAGATCGAATACCCAACGCGGCGTGTGTATGTCCTCAGTAGCGCACAGACTGGTTGACAGAGACATCCTGGCGTTTGCCTCATCTGACGGAGCCCTGAGCGACTGTCGCCGGGCCGGCGTTCGTAACTCGAGCGAGCTTCGAGGCACGACGCCCTGGCCTCGGAGTCGGGGGCTGTACAGGTTGGACGTGGGTTGAGACCCTGCTCCAGCCGTGATCTCAAGCTGATCCTGTGGCAGATCGGCTCATCAAAATCTCGCCCGAAGACTATAGTATGCCTGAGATGAGCGCCGGCACGGTGAACTGCGATCAGGAGCGCGCGCGATGACTATGGACGACCCGGAGAATCTCATCATCGACGGACTCATTGTGGGAGCGTCCGTGCTGACGGATGTCGTGAAGGACGCGGCCGCATCGCGCAAGCGACGCGTCAAGGCGTCACCGCAACCCGGCCAGGATGGCGCAGAGCGACCGGCGAGGCAGGTCGATGCCGAGCCGTGGCACTGCCCTTCGTGCGGTGCCCTGAACTCAGGGCGCGCGGAGTTCTGTTCGCTGTGCGCCAAACCACGTCTCGCCGCTCCTGAGGAGTAGGGGCCGCGCGAGTCGGTGATGCTGAGGCGGCGCCGCTTCGTGGGCCGCGGCCCCGCCCCGGAGGAACCTCAGAGGAGCCCTGCCGCGGCTCCGGCCAGCGTCTGGTAGACTGCGCCGCGACCGCGCCGCCAAGGTCGCGCGCGCGCGCCGCCGAATTCCACACCATGACCGATCGCGCCAAGAGACTCGCCTGGGCGGCTGCCAGTGTCGCGGCAGCTACGGCCATCTCCCGGGTCATCGGCCTGGTGCGCGAGATGCTCACCGGCTACTACTACGGCGATGGCCTGGCATTCGACGCCTACGCGAACATCGCCATCTTCCCCAACCTGGTGCGGTCGCTGCTGGCCGATGCCGCCATCAGCGCCGCCTTCGTGCCGGTGTTCACGCGGCTGCTGCTCAAAGACGAGAAGGAGCGTGCCTACCGCCTGGCCAACACGCTCCTCAGCCTGATCGCCATCGCCATCGGCGCCATCGTCATCATCTTCATCGTCGCGGCGCCGCTCCTGATCAAGCTGGTCTACGGCGACTTCATCGCCCAGTACGGCCAGCAGCACCTCATGGTGCTCATGGTCGACGCCGTGATGCCCACGGTGGTGCTGCTCTGTACCGCCGGGGTGATCATCGGCGTCTTGTACGCCCATGAGCGCTTCACCATGCCGGCCGTCATCTCCATCGTCTGGAACGTGGTGATCATTGTGTTCCTGCTCGTGCTGGCGCCGCGCTGGGGCATTTGGGCCCTCGTGTGGGGTAACGTCGTGGGCACAGTGGCGGAACTCGGGCTGCTGCTGATCCCACTGCGCAAGCTAGAGTACCGCTACCGCTTCTCGCTCTACCTGCGCGATCCGGCGGTAAAGCAGACGCTCCTGATGATGATCCCAGTGACCACCGCGCTCGGTATCCTCAATCTCAACGCGCTGGTGAGCCAGTACTTCGCCGCGCTCGTCGGCGCTGGAGCTCCATCTGCCATCTACTACTCCTTCCGCGTTTACCAACTGCCGCAGGGCGTGTTCGCCATCGCCATCGGTACGGTGCTGTTCACGCAGATGTCGCGGTTCGCCGCCTTAGACGACGTGGAGGGCTTTCGCCAGACGCTGGCCACCGGGGTGCGCCAGGTGTTCTTTGTCACCCTGCCGTTCGCGCTGTGGTTCGTCGCCTTACCCGAAGCCTTTGTCCGCCTCATCTACGAGCACGGCGTGTTCACGGCTCGGGCCACGGCCACGGTGGCGCCCGCCCTCGCCTTCTTCTCGCTGGGGATGGTATTCGCCAACGGCAACATCATCCTCAACCGTGGCTTCCAAGCACTACAGCGGCCGTGGCTCCCCATGTGGGTCAGCTTTGTGAATCTCGGCCTGAATGCGCTCCTCGACTGGCTGCTGTACCGGCCGCTGGGGGTTAAGGGCATCACCCTGGCCACGGCCGTTGTGGCCACCTGGAACTTCCTCGCCCTGGTATTCCTGATGCGCCGCCAGATCCACGGTATGGCGGGTCGCGCCATCGGCGTGGCTCTGGGCAAGATGGCGGTGGCCTCCGCCGCGCTCGGCGGCGTGAGCTACGGCCTGTGGCGGCTGCTCGAAGGCTTCTTCGATCGCGGTCTCCTGGAGCAGCTCGTCGTCGTTGGACTGATCGTGTTCTTGGGTGGCGTGGCGTACCTGGGCGTGGCACGATTGTTCCGTTTGGAGGAGCTCAGTCTGCTGCGTTCCTTGGTCAGGCGACGTGGCAGGGCGGCTCCTCTTCAGGATCCACCTTCGGAGGCGATGTAGCGGTGCGGTGCACGGGATGTGACGGATGGGCGGTGTCTGGTGGGGCGGAGCATGATGTGATGGACAAGCTGCGCGCAGAGAAGTCCGGCTCGCGCGGCGCCATCCTCAGCCTGGCGTTCGCACACTGCTGTTCTGATCTGGCGCAGAGTTCCGTGGCCGCTCTGCTGCCCTTCTTGGTCGTGCTGCGGGGCTACTCGCTGTCGGCAGTCGGCGCGTTCGTACTGGCGGCCAGCATCGGCGGCTCTGTGCTGCAGCCCGTCTTTGGGGCGCATGGCGACCGTACCGGCGCCCGGTGGCTCATGCCCGTTGGATTGGTAGTGGGCGGCAGTGGCGTCGGCCTCCTCGGTTTCATCGATAGCTACCCGCTGGCGCTGGTCGCCGTAGCGTGCGGCAGCATGGGTGTGGCCGCTTTCCATCCGGAGGGCGCGCGCTGGGCTCGTTCGGCCGCCGGCGGCAACGTGGCCTCGGGTATGGGTGTGTTCTCGGTGGGCGGCAGCGTGGGCTTCGCTCTCGGTCCGCCCCTGGTGGCCGCCGTGGTCGTGCCGTTCGGCCTGCGCGGTACCTTGTTGCTGGAGCTCATCCCTCTGGCCGCCGCCGCCGTGGTGCTGGTGTCCACGCGGCACCTGCGGCCGCCGGAGTTGCAGGTGCGGGAAGCGGAGCAGGCGGAACTTGCCGCCGCCGATCACCTCGCTCGCCGCGACGAATGGGGTCCCTTTAGCCGACTGGTGCTCCTCTACGGCATCCAGAGCGCGGTCCTCACGGGTCTGTTTGCCTTCGTGCCACTGCTCCTGGTCTCTTTGCGCGGCGTGAGCCCCGGCGCCAGCAACGTAACCTCCACGGTTTTGCTGGCCGCCGCCGCCCTGGGCACGTTGCTCGGTGGCCGCGCTGCCGACCGGTACGGGCGCCGGGTAGTGCTGGTGCTGCCGATGGTTGTGCTGGCGCCGGCCATCGCGCTCGTGCCGCACCTGGGCTACGTGGCGCTCATGCCGCTGATGGTGCTCATCGGCCTGGCGGTGGACGCCAACCTCAGCACGGCCATCGTGATGGCGCAGGAGTACCTGGCCAGCCGCATCGGACTGGCCGCGGGGGTTCTGGTGGGCGCCAGCGTGGGCTTCGGCGGCCTCGCCGGGTTGCTGCTGGGCATGCTGGGCGATGCCGCCGGCACCACTGCGGTGATCTACACCGTAGCCGTGTTGCCGCTGCTCGCGGCGGCGCTGGCATTCACGTTGCCCAGGCCGCTGGCCTGCCCCATGAACGCGGCCTGGAGCCTGCGCGCCGCCACCGGACGCTGACGCGGTCGAGAGAACGCGGCACGTGCTACCCTAGACGCCTGCCATGACCGTTTCTCTGGATCACATCCGCAATTTCAGCATCGTCGCGCACATCGACCACGGCAAGAGCACGCTGGCCGACCGCATCCTGGAGCTCACCGGCACGGTGAGCCAGCGCGACATGAAGGAACAGCTCCTGGACCGCATGGACCTGGAGCGCGAGCGGGGCATCACCATCAAGGCCCAGGCGGTGCGGATCATGTATACCGCTCAGGATGGCCAGCTCTACCAGCTCAATCTGATCGACACCCCTGGCCACGTGGACTTCAGCTACGAGGTATCGCGCAGCTTGGCGGCCTGCGAGGGCGCGGTGCTGGTGGTCGATGCTACGCAGGGGGTAGAGGCGCAGACCGTGGCCAACGCTTACCTCGCCGTAGAGAACGATCTGGAGCTGATCCCAGTGCTCAACAAGATCGACCTGCCGGCCGCGGATGTAGCCGAGGCCGAGCTGGAGGTGCACGAGCTCACCGGGGCCACGAGCGACGAGATCATCACCCTCTCGGCGAAGACGGGCGTTGGCGTTGTCGAGGTGCTCGAGGCCGTCGTGGCGCGCGTGCCGCCGCCGGTGGGCGAGGTCGACGGCGCCCCGCGCGCGCTCATCTTCGACTCCCAGTACGACCAGTACCGCGGCGTGGTCGCTTACGTGCGCGTGGTCGACGGCTCGTTCTCCCGGCGGCAGCTGATCGAGATGATGGGCACCAGCCAGCGGGCCGAGATCGAAGAGCTCGGCTACTTCGGCCCAGACATGGTGCCCGCGGAGACTCTGTACACCGGCGAGGTGGGGTACATCATCACCGGCGTGAAGGATGTAGCCCAGGTGCGCGTCGGCGACACCGTGGTCAGCCAGCGCCAGCGCGCCGCCGAGCCGCTGCATGGGTACAAGGTCGTCCATCCCATGGTGTTCTGTGGTCTCTTCCCGCTGGAAGAGCACAGGTTCTCCGAATTGCGCGACGCGCTGGACAAGCTGAAGCTCAACGATGCCGCGCTGAGCTACGAGCCAGAGAGCTCGCAGGCGCTGGGCTTCGGCTTTCGCTGCGGTTTCCTCGGCCTGCTGCACATGGACATCGTGCGGGAGCGCCTGGAGCGCGAGTACGATCTAGACCTCCTGGCGACCACGCCCAACGTCGAGTACCACGCCTACCTGACCAACGGCGACGTAGTCGAGGTGCGCAATCCGGCGCAGATGCCACCGGCTGGCAGGCTGGAACACGTTGAGGAGCCCTACGTGGCGGCCAGCATCATCGTGCCCACGGAGTTCGTGGGCGCCATGATGGAACTCTGCCAGGGGCGCCGGGCGGAGTTCGTGGATATGAAGTACCTGTCGCCCGAGCGGGTCGAGATGCACTACCGGCTGCCGCTGGGTGAGATCGTGCTGGACTTCTTCGACCAGCTCAAGAGCCGCTCGCGCGGCTATGCCTCGCTCGACTACGAGTTTCACGGCTACCGGCAGAGCGATCTGGTCAAGTTGGACATCCTGCTCGCCGGCGAGCCGGTGGACGCGCTCTCGCTGATCGTGCCGCGCGAACGCGCTCATGCGCGCGGCAAGGCGCTGGCGGAGAAGCTACGCCAGAAGATCCCCCGTCAACTCTTCGAAGTAGCGGTACAGGCGACTATCGGTAACCAGGTCGTGGCGCGCGAGACCATCAAGGCCAAGCGCAAAGACGTGCTCGCCAAGTGCTACGGCGGCGACATCACCCGCAAGCGCAAGCTGCTGGAGAAGCAGAAAGAGGGCAAGCGGCGGATGAAACAGCTTGGCGTAGTGGAGGTGCCGCAAGAGGCGTTCCTGGCGGTGCTCGAACTGGAGCCCGAGGCTAAGGATCATTGATGGGGGGGCCGGTGGCGCCGGCGAGCCGGCCGCCTACCCGATCGGTGCACCACCTGTACGTGCACGTGCCGTTCTGCCGTGGACGATGTGACTACTGCGACTTCTTCTCGCTCGCCGTGGACCCCGGCGCGGCCGCGGGCGCGCAGCTCCTCGACCGCTACCTGGATGCCCTGCTCGCCGAGTTCGAGTTGGAGCGTCAGCGGCTCGGCCTGCGCCGCCTGCGGACGGTGTTCCTCGGCGGCGGCACGCCGAGCTTGCTGGGCGTGCCGCGGCTCGAGCGGCTGCTCCGTGCGCTCGAGCCGCTCCTTACGCCAGCCGCCGAGGTGACGGTAGAGACCAACCCGGAGGATGTGGATTCGGCGTACGCGGCGTGGGCGGCCGGGCGCGGCCTGCGCGTGTCGCTCGGCGTGCAGAGTTTCGATCGCGATCTGCGCCGGACGCTGGGGAGGTCCACCGTCGCCGATCCGCTGGCGGCCATGGCGCTGCTGCGTGAGGCTGGCTGCGCCAATCGCGGAGTGGACCTCATCTACGGCATCCCGACGCAAGACATGGCCGCGCTCGCCCGAGACCTGGCCGTGGTGTGCCACCTGCGCCCGGAGCACGTGTCGTGGTACGAGCTGAGTGTGGAACCCGGCACGCCGCTCGCGACGCGGCTGGCGGACGGCGACGTGGAGCGCGGAGCGCGGTCAACCGAGCGCGGCGACGACGGAGAGGGCGCCGCGGATCGGGCGGCCGAGATGCAGCGCGCTATCGTACGCAGGCTGGAGCGTGCCGGCTATCGCTGGTACGAAGTCAGCAACTACGCGCTGGCCGGCCGGCAGTGCCGGCACAACAGCGCCGTGTGGCGCGGGGAGCAGTACGTGGGGCTGGGGCCGGCGGCGGTGAGCACGCTCGGCGAGCACCGCCGCCGCAACCTGCCCGACGTGGAGCAGTACCTGCGGGTGCTGGCGTGGCCGGTCGGCGGCACGTCCGCGGGTGCGCCGCCCAGGGAAGAAGAGGTGCTCTCCGCTCCAGTACGCGCGCGCGAGCGCTTGCTGCTGGCGGCGCGCACTGGCGCGCGCGTGCCACTTACGGAGGTGGCTCCTGTGCTCGAGCGAGCGGCCGTCCCCTCGCTGGTCCGCGCTGGTTTGGTGGGCGAGGCGGGTGGTACACTTTGGATAACACGAAAAGGGCGCATGGTGGCAAACGCCGTGTGCGTGCGCCTCTTTCGCGATTCGTACGTCAAGGGAACCACGTGCCGCTGAAGCCTAGACAGGAACAGGTCCTGCGCGCGGTGGTCGAGGAGTACATCGCCTCGGGCTCCCCCGTCGGCTCCAAACACCTTAGCGAGACCGGGGAGTTTGGGGTGGCGTCGTCGACCATCCGCGGCATCTTCGCCCAGCTCGAGGAGCACGGGCTGCTGGCCCATCCGCACACCTCAGCCGGCCGCGTGCCCACCGATCGCGGGTACCGGTACTACGTAGACAGCCTCATGGGCGAGCGCCGCGAGCAGGTGGCGGCCCGTGCCACGCCGCACTCGCTGGAGCGCGCCCGCGCGCGCAGCGAGATCGACGAGGCGCTGCGCGACACGGCGGAGGCTCTCTCGCGCGTCACGGCCATGCTCGCCGTGGTCTCGTCTCCGTCTCTGGCGGCCACCACGCTGCGCCATATCGAGGTCCTGCTCCTCCAGTCACACCTGGTCATGGTGGTGCTCATCACCAGCTCGGGACGCGTGAGCAAGCGCATCTTCCGGTTCGTGGAGCCGATCGACGAGGGCTTGGCGGAGTTCGCTCGCGTGTACCTCAACGAACGTCTCGCTGGCGTGCAGCTCGGCAGCCGCCTGATCGACTCGGCCTTCACGACCCCCGATCTGCACTGGCGAGAGCGGGAGTTCCTGGTCGCCTTGCGTCAAGCTTTCGAGGTGGGCACCATCGATCCCGAAGGGCTGCACGTGGGGGGCACGTCGCGCCTGGTCGAGTCACTGGCTTCCGAGGGCATACCCAACCTGAACGAGCTGCTCGAGATGCTCGAGGAGCGTTACAACCTGCTGGAGCTCCTCTTCGAGGCGCTGCGCAGAGACGACGTGTACCTCCGCATCGGCCGCGAGATGAGCGAGCCGTGGCTGCAGTCGTGTTCTCTGGTGGCGGCGAGTTACGGCGTCCCCAACCGTAATCTCGGCACGGTGAGCGTCCTGGGCCCCACACGCATGGATTACCAGCGGGTGATCGCCGCCGTGCGCACCTCGGCCGACGACCTGAGCGATCTACTCGAGGAGATCTGGTAGTCGAATCATGAAGCGTGACTACTACGAAGTCCTGGGTGTGAGTCGCGAGGCGGACGAAGCCCAGATCAAGAAGGCGTTTCGCCGGTTGGCGCGCAAGTTCCATCCAGACGTTAACACCGAAGACCCGGAGGCCGAGGCCAAGTTCAAGGAGCTGGCCGAGGCCTATGAGGTGCTCAGCGACCCCGACAGCCGGGCGGCCTACGATCACTACGGGTTCGACGGCCTCAAGGGCCGTCCCATGGTCGACTTCGAGCAGTTCGGCTTCAGCGACCTGTTCAACGCCTTCTTCGGGGGCGGCATGTTCGGCGACGCGCTGCGCAACGCGGCCGGAGGACCGTTCGCGGCGGCCGGTACGGCCGCCGAGGCGGGCGCCAACGTGGCCGTGGCCATCGAGTTGTCGCTCGCCGAGGCTGCCACCGGCGTAACGTGCCGGGTGCCGGTGACGGCAGACGTGTTCTGCGATCGCTGCGGCGGCAGCGGCGCTCAGCCGGGCACGCAGCGGCGCCGCTGCTCCGTGTGCGGCGGCAGCGGAAGGGTACGTCAGGTCAGCAGCATCGGCGGGTTCGGACAGTTCATCCGCACGGGTCTCTGCGAGGCGTGCCGGGGGCAGGGCAGCGTGGTCGATGCGCCGTGCGACAAGTGTGGCGGCCGCGGGCGCTTTGAGGCCACGCGAGAGGTGACGGTCGATGTGCCGGCGGGCATCGCCGGCGGGCAGCGCATTCGGCTGAGCGGCGAGGGCGGCGCGCCCGGACCGGGCGGACGGCCGGGCGATCTGTACGTAGAGGTCTCCGTCACACCGGACGAGCGCTTTGTGCGGGACGGCAACGACCTCATCCACCGGCTAGACGTGACCATGGTGCAAGCCGCCCTCGGCGATACGGCTACCGTGCCGGCGCTGGACGAGACCATAGAGCTCAAGCTCGCGCCGGGCACGCAGCCGGGCGCCGTGCACGTGTTCCGCGGCCGTGGCATGCCCGCGCTGCACGGCCGGGGGCGCGGGGCGCTCAAGGTGATCGTGAATGTCACCATTCCGCGCCACCTCACGGCCGAGCAGCGTGAGTTGCTCGAGCACTTCCAGGCGCTCACGAACGCGAAGAACTACGAGGCGGAGGACGGCTTCTTCGATCGCGTCAAAGCCGCCTTCCGATCGTGACCGGCGTTCAGTTCGTCCGCTATACGCTGAGCTGTCCTCACGGTACCTACGATCAGGCCGTGGGCGAGCTCGTCGACCTGCCGGCGCGCGGATGGCAAGAGTACAGCGAGGGCACTCTCGTGTTCTGGCTGCAGGCTGGCCAAGAGGAGGAGCCAGCTACCGCCGCCACGCTGCACCGTCTGGCGGCGCTGGGTACTCTGGCTGCGGCGCGCGACGACGAGGCCTGGCTACAGAACTGGCGTCGCTTCCATTCCGCGGTGCGGGTGGGAGCGGTTGCCGTGCGTCCGCCGTGGCTTTCCCCGCAGCCAGGCGCTCTAGACGTGATGGTCGATATCGGGATGGCGTTTGGAACTGGGTCGCACCACACGACCCGGCAGTGCCTCGCGGCACTGCAAGAGGTACCCCTGGGCTCTCTGCTCGACTTGGGGACCGGCAGCGCGGTGCTGGCGCTGGCCGCGCTGCGCCTGGGTTTTTCTCCCGTGTACGCCTGCGATAACGACGAGGTGGCGCTGCTGGCGGCCGGCGAGAACGCACGGCTCAACGGGCTGTGGCCGCGCTTCTTCTCCGCCGACGTAACGGATCGCGCTGTTCCACTGCCGGCCACGGACGTGCTGGTGGCCAACATCGCCGTGCGCGCCATCGTCGTTCTCGGCGAGCGGATCTCCTCGGGCGATGTGTCGGCTCCCCGGCAGGCCATCCTGGCCGGGCTCCTCGAGACGCAGGCCGAGCAGGCGCGCGCGGCGTTCGCGGGCTATCGCCTGGCGGATCGCCAGCACGCCGGCGAGTGGGTCATGCTCCGGCTGGAGCGCGAATGACGCGCGGCGTGCATACCGCGTCCGTCGGCTGCAAAGTCAGCCGCGCCGACGCCGAGGCCGCGCGGCTGACCTTGCAGGCTCTGGGCTTCGCCCCGGCGGCGGCGGACCAGGCCGACGTGGCGGTGGTCTTCACTTGCTGTGTGACGGCCGAGGCGGAGCACAAGTCGCGCCGTCTGGTCCGCCGTTTGGCGGCCGGCGGCCGGCCGGTGATCGCGACCGGCTGCGCGGCTGCCTACCGCCCCGAGCAGTTCGCGGCGCCGGCCGTCGCCGTGGCGAGTGCCGCCGAGGTGGCGGCCGCGGTACAGCAACTGGCGGCGGACGCCGCCGGTGCGCCGCCGGTCACCACGTGCGACGGAGCTGCTGGGCGTCGCACCAGGGTCACGTTGAAGGTCCAGGACGGGTGCGGCGGTCGTTGCAGCTACTGCGCCGTGCGCTTGGCGCGCGGCGCGCCGTGGAGCCTGCCGCTCGACCGGGTCGTCGCCGCCGCGCGGAGCGCCCTCGACGGCGGCTGCGGCGAGCTGGTGCTCAGTGGCATCAACCTCGGGCTGTACCAGGACGGCGCCTACGAGCTAGCCGACGTGGTGCGTGCACTCACGCCGCTTCCGAGGCTAGGGCGGCTGCGCATGTCCTCCCTAGAACCGCAGCACGTGCGCGGCAGGCTGCTGGAGGCGCTGGCGCATCCGCGCGTGGCTCGCCACCTCCACGTACCGCTGCAGTCGGCGGACGACGCCGTCCTCGCGGCCATGCGACGCCCGTACACCTTTGCCGAGTACCGAGCAGCGGTGGAACGGGTGCGCGCCGTCATGGGCGAGACGATGATCTCGACCGACGTTATCGTGGGCTTTCCGACCGAGACCGAGGAGGCGTTTGCCCGCATCCTGGCCGCTGTGGCTCCGCCGAGCGACCTCTTCGGCCGCGTGCACGTGTTCCCATACTCGCCGCGGCCGGGCACGGAGGCGGCGGACCGTGCACCGCTGCCGCGCGAGGTGGTTCGTCGCCGCGCCCAGGCCGCGCTGGATGCCGCCGCGGCGGCGCGGGCGGCCGCGGCGGCGGCAGAGGTCGGAAAGACCGTAGAGGTGCTGGCGGAAGACCGCGCCGGGGGCTTCTGGCGTGGGTACACCTCGCGGTACACTCGCTGCTATGCGACGGGCGACGCTCTGCCTGGCCAGCTCGTAACGGTAGCGGTGGAGGGCGTCTATCGCGACGGCGTCGCAGGAAGGATCACCGGCGGGGGATGATCACTATCAGGGGCCCTGGCGCGTGTCGCGAACACGGTGCCGTGGACGGCCGGGGCGCTAGCGGAGGCGAGAGCAGGAGATGATACGGCAAGCGGGAGCTATCGAGAGCAGGATGAAGACCGACTCCGGCACGGCGCTCAAGGCCGGAGACAAGCGCCGGGTGACGGCGCTGCGGACGGTGATCGCGGCACTCAAGAAGGCGCGCATCGACGCCAAGGCCGACCCGAGCGAGGCCGACGAACTCGCCGTGCTGGCGCGCGAGCGCAAGCAGCGGCTGGAGGCGGCGGAGATCTACGAGCAGAACGCGCGCGCCGATCTGGCGGAGCAGAGCCGCTACGAGGCTCAGCTCCTGACCGCCTATCTGCCGGCGGAGCTGCCCGATGAGGAGCTCGCTGCGCTCGTCGAGGCCGCCGTGGCGGCCACCGGTGCCGCGTCGCCCAAGGAGATGGGGAAAGTGATGGCCGCGCTGATGCCCAAGGTGGCCGGGCGTGCCGACGGCAAACGGGTCAGCGAGGCCGTGCGGGCCCGGCTCGCGGGATGAGTGTGAGGCGGCGAGCGATGAAGAAGACGGTCGATCTCGAGGACAACGCGGTCGCACAGGCGGTTGCTGGCGAGCACGACGATCATCTGAAGATCCTGGAGCGCGCCCTGGGATGCCGCATCACCCAGCGCGGCACGGTCGTGATCCTCGAGGGCGGGCAGCGGCAGGTCGACAAAGCGGTGGCGGCCATCGAGGAGCTGGTGACCGTGATCCGCGGTGGCCGGCCTCTGAACGCAGCCATGGTGGAATCCCTCACGGAGATCGCGGTGAGCACCAACGGGAGGGCGGCCGAGGTGTACGGCGACATCGTCTGGAGCCACCGCGGCCGCCAGATCGGTCCCCGCACGGTTAATCAGAAGCGCTACGTCGACGCCATCCGGGCGAACACCATTACTTTCGGGATAGGCCCTGCGGGGACGGGCAAAACGTATCTGGCCACGGCCATGGCCGTGGCCGCGCTGGCCGCCAAGACCGTGGGGCGCATCATCCTCACGCGTCCGGCGGTGGAGGCGGGGGAGAGCCTGGGCTTCCTGCCCGGCACCGTACTGGAGAAGGTCGATCCGTATTTCCGGCCGCTTTTCGACGCGCTGTACGACATGATCGACGGCGAGCGGCTCAACGCGCTCATGGACAAGGGCGAGATCGAGGTCGCGCCGCTGGCCTTCATGCGCGGGCGTACGCTCAACGACTCCTTCATCATCCTCGACGAAGCGCAGAACACCACCCCCGAGCAGATGAAGATGTTCCTCACGCGTTTGGGGTTCGGCTCGCGGATGGTGGTCACCGGCGACGTGACGCAGATCGATCTGCCCGGAGGTCGGCAGTCGGGACTGGTGACGGTGAGCGACGTCCTCGGGCAGATCGCCGACATCAGCTTCATCTCCTTCGACCATCGCGATGTGGTGCGGCACAAGCTGGTCCAGCGCATTGTGGCCGCCTATAAGGAGCACGCCGACCGGCGGCTCGAGGCGATCAACGGCGATACGCGGCAGGCGGGCTGACTGTGGTGGGGTACGCATGAACGAGCGCACGCTGCAGCGAGACGGCGTGCTCGTCGAGGTGCGCGATCACACGCGCTGGGGCGCGAACCCGGAGGCCATCGCCGATTTGGTCGCGCTGGTGCTCCGCGGCGAGGGAGTCAGCGCCGCCGAAGTCGGCGTCGGCCTGGTGGGCGAAGCCGCCATGCGGCGGCTGAATCGCGAGCAACGCGGGGTCGATGCCGTCACGGACGTGCTCTCCTTCCCGCTCGAAGCGCCTGGCGAGTGGGAGTCGCCGCTGCGCTCCGAGCCTGGTGTCGCGGATTTGGCGGCACAGGAGCCTCCGCGGCTGCTCGGCGATGTGGTGCTGTGTCCGCGGCAGGCGGTTCGGCAAGCCATGGCAGAGGGCACGCCGCCGGCGTTCGAGGTGGCGCTCCTCCTGGCGCACGGCCTGCTCCACCTGCTCGGTTGGGAACACCAAGAGTGGCCTGGTCCCATGGCTCTGCGCCAGGGCGAGCTGCTCTCCGGCTTCGACTGGACCCGACTTGCCGGCGCCTGAACTCCCACGACGTCAGGGGATGCTGTACAGCTTCAACTGGGCCATCGAGGGGATCGTCTGGGCTCTGCGGCACGAGCGCAGCATGCGCATACACGTAGCCGCCGCGGTGATCGTCGTCGTCCTCGGTTTGGTGTTCTCGGTGAGCCGTGTGGAACTGCTGCTCATCCTGGCGGCTATCACCTTTGTCATGGTGGCCGAGCTCATCAACACGGCGGTGGAGAAGATCATCGACTTATTCGCCGAAGGCGTCTCGGAGCCGGCCAAGATCGCCAAAGACGTCGCCGCTGGCGCGGTGTTGGTGGCCTCGATCAACGCGCTGGCTGTGGGTTACCTGGTCTTCTACGACAACCTGGTGAGCTGGCCCTATCAGGTGTTCAATCGACTGCGGCTCTCCCACGTAGACTTGATCGTGGCCGCGCTGGTGCTCGTCGGGCTCATCGTGATCGGTGTTAAAGCGGCCACCCGGCAGCGGTCATACTTGCGCGGTGGTTGGCCTTCCGGTCACGCCGCGGTGGCGTTCGCGGCGTGGGTGGCTATCACGGCGCTGGCCGTGCGAACGGCGTACGCGGCGCCGCTCTCGGCGGTGGCGCTCATCATGGCCGTCCTCACGGCCCAGAGTCGCGTGCAGGCCGGGATTCACAGCTTCCTGGAGGTGCTCGCCGGCGCTATTCTGGGGAGTGTGGTCATGATGATCGTGCTGGCCGTGTTCAGGCCGTTCTGAGGCGGACCGTTCCGAGGTGAGGAGATAGAGCAAATCATGCGGCAGACCGAGCAAGGCGTGGAGCGGGAGCTCGCGGGGCGAGAGCCACTCGCCGAGGAACGTGCGCTGTGGGAGCGAGCTCTGGCGGTGGCCCAGTCGGCCTACGCGCCCTATTCGGGCTTCCGGGTGGGAGCGATCATCAGGGGCTCCGGGGGCCGGGAGGCCACGGGCGTCAACGTCGAGAGCGCGGCCTCTCCGGCCGGGTTGTGCGCCGAGCGCGCAGCGCTCGGCGCGTACGTGACCGCCGGCGGCCGCGACGTGGCGGCGGTCGCCGTGGCCTCACCATCTGGCGACGCGGTCCCCTGCGGCGTCTGCCTGCAGGCGCTGAGCGAGTTCGGCGACCCGCTGATAGTCGCGCGGGTAGCTGGCGAGGTGCGCGTCTTCCGGCTCACCGAGCTCCTGCGCGTGCCGTTCCGCCGCTCCGCGACGGTGGAGCCGTGAACATGAGCGGCGGAGAGCGAGAGGCCCGGTCGTCCGGCTTCCGCTCGGGCTTCGCCGCCGTCCTCGGACGGCCGAACGTCGGCAAGTCAACTATGGTCAACCGCTTGGTCGGCGAGAAGGTGAGCATTGTGAGCGACCGGGCGCAGACTACGCGGCGGCGCATCGCCGGCGTGGTGAGCGCCGCCGAGTACCAGCTCGTGCTGCTCGATCTGCCGGGGTTCCAGCGTCCGTTCGATGCCCTCACCGCGCGCATGCAGCGTACCGTGAACGACGCGCTGGAGGAGGTAGATGCCGCTCTGGTGGTGCTCAACGCGGCGGAGCCGTTCGGCGGCGGCGACCGCTTCATCCTGGCTGCCGCCGCCGCCTCGTCTACTTCGACCGTGATCGTCGCCAACAAGGTCGATCTGGTGCCCGCGATGCAGCTCCCGAAGGTGCTGGCGCGCGCCCGTGAGCTGGCGCCGGCGGCCGACGTGCTGCCGGTGAGCGCGCTGACCGGCCAGAACTTGCCCGCCGTGCTGGAGGCACTGGTAGCCGCTCTACCGGAGGGGCCGCGGTACTTCCCCGCCGGCGAGAGCACCGATCAGCCGCTCGAGCTGCTGGTCGGCGAGCTCATCCGCGAACAGGCGCTGCGCCGAACCAGGGAGGAGGTGCCGCACGCGATCGCCGTGGAGGTACAGTCGCTGGAGGAGCGTCGCGGCCGTCCCCTGCTGGAGATCGAGGCCTTGCTAGTGGTGGAGACCGAGTCGCAGAAGGGCATCCTGATCGGCAAGGGCGGCGCGCTCGTCAAACAGATCGGCAGCGCCGCCCGGCGTGAGATCGAGGCCATCGTGGGTGTCCACGTGTTCCTGTCGCTGCGCGTCAAGGTACGTAAGCACTGGCGGCGCGACGACGCGTTTGTGGAACGCATCCTCTGAGTCCGCCGCGCCGCCCGCGCGTCCGCGCTTCGCACCCGCATGCTCCACGGGTGACTCGTTTCCGCTCGCGGAGACGCGTCACGGACGGCGCCAGAGATGCTCGGGCCACGCGAGGCTGGCGCTGTGATATGCTGCAAGTCGGGCTGGAGTTACGTATCGTGGCAACGTCCCCACTTCGTCCCCGCCGTATCGAAGAGGCATCTCGTCTATGCACGCCGAGGAACTAGCGAAGACAATCGATCATACGCTGTTGCGTCCAGAAGCCGTGGCGGCGGATGTAGAGCGTCTGTGTGACGAGGCTGCGCAGTACCACTTTGCCGCGGTATGCCTGTTTCCGCACTGGGTGCCGCTCGCTGCCCACCGGCTCTCGGGGTTGGATGTTAAAGTGTCCTCGGTCATCTCGTTTCCCTATGGCGCCGACTGTACGCGAGCCAAGGTGGTGGCCGCCGAGGAGGCGGTCGCGCACGGTGCCGACGAGCTGGACGTGGTCATGAACATCCCGGCTATGCTCTCGGGAGATGTGATGTTCGTGCGCGACGAGCTCCGCCGGATCGTGCACGCCGCGCGCGTGCATTCGGTCAACTCGGGCAAGGGCGCGGTCATCGTCAAGGTGATCGTCGAGACGTGCTACCTCAGCCAGAAGTTGAAGAAGCTCGCCTGCAAGGTCGTGGAAACCGCCGGTGCCGATTTCGTGAAAACGTCTACGGGCGTAGGGCCTAAGGGCGCCACCGTGCGCGACGTGGAACTCATGCGCGACTGCCTGGCCGAGCACGTTGGCGTAAAGGCGTCGGGTGGCATCCGCACGTATGCGGACGCCGCGCTGATGATCAACGCCGGGGCGGCTCGCATTGGCACCAGCGCCGGGGTACAGATCATGCGCGACTTCCTGGGCGAACGCCAGGCACTCTGACCTTCCTCCGTGGACCCTCTCGCCGCCGAAGATCTCCTCGCTCGCGTCCGCTACGACGCTCGCGGTTTAGTCCCGTGCATCGTCCAGCACGAGAGCACCGGCCGCGTGCTCATGCTCGCCTACGCCAACGAGCAAGCTCTGCGCCGCACGCTCGCCACGGGCGAGGCGCATTTCTGGAGCCGCAGCCGCGACGAGCTGTGGCACAAGGGTGCCACCAGCGGCAACGTCCAGCGGGTACGGGCCATCAGCCTCGACTGCGATCACGATACGGTGCTGCTGGAGGTCGAGCCCGCCGGGCCCGCCTGCCACACCGGCGCCGAGAGCTGCTTCGACACCGAGGCTAGTCAGGGTTCGACGCTGCGCCTCTCCTCGGCCGGCTGATCCGCTTCGGCCGCGGCCTCCTCTGACCGTCGCGCGCTGTTCGCCGGTTCGCTCGCTTCCGCTGCCCGAGGCGTGTTCTGCGTGCTCGCCGGCGCGGCCGCGCTCGCCGGGACTGTGACCGCGAGCGTCCCGTTTAGCGTCCCGCTCTCCTCCGCCCTCTCGGCCTTGCGGATGGTGAGGTACGCGACGGTCCCAAAGGGGATCGGTAGCCAGAAGTTGATGAGGCGGTAGACGAGGACGCTGGCCACCGATACGTCGGCCGGCACGCGGAAGCCGGCGAAGAGCGCCAGCAGGAGCGCCTCAACAGTGCCCAGGCCGCCCGGCGTGGGCACGAATGTGGCCACGGTGTACGCCATGGAATGGGCGACCAGGAGCGGAGCCAGATGGATGGTGTAACCGTAGGCCTGAAAGACTGTGAACAGGCACAGGATGTCGCACGACCACCAGAGGGCGGCGAAGAGTGCGTTGGTGCGGATAGCCCCGCGCCGGGCGGTCATCGGCCGGATGCCGGCGCGCAGGTTGTCGACCCATTCGTCGATCCGGCTGACGGCGATCACGGTACGCCGCCGGGCGCGGTTGACTATCTTGGCGAGCTGACGCGCGCGACGGCGCAGTGTGGTGGGGTGGTTGTAGAGGTAGATCAGGTAGGCCAGATGGCCCAAGATCAAGCCGATGCAGACGATGGCAAACGTAGCACCGGCCGCCGAGCCACGACCCTTGGCGAGCAGGTACAGCAACGAGCTGAAGAAGATGATCCACAGGACGATGTAGTTGAAGAACTGCTGCGTAGCCACGGCCACTACGGCGATGGAGCGCGACACGCCACGTCGGGCGAGTGCCTTGTACGTGACGACGAATCCGCCGATGCCGCCCACGGAGAAGATGCGGCTGGCGGCGAAGCCGGCGAGCGTGATGCGCAGCACGAGCCACAAGCGGAGCTCCGCGCGCAGCGAGTGGAAGACGAAGCGCGTGAGACTGGCGTAGCAGAGGAGCGCGGACATCTCGAGGAGCACGGCCAGCCCGAGGAGCCAGTAGTTGCCCTTGAGCATGAGGGTGAAGGCGTTGGTCGCTTGTGTGACCTGGGGCAGCAGGAAGTAGAACGCCACGCCCAGGATGGCGAACACCATGAGGGTTCGCAGTGTCCTGCCGATGCTGGAACCTCCGCAGCTCGTTCGTTAGTGTCCGGCGGCACGGATGGGGTATCGACATCCCGTCCGTGTGGCACGAGCCCCACGTGCGCCGCGGGCTGTGCGGCGAGAGAGGACGGCAGCCCACAGCACGGTATCACATGAGCCTACGCCCTCGTGTTCCCCCTGCCTCTTGCTCGAGCGGGGTCCGCTACCGGCGCCGCCAGAAGCGCCGGGGGAGGATCTCCAAGGCCACCACCTCGTCGCGGAGTGTTCGGCGCCGTGTGTAGCCGAAGGCGACCGCGGCGAGCACGGTGGAGGGGGGGATCACCAGGGCGACGATCCAGGCGGCGCGGGACTCTCGCTGTATCCCCGGCGCCGTGGCCACCGTGTACACGCCGGTGACGAGTGCGGCGAACCACCCGGCGACCAGAAGAGTGAGCCATGTCTGACCGACGCGGTCGGGGATGCCCAGATCCGAGTGGCGGTTGACGAGGACCAGCGCCACGTACGGCACGGCGGCGCCCAGCGTGAAAGCGGCGATGCCGAGGATAGTTGTGGCGCGCTGCCACTGTTGGAGCAACAGTTGCCGGTGGGCCTTCTGCTCTTCTGCCGACGGTGGTGCGCTCATAGGATGCGGCTCCTTCGGTAGGCCACGCGCGAGACCGCGCGCGCTGATTGTCGCCGACAGAGGCCGTCGGCTCAAGCGCCGCGGATCCGCGGCGCCCGCGGGTTCTCGTCGCTGCGCGCGGTTGCACCGGCGTCCCGGATGTGCTTGACTCCTGCCCCGACAACACATCTGGTGCGCCCCCCTCGCGTTTCCCCCCTTCACTTTCCCGCAAAGAGTCGCGCACACATGCGTGGTGCCCATGCGTGTGGCTCTCCAGGGGGTGGTTGTGAGGAGAGGGTGCCGACCGGCCCGCGACACAGGGAGTACCCGCTGTCGCACGGGCAAACACCGTCGAAAGGCAGTTGTGGCACGATGTCGATGCGCCATTCTGGCCCTCTTCCTGTTTAGCGCCCTCTCGGCCGCGCTCATCGCCGCGCCGCCGAGTGAGGCCGCGACCCGCGCCGAGTTGCGAGCGAGGCTCGATCGGGCGGTTACCCGCCTCGCGAGCCTCAGAGCACAGCTCGCCGCCGCTCGCGCGGCGCTTCGCTCAGCGACCGCCGTGCTCGCGTCCGCTACGGATCCGGCCGCGAGTACGCTCTCCCTGGTGACGGTCTCCGTCACCACCGCCAGCCCTACTGCCGGCGATGGTAGTGCTGGGAGTAGCACTTCCGCCGGCACCACTTCCTCCGACCCCGTCCCCACCGACTCCGCTCCCTCCGGCTCCGTCCCCACCGATCCGTCCAGTGATCCGTCCAGTGGGGAGACCGCGGTCGGAGGCGATGCCGCAGCCGCTGATCCGGCGGCCACTTCCGGTAGCGAGGCCTCCGCAGCCGCTGTCTCGACCGCCGATGTGATGGCCGCGGCCACGGCCCGGGCCACCGCGGCGCGTACGCAGATCCGCCGTCTGTCGCGGCTCATCCGCCAGCAGAAGGAGAGGGTACGCAAGGCCCGCTGGCTGGTGAACCATCCGATGCAGCGCGTGCGGGGATCGTGGAGATACGTCATCAAGACAGCCGCCAAGCGGTATCGCATCAGCGCCGCCGGGTTGTACCGGCTCATGATGCTTGAGTCATCAGGGCGAGCCCACGCGCGCGGATGTGGCGGTCTGTACTTGGGCCTGTTCCAGTACTGCCGGAGCACCTGGTACGGGGCGTGGAATCCCTACCGCCGATTCGGTATTTACAACGGCGGCGCGCAGATTTGGGCGACGGCGTACGCCATCCGTAGCGGATGGGCGCGGCGCATGTGGCCGAATACGTACTGGCGGGCGTTCTAAGCACGTTCTAAGCAGTCTGTAACGCGGGAAGCGTACGGGGCCGCGGCCGGCAGCTTCGCCGCCGCGGCCCCGTCTCGTCCACCGGCTTGGCCAACATCCGGTCCGTCACGTACACTTCGCGTGTTCTGTGACCGCAACAGGCCGAAGTGGCGGAACTGGCAGACGCGCCGGACTCAAAATCCGGTCCCGTTCACGCGGGGTGTGGGTTCGATTCCCACCTTCGGCACCACAGATGGCAGGGATTTTCCCTCTACGCAGCCGGCCCTCCTGTGCAGGGCGGGCCGGCTGCTCGCTCTGTCGCCGAAGACGTCGCTCAAGCGCCTCCGACGGCGTTTTCCGCGCGAGATCCTCAGAGCGATCCAAGCGCTGGCGCCTTGAGCGAGTCACTGCGCTCGATCCTCGGCATCGGACGCGTCTCTGCTACCCGACACCGTCTGCGATGATGCTGAAGAAACCGAGTCGGCAATGGGGTGCCGCACGCCTCTGTGGTGAAGCATCGGGGCCTCGATCTGTATCTGATCCGTGCTTGTGCACTATTTCGCGAAGTACTTGATACGTATGAGGGGCACGGTGATGGTCCATCCGGCCACGCTCTCATAGCTGTACGAGCCGAGGCACTCACCCCAAATGGTGATGATGTCGTCCTCGTAGATGCGTTTCATGTTGCCCTCGAAAACGGCGGCGACCTCATCGGTGTAGACGCCGTATCCGAGGCTGGTGACTGAGAGCAGGATTTGCGTGCGCGGTTGGACATCGAATTCCTCGAACTCGGTCCAGTACTGATCAGGTCCAGCGTCCTGTATCTGGAAGACCTGCCCCCGCAGCACGTACTTCCTGCCGACTAGCTGGTTTGCGTTCCTGTCAAGGACCTTGAAGCTGATGCTCTTGCAGCGCGACTTGTAGGCGACGCTGAGCGGGACCACGGTGATGCGTCCCGACCCCTTCTGGACGGCCACGTTACCGGCGGCGTCCTTGGCATTCACGGTGTAGGTGTACGTTCCCCCCGGTAGATTGGCGGTGAGGCGATAGCTGTTGGTCTGATTGCAGGACTCCTCGCCGACGGAGAAGGTGCGCCGTGCCGGTCCTTTGAGGCGGATGGAGACGGTGGCCGCCGGTGAGGCATCTTTAACGCGGTACTTGATCGTTGTCGCCTTGCCCTGGACGACTGTTGGGGAAGAGAGGGCGACTGTCACTGGCGGGGTGTTGTCGAGGTAGATCTCTTGGGCGTGCGGCGCCTCTTTGTTGCCGGCGGCATCCACCGCGTAGGTCCAGATGACCCGCTTGCCCTGACCCTTGACCGTGACCGATCGGCCCTGCTTCCACGTCTTCTTGCCATCGATGGAGTAGTAGACGGTGCAGGCATCGTCTGGAGAGGAGTCGTCTGTGCCCAAGATCGCGAGCTTTTGCGGCGAGCGATACCACTCCTTCGATGCATCGCGAAGACAGACCGTGGACGCGGGCGGTGTCGTGTCGGGTGTGTCTGTTGATGAAGGGGTGAGCGTGCTCTTCTGCGCCCCTCCGGGAACGTCCGCAGTCGAACTTGCCTCCCCGCCACAGGCAATGAGCAGAACCGTCAAGGCCGCCGTGAGTACAAGCAGGCTGAGTCGTCGCAACATGGCTTTCCCTCCACTGCCGTGTACGCTCCCTGCCGAGAGGGAGTTCTCGTGCCAAGGCATGGTAGCGCCGGCGTAGGACGGAAAACGGTTTCATCGAGATCGGGATATCCCACGACCGTCTGCGGGGATCGTGATCTACCTCTCGCATTCTGCTGGCGAGGTCGCTAAAGTAAATCAAATTGCAAACTGTATCTGCTGCTTCTCGGTGCAAGGCGACTCTAGGAAATGCAGATAGGCGACATCCTCACCGCGATCGATCTCCACGCGATCGCTCTGCCCAGGTTCTAGCGCGGCTACGTTTGGAACAGAGAGCAAGTTCGCGGGCTCATGCACTCGCTCTACCATCGCTACCCTGCCGGCAGTCTGTTGGTCTGGGTTACCCGCGGTGATGCGACTCATGTAAAGGGTGGCGGGGAACTGCCGGACGGAATCATCAGGTTGCTGCTGGACGGCCAGCAACGCATTACCACCCTCTACGGTATCGTGCGCGGCAAACCGCCGGAGTTCTTCGAGGGCAATGTACAGACGTTTACGGGTCTCCACTTCCATCTTGAGGACGAGACGTTCGAGTTCTACTCGGCGGCCAAGATGGCCGACAACCCGTTGTGGGTGAACGTCACTGAGTTCATGCAGAAGGGCATGGGCGAGTTCATGATGCGTCTGCTTGAGTTGCCTCAGGTAAAGGAGGAGCCTGCGCGCTACATCGATCGCTTGAACTCGCTGGCCGGCATCAAGGACGTTACGTTCCACATCGAGGAAGTGGCTGGCGCCGACAAGACCGTCGACGTAGTGGTCGATGTTTTCAATCGGGTGAACTCCAGCGGCACCAAGCTCTCGAAGGGCGACTTGGCTCTGGCGCGCATCTGCGCTCTGTGGCCCGACGCGCGCCAGGAGATGAACCGGCGCCTCGAGAAGTGGCGGAGTATCGGCTACGACTTCCGTCTCGACTGGCTGCTGCGCAGCATCACCACTGGGGTTGCCCCGCTCTGACAGACACATTCCTTGGGCTGCCTGAGCCTCTGTGTGATCCCGCTGTCTTGCTTCGTAGTCTACCGGCGAGAGGTAGCCGAGGGCGGAGTGCATGCGCTGGCGGTTGTAGAAGACCTCGACGTACTCGAAGATCGCGCGGCGAGCAGCGGCGCGTGTTGGCCAGCTGCCCCGATAGATGAGCTCTTCCTTGAGCGTCGAGAAGAAGCTCTCGGCGACGGCGTTGTCCCAGCACTGCCCCGGGCGTGAGAGCGACTGCACGATCTTGTGTCGCGCCAGCAGCCCGCGGAACTCGCCCGAGGTGTCTGGCCGGGTTCAAGCGGTCGTCGCAACACTGCCTTCTTGAACAGAGCGTAGCAGTTCATCGAGCGCTTCCGCCGGAGTTCTCCAGCCGAGAGTCTTGCGCGGCCTGCTGTT